>Ga0255169_1000001_pt1 | contig 733816 bp, 694 predicted proteins | sample Atl_Miss_RepC_8d_FD_183179 | JGI IMG/M metagenome (GOLD analysis project Ga0255169, IMG submission 183179) | Freshwater microbial communities from Altamaha River, Georgia, United States - Atl_Miss_RepC_8d | ecosystem: Environmental > Aquatic > Freshwater > River | place: USA: Georgia...
CGATTATTTCGAAGAACTTGGTGTACAACAAAAAAGCCAGAGAGATTAGATCTGCACCTGGCTTTAACGGCTTTATTTCACAACCGAAATCTTCAACCCTTATCAACAATTTAAGGGGCCAGTTTAATTATTTTTTGAGTAAATCTCTAATTTCGCGTAACAACGCAATGTCCTCAGCCGGAGGAGTAGGCGCGCTCGGTGCAGCAGCCTCTTTGCGTTTTAAGCTATTCATCGCCTTGATCACAATAAATAAAGCAAATGCGACTATTAAAAAATTAATACTCGTTTGAATGAGTTCGCCATATCCAATAGCGACTTCACCTTTACCGATAGCATCCGCTGGTTTTAAAATAACTTTAAGATCCATGAAGTCCATACCACCAATCGCTAAACCAATGGGAGGCATGATAATTTTTTCAACCAAAACAGATACGATTTTACCAAAAGCCCCGCCAATAATAACACCGACGGCCAGGTCAACAACGTTACCTTTCATGGCAAATTCTTTAAATTCTTTTAGAACAGACATTTGAACTCCTTTTTCGTTTACATGAGAAACTTTATATGAACTGATTATAAATCACAACTAATCACGTATATGTGCGTCGACTCGATTCAGTTTGTTGCTTCAGAAGAATTTTTTTTAGATAATAAACCATGTTTTTTAAGACGTTCATTGTTTGCATATTTTTTTTTCAAATAGCTTATGCTCAAAAAAAAGCAAAAGTGCTAAGTCCTAATACTGACGTGTATCAAGAGGCTGACTTTGATGCAGAGGTGATTAGATCAGTTGATCCGAATGAAGTTTTTGTTGTTTCAAGTAAACCTTATGGTCCTTTTTATAAGGTCAAGTTTAAAGATGGTTCGATTGGTTATATACCAGACACCGAGTTAGATATTGAAGGTATTGGTCCATTTCAGCCTAAACCCTATATTGAAGACGTTGAAGCTCAAAAATTAAAAAATAAATCACGTGAAAGTAAAAAATCGACTTATAATTCCTATGATGAGGATACTGAAAAATCTGATCTGGTCTATAAAGGTGCTTCGCTTCAGATGATTAATTACCATGAGGAAACGATGTCGGGTGTGCAGGTTGCCGATCTAGCTGCTTTTGGATTTAAATATCAGCCAATGTCGAGTGAATTTGATTCTGCTTTAGCTTATGAGTTTTTTGTAGTGCCAAATGCTCCGGAATATTATGCAAAAAAAACAGGTGGCACGGCTTCTGGGTCAATTTTTTGGGGGACTGTGCAAATTTCCAATATTGCAGGAATTAACTCAAAAACATCGATTCATTACGGTGCTGGTCCATTTTTAAAGTACTCCTACTTTGCTGTTGATGCGAATCGAAAAAAATATGCATTACAAGATATGACGATGGGTTTAGATTTTGGGGCTGGGGTTATGCTCCATAGTCGTTATGTGACTCTGGATTTTAGTCTTCGGTATTTTTGGGATAAAAAGTCGTATGGTGGATTTGGTGTTTCATTTCTGTTTTAATTTATACTAGCCAAATGTGTGTATTTTCATTATAAAAACGTATGTCGATTAAAATTTTATCCCCAGATGTAGTTAATCAAATTGCTGCCGGTGAGGTCGTGGAAAGACCGGCTCATTTAGTTAAAGAATTGATAGAAAACAGCTTAGATGCTCATGCTACGCAGATTCAAATTGAAATAGCATCTGGCGGACAATTTATTAAAATAACTGATAATGGCCAGGGTATTGTCAGAGATGAATTAGTGCTTGCGTTACATCGACACGCTACAAGTAAAATTAATTTAACAGATGATTTGTGGAAACTAGCAACTTATGGATTTCGCGGTGAAGCTTTAGCAAGTGTTGCGGCAGTTGCTCAACTTAACTTAATTTCAAAGCCCAAATCGCAAGCTCAAGCGTATCAGATCAAATCTGATTTTGGCCAAGTCTCTGAAGTTATGGAAGCTTCTTTGTCAGATGGTACGCAAATTGTTATTGAGAGTTTATTTGAAAATGTACCAGCGAGGTTGAAGTTTTTAAAATCAGATGCCGCCGAAGTGAGCCAAATTCGTCAGGTTATTAAAGCATTGGCCTTAGTTTATTATCATGTCGAATTTAAATTTATTGAAAGTGGCCGGCTCGATTTGATTTACAAGTCGACCATGGATCAAAAACAACGTGTTCAAGATGTTTTAGGTTTAGAGAAAATTTTTGCTCAAAGTTATGATTTGGATCATTTTAAAATTAAGGCTTACTATTCTTCACCGCATGAAGTGCAGCGGACATCTAAAAATATTTGGATATTTACTCAAAAGAGATGGGTTCAAGATCGAGCATTACAAGCAGCTGTGATGGACTCGTATCGAAGTTTATTGATGCACGGAGAATATCCATTTGTTGTTATCGATCTAGAGTGCGCAACAGACCAAATTGATGTGAATATTCATCCGACCAAAAGTCAAGTGAAATTTCAGGATGCATCTAAAGCATTTCGTGCTGTGCATGGTGCAATCAGAATCGGATTAGAGCAAGCGCCTTGGCTAGATCATAAAAATACGCAAACAAGCCCAGGTTACAATCAATCGAATTCCCCATCTGAAAAAGAACATCGGCAGCAGTCATTTATTGATAATAAAAATCGTGAATACAGCTCAGTGAGCATGCGACGTGATGATTATTTAACAGCAACACAGTTTAAAACTAAGACAAGTGTATTTGATCAAATTCAAAATTTAAAAATTGCTGATGATGACGTTAAGAATCAATCTGTTGTTCAGTCAGTAGAGTTATCAAATCATTTTGGTTATTGGTCGAGTTTACAGGTGCTTGGGCAACTTAATTTGACATATATAATTTGTCAAAAAAATGATCGAATGGTTTTAATTGATCAGCATGCAGCCCATGAGCGTGTCGCATTTGAAAAATTGATGAGAAAATGGAAATCGCAAAACTCTCAAGATCAAAATACAATTGAATTACAAAATTATTTATTTCCCTTAGCAATTGATTTGTCAGTTGAAAAAGCTGAAGCACTTATGAAATGTGAATCAGATATACGTCGCATGGGAATTGAAGTTGAGTTGTTAGGACCGTCGGTGATTGGAATTAAATCCGCGCCGCTGTTTATTAAAGAATCAGCTTTGCCGCGCGTATTTGAAAAAATGGCACAAGATCTTTTAGAGTATGGGGGAAGTTATTCTTTAGAAAAATCTATTATTGATATCTTTGCTTCAATAGCTTGTCACTCGGTTGTTAGAGCAGGGCAAAGTTTAAGTTTAGTTGAGATGATGGAGTTATTAAAATCTATGGATGAGTTTCCATTGTCATCGTTTTGTCCTCATGGACGACCTGTTTCTGTAGACTTTACGTTTTATGATATCGAAAAATCATTTGGAAGATTGTTGTAATGAATTTATCCGAGGTGGCGGCTTTTAATAAGCAAATAAAAGTTATTTTTGTAGTTGGGCCAACAGCAGCTGGTAAAAGTAGGTTGGCATTGGATTTAGCACAAGAATATGGTGGATGCATTGTTAATATTGATAGTGTTCAGTTTTATCAAGGGTTAGAGATTGGCTCTGCTGCCCCAACGAAAGAAGATTTAGCATCAGTTAATCACTATTTGTATTCTTATTTAAAAGCACCATTTGAGCAAACTGCTGGTCAATATATTCGTGATTTTTATAAATTACTGAATGAAGTTCAGATGCCATCCCCAATTTTTATTGTTGGAGGTACTGGTTTTTATATTCAAGCCTTAGAAAAAGGAATGTATAATTTACCTGAAGTATCTGATGATATTAAAAGTCAGGTGTTGAGTGAATTTCAAATGGGAAAAGCAGAAATTTTATTTCGGGAGCTTAAAGAATTTGATCCCGCGTCTGATCTACATATAAATGATCATTATCGTGTAGGGAGAGCTTTAGAGGTTAAACGAGCATTTAATTTAAAAATGTCTGAATTTAAAAGACAGAATGAAGAGCAAAATAAATATCAATTTCCATTTGCCTATATTAAAATTGGACAAACTTTCTCTAATGAAAAAAAAGATTTATTTTTAAAACATGTTGAAAAGCGAACGCAAGCTATGTTGCAAAATGGAATTATTGATGAAGTGAATTCGTTTTTAAAAGCAGGCTTTGAGGACTGGGCACCTTTATCGAGTGTAGGTTTTTTGGAAGTTAAAAACTATTTAAATAATAGCTTAGACCAAACTGAATTAAAAGATCAGATAGTGACAAGCACTATGCAACTGGTTAAAAAACAAAAAACTTGGTTTAAGCGTGACCAATCAATACTTTGGTCTGATATGTTTGCTGATAACCATACTGAATTAAATTTAAAGATTCAGGACTTTTTAAATTCACCTATTTGACGCCGCCCTGTTTTAAAAATGATAATAAAAGTATAAGGAAATGAATATCACACATGAAAAGTATGACGGGATATGGGCTATGCCGAGCTCAAACAAGTGAAGTATCTTTAGAAATTAGTATACGTGCGGTCAATGGCCGTTTTTTAGAAACGCGATTTCATTTACCTAAGCAGTATTATATTTTTGAATCTGATTTGAAAAAAAAATTATCTGAGTACACAGTTCGTGGGACTGTTGATGTTTATATTTCTCGAAAAGTCAAAGCAGCTGGTTCGAGTGGAAAAATTGTTATTAATACAAAATTAGCTCAGGAATATTTAAAATCGTTTAAAAAATTAGCCAAAGATTTGAAAATGAGTGATTCCATTCGATTTGATCTTATTTCAAGACAAACTGATGTTATTCAAATGGAAGAAGCGGAGCAGTTAAATCCTCATGAAGTCAGTTTGCTTAAAAAAGCTTTTGAAGCTGCTTTGAAAAAGTTTGAGCAAGAAAAAATTCGTGAAGGAAGTGCTTTAAAGAGAGATCTGTTGAAAAATTTAAAAGAGTTGCAACGTTATGTTCAAAAAATTTCAAAATTAAGAGATGAGGCCAATAAAAGTCTTCAGGAAAAATTTGAAGCTAAAATAAAATCGCGTTTACCTAAAGAGTTGGCAGGGCAATCGGTTGATCCATTGAGGATATCTCAAGAGATTGTTATTCAGTTAGAGAAAGCTGACATCAATGAAGAGATTATACGTTTGAATGAACATACAAAAAATTTTGAAAAAATTATTGAACTTGAAAAAGTTGAGGGTAAAAAGCTAGATTTTTACACACAAGAGTTGTTGCGTGAAGTTAATACGATTGGATCTAAAAGTCAGGTTGCGGGAATCACCGAATCTGTTGTAGAAGCTAAAACACTCATTGAGAGAATAAGAGAACAGGTTCAAAACATAGAATGAAGACGCGAATGATTATAGTCGCTGCTCCAAGCGGTGCTGGAAAAAGTAGTTTTGTAGAGAAGATTGCGTCGGAAGATAGCCGACTGCATGATGTTGTGACTTACACAACTCGAGCGATGCGTGCTGGTGAAAGTCAGGGAAAGCCTTATTTTTTTATTTCTAAAGAAGATTTTAATCATAAAAAAGCTGAAGGTTTTTTTATAGAATGTGCACAAGTTCATACAAATTTTTATGGAACATCATTTGAACAGTTGCAGAAGGCTTGGGATCAAAATAAAGTGTGTATTATGGACATCGATATACAGGGTGTTGCAACATTTAAATCTAAGTTTCCAGATGTAAAAACAGTGTTTATTTTACCGCCGTCAATTGACGAATTGCGTCGCCGCGTCATTAAAAGAGATGGAGGAGCTACTCCTGATCTAGAGGTGCGAATGCAAAATGCAGAAAAGGAAATGGCCAAAGCTCATGAGTTTGATGTGAGAGTCGTAAATGATGTTTTTGAAAGATCTTTTACGGAATTTAAGAAAATCGTTGAGAGTTGGCTCAGATAAGGTTAAATATAGACTCTTTAATGGAGGTCATTTCATGGCTCGAGTAACAGTAGAAGATTGCCTAGATAAAGTCCCTAATCGTTTTGCTTTGGTTTTATTGGTTGCAAAAAGAGCTAAGCAACTGCTTAAGGGTGGCGAGTGTACAGTGGCTACAAGAAACAACAAATACATTGTGAACTCACTCAGAGAAGTTGCTATTGGGAATGTTGTATTTGATGCTAAAGTGGATGAAGTGACAGCTCGTGAAGATATGTTAAGGGATTTAAACAAATAATTTGTTTAAATGACCTTGATTTGAGTATGAACTTTCATCACTTAAGTCTAAATTGTTATGGAACATCAAAATCCCGCTCAAAAAGCGGGATTTTTCATTTTAAAATAATCACATGCTTGAATTGTCTTTGGATGATCGATTACCGCTAAAACCTGTTAAGACGTGTGATGAACTCATCGAAAAAATTAAATCGTATTATCCACAAGTTTCAGTGCAGTTGTTAGAGAAAGCCTATTTATTTTCAGAAAAAGCTCATGAGGGGCAGTTAAGGCGATCAGGAGAACCCTATATTTCGCATCCTTTAAATGTTGCAGGTATACTTGCAGATTTAAAATTAGATGTGGATACCATTATGACAGGCTTGCTGCATGATACGGTCGAAGATACAAATGTTACTCTAGATGATATTAAAAAAGAATTTGGTGAAACTGTCGCTTACTTAGTTGATGGGGTAACTAAAATTGGTCAGATGAATTTTCGGAATAGCTTTGATAAGCAAGGCGAAAATATTCGAAAAATGATCGTAGCCATGGGGAAAGATGTTCGTGTTGTTTTAGTTAAACTTGCAGATCGTTTGCATAATATGCGCACGCTAAATCATATGCCATATGAAAAACAAGCTCGCATTGCCCAAGAAACTTTAGAAATATATTGTCCTTTGGCGGGACGTATCGGGATTAGTTCATTAAAAATTGAATTAGAGGATTTGTGTTTTAGGTATTCTCGCCCAGATAAATATTATGAACTTGTCCAAGTTTTAAAAAAATCAGAAAATGAAACTATTAAGTATATTGAAGAAGTTAAAAAAAGTGTTTTTGATGTTTTAAGTAAATCAAATATTAAAAATTATAAAATCTATGGTCGATCAAAACACTTATGGTCAGTTTATAGAAAAATGACTTCACGTAATTTAGATTATGATCAAATTTACGATGTGCTCGCATTTCGAATTATTGTGAGTTCAGTTGTCGAATGTTATGAAGTTTTGGGTTATATCCATTCTATTTGGAAGCCAATTCCTGGACGATTTAAAGATTTCATCGCAATGCCTAAATCCAACAATTATCAATCATTACATACAACTGTGATTGGTCCAGGTGGCGATCGTATTGAAATTCAAATTCGTACAGAAGAAATGCATTTGATTGCAGAAAAAGGGATTGCGGCCCATTGGAATTATAAAGAGCGAGGCAGTTTAAGCGAAGACAAACTTCAGCAAGCCAATTGGCTTCGTGAGTTAGTCACATTACACCAACAGTCTGATTCTCCGGATGAGTTTTTAGAAACAGTCAAAACGGATTTATTAGAAAAAGATATTTATGTTTTTACACCAAAAGGTGACGTTAAAGAATTACCTGAGAATTCAACGCCTGTTGATTTAGCCTATGCGATACATACTAATTTAGGAAATACCTGTACAGGGGCTCGAGTTAACGGTCGAATGGTTCCATTAAAGCACATTTTACAAAATGGTGATCGTGTTGAAATCATGACATCAAAAACACAAACACCATCAAAAGATTGGCTGAAATTTTGTGTCACAAATAAGGCTATTTCAAAGATAAGACAATTTGTTAAAGAGGAGCAGCGTCGAAATGCTTTAGCCATGGGTAAAGAGCTTGTTGAAAAAGAGTTTCGTAAATTTGGTATGGCTGCGACTCGATATTTAAAAGGCGAAATTTTTGAAAAGTATTTGAGTGACAGTGGAATTGTTGATGTCGATGATTTGTATGTTAAAGTGGGGTACGGAAAATTAGAGCCTAAACACTTAGTTCCAAATTTAAATCCTGATTTTGCTAAAGTAGAAACTGAAAAAACAGAAACAGCCACCTTTATGGAAAAAATGGTGCGCTCTGCAAAAAGCAAAAAGCGAAAAACCAATTCCTTGGTTTCTGTTGATGGCATGGATGATGTGCTTGTTCATTTTGCTAAATGCTGTACGCCGGTTCCAGGTGATCCTATATCTGGATTTATTAGTCGTGGTAAAGGAATAATGATTCATCGATCTGATTGTGCTAAAGTTTTTGAGCTAGATAAAATGCGTAGAGTGGAAGTTGAGTGGACATCTAAATCAGCCACAGACGGGCAAGAGCGACAAGTTAAACTAGAAGTCATTGGTCAAGATGTTCCGGGGTTATTGAAACTAATGTCTGAAGCATTTGCGACTCAAGGAATTAATATTGAATCCGCACAGATTCGTACAACACGTGATAAAAAAGCAGTCTGTTTATTTGAAATTTCAGTTAAAGATTTAACTCAGTTGAATAATTCGATTTTAGCCTTGCAAAAAATCAAAGGGATTATTGGCGTTCAGAGGGTGACTGGATAAGGTTAGTCTTTTAAAACTGCCAACCATAACCACCTTGAAAAGTGATTTGATTGATTGTTGGAACAGTATCAGATTTATTTAAAGAAGAGTGATATTCAAAACTCATCGGGTAAAATATTTTATTGTTAACAATGAAATCAACACCAAGGCTTATCACAATTGAATTAGCCAAGCGAATATCATCCTCTTGCAATGCTGATGAACTTTTTGATATGGGAATTTTCATCGTTCCTCCCAGAGCACCCCAAAAAACTGATTTGGTTTTGAAAAAATCATAACGAGCTTGAGCGCCAAATGATAAATAGTGAATATTGACATTACAATCTTTAGATTTTTTCGCATCACAAGAATTATTAAGTGCAGATCCTTTTACTAATACAGGATCATAAGACAATATTCCACGCAGTGTGAGAAGCTTTAACCAGGGAGCAGGGTATTCAGCGACAGTGGCTAAGCCAAAGTTGATTCCACTCATGTCAACAGTTTCAGTTTGAGGGTAGGGTTGGCTGTCATCGGCCTGTTTTGTTGATATTGTGTTGGCTAGAATTTTTCCTAAAACTGATATTTTAAATAAATCATAGCGGTAAATGACGTTTTCGACTTGAAGGTTTTTTTTACTTTTACTTGTTCTTTGGATCGTAATATTTTGCCCGACATTAAATTTCCCAATTTGAATTTTAGCAACGGCTTGTTTGTTTCGAACTTGTGTAATGAGTGCAAAGGATTCATCTTCAGTTGTTTTTGAATCGACAGTTTCTTGCAAAGCATAAATACTATCACCAATGGCAACATTTTCTGTTGTGAAAGAGATTAAAATTTTATCGCCTTTGACTTGATCTATTTTAGCGGCGTAGCAAAGTTGTGTCAGGAGAGTTAAAGAAAAAAAAATGATCAATCTCATTCAGTTGTGACCTTGTATAAGCAATACTGTCCATTGCGATGAATTGATTCGTAATAGGCAGTTTCGTTAATCAGGTGTTCCCAAAGAACTTCATCGTCAGATAAATTTGTGACAAATCGACTTTTTTGAGACTCTATACTGATAGATGTTTGTGAGCATGATTGAATTGTAAATCCAACAGTTGGGGTATTTTGAGGAGCATCATTTTCAAATTCAACGCGATCAGATGATCGATAAATAGAGCAGCCGCTGATAATAAAACTGACAAATATTAAAAAAATGAGTACGTAAAATCTCATGTACTTATTTTGATCGTGAATTGCAAAAAAGAAAAGGCTTAAGTTGATCAGCTTAAGCCTTTTTTAGATCTCATTTTTTAAAATGATGAATTAAAACGGAATGTCTTCAGATTGGTTAAAGCTTGGTTCTGGTCCAAAATCAGAGAAGTTAAAATCTCCGCCACCTTGACCAGCTGAATGATCAATAGATTGACCATTATTCGCTGTCGCATTTCCACCACCTAAAAACTGAACCGTTGATGCCACGATATCAGTTGCGTATTTTTTTTGTCCGTTATCTTCCCACGAACGAGTTTGAAGTTTACCTTCAACATAAACCATACGTCCTTTAGCCAAATACTTACCGCATAATTCAGCGAGTTTACCCCATACTGTAATACGGTGCCACTCAGTGCGCTCTTGTTTTTGACCATTTTTATCAACCCAGTTTTCGCTGGTTGCTACACTTAAACGGGTCACTGTAGAGCCTTGCCCTACGGCTTTCATTTCAGGATCCTGACCTAATCGACCGACGATAATAACTTTGTTAATTCCAGACATAAATATCCCCCTTTCTCTTTTTGCTTTTGGGTGTCTGTAGAGTCAATGAAGAACTGCTCTTGCGTTAAGATTGTGCAAAAGTGAGGGCTTATTAAGCTGTGGGTCATTTGCTTTTAAGCTTGATTGGCGTTTGGATAGCGGAACAACCGATTGAACCAATAGAGTTAATTGTTCCAGTTGAGCTTTTATTAAAAACTATACAGATCATTTAAGAGATTAATTTAATGGGGAAAATTGAGGGCTACCACCAGAGTTGGCTGTCAATTTACACTTAATATAAGTGATGCCTTTGTCTTCTTTAGTGCATTGACTTAGAAAACTCAGAAATAAAGATGCTTTTTCTTTGAATGCTGGTTTAGCCGTCAGATCAATATTTAAACGAATATCACCTAACTCAGGAACAGTGCGATTGCCAATTTGTGAAATTTTAAGTCCGATATCACCATTGATTGTTCCAAATAGATCATCAGAGGTTTGGCCAAATTTTCCAGATTCAATAATCATTTTTCCATTGCTGATTTTTCCTTTAAGATCGATTTGTTTGAATTTTATGTCTGGCAAGTTAATCGATCCCATCTCTCCTAAGTTGATGTTGGCTGAGATTAATTCAAATTTATCTGTCGTCGATTGAAAATCACCATCCGGTTGATCTTGAAAAGATGTATCAAGATTAAGTCTCGCATTAAAATTAGTGGAGCCAGATAAAGGCAAAGACAAACGAAAAGTTTTTCTAATCTCTTGAAGTGATAGTTTTTCGCTGGCTAAATCGATAGAGATTTTTTGTGCGCCAGATTCTAATTGACTGATTGGAGTTACCTGTAAATTTAAACGACCTTTAAATAAACCATCTGCATTGATTTTTCCACCGATTTGTTTTTTGATTAAGGCCACAATCGACGGAGTAGCGGTAATAGAATCTAATGATAAATGATCTATTGCCGCAGTTTCAATGCTGACTTGATCTAGCTTCACTGAGGTGGCAATTGGATTAATGTGCATATCTTCAAACTGAAGAAAAACTTTTTTTTGAGTTAATTCAGACACCTTAGAGGATATAAAATCATTTAAATCAGAAAATGGAAAAAAAATAAAAATAAAAAAGCAACAAAGTCCAATCGCAAACGCAATTTTACCAAGGTGTTTAAAAACAAATCTAAAAAAAATTATAATATAATTCATGATAAAACCTTATTCATCGTTAGATTCGTTATTATTAGTCGATTTTTTTTTCTTTTTAGGTTGTTCAATAACTTCAGGTGGAGGCTCTGGAATACTCTCTGGTACTTTCAGTGAGTATAACTTAAAATCGACATCAAAATAGCCCTTTAATTCGCTATGAGCTCTTACAGCCATATCTTTGACTTTGACAGCTTCAGAAATATTGACGAGTTGAGTCCCAATATCAATAATTTGGCGTAAGTTTAATTTGCTGAGTTTAACTTCTATTACGCTCGACAAAAGACTTTCGGGTATGAGTTTGCTTTCGGCTTGCAATGTCGAAACGGCAATGATTTGTTCTGGTAAAAGTCGAGCATTTGAAAGTGAATTTTGAATATTCGAAATTAATTCAGAGCTCATTGGTGCCGGGCTAATTTGCGCAGATGTCGAGGAGTCACGATAAGCTTTAAAGAGATTTCGAATCAATGTTCTTTTAGCTTCAAATTCGCTAATTAGATTTTGAGATACACTCAGTTGGCTTATTGGAGAATATAAAAATAATCCGACGATTGTAAGTATAAGAATAACTTGTGTCGCTTTTTGCCCAGTGGAAGACAAAGATTGATAACGATCATTGATTTGGTTGTAAGCCTCGGATTCTTGAATTTTTTCCCAAAGCTCTTGAGCTTGAGATTTAGCTTGATCTAATAGTTCGTCAAAGCGACTCATTTTAATAATCCTCGATCTGTTTTAAAGCTCAATGTAAATGGAGTTTTATTAGGGAGTGGAGGTATTTGCGCTTGTTCTTGAAGAATTTTATTGTCAATTGAAGCAGTTTGAAGTCGTTGAGTCATCAAAGTAACTTCACGCGGAGAGTTTGCATATCCAACCAATTTAACAATATCGTCTTTAATTTGAATTTCAATTAAATCAATTTGCGCCTGTTCTTTACTTGGAGAAGTTTCGCTCACTTTTTTTAGAACATCGAGCGCAGAGTTCATTGTTACAAATTTGTTTAAAAGTTTAAATTCTTGAATTCTTTTTTTATTTTCTGCAATGTACTTTTTAACACCTTTTTCATTAGCTTGCTTTTTAGGTAAGCGAGCAACAGCTTTGGCTTGAGTTTTAAGTGCCTCATCGCCTTTGTTGAATAAATCATTTGAAAAAATCTCACGATAATATCCCCAAGCAAATAAAACAATACAGGCAACAATTGCTGTTTGGGTAATTCCACCCCAGTCGGTCCAAAATTGTTTGAGTTTATTGTTGTCTTGTACAAACTCGCCCTTCATAAATTGTAAAGTTGGATTTCGAGGTTTTTTAAAAGCTTCTATTGCGATACCAACAGCTGTTGCAAATCTGGCCTTAATAGACTCTAGAGGTATGTTGTTTGTCTCGAAAGAGTGATGATTTAAATAAGGATCTAAGAGTGAAATTGTGTTTGTTGCTATCTCTAAATGTTGAGTTAAAAAAGCAGGTAAGTTCTTTAGTAATGAAAATCCACCAGTGAGATGAATTGATTTAATATCGCCTTGAAATTCGCTTTGTATTTCTAAGAATGTCATTTGTAAATCACGAACAAGCTCATGGAGTGGTTTTTCGATTGTTGTTGCGATGTTAGCAGAATCAAAATCTAAACGTGATTTGATTAAAGGTAATTGAGCTTTATTTTGAAGTAGTCTTTGCGCCTCAATATATGGAAGCTGAAATTTACGAACAAGTTCTTGAATAACCAGATCAGCTCCCCATAAAATGCTGCGAATAAATACAACCCGATTTTCAATTTGAGCCGTGAGTAATGTTCGTTTGTGGCCGATATTTAAGGTGATATGAATTGGTTGAAGTGTACGATCAGTCACTGAATTATTATGAGTCTGTTCAGTTGTTAAATGAAGAGGACTTTGTTCACTTGGATATTGAGGGACAGGCATATCCCATTGCTCTAATAAATTTGCAAAGGCTAAACCATCAACAGTAATAATCTGTGGTTCAAATCCAAAATCGTGGGACAAGTTCAAAGTTTTTTCAATATGACTTTTTGGTGCAGCAATGGCTAAAACGTGTGCGGAATTTCCATCATTTAATATCGTTTTTGCATCAAATAAACATAAATCCGGATCGAAGGGGATATCCTCCTCCATTTCGAAAGATAAACTTTTTAGAATTTTTAATTTATCTGAAAATGGGAACTGTTTTTTTCTAACAGTTACTTTTTCTTGTTTTAAGCCAAGAACTAAACGAGCGCTTTCTGAATCTAGTCGCTGAGATATTTGCCGAACAAACTCAATAGCCTCAATTTCGCGATCGTGAGAAGAAGCCTGTTGAGATAGTTTTTTTTCAAAAACTGCATTGATATAAACATTTTTTTTATTTTGAATAACTTCGGCAACTTTGATGCAATCTTCACCGATGTCGATACCCAATGCTCGCATTTTTAAACCTCTTATTGCTCAGACCAGTATACGATACGAGGTCGACCTTTGGGAAGTGCTTCTTGGTTTTGAGTAGGGGGCTTTGGTCCAGGATTTGCCGGTGGGCTTGATGGTGGGTTTGTAGACTGATTTTGCTCATTCTGCTTTTCTTTATCAAGTATTCCTTTTATCGTATTTCCAGCTTTTTGAATATCAACCACATATGCCGTTATTTTTTTTTGAATAGCTCCTTTTCCGCTCCCAGAACGTCCAATGCTTTCAATTTTGAAATTACTGACCTTATCACAGATGAATGGTATTTTTTCGAATTCGGAACTCAGTCTCGCTCCGCGACTTTCAACAAATGTCTTAAAAGAGTTGCGGCACTCCTCAGACGTTGAGCCTTGAAATGGACCACCTTTGTCTGGATTATCTCTTCGATCAACAGCTTCAGTGATGGATTCTTCTGTTAAGCCTGTGTCGAGAGACTTTAAAACAAGAGACGAGGCTGTATTGGGATTAATTGCTTTAGAGCCATAAATTGTAATAGAAGGGTAGATTAAGCTAAAAAACTCTTCAGTCATGCCCGGTACTAAACGAATTTCATCTAATGTCCGAAAACCACGATTGGGTGGAAACTGATCTCCAAGTTCACGAAATGGTGTTCGTTTGTCTCCGCCATTGAATGATGTATTTTTATCGCTCATCCAATCAGCAATACGATTGATAAGTTCAGTAAAATTATAATTTTGATATTTATTACGAAATTTTTCGTCAGAATTAATTTTATTTTCAAAAATATTTAAAATTTGTTTTTGTGTGACATCTCGTAACGTTTTAGAGGGTGATCCTAAGTCGTTGATATCAATTTTAGATCCTTCATCCATAATTGTATGCGTGTAGTTGCCATCAAATAAAGATTCTTTTGTTAAGCCCTCGATATCATCTTTAGCATTTGAAAGCATATCATTTGAAATTGGGAGAGGCCATGCAAATGGAAAACTCCAAATTTGATTCAACTGTTGGGCAAATCCAGGGGGTAAATTCATTTTTGAAGCTTGCTGATAAACTTTGACTCGAAGAAGTGCAATTTCTAAACTGCTGCGAGCTGAGTAATAGGCCTTAATGCGATTAATTTCTTGAAAATTAACTGCATACTCAATTGACGAATCCGTTGCAACTTCGCTGGCAACAAAAACCATCAGTAAAAGTGATGTTACAGCAAGCAACAAGGCCACACCATTTCGTCGTGATTTTAATTTAAATGAAAGAGGATTGTATTTGAGTCGTTCTTTTAAAATTGAAATATTAAACATTAAAAACCACTCCCGCCATTTGAAAAAGAAAATGATCCAGGTGCAAGATTTTGATTTGATGAGTTTTTACTTTTAGAGTTATTGGGGTTATGAACAGGCACAACATATTGCAATGAGTATTCTCTTTTTTTACCTTCTAATTCACGTTCGATAGCTAGAGAAATCTCAACGGCATCAGGAAAAATGGCCTTTGTAGAATCATCACTGCCTCCGGTTGTCTTCCATTCTTTAACCCAATCTTTTTTACCGTCACCGATGTAGCGAAGTTTAAATTCTTTTACATTTTCGAGTAAAACTGATTCCGTACCGCCTTTTGTAACATCAGAATCAACGATTTTTTCAACTCTTCTAAAAAGGCATTGGCTTGATTTTTCTGTGGTTAGATTTTTACAGTCTTTTAATGCATAACCGACTTCAATAAAATCGGCTTGAATTTCATTAGCCATAATTCGACCGTTGTTGAGTGTCACAAAATTAACTTTACTTTCATCTCCAACAAAATGAGTTGCTGGATCTTGGCGTTTATTTTCACGTTGAGTTTGCGTATCCGGTGGTGCAAATTGAGGAGGGGCTGCGGGGTTTTGACCCGTCGTAGATGGAGTTGGTTTTTTTGCTATGTCATAGATTTCTTTTTCAAAATCAAAATGGTTATAGGCTTGATAGATGTCTGCACGTATGACCTTCATTGTATCACGAAGCCCAGAAACATCTTCGACTTCAGCTTGAATTTTTTTTTTGGCTTTAAGGGCTCTTCCTAATGAAGTTGCAACCAACATCGATAGAGTTGATAAAATTGTTACAGCAAGAATAACCTCAATAAGCGAAAAACCATTTTTTGTATGAGTTCTGTTTTTTGATTTTATCATTTTAACCACCATTTCCCGAGGTGGTTGGAGCTTGACCGCCTCCAGGCATTGGGAGCGGTCGATCGTAATCAATCATGTAAAAGGTGACAGAGACTTCGAGCGGTTTTTTTTGTTTTTTGTACTTGACGGTGATTTTAATTTCTTTAACTGATTTTGATAAGTGTTCACTAAATAAACGCATAATTGAGACGAGATCTAAATTTTCATTTTGACCCTCGCCTGCAAATAGCGGAGATAAGTCGGGGATTTCAAGTTTTTGTGACTTCATCTCCCAAGTATAGCCAGGCAAATCCGAACCGAATGTGTCGTCTTTTTCTTCAGGTATTGAGTCGAGCGGTTTATTTTTATATTCGCGTTCAACTTCAACAACTTTTCGCTCGAGCAATGCCGCTAATTGAACTTGAATTTGTGTTTTTTGTAATCGGTTATAGGTTCCGGCCCATGAATTTGTTAAAATAAACAAACCAGAAGCCATAATCATCATAGCTAAAACAACTTCAATCAATGTAAACGCTGATTTGGTATTTTTATTCACCATTATAGTATCCACAAAATTGACTATCGATTCAAATCTTTTAATGTTTTTGCTCCATCAATGATGTCAGCTTGACCCGTAATGGAATTAAAAACGAGTGTCCAGATATTGTTTTTTGGATCTTGGATTTGGAGAGCTACGGGCTCAATCAATCCTTGAGAAAAAAAATGAATGTAGGCATTGCCGTCCGTGAAAACAACTTCATGGGGCCCACTTTCGATTGATTTGAAAATGTAACCAGAGGGTAATGTTTTTTCTTTTTTTGAATACGATGTGTCCACTTGAAATGCAGATTTAAATTTTTCAGGATCATCGTCTTTTAAGTTTTTTTGTTTTTCATCTCGTTCAAGGTCTAAAAATTCTTTGTTTAATAGGGTAGGACTACTGGCTTTCTCAACCCAATAGGCTTGATTGTTTTCATTTAAACGAAATGCAATTCGATAGGTTGTATTATAAAGCTTAGCTCTGTTACGGATTTCTTTAACAGTAATGACAATGTCTCTAAAAACCTTACGATTATCATTTTTATTAAATGTTGTTCGAGATATCGCGAGACTGAGCATGGTACCAATTATGACAATAACAACGGTGATTTCTAAAAGAGAAAACCCGTTGCTTGTGAGAGGGAACTTAAATCGGGACTTACTATTTTTTGACAATTTTACTCTTCACTACCAACTGATTCGTCAGAGTAAATATCTTTATCGAAACTTGATCCACCCTCTTTTTTGTCAGCACCCAATGATTTAAGATTGTAGCCATTTCCAGAAGTTGAATATGAAAAATCAGTTCCCCAGCCATCTTTAAGTAAATGTTTTGCTTTTGGATTACCTGTCCAATTTTTGCAACTTGAATCATCATCAGTAATAAAATTAATCGAGCTTGGATATTTTCCGCATTCTGCGTTGTATTCATTTAATTTGTTTGTCACTTCAGTCATTTTCATACGTGTTTGTCCAACTTTATTCTTAATGCCGGCCTCTTGAATTTTTGGAAGTACAATGGCCATGATTCCGCCAATGATGACAAGCACAATCATAATTTCGCCAAGAGAGAAGGCCTTTGTATTATGAGTTAAGAATGATTTTTTTGATTTTGTATAGGCGTTAAAATTTCTGACTGCTGCAAATACCTGTTTCATGATTAGCCTCCTAATTTTGATGTCATATCGAACATTGGAACGATAATAGATATTACTATGACAAATATTACTGCGCCAATCAACAATGTCATGATAGGATTTAGCAATGTTGTTAATCCTTCGATTTTTGATTTAACTTGAAAGTCATAAGCATCCGCGACCAAAGTCAGCATATTCTCTAAATCACCAGTTTTTTCTCCAATATTAACCATATGAACTACGATTGGTGGAAATTGATTTGATTTTTTTAACGGACCGGCTATTGATTCACCTTCTGAAATATTACTTTTAGCTTCATCAATAGCTATAGCTAAAACATGATTATCTACAACGTTGCGCACAATATCCATTGCGTTGAGCATAGGGACGCCGCCGGCCAGCAATGTTGAAAGTGTTCTTGTAAAGCGAGAAATAGCAACCATTCTTGCGATTTCACCGACAATAGGAATTTTAAGAAGTATTCCATCCCAAGATTTTCGACCTTCAGTTGAATTCTTCCAATTAAAGAAAATAAGGACTGTGATAATAATGAATCCGGCGATTAAATACCAATTTTCAACAAATATTTTACTTGCAGAAGAAATGAATTGAGTTGTAGCAGGAAGAGTCATATCTGGCATAGTTTCAAAAATCGCTAAAATTTCAGGAAGAACTTTTGTAAATAAACCAAATATAACTAGAGTAATAACAACCAACATGATCATTGGGTATGTCATTGCGCTCACGACTTTTTGACGTAATTCAGCTTGCGCTTCAGTAAATTCGGCTAAACGCAGTAATATCACATCAAGAGTTCCAGACATTTCACCAGCTTCCGCCATTGATGTATAAATCGTATCAAATACATTAGGATATTTTGAGAGTGCCTTATGAAGAGACTGTCCTTCATTGACCATGTTTTTGCAGTCAGCAATGGCCTCAGCTAATGTTTGGTTTTCAACTTGTTCAGAGATCGCTGTTAAGGCATCAACGAGTGGAATATTCGCCTTAATTAAGGTGGCAAGTTGTCTGGTCATGAGTGACAGGTCTTTAACTGGAACATTGCCTGTTGACCTTGAGTTTGATTTTTTGTTATCAGCAGATTTTTTTTTATCTTTTATATCGACAACGAAAATGCCATCTTTTTTTAATTTAGTTCTAGCAGTTCTTAAATTTTCAGAATCTAGATTACCTTTAACGGTTTTTCCATCTTTAGTTAATCCTTTGTATTCGAAAATGGGCATAATCTGACTTTCTTTTAGATATCAATTTGTGTATTCGTTAAGAGTTCTTCAATCGTTGTAATTCCAGCTAATACTTTTTGAATACCATGGTCGCGAAAAGTTTTAAATCCTTTGGATATAGCTAACTTTTTAATTGTATTGCCATCTTTACGTTGCATGATGAGTGAGCGTATATCATCAGTGACCGGTAAAAGTTCTGCAATGATTGTTCGCCCAACATAACCTTTTTGTCCGCAGTGTTCACATCCCATGGCCTTGTAGATACTTGCTTTTTTGGCTTGATCAATATTAATACCAAGCGAGTGAAGTTCAAAATCAGAAGGCGTGTGCGGTGCTTTACAGTGCGGGCATAACACACGAACTAAACGTTGTGCAAGTACACCTAGAACTGAAGTCGCAATAAGAAATGGTTCTGCGCCGATATCCATTAAACGAGGAAAAGCTCCAGATGCATCATTCGCGTGTATTGTTGATAAAACTAAGTGACCAGTGAGGGAAGAGTTGATCGCGAGTTCTGCTGTTTCTAAATCCCGAATCTCACCCACCATAATAATATCTGGATCTTGACGGAGAAATGATCTTAATCCAGAAGCAAAGGTTAAACCAATTTTGGCATTCACTTGAACTTGGCCAACACCATGTACGCGTTGTTCAACGGGATCTTCGATGGTTAAAATATTAATATCAGGTTTATTTAATTTAGATAAGCAACCATAGAGTGTCGTTGATTTACCAGAACCTGTAGGTCCAGTGACGAGTAAAATTCCGTATGATCTTCCAATTAAATCATCTAAAACCGTTAAAAGTTCTTCTGAAAAACCAGCTTGATGAAGCTCGCGAACTTGGTGTGACTTGTCCTGTAAACGCATAACAATGCGTTCACCAAAAGTTGTGGGTACAGTGGATAGACGAATATCGATATCTTTTCCACCAACTTTTAATGGAATGCGTCCATCTTGAGGTAAACGTTTTTCTGCGATATTTAAGTTGCCCATCACTTTTATACGTGAAGTGATCGCATTTTGTAATTTCTTAGGTGGCTTAAAGACATCATACAAATTTCCATCAATTCGATATCGAACGGCCATGTCCTTTTCATAAGGTTCAATGTGAATGTCTGATGCCTTTTCTTTAACAGCACGAAATAAAATAGAGTTTACAAGCTTAATCACGGGAGCATCATCTTCGCCAGCTTCGAGTAAGTCGATGATAGGATCTTCTAAATCCATTTCGCCTTCATCGATTTCATCCATACCACTCATATTTGATGTGCTTTTTTCATAAACTCGGTTGATAGCTTCTTGCAATCGCTGCGAGGTGGTCATCATTGGTCTAACTCGTTTGCCAAATAATGCCCGTAAGTCATCAAGAGCTTTTGTATTGATCGGATTCGACGTTAACATAGTTAACAAATCTGATTCTTCTTTAAACGGTAAAATACCTTGAGTTTTTGCGTAATTAATGGGGATATCACGAACAAGATCAGCTGAGATTTCACTGACAGGAATATCGCGAACAAAATCAAATCCAATTTCTTTACAAAGATCAGCGACTAAATCTTCTGCGGTAGAGTAATCTCGACTGGCTAATGCATCACCCACACTTTGTGTTTGTGAGTAAGATTGATTTTTTAAAATCGATTTAATTTGTTCCTGCGACAAACTCGTCGATTTTGTTAAAAGCAGGGGGATGTCCACTTGAGCCATAGTTATTATAAACCTCTATTTAATTAATTCTGAATCAACAGATTGAGGGGTTCTTGCTTCGCGTTTTAAAACTTTATCAATCGTTGAGCCGTAAGGATCTTTGCCGCCATTTTTCTTTAAAAACTTTAAGCGATCGTTTGTTTTATTAACGAGTAAATTTTGTGAATCTGTTTTGTTTCGAATAATTTTTGGTGATAAAAAAACTAACATATTCACTTTAGAGGTTTCATTTTGTTTTTTCTTAAAAAACCAACCTAATATAGGTAAATCGCCTAAAATTGGAACCTTAACAACTTTTTCAGTGGATTGATCTTTCATAAGTCCTCCAATGACAGCAGTATCTCCACTATTTAAAATAACATTGGTATTAATGTTTCTTACGGCCAATGGTTGCACAGTGCCTGTTAAATTAGTTGGAACATTCACGTTAGAAAGCTGTTTGATTGTTTGTTTAAATTCCATTCGAATGGATTCTGAAGTTGGGCTGATAAATGGTTTAATTTCCAATTTAATACTCGCATCATCAAGTTCAGGTGTTGACTGTCCAGCTTGTCCGTTGGCTCCAGGAGTGAAAATAGTTCGAACAACAACTTTGTCACCAACTTCTATAGTGGCTGGTTGCGCGTCGGTGGCAATAATTTGTGGAGTAGATAAAATATTTGTTTTACCAAATTGTCTAACAAATTTTAAATAGCCCAACAAGTTTGGGACTGGAATCTTACCAGCGCTTGGGTTCATAATATCTTTCGGAACTTCAACTGAACCATTTGAAAAGCCAAGAATAGCCGAACCAGCACCAGACAATGGATTAATCACATCTAATAAGTCATCGTTGCTGGATGCAAAACCAGCTTTTCCACCATTTTCACCAAATTTAACTAAGCCACCGCCGGATGTATTGCCATCTGAAATATTCATTTCCATGATGATGGCTTCAACAAAAACTTGATCGCGTGGAATGTCTAATTGTTGTAAAATGCGAATAACTTTTTCATAGTCTTGTTTACTTGCGGATATGACTAATGAGTTTGTATTTTTGTCAGATTTAATTGCAACATCTCCACCAAAAACAGCTTCTCGTACAGCGGCTTGTCCTTGTGGTGCAAATCCAAAACCAGTATTTTGAGTTGCCGGTTTTGGAGTTGAATCTTTTGTGACTTCATTGAGTGTTTTTGCGATATCTTCAGCACTTCCATGTTTAACATAGTAAACGTAGACTCCACCTTGATTTTCAGCAGAAACTTTAAAATCTAATTGAGTGATCAGTCTTTTAACTCGAGTAATTCCAGGTTTATTCCCAACGATGATTAATGAGTTTGTTCGATCATCTGGAAAAACTAAAAATGATGCCGCTCCAGCAGATTTGGCACCACTTGCTGAATTTCCAGTGGCGCTAAATCGAGGTACTCCAGCATTAAAACCACCTGTATTTGTCGCTGGTCGTTGTCCTTTGTTAACAATTTTGTCAATAAGATCAGAGATATCTTTTGCTTTTGCATATTTAATACCGACAACTTCGAGTTGCTCTTCAAAGCCTGGGACATCAAGTTGGTTAATAATTTTCATAATGCGGTCAATACTTGATCCAAAATCAGAAATAATCATGGAGTTTGTTTGAGGATAAGCTTCAATTTCTCCATATGAAGAGTTGAGTAAACGACCGAGTTGTTGTTTGAGAGTTTCGGCAGAAATATGTTTTAAATGAACAACTTTTGTAATCATTTGATCTGCGTTTGGATAATATGCACCAGAGTAAATATCAATACCGTCACGTTGGGCAGATCTAGCATTTCGAATTTTTAAAAAACCACCACTTGGTACAATGGTGAAGCCATTGATTGCAAGTGATGATAAAAATGCTTTATAAGCCTCGGCAACAGTAATTTTACTTGGAGCAATAATAGTAATTTTACCGCGAACAGTAGAATCAATAATAAAGTTTTTACCTGTTAGTTCGGAGATGGCTTTAATAATATCAGTGATGTCAACATTTGGAAAATCGAATGACTCAATGGTTTCTGGAAAATTTTCTGATGTGATATCTTCCGGGCTCGATTTTGCAAATTTCTCTTTTTGTTTATCGCTGAGAATAGTTGACTTAGATCCTTTAACAGCTGAAATAATTTTTGCTGCACCTGAAGAAGGTGCTGAATTAGCCGTATTCGAATTATCATTAAAAGTCGGTGGAGTAACTGTGTTTGGAGTAGGAGCTGAAAAATCGTCAAGTGGTGGTGGCGGTGGAAAATCGTCAAATTGAGCTAAAGCATTTGATGACGTGAGTTGACTCGTTAAAAAACTTGCGATGACTGCTGTTGTGATTATACTTTTTTTAAAAGCCATATTATTTCCTCAATTCATCCAAAAATTACTGTTGAATCTCGTAGTTAAAAGTTTGATCAGATCCATTGGCTTCAACTAAAAGAGAAACCTTAGGCTCTTTCTTTAATTTATTAAACATTTCCATTGCTGCTTGAATGCTTGTGATGGGTTCGCCGCCTGCAGATTTGATTAAAGATCCTTTAGGTATACCCAGCTCAGCAAATATAGATTCAGGTTGGTAATCAACCAATCGGTAACCATTAATTTCACCGGTGTTGGGGTCTCGATTTGGTAGAGCTCGAGCCTGCATAAGGATGCCATTTAAATCATTTAAGTATTTATTTAAATCAGCTCTCTTAATTCTAAATGTATTGTTTCCAAGCTGCTGCACTTTTTTGGGTCCACTCGTAACAGCGGCTGTTTGTGGCTTTATTGAATCAAAACTCACTTTGTTATTGCCTTGATTCATTTCTAAATACTCAAGTCCGCCATTATTTAAATTTCTAAAATAGACTATATTTCTTTCAATTTTTTCAATGCGTGCTAATCCATCTATTTCTGCACCAGGCATATATGAGCCTGTTAAATTTTTTGATTTAACTTGAATGGCCGCAACTGACTTCGCGGGATTAGAATGGACAAGTGTTCCAATTAAAGTCACTGGTAAGGACGTTGGCCGTGGAATATCTACTTTAGGTGTGTTATCAATTTTTGCAGTGATGGGTTCTGGAATTAAACCTTGAGAAGAAAACAAATTTCTTTGGGTGATGCTTGAGTATTGACTTTTATCAACAGTTGCTTTGGATTGCATTTGCTGTACTTTGCGAGGCGGTGCTTGATCTGGAATAAAATATTCGCGAATATATATAATTGATAAATCAGCTGCAATGTATGCAATGAATAAAATGAGTCCATAAATAGACCATCGGTGAATCAGCTTTCTTTTTTCAGCATTCATTTTTTTCATACTCGTTTCAGCATATCAATAGCCAAAGGTCTAAGGCAGTACTTTCATCGCATTCAGTAAAATCTAGACATAAGCACGAGTATCTAGACTAAGGTTATGTTTATACTCTAAGGTCTGGACAAAAAAGTAAAATCATCTATTCTAAGATCTAGGCGAGGACTATGACGGTCATATACTTCACGGATGGAGCACTGATTGATAACGAGTTGATTCGAAGATCACTTCTTCGAATTCCTGAGGTTATTGAAGCACTCCGAAATTCTTCGGATGAATTTATTCAATGTGATTTATTTTTAGTTATGAACGAACAGTTCGCATACAGTTTGTTGAACTATCACCAAAAAACTCATTTAAAGCAAATTCTTCAAAATGCTTTATTTAAACGCTGGTTAAAAAAAGGCATTGATCCTGATTTGATTGTGCGTCGTGCCGAATACAGTCATTTTAGTGAGCTGACTCAACTTTTTTTGAAACTATCTACTCTAGATCATTTGAATGTCGTAACGATTGGACCAGGTTTTGATGAGCTTGAATCGTTTATTCGTTTGCGATTAAAAATTGATAGTGCTCCAATTAATGAATTCATTTCACAAGATCCAAAACTGAATTGGTTTTGGCAAGATTTTAAAACGCAAATGGAATTTCATTCTTAAAATCAATTTGTTTGGCCACAAGTGGTGCTTGCTGAGCTATTTTTGCATAGTGAATTTGTTGATAAAACTTTTCGTAAAATTGAATAATTTTTGTTGGATAATCTTTAGGTCTTTTTTGTTTCGCGATACTTTTTGCTAAATTACCTGGACCCATATTGTAGGCAGGAACATATTTATAGGCTACATTATCAAATTTTAAACGGAGATAGTTGATATAGGCGACACCTAATTTTATATTGAGAGTTGGATCTTTTAATGTTTGAGTTCCGTTATAGTTTTTCATTTTTATTTTTTGAGCAATAAAATCTGCTGTTTTGGGCATTAATTGCATTAAACCAATTTCTCCAGAAGTTCCTTTAGCTAAGTGATTAAAAGCACTTTCTGTTTTGATAATCGAGGCAATAAAGATGGGGTCGATACTGTATTTTTTTGATTCTTCTAAAATAGCTTTAGTGATTTCATTGGCCTGGTGTTTATTTTTTTTAGAGAGATTATTTTTGACAATTTTATGTACTTCAGAATTAAAAAATGCTGAATCAGTTTGTTCAGATGCAGCAGGACTTTTTTTAAATTGAGGACCTAAAAGCTCAAGTGCATTTATCCGGCGAGCTTTATCATCTATTTTATACTTTGAGTTGAGTGTTTGATCAAATAGAGTAAAGTTTTGAAACATAAAGAAAAGAACTATTAAGCTCGATAGTGTATGGATTTGTTTCATTTTGACCTCTCAGTTATATACATATGATTAGAGTTCAAGATTTATTCCTGAGATTAACTTCGACTTTAATTGATTATGAAAAATAAATTGTATTGAAATAGGATATAATATGAGTTTGAAACAATAAATTATTGACTGCTTAGAACAATTATTGGCTTTAAAATCTCAATTTGATATGAGTTCAGATGACTTATTGGTATTTCAAGTATTTTGTAAAAAAAAATGATTAAAGCTTGCATAGTAATTGCATCAAACCATGATGTGTTAATAAAAGGTTTAAATCTAAAATTTAAAATTATTCTGATTGAGTTAACAATCACCCTGTTAGCAAATTTTGCGCATGCATCGATAGGATCTTGCAAGCAGCTTTTTAACGATTCGAATTTGGGTATGTTGGTTGAGCGAAGAAAAGAACAGGTGTGGACAGTAACTGAATCAGCGCAAAATGTGCAAAAAATAATTCAATTTGATTTTATGCCACCAGTTCAACGTTTGAAATTAGGATTTGCTTTAAATGGATCTAAAGAATTGTTTTTAGAGACTATTGTGAAAGTTGAAAACACTTTAAAATTAAAAACCGAAAAAATACCACTTGATTTAATGTGTGATGGTCTCGTTATTGATGGCGGGTTAGAATCTGGACGTAAATTCGTTGAAAGTATTTTGAGTGAAGGTGTAAAACAAAAACATACAAAAGGTGTTTTTATTTTTATCGATATAAATAATTTAGGATTTATTAATAAAAATTTTTTTGAAAAAAACAAAACAGGCGATCATTACGTTAAATTGGTTTCAAAAATGTTAAATCGACTGATTGGTGACAAAGGATTACTTGTTAGAATGGGTGGAGATGAATTTGCTATTTTAATGCCGGCCATGAGCCCTGAAGATGTGAAAAGTTTGCAGAATAAAATTATGCGTGAATTAAAAAATGAGGTGCATGAGGTATTTAAATTTGAAACATTATCGCGTGTTGAAAATGTTAAGATCTTACAAAAAGCACAAAGTTTGGGGTTTGTGTCTCAAACAGAATATAACAGTGGTATTGAACAATTTAAAAAATACGTAACATATTCACAAGAAGGGTTGTCAGTAGGAGCAGCTTATTTTGGTGCTCATTCTGCAAATTCTGCAAGTGATGTTCAAACATCAGCAGAAAACTTGGCGACTCAAATGAAACTCGAAATTAAAATGGCATTACATCAAGATGTATCTAAGTACACAGGGCGTAAATATCAGTATAGCGGTTCACCGCGGTTAGCATTTAGATATGATTTTCCGTTACTTAATGAAGTTGATTATAAGCCACAGAAATATCAGAGTCCTCCAAATAAAAATTTTAATTTGCCACCTCTTTTAAAAACAAGAGGCGCAGTTATTAAAAGATTTGGTCAAATAAGTCTAGTGAGGTATCTTTCTGAAGATGGTCAATCAGAAACTCGAATTGAGTATTATGACTCTTCATCGCCTCAAACTCATTCAGAGATCAATGGTTTAAAACCTCCGCAGAGATTGGTGCGATCTGGTAAAGTAGATATTCATTCTCACTCCAGTTTTCCTGATTTTAAATCTTCGGAATCTCAGGACATGATGAAATATTTTTTGAGTGATTATACTGTTGATCGAGGTGTGATTTGGATTAATTTACAAAACTTAGGTAAATTGAATTATTTTAAACATAAAACATTAACTGGAGATCGTATGATTAAACGATTTTCAGAAATTATTGCTGAATCCTTACGTGATTCTGATATTCCAATTAAACTACCGGGCTCTGAATTTTTAATTTTAATTGATCAAGTTGGTCCTGAAAAGCTAAAAAAAATGAGCGAATTGATTTTAAAAAAAATAGACTCAGATGAGGTTGTTCATCAAATATATCAGGAGCAAATTGATGATTTAAATGATCAGATTTTACGGGCCTCTTCAGTTGAAGAACAAAAGATGTTGCTCAATCAAATTGAGGAAATACAAAATATGAAGTCAAAACCTAAGCTTTTACTTAAGCATTTGTATTTAAAAAATCAAAAAACTGGGTATGAGCAAGTTATCCGGTATTTCCAAGGTGCAATTTAGTCTATACTTTTTTCAGGGTTTTGTTCGAGTTTCGTCATAATTTTAAATTCTACTCACATTTTGAGTTTAAAATCGGGTATATGTCTATCGTGTTTTGTCTTAGGGTTTTGGGGGCTTTATGAATAAACTAATGTCTATCATTTATCTTTTAGGGGTATTTTTATTATCTTGTGAGCCTAAAGATCAATTCATACCTTTACCTAATAAGGGATCAGGTTCACCTGCTGTTACTAAAATGAATGCGGAAGAGTTAAATAAATTGTTAGCCTCTTCTTTGGATAAATTACCGCTCTCATTGGCGCTCATTCGATCAGTGCTTGATGATCAATATTCTGAGTCTTTAAAAATTACAAAATCTCAAGTTGATGAAACTGATCATTTATTTAAAAAATCAAAAAAGGCTCTTCAGTTATCGTCTCAAAAAACTCTATCATTTGAGTCTGTGGAGCATGCACAGAGTGTGAATCAAGTGTTAGAATCTTTTGATTATAATGAACAAAATCAAATCACTGTTTTGAGACTTAAAAAAGCGCCAAAGTTGACTGAAACTTTTTTATCTAAAAAAAATGGAGTGGATTTTAATTCTAAAACTAAAACAAGCGATATTGTTTTGGTTAAATTAACTGATGTTGAAGATCGATATTTACTGACTCTTCATAAGAATGAAATCACTAATTCCAAAAAAGATAAAATGACTGAAGTTGAAACTCATATTGAGGCTGTCATTGTTTGGGATGGAAAACTAAATTCACTCAGCCAAGATATTAATGTTGTGGCGCTTTCAGTTGAAGTTGAAAGACGAAAAAACAAAGAAGGCCAGCTAAAATTTATTGATAACGAAGCATCTTTGTCTGTCAGTTTGGGTGTTTTATGTACTCGTCTTGATGGGGTTTTGAAGCTGCGTCAATCGAACGATGATCGTTTAATTGTTGATCCGTCGGCAGAGCCTTTAATTTTAGATATTAAAGATTCAGAAGTAGCTGTGCGAGGGACGTCGTTTGTCTCGGAGCCTCAAAACTGCGAAGTCAGACCACTGATTGATCTGACTCGAATGCTATAAAAATTATTTTTTAATTTTAAGTCTTGAGTAAAGAGGGAAGTGATCGGCCACACCTTCTCTTTTTTGTAAATCAAAACGAAGTGGTGTTCCATTTTTTTTCATGTGGTGTGGGGCTTTAACAACTTCAATTGAGTCAGGTATAAGTTCTAAACCAGCACGCTCGATATTATTACCAAAAACAAGGATATCTAAAAATGACCATTGGCCCTTGTGGTTATGAGTTCCTTGGCAATGCTCGCATCCCACTAAATGCGAAATTCCACCGGCTTGTGAAAGTTCTTTAGATAAATAATTTGAAGCCTGTTCTTCTTCTTCAACAATGTTGAAATCGCCTCCTGCGATAACAGCGCGACCTTGAGCTTCATACTCAAGCATTTTATTTTTAAGAAATTGAACAGCTTGCCCACGCCATTCAGTCGGGTTTGCTTGTGAAGGGAAATGTCCCACCATAACTGTGAGTTCTTTGCCATTTGGGAGTTCTAAATGCACTTCGAGTATCCCGCGAGATTTAAAAGCAGATTTAAGTCTTTCAGGGTCGCTGTCTTGATACGGGATAATATGTAGAAGCGGTTTTCTTGAAAGAGGAAATTTTGATATTAAGGCTGGATCGATACCGCGAGTATCTGGTCCTTCAATTAAAACACGTGTTTGATACCCTAAGCCTTGAAGCTCTTCATCTGCCAAGCGATTGAGTATTTTGATATTTTCAACCTCTTCGAATAAAATAATATCTGCACCTGAACCATCTTCGATATACTTTATTGTTTTAGCGAGTTGCGAAAGTTTGAATTTAATCGCGTCATTATTCCAATCTTTTTCAAAACACTCTTGTTTGTAAAAAGGGATTTTGATTTCAGAACAAAACTTTTGTATTTCGGGTTTGTTTTTCTCTGAAAGAGGGAGATTGGTGTAATCCTCAGTGCCAATATCATGTTCAGCATCGAATAAATTTTCGACATTGAATTGCATAACAGAAATTTCAGTTTGAGCAGTTGATTTCGTTAGGCGAATGGATGGGGTAGGACCTTTTGTATTCAGTGAGTTCTCATTTGTCGCTCGTGATGAGCATGCGTTAAATGAGACGGCTATTAAAAAAACAAGTAATATTTTAAAAGAATTGTGTATTTTTTCCATGTAAAAACGATAATCGACACTCGAAATGAAGGGTAGTTTAGACATTTATTATCGCGCTGTGGTATTAAATATTGGGCTATAATTGCAAGTTTTGGGGGATTAAATGAGCTTTCGATTCGTCAGTATGTTGTTGTTATTTCAGTTTTTGTATTCTGTAGGTGCTTCTGCGCAAGAAAATGCAGCATTAGTTCCGCAGTCTGTTGGCGTATCGCAGACCCCAGTTGATCGTTCGACAAACTTTGGTGGTTTTGGTGTGACTTATTTTTTAATTGGGGGACAGACACTCATTAATAATAACACACAGTTATCGAGTCCTGATATTTTTGATTCTTATTTATCTTTTAATTATAAAGTGAATAAAGATTTAAGATTTGCAGTTCGTCCAGCTTTTGGTTATTCGGTGAGCGGCTTAGATAATAAAGGGCGTGATGTCACGGATAAGTCTCGAGTCAGGGACTTATCGTTACTTATAACTTTTTTGAATGTAGCAGAAGATCGTTTGCCAGAAAATATGAGTTGGAAGTTTCAACCTCGTTTGTATTTACCAACAAGTGATGGTTCTCAAGAGCAGGGTATGATTGCACGGCTGCGATTAGAAAATGAATTGAGAACTGAACTGTCGCGAGATTTTGAATTAAGAACATACCTCGTGCCAAGTTATTTTTTCCAAAGATATAAAGCCGTGCCGGATGTAAAAGGTCGAGCGCGTACGACATCAATGGCTGACTCTGAGCATGGGATTGAGCTCGGGTATACGATCAATAAAACGTTTGCTGTTTTGCCTTGTTTGCACTTTATTGAAAAATGGTCAAATGAATCACCCGTGAATAATCAAGAACAGTTTCATTCATCTGTTTTAGATTATCGTTTGGGTTTAGAGGTTAATGTCACTCGTCAATTTGGATTTGTTTTTGGATTACAAGCTGAAAAAGACTTAATCGACTCAAAAAAAGATATGGAATACAGTTATTCGATTCTTACGGGTGGAACACTTTTTTAATTTAATCGTCAAAGTTTTCGGGTAAATTAAAACAGTGCATTTGGTTCATCCAGTTAAACTGAATTTCCTGAGCTCGTAGTTTGATTGAACCATCGTTTTGAGTGGTGATGCTGCCATATAAATGATCGCCAATAATAGGGGCATTTAAATCAGAAACTTGTGCTCTGATTTGATGTGTTCTTCCAGTGAGTAAATTGATTTTGATCCAGCTGTGATGATCAAAAATTTTTTGTTTTTCAATTTTGAGCTCACAAAGATTCCAATCCTCATTATATATAACAGATACTTTTTTAGGTGCCCTGGGTGATGGCTCCATGTAGTGAACAACATGGTCGGGGAGTTTGTTTTTTGTTTCAACAAGAGCGACATATTTTTTTGTGATCGTTTTGTTTTGGAGTTGTTTATTAAAGCTCTGAGTAAAGTGATTGTTTTTCGAGTAAACAATAAGGCCTTCAGTGAGTGTATCAAGTCTATGAGTAATATAAAGTGGCTCATTTAAAAAAACTGATAACTGAGTGAGAGAGTTTTCAATTGAATTATCAACAGAAGGGTGACTGGGTAATCCACCAGGTTTATTGAGTATAACAAAGTCAGCGTGATTATAAACGACTCGCTCGTGCCAATCGTAATCTGTTTTGTATCTTCTTGGTTTTGTGTGCACTCGGATGTGATCACCGGGTTGGGTTAAGGCTTTTGAACCAGCTCGATGTGTATTTAAATACACGCTACCGAGTTCGATTAAAAAAGTAACTTCCGTTTTGGGTAACATAAGAGTTTCTGAGATGACTTGAATTAAATCACCGGCCTTTGGACTCAGAAAATGTTTAACTCCGTACTCGAAGCCTTGTGAAAATACAGTGGTTTGCATAACTTTTGATAGCACACTGTATCTATTTAACTCAAGTTCTTAACATCTTGCTAAATTCATAACATAGTAGAGTGATCATGATTCAAGAAACGATGAGTTGCTTATTTTCTAATGCAGATAAATTAACATGTTTAGCGCCGTACGCGTATGAACCGGGTTGGATTTATTTTTTTCTTGTCGTGATGATGCTTTTGTCTGCCGTGGGTTTGCCTTTGCCAGAAGAGGTCACCTTAGTTTCTGTTGGCATTTTGGCGTACATGGGAGCTAATCCTGATAAATATCCGCCACCTTATCCGGGTGCTCCTTTTGTACATCCGACAACGGCGGCTATTGTTGCATTTTTAGCAGTGTTTATGTCAGATTTTCTCATTTATTGGATAGGTCGATTCTTTGGTCCAAAGGTTTTTGAATGGCGCCCAGTTAAGAAAATTATATCAGATGAAATTCGTCAAAAAATTGAATCATGGACGCAAAAATATGGGGCTTTGGCTTGTGGTCTTTTTAGATTTACTCCGGGAATTCGATTTCCTGGTCATTTAGCTTGCGGTATGGTCAAGTTTTCACCTTGGAAATTTGCTTTTGTGGACGGTTTGGCCGCGCTCATATCAGTGCCAACTCAAATCCTGATTTTAGCACATTATGGAGAATCGATACTTGGTGTATTGAAAAAATTTAAATTTGTGTTGTTAGGTGTTTTGTTGGTTTTGGCTTGTATTTATGTTTACAAAAAGTGGAAAGATTCAAAAAAAGCGGCTGTTTAAGCCGCATTATTTTTTTCGAGTGCGGTTTCGTCTATTTCAAAACATATTTTTAATGTGGTCGGTTTTTGAGTTTTATGAGCTGTAGCTTCTGGCCAAAATATTTGTTCATATCCATGACTTAATCCATAGAGTTCTTCGCGAATTCTAAAAAGAAGTCCAGAAGAGCTTCCCAGTAACCAATTCATTTGAATATGATGAAGTTCTGTTTCGAGCTCGTTATTTGAGTACTTAGCTAAAAAATCTGAAGGCATTTGATCTATTAAAAAACAAGCATTGTGATTGTATTGGTTGAAAGCTCTTTGAAGTGGCTCAACAAGTAATTTTTCGATTCGAATATCTTTATCTTTGTGGCTGACAAAAGGTGTAGAAAGCTTTTTGAATTGCCAATAGATTAAAGCATCGTTTGTTGTAAAATCTGCTTTTGGCAAGTAGTCAGAAATTGAATCGCATCTGAGCGATTCAAAGCAAGTGTCATTGATATGAGCATTATGATCTAGTGCAACCAGAGTTCGAAGGTGAAAAAGAAATGAGTAGAATGAAAGAAGATGCTCGTTGAGTTTATCTGAGAACTTGAAACCACAATTATACAGGAGAGGTTTTTGAGTAGACTCTTCAAATTGCCCAATTAAATTAAAGAGTTCATCAAATAGATTAAAGTTGATTCCCTTTGAAAATTCAAGATTATCCCAAAACTTAAACCAATTGGCCTCAAAGTTATCAATGTGTTTGGATTGAGATAATTGTTTGATATTGAATTTTTCATTGAGAGATTGGGAATGGTTTTTAAACAAAGGTAAATAAGGGCAATACGATTCGAGAGCTTGTTGAATCAGTGGAATTTCATTTTTTTTACAATTTGCAAATTGCGTCATCTTTTTAAAATGAAGTCCGACGAGTGAGTCATTCATGAATTTTAATGGTGGGTGTGGAGTAAACTCTGAAAATCTTGAATTTTGATCCCATAAGCTAAAACGAGTTGGTTTTAACACGGGGCCAAATGTTGTTTTAATTTCGTAACCAATAAGTACGGCTTTAGAATTCATATTTTCTCCCGAAAAATGTATAACTTTTTATCGGAAGAATATAATTGAGTATGAAGATTATGTTTGAGTTTGTTTTAAAATCTCGCCCAAGGTCTGGATGTATTTTAAGGGAAATTTACCAACTTCTTCAACCATGAGTTTTTTAATCACCTGATCGATAGGGTTGCCTTCAAATGTCATGAGTCGGTCAACTGCATTGGCTGCTCCAACGACTAAGGCCATTGGATCAATGTTTTTTTCGACTAAAGCTAAAGGACCAGTGCCATCACATTTTTCTTCGTGCTGGTTAATGATGTTGATCACGGCTAAGTCAAAGTGCTTTTTGTCTTGTACTTTTTGAGCACCTAAAGATGAGTGTTTTCGATAAGTTTCGTATTCTTCTTTAGAGAAGTCTTTAAGTGGTCTTGCGATATTTAATGTCGATTCAAAATGTCCATAATCATGCAAAAGTGCACCTAAAGCTAAGAGTTGTTTTTGTTTTTGATCAAACAGGTTAAGTTTTTCGGCAAGGGAAACGGCAAGTGTAGAAACCGTTACTCCGTGATGCGCAATATTTTGATCAACATTAGGGACATTAACAATAGATTTAACGGCATCTGAGTTTTTAATTAAAAAATCAACATATTTTCCAGCGGCTTCTTTAGCAACAGAGTAGGCAGCTTGACTTTCCGGTTTTTCAAAAACTTCCTCTGCATTGTTTTGCTGAACCCCTTGAATGATTTCTGATCTGGTTTTTATATCTTTTCCAGACAAGTCATCGTAAGCCATGTCGATATTTTTTTGCATATAATTAAGATATTTGTTTTCGTCATCATTTAAAATGTACATTTTTTTTAATTTTTTAGTTTTAAGGCGATCAAGTCTTGCGCCTTCAAATGAATCGCCATTTCTTAAGTATAAAATGTGTTTTTCGTCGATTTTCACATAGGCATTAAAGTCAATTTTTTGATCGCCTCTTAAAGTACTTACGCGAATTGATACATATTCATTTGCCATTTTACATCCTGGTGATATCATTTTGTTTATGTCACTTGATGAAGATATCTTAAATGATTTTTATGACGAATCAAATGGTCTTATTGCTGAGCTAGTTGAATTGCTAGAATCAATGGAGTCAGACTTTAGTCAGATTGATCGTCTCAAAGAGTACGGTAATAAAATTGATCGAATTATGGGTGCTGCTAAAAGTATAGCTTTAATGGCAGAGCCTGATCATGGTTTAAATTTAATTGCGGATTATACATCACTTTGTAAAGTTGTTTCGTACAAAGCGGCGGAAATGAAATCAAATCCTAAGTTGTATGATGTGACTGTAGCTCTGTTATTAGATGCAACCGAGGCTTTGAAAGTTTTGATTCCTCAAGTGAATCTTCCAATGGATCAGCTTAAACAAAAAATTAGTCCTAATTTTATTGAACGAGTAAGATGGGCCTCGGGACAGTTTGTGAAACAAGTTGATGCTCCAAAAGTTGTAAACTCAACGGGGACAAATCCGATGGGCCAAAATGAAATCGATGATCTGATGAAAAAACTTGGCTTTTAATGTTCGCAGATGCTCATTTGCATTTATCTGATGTTCGAATTTCGAGTGATCTTCAAGAGCGTTACATCCGCGACGCCTTTAAAAATAATATAACTTATTTTCTAGAGGCAGGAGTATCGCCAGATGGATGGTCAAAACAAATTGAGTTGTCACAAAAATATCCTGAAAATATTCTGTGTAGCTTTGGGTTACATCCTTATTGGGTCGCTCAAAATGATTATGATCTCTGTGAGCAGGCATTAGATGATTTGGTTTTGATTCTTAATAAGTCTGTTGCGTTAGGTGAAACAGGTTTAGATTTTCGTGAAAAATATGTTCAAGATGGTGCTATGGATCGTCAGATCGTATTTTTTGAAAATCAAATTCAAATTGCAAATATATTTAAAAAACCACTTATTTTGCATATCGTTAAAGCTCATCAAGAGGCTTTACGAACACTCATGATGTGGAGGGAGCAACTTTTAATGAGTACAGGCTCAGGTTTACTCCATGCCTTTAATGGGACTTATGAGGTCGCAAAATCGTACCTTGATTATGGATTTATGATTTCAATTGGCGGGGCTATAACATACTCCAAAAATGCCTCTTTGCGTGAGGCTGTGAAAAAAATTCCTATAGATATGATTTTAATCGAAAGTGATTCCCCTGATCAAAAGCCATTAGATTGGCCAGAACCACTTAATAGCCCGTTATCTGTGCTAAATGTGGCATCTGTGGTGGCTGAAATGAAGCGTTTATCTCAAAAAGAAGTGTTACAAACGACGACTGCAAATTTTAAAAGACTTTTCAGATAGTTAAATTTTTGATATCAGTGATGCTATGGAAACAATAATACCGTCATCAAATTCAACAGCAGTACAAAATTTTGAAATCAAAGAAGATCGTTATGTTTTACATCGTAGATTTGATCGCATGGGTCGTCTTGTCGGCGATGATACGATGAAACAGCTATTTAATACGCACGTGATTGTTTTGGGTTTAGGGGGCGTTGGATCTTGGGCTGCCGAATCTCTTGCGAGGTCTGGAGTTGGGCGACTCACAGTGGTTGATTTTGATGAGATTTGTATTACCAATGCCAATCGGCAGTTGCATGCACTTCAGGGTTTGGTCGGAAAGAAAAAAGCTGAAGTCATGGCTGAACGTCTACAAAAAATTAATCCTCAAGCACAGGTCGAAGCTCTTCCTGTTTTTTATAATAAAGAGACTGCCGAAAGTATTTTAGGATTAAATCCAGACTACGTTGTTGATTGTATTGATAATTTAACGGCAAAAACTCATTTGTTAAACGAATGTAAGCTGCGTGGTCTTAAAGTTATTACAAGTTGCGGGGCTTCAGCTAAAATGGACCCGACGCGAATTAAAATCAGTGATTTAGCTAAAACGCAAGTTGATCCTTTAGCTCATGCGGTTCGTAAGATTTTACGCCAAGAATATAATTTTCCTAAGGGTGAACGTAAAAAATTTAATATTACTTGTGTTTATTCAGATGAGATGCCGATGGAACCGATTGAGCTTAAATATGATTTGGGTCAAGGCTTTAAGTGCGTCTGTCCTCAAGGGCAAAATGATTTACACTCTTGTTTGCATCGAAGTATGATTTATGGAACGGCCAGCTTTGTGACAGGAGCTTTTGGGTTAACAATGGCCTCTTGGGTTGTTAAAGATGTAATGAGCCGTTCGTCGCAAAATAAAACACAAAACAATGTTGAAAAACAGAGTGAGCATAAAGTTTTATGAGTTTAATTATTTTTTTTGGATTTGCTTTTTGTGTTTTCACAGCTGGGTTAATAGTTGTCTCGATTACTTTGTATCATTGGTTTAAACTGAGGAGGCAAAACAAGGAGCTTCCTTCATGGCTAAAATCTCAGAGCAAATCACAAACGAATTCAAAGAGCGTATCTACAAACAATTCGCTTTAGGTTACTCACTCGCCAGAACCACAGTTTTTGCTGCGCAAGGTGCATTGCTCCCATGGATCGATTTTATATCAACTGGAGAAAGACGTGCATCACCTAAAGATTATCCTGAGCATCTCAAGCAAGCGATTCCTAAAATTCATCAGTTACTTCAGAAAGATATCGAAAATATTTTAAATGGTTTTTATCCTTTAGATGTTTTACGGCCTGAAAATCCAGTGACACATGGTTTGAGATGGCCCAAAGTGATATTAGATTCTATTCAAGCCTCTCAAAGACGGCATCAAAAAATTCATGATCAGTTTAACGAAAACTCAAAAGAATACTTAGTGGATTTACCTGAGTACTATAAAAGAAATTTTCACTTTCAAACCGATGGCTATTTGGGTGATAAATCAGCGGAGTTGTACGAACACCAAGTTGAAATTTTATTTTCGGGTGCTGCGGATGCAATGAGACGTTTGATTATACCTCAAATAAAAATACATTTACAAAGTTTAGGTTATTCTGAAAGCGGTGAGGGGGTAAAATTTTTAGAATTGGGTTCTGGTACAGGTCGTCTTTCTAAATTTGTAGCTCTTGCATTTCCAAAGGCGCAGTTGACGTGTTTAGATTTAAGTCCCACTTATTTAACTAAATCTAAAGAAAATCTTCATCCATTTAAAAGAATAAATTTTATCCAATCAGCGGCTGAAAAAACGCCATTTAAAGATGAATCTTTTGATGTGATTTTTTCATGCTTTTTATTTCACGAGCTTCCTTATGAAATTCGTCAAGATGTTATGAAAGAAAGTTTAAGACTGACAAAACCTCAAGGAATGATTGCAGCTGTAGACTCTTTACAACAAGATGATGATCTGGATTTTCAATGGGCTTTAGAGCAATTTCCTATTGATTTTCATGAGCCATTTTATAAAAATTATACTCTTAATTCGCTCGCAGATCTTTGGCAAGATGTTGGCTTAAAAAACGTGCAAATCGAAAAGGGTTTTTTAGCAAAAAGCATCAGTGGTGTAAAAGACAGCCATTAAAACAAAAGCTTTCCTTGATGTCTGACGTGAATTTCAGTAAGTTTTCGATTCTTCATTTTTTTAGAACGTTAACAAAAGAATAAACGGAGTTTCAGTCATGACTATTACGCAATTTATTGATCATCATTATCGTCACTTTAACGCGGCAGCATTAAAAGATGCAGCTGTTGGCTACAAAAAGCATATCGATGCTGGTGGGCAAATGCTTGTGACCTTGGCTGGAGCTATGAGTTCAGCAGAGCTTGGATTGTCTTTAGCTGAAATGATTCGGCAAGGAAAAGTCCACGCGATTTCGTGTACGGGTGCAAATTTAGAAGAAGATATTTATAATTTAGTGGCGCATGATCACTATGTTCGTATTCCTAATTACCGTGATTTAACTCCAGAAGATGAACAAAAACTTTTAGATAAACATTTAAATCGGGTCACTGATACATGTATTCCAGAAGAGGAAGCTATTCGTCGTATTGAAAAAGCTGTTTTTGAAGAGTGGTCAGCTGCAGATCAAAAAGGTGAAAGTTATTTTCCACATGAATTCATGTACAAAATTTTATTAAGTGGAAAATTAAAAGAGTATTATCAGATCGATCCAAAAGATTCTTGGTTGTTAGCCGCTGCAGAAAAAAACTTACCAATGGTTGTGCCAGGTTGGGAAGACTCAACCACAGGGAATATATTTGCGGGTCACGTCATTAAAGGAAATATCAAAAATGTTCACACTGTTAAATCAGGTATTCAATATATGACATATTGGGCTGATTGGTACATGAAAACAGCGACAAAAAAACAAGTTGGTTTCTTTCAAATTGGTGGTGGTATAGCTGGTGATTTTCCAATTTGTGTCGTGCCAATGCTATCTCAAGATTTAGAGCACGATAATGTGCCGCTATGGAGTTATTTTTGTCAAATTAGTGACTCAACAACTTCGTATGGATCATATTCAGGAGCTGTTCCAAATGAAAAAATCACTTGGGGAAAACTAGCGATTGATACGCCAAAGTACATCGTAGAGAGTGACGCCTCTATTGTTGCGCCATTGATGTTTTATTATATTTTAGGAAAATAGTTAAAAATCTTAGATATTAAAAAAGGCCTCACTTCTGCGAGGGGGGCCTTTTTTAAATTAATAAAATAATTACAGCTGCTCTTTTATAAGTGGATAAATGAGCTTCCAGAGCCAAGTGTTATTGTTATCATCTTGAATTTTTTGTGCAAGCTTGTTGAGGCTTTTTGAGTCAGTTATTTCGCCTGCGTCTTTGTTATGTTTTTTAGTTTTACCTAATTCTGTTGATCGACTAATAATCCGTGAAAATTTACTCATAATATCACGAGTTAAGTTATTATCTTTCCTTTTTGAAATTGAAGCAATGATGCCCACTTCGCGATTTAAGTTTTGGCTTCTAAAATCCCAATTAAATGAACCAATAAATATTTCAGTGCGATCAATTAAAACCATTTTAGCATGTAATGTGTCAGGGCCATTGTATTCAAAGATATCAACGCCTAGGTTGAGAGCGTTTTTTCTTTCCATAATATAGCCGACATGTGCAGGCGTCACATCATTTGATCTTTTGCCATTTGTAATTACACGAACAGTCACATTTTTTTCTCTTAAAGTTTTAAATAAATTTTCTTGTTCAGGTGTCATAATAAAGTATGGAGAAATAATCGTAACAGATTTTTGAGCTTGTGAAATTCTATTATAAAGGCTTGAAGCTATATTTTGTGTTGGCTTTGATAGGTCACTATTTTGCCCTACTGGATTATCAAATAAAAAGTCGATTCGCTCAACTTCGATAGCACGACTTTCCCAGACCTGTTGAGCATTCTCTTTAAATTTTATATTATGTTTACCATTGTAGATGTCTTTAGCTAAGTCTAAAAGTTCTTTTTCTTTTTTTGAGATAATCTTTTTATCATAAGATATTTTACTTTCACATATATATGAATCAGCAGAGTAATTGCAGTATGCAGGATCTAAAGCATCTCGTGAATAATCAAATAATCTCACTGAATTAACAAACTCTGAACTCCATAAATTATCAAAATATTCATTGGCGACGTTAATTGAATCACTTTCCATAACTAAAGCATCACTGTCTTCGTAAATAGGTAAAATATTCCCGAGAGAATCTTTTTTGGCGTCACCAAAATATCCGCCACCAATATTACGACCGCCTGATATCATCACTTTACGACCAGATTGATCTTCTATAATCATTCCTTTATCATGCATACGTTTTGTGTAGCGAAATGGTCTTAATAAATTGAATTGATTATACTCTCGTATTTCAATGTTTTCGTGAGATTTGTCTTTATGTTGCATCATCAAAGCGGCCATTGTTTCTCGTTTCATGAGGTTGTGCATAGAATCAACAAGAATCTGCACCTTTGCACCTTTGCTAGCTGCATCTAACAAGTAGGCTAGAGAAGCTGTAGAAACGAAATCATCTTCGATTGTAAAATACTGGGCTTTGATAGTTTTTGCGTTTGTGGTGTAATCTAAGCGAGCTTGTAAAGATTCATTTTCGCTATCAAGCAAAACTAATTTATCCGCTAATACAATCTGTCCGGTCATAAGTGTAAATAAACTAATAAATAGGTATCTCATAACGTGTCCTTTTATAAATTTTCTTCTAATTCTTGAGTTTGAGCTAATTTTAAATTTTCAAAAAAATACTGTTCGTGACTTAATCCAGTAATTTCACCATAGGCCAATTGAATATGCTCGTTTTCGACGACAGTAGTTTTATAGCTGGCAATAATTTGAAACTGATCATGTCCTTGGTATTTTTTTAATAGAGCAAAGTACGAATTTTTTTTGTTATCGACATAAAAAGTATATGCATATTCTGATTGAGAAGATTTGTATATTGGAGATATTAAATCAGTGATGTTTGCATTATGAATTTTGAGTTGGTTAAGTACACTACTTTTATTGATCCCAATTGGAGTGACTTCAGATAGATGTGTTGTCTCGTTGAGACTGACTTTAATGTATTGCGGAAGATGAATTTCTAATATTTGTTCTTGATCCTGTTTCATTTTGAGAAAGTGAGCAAAATCAGTTTTTTTATAAAATAAGAAAGATCCAGCGAGTGCTGATATTATAAAAATTGCTAAATTATTCAAAAGTAGATTTTTTTTCAAGTTTTGACCTCATTTAATCAATCGAAACACCATGTAACTTAAGCTACAACTTTAAGTGTATTCAAAAATGAGGCCTAATACAGACTCACAGAATGAGTTTATATTGTGTTTTGTGTGTTAAATGTTTTTACATTTGCTTATAATTGTAACTAGCCTGTAACTACCAACTCACAATAAAAAATCACATGCAACTCAGTGTTGAGGCCGCTGTTAAGAGTTGAAAATCTTTGAGTAGACTGCTTTGGTCTTGTTGCTCGTAGATTGAATGCGTATTTTTATTTTTTATACATTCATTAGGGATTTTTAATGTATTTGCATCAGACATTTGTTGAGCGCCCAGAAAAAATCTCGTTTTAAGTGGGTATAAAAACAGATCTTTTTCTCTGAGAGCATACTCTTCGCTTTCAAAGTTTTCAGGATTTTTATAAACAGAGATGTGAGGACTTATACCTAGATTTTGATTGCTTTTGCCAGATGGTTGATAGAATAAACCATTGGTTATATAAAATGAGACTTTTTTATTGATTTCGATTGGTTGGCCATACTGATCAACGAGTGGACCTTGTGATGAGCCTTTTCCAAATGATGTCTGTCCAATAATAATCGCTCGATTATGATCGCGCAATGCACCTGCAACAAGTTCTGAGGCACTTGCTGAGTAAGCATTAATTAAAAGTGTCATAGGTTTAGAAAATACTTTTTGACCTGTTGAATATGATATTAGAGGTGGTGTATTACTTTTTGATATAGATGTATCAAAATAAGATATTATTTGATTTTCTCCTAAAAACAATCCAGATACACATTGTGATATTTGAACACTACCTCCGCCATTATCGCGTAAATCAAAAATAAGACCATCTACATTATTTTTATTAAATTCGATAAGATATTTTTTAATGTCCTCGCAACCTTGTTTGTACATAAAATTTAGATATTTAATGTATCCAATTTTTTTATCAAAGAGTTCAAGTATTTGACCATCGACAACTTTGTATATAACTTCTGTTTTTGGTTTGAGATAGATTGTTTGAGATTCTTGAGTTTTATATTTTTTAATAACAAGTTTTAATTTTTGATCTTTATTTTGAGATATTATTTTTGAAAACTCGCTGAAATTTTCTTGATTGAGTGGCATGTCATTTATAGATATGATTGTATCATTGACTTCAAGGCCAGCTTCAGCAGCCGCTGAGTTTTTTTCAATATCAACAATTTTAAGGGCATTTTTTTCAATATTGTAATTGATTCCAATTCGTGTTGATGAAATAGCGCTCTCTTTTTCAGATTCCATCATTCCTTCAATGAGGCGAAAATCTGAATGTGGATCAGATGCAGTATGGAAGTAAACATTAAGTGCTTGGGCAATTGTTTTTTCTTGCAAGCGAGATGCACTCATATTTTCAATTGAGGTTAATATTTTTTCTAAATCCTGTCCAGATTGTTGTTTAATAGCTTCGAACATGGGTAGATAAGCGGCCTTTATATCTGTATGATAATTAAAATATAATTTAAAAAGATCTTTCTGAGTTAACTCTTTTGAGCTGTTTTCTTGAAGAGGTTCAGTTTTTAATTCTATAATGGCTAGGTTTTGTGTTTTAAAAACAATTTTATGATTTTGTAAGTCAATATTTTGAGTCGAAATTATATCTAATTTTGAATTAATCGATTTGAGTAATTCTCTGTAGGAAAGAATACAGCCCATATAAACTTGTTCTTTAGATATACAATTTTGAATTAAAACATTGCTTTTATAAAAGTTTAAATCAATCCCTGAATGAGACCATTCATTTACAGTTTTATCAGCTGAATAGGCGTTACATTGCGTAAATATTATCAGAAGTAATGTGATGAACTTAGACATGTAGGCATCCTTTTTAATTAAATAGCGCAGCACATTGAGCGTTAGAGAAAACGTGAGTTACGCTACTGACTTTAAATATTTCTTTAAGTGATTTTGCTTTTTCACTTAATTTAGCTTTATTGAGATATGATTGTGTTTTTTGAGTGATTAAGCCCATTGCAAGTGCTCCGATGAGCCAATCTTGGACATTGACCTTGTTTAAGACTGACGTAACTGGATCTCGGACATAATCTGAAAATAAGACACTCACATCATTTGAAAAGAGCATGATGGGAAACATTCCTGCAAATGTTACCCATGCATATGGAATAGTGTATATGACCTTTGATAATACGCTGTCCATAGCTTTCATTCCATTCATTCTAAATACTCGATTTAACCAAATTGATGGAGTTGAAATTGTAGCAGCTGCACTCATCATAAATATGAGAGTCGCAGAAAAGGGCATATGAACTTGCCATGCATAATAATTCCAAGCATAACCAATTGTTAGAGCTGGAAGTATCGTTTTAGTGAGTCTTAAATGCGTTGATAATAAATCACTGGCAAGAGGAATATTTCGATAAATTGCTCCTCTGAGACCGACCTTAATTGATTGATCATCGCCAAATGACTCAATTGTTCTGAGTGTGTGAGTTAAAAATTGACTGTTTCGAACGATTTCTGTTTGGCGAAGTTTTTGGAGTCGACCAGGCTGTGCCGGATCAGTTGGTTTAACCATTTCTAATTCAGTTGTGGCTTCTTTATAGTTTTGAAAAAAATTATTTGCATACATCCATAATTGTATTTTACTTTTTTCAATTTCATTAAGTTTTTCAAAATATTCAGCCATATTTGGATTGTTTCGAATCGTATATAATGTCGACTCTTTAGATTTTTGATCGATTGATTCAATCATTTTAACATAGTCTTCACGTCCTTGTGCTTTAGCAATATCTGTATCTTCGATATATAAGCCAATTTGTTGTGCTAATGAATTTCTAAATAGTGTAGCACGCTTTTCTTCTATTTGATCTAAGGACATTTTTTTTGCAGCATCTGTTTTTAAAAAATCATTGAGTATTTTATCTGTTTGTTCAAGTGCCACTCGTTGTTTTCGACGAGCTAACCAATCTAATTTTTCTGGTTTAAAACTTTTTGATTTTTCTTTGATCGCTTCAGCACGGGCTAAGTTATTGATTTCGATTTGTGTTCTTAATTTATGTTCAAATTTAAGTTCTGAATCGAGTTGCTCAACCGTGTTAATTTCAGGGTGAACTTTTTTTAATTCTTCGAATGCAATGAGTTTTGCTTTTTCGCTAAACTTTTGAATGTTTTTCTTATTCGTTAAAATTAAATCATCGCCTTCGTTACTGAGATAGCTGTAGAGTGCTTGACGAAACATAAGGCTTGCAGCTTGAGCAGCTTGTTGAGAGTATTTTTTTGTCCAAGTCTCAGGGAGATATTTAATAGCATATTGAATTGAGCCCTCATAGCTGAGTAATGTGAGTTGTTGACGAGCTTTTCTAGCATTTGAAAGTCCTTGAGAACCATTTTCTTTAATATTTTTTAAAAAGCTGAATGAATCTAATGTCTCTTCTAAAATAGCTAAAGATTCGCGTGCAGTTTCGGATTGATCGTCTTGAGCCCATTCTCTTGCAACTAAAATAGCTTTAGATAGAGCATTTTTGCTTAAACCAAAACGTTTTTGTAATACAAAACTTTCACTATATTGTAGATCTTCAGGTGCATTGTAACCTAAAGCTTTAGGAATTGCTGAGAACAAAGTGCTCGCATCAAATAAAAATTGCGATTGATCTGGTAAGCCCTTTTGTTTCATTGTAATGTTAATTTTTTGAGTGATTTTATCTTCTTTTTCTTTTTGATTTTCTGGAGAAAGTGGATCTAATCCTCGTGATCGCATCTCTTCCTCAACTTCTTTGGTAACGGCATCAATCACTTGTGCTTTTGCTTCATTCGAATAGCTTGAGGCACCACTTTGGATGTAAGCAATTCCTGTTCTGACTGTATCATGTAGAGCGATTTCTTTAGTTTTTGGATTTGATGGTGAAAAAACATCATTAATTTTATTTTGCATGGACTCGCTGACATGTGGAGAGAGAGCTAGAGCCATCATTGGTACAACAATCATGTATTGAATGGCGACCATGGCGGTATCAACGCCACCCATAACTAATGCGCCGAGAACAAATGTTCTTGAATTAACAGGGATGTTTTTCAATGAATTTCTTGTAAAATAAAATGAATTATTTAGAAAACGACGAATGATTGTGTGATCAGCTGAAGCTATTGTCGGAGCCATTTTATCTAAAAACAATTCAAGAGAATTAGCGAATGTAACTGTTGCAATTTGTGCAGATGTTGATGTGACGGCCGCAAAGACGTCAAAAGTTTCTTTTATTTCGCGTTGAATGAGTTTTGTTGGATTTTTTATTGGTTCAGAAGTTGTTCTTAAAGCGGCTATTTTTTTTCGAGTTGCGGGATGCGCGTACTTAATAATAACACTTGCTGCCAACATACCTGTTAAAACAGTTCCTACAAAAATTAAACGCGATATCAGTTCGGGTGGTAAATCTACAAAAGCATGAGCTTTATTCATCGCCAGTGGCAAGTAGTTTGAAATTTTTTTATATAAAGGCTGTAACCAGTGATTTGTATTAAAAGCATCTGCTTTATTGTTAATCCAGAGAGATTTTTCTGGCATAATCAAATCAATTCCAGTGAAAAACAAACCAAACGCAGCAGTCATCCCGGGGGCTGGGTACATTTCTTTTTGAACTGATTGTCGATTTTTTGCAGTGAGTGATGAAGCAATCATGAGATTGATTTTTTGTGCTTTCATAATGGCTTCAACGTCTTGAAGTTCAATCGAAACAGATTCTTTTTTATTGCCAATAACAATCGTATTGAGTTGTGCGAGAGTGAGTGAGTTTAAATTGCCAGTCCATCCTTGTCCGGAAAGCGGGAAGAAGAAAATAGGTGCGGGGATATTTTCGCTTAATTGATGTTTGAGGTCAGCGCGACTTAAGTAAAAAATACCCTCTCCGATTTTTTCATTTTTACCAGAAGCTTTTTTAAAAAGATCGCTCGTATCGCTTAATGAAAAGAAAATAAAATCTTCTGTCGCTTGGATCGGTATTAATGGAATTTGTAATGTGAGTGATTTTTCAGATTTTGGAAGTAAAATTTCCAAACTTTGATCATTTTTTAAATATGATAACTGATTAACTTTGCTTTTTTGAATAGTCCACTTTTGTGCGCGCATAAAAAATGGATCTTGATCTATTGCGGGATCGTTTTTATCAAAAGTTATTTTAAAGTCAGAAGTTGGTTGAGATTCAATAAATTTTTGTAAAATTGGGTCTGAATGACTTTGTAGGTACGAGTTAGAGTTAAAATTAGAATGTGTTTTGAGGGGTGTTGAATGCACGAGTAAGGGTTGTAAAACGATTTCAAACGAGAGTATGACTGACATCATGAGTTTTAATTTTTTCGTTTGAACTTTGATCATATTAAACCCTCCAACGTTATTCGCTACAAATAGAGAAGCAAATTGTGTGCTGGTTTGTTCAACTTAAAAAGTGATTCATTTGTTTTGAGTGTATTAAAATGAGATTATATATATTATGACGAAAATTGTTCGACATTAATTGTTCAGTGTGTGAATTCGCTCAAATTATCCGCCGCCACTGACACCGCCACAAGGAGTTAAATTTAAGATTGTCAACTTATACATAAGAAGTCCTTCTTTTTGATATTGTTTTGCAAACCTACATAAATCATTTAGATTAATCTATTCACTTTTAAGAATATCTGATATTCTTTTTATGAATATGATTAAGAATCACAGATTTGATAGCTATAAATATATGAATATTTTGCAAAAAGAAGTTGTGTATTTTATTGCATTAGCCGAAGTGTTGAACGTATCTAAAGCTTCGGAAGTGTTGGGGATACAGCAGTCAGGATTGTCGCGTGCGCTTCAACGTTTGGAAACAGATCTTGGTTATAAACTGTTTCAAAGAAAAAACAGCGGTTTGGCGCTGACTTTTTCTGGAACACATTTTTATAACGCTGTAAAAAACACTCAAATAAATTGGGAGAACAATTTCAGAAAGTTGTCGTTAGAGTCAAATGAACCAACAGGTCTTATTAAAATTGGTTTTCACGCATCGATTGGTCAAAAATATTTTCCACAAATTGTTAAAAAACTGAATAGTGTTTTTCCACAGCTTGAGCTTGAAGCCCATACTTTGAGTTCATCAGTCGTATTACGAAAAACAAATGAGCAAGAACTGGATTTTGGCATAGTCATATCTCGAATTAAAAATCCTGAGCTTGTGCAAAAAAAAATTGGCTTTGATTATATTGCTGCTTTTCAAAAAGATATAAATCACTCACCACAAAAAATATTATTTAATCCTGAAATGCAAACGTCACTTTCTGTTTTAAAAAAACTAGATACTCTAAAGAAAATATATATTAAAGATTATGATTTAATTGCGAAAGTTGCTCTTGATGGGCCTTTTATGGCTGTTTTACCATTCTCCGTGGCGAAAAATTATCCGATGCTTAAACAAAACGGTGGAGTCTATCTAAAGGCCGATATTTCGTTAATTGTTCATACTGAAAAAATGAAACTAAAATCGATGCGTTTAGTTTATTCTGAAGTACTGAAGACTTGCTTAAACTTAGCTCAGCAAGATTAAATCGCTTCAACCGAAGTCACCTCAGGGATGGCTTGGCGAATTCTAACTTCGATGCCTTCTTTGAGGGTGGTCTGAGAACTAGGGCAACCGTTGCAAGCTCCTTTCATTTGAATATAGAGAACTGTATTTTCATATTTATTGAAAACAATATCTCCACCATCAAGAGCTACGACGGGTCTAATTTCTTCTTTAAGAACTTTTTTAATTTGTTTAACGATTGGGCTGTCATTTTGATTGATTTCAGGGTCAACGGACTTCTGTACAATAACAGGGAGTCCAGAGGTAACATGTTCTGAAAGTAAACCAGTTAAAGGGGTGGCTAAAACCTTCCAGTCGACCCAGTCTTGTTTGGTTATTGTAATAAAATGTTCACCAATAAAAACTGCCGAAACCCATGGGAAGCCGAAAATTTTTGCAGCGAGAGGGGATATATCAGTTGCCTCAACGTTGGGAAAATCATATTGGCCATTGGCAATTTGTGTAGAAAAATTAAATTTTAGAGTGGCTGGATTCGGAGTTTGTTCGAAATTTACATTCATGAGGAAGGTTTATCAGGTGTGTTACGAAAATACAAATTTTTCTTATAATCTTTGCTAAGAAATTGTTTTTTGGTTAACGTATTTTGGTTTTAAACAACATTTTAAGGAGATCAAATGACCCCGCGTGTACGTGAAATTTTAAGTTGGTATGGTGCTGAGAATATTGGTGTATTAACGAATATGGCTCGTATGATGAACCATGGGAAATTAGCAGGAACGGGTAAACTTGTGATTTTACCAGTTGATCAAGGTTTTGAACACGGACCGGCGCGTAGTTTTGCAAAAAATCCAGATGGTTATGATCCAAGTTATCATTTTGATTTGGCAATTGAGTCAGGATGTAATGCTTACGCGGCACCGCTTGGAGCACTCGAAGCTTGTGCGCGTGACTATGCTGGTGAAATTCCTTTGATTTTAAAAATTAATAATTCTGATGTATTGTATGGTTCAAAAGCACCTATTTCAGCGCTAACATCATCTGTTGATGATGCTTTACGTTTAGGATGTGCGGGAATTGGTTTTACGATTTATCCGGGTTCAGCCCATCGTAAGCAAATGTATGAAGAAATTGCTCAAGCATCGGCATTGGCAAAAAAAGCAGGTCTTGCTGTCGTGATATGGTCGTATGCTCGTGGTGAGCAGCTTTCAAAAGAAGGTGAAACAGCTATCGATGTGATTGCATACTCTGCTCATATTGCTGCTCAGTTAGGTGCTAATATCATTAAAGTTAAACCACCAACGGCGCATATTGAGCAAGCAGAGGCGAAAAAAGTTTATGAGGCTCAAGGGATTAAGATTACAAAATTGTCGGATCGTATTCGTCATGTTGTGCAGTCTTGCTATAATGGCAAACGTATTGTGATTTTTTCAGGAGGAGAAGCCAAAGGAACTCCTGAGCTTTTAGAAGAAGTGCAGCAGTTGGCGCAAGGCGGAGCATTTGGTTCAATTATGGGTCGAAACGCATTTCAAAGACCTAAAAAAGAAGCGATTGAGTTATTAAGCAATGTCATGGAAACTTTTGCGGGCAAACCATTAAAATAATTTCGCGATTCAAAAGAAAAGAGAAAATGAACGATGTCAGATTTACAACATGATAATCCGATCAAAGCTGAAAAAAGAAAAAAACTTCATGCCCTAAAAGAAAAAGGAATTAATCCATTTCCATATTCTTTTGATAAAACAGTTCATATTGAACAATTGATTCGTGATTATTCATCATTAGTCGCAGGCGAGAAAAAAACAGAAAGCGTTTTTAGAATTGCTGGTCGCTTGATGACTCTTCGTGCAATGGGTAAGGCTAGTTTTTTTAACATTCAAGATCAGACTGGAACGTTGCAATGTTATATTAAAGTTGAAGAGCAATCTGAGCAAGACCGTGTGAGTTTTGATTTAATAGACCTGGGTGATATTGTAGGTCTTGAAGGTTATATTTTTAAATCTCAAAAAGGTGAGTTGTCGTTGTACGTTAAAAAATTTCAAATTTTAACTAAAACGTTAGAACCTCTTCCTGAAAAATTTCACGGCATTCAAGATGTTGAAATTAAATATCGCCATCGTCATTTGGATTTAATTTCCGATGAAGACTCGCGCAAAGTTTTTATCACAAGAACTAAAATTATTAAATCGATCAAAAAGTTTTTAGATGATCGTGGTTTTATGGAAGTTGAAACCCCGGTTTTGCAGCCACTTTATGGTGGTGCTGCCGCAAAACCATTTACAACTCATCACAATGCATTAGATATGAAATTGTACATGAAAATTTCGCCGGAACTTTATTTAAAACGTTTGATCGTTGGTGGTTTTGAAAAAGTGTATGAAGTTGGTAAAAATTTTCGTAATGAAGGAATTGATCGTTCACACAATCCTGAATTTACAATGCTCGAGTTTTATGAAGCGTACACAGATTACAATTATCAGATGAAGCAATTCGAGGATTTAGTTGCGAGTGTTTGTAAAGATATTCATGGGACAACAAAAATTGTTTATCAAGAAAAGGAAATTGATTTTACGCCGCCATGGGCCCGAATCACGGTGTTGGACGGAGTTAAAAAGCATGCAGGTCTTGATCCGGAAAATGTAGCGCAATTAGATGCGTATTTAAAAGAAAATTCTGATAAGCCTTTACAGTTAGATAAGCTTACAAAAGGTGAAAAACAAATGAAAGTCTTTGAAATAGCAGCTGAACCGCATTTATGGCAGCCAACATTTGTTATGGATCATCCTGTAGATATTTCGCCTTTAACTAAAATTCATCGTGATAATAACCAGTTAGTTGAACGTTTTGAGCCCTTTGCGGCTTGTATGGAAATTGGTAATTCTTATTCGGAGTTAAATGATCCTGAAGAACAGCGGGCGCGTTTAAAAGATCAAGAGTCAAAGCGTGGTCATGATGACGAAGCTCATCCTATGGATGAAGATTTCTTACATGCTATCGAAACGGGGATGCCGCCAACAGGTGGGGTTGGTATTGGAATTGAACGTATTGTGATGATTTTAACAAATCGTCCAAGCATTCGTGATATTTTATTTTTTCCAACTATGAAAATTGTGAATAAATAATGATGTCTCGCAAAGTTTTTCTTAATGAAACAGGCTTTTTTTTGTTTTTTATAATGATTTTTCTGTTCGTTTCTTGTCAAAATAAACCAACAAAAGTCATTGAAGAGTCTGTTCAAATTTTTAAGAAAAATACAGTTTTGATTGATACAAGATCTCCATTGATGTTTGAGTCATTTCATATTGAAGGTTCGCAGAACTTATGGTGGGAAGATTTTGTTTTGTTGAAAAATCCAAAAACTAAAAAACGAGTGTTTGATCCTGATTTAAAACAAACAATTGATCGCTTAGCAAAAAAAGGCATTCATCCAGACATGACAATATATCTGATTTCTGAAAAGGCTGATTCTACCGAAAATAAAAAGTGGAAATGGCTTTTAAGTTATTTAGAAGTGAGAAATGTTGAGTTGAAAGCTATTGCTGATTTACGAAAGTCTAAGTCTGGATCAATTAATCGATTTGCTTTGGCAACTCCGCAAAAGCCCTGGTCTTTACTGACGAGCGATGATTTTCAAAAAGATTTAATAGAAAAAAAAATCCCACTTTGTTTTATGAAGTGGGATGAGAAAAAGTGTTTTTAATTTTTTCGTTTATTTTTTTTGAATATAGTACGATTTTGGAAGAAAATAATTTCCTGTGGTTTTAAGAACTTCTGGGACTTGCGTCTGAAACTCTATTAATCCACTGACTTTTATTTTACCGTTCTTTGATTCGCTCATTGGATGTTGATAGTCGATAAATCTTCCCTCGTCGACAAGATAAACTCCTTTAAAATTACTATCCTCATTTGTGCCATCGTCTATAGAGTAACGATCTCCAGATTCACCTGAAGATGCTGATTTTAAATAATTTAAGCCCACAGGATTTGGATATTGGTCAATTTCAGCAATTCCTTTTTCAATGAGGTTTACGCCATCGACAACTGGAATACCGAGTTGTTCAATAGTCATTGAGTCGGCAGTAAGACCATTTGTTTTTTGAGCTTCATTTGTTAACATTGTATAATTCCACTTGAGTGATTCTTTTTGTTGAGTGTAAGCACTTAAAATATTTTCTTGCTTACAACCTCCGAGAAATCCAGTTTTAAGGCATGTTTTTTCGCGAGTGGCTTCTTTAGAATAAATTCTAAAAATATCTGATCCAACAGGTAAAATATGTCGTAAGTATGAAATGACATCATTTGATAAACGTGTACACCCTGATGAACCCGGATTTGAAATAACATTAAGTAGCCAAGTTCGAGTAAGTCGAATTGGAGCATTTTGATCAGAGGCCCATCCGATTGTGCCATGGATCCACTGAAAATTGACTCCCGTATCTTTGTTCGATGGAGTTAAAATGGCAGCATACCATCCAAAAGCACCGTATATGGTTTCGTTTGTCATCCATTTTCTACCCCAGGCTAAGTCAGCGGTTGCTTGCCCTGATTTATTTTTTGGAGCTTTTGGTGGTATTGATTCGAGACTTTGTCCCTCTTTGTACCAATGAGGATAGTGTGCGTTGCGGTCTTGGTAAAACTTGACCCAAGATTTAATTTTCGAATGTCCTAATTGAGTGACATAAGCATAAGGGTCGTTATCAGAGCCTTCTTCGGGGCGACCAACAACCATATCAGCTTCAAGTATCAGACGATGTGGACAATTGATGTCTGTGTCACAACGTTCGTAAACACGAATTTTTTCTGTTGCAATATTTTGAATAACAAAAATTTTACTTACAGTCGGATTCATTGCGATTTGATCAGGTGTGGGATTAGGGTTAGAATTTGGGATCAGTGTGACGTCTTGAGCGAAGACAGTTTGTGAGATGAATATAATAATTTTGAGTAGAATTAATTGTTTCATATGAATTTCAATCCTTTAGCTCAATGAGTTTGCAAACATAGGGCCATTTGCAAAGTCACTGAATTATTTTAGTTCACAGTTATGAAAAAAAAATCGACATAAATGACTTTTTTTGAAGGACTGTAAATTATGTGATCAATTACTGTATGCCAAACTGAATTGAATTAAGTTGAGTTGGTTGTTGTATTGCTAGTTCTTTTTAAGCGCTGTTTCGCTGGAAAAAACTGGAGTTGTATATGAAGCAAAAATTATTATTTTTAATAGCTGTATTAGGTTTCTCATTTGTAAATGTTCAATCTGCAAATGCTGAAGTGGAAGTTGAAGTGGAAGCTCAAATGCATGAAAAGGTTGTTAAGACGTTGGATGTGTTTCATTTTGAAGTCGAGCAAAGCCAAACTAAAAATGAACGACTTAAAAAATTTGAGAGTTTAAAACAAAATTTAACCTACGTCGTCCAAAGCTTATCAGAGGATGTTTCACTTTCTTTAAAAGAAGTAAATAGCCTTATGAATTTTTCTCATTTGTTAGTGAGTTTGAATTTATATCAAATCACACCAGAGAGTTGTGCCCATGCGCATGAACAACTCAATCAAAAAACTGCCAATTTTAAAACAATTGAAATTGAAGAGGCAAGACGTGTTGTGAAAAAGATATGTGTTAATTTGGACGAACTAAACTAAACTGCGCTCCGTAAGGCACCGGAGCAATGAGCACGGCTTTACCAAGTCCATTAAAGTAAAACTGCCAGCGTGTCGGTTGAACATAAACTTTGCAATATCTATAACCATCATCAACGAGTGAGTTTTTTGTTTCAAGAATATATAAATCGTTACCATTAAATTCAATTTGAGAGCTGAGTGTTGCTGTTAGGGTCGTTCCATGAGGTGCTGGAAATACACAAGAGCCAGTTAATGTCATTGTTGAGTTTGTAAAGTTAAATTCAGTGTGGAGTTCAACACCTCGGTTGTACAGGATATTTTCAGATATCCAGCGGCCCATCAGTAAATCACTAGGTTGAGGTTCTGGAGATTCAGGGATGTCAGTTTCAGCTAATGAGGTGGAAGTGAGTATAAGAGTTAACACGACTGACGTTAATAATTTGAATAAGTTTTTCATAAAACACACTCCTTTGCAGAGATTGAATGAATTGCTTCAATCTCAACGCTAGAAAGTGTTTCGTGAAGTGTCAACAACTACGCTGCATTTTCCATTTTAAACAAAATAGAATACATGGCTCTGAGCATTTCTGGATCAAATTTGGCGGAAATTTTCTCTTTCATCATGTTTAAGGCCTCTGTGGGGCGCATTGGTACATTGTAAGAGCGCTGCGTCGTCATAGCATCGTAAGTGTCGGTTAATGAAATAATGCGAGCAAAAGGGTGAATTTCATGCCCAGATAGATCTTGCGGATATCCGCCACCCTTCCAAGATTCGTGATGTTCGTAGCAAGCCGCTTTAACACCATCTGAAATATTGGTGTGTTCGTTTAAAAGTTTCAAACCAAACTGGGGATGCATTTTCATTTGAACCCATTCAGATTCATCGAGTGGACCTTTTTTACATAAAACGTCTAAGGCCACCATGCGTTTACCAATATCATGAAAAATTGATCCCAAACCTAATTCAGTTAAAGTGGCTTTATCAAAGCCAAGTGCCGAGCCTAAACCGAGTGAGTAAATACTGACATCAAAAGAATGGTTGTAAGTGTAAAAGTCATGTCCTGATAGACTTATTAAGTTACCCACTGATTCTGGAGCATTTTCCATGAAGGATAAAAGCTCATTAACGATGGGTTTAGTTTGCTCTATAGCTTGGCCAACATCAGGCACCTCAAAAAGATCTTCGAGAATAGCAATGGAACTTTCTCGAAGTATAGTTGCTTTTTGATCATTATCCAATAAGTCAGAGTTCATGGAGTCTTTGACGTACTCTCGATAAAGTGCTTTATCTTTATTTTCGACAAAAAAAGATTCACCAGTGTCTTTATTGTGGAGTGCCATAATTTTTTCGGCTGATAATTTATCACCTAGTTTTATGTAATTGACCATTTTGCCATCTAAACTAATGTAAATAGCAAAAGGAATTTCATCTAAAGGGCGAATCGTTGATAATCGAATGCGGAAAAATCCATTTGTTGTCATATTGTCTTATCGGTTGATTTGACAAATTATTTATCCTCGTAGCACAGTATTTATATGGCTCTAAGTCTTGAAACTGATATTCAATTTTTAAAAGGTGTAGGTCCCAAACTGGGATTGCTTTTATCACGTCATGGTATCAAAACTGTAGCCGATTTACTTGAAAATTTTCCAAGAGCTTACGAGGATCGTAGGGCTGCTCGTCAAATTTCGGGATTAAAAGAAAATGAATTAGTCAGTTTAAAAGCCTTTGTTGTTGGAGTGTCATCATACAATATGGGAAGGTCAACTCGAAAAATTTATGATGTATTAATTCGAGACAACTCTGGGCAAATTCGATGTAAATACTTTCGAACCCCGTACAAAGGGTATTTTGAGCGATTTAAAAATGGTCAAGAAGTTCGTGTGATTGGTAAAGTGACAAATTATCGTGGACGATTGGAGTTTCATCATCCGGATATTAAAGATATTGAGCCTCTTGAGGAGAATACAGATCAATTATTACCTATTTATGTTGAGATCGAAGGTTTAAGTACTGCAAAAATGCAAAAACTCATTCAGTCTGTGTTTTCACAAATACAAGATTGGCCAGTTGAAAAACTTCCGCCGAGTTTACTTAAAAAATGTGGATTGATTGAAAAAAATAAAGCTATTTTTGAACTTCATCATCCAAATTTAGCTTTTGCAAATGATTATGTTGATTATAAAAGTCATGCTCATAAAAGAATAATATTTGATGAATTTTTTTGGTTAGAGCTGTATTTAGCCAGTAAAAAAATGGGATTGAAGAACGAAAAAGCATTTGTGATTCAAAACGACGGTCAATTAAATTTAAAAATGATTCAAGAGTTGCCATTTACTTTAACTGCGGCGCAAAGGAAATCATTTTCAGAAATTCAAAAAGATTTAATTTCAGGAAAGCCAATGAATCGACTTGTGCAGGGTGATGTCGGAGCCGGTAAGACGATGGTTGGCTTTATGGCGGCAATTAGCGTTTTTGAAAGTGGCTATCAGTCGTGTATGATGGTTCCAACAGAAATTTTAGCTGAACAACATTTTTTAAATGCCGAAAAAAGACTTGCTCCATTAGGAATAGTGACGGCTCTTCTAACAGGTAAAACAAAAGCTAAAGAACGTAAAGAACTACTTGAAAAATTAATGAATGGTGAAGTTCATTTTTTAATTGGAACGCATGCGCTCATAGAGGAGTGGGTTCAATTTAAAAAATTGGCTTTAGTTATAATTGATGAGCAGCATCGATTTGGAGTTGCGCAAAGAAGTTATCTCAAAGCTAAGGGAGGGCTTGAACATCGTGTTTCACCTCACTTTTTAGTGATGACAGCAACACCTATTCCGCGAACACTTGCAATGACCGTGTATGGTGATTTGGATGTTTCGATTATTGATGAGATGCCTGTGGGGCGAGTGCCTATTCAAACACGAGTTATTACTGAATCAAAGCGCCAACAAGCGGTGCAATTTATGATTGAACAAGTGAATAAGGGACGGCAAGCTTATGTTGTATATCCTCTTGTTGAAGAGAGTGAAAAAATCGATTTAAAAAATGCAACTGACGAGTATGAAAAACTAAAAAATCAATTTCCGAAAATACGTTTTGGATTGTTACACGGAAAAATGAAAGCAAATGAAAAAGATGAAGTGATGAATCAATTTCGTAAACATGAAATTGATATATTAGTTTCAACAACTGTTATTGAGGTTGGTGTCGATATACCTAATGCTAATTTGATGATGATAGAACACTCTGAGAGATTTGGCTTGTCGCAGCTGCATCAATTGCGAGGACGTGTTGGACGAGGTGAGTATAAATCATTTTGTGTGATGATTATGGGCTATGCCGTGAGTGAGGAAACTCGAGAACGCGTGAGTTTTATGGAAAAAACAACAGACGGCTTTAAAATTGCCGAATATGACTTAGAAATACGTGGACCTGGAGAGTTTATGGGGGCTCGTCAATCGGGGTTGCCTGGATTTAAAATGGCTCATTTAGTTCGTGATTTTGATATTTTGAAATTGGCTCGAGATGCGGCATTTGATTTACTCAAGGGCGATCCAAAACTGAGTCAAATTGAAAACAAAATGATTCGCGATGAGCTTTTAAAGCTACACGGGCCAAATACGTTGGCCGGTGTAGGGTAGCTGTTGTGCTGGGCTGAGTTAAGTGAATTGTAAACCATAGGATTGTTTGATATTGTACAGCCAGTTGACAGTTGCAAAAATGGTCAGAGTACTTTTTACACAAACTATAAAAATACCCCTAAAACACCGTATAAATTTGCTGAATAGTGTCAAAAGTGCTAAAACACGACATAGGTTAATTTCGTTAGTTATGATTCAACGTCAAGTTTTTTGGATTTGAATCAAGGACTGCAAAGAGGTGGTTTGATGACACAGTTTAAGGTTGGAGATCATGCGGTTTACCCAGGATATGGTGTTGGTCGTGTTGATAAAATCGAATCTAAAGAGATTTTAGGAGCCAAACACGAATTTTACTCGGTCATTATCTTAGAAACAGGTATGAAAGTGATGATTCCTGCAGCGAATATCAAGTCTGTTGGTTTAAGGCCACTTATTTCACGTGATGAGGCCTCTAAAGTTGTTGAGATTTTGAAAGATAAGAATGTTAAAATAGATACTCAAACGTGGAATCGACGATTCCGTGAGTATACGGATAAAATTAACACGGGATCTGTGTTTGAAATTGCGGCTGTTTTACGTGATTTGTATTTACTCAAAGTTGATAAGGAACTCAGTTTTGGTGAGAAAAAGATGCTCGAAAAAGCGAAAAGCTATTTAGTTAAAGAGTTAAATTTAGCATCAGATGTTAAAGATGTTATGAACCAGGACTCAGAAGTTCGAATGATTTTAGAGTCTAAATAATTAGTTTTAAATTGCATCAAATCATTTACGTAATCAAATAAATAAGACAAAATAAAAAGCCTGGGTTAACCAGGCTTTTTATTTTTAAGGGGTTTTATTTTATGGTGCAAGTTCAGCCAAATTCACAAAGTATATTAAATCCAGGTTTTGATAAAGTCAGAACACGATTTGCGCCAAGTCCAACAGGATATTTGCATGTTGGTGGTGCAAGGTCTGCTTTATTTAATTTATTGTTTGCAAAAAAAAATAACGGGCAATTTATTCTTCGTATTGAAGATACAGATCAGGCGAGATCAACTGAAGAATCGTTACGAATGATGGTTTCAGATATGGTTTGGCTAGGGTTAAATTGGGATGAGGGGGTTGATCCCGTTACACTTAAGGACATTGGACCATATGGTCCTTACAAACAATCGGAGCGTTTAAGTATATACGCTGACGTTGCGCAAGAGCTGCTAAAATCAGGTAAAGCCTATTACTGTTTTATGACGGATGCTGAAGTTGAAGCTGAACGTGAAAAAATAAAATCAATTCATCAAAATGCCCACGTTGAATCTCCGTACGCCAATTGGAGTTTGGATCAGGCTAAGGTGGAATTACAAAAAGGAAGAACTGCTGTTGTCAGGTTTAAAACACAGTTGCTACGTAAAGATTATATTTTACATGATTTGATTCGAGGTGAGGTCAAGTTTCCATCAGATATGGTTGGCGATTTTGTTTTATTACGTTCTGATGGTATGCCTGTTTATAATTTTTGTTGTGTGGTTGATGATCATTTGATGAAAATATCGCATGTCCTTCGAGCTGAAGAGCATTTGCCTAACACTTTACGACAGCTCATGATTTATGAGGCCATGAATTGGCCTATTCCACAGTTTGGACATATCTCATTGGTTTTAGATGAAGATCGTCAAAAATTATCTAAGCGTAAAGGTGCTGTGGCTTGCGATAATTATAGACGCGAAGGGTATTTGCCATCAGCAATGAATAATTTTATGGCCTTGATGGGATGGTCACATCCTGAAGGTAAAGAAGTTTTTTCATTCGAAGAAATGCTCAATTTATTTAGTTTGGAGCGGTTAAATGCTTCAGGTGCTGTTTTTGATCGTGTTAAGTTAAAGTGGATGAATGCACAACATTTACGAGCACTCGATTCAAAAACTCTTTGGGAAAAAATCCTTCCTTTTTTAAATGATGCACAAGTTAAATTGCCAGCGCAGTCTAAAAATATCGATTGGCAAATCAAAGCTGTTGAAACATTTAAACCAAAAATAGAAATACTATCAGATGCTGTGGAATTGTTTAAATCATTAGATGACTCTCAATTTTTTATTTCAGACGATAGCAGCGAAGCTTTGTCTTGGGAACAAACCAAAATCGTGCTGAGTGTATGGAAGAAAGAAATTACTCATCATAAAGAAGAAAATTTTTCTGAATCTGATTTTATTCAAATTGAAAATACAGTTAAAACAGAAGCTGCTGTTAAGGGTAAAAATTTATTTATGCCAATTCGTGTAGCTGTTATTGGTAAACCGCACGGGACAGAGGTTAAGTTGTTAGTGCCGTTGATGACAAAGCAAAGTTTACTTATGCGTGTTGATCAAGTTTTACAAAAAATAGGATAAATTATTTATGTTAAAAATTTATAATTCACTTGGCAAAAAAACTGAGGAGTTTAAACCTCTTAAAGCAGGAGAAGTAAGCCTTTATGTTTGTGGTCCAACCGTGTATTCTTATTTACATGTGGGTAACTTTAGAGGACCTGTTTTTTTTAATTTTGTCAGAAATTGGCTTGAACATATTGGCTACAAAGTCACTTACGCACTTAATTTTACGGATGTTGAAGATAAAATAATAAAACGCGCTGAAGATGAAGGAAAGACAGCTCGTGAAGTATCTGAGTTTTATATCGAAGAGTATAAAAAAGATTTTAAAGATTTAGGGTTACGTTCTCATGATCATAATCCTAAAGTAACTGAATATATGCCTGAGATTATTCAAATGATTGATCAATTGATCAAAAATAAAAAAGCTTATGCTATTGATGGTGATGTTCAATTTGCTATTGAGCAATATCCAAATTATGGTCAATTATCAGGTCGCAATATAGATGATATGAAAACGGGTGTTCGTATTGAGGCCAGTGAAAAGAAAAATCATCCTCTGGATTTTGCTTTGTGGAAATCAGCAAAACCTAACGAGAATCTCAGAGGTTCCAGCTGGAATTCGCCATGGGGGGATGGACGTCCGGGCTGGCACATTGAGTGTTCTGCTATGGTTAAAGGATTATTTGGTCATCAAATTGATATTCATGGCGGTGGTTTGGACCTGATGTTTCCACATCATGAAAATGAAATAGCACAAAGTGAGAGCTGCAACGGTCAACATTATGTGAATTATTGGATGCACTGGAATCTAATTCATTTTTCAGGCAGTAAAATGTCTAAGTCCTTAGGAAATGTTGTCACGATGAGAGAATTTCTCCAGAACAATCACCCTGAGGTCTATAAATGGATGATGCTATCTGTTCATTATAGAAGTGTGGCCGAATTTAGTGAGTCGACAATCGATTTGGCGGTGGCTGGATTAGCTCGTGTTTATTCGTCGCTCGCATTGGCTGAGTCGTTTATTGATCAATCGATGCAAGTTGATTTACAGTATGAAAAAGAATTAAAAGAGGCTTGGGCTAAAATGACTGATCATTTAAATGATGACTTTGGAACACCACAAGCTTTTGCTGTAATGTTTGAACAAATAAGAAAATTTAATTCTCAATTTAAGCGTGGAGCTAAAAAAAATCCAATTCAATCTGGACGGGCTCGTCAGTTTATCGATTTTATTCAAAAATTTGGTCAATTGATGTCCTTGTTTCAAATGCCTGCCGCTGAATTTTTGAAAGCGCTTGATTTAAAACTAATGCAAAAATTTAATATTGATGAAGCTGAAGTCGTGCGTTTAGTCGAAGAGCGTGCACTCGCTCGAAAGAACAAAGACTTTGCAAAATCAGATGAGATTCGTGCAGCTCTTGTTAAAATGAATATAGCCGTGAGTGACACACCTGATGGTAGTTTTTGGGAAGTTCAAAAATAACTAAAGGATTGGTTTTGTATGGAAAAAAAACGAAGTTTTAAAAAAAACTTCAAACTTGTTTCTCAGTTTGTTCCAGCGGGAGATCAACCTAAAGCAATTGAAACATTAGTTCAAAACTTTAAAGCAGGATTAAAACATCAGACTTTGTTGGGTGTGACTGGTTCGGGTAAGACCTTCACTATGGCACATGTTATTTCGCAGCTCAATCAACCAGCTTTGGTTTTAGCACCCAATAAAACTCTGGCTGCTCAACTCTATTCAGAAATGAAAGAGTTATTTCCAGAAAATGCAGTTGAGTATTTTGTTTCATATTATGATTATTATCAACCGGAAGCGTATGTGCCGAGTACAGATACGTTTATCGAAAAAGATTCAGCCATTAATGAACAAATAGATCGTATGAGACATAGTGCTACAAGATCATTATTCGATCGACGTGATGTAATTATTGTGTCAAGTGTTTCTTGCATTTATGGTTTAGGTTCGCCTGAGGCCTATGAAGGTATGATGGTCCATGTTACGGAAGGTCAAAAATTAAAACGTGATGATTTATTACGTGAGCTCATTCGTATTCAATACACAAGAAATAATATTGATTTTTCTCGAGGAATGATTCGTGTTCGTGGAGATATTGTGGAGATATTTCCACCTTATGAAGATACACGTGTGATTCGTGTTGAATTTTTTGGTGATTATGTCGATAAAATTTCGTGGATTGATCCTTTAACTGGTCAAGTTTTTGAAGAGTTAGATCAGATTGGTATTTATCCAGGCTCACACTACGCTACTGGAGATGAATCAATCAAAAAAGCAATTGTATCTATTCAAGAAGAGTTGCGTGAGCGTATAAATGAGTTGAAAAATAATATTAAATTTTTAGAAGCTCAAAGATTAGAACAGCGAACATATTATGACATAGAAATGATGGAGCAAATTGGTTTTTGTTCAGGTATTGAAAATTACTCTAGACATTTAACAGGACGTGGGCCAGGAGAGCCGCCCCCAACTTTAATTGAATATTTTCCAAAAGATTTTTTAACGATTATTGATGAATCACATGTAACAGTACCACAAATTGGTGGAATGTATCGTGGAGACAGAGCGCGCAAAATGACATTAGTTGAGCATGGCTTTAGATTGCCATCGGCATTAGATAATCGGCCATTAAATTTTCAGGAGTTCGAAAAATTAATGGATAAAGTAACTTATGTTTCTGCAACACCTGCAAATTATGAATTAGAAAAATCTGAAGGACTTATTGTCGAACAAATTATTAGACCAACTGGTTTGATTGATCCAGTTGTTGAAGTGCGACCAGTTAAAAATCAAATTGATGATTTACTTAAAGAAATTCGTGATCGCGTTAAAAGACATGAAAGAGTATTAGTTACGACTTTGACAAAGCGCTCAGCCGAAGATTTAACAGAGTATTATGAATCTTTGGGTGTTAAAATTAAATATCTACACAGTGATATAGACACTTTAGAGCGTACAGAAATCATTCGAGATTTAAGATTAGGTGTTTTTGATGTTTTAGTTGGAATTAACTTACTTCGAGAAGGTTTAGATATTCCTGAAGTATCCTTAGTTGGCATAACTGATGCCGACAAAGAAGGTTTTTTAAGATCAGAAAGATCACTCATTCAAACAATAGGGCGTGCAGCTCGAAATTCAAATGGTCACGTGATTTTATATGGTGATCGTATCACTGATTCAATGCAAAAAGCGATGCATGAAACATCAAGACGACGTGAAATTCAAATGAAGTATAACGCACTCAATGGAATTACGCCGACGACGATTAAGAAAAAGATTAAAGAAGGTTTAGGTGATTTGTTCGATGGATCGATTGGGGCTTACAAAATCACAGGTGAAAAAGATAAAACAGCAGAAAAGCTTAAGAAATTTTCAGATAAACCCAATAAAATTCAAGATGAAATATCTAAATTAAAATTAAAAATGAAAAAATTATCCGCTGATCTTGAGTTTGAAGATGCAGCTAAAATTCGTGATGAAATTAAACGTTTGCAGATATTAGATTTGCAGGTTCGTGATTCAGGCATAGGAAGTGTTTCTGATGACGAAACGTGATCAAGCGAATGTTAAAATTGAATCTTTAAAAGAATTCGTTCGAGAGTTTCCGACTCAATCAGGCGTCTATTTGATGAAAAATGCGACTGAAAAGATTATTTATGTTGGTAAAGCTAAAAATTTAAGAAATCGTGTTCGGAGTTATTTTCAAGACTCAAAAGATATTACAGCAAAAACAAAAGCTTTGGTTTTTAATATCAATACAATCGAGTATATTTTAACTAAAAGTGAAGTCGAAGCATTTTTATTAGAGGCTTCGTTGATCAAAAAACACCGTCCAAAATATAATATTCGTTTAAAAGATGATAAATCATATCCATATATTAAATTATCGTGGGCGGATGATTATCCTCGCTTGTATTTAGCAAGAAAGGTTCATAAAGATGGTTCGCAATACTACGGTCCATTTACTTCGGGTGGAGCAGTTTTTGGAACTATTCGATTTTTAAATCGAATATTTAAAATTCGTGATTGTACGGATATTGTTTTCAAATCTAGAACTCGCCCATGTATGACTCATCAAATTGGTCGCTGCACAGCCCCTTGCGTTCAGTTGATCTCTAAAGACGACTACCGACTAGAGGTTGAAGGTGCGAAAGATTTTTTAAAGGGCAGAAGTCGTAAGGTTGTGAAAGATATTGAACAAAAAATGTTTCAAGCCGCATCTGAAGAAAAATTTGAAGTTGCAGCTCGGTTGCGTGATTCAATGTTTGCGATTAAAAATATTTTAGAGAAGCAATCTGTTGTCAATGAATCGACTGAAATAGATCAAGACTTTATCAGCTTTTTTGGAGATCACAGAGGTGTCGTTGTAGAAACTTTGCATGTGCGAGCTGGTCGAGTTATTGGTGCTCGTCCACATTTTTTACCTGACTTAGATGTGACCTCACCTGAAGAGTCACCCCAAGAGTGGTTGGTTTCATTTTTAAATCAATACTATGAAGACAACTTTGTGCCTGACGAGGTTATTACAGTTGTTGATTTGGGGGCAGATCTTAATAAATTATTGCAAGCCGTCTTAAAAGAGCGAAATGGAAAAGAAACTGTGGTTCACTTTGCTTTAGATCTTAAATCTCAGAAATTGATTGATATGGCATCTGAAAATGCACAATCACATTTTGAAAAATTAATTTCAAAAGAAGAAGAAAAACAAAAAGGTTTGTTGGAGATTAAAAATAAATTACATTTAGATAAATTACCTATTAGAATTGAATGTTTTGATATTTCTCATTTTCAAGGAACAGAAACAGTGGCGAGCCAAGTTGTTTTTGAGAATGGTCGACCTAATAAAGATCAGTATCGTCGTTATATTATTCAAACAGTTGATGGTATTGATGATTTTAAATCAATGTATGAAGTTTTATCAAGACGATTTAAACACACTGAATATGATGAACCAAGTTTGTTAGTTGTTGACGGTGGTAAGGGGCAGTTAACTCAAGCTATTCGTATATTGCAGGAGATTGGCAAAAACCATATTCCTGTTGTTGGATTAGCGAAAGCCAGAACAGAGTCAAATTTTAAATCTGATGAGGTGAAGTCATCAGAAGAGAGGTTTTTTCTTCCTGGTCGTTCAAATCCAGTAACTTTTAAACACAACTCTGAAGCTTTGCATATTTTGACTGGATTACGTGATGAAGCCCATCGATTTGCAATTACTTTTCATCGTAAAAGACGAGAAGAAAAATCTCTTTCGAGTGAATTAGATTTAATTCCTGGGCTGGGGGAAAAACGTAAAATAATACTTCTTAAAAAATATGAATCGATTGAAGCAATTAAGCAGGCTGATTTAGAAGAAATTGCTGCGCTTAAAACATTTAACCGAGTTCTTGCTGAACGTATTCTTATTCATTTGAACGAATCATAAATACTTTCCACGACAAAGTGACGATTTCATGAGTGCTGCTTTAATGAGACTTGATTTTTTTGATGAACCATTAGGTCTTAAAACATCCCAGTAGGATTTGTTGCTAAAAAGTATGCCGTTATTGACATTAAATTGTTTTTCTAACATTGACAGTGTACATTTGCTGGCTAATTTGGGATGACCGCCGGCATTTTTCACACAGAGTTTGGCAGCTCCATCGTAGAGGTGTTCTTTTCCTTTATGAAGTTGGTAAAATCCATAAGCCGTACCATTTGGGCCTTTTGCAGATGCAGTCTGAACACAGCTGCTTTCAAAGTGAGCCATACTTGCGAGGATGAGCGTCCAGAGCTGTGATTTTTGTAATAAACTTAAAGAAGAGTATTTAGGACACATTGATGTTAAACTTCCACCTTGAATGAGGTGCGGAAGCTTTGCTGCATGAGTTGTAAAGACTTGATTGATATATAAGCCAATTGGTCCTTGGATTTGGTTTTTGTTCATGAGTACAACGCATGAGTCAGCAACAGGGTTTCCAGATAAATCATAAGCCGTTTGATCTAAAACTTGAAGCTCATTAATAATTTCAGTAAATTCGGTAGCAAAAGTTTCCAATGGAAGTTCTGACAGTTCGATACTTTCAACATTCGGGTAAATGAGTTGATCTGGTTGTTGTGAGAACGATCCCAGATGGGTGAATAAAATGACGCTTGTTATGATCAGGTGTTTTACTTTTGTATGCATTGCAGTTCCCCAAGGTTTGATAACAGCATTGTTTTGCTATTAACTGTGGGCAACATAGCAATAAGGTTATTTTAAAACGAGATGTTATTATTTTTGACACTGAATTTTCTCTATGGAAAATTGTTAAACACTCAAGACGGTTTTATTTAGAATTGGCATCTATTTTTTTAATTTTTCCCTAAAATGTCATTGAAAAAATAACATATCGGTTGGTTTAGCTTATAAAGCAGGGTATATATTTTTTATGGATCAAGATAATAATGATTATGGCAAATATATTAATGATGTTTTAGGAGTTCACCAAATTTTAATTGAGCCTCATGAGTTATTGCGATTTAAACCTATAAAAATTTATATTTGGGTTGAAAATCTGAAGATGTTTTCATCAGAAGATTTAGAGTTATTAAATAAAATGATAGCGGCAATGAAAATCGACTTATCTTGTATAAGTATTTCTGATTTATCTCAAAAAAATGATTTCGTTAGCTCATCATCTTATAATCAAGTTGAACAAATTCATTTTGATATGGTTCAAAATCCGAGTCCTTCATTTTTTCAAACGTATTCGCCACAAGTTATTCATATTAATAAGGATCTAAAAATGAAAGCCTGGACTTTTCTCCAGCATATTATGGCGTTGTATAATAAAAACAGCTCGACTAAAGACCACAACAATTAGTCTAGGTTTAATTTTCCTAGGCTAACGTCGTTTTACAAAGTGAAATAAAATTGTGAAATTTATTTTTGTAAAACTTGTTATAAGTTTATTTGTAATTTTGTTTCTGAGGCACGAAATAGCTTTTGCGGATAAGCAAGAGCTGTTGGAAACAGCATTTATTAAAGAGAGTATTTCAGTACGGATTTATAAGAATTTAAAAAATACTGAACTTAATTCAGTCAAAGTAAAGTTACAAAATGAAAACAGAAATATTAAGATTATCGAAAAAGAAAACTTAACGTTTGATGTTATCGAAAATATTAAGATTCGTGATTATTTAGCTGGAGTGGTCTCTAAAGAAATGCCGTTGTCTTGGCCGCTAGAGGCATTGAAGTCTCAAGCTGTGATTGCTCGATCATATATGTATGCAAAGCTCGCGATGAAGCGCGGCGATGGTTATGATTTAGAAAGTGATCATATGGATCAAGTTTTTTCTTGGACCAAATCTAATCGAGCTTATTTAGCTGTAGATAATACTCATGGCGAAGTTTTAGTCTATAATTTAGGGGTTCATCAGCCATTTGAAATTGTTAAAGCCTATTATCACTCGGATTGTGGTGGTCATACCGTCCCAGCTTCGTTGGTTTGGCCTGGTGCCGTCGATACGGGTACGGCAAAAGATAAATCTTGTGCGATTCGTCATTCAAATCAGTGGCAATATAAAATGATGAGGAGCAAGCAAGTGAATTATTCTCATTTTAAAAAATATAAGGATAAAATTTTATTTATAGCTGAAACGTCGATTCAGAAACTTCGAGAGCGAATTGGCTTTCATCTTATAAAAAATTCACCCTCTGAGATTGAAGTCGGTGCTGATTTTGTTTTGTTAAAAGGGCGAGGATACGGGCATGGTGCAGGCTTGTGTCAGTGGGGGAGTCGAGATTTAGCTTTGCAAGGTTTTACGCATATTGAAATACTTAAACATTATTATCCTAAAGTCGTGATGAAAAAATTTAACTCCATTTTAAATAGAAAAAGCTTAACAGAACTCAAAATTAATCAGACGATAGTTGAGGGTTTGTATTCGTATAGTCGATAGGAGTATTTATGTTTGAAGGTTTATTGAGTTTATTTTTAACTTTTGCACCGTCAGCAAGTAATTATGATAATGTTTTAGCTAAATTAAATGAAATTATGTCAATGAATCCGAGTCAGGTTCAGGTTGTTACAATTGGTTCTAATGATCAAGGAATGCCAATTAAAGCATTAAAAATTGGTCAGGGTTCTGTAAATTCTTTAGTTGTTGCAACTCATCACGGAAATGAGTATGGATCAACGGCTACGGCTCTAGGCTTTGCTCAAGCAATTGCACGCAATCCAATAGAAAAACAAACGGTATACATTGTTCCTGTTTTAAATATAACAGGATATAATCGAAACAACAGATATGAGAGTAATTTACAAACATCGATCGATCCTAACCGAGACTACACGAGTCCGTGCAAAAAAGATAAAGCATTTAAACTTAAATCGACGCAAGCATTGGCTCAGTTTCTAGAAGATAAAAATATTCAAATTTCTGCAACATTACATACATATTTTCCAGCTGTTGTTTATCCTTGGGGTATTTCCACAACAGATTTATCGACACCTTATGACAGTATTTATCAATCATTAGTGGCAGATGCTACGCAAGAAAGCCGTTATCAAACAGGTAATAATACACAAGTTTTGTATCCAGCGGATGGAACTTTTGAAGATTATGCTTATTGGAAACATGGAATTTGGTCATTATTATTTGAATTGGGATTTTCACATTCACCAGATTCTACTGCGATTAAAAATATGATCGATGCAAATACTCCAGGACTTCGAAGATTTTTAGAGAATTCACCTCAGCAACGTGTCTCTGCTCATGATTTTTCTGGAAAATGTGATTCTCGAGGTATGCAAAGAGTTATACTTGAGTAGTTCAGATGTTTTTAAATTTTTTCAAAATTGATCATAAAATAAAAAAAAATATTTTTATAACTGGAGTCAGCAGTGGAATTGGTTTTGCGACTGCTGAATATTTATTACAACATGGTCACACTGTTGTTGGCACGGTCAGATCGTTACAAGACTCTCTTATTCTTAAAAAACAATTCGAATCAACTTTTTTTCCAATTGTTGTTGATTTATTATGTTTAGATCAAATCGAAAATATTAAACTTAAATTAGAGCAATTAAATATTCATCGTTTAGATGCAGCTGTTCAAAATGCTGGTGTTGCGTTAGCAGGACCAATTGAGTATCAAAAATTTTCTGAAGTAGAAATGATACTTAATTTGAATGTGCTTGCTGTAATTAAAACAACTCAAGTTTTGCTGCCATTTTTAAAAAGAGCTCAATCTCCGGCAAGACTCGTGAATATATCGTCAGTCAGTGGAGTTGGTGGAACTCCTTTTTTAGCGGCTTACTGCGCGAGTAAGCATGCCATCGAAGGTTTTTCGGAGGCGCTACGACGTGAGCTTGCTTTGTACCGCATGAAAGTAAGTATTGTTGGTCCAGGATCAATTCAAACTCCAATTTGGGATAAGGGATTTAATATTGTTGCTCATACTTATGATAAAACAGAGTACAAAAATTCATTTCAAAAATTCATTCAATTTGCTGAATTTGAAAAATTAAATGCTTTACCTGTTAGTCACGTTGTGGATTGTATTAATCATGCTCTTTTTTCAAAATCACCTCAATTACGTTATGAGCCGATACCGCGTAAATTTCGCAATTGGTACTTACCAAAAGTAATTCCAAAGTCTCTATATGATTACTTAATGTGTAAAGCTTTAGGAATAGTGTCTTAAAATAAGACATTATTGATTGTTAAATAAGATTTATTTTAAAAGTGATTATAATTTTACATGAACATTTAAAAACTTAAGTCTTTAGTCTATAAACTGTACATCCGTTGTGCCGATAAGAAAATGTCGAGGTATAAATGGATGATTTTGAAAAAGAACTGAAGATTGGCTTTTTAGAAGAGGCAGCGCAAGCCATCGCGGATGTGGAACAGTGCTTTTTAGCTTTGGAGTCGGATCCAGATAATATAGAGAATATTAATAAGATTTTTAGATTAGCCCATAATTTAAAAGGGTCATCGAAAGCAGTTGGTTTTGATGAATTTGGGCAATTTACGCATGAGTTTGAAACTTTTATTTTACGAGTTAAAAATGGTGATTTAAAAGTCAGTTCTGCAGTTGTTAATTTATTGCTGCGAGCAAATGATCACGTTTCAATGATGATTGAGGGCTTAAAAGATAATTTAGATGCTCACTTTGATTCCACAAGTTTGTTACAAGAAATGATCACTTTTCAAGAAGTGGATATCGAAGAAGTTATTAATGAAGAACCATTAATCGAAATAGAAGATGTTAAGTCCATTGAACCTATCAGTGAATCTATTCTAGAAATGGCCGCAGAGACTGCTCCTGAAACTGTTCCTGAAGTTATTTCAGAAGGAGCTCCTGCAGAAGTTGTTTCTGAAAAGTTAGCAAACTTAGAGTCACAACCTATAAATGTGATACCATTAAATTCAAATGTTACGTCAACTCAAGCTGTTTCTAAGGGGGCAGCACCGGTTAACTCAAGTCCGCAAGAAGAAAATATTCGAGTGGCATTATCTAAAGTTGAAACCCTGATTAATTTTGTTGGTGAAATGGTTATTTTGCAATCCGTGTTACGAGAGCAATCCCACTTGCTTGAAAACCCTTTGATTCGTAAAACTGTTCATCAGTTAGGAAAAGTGGGCAAAGAAATTCAAGACTTATCAATGGGATTAAGAATGGTCCCTGTTAAGCCAACATTTCAAAAAATGGTTCGAATTGTGCGTGATACAGCACAAGCTTTAAATAAAGATGTGTCGATTCAGTTATCTGGTGAAGAAACTGAACTTGATAAAACTGTACTAGAAAAGATAAATGATCCATTAGTTCACTTGATTCGAAACTCTGTGGATCATGGTATTGAAAATGCGGAATTACGAAAATCACGAGGCAAGTCGGAACGTGGACAAGTTCGATTAAGTGCATATCATAAGTCAGGTAAATTACAAATCGAAGTGGCTGATGATGGCGGAGGACTAGATCCTGATAAATTACAAAAAATTGCGATTGCAAAAGGTGTTTTAAAACCAGGTGTGCAACTTACTGAAAAAGAAGCTTTTCAATTAATTTTTGCTCCTGGGTTTTCGACTAAGGAAAAAGTAACAGATGTTTCAGGTCGTGGTGTTGGTATGGATGTTGTTCGTACGAATATTACTGATTTGGGCGGTGAAATTAAAATTGACTCAGTTATTGGTCAAGGAACAACATTTACAATAACACTGCCGTTAACATTGGCTATCGTAGAATCTATGGTTGTGACTTACTCTAATCATAAGTTTGTTATTCCATTATCACAGGTTTTTGAAACATTAAATCCTAAAGAAAATATGATTCAACACTCGCATGATTTAGGCCCAGTATTGATGTTACGAGGTGAAAATATACCGCTTGTTAGAATTGGTGATTTTTTTGAAATAAAAAGTTCAGTGCCTTTAACGAATATGATCGCCATGGTGATTCGTACAGGAAAAGAACCATTTGCACTTGTTGTGGATGATATCTTAGGGCAGTACCAAGTTGTCACAAAACCTCTCGGATCTGAATTGGCTGATACAAAAGGTGTGAGTGGAACTACTATTTTAGGAGACGGTAAGCCAGCTCTTATCATTGAATGTAATGATTTATTAAAACGAAAATTAAAAAATAATTATGTCCCTGTAAATAAGGGAACATTAAAGGAGAAAGTAGCATGATAACAACAGATAATAACAGATATCTCTGTTTTAGCGTCGCAAATGAGGAGTTTGGAATTCCTCTTTTAAATGTTAAAGAAGTTATTGGCTACCCAGAAATTACGCCTGTTCCCCAAACACCTTCACATTTTTTAGGTATTATGAATTTGCGAGGAAATGTTATATCTGTCTTAGATATGCGTTTGAAAATTGGTCAAAAGGCTACAAAATCTGATGAAACGACTGTAATGATTTTAGATTTGGGTGGCTTTAATCTTGGTGTTGTCGTTGATTGTGTCAACAGCGTTATTGCAATTCAGCAAGAACATTTGTCTCCAAGACCAGTTATTGAATCATCAAAAAACACTGAGTACATCACTAATGTTTATCGTCGTGATGACAGGCTTATTTTATTTATTGATATTGCAAAAGCATTATCTGTAGATGATTATTCCGCAATTAAAAAGCAAGTTAAAGTCGCAGCATAGATTTGAATTTAAAAATCGCAGTATAAGTGGGTAAAGAATGTCTAAACATGAATCTCCAGAAATGGTTAAAAAAGTAGTCAACGAAGTTTCTCACATTGTTTCTGAGATGGCTGGTATTCAATTAGGTGATCGTCAAGAATCAATGGTTGAAAATCGTTTAAGAACTCGAATGTTAAAATTAAATTTACCAACTTTTGAAGAGTATTTAAAATTTTTAAAGCACAATCAAGAAACAGAATCTCAAGCTTTGCTGTCTTTGCTAACGACTCATCATACCTATTTCTTTCGTGAGTTTTCTCATTTTGAGCATTTACTCAATCACGGTTTAAATGCCATGATTGAAAAAGCTCGTACTCGGGCTGACAAAACGATTCGTATTTGGTCTGCAGCATGCAGTCGTGGGCAAGAAGTTTATTCTTTAGCTATGTTTTTTAATTTTCATTTAAAACATATGGCGCCAGATGTAAAATTTGAAATCCAAGCATCTGATGTGGATCCAGAATCAGTTGAAATTGCAAAAAATGGTGTTTATCGTAATGAAGAATTAAAACAGTGTCCAGCTATGTATATGGATGGAAACTGGATTAAAGGAACAGCAGATGTCAAAGAATATTCAAAGGTTAAAGAGAACTTAAAAAACTTTTGTAAATTTAGTGTTGTTAACTTGTTTCAACCAGAAAGTTTTTTAACAGGTAAAAAATTTGATCTTATATTTTGTCGAAATGTTTTTATCTATTTCAAAGCTGATCAGATTAAACAGATTACCAAAAAATTTTTAGACCATTTAGATCCTCAAGGGTATGTTTATTTAGGAGTATCAGAAAGCTTAAATGGTTTGGAGTTGCCTATTGCTTTAACGGGACCTTCGGTTTATCGACACAAAGAAGCGGTTGCAGGTTTGTCAGTTAAAACGAGAATGACGTCGGATCAATATAAAGTGCCAACAACATTATTAAACGATCCAACTGTAGTTAAAGCTTTTGAAGAGCCAACACCCGCTGAAGTTAAAACTTACGAAGTCCTTTGTGTTGATGATTCACAAACCATACATGCATTGCTCGGTAAAATTTTAACACCAGATCATCATTTTAAAATAACAGCTAAAGCAATGAATGGTCGAGAAGCATTGGATCTATTAAAAACGCAAAAATTTGATGCGATTACTTTAGATCTTCATATGCCAGAGGTTGATGGTTTAGGTTTTTTAAAAGAGTATAAAGGTGTAGCTCCGGTTGTTGTACTGTCAAGTATTAATCGTGATGACCAATCAGTGGCACAACAAGCATTAAAGCTTGGCGCAAAAGATTACATTGAAAAACCATCACTTGAAAATTTTGCACAAGCTTGTAATGAGATTAGATCAAAGTTAAAATCTATTCTTGCTATGGCAAATATCAAGACGATCTCGCCAGTTAAATCTAACTTAACGTTAGTGAAGTCAACAACAGCAGTTAGACCAGCGACAACGAATGTGAAGCCAACGCAGTCAATCGTCACGACTCAAAAATCTTTTACTGCAAAACCAGGAAATATAAAATCAATAAGTGCTTTTTCAAATAAGACGGCGCCTCAGGTGAATAAACCAGCGGTTTCGACTGGTGTATCTCATTCGCGCACAAGCACTGGTGGTGCAACTGCTTTGAAAATTAATCCAACAAAAAAAGTTGATGATAAAGAAGGCGTAAAAAAAACAGTTGCGGCAGCTAAAAAAATTAAAACTCTTATTGTAGATGATTCAGCGACAATTCGTAAACTTTTGCGTGAAATACTTTCGTCTGATTCGGCATTTGAAATTGTTGCTGAAGCTGAAAAGCCATCTCAAGTTGAAGATCTGATTTTGAAATTTAAGCCAGATCTTATTACGCTAGATATCCACATGCCTGAAATGGATGGAGTGACTTTATTAAAAAATTATTTGCCTAAATATAAGATTCCTACGGTTATGATTAGCTCTATCAGTAAAGAAGAGGGACCTCAAGTTTTAGATGCGTTAGAGTCTGGTGCGGTTGATTATATTCAAAAGCCCCAAATGAACCAGTTAAGTGAAGCTGCTCACAATATCAGAGAGCGTTTAAAAACAGCGGCTTTAGTTAAAGTGAGAATAAGAAATAAAGTTAATCGACATCTTTTAGGTCAAAAAAAGTTTGCGGATTTAGATAGTTTAATTGTTTTAGGTTCATCAACAGGTGGAACTGAAGCTTTGCGAGAGGTTTTTCAAGGATTACCTAAGGAAATTCCTCCGATAGTTGTTGTTCAGCATATTCCACCAGTGTTTTCTGCCGCGTTTGCTCAAAGGTTAAATCAGTTATTACCGTTCGAGGTTAAAGAAGCAAAGGATGGTGATCTTGTTGTGCCAAATCAAATATTAATTGCGCCGGGTGGTCAGCAAATGAGTTTGAAAAAAAGAGGTCCGCAATTAGTTGTTGTTATATCTGATGATCCGCCAATGAATCGTCATAAACCTTCTGTTGATTTTTTATTTAAATCGGTGGCGCAGTTAAAACTAACAAAAGTCATTGCTGGAGTTTTAACTGGTATGGGCGCAGATGGTGCCGATCAATTAAAAGCGTTGTTACAATCTGGGGCAAAAACATTCGCTCAAGATGAAGCAACATCTATTGTTTATGGTATGCCAAAAGAGGCTTATGATCGCGGTGGTACAGATAAACAAGTTGCACTCGAAAATATAGCTGCCCACATGATAGACTTAAGTCATGAATTGAGTCATCTGAAGAAAAATTCTGCTTAGTGAGGTAAACTTTTTCTTTTGAGTGGACGATAAAGATTTAAACAAGGAACTTGAATGAGTACGACAAAAAAACAAATAACAATCACGAAAGACACAGTGCTTTTTAGGCAGGGTGATGCGGGTGATTGTGCATATGTCATTGAGTCTGGAAAAGTTCTTATATATATCGAAAAGGGAAGTGTCGAAGTTCCAATAGCTCATATCAAAAAGGGAGAAATCTTTGGTGAAATGTCATTAATTGATAATTCACCACGATCTGCATCTGTAAGAGCTACAGAAGATACTGTTTTAAATAAAATCACACGAGATCAGTTGGTTGATCGGTATCAAAGTTCTGATCAATTAGTACAGCTGTTATTACGTGTGATGATGAGCCGATTAAGAAGAAACAATAATACGCTCATGAATACAAACAACTCACAAGATGAATCCGCACTCGAAGAAGCGACTTCAAACGATGCATTTGGAAATATTCGGTTAGAAAATAGATTATTAGAAGCATTAAATAATCAAGAGTTTGAAATGTTTTATCAACCGATAGTTGATATGGAACAAAATAAAATTATTGGTTGTGAAGCACTTATTCGGTGGAAAGATCCAATTGCTGGATATATTTCACCAGATAAATTTATTGATTTCTTAGAGAATTCTTCATTAATGATACCTGTTGGTCAGTGGATATTTGAAACATGTTTTAAAGATTTTAATAAATTTAAAGATCAATTTGGTTCAGATTTTGTTATGAGCATTAATGTGAGTGGTCGTCAGTTTGTTCATCAAGATTTCTTAATAGATTTAGAAAAATTAACATGGAAGCATAAAGTTTTACCAAAAAATATTAAACTTGAAGTCACTGAACGAGTCATGATGGATGGTTTTAATGCCATGGATATTTTAAATCGATGTACAGAAAAAGGATTTCAAATATCTATTGATGATTTTGGAACTGGATTTTCTAGTTTGCAGTATTTATCACAAATGCCAGTTAACTACTTAAAAATAGATCGCTCATTTGTTTCAAAAATAAACTCAGATCCCAAAGTACTTGCTGTTGTTAAATCTATGATTTACATGGCAAAGGAGTTGGGCATGTCAATTATTGCAGAAGGTGTTGAAACAGCAACTGAGCGAGATGTATTGCTTTCATTGGATGCAAATTTAGCACAGGGCTGGCTGTATTGTAAGGCTGTGCCAATTCAAGATTTTTTAAAATTACCAATACATTTTTCTTTAAAAAAAGCCGCCTAATTTTTTTAAAAAAGTGCTGATTCTATAAATAGAAGTATAAGTATGACCTAATAAGCTACGTTCAAGATTTAGAGATCTGATATTTTAGAAAATGTATCTGTTACTTCACACTGATAATTTTTAATGATCCATTTCATGAGAACGAGTGCATAATCGATATAATCATGACCAGCAAAAACATTAAAATAAATTGATGTAGATGTTAATGAAATAATTAATACATAGGGGTAGCTATATTTTTCAGTTGGATTGTATTGCGATACAAAATTATTTTTAGACTCGTCATCACCAAAAATGAGAAAATTTTCTTTTATTTTGGGATCGTTCCATGCGCCAGGTAATTTCATTATTTGAGTTTGGATCATTTCGATATCAAATTCACCATGAATAGGTCGAAAATCAAACTCTTCATATTTTATTAATTTGTGCAGCTTGTCTTCAGTTATCATGCGTGTATGTCCGTGAGTGTTTATTTTGATAAATTCATTGTTCTAATTTTAGAGTTTGATGAAAGAAGAATTTTTGGATTATCATCTTCGTCATATAAATCTCCAACAACTTCTTCGAAAATATCTTCAAGTGTGACAATTCCTATGACCTCATCGCCTTTATTGACAATACCCATATGACTTTTTTTTCCTTGGAGTATTTTAAGTGCTGATAAGATAGGTTCATCTGCGTGAATTTTTATAATGGGTCTAATGAGTTCATTCCAGTCCATTTTTGCTATTTCAATCTCTGAAATAAACTCCTTGGCATGTAGAACCCCAATGGGCTCTCCATTGTTTAATATTGGAATTCGAGTGTGACGAGCTTCTCGAATGAGCTTCATAATTTCTGTATAATGTGCAGATTTATCAACTTTAGTAACGGCATTCCAGGGAAGAACAATGTCTTTAACTTTTCTTTTGTCGACATTTATTAAGTTTAATACATATTGTTTATGAGAGTCAGATAATGACTCTAGATCGACAGAGGCTGCTTGTTCAGAGATAGATTCGGCACCTAAGCTTTTAACTAAAGGGTTAATTAAAAGTCGTGTAGAGATTTCGAGTAAAAAAACGATGGGTGAAAATAATTTATCAAGCTGTATCAAAAACAAAGCACCAAATTTAGCAAATTTTAGAGGTGATCTTAAGGCCAGCGTTTTAGGAACAAGTTCGCCGATGACGACTGAAAAATAAGTTAATGGAATAACGATTGTTATAATTGCTAAAGATTCAGAAACTTCTTCTGAAATATTGAGATAATTTTGAAAAAATGGACTTAAACTTTCTTCGGCTCCTGCGCCACCAACAGCGGCAGAAATAGCGCCAACTAATGTTATGCCGATTTGTAAAACTGATAAAACACGTTCGGGATTCATACGTAGTTTCATGAGTCTTTGCGCTAACTTGTCACCGTCATTGGCAAGTTTTTTTAAGTAGGGTTTGGAAACTGTGACAAAGGCCATTTCGACACATGATAAAATTGCATTTAATATAAGACATATTGTGATAACTAAAAATTCAAACACTCAGTGCTCCAAGCTTTGAGGATAGCGTTTTAAATAAAAAAAATTAAAATGTTTTTTAATTTGAATCATGATTATTCAGAATCTTAATTGTAGAAAAAATAACTTCTTCCATTCCTTATCTGAAGAAAAAATTGGGGTGACCAACGGGGCTTGAACCCGCGACACTCGGAATCACAATCCGATGCTCTACCAACTGAGCTATGGCCACCACACGAAAATAACTGTAGAGGAATTTATAAATAAAATCACTTAAAAGTGCAAGAAAATGCCACTAGCGGTGTTAAAATCATGTTTACCTGCATTATTTATACGCAAAATGTATTCTTTTTTTTGTTTTGAGGGCATGATTTGAATATGAATAAAATGAATTATGTAAAACAAAATTTAATGGCTCGATTTTTATACACTTATTTTTGTGTTTTGAGTTTGTTTATATTGCAGATAGATACAGCTCGAGCGGAGCAGTCGAAGAGTGTGATTCAAAAAAAACAGGATGTAAAAATGCTTAAAGTGAATAAGAAAATACAAAAATATGACTCTGAAATTTGTGAATTTCCTAAAGATGATGAAGCTTTAAAAAAGTTATTATCTCCAGAGCAGTATGCAGTCACCCAAAAAAATGGAACAGAAAAACCATTTGCAAATATTTATTGGAATAATCACCATCATGGAATTTATGTCGATATCATCTCAAAAGAACCATTATTTTCATCTAAGGATAAATTTGAATCGGGTACCGGATGGCCCAGTTTTACCAAACCGATCAGTCAAGGTGTCGTTGTTGAAAAAAAAGATATCTCATTAGGTGTTGAAAGAGTTGAAATTCGTTCAAAAAGAGCTGATTCCCATTTAGGTCACGTCTTTAACGATGGTCCAGTCGAAAAAGGAGGAATGCGATATTGTATGAATTCGGCCTCTTTAAAGTTTGTCCCGTTAGAGCGAATGAAGGACGAGGGTTATGAAGATTGGTTGAAATTATTTACAGAACACGAAATAGTAGAAGCTCAGAAAAATCCATATAAAGGAAAGTAATGAAATCAACAAGCTTACAAATTATTTTTTACATTTTACTCATAACATCTTGTCAACATTCAGTTGAGAACTCGACTGTTGATCAGACGCAATCACAAAACCTAAATTTAGAGAATGAAAATTTGGATCTGAAGTTTAATCAAGATTTAAAATCAATTTGGTCTCGCTATTTTACATCTGACTTTAATGAAACTAAATCTTTAGATATATTTTTTGTAACTAATCGACAAATTAAGGGTTCACAAGTTGATTGCACCAATGAAACAGTTGGCGTCACTTTGGACCAAGTGAGTCGATATGGACTGTGTCGAGTGAATGTTCCGAAAAATCATACAACTGGTCAAATTAACTTTACCTCGGATGCAAGACAAAACTCTCATGATAATTTTAAAATTTTAAATGCTAAGGTTTTTGATCAACAAACTTTGTTTAAATTTTTAGCGGCATCAAAAAGAACGCCTTTGGTTTTTGTTCATGGATTTAACGTTAAATTTCAGGAGGCTGTTCTCAGAGCGTCGCAAATTGCGTATGATGTTAAATATCAAGGTCCTATTGTTTTACTAAGCTGGCCAGCAGGTGCTGGAGATGGTTTTTTTGACGACAAGCTTGTGAATAATACTTATAAAAATAATTCAAAGGCAGCGGCTGAATCAATATCAACATTTAGTCAATTTTTTAATGAACTGCAAAAAAATCAAATAAAAATTAATCTGTATGTTCATTCGATGGGGCATCAAATTGTTTTACCGGCCCTTGTCGATATTTTAAAACAGCAAGATTTGCCAGAAACAAACGTTGTTCCGGCAAGTCATTTGAGTGATCAAAAATTATTGATTAATGAATTAATTCTAAATGCACCAGATTTTGAAGAGCGAAAATTTAAAGAAATAGCACCACAACTTGTGCAAATTGCAAAAAGAATCACTCTGTATTGTTCTTATAATGATAATGCAATAGTTGCATCTGAAACATTAAATAAAAATAAACGAATTGGATCATGTTCGTTTGTTGATCAAGTTGATGTGATCAATGTGAGTGAGCTTGATGCGCCAACATTGGGGTTAGGATTAGGGCACGGTTATTATTCGTCGCGACCAATATTGAGTGATGTTTTTCAGGTCCTCCTTGGTATGGACGCTGAAAAGCGATTATTCATTCGTAAAAGTGAGCCCAATACGACTGAAAAATACATTTTAAAACCATAGTTTTTTGGTCGTACATTTGCAGTAATTCATCTTATAAAAAAGGATCATTGCTGATGTCCATTCAAACTCAAGTAAAGCATTTTTATCGACTTATTGTTGTTGTATGTCTAACATTATTTGGCCAAGTCGCACACTCTTTTAGTCATGATCACGTGCAAGTACAAACAAGAGATCGGTTTGGTTTTACAGAGTGTTTCATTTTGGGACAAAAGACATATGTTTTAGAATGGGATCGATTAGTCAATGTACAAAATAGAATCGTGCGCGTTTATGATTTAGCAGATTATATTCAATCGACACATCATTATATTAAAAATTGCAAAGATGTTAAATACATTAAGTTTGTACCTTCTGAGATATTAAAATCACTGGATTGCATTAAAAATCAAATTTCACATCAAATGCGGTTTGAAATTGAACAGATTATGATGGGTGCACATACAGTTAGAACAGAGCGATCGGCATTAGAATATATTCAAAATCGAAAGTCTCGATTTAGTCAAAATCAGCCAGAGGTTTTAAGTCAGTTAAGATATGAAGTTGGTGATCGCTTTGCGCAAGAAGTGATGAGTTTATTTATTGATAAAATAATTATGAATGACAATAGACAGCAAACAAGGACTTGTGCGAACTTTATAGGGACGTGTGATTTTTACTTGTGTCAAGAGGCGATGAACCCCTGTGGAATAGATGGTTATAATTTAAGGTTTGGCTATAAATATTGTAGTTTAAGCTTATTTAAATTATTGAATAAAATGTCAACTGAGAGTGGGCGAAAATGGGTTGGCGAAACATTTAGTTGTTTGCAAATTAAAAACATGGAGTACTCAAACCTTCTTGGTGGGGATAACAAAAATACTTGTCAAAAAATTGAGAATCACTCATTTGATGATCATCCAAATTGTTATGCGCGTGCTGGTTTTTGTGAATTAAAATTAAGGGATAAATTAGCTATTTTTAGTACAGTCAAAGCTGAGATTTTTTCTAAAGAAACTCTACCTCAGGGATATCAGTTGCTCAAAAATTGTTTAAAGGATTAATTTATTGTATTTAAATCTTAGAATTCTTTAAATATAAAAACTGGACTTTTGGGTGGACAGTATTTTAGTTACAATAGTGTTATGAAAAAAGCATATGCTGTAGTTATTTTTTTAATGTTATCTTTAATACAATCAAGCTGTGTATTATTTAAAAAAACAAATCAGATTGGATTGGAACAAGCTGTGGTTCCGCCTCTGACTGAGCCAAACCCTGCTTTCAGTGTTGAACTTGATAGTTTGATTGATAAGCAAGTTACAGGTGGACATTATTTTGGTTTGAATTCAGGGATCAATTTATCTGAAATTGAATTGCAGGATTTGAAAAAAAGTTTTAAATCTAAAAATCAAATAAATTCGGAGCAAGATCGTCGCCGAAAAAACACTTTGCTTCAGGCCTTAAAAGAAAGTGACTTTAGTAAAACAAAAGATTATTCCGTTGATGAAATTATCCGTGTAGGATCTAAATTTAACGATAACGAACGTGAATCTGTTATTGAAAAACTTATCGCAGATTCAACTTGTTATCCAGAGGGATTAACACTTTCTTTTGGCGCTCTTGAAGAAAAAGAATTACCTCATGAGTTAGCTTATGAAAAAGTGTATAAGCTGTATGAAAAAACATTTGATTGTGGTGACGGTGAAGTTAAAGCTAAAGCTGCGTATAGATTAGGTTTACTTCATATAGCTAAGAATCAGTGTGATTTATCTTTGAAATACTGGGATGTTGTGGCTCAAACTCAGGAAGTGAAGTTTTTATTTTCAAGAGCTAATTATTGGCGAAATCATTGTTCTATGACTGATAAGCAAAGGAAAGATTCAGCATTATCTTTTTACCAAAATTATCCATTAAGTTTTCATAGTATATTAGCACTCAAAGAAGCTGAAGAGGATATTGGTCCTGTCATCTTAAATCGTCAGCAACCAAAAGTTTTAGTGAGAACTGAAATAGATTTAAAGATTAATTTACTCATTGATCATGTTGAAAAACTTATAGCCGAGGGTGAATTAAATAAAGCTAAAGATATGTTATCTTGGTTGAGCGAAGACAAAGTCAATACGCTAGAACCTCGATTCAGATTATATTTGTCGTATTTATCATTTATGACCAAAGATGGATTGGGGACATTTCAATTTTTGGCGAAGGTTTTATCAACTTATCCTGAGTTAAAAACAAAAAGTACGTTAAATTTATTTTATCCAAAATGGTATTACAATATTATTGAAAAAGAATCTCATAAACATGGATTAGATCCATTATTAGTGACGTCATTGATTCGACAAGAAAGTGCTTTTAATAAAGAAGCAAAATCTAGGGTTGGAGCGAGAGGATTGATGCAATTAATGCCTGCAACGGCAAAAGGTGTAAACCGTCATTTAAAAAAGGATGACTTGTATAATCCTGAAAAAAATCTTGAAGTTGGTGTGGCCTACTTTGCTAATCTATTAAATCGATACAACGGTAATGTTACGTTTGCACTCGCAGCTTACAACGCAGGATTTGGTGCTGTTGATAAGTGGATTGATCGATATAAAGTTGATAATCAAATTTTATTTTCTGATTTAATCCCATATCGTGAAACCCGTGAGTACGTTGCTTCAATTTTAAGAAACTACTACTGGTATAAGCTTATGGATCAGTATCAAGTCGATAGTAAAGATGTCGTTGTTGGTGGTCTTAACAAAATTAAATAGTTTTCTCATAAAACAGCTAGACACTGGTCTGGTTGTTGTCAATCTAGACTTATCTTAATCAAATATCATTCCGTTAAGAAATATGGGAGTGTTTATGTCATTTGATTACAATAAGTCTAAATCACACGGATCAGGCGATAGTTTTTGGACATCATATTCGGATTTATTCTTAGGATTATCTTCGATTTTTTTGATGTTATATGTTGTTGCGAGTCTGCGTACAGGCACTGATGGTATTAAGTCACAAACTGAAAATAATAAATTAAAAACTCAAGTTCAAGAGTTGAAAAATCAGTTATCGACGTATGAATCCGTTAAAAACAATTATATGCAAACTAAAGCTGAAAAAAGCGAAATTGAAGAATATAAAGAACTTATGGATAAGTTAACATTACTTCAGGATGAAGCTAAAGGTGAAAAAGATAAGTTGAATTTAGCGGCTCAAGAAAATGCTAAAAAAGAATTAGCTTTAAATAAATATCAGCAAATGATTCGAAATATAATTAATTCGAACAAGTTTGCTAAGGTTAAAATTGAAAACCGTAATGATGTTATTGATGAACGAGATGAGACAATTGTTGAAAAAGAACAAGATATTCAAAATAAAGAGCGAAAAATCGCAAGTTTAAATCAAGATATTCGTGAAAAACAAAATCAAATTAAAGAGCGCGAAAACAAAATTCAATCTGTAAATGAGCAATTAAATCAAAAAATGGCAGAACTTAAATATTCCTTTAAAAAAGCTAAGTTAACTCAAAAAGCTTATCAAAAACAAATGGAAAAGTTAAAGCTTGAAGCCAATAGTAAAGTTCAACAGCTGGCATTTTTAAATGCTCAAGCTCAAAATCAATTAAGAAATGTTCAAGGGGAATTGCAAAATACCAATTCTCAACTTCAGGCGACAAAAGGCACTTTATCTAAGGTGTCCGAGCAGTTAGAAAGTAAAGATAGAGAAGTTTCAAATTTACAAGGTCAATTAGGTAAAGCAGCGGCTGAAACGAAAGCTAAGATGGAAGCTTTAGCCGGTGAATTTGAAGCAAAACGAGCTGCGGAGCGGGCTGCATTTGAAGGTGAGTTGAAAAAACAGAAAAATCTTGGAGCTGCTGAGCGAGCTCGTTTAGAGGGAGAGTTTGCTAAAGCAGCTGCGGCAAAAGAACGTCAACATAAAGGCGCTTTATCTGCTCTGGGTGGTCAATTGAAGGAAACAGAAGCGCAGCTGGGTAAAGCCCGTGCTGAATTGCAAGATCGAAAAAATATAGCAAATGAGATTAAAAAAGGTTTTAAAGCGGCCGGTGTAAAAGCTGATATTGACGGAGAAACAGGAGATGTCGTATTGGATTTTGGACAAGCCACATTTGACAACGATTCTGCGTATTTAAAAACAGAAATGAAAAATGTTTTACAAAATGCTATGCCAATTTATTCAAAATCGCTCTTTGATAATCCAAAGGTTGCATCAAAAATTGCTTCTGTTGAAATTATTGGTTTTGCATCACCAACATATCGTGGAAAAGTCGTTGATCCGCATTCAACAAAACCAGAGGATCGACAAGCTTTAAAATATAATATGGATTTAAGTTACAAGCGTGCAAACTCAATATTTAATTATATCGTTGATGGTAAAGAAATGGACTTTGAAAAGAGAAAAGAACTCATACCATCATTAAAAGTATCAGGAAGAAGCTTTCTGGATTTAATTAAGATGACAAGAAATGTAGCGTCAGCTGAAGAGTATTGTAAAGTGAATGACTGTAAAAAGTCTCAAAAAGTTATTATTAGATTTAATTTAGATCAAAGAAATCAAAAAGAGGATTAATAAAATGAAAGAAGTACAATTAGAAAACATTATAAAGTGGTTTATTGTAAGTTTACCGTATGTATTAGGTGGTATCTTTCTTGTAGCAGCAGCAGCGAGATGGATGATTTACTATACGGTGAGTCGCCATGAGTGGTTTGCTCGTGAATTTGAAAAAAGAGTTTATAAATATTTAGATTCTGAAGAAAATAAAAATGCTTCGAATACTTCATTTTATGTTTTAAGTAAGAAATTACTTGAAAAAGCATATTATGAATCATTTGCAATTCGTGATCGGAAATCTAAAGAAAGTATGGATCATGTAATGAGTATGAATGATCGTATTTTTTTAGTTAAACAAGGCTGTGCTTGGATGGTTAAAGATATTTTAAAACAGCTCAGATATTTGAAGTGGTCTAAAGAAACTCCTAAATTATTACATATAACGAAAGCAACATTGCATCATAATCCATGTTTTAACCGTTTATTTGGAATTATTCCAATGGGTGCTTTGAATGAATTGATTTCAATTTTACCAGGGTTATTTGTAGTTGCGGGTGTATTAGGAACATTTTTAGGTATTAAAAGTGGTTTGGTGGCTTTAGGTGGTATGGATTTGCAAGATCTTGAAGGTACTAAAAATATCATGGATAGTTTTTTACATGAAATTGGTTTTGCAATGACCTCATCAGTGGTGGGTATTATTTTCTCATTGGCTTTGCACGTTGTTAATACCAGTTTATCGCCAGAAAGACTGTTTGTATCACTTGTTGATCGTTTTGAAAGTACAATGGATTTATTGTGGTACAGATCAGATAATAACGTTATTCCTGAGAATATTGAAAAATTTGATGAAACTAAAGATCCAGTTGAAACATTAGCGGAAGATGCAGTTAATGTTGAATTTGAACGTACAAAAAAACAATTTGCGAATAAAGTAGCTTAAACAAATAAACTTAATTATTTGATAGTAAATTTGTTTTTTAACAAAGGTATATCATGAGCGAAAGTTCGAGTACGGTCCTACAAATAGATATTTTGCACCCCTATGGGGTGTTTAAGTCGTATAAAACATACGATCGAGAAATTTTATTAGGTCGCGATAAGAACTGCCATATTTGTATTAATGATAATAATATTTCAAGAGCGCATTTAAAAATTTCTTGGAACGGTGAAGAAGTCACTATTAATGATTTAGGATCATCTAATGGAACATTTTTAAATAAGCATAAAATATCCCCAGGATATATATACAAGGTATTTCAATCTGACGAAGTTGTATTGGGAAGTTCTCCTTATAAGATGAAAGTGACAATACTAACAACGAGTCAGGAAAAGGCCTTGGTTAAGCCAGGCCAAGACGTGAGTAAAGAGCCTCTGCCGCTAACGCCAGATAAAATCGTTAAAGAAAATAACGATATTGAAGGTGTTATCAAATTTTTAAAAATAGATGAAAAATTTATTCAAAATGATGATGGAATTTCTATCGATTTTAAAAACGTCGGTCTAAATTTGCCTCAATATAACAGTCCATCTGATCATGCAAATGAGATTTTACGAGAAGCTGAGTATTTAAAGGCTTCAATGTTAAAAGGTGCGGAAATCAAGAAAGAAAAAATTATTGATCAGGCTAAAATTGAATCAATGAAAGTTATTAATCAAAATTATGAAGATTACAGACTAAAAATTGAATCTCTTTTAGAACAAACAAAAAGTGAGATTTCTAAGTTAAAACATGAATCAGAAATGTTAAATAAAGAGAAAGAGCAACAAACTTTTGAAGAAATAAACAGAAGTTGGGATGCCCATCGTGAGCAACTTAAGCTTGATGTTGAAGCGAATTTAAAAAGACTAGAAAAAGATCACGCAATGAAGTCTGAATTAATGATGGAAAAACTCCAACTTGATATGATGGTTGAGAAAAACAAAATCATTTCAGAAGTTGAATATGAAATGCTTAGAAAAAAACGAGCACAAGAAGATCAGTTGTTTGAAGAGCGTAAAAAGCACAGTGAATTGCTTGCAGAACAAGCTCAGCAGCAAGTTGAACTTTTATTTCGTGAAAAGAAAAAACAAGATGACCAATTAGATCGTGAAAAGCGCGAACATGAAGAACGCATTCGATTGGAAGTTCATGAGCACAGTACATTAATTACTAACTTAAAGCAGCAAATTGAAAATTTGAATGCTGAAAATATGGAATTAACTGGATTCGTAAAAAATAAAACGTTGGAAAAAACACTTTTGCTTGAAGATCTGAACCAATTCAGTGTTGAACATTCTGAATCTGAAACTAAATTAAATCGCATAAAAGAAGATCTTAAAATTCATGAAGACGAATATTTAAAAGTCAAAAGTGAGCTTGATAATTTTTCAAATAAAAAATCTGAAATTGAATCATCTATTCAGAAATTAACATTAGAATTTGATTCGTTACAAGAGTCATTTAAATCATTAACGGAAAAAAATCGAAGCGTTAAAGAGGAATATGACAACTTATTAGTTAATTTCGAAAATTTAAAACGTGATAAAAAGCAAGAAATAGATTCTGAAATTGCTCAGTATCGTAAATTTGAAACATCTAAGTTTGAAGAATTCAAAGTGAATCAAGCTCAGTCTTATCAAAAACTTAAAAATGAACATTTAGATGCAATTAAAAAGATCAGCATTGATTTATCTCAGGAAGTTTCTACGAAATTAGAATTGTTAAGTAAACAGTCGCAAACGTTTAGTTTTGAAAAAACGCTCGAAGTTGTCAATTCTGTGATTCAAATTAAAACATCTCAATTGAATGGTGGCTCAGCTCAACATGAAGAGCAGCTGATGATTTGGAAAAAACGTCAAGAAAAAGAAAAATATAAAATTTATACACAGACATTTGCGACCTATATCGTTATAACTCTGATTGGATATTTTTTATATTCAAGATTAGCTATTGATCCTGTTGAACGACAACGCCGTGCTTTGGCTATGCAGCGTGAGGAAAATGCGATTAAAAATAAATATATTCCGCAAAAAGATGCGGTCTTTCGCGAAAGTTATGTTGATTTAACTTTGTATACACAAAATTTCACAGATAAATATTTAGACAATGATATTCAGCAAGACTTTGTTAAAATGGCTACAAAGCAGTTTTTACGTCGTTGGAAGGTGAATGAGGAGACGACAATTAAAGTTATTTCTGCCTCGAGAGCTTTTGTTCAAGCTGTTGATGAGAAAAGTCGATCTTTAACTAAAGATCGCTTTCGATCTGATCTGGAGAAGCTAAAGCTCCAGGAGCAGGAAATGGTGCGCGAGCATGAAGAATTATTTGGATCTAATGTTCGGTATCAAGATTATAAAAAAATGGAAGCTGAGTTTTTTTCTAAGATCATTAACTAATTAAATTCTAGCTGTATAATTATTTGACACAGTTGACGATTTTTGCATCGTTTACATTTATCTTAATAGCATGTACACTGCGTGAATGAAAATTTCGTATATACTCATTATTTTATTTTTTTATAATTTTGTATATGCTGATTCATGTCAGGTCTTTAATTCAATTTTTCCAATTAAATCTGGTGATTTTAAATCACAAAGTTACAACATAAATTATCTAAAATGTGTTGTAGACAATGCGCCAACTTTCGTTATTCGACAATTTGAGCTCGATCAAAAAAAATTTTATTTAATAGTCGATCCAAACACTTTACAAACAAAAGTTGTATCTCAATCCTGTCTTAAATCGTGTCAAAACTGGCGATTGGGAGATGATCAATCGACTTATTCAAAATATTTAAACGTTAATAATCAAAAGACAAATAACTTAATGAATACGGGATTGCAATCACTACCAGTTAAGGGTGTTCAGTTTTTTTTAACGATGGATTTATGTCCGTCACGTAAAGCTTTGGACTATGATGTCTTTAATGCGATTGAATCTGATAAAGGTTCTACGCCAGTTGCAATCGCAATATCAGGTGGGTGGCTAAAGCATCATACAGAAGAGTTTTATTCAATTGTACGTAAAATACATCAAAAAAAAATAGACGTCACATGGATTAATCACTCATTAAATCATCCGTACGCTAAAGAAAAACCAATTCACAAAAATTTTTTGTTAAGTGATGGGATTGATTTTAAAAATGAAGTTATTGGTCATGAGATTCTTATGATTAGCCAGGGGCTTGTGCCTTCAGTTTTTTTTAGATTTCCAGGTCTTGTTTCGAACGATGATCTTGTTAGTCAACTGAACCGTTGGGGACTTATTTCGATTGGAAGTAATGCTTGGTTAGCTAAAGGTGAGAAAATAAAATCTGGGTCGATTATATTAGTTCATGCTAATGGTAATGAGCCTTTGGGGATAAGGAAATTAATTGAATCTATTTTGGATTATAAAATCACACAAAAGAATTGGGCTCCACTACTTATACAGTAAGTATATCATTTTGTGCCAAGTGGGTGTTGTTAATAGGCAGCTCTAATTCTAATTTTTAGATCAAAAAAATTATTCTCATTTTTATTCGTTTAAAAATACTTCTTGTCACCGATGAGTAAATTGGTACGTTGGAGGTTTTATGAAACAGTGGGTTGTTAAATTATTGCAGCAATTAGATATATCATTTTCTGACTCTAGTTTTAAAGTTGATTCTGCTCCGACTAAAAAAATGCCTGTGCTGACTGATGAAAAAGCGACGCTCATTTATCTCATGGATTTATATAATAAACATTTATTTGAAATCGAAAAGCATTCTATTCGTAAAGTTCGAGACAAGTTAGATCATATGGCAAAGCAATTGGTTGCAGTTGACAACGATTTAATGCAGAATGAAAAAACTTTATCTGAAATTCGTCAGTTTTTTTCAAGTTATCGAATTGATGAATGTTCATATGTTCAAAATTCATTTGATGATTTTAAGCGAATTGTTTGGGATTTAGCTGATCAGTTTAGCGATGAATTTCAAACGGATAGTCAAAAAGATAGTGTTTTAAATCAGCATCTCGCTGGCTTGAAAGAGGCTGTTGAGTCAAATTCACTGGAATCAATGCGATTAAAATCAAGAGAGTTTATTAATTTATATGTTGAGCATCAACAGCAGAAAACAGAACGCAGACAAAAGCGTATTATCAATGTTAAAAAAAATTTAGATACAGTTAAAAAGCAGTTGTTAGAGGCAAATTCGTCGTTGAATGTAGATCATTTAACGTCTGCCCATAATCGTAAGTGTTTTGATGAGCAAATTAAGCGTTATGTTCAATTAAATAATCTAAACCCAACTGATGTTACTTTGGTTATTTTGGATATCGATTTTTTTAAAAAAATAAATGATTCATATGGACACGATATTGGTGATTTTATTTTAAAAGAATGCGTTCGAATTATGAAATCAATTTTCTTTAGAGACGGTGAAATTGTTGCGCGGATTGGTGGTGAAGAATTCGCAATTATTTTACCACAATATTCAGCGGATGATGCTGTTGATCGAGCGGAAGAATTGCAAAGACGTATTCGTTCAGAAGCATTTGTTCAGGGAAATTTAAAAATTAAATTCACTGTTTCGATGGGGATAGCGCAGCTTCATAATAATGAATCGGCGTCAGATTGGGTCAAAAGAGCGGATACAGCTTTATATCAATCTAAAAATTCAGGACGTAATCAGTATACGATATCAAAAGATAAGGTTAAAGATTTCAAAATAGCATAGATTAAGAAAAACGACTTAAAACAGGAGTTACAACAGCTATAAAACTTTTAGACAGATCTCTGTCTAAAAGTTAAAGCTGTATACATTCTATTTGACAGGTTACAGGGGGTCATGTCTTTTAAGATGTTTTAATTGTAGATAGTCATGGTTTTTGAATTGCTAAAGCTCTTCTTACACAAGAGGAGGCTTATTTGAAAACGAATGACGTTGTTTTTAAATTTAAAAGAATATTTTCATTAATCATCATGAGTTACCATATAACTGCTCAAGCGAAGAATCAGTCGAATAATGTTGAGGTGAGTGATCAATTACAAAAATCACACGATATTGTTGTTGGTGTCGTTGATACTGGAGTTGATATACAGCATGAGCAATTAAAAGATTCAATTTGGATTAATGAGGGTGAGATGGGTTTGGATCAATTTGGTCGAGATAAGTCTCGTAATGGAATTGATGATGACGGCAATGGGTATAAAGATGATATACATGGTTGGAACTTTGTTGATGATAACAATAAAGTGTTGGATGAAAATGGACATGGAACCCATGTTGCTGGAATTATTAAAAAGCAGTTTGAAAAGGTAAAACAAAATAAATATCAGACTATAAAGTTTATGGTTTTAAAATTTTATGACCATACAGTTAAAGGTGAACAGAGTTTGATTAATGGTGTAAAAGCTATGAATTATGCCATTAGAATGAATGCGAGAGTATTAAACTACTCTGGTGGTGGGGTGGATTATGATGAACGTGAACTTTTTGTTTTGCAAAAAGCCGCTAGACATAAAATTATTTTAGTGGCTGCAGCCGGGAATAATCACACGAATTCTGATTATAATAAATATTATCCAGCAAGTTATAATTTATCTAATATTATAGCTGTGGCCTCAATTGATCGTGATTTGAAATTATCGGCGTTTAGTAATTTTGGTTTAGACTCGGTTGATATTGCAGCACCTGGAAATGCTGTTTTATCTGCAATGCCGCGAAATAAATCAGATTACTTATCAGGAACATCACAGTCTACTGCGTTTGTGACAGGTCGATTATCGAGTATTATATTAAATTGTTGGGATTGTTCGTTAGACTTTTACAAATCTTTTTTATTTTCACAGGCTAAAAAATTACCTGCGCTTAAAGGACTTATTAAAACGCAATTAGCTCTTGTCGAAGAATAGTTTTTGAGCGCATAATGACTTCATTGAGGTTATTATGCATAAAAATCAAGGGCCAGTTTATTACAGCGATTATTTAAAATTAGATCAATTTTTATCATGTCAAACAGTACTTAGTAAAAAGTACGCAACAGTAGAAAATCCAGAAGCTCATGATGAAACTTTATTTATAGTTGTTCATCAAGCCTATGAGTTGTGGTTCAAACAAATATTGCATGATTTAGATTCTGTACTTAATAATTTTTCTAAAGAAATTGTGGATGAGAGTTGTTTTAGTGTGATCATTCAAAGACTTGATCGAATTCGTAAAATTCAATCTTTGTTTATGACTCAGCTTGAAATTTTAGAAACAATGACGCCCATGGATTTTTTAGAATTTCGAAACCTATTAATTCCGGCATCGGGTTTTCAAAGCACGCAGTTTAGAGAGATTGAAATTAAGCTTGGATTAAACACTATGGATCGTCAGAGTGTTGATCGAGAGTTTTTTTTAGGTCGTTTGACGCAAAATGATCGTGATCGTTTAACAGCATTAGAGAATGCGCCATCGCTTTTGAGACTTATCGAAAAATGGCTGGAGCGGACACCATTTACAAATCATGAAAACTTTGATTTTTGGTCTGCATATCAAAACTCTATTCAAAAATTACTTTCTGATGACGAGCAAACAATTATTAATAATATGGCTCATTTGTCAGAATTGGAGAAAAAAGCGCAATTAGAAAACCTAAAAACGACTCAAATAACGTTTGACAGTTTATTTAATAAAGAAGCGCATGCTCAATTGATTGAATCCGGTCAACGTAAGTTGTCTCAGAAAGCTCTATTGAATGCTTTATTTATTATGCTCTACCGAGATGAGCCGATGCTCTCTATGCCTCACCAAATGATGACAATTGTCATGGATATTGATGAGAACTTCACAGCTTGGCGTTATCGGCATGCATTACTGGCTCAAAGAATGCTTGGAACTAAAATTGGAACGGGAGGATCTTCTGGACATCAATACTTAAAACGAGCTGCTGATAATAATCGAGTATTTGTTGATTTTTTTAATTTGTCCACTTATCTCATCCCTCGAAGTCGATTGCCAAAAATTCCTTTAGCAATTAAAAAAATGCTTAATTTTTATATTTAAAAAATACTATGTCGGTTTATAAAAAGCATTATCAATTATTTTTACAAGCTAATGAAGGTTTGCAGCATTATGCGAGTCACAGTCATCATTATTGGCCCGATGTGACGAGAGCAGCTATGTTGCAGTATTGGGATGATTCTGCAAAGTATACTGATGATAAATGGAATTATTTTTTTACACAAAAAATTCCGGTTGTCCAAAAATTAATATCTGAAAATTTAAAATTATCAGCATCAGAAAATATTGTTTTTGCTCCAAACACGCATGAATTTGTGAATCGAATTTTAAGTTGTTTTTCGCCTTTAAAAAAAATAAAAATTTTAACAACCGATTCTGAATTTTATAGTTTTGATCGGCAAATTAATCGCTTGATTCAAGATGATTTGGTAACGGTTTGTAAAGTACCTGTTGAACCCATCATAAGCTTTGAAGAAAGATTTATCCAAGAATCTCACAAGAATCATTATGATTTGATTTTTTTGAGTCAGGTTTTTTTTAACTCAGGGCATGCTGTGCAAAATTTGAGTGAATTTGTGCTTCAGCTCTCAACTGATTCTGTTATTGTGGTTGACGGTTATCACGGATTTATGGCCTTGCCGACAGATCTGAGTCGTATTGAAGATCGAATTTTTTATTTAACTGGAGCTTATAAATATGCTCAAGGCGGTGAGGGGTGTTGTTTTATGACGATACCTCGTGATTGCGCTTTAGAGCCCATGAATACAGGTTGGTTTGCTGGTTTTGGACAGTTAACGAGTCAGTCTGGTCATGTTAAATATGCTCGTGATGGTTTTCGATTTGCTGGAAGTACTATGGATTATTCTGCGTTATATCGATTAGAATCGGTTTTGATGTTATTTAAAAATGAAAAAATAACAGTTGAAGATATTCATGATCATGTTCGATATAAACAAGATCAATTTTTAAAAACAATCGAACTGCTAGATCATCCTGAGCTGAGTATAAATAGCATCATTAATTCTGAAATGAAAACTGGTCGCAGTTTGTTTGGACATTTCTATACATTTGCCTTATCAAGTACTGAACAAAGTGAATACTGGTGTAATTATTTAAAGCAACATCGTGTATTGACTGATTTTCGAGGCGATCGATTAAGGTTTGGATTTGGCCTTTATCAAAACTCAGAGATCGATTTAAGTTGTTTAAAATAATATTTTTTAATGGCTAATTAGGTGATGATCTAAATGATCTATCTTTAATAATATGTCGGTCTTCAATCGTTACAGGTATAGCTGAACAAGTGTATATTGTGGTTTGGTACGAGCCATCTCGAACTTTTTGAGGAGTGATTTCAACATCAATAATGGCGTTAAAATGACGTTGAACGGCGATGAATGCCATTTTCATCAGAGCGTCGTGCCGATCTGTTTCATTTTGTAATTTGATGGGATCTTCCAATCGTTTCATTAAACGAGTTTCTTTTGATTGTGTTTTTTCGAAAACAATAATGTTGTTGGCTGCATCTAAAGTGTTTGTATATTGATCAACGGCCTCTGCAACGTATTCGTTATAGCATGTTGGACAATATATATTGTGTTGAACATTTTTAGGTTTATAAACTTGGTATTTAAAAGTATCTTCTCCGATAAATTGCGTGCAAGATTTGCAAACTGTATCACCACAGGATTCGCATTGATTAAGAGATTTCGTTTTTTGGCATACGCTACAAGCATGTTTGTTCATACAAACTTCGTAACATAAGGTCTAATTAAAGAGTACAGTTTTATTTTTCATGTTTACATGGATGCTGATCGGATTCATGATAATAGGATGAACAATGCTTTAAATGAATCCCCTCAACAACAGACGGCAGATGATGATATAAATTCTACACGCTCACCTAAAAAGGGTTGGGCTGGTTTTTTTGAAACAATGATTAGAAAGTTTCAAACAATTGCTTTTTTAATATGTTTAATCCCCCTCATTTTGATGACGGTATCGTGTATTGGAATTTCGCTGGCTCCTGGAATTTATGTATTTATGAGGTTATCAATGTTTGTTGCCGATCAATCAATGCCTGTGCAGGCATTAGTTTATGGATTGGCAAGCGGTTTGGCAGTTGTTTTATTTATAATCACTTTAATATTTGTAGTGCCTTTGTTTAATTTACCGGTTCGTCCATTTGTTAAATCATATCGTGGCGCATGGTATTCGCTTGAGGCTATACCTTGGTATTATCATAATGCATTGACGTACATTGTTCGTTACACAATTTTGGATTTTTTAACTCCATCACCACTTAATATTTTGTTTTTTAAAATGATGGGAATGAGAATTGGTAAAGGAGCCATTATCAACACTTCAAATATCTCTGATCCGTGTTTGATCATTATTGAAGACTATGTGACAGTTGGTGGCTCGGTTTATATGATGGCTCACTACGGGATGAAAGGGTATTTAATTATTGATAAATTGCATCTTAAAAGAGGTGCTATGATTGGCTTAGGTGCTAAATTATTAGGTGGAGTTACAATTGGCGAAAAGGCCACTGTTTTACCGAACTCTGCGGTGTTGCCAAAAACAACTGTTGGTTCAAAAGAAAAATTTGGAGTTATTTCGATTGTTCAAAATTAAGATTCAGTGAGAATATTTTCGAGCAACTGAGTATTCATAATACCAAAGTAATTTTGATCTAATGTGTAACGATTTTCAAATGATGAATATTTTATTGAAGATGTTGTGGGTTGAATTTGTGCTAAATAATCTAAAGGATTAATTTGAATGTTCAGCTTTTGAAAAAAAAGCTGAACAGCTTGCGAGAGATCAAATTGAGAATCCATTTTTAATTGATATTCGAGTTCGTTAAAATAGAAATTGATATCGGTTCTAGTCCAGGTTGTTAGAGTTCTGTTTTCTGAGCGAATTTTTTTACTGATCAGAGAAATAATTCCTAAGCCCGCAGAAAAAATACAAAATAATTTATAATCAAACCATTTTTGCGGGATTTTATTTATATAATCTTGTGTTGCAATAATATTCTTCATTATTGAGCGATAAATTTGATCCGCATTCTCAAAATAAAAAATTTGTCTTTTATTGTCTTCTTGCTCGTCTTTTAAAATATTTATTTTTTGTAAAAAAAGGCCGAATGAAATAGAATTAGCAATGTTTTCATTGCAAAAGTTTAAATCTTTGTAAATTGACGACATCATGCGCGTGAGCATTTCACCAATGATTCCAGCAACAAAAAAACAGTAAAAATTAAGTTCAACTTCTGATTTTAGTTTTAGAGTATTGTTTTGAAATAATTGAAGATGATTGGTCATTCCCATAATCATTGTTTTTGCAGCATCGAAGATAATGTTTTGGATAGCTTTTGGAAATTCAGTAAAATCACTTATGAGAAGCGATAGGTCATGAACAAGATTCTCATCGGCCGAAGTTGAATTCTTGAAAGTATTTTTAAGTTCGAGTTTGAAGTCGTGAGGTACGACTTGGTTCTCGAGAGTGTTTAATACTGACTTTAGGAATATCAATTTTTGTTGAACTTCAATTTCAGCATCTTCGATGGTGTCAATGACTCTAAATAATAAGTAAGAGTGAGCTACATACAAACGAGGTTCTGGTGTTAATTTAGAAATAACAAGTGCAAATGATCGACTCACAAGATTAAGATGGTTTTGATAAAATAAAAATGTTTGCACAGCTAGACACTAATCATTTTTTTGATTTTGAACAATGTAATTCTGTAGGAGCCACAGGCGTATTTGTTTTAAATACATATCTGTCATGCCATAGAACATAAATTGATGAATAAAACTTGGTCCTGCGCCGGGTTCAGTTGACTGAGCTTTCTCTGTGTAATGACAAATGCCGCGAAGTTCAATCAATTTTGTTTCATCTTCTGTTATAAAAATGAATTCTCGAAATGTTCTTAATGGAAGCTCGCGGTAGTGGGTAAAACTTAATGAGACCTCATTGATGTCGGATATTTTAACTTTAGAAGTGGCTTTCATTTTTTCATGAGTTGTTACATTACTTAGTTGAGTTGGCTCTTTTTGTTTAAGTCCGGGAAAGTGAATTTTCATTTTTTTAAAAACATAATATCGGTCGTAGGGAAGAGTGTAAATATCAGTGTACTCTTTTGAGAGAGCCACAAGATCGTCTTCATTTATTTTTGTTGGCGATAAGAAAAAAAACTGACATGTATCTTTAAAATAGGATTTTAGATTTTCAATTTTAATTTCAGAAAGATTAATGACAATTTGGTGATCAAAGGCGATTTCTTTTGATTTTTTTTGCGGATCTAATTTTATGAGCTCGGCCGTTGCATTCTCAAAATGGTCATGGATAGATTGAATTAAGAGTGTCGTTTCATCTGACTCCAATCCAACAATACCAATTTTATGAGGTATGATCTGGGCCGGATTTTGAAAGTTCCAAAGTGCGCTGGATGTTTGATCTTGTTTATGCGCTTGAATGAATCGACGAATAGCGTTTAATACATTTTGATCGATTGCGATGAATTGAAATTTGTTGATAAATGTGTCTGGTTTTTGTGGATGCGGAAGGCTGACCAAACACTGTGCCCATACGCTTTGTTTTTTATCAAAACGAAATATTGGCGAGAAGTATTTTGAAATGACTTTTTCGGAAAATTGCACTTCGCTGAGTGTTACAAATCCAAGCTCCGACATTGACTGTAACTCGACTTCTTTGAGAATTCCCACAAATGCGGATGCTTCTTGGGCTTTCATTTCGATGCTTTGAGCGCGTTTTCCAATTTTAGTTGCAATGTTGAGTGATTCTTTAAGAATGAGTTGGTCATAGGGTTTAAAAATAAAATTATAAATGCCTAAGGAACGTATAAATTTAAAAGACAAACCTGGGTCATCGTAACCGGTAAATAAAAAAACGAATTCTTTTGTATTGAGCTTTGAGTATTGGTCAATGAGGTCGGCCCATTCCTTTTGTTGTCGGAGAGAGTATTCTAAAATAATGATGTCGAAAGTCCAAAAAGCTTTCTGTTCATCTGGTGTTTTCTCGTCGAGAGCTTTTGATAAGCTGGTTAAGTTATTGAAGCTCTCAATAACGCCCTGGTTATCAATAGAAGTGAGGTTTTCTTTGACAGTTTCGATCGACTTTTCTTCATGATCTACAATTAAATAACGCCCCATACTATAAATTATATCTTATTTTGAAATGAATAACTACTTATGTCTTATAATGGGATTTATATTTGGACTATGAAATCAGAGGTCAGGGGAATTCTCTATGTTAAAAAAAATATGTTTAATGGGGCTTTTAATTGGATTTATCAGTTTGCAGTCTCTTGCGGGTGAGGTTGTTGTTAAAACTAGTCCGGTTGGTTTTTGGCAAACGATTGATGACAAAACTAATGAGCCCAAAGCTATCGTTGAGATTAAAGAAAATAATGGAATTTTAACTGGGGCTATTGTGAAAACTTTTCCAAAATCGGGTGACAAAACGACATGTGATGCGTGTCCTGGGGATAAAAAAGATAAGCCATTTATTGGTATGGAAATCATTTGGGACCTCAAAAAAGACGGGGATGAATACGTTGGGGGATCAATTTTAGACCCCAAAAACGGTAAAACCTATAAGGCGAAGATGAGCTTGGTTGAAAATGGTGAAAAACTGAAGGTTAGAGGGTTTATCGGTTTTAGTTTATTAGGTCGAACGCAAACTTGGAACAGAACAGTCGCACCATAATAGCTTCAAGCGTTATACTTTTTTGTTGATTCTTTGATAAAAAAAAGGTGATCTCAAGCTAACAGCGATTACCAAAGTATATGTTAGCGATTGGGCTAATGTTTCTACGAAGCACCTTAATGCTTCACTATGGAGGGGTTATAAATGTTATTTAAACAAGGTCTTTTGTCTAAATCTATTCTGAGTCTTTTTGCTTTAATTTTCACTTTAAATTTACACGCCGAAATGAGTTATGATCTAGAATCGGCTTCTGGTCAAAAATACCCAACAGGTCCTGATCAAATGATGACTCCGGGTAAGCTTTGTACAACTCCAACTGAAAAAAGATATGCTGAGGGCATTGATTATTGCGAACGAAATGTAACTACAGACACGAAAAATGCAGTTATAGCGGCTTATGATAAACAGTTGGGTTACCAAATCAGAACAATGAACCGCGGAGATTTTAAAATTGATCACTTTATTCCATTAAGTATCGGTGGCGCTAATGATACTGAGAACTTGTGGCCGCAGCACAAGTCAGTTTATAAGTATTCTGATCCATTAGAATTGCAATTGTCTCAACTCATGGTCGCTGGGCGAATCAAGCAGGCTGAGGCTATTAAGCTTATTAAGGATTGCAAATATAATTTGCCTCGTTGTTCAGAAATATCACACTCGTTATCTCGTATAAGTTTAGATCGTTAGTTTTTACGTATTTCGCACTTTTGGTGTATTATTTAATGCAAGCTGGTACTCATCGACCAGCTTTTTTATTATTTCATCACAGCTGAGTATTTCGTGAATCAATCCAACACTTTGGCCGGCGCTCCAGACAGTTTTCCATGTCGGTCCGATGGCTGCTTCCTCAAGTGATTTTGATCCTAAATAATGAATTAATCCCGTAACATATTGTTTTAAACGTTTGTTATTCTTTGCAATTTTAAAATACCATGGCAAATCTAAGCCTATTTTTTCAATATAGGGCGTTTTAATAACAGCAGCCGGAGTTCCTGAAAGTCGTGTCGTCATGACGATGTTTTCAGGATTAGAGTTAATGATTGCATTTTTGTAAGCCTCTTCAACTTTAGCTTCGTGGCTGGCTATAAACCGTGTTCCAATACTGACTCCGGCAGCTCCAAGTGTCATCATCGAAGCCATTGTTGCGCCATTGGCAATTCCACCAGCAGCGACGACCGGAATGTCTAATTCTTCAGTTAACCAATTGACTAAAACAATTGGAGAGATGGGTCCGGCATGACCACCGGCGCCAGAGCCAACGGCAATAACACCATCTGCTCCAAGGTCTTGAACTTTTAAAGCATGCTCGAGATTGACCACATCGCAGAGAACTTTAGCTCCATTTTTATGAGCCTCTGCAATAACTTCTTTAGGAGAGCCCAGTGAGGTAATAAAAAGATTTACGCCAGCTTCGAGAGCATATTTTAGATCATCTTTTGCTCGGGTATTGCTTTTGTTGACGATAATATTCATTCCAATTGGTTTTTTTGTTTGAGCCTTCATTTCCTTGAGTGCTTCTTGAAATTTTTCAAGGGGGCGATAGTTGAGTGCTGGAAATGTTCCAATAGCTCCGGCTTCGCTAGCAGCTACAACCATGTCTACGTTTGAAACTAAAAACATTGGAGCTTGGATAATGGGATAACGAATGCCGAGCATTTTTGTCAGTGGTGTTTCTATTTTTGAATCTTGTGTGTTTGTCATAAATAAAGTTTGTCTTAAGATTAAACAACAGGCTAGAATTTAGAGCATGTCTAGACTTCAAAAAATGAAAAATAATCTGTTTTTATCGCTCTATGCGTGGACAAAGATTCCACTGATTGGATTTTGTGCTCCACGAGTTCTTGAAGCTGACGAGAATAAAACAATTTTGAAAGTGCCATTAAACTGGCGCACAAAAAATCATTTGGGGGCTATGTATTTTGGAGCTTTGGCTATTGGCGCGGAATTGTGTATTGCGATGTTGGCTGTTAAAAAAATCCAAGAATCAGGTGAACGTATTGATTTTCTATTTAAAGATTTTAAAGCCGACTTTTTAAAAAGAGCTGAAGGTGATGTTCATTTTATTTGTGAGCAAGCCAGCGTGGTTGTTGAGCAAATTGAGTTGGCTAAAACGAGCGAAGAAAGACTCAATCGAACAATGACAGCCTATGCCATTGTTCCATCGGTGAGCACAACTGAAAAGGTGGCCACATTCGAATTAACATTGTCTGTTAAGCGACGAGTTAAAAAGCAAAGTTAGTTCTATTCAAAGTCTAAAAATCCCCCTACATTAATTGATACTTAAATTAAAGGATATGACATGTCTAAAAAAGATATATTTGGTGATGAAATTTCGAACGTTTCAAAAACTCAAGATTTTGCAGCTTTGTTTGAACAAAACACAAACTCAATTGGAAAAAAACTTTCAGTTGGAGATTCATACAACGCTGAAATTTTATCAATCAACAAAGAAGAAGCTTTTGTATCGACGCCTTCACATCAAGACGCAATGATTTTATCAGTTGATTTACTTGATGAAAATAAACAATTAAAATACAAAGTTGGTGATCATATTGATGTTGTTGTTGTGAGTACCAAAGGCGGCGAAATTCGTGTAGCAAAAGCTGGCTCACGTAAATCAAATTCAGATTTAGATTCTTTAGAAGATGCATATGATATGGAAATGCCAGTCGAAGGGCGAGTGACCGAAGTGTGTAACGGTGGTTTCCGTGTACAAATTCAAAATAAAACAGCTTTTTGTCCTGTAAGCCAAATGGATTATAAGGTCGTTGATCAGCAGTCTTATGTTGGGCAAAAATTTGATTTTTTAATCACACAGTTTGATCCTCGCGGAAGAAACTTAGTTGTATCTCGCCGTAAGCTTTTAGGTTTATTAAAAGCTGAAAATGAAGGTGAATTTATAAATAAATCTAAAGTGGGTGATATCGTTTCGGGAACAGTCACTCGCATGGAAAAGTTTGGTGCGTTTATTAGTTTAGGTGGTGGTGTTGAGGGGCTTTGCCATATATCAGAAATTGGCTGGTCACGTTTGCAAGATCCATCAGAAGTTTTAACGTTGAATCAACCAGTTCAAGTTAAAGTTTTAGATATCGTCGATCTTGAGGGTCGTTTAAAAATTTCACTCAGCATTAAACAAGCTGGTGGTGATGGTGATCCATGGTTGATGGTTCCGGAGAAATTTAAAATTGGATCAGTTCATCAAGGGACTGTTGAGAAAAAAGAGCAGTATGGTTTATTTGTTCAAATCGCTCCTGGAGTTACGGGTTTGTTGCCAAAATCAAAGTGGCGTGATTCTGTCGAGGCGCAGTCATTTGAGAATAAGAAAAAAGGTGATGTAATTTCAGTTCAAATTGATGAAATTTTATTTGAACAAAAAAGAATTTCATTGGGTGTTCCAGGAATGCAAGAGGATTTGTCATGGAAAGAACACACATCTGGTAAGCCAGGTGCTGGTGGATTTACAACAAATAAATTTGGAAACTTAGCTTCATTGATGACAAAAGAGAGTCAACAAAAGCCATCAAAAAAATAAGCAGATTTTAATCTGCTTATTTTTGCGTGCACTGAGTGATGAGTTTGATTTACAATTATAAATCAAATTATAAATCTAATGAGGTGGTCTCATTTTGCGAAGCTTCTTCAGTTAATTGCGACTCGATTGTAAAGTGAGTTGATTCGCTTAATTTTTTTGGAGTTAAACCAAGTATACTTTTTTTCTCATTGTAATCTGTTAACTCGTTTTCAAGAACACCTGTTGAGATTTTAAAAGTCGCCAATAACAGCTCAGTTGGTTCAGTTGATTTTTCAGTCGATTCAGTGTCTTTTTGTAAAGTTAAATTTGAATTTAAAACAACTAATGAAATTTGACCTTCTGCTATTTTAAGTGTTAATCGGTTGTGTGAGTTGTAGTCGATTAATACCTTTTTTTGTTCTTCGTTTTTAACAAGTGAAATACATTTTTGAATGACTTCCTGTTGTGAGTTGATCACTTCTTCAGATTGTGTATTCTCGGTAGAATTTAGTTTTTGGATTTCAAAAATGTTTCCGCTGATTTTTTCATTTAATATAGCAGGTCTTTGCGCAGGCTTTTGACAGCCACTCGTTATGCTAAAGGCTAAACAGGCTGATAATATGATAGCTGAGGTGTTAAGTATATTTTTTTTCATAGATATCCCTTTGTTTAAAATGATAAATCCATTGATAGACCAAAAGTTGAAGACTCCTCGTCGAAAGCTTTTAAGTTGTTTTCGTAGGTTTTTGCTTTAAGTAAACTTCCTTTATTGTAGTGATAAAGAGAAAAACCGAGTGTGTCATTAAGGGTGTAAGTGATAGTTTCTATATGTAAAAAACTATTTCTAAACACATTATCATACGAGTTGTTACTCGCAAATTGGAAAACGAATTCAATGCTGATTGGATTAAAGTTATAACCTGTTACAAGTGATTGTATAATTTTATATTGAGTTGTTGGTTCACCGTTGGCTCTTGTTGTGTAATCATTTTGAAAATACCCATAAGTTATCCCGTAAGATAAATTAAAATTTTCCATTTCAAGATATTTTGTATCTAAGGCTAAATTAAGACCGGTGGTTAATACGTAGTTAATTCCTCTATTTTCACGCGATTCTTTTGAAAAAGGTAATTCAAAACCAACGGAAGGTGTTGTTTTAACGGCTTCAAAAATTTTTAATTTTGATGTGCTCGCATTAAAAACACCATCGACCCAGTCGCTATCATTTGCTGGATTGACCAAGTCATAACCATAAATGAAACGACCTGAAAATTTAAAATCATTAATTTTATAAGACGGAATGTAAACAAAACCAAGAGATTTGGCTTGTGAGCCGTCTTTTTGCTGCACGCCTTGTTCATAAGCAACGCTTGCTGAGTTTGAAAACTGTGCATGGACAGATGTTGATAGAATCAAAGTTAAAAGTGTTGTGAAAATTTTTACGTTATTCATAAACTAATCAACCACCATATTTGAATTTAATAATGTATCAAGAACTCTGTGTGCATTTTCACAGCTTCCAGATAAATCTAGTTCTTGGCTGAGTTTTCTATAGTTCATCGAAATGATTCTATGTGCGTGGAGCTGTTGATTTGAGTCTCTTGATTTTATCATAAAATCGATTTGATGATTGCCGGTAGATCCACGTGTTTTTAAATTGTCGTTGAATGACTCAATAACTTTTAAGATCGAAAGTTTTTTAGATTCGATGTTTGATTGGCATGATATTAAGTGTTTAAATGGTCGATCCGAAAAATTGTGATTATCTGCAATTTCGATAGCAAAAGCATTTAAAGAAATTGTAAATGCAAATAATGTTAAGCCAATTTTAACAAAGTTTGTTTTTGATTTTAACAGCATAAAGTCATCCTTTTAAAATTTTTCTAAAGACTCTAAGGATGAGCTTTGCAAAAATAATGACATATGAAATCGAATATAGATAAGAATTGTAAGAGTTACCTGTCAACAAATTAGTCAATAGGCAATTTAAGTCATTTGATCATTTTTAAATGAGATCGGTTTGGATTAGTTTGAGACACTCAGAGTTTGAAAGTTAATAATATAGAAATATTAATTACCTCGAAATGTTATTGACGTTAAAAATGGAATCGGGAAAGTTTTCATTTTTAACATTTTTGTAGATCAACGTGCTTGTATTTGAAGGATGGCTAACATCACCTATAACTAAAGTGCTGATAAATGGTAACTTTTGGCCGCGGTATAAGTATGAATTTTCATATTTCATTTCGGCTTTTTTAAAGGCTTGACCATCTAACCCCAAGAATTCAGCTTTTTCGGCAAGTTTACTTTTTATGTTAACCCAATATCTAATTTTATCGTAAGTCGTGTTTTTATTTTTGGAAACAAGTAAAAGGATATAGTATTTGTCTTTTTCGATTTTTTCTAAAGTAGCGTTGTAATCTTTAGAGTATTTCGTCGAAGCAATATCACCATTAGAGGTCTGGCCTGAAAGTTTTTGACGTGCTGATATTGAAACAGGTTTTTTTAAGGATGGTTTAAAGTACCACATGTTGTTATCATTGAAGACGTAAATTTCCCCTTTATTTTTTGCGGGGCTGAGCGTTTCGATAAAAGCATCAACATTTTTAGACTTTACATTATAAGTGCGTGTGAATACGTCTTCGTCTTCTGTCGTTTGGATTTCAACATCCCATGACATTGAATTGACACCATCGCCGCGGAACTTGTCGGATTCTTTGAGAATGTCAGAAGGATTGACTTGGGCATTTGTAAAATTAAAATGAAGTAAAACTGTTGTCATAAAAGCTACTGATATGAAAAACATGAAATGGATCCGTTCTAGTTAAGTTTTAAGTAAGTCGATAATCTTCTTTTTTAAAAAAATAAACATGAAAAAAAATGTCAAAATTGCATTCAGTAAAGCCAGACCAATGAACGCAAACACTGCTTTTTCAAAAGGGAAATCCAGAGAAAGAATAATCGATCTTGAAAGTAAACCCGCTTGATACTTAAGTTCGAGTGCATTCAAACAAACATTAATAAAATAGTATACGACAATACCTATGATGGCACTTGTTATAACCAAAAATTGTCCTTCTAAAAAAGATAAAAAATAAAGATGTTTTTTCTTATAACCAATTGATAAAAATAAACCAAATTCACGCTGACGCTCGAGCAAAACTTTAAAGAGTGTGTTAAAAATAATAAAAAACGATATAGTTGATAGTATAATCAGTACAAACTGACTGAATAAGTTAAATAAACTCATTGTTTTTTTGTAAATTGAGCCGACTTCATGTTTGAACCACGGAGTTACTTTGTATTGAGGAAGTTCGCTTTGCAGAAAATTTTGTAATGTTTTTGTTGATTTTTCATTTTTGGTTTGAACCGAAATTTTAGAAACAACTGGTTCTCCAAAAATTTTTTGAGCGAGCTCTAAAGGCATCTGAATCATTTTATCATCGAGCTCTTCGTAAATACCGTCAAAAACTCCGCTCACAGGGATAGATGCAACATTTAGCTGGCCATTGCGTGTCACATTGCTAATTTGAAAATTCATTTCAGGACAAGAAAATTCTCGCACGCCGGATTTGATTGTAGCATTTTGTTTTATAATCGAACTGATATCTTGCTCGTATCGGCAGTTTAATTTTTGACTTAAAGCATAGGATATTAAAATTGACGAGCTTTTATTATTTAAAGGAGATCCATAAAATACATCCCAAATGTAGGGTTGTGTTTTCATTGTTTGACTTTCCTGTAAATCTGAAGAATTTATAAAGACTATGTATTGTCCGAGACCCGTTGAAATCTGTGCTTGAAAAAATAAGTGAGCGGTTTTTGCATTAATAAGATTTGAATGCTTCGCTAAAACATTATAAATTGTATTTTGATCTTCTGTTGTTAGAAGATTTTCTGTGAGTTGAGATTCAATCTTATTTTTATGTTCAATGATCAAATCGCCATACATGAGTTTATGCTCATACACTTTGCTAAACAAATAATGTATATTGAGTTTATATCCCTCAAATACAGTGTAACACACTAAAACGGAGCACATTGAAACGATTGCAACTGAAGATTGTTTTTTATGTTGAAAAATACTTTTGAATGTCATTTTTAGAAATTCTTTGAACATTGCTAAACCCCGCAGTTATTAAGCAATGCATTGAGCTCGCTTTTAAGATGTTTCAGAGCAACGAAAAAACTAATAAATACTGAAAAAGTTAAATAAAGCATACAAATAAATAATAATGATGGACCAGATGTTTCCAATTGAAAAAATATTTCTTTGGATAGGCCCGGCGGTGTAAATGTGATCTGTAATGAATTAATATAGCTAACTAGATTCAATCCTAATATTAATCCACAAGCCAGACTAAAACTTGATATCAAAAAACTTTCGCCAACAAAGTAGAAAAGAGTTTGTTTTTTTGTGTAACCAATTGATCTGAGGAGGCCAATTTCATTTTTTCTCTCTTCAAAATTTAAGTAATTGAAGCTTAAAATCGCTAGACCAGAACTTAAAATAACGAGAAGTGAAAAAAAGCCGCCAACAAAATACAAAAAGCTGCGCGTACCGTGGTAGTAAGGGTTCCATAATTTGTCTTCAAAAGTTTTAACTTCCAAATTAAGACTATTTGTGTCGATCAACTTTTGAATTTTATGTTGAAGTTTGGTGATGTCACAACTGGTTTTACAAAAAATGGCCAGATATTTCATTTTATCAGTTTGCAGAAGATTGCTGATTGATTCATAAGAACCAATCAAGTGAGCGGTGTCTTTGAGTTCCATTCCAGTTGTGTGAGTTGAAGCAACTTGAGCTTCAATTACCGCTAAAGAATTTTCTACATCTTGAGAAATAATTTGGATATCATCGCCTAAATTGATCTTAAGGTTGTCTTTCATAAAAGGGGTTATGGAGATTGGATTATTTTTTAAATCTATGTTTTTTAAAAAGGGTTCACTTCGATCAACCCAATCAGGGATGTGAAGTTTAACGTTGATGTTATTGAAGATTGATTGAATTTTGCTGAATTCAACGCCCAAAGCAAAAAATCCTACTGTATTACTCGAACTATTAATAAAACCTTCAGCTGTTATTATTTTGCTGTAAAAAACATGGGGTACAGTTTTTAAATAGCTACTGATTGCGGTTAGGTCTTCGTTTTTTAGGAGATTTTTTTTAAAACTAGTACCTAAGTTTTGCAGTGATTTTTTTTTGATGATGGCTAAGTGACCCTTGGCATCTAAAAAAACAGTTTTAACTTCAACAGCATGGTTAATTCTATGAACGTAAGATGTAATGAGTAATAAGCCGGTAATGCCTAAACTGAGACTGATGACCATCATGATGCTCTTTTTATAGTTTCTAAAGACATTTAGCGCTGATGTTTTGATTAAATACCAATAAATGATTTCAGTTTTCAATGCACTCTCCATCTTGTAGAGTGAGTTTTCTTTTAAGTTTTGAAACTAGTTTTTCATCGTGCGTGCAAAAAATGAATGTAACATTCCATTTTTCATTTAAATAGAGCATGAGATCAATGATTTGATGAGCCGTTACTGTATCAAGGTTAGCCGTTGGCTCATCTGCGAAAATGATTTTAGCACCTGTCACCAGTGCACGTGCTATGGCCACGCGTTGGCGCTGCCCACCAGACAATTGATGTGGCAGATGGTGGTGATAAGGCAATAGACCAACATCAGTGATGAGAGTCGTGCATAATTTTTTTTTCTGATCTGCACTTAAATCTGATCTTAAAAGGAGCGGCAACATCACATTATCATAAACATTTAAAACTGAAACTAAGTGAAAAGATTGAAAAATATAGCTGATCACTTTATTTCGAATCACACTTTTGTCTGCATCACAAAGATCAAAGAAATCAATACCGTTAATTTCAACAGATCCGCTATCTGGTTTATCTAATCCTCCTAATAAATTAAGTAGTGTTGATTTGCCTGATCCAGAAACACCGATGATTCCCAAAAATTCACCGTCAGTAACTTCAAAATTGATCTTTTTCAAAGCATGAACTGTATGTTCTCCAAGTTGATAAGATTTTGATATGTTTTTAGCTTTAAGTATAATCATTGAAGGTCCTTAAATTTTCTTTGATAGTTGTAAAACGCAAAAGGCACTTGCTCATGTGATGGATGGTAATTTTTTGTTAAGTATTTTTTTGATGATTTATAAAACCTCTCTAAAAGATGATCTGTACTGAAAAGCTGGAAAAGTTCGAATTTGCGAAATCCGGTTCTTGAGTTGATAATCAATGCTCCAGCTGTTATCCAGAAAGAAAATGAAAAAAGCACTAGAATCATTCCGATCTTTTGAATCATAAAATTAATTTTTAATTCCTTCATTAAATCAAAAACATAATCACGATGTTCAATTTCTTCCACGAAGTGCCAAACTAGTATATCTGAAAATTCAGGGTTTGAAGTCAAATCGCGAATATGGCTTAATCCATAGTATGCGATTTCGGCGTTTAACTGCTCCATCGCTGAAGCAATCGAAATTTTCAAACTTAAAGGTGCAAAAGCAGCAATAACTTTATAATTGATGAACGAACTAAAGTTTGAAAAAATTTGAATGAGTTTGTTTTGATGAAAATACAGTTCATTGAAAATTTCATGGCTTTCTGCGTGCTGTATTTCTTGAAAAAAACAGACCTTAAGATTGTTATTAAGGACCTGATTAGTCGATTGACGCATTCCTTGGCTGCAGGATTTAACAATGAATCGCTCAGCGGAGCTAACCAATATACAATAGCTCATAAACCATTGCGTGAGAAATGACTCGTGCTCAATTTTGTTGAAGTCAATACTTTCTATCGTTGCACTTTTAAAAATCCGTTTTTTCATCACATCGTAGCCAAGATTGAAGCATCAAGTTCAGAAATATTTTGCCCTACAGATTTGTTGTCGGGTTGAATATGTTGTATTTTTTCCCAGTAATTTTGACTCAAAGGTTTTAAATTACACTCTTTAATTAAAACTGCTAAACGACTTAATGATTCAGTGTCAATTTTACGGTGAAGAGATAAGCGAATTGTTGGTTTGGGAGATACTGGAGGCGGAAATAAAGCTCCGGTAAATCCATTTTCGAGTAATTTTTGATACGCATTAAAACCTTCGATTTCTGTTTCAGCGTAAAAAGAAAAAATTGGATGAATAAATTTATCGTGATTTTTGTATTGTCGAATACCAAGTTTATCAAGCTCGCAATTAAAATGAATTAATTTTGAATTAAGTTCAGTCGCCATTTGAGCTAAATTTTCTCTTAAAAATTTTAAATTAAAATAAGACTGCGCTGCTACTAAAGGGGACAAGTGGGATGTGTTGATATTTTGTCTACCAAAACAATCAATGGCGCGAATAATAGATTTTTGGCCAACAATAACACCACCGAATCCAGCAAGCCCTTTAGCTAAACTTGAAGTCAATACATCAGGTTTACTTTTAAAGTAATCAAGAACTCCTCTTTTTTGATTTCCAATTGTAGCAAAACCATGAGTGTCATCAATGATTGAGATTAAGTTGTACTCTACTTTAAGTTTTTCAATAACATCTAAATCAGCCATCGTGCCGTGAGCACTGAAAACACCATCTGAAACTATGCCTGCACAATTGTATTGTGATCGATATTGTTGAATAAGTTTTTCCAGTGCGTTGTAGTCTAAATGAGGATAGACGACGACTTTGGCTTTAGTTAAGCGCATACCGTCAATTAAAGATGAGTGATTGTGCTCATCAGAAAATATGACATCGCCTTCGTGAAATAGGCCAAACATAACTGCTTGTTGTGCAATGTATCCACATGTAGCAAGAATAGCCGAATCATATCCTAAAAAATCGCAGATTTCTTTTTCAAGTGCGCTGTGAATCGGAAGTTGGCCTGCAATTTTACGAGATAAGCAGCTGGATAAACTTTCATTTTGGACATATTCAACGAGTTGATTTCTAGGTTGGATTTCTAGGTCTAAATCATTATAGGAGTTTGTTGCAAGATTGATGGTTTCATATGTTGTTTGATCCATTTTTTTAACAGTAATATGAATTCCATTTTGTTTGTGAACTCTTAAATCATTAACAAGCAGACCGTTTGCACTTTTTTCTTTATATTGAGATTCAAAAGCATCACAGGCTTTGAGTAGGTCACAGTTTTTATTGCTTTTAGTTATAAAAAATTTTGAGTAAGATTTTTTATAAATTTCTGTATCTGAAATTCGATTGGCTAAATTTCTAAAAATATAATTTTTGAGATCAAGTAAACTAAGCACGGTGTCCTCCTGAGCTTATTTAAATAGTTTTGGAATAAAGGCATGTACGTTCTGTGAATACTGTTTGTAGTCGTCTCCGAAGATTCGAAGTAAATTGTCGGATTCTTTTTTTGCCAAAATCGAGTTGAAAAACATAGCATAAAATAAAACGCAAATAAGCACAGCATTGATCCAAAGATACTGCTGAGGAAAATAGTGTGGTGTTCGACCAAGAACTACGAAAACTCCACCAATTTCCGTTAGATACACTCCTGTGTACAGCGGGTGACGAATATACGAATAGACACCAGAAGTGACGAGTTGCGGTTTTTCTAATACGTAGCCTGTCCATGTAAACGCATTGTTTTTTTCGAGTTCTGTTTTTGCTTTTTTAACGAGAACAGCGCCCGTGATAAAGAGAACCAGAGCGATGTAATCTAAAGTTTTGGGTTCACCCATAATTACGACAGTTACTATGAGTGTGAGCGCTAAGACAATCGCCATTAATTTCATGATATAAGTCGATTTCTGAGGTGCTAAATTTTTCCAATCGGCTCTTTTTTTCATGTCGTAGCCGAAATAAAAAAAAGTGATTAAACTGATTAAGGCAGTGATCTTATATAAGATTATTGTAGCTGTCATGTGGGGGTATCCTTTATTTTTTTGTTTAAATCGATTCGTTGAATGTGGAGTACAACGAGTTTTAAATCAAAAAAAATGATTTTCCCCGAATAATTCTTAACATATGTTAAGAAACCAATATGCAAATTTAACAATAGAGTAAAAACGTTTTACATGCAGCACACTCTTTCTTCATGTCTATTCAAATTGAATAGACCATGATTTTAATGTGCCATTGTCTTGTTTTGCGAGATCTTGAATAACAAGTTTATAGGCGCCCTTGACATTAACTTTTCCAATCGTCGAAGTGACATCAAATGTTTTGATGATGTTATTTGTAGATCCACCCAATCGATTTTGTAAGACCACGCTTTGTCCGTCACTCGCAATTAATTTAACAGCTAAATCACCAACGTAGGGATGAACTATATTTACTTTGACGAGAACTTTTCGCCCACGAGGCGTTGAGTTCACAATAAGATTTGATGTAACACCGATTTTATTATTATCGGGAATTGAGACCGCACTGTTTGATATGAATATTTCTGTAGATGGAAGTGTAGGTGAAGGATTTGATCCTTCGGGAGGATGTGGTGGAAGCGTTGAGGTAGGTGTTTCAGTTGAGGGATTAACTTGTAAAAACTCATTAACGACAGATATTTTTGTGATGTCCTCACCTCGACAATTTGTATCCAAGCAGGTGTATGATGTATAACAATTTCCTTTGGGAACATAATCCTGTTCGCCTCTGACGAGAATTCCTTCAACCACACCGGTATTTGCATTAAAAACAGCAGAGCCCGAATTGCCACCATAAGTATCTGTGTTAGCGACAATGAATTCAGCATGGGCAACAGATCTAATTTGTCCACCAACGGTTATTTTAGTTGGTAAACCAGATGGATGCCCTATTACAACGAGAGGATCTCCGACTTGAGCAGTTCCTGATTGACGTAAATTCAGTGGGCGATGGTTTGTGACGGTGCGATCTAATTTTATAATGGCAAAATCTGCTCCTTGTGAAGTTAAAACTTGTTTTGTAATTTCATGACAACGATAAACTTCAGTTGTTGCAATTTGTGAAGGGAGAATCTCTTCTTGTTTGAGTGAGAATCCGAAAACAAAGCTGGTATTAACGCAATCAGACTGTGTTTTTATGCAATGTCCTGCTGTCACAATAGTATCAGGACTGACTAAAAAACCTGAGCAAAATGCAGCAGTATTTTGCTCTCTGAATTTTTCACTCGGACATAATTGCATTTCTTGGCCAAAATTTTTACTAGAAATAATGGTGCTTTCACCTCGTGTTATGAGTTGGTTGGTTTTGATTAAAGCCACAGTTGAGTCTGCAAGCTGTTTGAGTTGTAAATTAACTTGATAAACATCTTGTCTACCATCAGATCCATAAATAACTTTTGCATTCATTGTTGAGTCAGAGAAAACTTTTTCTTGATCTGTGAAATTTTCATTCGAACAACCGGCTAATATAGCTAGACTGAGTGCGCAATGTACGCTGCTTTTTATTATATTCATATTAAACCCCTCCGTTGGGTTAGACTTTGAGTAAGACAAAAGACTGATGTTTTTAGGTTAAAAAAAACTGCATGACAGATATTAAATTAAAATGAAAAATTAAGTGGTCTATTAAAAGGAGTTAATATGAAAGTTAATTTATTTAAATCGTTACTCGTGAGTGTTGTAACAGGAGCATCTGTTTTGATGATACCTTTGAGAGCTTTCACGGCTGATCCTGTTTCATATAAAGGTTTGGGGACAGATTCTGTTTCAAGTGAGACATTAAAAAAATATGCACCGCCGTCGTTAGATCCGGTGATGACGAATAAACTTAAAAAAATATTTGATGTGTCAGCCCCTGGTATGGGGATGCTTTCTCCAGATAAAAAAACTTTATATTTTTCTTGGAGAGTAACAGGAATAAGTCACATCTGGAAAGTTGACGGTCCTCAAAAGTTTCCTGTTCAGTTAACGAGTGGTAGTGATGCCGTGAGTTTAAATGAAGTTTCTCCAGATGGAAAATTTTTAATTATTTCAAAAGATACCAATGGGCAAGAGAATCCTGGTTTGTTTCAGCTCGATCTTGTGACGGGGCAAATTAAAGAACTTTATCGTAAATCTAAAGTACAAGTATTTTATTCTTTTATTACCGATGATTCAAAATATATTTATTTTTCTGCTAATGATCAGAAACCTGATGCTTACAATATTTATAAGCTCAATTTACTAACCATGGAAAAAGAACTTGTTTTTGAGGGTGACGGAAATTGGTCAATTGCAGATCAAAAAAATAACGGTGAAGCTTTATTACTCGTGAAGTACACGGGGTCTAAAACAACAGAGTATTATTCTTTCAATCCAAAAAATAAAAAAACTGAACCAATCATTGGACAAGATCCGGTTGGTGAGTTTGATGTGTCGTTTGGAGCTAAAAATGATGATTATATTGTATTAACTCCGCAAGGGGAGTTTAAACAATTATTTTTACTTCAGCATAAAAAATCAAAAAAGCTCCAGCTGATCAGTGATTCTAAGTTAATGTATGATGTAGGTGGGTTTTCAATTGATCGAAAACGAACAAGAATTGTGTATAATATTAATCGTGGTGGTTATACAGAATTACGTGCTATGGACGCAAAGACATTCAAAAATATTAACTTACCAAAATTTAAAAATGCTGATCATGTTTTTGCTGGACATACAACAAAGGACGGAGCAACAACAATGTTGGGGGTTATATCGGCACAATCTCCACGGGTGAGTTATAGTTTTAATTGGGCGACTCAAAAAATGACACAATGGGTTTTGCCATCAGCTCCAGAGGTTGATTTGAAGAAATTTGCTGTTGCTGAATTATTGAATTATGAAGCGCGTGATGGTGCTAAAATTCCGATGTTTGTTCGGTTTCCTAAAGGTTGTAAAGAATCTAAAAATTGCCCAGTTGTGGTTCATTTTCATGGTGGCCCAGAAGCGCAATCTGAGGCAGGCTTTAGCCCTATGGCTCAAGCATTTGTAGATGAGGGATTTATTTTTGTTGAGCCTAATGTTCGAGGGAGTGATGGTTACGGTAAGACATGGATTGATATGGATAATGGGCCAAAACGTGAAAACGTTATAACTGATATTGAAGATGCTTCGATTTGGATTAAAAAAAATTGGAAGAATGAAAAGGGCATCTCACCTCAAATAGGCATTATGGGTTGGAGTTACGGTGGCTATTCAACCTTATTAGCGATGACTCGATTTGCAGGTGCATACAGTGCAGGTGTGGGTTTGGTTGGAATGAGTAACCTTGTTTCTTTTTTAAATAATACGGCTCCTTACAGAAGAATTTTACGAATCACTGAATACGGTGATCCTGTTAAAGATAAAGATGCTCTGATGAAATTGTCGCCAATTACCTATGTGGATCGTATTCGAGATCCATTGATGATTATTCAGGGAGCTAATGATCCTCGAGTTCCAGTGGGTGAAGCTTTGCAGATTCATGAAACTCTCATGCAAAAAAAATTAAATTCACAACTGATTATTTTTGCTGACGAAGGGCATGGGTCCTCTAAAAAAGAAAATCAAATTTTAGAGATTGGGCACACGATTGAGTTTTTTAAAAAACACTTGAAATAGATTTGTCTTAGTTATGTTAAGTCAGACAATTCATAAAAATTAATTTTTCTGAATTGTCTGACTTGGTAAAATTTGTTTTTTGAGTGATTTTTTTTCTTCGTCTTTTATAATTTGTTTTTCTATTCCAGCGCATAATTCTAAGTTTTCTCTAAAGAATTTTTGCTGTTTTTTGAGTTCTGCGGTTGTTAAGTAAAATTGAGATTTGTCGCAGTTGTTAAGATTGATGAGTTGAGTGATATGGGCTTGTTCTTCTGTAGTGAATGAGAGTCCCCAAAGAGCTTTAATTGTTAACCAATCTTTAAGGTATTCACATTGATATTCTTTTCTCGAGGGCATGTAATCAATTGGCGTTTGATCACTTTTTTCGTTATTTTCTTCTCCATCAACGGCAATGAGATGGTGATTATATCCTAAGTAATTTCCATACAGACAACGTTCTTTAAAATTCCACTTATAACCACCTGAGACATAGGCCTCTTTAAGCGGAACCATATGATCAATTTGAATAGCCTGCGCATCAGTAAATATTTCTCCACCGTAAGGATCATTCCATTGGCCTTCAACAACGGAACATGGGTTTTCGTCTTTGAATTTAAGCACTCCAATATTATCGCGGATAAGAACTTTTGCTCGGGTGTTGTAGCAATTTCCAGATTTTTTATTTTTGGCCCAGCCGCCAAAATGACGCGTTCTTTTGTAGGCTTCGACTTGAGATGCTTTCTCGGTAAAAAAGCTAAAATTTAATAATTGAATTTTTTCACTCATTTCATCAAATTTAAAGGGGTTAAGACGTTCGACAAGAGAAGAAAGATTTTGAACGTGTTCGATGACTTTTTGAATTTGAATATGAAAAAATTCAGTACGTGTTTCGAAAATGAGTGTTGGCTCTGTCGGTATCGTTTCATCAGCCCAAGCTGGTTTTGTTTTTCCAATCATCATTGAAAGAGTTATTAATAGTATGAAAATTAAGTGACTATTTATAAATGTGGAGTTGTGCTTCATGAAAATTTCTCCCCCGTTTTTTTTTGATGGAGTATGACTCCTGGATTTTTGACCAGTTGAGTTTACTCAGCAATTGCGAGACGATAACATACATAAACAGTGAAAGTATGATATTTCATTGTAAACGTAAAAAATGGAGAGAATTATGAGAAAATTTTTAATGTTGTCTATGGTTTTGACACTGGTTTCTTCGTGCTGCCACATGGGTGGACATGGAAAACATGGTCCACAAGGACCCGCTTCGTGCTCTGATTGTAAGGATTCAAAATGTAAAGCTGGCGAGAGCTGTCCAAGAGAGGGAAAGCCGGGCGATAAAAAAGAAGAGTGTGATGATTGTAAAAAAGGAACAAAGTCTTAATTTGATATTTGGCATATTTAAATAAATCTAGTATTTTCAATATGTTACGAATAAATCAAACGATTGATTAAATACTTGATGCATTTAAATAAAACCTCAGTTAGTGTGATGACATTGACTGAGGTTTTTTTATGTCTGCAAAAGTTAAAAATGATGCTAGATCATGTATTTTAAATACAGCGGCGAAGCTTTTTTCTAAGCTAGGTATCGATAAAACGTCGACTCGTGATATTTCTAAAGAATCATCTGCAAACATTTCGTTAATTTCATACCATTTTGGTGGTAAAGAAGGACTTTATAAACAGGTCATTAAAGAGTTTGCATTAAAGGTGCAGGCCGAGATGCGCCCAGTGATTCAACAATTTGATTTAGAAAATGTGAGTCGTGAAGATTTTATTCGAGAAGTGACTCATATTATTGATCGTTTAATCAAGATGCATTTAGAACATCCAGAGATTTCAAAAATTTTATCACGTGAGCGAATTGAGGGTATGCCCTTATCTAAAGATGTTCACGAAGAAATTTTTTACCCACTTATTCAAAAATTTTATGATTTATTTAAAGCTGCTCAACGAAATAAAATTGTTAAACCCAATATTAATGCGGCTATATTTTTTACGATGTTGAGTGAGGGCGTTTGGGGGTTCTATGAAATTGTGGATTGTAGTACTTCGCTGAGAAATGATTGTGATGAGTTTTATAAAAATAGTGATTTATTAAAAAAACAAATTATTGATATTTATTTATCGGGAGTTTTGATATGAAAATGAGAAATACCTCAGTTGGTTTTAAAGTATTTCTGGTGATATTAGTCGCAGCTATGAATTCTCATGGCCTCACTGTTGACCAGTATTTAGAGCAAGCTAAACAAAAAAATCAACTTTTAAAGGCCTATGACGAAAGTATACAAGCTGCACGTTTAAAGGCTCATTCGAGTGAAATTGATTTATCACCTTTATTGACGGCGGGTTATTTAAGTTCGTCAGATCAGTCTAAGCCGAGTCAGTTAGGCTTAAAGCGTGATGCGCAATTGTATTCATTAGGAATTGCAAAAAAATTTACAACGGGGACTGCGCTCAAGTTAGAGGCTCAAACTGGGCAATTTAATAATTCTAACTCAGCTATTCCTGGTTATGATAAGTATGCGACTGGTTCAGTTGCGCTAACATTACAACAATCACTTTGGAAAGATTTTTTTGGTGAAGGGACACGAATAAAAATAAATCGTGTGCAAAAAGCAGCTCAGCTTGAGCAGTATGGGGCTGAGTTACAGGCTAGATTAGCTTTATATGATGTTGAGGCTAATTTTTTAGATTACGCTTTAGCATTTGAAGATTATAAACTAAAAAAAGCAAATTTAGAACGGGCACAAAAAATAGATAAATGGACAACAAATCGTGTAAACAATGGAATCAGCGATCGTGCTGATTTAATGAATGCGCGAGCTTTAGTGGCACTACGTGAAGCACAAATGTTAAATGCCGAAGAGGAGCTAAAGTCTCAAGAAAATAAATTGCGTGATAATCTAAAATTAAGTGCTGAAGAAAAAACACCTGAAATTCAGGCTGATTTAAATGCCGAAAGGCCGTATTTGAATCAACTGAAGCAATCAGACCGCGTTCAAAAAATTGAATCATATTTAGCTTCGCTTGAGGCTGACGTAAAATCTTTGATTGCAGCAGAGACAAATGACTCACTCAAGCCAGATTTATCACTTTTTGGAACTTATGCAACGACTTCATATAATCGTGAATACTCAAATGCTGTAAGTGATATAACAAAAGATGATTTTCCAAAAAACTCAATTGGGGTTAATTTTTCGTGGGTTTTTGATACAAATGCAAAAAGCTCATTGCGAGACTCCGCACAAAAAGATGCTTTATCAGCTCAATTAAAATCAGAAAAGAAAATAGCAGATGGAAATACAGCATGGTTAGAGTTGAAGAGAAAATATGATGTTCTTAAAAAATCAGTGGCGACGCTTGATAAAGTTGCACAATTTCAAAGAGAAAGAGCGCGAGCTGAGCAGGATAAATTGTCAAAGGGGCGTACTGTGACTGCAAATGTTGTTACTGCAGAAACAGAAGCCGCCGAAGCAGAAGTGACGTTACTTAAAACTAAAGCGCAATTAAGAAAATTAGAAACATCAAGTTTATTTTTTATAGAAATTCAGGAGTAAGATATGAATTTGTCAGAATTAGCAATTAAAAGACCGATATTTATTACCTGTATAGTCGCTTTGATGATCATATTGGGTTTGATTTCTTACAAAAAAATGCCAGTCGATCAATTCCCAGATGTAACTTTTCCAATTGTGTTTGTTGAGGTTTTGTATCCAGGAGCTTCACCGATCGATGTTGAAAGACAGATTTCTAAAACGATCGAAGATGAAGTATCGTCGCTACCAGGGCTTGAAACGGTTTCTTCATATAATTATGATTCTGTTGCCGCAATTGTGATTAAATTTAAACTTGGAATAGATATTAAAGAATCTGAACAGCAGGTTCGTAATCGTATTTCGAATATTCGAAATAAATTACCAAAAGATGCAAAAGAGCCTGTTATTCGTCGATTTGATCCAGCAGATCAGCCCATCGTAAGCGTTGCTGTTAATTCTAAATTAGATTCAGCAAAGTTATACGATGTCGCAAATGAACAAGTTAAACCCATCTTTGAAAGAATATTAGATGTTGGTTTGGTTCGAATTATTGGTGGGCAAAAAAAAGAAATACAAGTTTTAGTTGATCGTCAAAAACTTCAGGATCGTCAACTATCGATGGTTCAGGTGGCTAAAAGAATTGAAGATACATCTAAAGACATACCGATTGGGAAATTTGAAACACCCACAAGTGAAACTATTTACAGAACTGTTGGTGAGTTTGCTGACATAAATCAAATTAAAGACGTTGCTGTTAACTTTATTGGTTCTGATAAAATCGTTAAAGTTTCTGAAATCGCTGAAGTTAAAGAAAGTTTGGTTAAAGCCCAAAGATACTCATCTATAAATGGTCAAAATTCGCTTATCCTGCAAGTTTACAAACAGTCAGGTGCTAATACTGTTGCAGTTGCTAATCGAGTTAAAGAGCAAGTTGCACAAGTTAATGAAATTTTGAAAACTAAAAAAATTGAAGCAGAAGTTGTTTTAGTTCGTGATGGCTCAATTCCTGTTAAATTAAATGTGGCGGATGTTCAAGAGAGTATAACAATTGGGATTATTCTTTGTATCATCGTTGTGTTTTTCTTTTTAGGCTCTGCGCGATCAACTTTTATTACGGGTTTAGCATTGCCAAATTCACTGTTGGGTGGATTTGTTTTGATGTACGCCATGGGGTTTTCGATTAACATTATGACTTTAATTGCTCTATCGTTAGCCGTAGGTTTGTTGATTGATGATGCGATTGTTGTTCGTGAAAATATTTTTAGACATTTAGAAATGGGGAAAGATCCAAAAACAGCTGCTTTAGAAGGAACTAAGGAAGTCACTTTGGCGGTTATTGCAACTACTCTAGTTGTTATTGCCGTTTTTGGTCCGATTGCTTTTGTTCCCGGTATCGTTGGACAATTTTTTAAACAATTTGGTTTAACTGTTGTCTTTACAATGATTATTTCATTGTTTGACGCTTTAACTGTTGCTCCGATGTTATCTGCCTACATGGCAACAAAACATGAGCATGAAAAAGGCCAGGGGATCATCGATCGTATTTTGCAAGCCTTTGATCGTTTTCAAACACGATTGGAAGATTTGTATGAAGCGACTTTAAAGTGGACTGTTGCACACAGAAAAACAGTTTTAGTATCTGCAGTTGTATTTTTCTTTTTCACATTATTTTTGGGTAAATACATTTCAAAAACATTTTTACCGCCAAATGATTTAGGGGAGTTTACAGTAACAATAGAAACGCCAGTTGGAACTTCACTCGAAGGAACTCTTAATTTTTCTAAAAAGATTGAAAGCGAAATTAAATCATTAAAAGAAGTTTCGTTAGTGGCATTAACAGTTGGATCGAATTCTTATGAGTCAAATAAATCTGATTTTTACGTGTCCCTGGTGCCGGCAAAGCAACGTGCAGGTTTATCTACAACAGATGTTAAAGAAAAAGTGAGAAAAATTGTTAAACCATATCAATCAGAAGCTATTATTGCCGTGACAGATGTTGATATCAGTGGTGGTGGGCAAAAACCACTGAATTTGTATATTGTCGGTGATAATTTAGATGAACTTTCTAAATACACATTAGCTTTACAAAAGAAAATTGCTGAAATCCCTGGTTTGATTGATGTTGATACAAATTTTAGAGGTGGTAAACCAGAATTTAATGTTGTGTTTGATCGTGAACGTTCTGAAGCGTTAGGTGTCTCAACAGTGGTTGCTGGTGCAGAGTTGCGTTACAGAACTGAAGGTTATTTGCCGGCTGTGTTTCGCGAAAACGGAATTGAATATGATGTTCGCCTTAAATTTCCAGATTCTGATATGAATCTGAAGAAAAACTTTAATACGACATTTATTCCAAATTCAAATTTTAATATGATTCCTTTATCGCGTGTTGCTTCTGCTCAAGACAAGGTTGGATTCTCACAAATTAATAGACAAAACAAAGGACGTTTTATTGCAATTACTGCGAATTTAGGTCCAAATGGACAGCTTGGAGATGCAACTGCGAAAATTGAAAAATTATTAACAACAGATATGAAGCCACCGGTTGGAATTAGCTATAAGTTCGAAGGGCAAGCACAAGACTTTAAAGATTTAATTACGAATATGTCTATTGCAATGGGGTTAGGGATTTTATTTATTTATCTGGTTTTAGCATCATTGTATGAAAGTTTTGTAACACCAATTACGATTTTATTAGCTTTACCGTTGGCGATATCTGGTGCTTTTGCTGGGTTATTTATTTTTGATAAATCAATTGATATATTTTCTATTATTGGTTTGATTTTACTTATGGGTGTTGTTGCGAAAAATTCCATTTTATTAGTTGATTACACTAATCAATTGCTTCAGGAAGGTTTGGATATGAATCAAGCTTTGATTAAAGCTTGTCGAACAAGATTACGCCCCATTTTGATGACTTCACTTGCGCTTATTGCGGGAACATTGCCGATTGCTATTGGAATGACGGCATTGGGAACTCAGCGACAATCAATGGGAGTTGCGATTATTGGTGGTGTGATAAGTTCAACTTTGTTAACATTAATTGTTGTTCCAGCAGCGTTTGGATATATTGAAAAATTTAGAATTTGGTCAAAATCGATTGTTTCTAAATTTCAAGATAAATCTGGGCATGATCAAGAAGTGAACTTAATTTAAGTTAAATTAAATTAAATAGCGATTCTTTAGAGGTTGTAACAGCCTCTAAAGAATCTGATTTTTTCAATTTTGGCATTAAATGCACTCCAGTCATCTTGTGCATCGATTTGCGACCAAATGTCTTCAATTTCTGAAATAATCAAAGTTTCTGGAAAGTCTTGTTTGAAATAATCGTGACGATGAATTGATTCGCTGATCAAACTAGCTTCTGAGATGAGTTTTTTAAGTTTTATTGTGGATTCTAATTTTGAAAAAGCATCTAAATTGTTGGATTCGATACGACTGCTATGTAAATTAAAAAAGGCTTCTTCATAGTTTATCCTTGAGTTTGCAACTGACTCAAAAAATAATTGTATTGCTTTTGATGTCGTCTCATCGTTTTGAAAACGAATATTTAACTTATTTTGAAAAGCTTCGTATAAATAATCATTGAATTGATTTTCAAAGTTTTCCAAAAAAAGCTGTAAATTTAAATCTGGATAAGCTTTTTGTATGGAGCTGCCAAGTTGCATAAGATTCCATAAAAAACTTTGAGGCTGTTGTCCAAAAGAGTATAAACCCTCATGATCAAAATAAGCGGCTGTAAAATTTGGTGAGTATTGAGGTAAAAAACGATAAGGTCCGTAATCAAACAACTCGCCAGAAACATTAATATTGTCTGAATTAAGGACGCCATGAACAAATCCTGCAATCATAATTTGTGCCGCTAAACGAGCCAGACGCTCACTCACGCATTGAAAAAACCGTGTTGAAACTTCATGCTCGTTTTGCCAATCAATATTGAGAGATTCTTTCGGGTAGTAGTATTTGAGGACATATTGAGTCAGTTTTTTAATGTTTTCAATTTGATTGAAATAATTTAAGCGTTGAAATGTACCGATACGAATATGACCTAAGCTGTATCGAGTAAGGACTGCCGATCTGGTTGGACTGGGTTCATCGTGCCGAATCAGTTTTTCGCCGGTTTCAAATATGCAGGCTGTTTTGGAGGTATTTACACCGTAAGATTCTAAAAGCTCCGTGGCAAGGGCTTCTCGAACTGCACCTTTTAGCGTTAAACGTCCATCGCCATTTCGTGAATAGGGGGTTGTTCCTGAGCCTTTTGTTCCTAAGTCGTACCATTGATGATTTTCTAAAATCTGAGCGAACAGAAATCCTCGACCATCACCTAGATCTGGATTGTAATGTCTGAATTGATGACCATGATATTTTAATGCGAGAGGAGCTTGAATATTATTTTCTAAACTATTGAAACTCCAAAGAAGATCCCAATTAAATCCTGAAATTTTTGCGAGATTTAAGTGATCGTTTTTGTAGCGTAAAATTTTATCAGGAAATTGAGCCGGTTGAACTCTATCATAAAAGTCAGAACCCAACTCATAAATTGGAATATTAATCGTTTGTTCTGCAACATTTTGCTTCATGGCTTTGAATTTATCTTATTGAAAACCAAATGAAAACAGATAAAATATTTTTTATATTTAATCATAAGGAGTGTAATATGAATAGAAGATCATTTTTTCAAACTTTTGGGGCTGTGTTAGGAGCTGCTACAATTCTTCCTTTATTGGCTCGAGCAGAAGGGCGTCGTGGCGGATCTACAGCTGCAGCTGGTGCAGCTAAGCTTGTCGACCCAAAAGACCCTCAAGCTAAAGCTGTTAATTATGTCCACGTTAATACGGAAGTTAAAGATAAAGCATTAACTGCTGATCGTTCTGGTGTGAAACACAAAGATCAAAAATGCAAAAATTGCGTATTTTATAATGGAGCTGAGGTTACTGTAGATGGTAAAAAAGCAGCATCATGCCAAATGCCATTTGCATCGGGTAAGGTTGTGGCTGCTGAAGGTTGGTGTTCTTCTTGGGCTAAAAAAGGATAGTGTCTACTCAAAATAGACTTTAATTTTCTTTTAGTATTTAAGCGGCTTGTTATATTTAAATAATGATGTCTTTTTTATAATTTAGCCGTTTTAATATTAATCTAACTATAAAAAAGGATTTTATGAAAAATGTTATTTGTATTGTATTGGCTTCAATTGTTTTTGCATCTTGCTCATCGACAACAATGATTAGATCAACTGATCCTCAAGCTAAAATTTATGTTGATGGAGAAATGAAAGGGACTGGTGTTGCAACTCATACTGATACTAAAATTATGGGATCTTCAACTTCAGTAAGAATCGAAAAATCAGGATGTGAGCCTGCGTACTATTCATTTGCTCGAAATGAAGAGTTTGATGCTGGGGCTTGTGCTGGCGGTGTGTTTGTGTTAATCCCATTTTTATGGATTCAAAAATACAAAGCTGAAAGAACATACGAATATAACTGTGTTTCTACAAAAAAATAGATGTTTAGTTGAAAAAGAAATAAGAAAAGCCCTTGTGTTCGCACTTGGGCTTTTTTTATTTTCAAGCTGCGGTCATCAAATAATTTCGCTCAAGCAGGAGAGTAGTTTAGATACTCATTTTAAATTTAAAAAAATAGCATCTGCGCAAAATGAAGCTGAAAGTTCATCTGTTAAAGTCTATCAGGTTATTTTGAGACCAAGTTTATATAGTCATTGTCAATATTTTCCGAGTGATAGTGTTTATTCACAAATTTTAGCAAAAAAATGTGGTACGGTTGCTTCATTATTTAAAACTTTCGATCGATTTATCAGAGAGTCAGACGCTAGCTATTTAGGTATTTCGATGGTAGAAACTAAGTATGGTCGGCAATTTATTGAATTACCAATTTCGTGTGAGCTTTAAGTATCTTTTTATTACAACATTTGTGTATTCACTTAATGCATTTTCTCAATGCGATTTATCAGAGTCCTCATTGAAATCTGGTTTAGATTTGTTTAATAGAAAACAATATTTGTTGAGTTTACAGGAGTTTTCGCTCGTAAAAAAAATGAATTGTCCTCAGTTTGTTGATAAAGGGAGATGGGCTTATTTATTGGCCTTAACTGAGCTCAATGAAGTTGATGAAATGTATCATTTATCAATCAATGAATTACCGAAACAATTATCTTCTGAGTATTTAAATAAACTCAAAGTTTATCAAAGCTATTATTATGATTTAAATGAAGGGACTGCAGAGTCTCAAAAAGTTGAAATTTTTAAAAGCTGGAAGTCCCAGTTGTTAAAACAACCTAAATCGTCTTTTTTGGCTGGTGGTTTAAGTGCAGTCGTCCCGGGTTTAGGACAGGCCTATGTCGGCACATATCAGTCTGGAGCAATGGCTTTTTTGTTAAATGCATTATTTTTATCTTCAACTTTGGAGTTTCAAAATAAAGGATTATACTCAGCATCTTTGATTAGTGGCGTAGTGTTTTCTATTACATACTTAGGAAATATTTTAAATGCATCGCAATCTGCTGTTGTTTTTAATCAAAATTATAATAGCTATCAAATCGAACAGGAACGACGTCGTAGTTTGCCAGAGTTGTATCCATGAAGTATATTTTATTATTCCTTTGTTTATTGTCATCTGTTGCTTGCACTAAGTTAAGCATCGGTTACTCATTGGGCTCGCGGCAAATCAAGGGGCGAATTCAAGATAGTTTTGATTTTGATACAAAAAAAAAGAGATATGAAATCGATTCTACTTTATCTGAACAGTTTGATTCTCATAAAAACAAGGTGTTTGCTGAATTCTTAGATTGTTTTGAAAATTTGAATTTAATTGCGAATCAGAAAAAAATTTCAGAGGAAGATTTATTAAAATTGTATGATCGAGTTAAAACGGCACAGGTAAAAAATATTGGTCTATTTAAAGAAAGTTTTAAGAAAGTTGTTTTTTCAATTGAAGATCATGAACTCAATAGCTTTAAAAAATACAGCTCGGATAAAACGAATGAATTTAGAAAAAAATTAGAAAATGAAACTCGTTTTATTGAAGAAAAACAAGAAAATATTGAAAAAACAATTCGCTTCTTTTTTGATGATATCAGTGATGATCAAAGAAAAATTGTCCAAGAATTTGTAAATAAAAATATTAAATTTTATAAAAATCAAATTGAAGTTCGTAAAGGTTTTTTTGATAACTTTATCAAGTTATACCCTGATCATCAAAAAATGATGGAATTAGCTATCGGATATTATTCAGGTGATCAACTTTACAGAGATTTAGATTATATTAAAGAACGTCAGGCTTTTGAAAAAGAAGTCGCCGGTCTTATTTTGAAAATTTGGGATAATTCAAGTTTAAAACAAAGAAAGAACTTCTTTGAAGTTCTTTCTGAAATTATTTTAAACTTAAAAAATGAAATCAAATAATTTAAATAGGCATTCTAAAAACAAATGATAGAACTTCATCAGACGCAGGAGTTCCGATTTCACTGTTGTGTAAGTTCCAATACTGGAGTAGCTCTAGGCCAATGTCGTTGTTATTTGTTAACTTATGAGTCACAGACCAGCGAATTGTTGGTGTTATCAGTGTGGCATCTGATTTAGAACCTGTCGAGTTGACAACATCTTTGATTATTGTGATTCCAGCACCAGGTCGTAATCCTAATGCCCATTCATTTTGTGAATACAGGTTTAAGAGAACGTGTCCACCAAAAGACATTGTGTTTTTAACGACGACAGTTTGATTATCTTTTTTATCTGTCTGTAAGAAGAAATATCCGCCGAAGGCTCCAGTCTCTTTTGCTGAATCATAGGTCACACCTAAATTGATGGCTGATTTTATTAAACCAAAGTTAAATCCAAGAGCACTTTTAGCAGAAGAGTATGTGGGTTGAGTGAGAACAGGTTGCGATTTGTTTTTTTGAGCAAAACTTATCGTTGAAAATGTTAAAATAGCGATTAAGGTTTTTATGTGGTTCACTTGGGTTATCCTTTGTTTTTTTGCATTTCTTCATCGCGAAGTGCACGTCTTAATACTTTGCCAACATTAGTTTTAGGTATTTCAGTTCTGAATTCAATTTTTTTAGGTACTTTATAATTTGTTAAGTATTGTTTAGCGTGGTCTTTAAGCTCTTCTTCTGTTAAAGACTCATCTTTTTTGACTACAAATATTTTAACAACTTCTCCAGAGTGTTCGTCCGGAATCCCAATGGCAGCAACCTCTAAAACTTTAGGATGTTTAATGATAGCATCTTCAACTTCGTTTGGATATACATTAAATCCAGAGACTAAAATCATATCCTTTTTGCGATCAACAATTTTGAAAAAACCTTCATTATCCATAATGGCAATATCACCAGTAGCAAGCCACCCATCTTTAATGACTTTCGCCGTTTCGTCAGGTCTATTGTAGTAACCTTGCATCACTTGCGGGCCTTTAACGTACAGTTCGCCAGCTTCACCTTTGTATGTCACATCTGTTCCGTGATCATCAATGAGTTTGATAATAGTGTTAGGTACAGGTAAGCCAATAGTACCAATTTTATCAGTTCCATCGATTGGATTTACGCATGCCACGGGAGATGTTTCAGTCAAACCATAGCCTTCAATAACGTCAGTGCCGGTTGCAACCTTCCATCTTTCTTTGACTGCATTTTGAAGAGCCATAGCCCCAGCTACAGAAATTTTTAAATACGAAAAGTTAACTTCTTTAATAAGTGGTGAAACGGCCAAAGCATTATATAAGGTATTTACACCGGTCATGATTGTGAATTTTTCTTGTTTCATTGTTTTAATAAAGGCAGGAATATCACGTGGGTTTGTTATTAAAATGTTTGTTGCGCCATACTTCATAAAAGCTAAACAGTTTACGGTTAACGAAAAAATATGATACATCGGTAGAGGTGTTATGCAGATCTCTTCACCTTCGATGAGTTTTGGTCTCATCCAATGACATATTTGAAGCATATTTGCGATAATATTTTGATGTGATAACACAGCCCCTTTAGATACACCGGTTGTACCACCTGTGTATTGAAGAAAAGCTGTTTCAGTACTTTGAATTTGTGGTTGTATATAAGTTTTTTGTGATCCTTTGGCTAAAACCACATTCCACGTGTCGTGTTTGAAGTTATAAGCTGGTACAGCTTTTTTAATGTATTTTAAAACAAAATTAATAAGATGTTTTTTTGGAAAACCAAGCATGTCACCAACCTCTGTGACTATGACATGTTTTATGGGAACTTCATTTTGGATTTGTTCGTAAAGGTGTGCGAATTGAGCCAGAATGACGAGCGTTGTTGCGCCTGAATCATTAAATTGGTGCTTCATTTCGGGTGCGGTGTAAAGTGGATTTGTATTAACAATAATAAGTCCAGCGCGCATAGCCCCAAACAAAGCGATTGGAAACTGAATGATATTTGGCATTTGTAGAGCGATACGATCACCTTTTTTAAGGCCTAATTCGTTTTGAAGATAAGATGCAAACTGGCCAGAATAAATATCAAGTTCATTGTATGTGATCGAACATCCAAAATTTTTAAATGCAATTTTGTTGCGATATTTACGAACAGCCTCATCAAGAACTTCGAGAATATTAGAATATTCTGTGATGTCGATATTATGAGGAACTACTTTAGGGTATTTTTTAAGCCATACATTTTCCATAGACTTTAGTTTAACTAAAACTTGTAAAAGTTAAAGAAGAAAAGTCATAATATGAACATGAAAATGATGATTTTAACAAAGCGTATCAGTTATCTTGTGTTGTTTTGTAGCATATTTGGGTGCGTTGGAAAGTCAGATCATCAATTAAATACATTAAGTGAAAATAAACAGCCACGTGAAAATGAAACAAAGTTACTTCCAACGACAGTCTCAAATACAACAGTGTCAGATGCAGAGATAGTTAAGCTTTTAGGTGAACAGTTTAAATTTTTAGGAAGTTTGGAAAAAGAAGTTTTTAAAATTATATTAGATGATAAAGTTTTTTTTGCTAATCAATTTGAAGTTTTAAGCTATGGAGCAGATCGATTTTTAAATGCTAAATCAGGGGTATTGAATGGCTATGACTGTCAAAAAATTGATTTACAGATTTTACGTGGTTCTCAAAGAACTATTCATTTTGTTAATAACTGTGCAAAATCACCACGTATAATAGCTGAACTTTATTTTGAAACTCAGAACAATAACACATATAAAATTCGATTTATAAGTTCTGAATGGGTTAGTCTCATTGGTTATTCTGCACAATTGTCATCGCAAGATCGTGTGTGCACGATTGTTGGAGTGGGAAAGCAAGTTGATCGGTTTTTTTGTGAAAATACAAAGTTAACGACAAACTCAAATAGAGCTGATGTGAGTTTAAATGAGATAAATTTAAAAAAATATGAATATGATCGTCATAAAAAAAATGAAATTGAAATTGAAGGTGGCATTTATAAAGACCTCATTGAAATTAAAAAAATTTCACTGCAGGTGCCATCTGCTGGATCTGTAAAATATTCTGAAAAAAAGTTGAAAATTAAAGATGATTTTGAAAAACTACAGAAAACATTATTGGGAGAAAGTCGTCATGAAGAAAACGATGGTCAAAAAAACGACAAAAACAACGAGCAAAAAAATAGTCAAACAACCAAAGACATCGAAAATTCTAATGGCCCCGAAGAAAAGCCAAACGAAAGTGGCGAGGGACGTAGTGAAGAACCTCCAACCTATGAAAGATAAGTCTCTATTAGGGGCACAATTTGAAATGTCGAATAATAAAAGCTGGTCTTTTAATAAATTAAAACAGCAAAAAGTGATTTTATATTTTTACCCTAAAGATAGTACTCCGGGCTGTACAACCGAAGGTCTTGAGTTTAGTCAGTTGATCAATCAGTTTAAGAAGTTAGGTTATTTGGTTTTGGGTGTATCAAAAGATTCCGTCAGTTCGCATGATAAGTTTATTTGTAAATACAATTTGAAAATTGATTTAATTTCTGACTCAGAAGGTGTTTTGTGTGATGCTTTTGAAGTCATTAAAGAAAAGAATATGTACGGAAAAAAAGTGATGGGTATCGAAAGATCAACTTTTGTCCTGAATGAAAAAATGGAAATAATTCACGAATTTAGAAAGGTGAAGGCTTTGGGGCATGCTGCTTTTGTTCTAAAATTTTTACAGAGTTTATAAAGCCGTCGATATCTGATTTCTGGTTATCCCAGCTCATCATGAGACGACATTCAAATGTATTTTCGTTCCAAACATAAAAGAAATAATTTTTTCGTAAGGGTTTGATCCACTCTTTTGGGATTTTGCAAAAAACGGCATTGCTTTCAGTTGGTTGAGATATTTGTATGTCTGGACAGTGGAGTAAAATTTGTTCGGCAAGATAGCAAGCTAGATCATGGCTTGATTTTGCAATTTTTAGGTAGAGTTCATCTTTAAAATATCTTTGAAATTGGCATGCGATAAATCTTGTTTTTGATGGAAGTTGTGCGGCTTGTTTGCGAATAAATTTAAAATCTTTTTGAAAAAGAGGATTAATGATGACAACAGCTTCGCCAAACATCAATCCATTTTTTGTGCCCCCAAACGACAAAATATCAACTCCGAGATCTGTTGTAATACTTTTCATTTTGCAGTTTAAAAAAGAAACCGCATTTGAAAATCGTGCACCGTCCATATGTACAATCATGTTTTTTTCTTTAGCCCAGTTGATTATTTTTTTTAACTCGTCAACTGTATAAACAGTGCCAAGTTCTGTCGGCTGAGTGATGCTAATCACTTTAGGTTGAGCAAAATGCTGATCACCCAATCGGATATAATGTTTTTCGAGATCTTCGAAAATAAATTTCCCATGATGAGATGGTATTGGAATGAGTTTTCCTGCAAAAAACTCTGGAGCTGCGCACTCATCTAGATTTAAGTGACTGCAATCAGTTACAAAACACGATTCAAATGGTTTCATGATAGTGCGTAGTGATAAAACATTTGCAGCAGTGCCGTTAAAGACAAAGTGAGATTCAGTTTGTTGTCCGAAATGGTCTTTGAATAGTTTTAGGCATTCAAAACTTGATTTATCTGTACCGTAGCTTGGAGCATGCTCGATATTTTCATGCGTGATGGCCTGAAGGATTTCTGGGTGAACGGGGGCGTGATTGTCGCTACCAAAACCTCGCATATGATTCTTTCTTAGTTGTTAAAAATAAAATGATGCATGAGTAATGCAGCAGTTTTTGATGTTTGAAAATCACGATCCAGAGGTGGAGATACTTCGTATATTCCTATTCCACGTGTAGATGACTTTTTATAAAGTTCAGATAAAAAATTTAAACACTCTTGAAGTTTTAATCCAGTGGCCCAGGCTTGGCTACAGCCACCAGCTTCAGAGGCTTGGAGTGCGTCAATATCAAAACTAACGAAGACAGGTCTTGTGGAGTCAATATGCGCAAGTTCAGTTTTTTCCCAAACATATTGCCAGCCTTTTTGTTCGAGAGTGTCGAGATCAACAATTTCAATATCACGATCTTTAGCCCATCGGATATGGTGGGGGGAATTGCATTGATTTTGAATGCCAATTTCAATGAGATGAAATTTATTAGGATAATTTTCAGCTAAGCGATAAAAGGGAGTGCCACTGTTAGGACCATTTTTAGGTGGTCGGACATCCATGTGCGCATCAAGATTGATGATAATTGGTTTTTTTGTATGGGTTCCAAAATACTGATCAACAAAAGCAGCACAATCAGCAAACCCATAATCATGTCCTCCGCCTAAGCTTAGAGTTTTAAGGCCTGATTTGAAGCAAAGATTTAAGTGCTTTTGAGCAATATCATGCCGCATTTCTAGATCAGAGGTCGTTAATGCAAGATCACCATAGTCAAAAATTTGCGACCTAAAGAATGGTTTTTTGTGAGAAACAGTCATTTTATAAAAAAATTGACGAATGGATTTTGGTGCAAGCGAAGCTCCAATTCGTCCTCCATTTAATTTTATGCCATCATCATCCGGATAACCTAAAATAACATAGTCACCACGTTGAACAGATTGTGATTTAAAGTTTTGAGCTAAATCACCTAAGCGAATATCTTCAAGATCGTTTTTTGTAAAAAATAAATCAGGCGGTATTGGTAAAAACAAGTGTTATCTCCTAAGAACTATTGTTCCTAGGATATCTTCAGTTATGCTATCAAACAACTGGATTTCAACATGATTATTTGTAATGATTTTGAGTTGACCATAAAGTTCATGTTCTTTTGATGAAATGACCATTGTCCACACTGAAACATCGGGATTTATAAAGTACGTGTATTTTGTTTTTGGAACATTAAGGCTCATTGGACAACAGTTTGAGTTTCTTTGTGGAGCATAGACATTAAAGTTATTGTAGCCTGTAAACTCATAACAAAGTCCATCATCGCTTTTCCAGTTGCCGATGAGCGAAGTGAGTCCGACGTAGTCAACAGATGAGACAATAATCTCATTTTGTTGTTCAGTTTTTAGAGTTCCAGATAAGGCAACAAAATCACCATCACTCAGTCGACTTAATTGTTGTTCGGGGATTTCGTTTTGAAAAATTAATGTATATTTGTTTTTAAGTGTCGAATCTTCGAATTGAATTAAGTTGTTTTCTCTGTTGATTTTGCCTTTAAATGTAGCGGCGCTAGCGATTGCAGATGTGAGACACGTCGTGAGTATTAAAATTGTTAGACTGACTATTTTAAAGACTTTTCGGCTCAAGGTTAATATGCAGACTCTTTTCTGCAGTTGTTTTATGAATTTGAAGACATTTGGAGAATCATTCATAAGAGTCAATCACCACAGCCGGGAATTGTTGTCATTCTTTTAATGTGGATGCTGATGTGCGCATTGCGTCCAAAGTGATTCGTTGAACATTTTTTATATTTTTTTCACAATTGTGCTTAAAAGTAGGAGTAAAAATGTTTGAAACTGTTATTCAGGAAACACATTTAGATTTTTTTGGACACGTGAATAATGCTAAATATCTAGAGCTATTTGAGCAAGCGCGCTGGGATGTTATTACTGCCGGAGGATTTGGATTAGATTATATTATGCAAAAACAACAGGGGCCAGTGATTTTAGAAGCGCATTTAAGATATCTTAAGGAGCTTAAACATCGTCAGAAGATTAAAATTTCTGTAGAGCTTATTGAATACGGGAGTAAAGTTGGAAAGTTAAAACAGCATATGTTTAACGATAAAAACGAGATCTGTGCTGAGCTAATTGTAGTATTTGGGTTATTTGATCTTAAAACTCGAAAATTGATCGAAGCCACTCCTGAATGGCGAAAAGCACTAGGTGCTTAATAAGGTTTTTAATTTAAAACTAATTGTTGAAGCGTCCATTTGGCCAACTCTCCGAGCTTGGGATGTTGAATGTATTTTTCAACTTCGGGTAATAATTTTGTTAGTTTTCGATTAGCAATGACAATAAGTGCATTTTTTTTAAGTCCAAACCCTCCAGCTCTTGATAAAGCTGTACCCCAGTATTTTTTTTGTAGTTGCTTATTAGAACTTATGAGTGTGTTTTTAAGAAAAGCTTCGAGCTTATTTGTTTGGTTTTCAGACAGGTGAAGGATGTGCTCATTTGAGATCGTTGGTTCTGGATGAAGTTTAAGTTTTTTTTGATTCCAAGGACATACAGTTTGGCAAAGATCACAACCAAAAAACCAGTCACCTATTTTATTTCTGAGCTCGATAGGTGGAACGCTTTTTGATTCAATTGTTAGGTATGAAATACAGAGATTAGCATTTAAAACTTTGTTTGGGGTTAGCGCTTGAGTGGGGCAGATTTCGATGCATTTTGTGCAGGCTCCACACAGATCATGTTGAAGTGGGATTTCATCTTGAGCTTCAATTGAAGTTAAAATTTCAGCAAGAAACAAAAGGCTTCCCTGTTTGGGATGAATCATGCAGGTGTTCTTCCCGAACCACCCAAGACCTGATTTGTAAGCTAAATCTCGTTCGTGAACGGGGCCTGAGTCGACAAATGGGATAAAAACTTCATTTGGATAAATGGCTTTTAAATCTTCGATAGAGCTGATTAATTTGTTTTTGAGCCAAATATGGTAATCTTGATTTTTAGCGTAAAGTGCTATTCGAGCTGGTACGTCTAAGTCTAATTTTTCCGGTGTTGGAAAATAATGAAAGGCCACGGTAATGGCTGATTTAACAAGTGAGTTAATTTTTTGTGGATGCTCTTTAAAAGTAAGATGAGCAGCCAGATAATCCATGTCAGCGTTGAGTTTTTGATTGAGCCATTGTTTATAAAATTCTAAGGTTATTGGTTTTCCAAGTTGGGTTATGCTAATGAGATCAAATTGGTATTTATTTTTTATCAGTAACAGTGCTTGTTTTGTTTGATCAGATGTTAAATAATGAAGAGGATCGAAGTTCATCATTTTAGGAGTATCACTGTTTAAAACCATGAACGTAAGTATATATGAATTATTTATTTAATGAAGATTTAATTGCTGAAAGGTTTTTGTCTGGTGATTTTCACGAGCAAATCGGGTTTATTTTTCAAAAATTAAATGCATCAGGCTTTAAATGTTGGGTTTCGGGTGGGGCTGTTCGTGATGCCCTTTTGCAAAGGCCTTGTCATGATATTGATTTAACAACCGATGCTGATGATTCGCAAATATTACAACTTTTTCCTCAGGCGATTTTAACGGGCCGACAATTTGGTGTTTATAAAATTCCTTTCATAGCGCAAAGTAGAAACATAATAATTGATCTTACGATTTTTCGCGAAGAAGATCAGTATGTTGATGGTCGTAGACCAGTGAGTGTTAAAAAGTCAGAACCAAAAGCAGATGCATTACGTCGTGATTTTACAATTAATGCATTATTCTTTGATTTAAAAAATAAAACTTTAATTGATTATGTGGGCGGACAAGAAGATTTAAAAAAGGGTGTTTTGAAGTGTGTCGGTGATCCTGTCAAACGTTTTCAAGAAGATCATTTAAGAATATTGCGGTTGATTCGATTTCAAAGCCAATTCAATTTTTCGATTGAGCAAGCAACTTTAAGTGCTGCGGACCAAAGCGTGGAATTGATTTGCAAGGTGAGTGCGGAGAGAATAACGGATGAATTATCGCGTATTGTAAAATCATTTCCAGAGAGAGAATACTGGCAGCAAGATTTTGTGAAAAAAGTTTTTAAAACGCTCGGGCTAGATATTGGTTCTTTGAATCTTGAGAGTATTCAATCATTATCAGATAAAAATTCACAATTATTCTTTATCATTTTTTATTTTGAATTATCTAGTCGAAATCAAAATTTAACTTTATTTTTTCACAAAAGTGTAAGGTTAACCACAGATCAAAATCAGTTTTTTATTAAACTCGTAGAGCAGATGAATTTGGTCTCAAAGAGGTGTCCAGATCCTATTGATGTGTTTTTATTGGTCGAAAAAGAACGTAAAAAAGGATTGAGCCACATTGAATATATATATCAGTATTTAAATTTAATTAAAATTTATCCTGACGAACACAATGAGGTTCTACGGCAGTTTTTAAATAATAATAACTTAGCTCAGCCACTGGTGTCAGTTGATGATTTGCGGCTATTAAAAATTGAAGATCAATATTTTTCTTATTGGTTAGAGCGATGTCGGTTTTTTCAATTAAAAAACGACATCACTCAGCGTGATCAAATATTACATTGGCTTGCTCGCGAAATAAAATCAGAATGATTTTCAAACTCTGATTTTATTATTCAAATGCAACCAATTCAAAAAAACATTCTAAATTGTCTATTGTGAATGGAATAATTAAACTTTGATGTTTGTTTAACTGAACTGGGACGTCTTTTGTAAAGTAGGCTTTTGGAGTGCTCATACCGAAGGAAAAACCATTCCCGTTAGCTTTTGTTTTAATAAGTCCATAAATCATATTGCTGATTTCACCAACGCCATCTAACACATCGGGAGAGTTTGGATCTACTTTATCACCAAGCATTGCTTCAAGCATTGTTGCTATTGGTTTTGGATCAAAATGCATCCGCGCCTGAAGAGGCTGTTCGGCTTGTTTGAAGTCTAAAATAACTGTAACTTTTGAGTTAGATTGCCATCGTTCAGCGAAAAAATGAGTTTTAAATATTGGTGAAGAGGCGCCAAGTTGACTGATGGTGTCTTTAATTCCTGAACAAACATGGCTAACCACCAGTTTTTCTAAAACTGGATGAGTGATCGTTGATAATTTTAATGCAGTAGACATTATGCCGCCTTAGCAGCGCCAAAATGCTTCGTGTAAACTCGTGTTAATTTTTCTTTGAGAGTGGCAGCATTAAATGGTTTAACAACATACTCAGAAACTCCAGATTTAGCCGCTTCAATAATTTGATCCTTTTCGCTTTCTGCTGTGACAAGCATAAATGGAGTATCTTTTAAACCTGGGTCGGCCTTGCATGATTTTAACAACTCTAATCCACTCATGTTTGGCATATTCCAATCAGAAACAATACACTGGAAGGGTTGGTTCACAGCTTTTGCTTGTTGAATAGCTTCTAGAGCCAGTTTTCCGTCTGCGGCTTCGTGGATATCTGTATAGCCAAGCTCCATAAGAACTTTTTTAACAACTTTGCGCATTGTTGCAAAATCATCGACAACGAGAAATTTTGTATTCGGACTAAACATTGTTTGACTCCTTCGACGGCCTCTACCGGTTAATTTTCAAAAAAATGAGAACTTATTTACTGATATCGGTTGGTCTAAATCAAATTTTGAGGAAAATCGGTCTAGTTTTTTAAAAAAATAAGGCTAAAGGTATTGCGTTCTTCCAAAAGTCTTGTCAGACTTAAATTCAGGTTGTTGTTGTTAAAACTTAAAATAAAGTCGAGATAAGGAAATCAAGACCTGTTTTAAGTTGATACAAAGGTCGGGTATTTATACTGGGCTTAAGCAAAAACTCAAGTAGCTATGTAAACAAAAACAATTAAGCAGGAGGAGCAAGGATGCTCAGAGATATCTTAATTCAAAAAGGTCTTTCAAATCGTGAATCGGAAGTTGCAGAACTAGTTTCTAAAGGACTTTCAAATAAAGAAGTTGCAAATCAACTATTTGTAACTGAAAAAACTGTTAAATTTCATTTAACAAACATTTATAAAAAAATGAATGTAAAGTCTCGTGCTCAGTTAATCGTATGGTGTCTTCCACATCTTGGATTTGTTGAAAATGAAGTTAGAGCTGAAGCTACTCAACCTGCTGGCGCAACTGCTTTTAACACACAACAAGCTCAAACTATTCCTGCTGGAAACACAACAATCACTTTACCTGGTGGCGGTTTAGGCCGTAATGGTAATTCTGATTTAGGCGTTTAATTAGGTCTATTTTGTGAATGAGTCATTGCAGCTCGAGAATAAAACGGTATCTCGTTCTCAGGTTGTGATGACTCAACTTGTTTTACCTTCTCATACGAATTCTTTAGACACCATATTTGGTGGTACGATCATGTCTTGGATCGATATTGCAGCGGCCATCGTTGCCCAAAGACACTCTGGTCGCGAAGTAGTGACCGCATCAATTGATAAATTAGATTTTATTGCGCCCGTCAAAAAAGGTTGGGTTGTAAATCTCAAAGCATCTATTAATTTCACTTCAAAATCTTCAATGGAAATCGGCGTTCGTGTTGATGCTGAAAATCCTAAGACTCAAGAAACTTTTCATACAGCATCAGCTTATTTAACATTTGTCGCGATTGGCTCTGATGGTAAACCAACTCTGGTTCCTGGTTTAACATTAGAAAATGATGATCAAAGAAGACGTTTTGAAAATGCAAGAAAACGTCGTGAATTAAGATTGCAGCAGCGTCATCAAAAATAATAACTATCTATTTACATAATTTATTAATTTGCTTTTTGATTTTTTGATATGTTTGATTGTCTGAAGTGTTATTTAGCTCATTTGTGAACGCAGCGTTAGAGCAGCTTTCCTTATTAGCTTCTCCTTCAGCGATAATTTTTAATGGCTCAAGCATTTCGATATCTAATGCCATCTGATTACTTTCTGGACTGATAAGTTCACCTTCTTTTTGACCAAATTTTTCGTATTTTGTATTTAAATCTTGTTCTAGTTTTTTGAATTTTTTTAAAAATTCTTTTTTGTTTTCTGGTAGATTTAATACGGTTTGATAATCTTTTCTGAAATCATCATAGTCTTTTTTTAGATCTGAAGTGATTGCTTGGGATTGTATCGATAAAGTGATTAAAGTGATTGTGATGACTAATTTTGTATACATGCTTTAGATCCTTGGTTTTTAAAATCGATTGTGTTTTGTTTTGTAAACAGTGGTGCAAGATCTTTTTTTTGCTTTTGATCGATATTGGTTAAGTATTTTGTTAAATTGTTTCCATTTGCTGTGATTAAGGGTTGTGTTAATTTTTTTGCAAATTCAGATGGAGGTAGTTTAATAAGTTGTCTGACAGTTGCTCTGGCAGCCGCTCGTCCACCAGCCCCATAGGCGTTCAATAGAGAAAGATCTTTTATTTTTTGTAAGTCAGGTGATGATTTGTGTTGATCAATATATTTTGTGAGGAGAGGTAAAATATCTTTATTCCAATTGGTTGTCATTCCAACTAGAGAGTAAAGGACGTTTCGTTCAAAACCTTCACCGTATTGAATATAATTACACTTATTGTTAAAATTTGGTTTTGATTTTAGATCTTTAGAAGCGATTGTTTTTACTATATCGCAATCAGATTTTTGACTGTTGGCAATTTTATTGAGTGTTATTTTGCCGCGATGTTTTTGGTGAATGTCATCAATAAAGATTGAAGTTAATTGTCCAATTCCAGTTCCTGCAGGGCTACTATAGTGAGGCTTAAATGCAGACTCGTTAGAGTACATATTAAACAATGCTTCTGGTGAGATTGGTAAATTTGTTTCTGCTTTGATGCAACGATAAAAGTCACTAATCACAGCGTTCTGATAATTAATAACATCTTCACTTATACAACTGTTAAATTTTGATGATTTTGCCCCGCTGGGGCAAATAATTTGAGTTGTTGAAGCTTTAATTTGAGAAGCTATTTGAACACATTCTGATTTGTAAATTGAACTTGAAAATTGAAGAGTTGTGCTTTCAAGTTTTGGTTGAGTTGAGTGTTGAGCAGGAGCGATATCTTGTAAGTGCTGAAGGTTTTGAGATTGACCTTGTTTAAATGTATTGGTTTGGCTAGTTAAACATTCTTTGCATGACTCAATAGCTTGAGATTCAGTTTTTTTGGAGTGCAAGCCATACTTTAATGAAATATTTGCTGCGATGGAAGATGAGTTGACTGCCTCTTGTAATTGATGATGGAGCTGTAGATTTTTTGGATTGCCACTAAAACATTGAAGGTGTGTATTTGTCTGCGTACTATTTGCGTCGATGGGAAGCAGGCAGCAGATCAGCAAAACACTTCGAATGACGAAAGAAAATTTTAAACTCATATTCATGAACCGACCTTTTGTTGATGAATATGAGTTTAATACATCTTTGTAAGAATTGCTTTTTTGAAATAGCAAAGCTCGACTTAGATCGGGATAAGTTGTAACTGTATCGTTGGCTAACAAGTGAGAGTTATAATTTATTATTTGTTGGATTCGATATTAAACATAAGTTTTTCAAGAAAGCACGTGTGTGTGAAGGTCCAAAAGTTTTATGTGTTTTATTTTGAGACAAATTACTTCACTAAATACTCGCGCCATTTGTTAATTAAAGCCGGGGTCATCAGTGCGTAACAAACTGTTCCTTCGGTTGCAGGCTCTTTGCGTGTGACTTTGGCTTCGCGAGATAAATCATAAATTTTAAATTCTTGATTGTGGGCGAAGTAAAGTTCAACTTCAGTTTGCATTTCGTTAATTGCATCGGCCATAGTTTTTTTAAGTTGTTCAAAACCCTGTCCAGTCAGCGCACTCACGAAAACTCTTGGATAGTGTTTAACTTTGAATTGTCGATCGGGTGGGGCGATATCAAATTTATTGAAAATATGAATTATTTTTTTTTCATCCCATTTGAATTCTTTAATAAGTCCCTCAACAACTTCAATTTGTCTTTCCATATTGGGAGAAGATAAATCAACAATATGTAAAAGAATGTCGGCCTCAGCTGATTCCTCGAGAGTTGCTTTGAAAGCTTCGATGAGTTGAGGTGGTAGTTTTCGAATAAAACCAACTGTGTCGGTCACAACAGCTGGAGGACCTTCATCTAAAAAAACTTTACGAGTTGTTGGGTCGAGTGTTGCAAATACCATATTTTTGGCCAACACTTGAGCGCCTGTTAGACGGTTTAAAAGAGAGCTTTTACCTGAGTTTGTATATCCGATAAGTGCAAAGCTGGGAATTTCATTTCTTTTTCTAGATTGACGATGTTGTGAGCGTTGTTGAGAAACTTCTTCTAGTTTTTTTTTGATGAGTGCCACTTTTTCTTTAGCGCGCCGACGATCATTTTCTAATGCAGTTTCTCCGGGGCCTCTGGTGCCAATTCCGCCTCCCAATCTTGAAAGTGAGTCATGCCATGCTCCAATCATTCGTGGCATTTGATCAAGTAACTGAGCGAGTTCAACTTGAAGTTTGCCTTCATAAGTTCGGGCCCGCTGTGCAAAAATATCTAAAATGAGTTGGGAGCGGTCAATGACTTTTGCTCCAATTTCAGTTTGTAAGTTTCGTGATTGAATTCCCGAGAGTTGATGATCGATGACTACAATGTTGGCTCCGGACTCAGTGACCATGTCTTTGATTTCGGTCACTTTACCTGATCCAATGAGGGTGCTCGGATTCCATTGAGGTAAGACTTGAACTGTAGATCCGATAACATCACCGCCAGCTGCTGAAACAAGCTCTTCCAGTTCACAAAGATTTTCTTTGATTTCGGTCAGTGCTTCAGTTTTTAAGCCTACTCCAACGACGATGACTTTATCTTTTTCTTTAATTCTTAATTCATTCAAATTGATAAATTCCTATATCATCAAAATTTAATGTTTTAAACTTCTACGATCAGCGATTATTTGAGCTTCAAGTGCTGTTAAAACAACAGAATTGAAAATACTATCTTCAGTTGTTGTTTTTTGAAGTACATTAGCAGCACGTCGAACACCTAATAAGAAAGGTCCAACAACTTCAACTTTTCCAAGTTGTTGCATGAGTTTGTATGAAATATTTGCGCTTTCTAGATTTGGAAAAACTAAAACATTTGCTTCACCACCAAGTTGAGAGAACGGGAAGATTCGATTTTGTATTTCGGAACTGACAGCCGTATCGGCTTGCATATCTCCTTCAACAATTAAATCAGGGCGCAATTTTTTTACAATTTCAGCAGCTTTTTTCATTTTAGCAGGTGTGCCTTCAGCGCCACTAAAGTTTGAGTAGCTGAGCATAGCAATTCTAGGTTTTTGTCCAAAATACTCAGCTACAAATGACGCTTGTAGAGCAATTTGAGCGCATTGCTCTGCTGTTGGATTAGGATTAACTGTTGTATCTGTTAAAAAAAGTATTTTATTGTCTGTGATTAAAATATTTAAACCGGCCGGCACGTGCTCTTTGGCAAGTCCAATTGTGTGCAAAATAGGTTTAACGGCGTCAGCATAATTTGTATTGGCACCATTAACGAGTCCATCGGCATCGCCTAAATCAATCATCATAGACGCAAAATAATTAGCATCAAGCATGAGCCTTTCCGCTTCGCGTAAGTTTACACCTTTACGTTGGCGACGTTTGTAAAGTTCTTCGGCGTATTTGGAAAAATTTGGATGGCTAGATGAGTGGTTAATGATTTCTACACCTGTTAAATCAATATCTAATTTTTTAGCTCGATCTAGGATTTGTTCAGGAATACCAAGAACGATCGGTTGGCAAATTTTTTCATCAATTAATGTGCGTATTGATTTTAAAACTTTAGAACTTGTTCCCTCTGGGAAAACAATTTTAGGAAGTTTTCCTTGTCGTTCTGCATTTTCGTGGACTTGATGAATTGCAGAGCGGATAAAAACTTTTTGAGGACCTTGAATCGCTTCGAGTTGATCGTGATATTTTTTCCAGTCAGTAATTTGAATTTGTGCAACACCTGATTTCATTGCGGCTTGCGCAACTGCGGGCGCTACACGAAGTAAAACGCGTGTATCAAATGGTTTAGGAATTAAATACTCACGACCAAATTTAAAACGCTGGCCTCCGTAACTTGCTGATACCGTATCTGGAACCTCTTCGCGTGCAAGCTGTGCTAATGCATGACAAGCGGCCAACTTCATATCTTCATTAATTTGTGTTGAACGTGTATCAAGAGCTCCTCTAAATATTGAAGGGAAGCCTAAGACATTATTAACTTGATTAGGGTAGTCAGATCGCCCGGTGGCAATGATTGCATCTGGGCGTGCTTCACGTGCTGCATGAGGTGTGATTTCGGGATCAGGATTAGCCATTGCGAAAATAATTGGATCTTTAGCCATCGTTTTTAACATTTCACCTGTGACGGCTCCAGCTGCAGATAAACCAACAAAAACATCAGCGCCTTCGAGTGCTTCGGCGAGTGTTCGCTTTGTTGTATTGTTTGCAAACTCTTCTTTATATTTATTCATTCCTGTTGGACGATTTTTATAAATGACACCAGAGGTATCACACATAATTATATTTTCTTTATTGACACCGAGACTAACAAATATTTTTGTGCAGGCGATAGCTGATGCTCCAGCTCCATTCACAACTAATTTTATTTCATTCAATTTTTTTCCAACGATGTGGCATGCGTTCATTAAGCCTGCTCCGCTCACGATGGCTGTTCCATGTTGGTCGTCGTGAAAGACGGGGATATTCATGATTTTTTTTAATGTTTCTTCAATTTCAAAGCACTCCGGAGCTTTGATATCTTCTAAATTTATTCCACCGAATGTTGGTTCAAGAGTTTTAACTGCATTGATAAACTCTTGCGCAGAAGAGGATTTAACTTCGATATCAAAAACATCAATTCCTGCAAAGTTTTTAAATAAAATACCTTTACCTTCCATAACAGGTTTTGAAGCTAAAGGCCCAATATTACCTAAGCCTAATACGGCCGTACCATCAGATATAACAGCAACTAAATTTCCTTTTGTGGTGTAGTCAAAGACAGCGTTTGGATTTTTAGCAATGGCCATGCATGGAACTGCAACACCAGGTGAGTAGGCTAGAGCCAAAGCTTTTTCAGTATTGCATGGTTTTGTTGAGATAACTTCAATTTTACCAGGACGGCCCATTTGATGAAAATCGAGGGCTTGTTTTTCAAAATAAGTGCGTTCAGCTGCTGCATGTAAATGATCTGATGAATTCTTTAATGTGGATGTGGTTTTATTTTCAATTTCAGTTTTACTCACGTTTAGACTCCTTAGTTTTTTCCACTGATGCCATTTATTGTTTTACGTATCATAATTTTATCAAAATTATATTTTCTAGCTTGAGTTTAAAAATACATACTTAAGTCTAGAGCATTCATTCTATGTATTCACAATGGATGGGGTCAAGAAACCACTACCAAATACTTAATTATTGATGGGCGTCATTTGCTTAATTTATGAATCAGGAATACGCTGGTTAAGTCGTAAAAATAAATCAAACTTAAAAAGAGGAAGTTCAGCATGAGTTCTCAATCAAAATCTCCACGTGACGTCGTTATTGTTGAAGGAGTACGTACTCCGTTTGCAAAAGCAGGAACTAAACTTAAAACTGTCCATGCCGCAAAACTTGGACAAATTGCAATGAAAGAATTAATTGCTAAAACAAATCTCGATGTTGAGGTTGCTGATGAAGTGATTATTGGTAATACAGGCTCTCCGTCTGATGCGGTCAATATTGCGCGTGTTATTGCTCTCAACTCTGGCGTGCCCCAAAAAACATCTGCAGCTACGGTTCATCGCAATTGTGCATCTGCGATGGAAAGTATTTCATTAGGTTTTGATAAAATTAAATCTGGAATTATCGATACAGCTTTAGTTGGTGGATCAGAGAGTATGTCGCAAATGCCATTGATTATGCCTCCGGCCATTTCTTCTATTATTGAAAAATTAGGTTCTGCAAAAACAGGTGGTCAAAGATTATCTGCATTATGGAATTGGCTCAAAGCTGATTTGTCGCAAATTAAAGAAATGGTCACGACGCCGCCAATGGCTAAAACAAAATATAAACCCATCATAGCAATAGTTGATGGTCTAACTGATCCTTTTGTTGGAATTAATATGATGGGCACCGCCGAAATTTTAGCAAAAGATTGGAGTTTGACTCGCGAGGAACAAGATCGTTTTGCACTCAACTCACATTTAAAAGCAGCGGCAGCTCGATCAAAATTAGCAGAAGAAATGACCCCTGTTTATTTAGAACCTGATTTTAAAGAAGTGATTAGTGAAGATATTGGGCCACGTGGAGAGCAAACAATGCAGGCTCTGGCAAAATTAAAACCAATGGTTGATAAAGTTACAGGTACAATCACGGCGGGTAATGCGTGCCCGATTACAGATGGTGCGGCGATGCTTTTGATTATGTCGCGTGAAAAAGCAGAAGCCTTAGGATATAAGCCTTTAGCAAAAATTCGCAGTTATGCTTTTGCAGGCTGTGAACCTGAAAGAATGGGATTAGGCCCTGCGTATTCAACTCCGCTGGCATTAAAGCGTGCAGGATTATCTTTAAGTGATATGGGACGAATTGAGTTGAATGAAGCTTTTGCGGCTCAAGTCATGTCATGTCAGCGCGCGATGAATTCTGATCAATTTTGTCGCGAAAAATTAGGATTGTCTGCGAAACTAGGTGAAATTCGTGATGAGATTTTAAATGTGAATGGCGGAGCCATTGCGCTGGGTCACCCGGTAGGTGCAACAGGCACACGGTTAGTTTTAACTTTGATGAAAGAAATGCGCAGATCAAATGTGGAATTTGGTTTAGCCACATTGTGTATCGGTGGCGGTCAAGGCGGATCAATGATTCTTGAGAATGAAGGGTAAGGGTATTTATGTCAGCAATTCAATTTACAGAAAAAAATAATATAGCAACTTTAACATTTGATTTACCAGGTGAGAAAGTGAATAAGCTTTCGTCATCAGTCATGATGGAGTTAAAATCTCATCTCGAAAAATTAAAAACATCAAAATACGATTTTGTTATTTTTAAATCAGCAAAACCTAAGATTTTTATAGCCGGTGCTGATATTGAAGAAATCAAAGAACTTAAAACGGCTGAAGCCGTGCGTGAAGCTGTCGGTGGTGGGCAAAGTATTTTTAATATGATTGAGGATTTACCAATGCCAACGATGGCGCTTGTTAACGGCGCTTGTGCGGGCGGTGGTTGTGAGCTGATTTTATCTTGTGATTATCGTATTGCCAGTGATGATTCATCGACTCGTATTGGTCTACCAGAAACACAATTAGGAATATTACCTGGTTTTGGTGGTTGTATCAGATTACCAAGAGTTGTCGGATTACAAGCTGCTTTAGATGTTATTCTTGCGGGCAAGTTATTAAATGCAAAAAAAGCACAAAAAATTGGTTTAGTCGACTATGTCGTGCATCCAAATTTATTGGAGTCTTTTGCTGAAAATGAAATTGCAAAAATAATTAAAGATGGAAAAAACAAACGTCGAAAAACTTTTAAACCCAAAGGATTAGTTAATATTTTACTTGAAGGTTTTCTTAAAGGTGTTGTGTTTTCACAAGCGAAAAAAGCAACTTTGAAATTAACAAAAGGTCATTATCCGGCTCCAATAGAGGCTTTAGAAGTCATTCGAAAAACATATGGTTCATCTGATCGTGAAGCCGCCCTTAACGTTGAAAGAGAACATTTTATTAAATGTGCATTAACGGATATTTCAAAAAACTTAATCCATGTTTTTTACTTAACGGAAATGGTCAAAAAATCGAGTGGAGTTTCTGACAAAAATATTAAAGCTCGCTCGATTAAAAACTTGGGTGTTTTAGGTGCTGGAACTATGGGTGGTGGTATTGCTTATGTTGCTGCCGATAAAGGGATTCAGGTTCGAGTCAAAGATATTTCGTATGAAGCGAATACAAAAGCGCTCAAGCATGCCTATGATTTATGGAAAAAATTAGTTAAAAAGAAAGTGATTGATTCATTTCAGTTTACGCAAAAAGTTTCTCTGGTTTCAACGGGGTTAGATTTTGCTGGATTTAAAAATTTAGATATTACTGTTGAAGCTATTGTTGAAGATATGGGTATTAAGCAAAAAGTCATCGGACAAACGGCTGAGCAAATGCGAAGTGATGCTATCATTGTGACGAATACATCGTCATTGTCTGTCACTGAAATGTCGAAAGGCCATCCTCGTCCAGAGTTTTTTGCTGGGATGCATTTTTTCTCACCAGTGCATAAAATGCCATTGGTTGAAGTTATTCGTGGTGAAAAATCATCTGATGAGACGATTGCAACAGTCTTTGAGTTGTCGAAACGTATGGGTAAAATGCCAGTTGTTGTTAAAGACGGGCCTGGCTTTTTAGTTAATCGATTATTATTGCCCTATATGGCTGAGGCTGCTTTTTTACTCACAGAGGGAATGGATATTGAAACAGTTGATCGTGCTTATGTTCGTGAGTTTGGTATGCCGATGGGGCCATTCGAGTTGATGGATAGTGTTGGGTTAGATGTTTGCGGTAAGGTTTTAAAAATATTTAAAAAAGCTTATCCTGAACGGGTTGAGATTGCTCCAATCATGGAAAAGCTTGAAGCGAATAAAAAACGTTTAGGTCAAAAATCTGGTTTAGGTTTTTATACATACGATTCATCGGGACGAAAAACTGAAGTTGATCAATCAATTTATGCTGAGTTGGGTTTAGCGGCTCGAACAAATCCATACACAACGCAAGAGTGTATCGAGCGTGGTGTTTTTGCGATGGTGAACGAGTGTTGCTTGGCTCTTGATCAAGATAAAATTGTCGAAACACCGCATGAAGTTGATTTAGCGATGATTATGGGTACAGGATTTCCACCATTTAGAGGTGGTTTGTTAAAATATGCCGATAGCTTGGGTTGTAAGTACATTGAAGAAAAATTAACTCAGTATGCTTCATCACGAAATGCACAGCATAGATTAAGTCCAAGCATTAAACTTAAAGAGCGTGCACAATCGGGACATCGATTTTATTAGAATTAAATTCAAAAAATAGAGAGATTAAATAATGAGATTAAAAAAAGGCCGAGAAATTGGCCTTTTTTAATCTTTAAAAACATATCGAAAGTAAGCCATTAAGCTGATCGCACTGGGTTTGATCAGACTGTTATTAAGTCCACGAAGTGTTGTGACATCGTTGTAAAGACTAATTCCTGATTTCCAGTTTTCACCAGAGTAGCCAAAGCCGGCTTTGATATTATAACTTAATGTTGAGTAACTTGATTGCATTGATTGAGTGGTCAGTTTGTAATTGTAGATACCATATGTTCCTAACAGATCAAAAACAAGACCAATAAAAAATTTGTTTTCAGAAACCCAATATTTGCCAGCGCCTAATCCTAAATTTACCGTTGTTGATTTAAGTTCTCGTAAGTTATCCATATCGGAATTTTTATTTTGCATTGATGTGGGAATAAAGGTTTGATCAGAACTCAAACGATATTGCTGGATGCCTCCAACTAAAAAATATGAACCAGCAGTTTGACTGACTTCGTCTGATTGGTTCAGTAATCCAGCGATAGAAAATTTTGAATCTGACAGTGCATATCTTGCCATTAATCCGTAATGTGCAAAATGTAAATCAGGATATAAAAAATATGAGCCATCTGTTTTGCCAATTTGCGAAGAGTTTTTCACAAAAAATCCATCATAACTTTGGGCATAGGAATCGATTCCCCAGCGATTATTATGATAATTTAATTGATAATCAATAAAGCGACTTGAACCTTTTGCGGGATCTAATTCCTTAACATCTCCACGAAAAGTCACTGAAGCACCTAATCCCCAGGCACTTAAACCGAGTCGTGTTAATCCAGGAATATTTGGTTCGTAATTAATAGGTGGAGCTTCTTGTCCGAGTTCATCAATTGAAAAACTAAAAATATCATTTCCAAAACCGATGTAAGGCGAAATTTCTGTTGCTTGTGTTTTTATATTTAAGCAAAATAGAATAATGAATGACTTTAAAAATCGCCAAAAAATTTTCATATTGATGATTATATTAATATTAGTCGTTGTGATTGATCAATGGACGAAGGTATTGGCTGTAGATATCTTTAAAGGAAAGCCCGCCATTATTTATTTGAATGGTTTATTTCAATTTGTTTATGCTGAAAATCCTGGAGCATTTTTGGGAATGGGTGGGGGATTTTCGCGATCGCTACGATTTGTTGTTTTTGGTTTATTTGTTTTAGTGGGCTTAATTGCAATGTTTTGGTCTATTTTGAAAAACAAAATGTATATAAAAGATTTGTTAGCCTATTCATTTATCTTAGCAGGAGGGATAGGTAATGTGATTGATCGGTTAACTCATGACAATGGTCATGTGATCGATTTTATGTTTATGGATTTTGGTTTTGCACGTACAGGTGTGTTTAACGTCGCTGATATGGCAATTGTTTTGGGATTTGTTTTGGCGATTTGGCCACAGTCTAACAAAGAACTCAGTGTTAAAAATAACTGAGTTCTTGTTATTTTTTAATGAGTTCGCTCAAACTTTTTTCTAATTTATCTGTCATTTCAGTGACATCGTAGGGTTTGTTAATGAATGCATTAGCACCAAGTTTATAACATTCGGCTTCTTTGATATCTGCAAACCCTGTGACTAAAAAAATAAGCGGTATTTCTGGGTTGATAGAGCGCAGTGATTTAAGTAACTGAACCCCATCGACTTTCGGCATTCTGATATCTGAAATAATAGCATCGTAAGAGTTGGTTTGGCACATTTTAAGAGCTTCTTCTCCGTTGACGGCTTCGGACACGTTGTAGCCAATATCTTGTAAAATAAAAACGAGAATTTCTCGAAGATCTGTTTCATCTTCAACAACTAAAACATTATACTTATTTGGTTCAATTAACATTTTTTCTGCCTTGTGATAGAAATATAGTTTCATTTCTATCTAAAATTGTCATGATAAATATTTAACCACGACTTGATATATCTATTTTCGGCTTATATTTTAATCGGCTCAATACTTTTTGTTTGAAGAGCTGTCTCAAAATGAAAAGTGTATTTTTTTTGACACTTCATGGACATATATTGGTCTTGTTTTATTTAAAGTTATTGATTGGTAATAATTGATACGTTTTTGAGGAAGATTTTCTCATATTCGATCGCCTTTTTTGGCTTCAGGCTTGCGTAGTCTATGTTAAGGAGGCTTTTATGAAAAAAGTCATACTCTTAAGCTTAATCACATTTATATTTGCTTCATGTAATCCAGGAAAATCTGACTCTGGTCGATCTGCTGTTACTCGAGCCGCAGATCAAAACACGCTTAATCTTGGTTACAATCAAACGCAAATTGCAACAACGTGCCAGCCTGGTCAAAGCACATATGGAACAATTTATGAACAATCATACACTGTGCCGAGCTTACAAACAGTTCAGTACAATTCAACTTTTGAAAGCAGAGTTAAAGGTTTACTTTCTGTCACAATTAATCCCGAAGAGGTTGGGGCAATTAGTTCATTAGACAATGATTCAACTGGCGTAAGATTTCAGGGAACGATTAAGCTAGATCAAAGTGGACAAGTGGTTTCGTCACAGTCAAAATTATTTATCAAGGTCTATGACAGTTTTGTTGGGCAAACGGGATCTAATGGGCAAATACTTGAACCAATTCCTGTTTCATTTAATGGATCATCTATTTCAGGAAGTATTAATTTACAAACTGGGCGTGGAACAATTTATTTTCGTGATCAGTATGGTGAAGTTCGATTTGATGGTCAGTATGATCAATCGGGCCTTTTTAAAGGGACTGTTTCTTATACAAACTCAGTGAGTGTGGTTCAGGGACAATCTCCATCTGCTGGTTTTTTGGGACAATTTTACATTGCCAGATGTGCCTTTATTCAATAATCTTGGTCCATGTTTAATGGGCCAAGTTCATTCTATCATTTTGATTCTACAGCGTTGTCTGTTATTGCAGGCGGGGCTTCAACATTAGATCAATCAAAACTAAATATTTATAATCTAGATGAGGCTGATGCATTTGTTAAAAGTTATGGATTTGTTTACACTCACGAAGAGGATCAGAAAAAGCTTTGGTATTTTCATCGTCGAGCACTTGTATTAATAACTGAAAAGCTTAAATTTAATATTGAGGATATACCTGCTGAAATTAAGCAGCCTGAAGTTTTGAAGGATCTTAGATTTCTTTTGATTTGGGCTTCAGGACATGACAATTCAAATGTGCAACGCTGGGCGTGTGCTGTATTACGTTGTATACATGTATTTATTCATGCTGAAACCGACTTGTTTTCTCACTTTGCGGAAGAAATTCAAAAACAGATATTAACTCCATTTGAAAACTGTGTTGTTCAACAGGATAAATTGTATTTTCGTTCATTCGAAAAAGATGGTCCATCGCAAGTTGAACTTTTAAATTTTCAAACAAAACCATTTAAAACATCGAGTTCTACTGTTATTAAGTTATTAGCTAAACCTGATGCTTTGGCGATGAAAGTTTTTGACAAATTAGGTGTGCGTTTTGTTACTCCAACTATTTTTGATTCATTTCAAGTTATTCGATTTTTGGTTGAGTCTAATTTAATTAGTTATCCTCACATAATGCCAGACCAATCATCAAATAATATGTACCCTGTTGTTGATTTTTTAAAAATTTGCGAACATCTCGAAAAAAAATATGGTCCAACACATCAGATGGATCCAGAGAAAATTGACCGCTTACTTCGTCATCAATTAAAATTTAATCGTGGATCAATTATGGGTTTGTTTAGAAAAGATAATCCATACTCTGATATTGAATTTAGGTATATTAAGTTTATATGCCGAAAAATGGTTAAAATTCAGCCGCAGTTTGTATCGGGAAGTGGTCAATCTGTTGGGAAGGAATTTTCATTTTTTTATCCATTTGAAGTTCAAATTATGGATAAAGAAGCCTTTTCAAAAATGCAAAGTGGTGATACAGAGCACTCTGCATACAAAGACCGTCAAATTGAAGCGGCTCGGAAAAGGATTTTATCTTGAACTCTGTATCAGCAAATTTTGCGAAATTGAAATCAGTCATAGCTGTAGTGATGTTTATCTTATTAACCTTTGTTTTAGCTTCGGTTGGGGTTGTTCAGAATTTAATTTTTAATCGTCGTAAATTTGATAATTGGATCATTATGAATTGGGGCCGATGGACCTGTTGGTTATTTAAAATAAAAGTGCAAATAACTGGTTTAAATCATTTAAAACAGGGTGAGGGTGGAATTATTTTATTTAACCATTCAAGTTTTGTTGATATTTTTGTGATGGCAGCGCATCTAAAAAATATTCGATTTGGTGCAAAAATTGAACTTTTTAAAATTCCAATATTTGGTTTAGCTATAAAAAGATTTGGGACTTTGCCGATTGCACGAAATAATCGTGAAGAGGTTTTTAAAGTCTATGAAGAAGCTCGTGTACGGTTTTCTCGTGGAGAAAAATTTTCTTTATCACCTGAAGGTGGGCGTTTTTATGGTGAACAATTAGCTCGATTCAAATCTGGGCCTTTTGTTTTTGCGATAAACTCTCAAGTTCCTCTGATACCTGTTGTTATTCGTGGTGCATATCAATGTTGGCCTAAAGGGTCATGGCTTGCAAATGCTGAGCGATTGGATCGTGTTGTGGAAATAGCTATTCTTGAGCCTATCTCCACTGTGGGTTTAAATATAAATCAGCGAGGACAGTTGCAAAATCAGTGCTATGAATTGATGAATCGTGTTTATCAAGCTCATTGATTTGTGTGCGTTCAAATCTGCGGTGCAGAATAATCATCGATTTAACAAGACAAAATAAGTGAATACTGATTAAACTGACTTCGTTTATAGATGGAGGTTTGTGTGAAACGTGCATTTTTGTTAGGAGCTTTTTTTATTTTAACTTCAGTCGTTTTAAATTCTGTTCAAGCAACAACGCTCAAGTGTCAGGGAAGAGATCAGATTTTGGTGGTGCATTTTGATGGAAAAATCAGTGGTCTTAAAAATGCAAATTATAGCTTTGATACTTTTGATAATCAGAAAACGCCTGTAAATGTTTCGGGTGAGATGAAAGTGGATGTGTTATTGAGTGCGCCTGGAGAAGTCGATATGTTACATCAAGTGAATAGTTACTCAGGTTCATTTCAAAATGGAGAGGATTCAGTTGGTTTTTGGTTGTCGCAGGCTTTTGATTTGAATGGGCAATTTGCTTTTGAGTATAAAAATATATTTGGTATGAATCGCAAAGCCTTAGGAACTTGTAATATCATTTCGGATTAGTTTTATCTGAGGGGTTTCCAGTCTTGTGCGAAAAGTGGTGATTTGAGTTTAACAGCTGAGAAGCCTGTATGGACCTCGATAACAACACTGATTGGTTTTTGCATTTTTATTTTTGTAATTTTAATTTTTTTAGGAATATATCCAGTTGTTTTTTTAATTGCCTCGGATACTTTTTCGACTTGGATATAATTTTCAAATGTTTTTCCACCATTAAGTGTTTTAAAGTTGCCAACAAAAAATATAGATTCATTAAAGTAATAAACTGGCCCTGAAAACCCTTTAAATTGAGGTATTTCTTTCCAATTTTGACCATCTTGGGATATGTAAACACCATGGCTTGAGATTAACCCTTTTTTGGGATTTGTTGAGTCAAGTGATACAGAAGAAATATCTTTTTTGAGCAGATCATCAATCGACAGTGTGTTTTGATTTTTAGCCTCAAATTTATTTTTTTTCCACCAAATTGCACCATGTCCTTTAAGTTCGCTTTGTATCCATGATGTGACTGATTTTTTTTGAATTTGAAGTAAACTCCATTTTGGTAATTTTTTGTCATTTTCGATGGTGATGGCGATTTTTTCATTGACTAAAAAAGCTTTTAAATGTGAGAGGTGGATCGTTTTTTGTTCGCGAGTGATTAAGCTATCAAAGTCGCGTCTTTCAATGGTTTCCCATGTATTGGTTTTGCTCTGAAATGAAATTGCAAATTTGACGAAATCAAATTTAGATATGCAATCATTAATATCGATATATCCAAATTTTTTTTGGTATAAAACTTTAACAAATCCTTTTTCAAACGAAATAGGAATGAGTCGTGTTTTCTCTGGAATTGTTAATATTTTTTGAGCTTTGATTTGGGGCTCGATTTTTAATTGAGTTGTGTTGATGACTTGAATTAATCCTCGATCGAATGGATCGGTTTCGTAGTTGAGAATAATTTCATCGAGAGGTTGATCATATTTGGGTTCAACTTTTCGTTGAGTGTATTTTTCAACCCAAACACGAGAGAGGTGAAATGCTGTCGTGTATTTTAAATCTTGGGGTGAATAATGATTCTGATTTTGAGTCAATTGATATTCATCGGAAAAATCGGCTAAAAGTATTTTTTCTTTGAGTCTTTCAAGTGTTGTGTGGCCTGATGGAAATGGACTCGTTTTTGATTTGTAAAAAGCGATATCCTGCTCTTTTTGAGAGCTAAATGTTTCACTGAGTCCGGATGTATTCCAGTAAGAGCGTGGTGATATAGCTGCATACGTCATTGACATCTGAGTATGTGTAGAAAAAATAATCAAAATGTGAATGAAAATACTTATGACAAATAGCATCTTATCTAGTGTGGCAGAGGTAATTCATTCCTATCAAGACCAGTTCTTTGGTATATATAAATCTTATTTTTTAAAGAATTATTTTTTGTTTAAGGAGTTGATCGAATGGAAGTCGCAAATATTAAAAAAATTGGCGTAGTTGGTGCGGGACAAATGGGGAACGGAATAGCGCAGGTTGCTGCAAGTTTTGGTTATGATGTTGTGTTGTTTGATATATCAAGTGCGTCTTTAGACAAAGGTCTTGCGACCATTGCTTCAAGTTGTGATCGTTTGATTAAAAAAAACACTCTCACTGAAGAAGCGAAAAAAACTTTATTGTCAAAAATAAAACCTGTAACACAAATGTCAGAACTTAAAGATTGTGATTTTGTTGTTGAAGCTGCAACAGAAAATGTTGATTTAAAACTTAAAATATTCAAAGAGTTAGATCAAATTGTCAAAGCTGATTCTGTATTGGCATCAAATACATCTTCGATTTCAATTACAAAAATAGCAGCAATAACTGCGCGTCCAACAAAAGTGGTTGGAATGCATTTTATGAATCCGGTTCCTTTGATGCAACTTGTAGAGGGAATTCGTGGACTTCAAACAAGTGACGAAACATTTCAATTAACAAAACAACTTTCAGAAAAACTGGGTAAAACTTTTGTTGAAAGTGTTAAAGATATGCCGGGATTTATTGTGAACCGTATTTTAATGCCGATGATTAATGAAGCTGTGTACACGCTTCATGAAGGCATTGCCTCAGTCGAAAGCATTGATCAGGCGATGAAGCTTGGAACTAATCAACCGATGGGACCTTTGACGTTAGCTGATTTTATTGGACTCGACACATGTCTAGCAATTATGAATGTATTGTTTGAAGGTCTTGGTGATTCTAAATATCGTCCATGTCCTTTATTAGTTAAATATGTTGAGGCCGGTTGGTTAGGTCGCAAATCAGGTCGTGGTTTTTATAATTACAGTAAATAAGAAGTCAACAGGGAAATAAAATGGGATTTGATTACCAAACAGTAAAATTAGAACAAACTGCAAATGGCATCTGGGTTTTAACAATCAATAAGCCTGAAACGTTAAATGCATTAAATTCAAATGTTTTAAATGAATTGGCTGATTGTATCAGACAGATTTCTGAAATGGACTATGAATCAGCTAAAGCATTGGTGATAACGGGCAGTGGTGAGAAAGCTTTTGTTGCAGGTGCGGATATTAAAGAAATGTTAGAAATGAATCCTGAACAAGCCAAGGCCTTTGCTCAAAAAGGTCAAAGTGTTTTTCACGAATTAAATTTATTAAAAATCCCAGTGATTGCAGCGGTTAATGGTTTTGCTTTAGGTGGTGGCTTAGAATTAGCGTTAGGTTGTGATTTTATCATTTGCAGTGATAATGCAAAATTTGGATTACCAGAAGTGTCGTTAGGCCTTATTCCTGGTTTTGGCGGTACGGTTAGATTAACTCGCGCAGTAGGAATTCGAAAAGCGCGCGAATTAACAATGACAGGTGAAATGATCAAAGCAGATGAGGCGTATCGTTTGGGTTTGGTTTCGCAAGTTGTTTCGTTGTCCGAGTTGATGCCAACAGTGATGAAAAAAATCGAAATGATTTTATTAAAATCGCCTTTAGCTATTGGCCAAGCTAAAAAATCAATTAATGAAGCTTATGATTTAGAAATCGAAAAAGCCTTAGAAAATGAAGCTGAAATTTTTGCAAATCTTTTTGATTCGGAAGACACCAAAGAAGGTACAAAAGCTTTTGTTGAAAAAAGAAAACCACAATTTAAAGGGATATAACTCATGTCACAACCGACTCATCCTGTACGAATCGTTACTGCTGCGGCTCTTTTTGATGGCCATGATGCAACAATTAATATTATTCGCCGAATGCTCCAAGATTTTGGAGCGGAGGTTATTCACTTAGGCCACAACCGATCGGTTCATGATGTTGTCAAAGCTGTTTTGCAAGAAGGCGCCCAAGGTGTTTGTATCAGTTCATACCAGGGTGGTCACATGGAGTATTTTAAATACTTGCGTGATTTGTTAGATCAATCAGGTGCTGGCTATGTGCGAATTTACGGCGGTGGCGGTGGCGTTATTGTTTATGATGAAAAAAAAGAACTCGAAGCCTATGGTATATCACAAATATTTCATCCCGATGATGGTCGAAGATTAGGTTTAGAGGGCATGATCAAAATGATTATTGAAGGTTGTGATTTTGACCTCAATACTGCGCAAAAAGATAAACTGCAAAAAAATTCTCAATCAGGATATAAAACTCACAATGTTTTTGTTGGTGATCGTATACCGTCTTTTGAAATAGGTGTTGCGCTGACAGCTATTGAAAACGGTGTGCAAAATGCGACTCCGGAGCAATTTGGATTAAATCAATTTAAACGACGTTCGCAAACACCGCAAATATTAGGAATCACAGGGACAGGTGGTGCGGGAAAATCGTCTTTGATTGATGAATTATCACAAAGATTTTTAAATGCTTATCCTGAAAAAACAATTGCTATTGTTTGTGTTGATCCTTCGAAGAAAAAAACAGGCGGGTCACTTTTAGGTGATCGCATACGGATGAATTCTTTATCGCGACCTCAAATATATATGCGTTCGGTCGCATCTCGTGGTTCTGGTAAAGAAATTGCGAGTTCGTTGCCGGAGGTTTTAAAATTTTTAAAACAGTGTGATTTTGATTTTATAATTGCTGAAACTTCAGGTATTGGTCAGGGGAATATGGCGATTACTGAAGTGAGCGATTTATCGATGTATGTGATGACATCTGATTTTGGAGCGCAATCGCAACTTGAAAAAATCGATATGATTGATTTTGCTGATTTTGTGGCGGTGAATAAAGCCGATCGCAGAGGGGCATTAGATGCCGTTCGCGATGTGACTAAGCAGTATAAACGTTCACGAAAAATATGGGATGAAGCTGTTAAAGTTCCTGTATTTTTGACTCAAGCCTCACAATTTAATGATGGTGGAGTGAATCAGCTTTTTTTTGCTATTGCTGATAAACTCTATTCGCTGAATTCGTTGCCTGAAGTTCCAAGTCATTACCGCGAAACTGTTTTATCCGCAGATGAACATGTAATAATACCTGCAGATCGACAAAATTATTTAGCTGAAATTGTTTCCACTGTTCGTAAATACAAAGATCGCGTTCAGGTTTTATCTGAAAAAGCCTCAAAATTAGGTGCACTTAGAAAACTCAAAAACGAACTCAGTTTGCCTGAAGATGTTTTTCAAAAAAAACAGCAACAATTTTCAGAAGACTTTACGTCAGAGGAATTACATTCGTTAGAACAATGGGATGAGTTTAAAAAAACTTATGCGCAAGATGAGCTAATTTTTAAAGTCAGAGATAAAGAAATTAGACAATCATTAGTTACAAAGTCTTTAAGTGGAACTAAAATACGAAAAATTGTTTTACCGAGCTATAAAGATTGGGGAGATCGATTTAAGTTTTTAAAATTAGAAAATGTTGCTGGTGAATTCCCATACACTGCTGGTGTGTTTCCACTCAAAAGAACAGATGAGGACCCTAAGCGAATGTTTGCCGGAGAAGGAACGCCAGAGCGAACAAACAAAAGATTCCATTATTTATGTAAGGGGGAAAAAGCTCATCGCTTATCAACAGCATTTGATTCAGTGACCTTGTATGGTCAAGATCCAGATAGTCGTCCTGATATTTTTGGTAAAGTCGGCGAGTCAGGAGTGAGTGTTTGTTCGCTTGATGATATGAAAAAACTCTATGCAGGATTTGATCTGATTAATCCTAACACCTCTGTGAGTATGACAATCAACGGGCCAGCGCCAATGATTCTTGCGTTTTATTTTAATACGGCTATTGATCAGCAGGTTGAAATCAAAGAAAAAGAATTGGGTCGGAAACTATCTGATGTTGAACGAAGTGATGTCGCACAAAAAACAATGTCGCAAGTGCGAGGTACAGTTCAGGCAGATATCTTAAAAGAAGATCAAGGTCAAAACACTTGCATATTTTCAATTAATTTTGCTCTTAAAATGATGGGTGATATTCAAGATTTTTTTATCAAGAAGAATATTCGCAATTTTTATTCTGTCAGTATTTCAGGTTATCATATTGCTGAAGCAGGAGCTAATCCGATTAGTCAGTTGGCCTTTACGCTTTCAAATGGTTTTACATTTGTTGAATATTACTTAGCGCGTGGTATGCATATTGATGATTTCGCTGCAAATTTAAGTTTTTTCTTTTCAAATGGACTTGATCCTGAGTACACAGTTTTAGGTCGTGTGGCTCGTCGAATTTGGGCTATAGCTCTGCGTGATCTATATAAGGCAAACGATCGTTCACAAAAATTAAAATATCATATTCAAACTTCAGGAAGATCACTTCATGCACAAGAGATTGATTTTAATGATATACGCACAACATTGCAGGCGTTATTAGCATTAAATGATAACTGTAACTCGCTTCATACCAATGCCTATGATGAAGCGATTACAACACCAACTGAAGAATCTGTACGCCGTGCAATGGCGATTCAAATGATTATTAATCGCGAATTCGGAATCAGTAAAAATGAAAATCTTAATCAAGGTAGTTATTTTATCGAGGAATTAACTGATTTAGTTGAAGAAGCTGTTTTAAATGAATTTAAAAAAATCAGCGAACGTGGTGGCGTTTTAGGTGCTATGGAGACACAATATCAGCGATCTAAAATCCAAGAAGAATCGATGTATTACGAGCACCTCAAGCATTCGGGTGAATTACCAATTATTGGTGTAAATACCTTTATTGACCCAAAAACTTTAGATGCGAACTATGTTCCTCCTAAAATTGAATTAGCGAGAGCATCTCAGGCAGAAAAAAATCATCAACTTGAAGAAGTGAGTCGTGTTCATAGTGTTTATCAAAAAGATTCTGCAATCGAACTTCGAAAACTCAAAGAAACATGTTTGAGTGGTGGTAACATTTTTGAGGCATTGATGAGTGCTGCAAGATATTGTACTTTATATCAAATGTCACAAGCCCTTTATGAGGTGGGCGGTCAGTATCGTCGAAATTTGTAATTTTTATGAATTCAATTAATAAAAATGATGAAAAAACAAATCTAGAGAATAAAAAGTGGACCTTCATTGATAATGATTCACTCAAAGGTCCGTTTTCTGATGAAGAGTTGCTGCAACAGTATATGAGTAAGTCTATTGCGGATGATGATCTTATACTTAATATTCCTGAAAAAAAATGGATGTGCGTCAGTGAGATTTCCTATATTCATGATTCAAAATTGAAACATAAAAACGAATTAAAAAAACTAATGACACAGCAGCCTGTAATACAGTTGGAACAAATCGTTAACCAAGTGAATACTTTGTCAAAACCAGATTTGAAAACTGATACAGCTAATAAAAAAAGTAAGCTCAGAACTCATCGTAAAAGTGTTGTCTCTTTGACCGTTTTAGGTCTTATGGTGCTGGTTTTATTTGTTAGTGGAGTTTATGTAGTTTATCAGAAAAAAGTTGAACAACAAAATGAACTTGTAAAAGCTCAAAAAGCTGAACAGCGACTTATTTTAGAAAATGAAAAAATAAAAAAAGAACAAATTTTAAAACAAAAGGCTCTTCAAGCTGAAAAAAACAAAATAAGACAAAACTTCTTAAAAAAACAAAATGAGTTACTTTTAGTTATCTCAGAGCAGGTTTCAATTTTAGAGTTAAGATTTGGAAATAATATTAAACAAAAAATAACTATTCCGAAATATTGGGATAAATATTTTAATGAATGGGAAAAGTCTAATGATATGATTTCAAAAGAAATAAAATTATTAGAGTTAAATGTGAGTCAAAATTCAGACTTATCAATTCAATTTGAACAACTCAAAGATATTCATTTGTTAATGGAAAATTACGCGAATTCATTGAATAGAGAACTGCGTTTGTTTTTTAGTTCACAAAAAATCAATTCAAAGGCTAATCAGGAGATCATTGAAACTAAAAATATACTTATTTCAAAAATTTTAGATCTAAAAACTAAGTCAGAATAATAATAGTTCAAACTAAGCAGATTCGATAGTGTTTCTATCGTTTTGCTGTGCGAAAATTATTTTGATAAGTTTATCAGTTTGTTTTTGAAAGCGATTAAGTTCATTTGAAATTCCAGCTGCTTTTATGTTATTTTCTTCAGTTTTAATTTTTAGAGTATAGATTATTTTTTTCATGCGTTTGCTGAGGTGATTGACTTTATGGGTGAGTCTCGTGTTTTTTCTATACTCATTTTCTAATTTTTTATCAGTTTCGTTTCTCATTTTTAAATAAGTAGCATCTTTTTGTTCGTTTATTTGCTCAGTTAATATTTGTATATTTCTTTCATAGTGTTGTTTTTGTTTTTCAATGACTAATAAATAATTTCTATCAATTACGCTCAATTGAACTTCGTGACCTTGTATGATTTCTTCAATTTTCTTTTCATATTTATTTGCAAGTACGGAGTAATTTTTATTTTGAGTTTCACGTATTTGATCTTCGATCAGGTCGTAATGATTTTTTAATAGGGTATAATTCTTTTCATTAGAAATGCTGATGGCTTGAGTTTTATTTTTGTAGTCAGAATGAATTTGATCAATTTTTGCTTGATTTTCTTTTTGAATTTGATCAACTTCAGAACTGTGAGTTTCTTTGTAAAATTTTAAATTTTTATCGTGGCCTAATTTCAGATCTTGAATCGTTGCTTCGTAATTAGAGATTATATTTTTAATCCTTGATTCAAATTCTTGTGATTTGTCTTTACTGTTAATTTCATTGTTGCTCACGATTTTGTTAATAACTTCTTCGTGGTTTTTTTTAGATTCTTCAAGAAGATTGTTTTTTGAATTAATTTCATCATCTTTTTGAAAAATTATTTTTTTAAGTTCATCGATATCTTTTTGTAGTTTAATCTTTTCTTGATCTTTACTGTGTGACACGAGTTCGATGCGTTTATTTTCGTTCATTAATTCTTGATGTTCAGTATTTATTTTTTCAATTTGGCTTTTAAGAATTTTAATATTTTCATCTGCATTTTTTATTTCTGTTTTTTTAAAATCAACAATTTGAGTTAAACGATTAATTTCATCATCTTTTGATTTAGCTAGTATATGTTGTTCGTGAATATTTGAATTAAGGATTTCAATTTCAGAATCTTTTTTGCTGATAATTTCTTTGTAATCATCAAAATTTAAATATAATTGACTTATATTTTCTTCAGCATTTTTAATTTTTTTCTCAAAATCTTCGGATTGACTTTTTAAGTCGTTAATTGTTCGTTGTTTATTATGAAGTTCTTCAGTAAGTAACTCGTTAGTTTCTTGAAGTGATTTTGCTGACTCATGGATTTGATTTTTTTCCAAGTAAAGTTCGTAAATTGTTTCATCATGTTTTGTTTTGATTTCAGATATTTCAACTTCTTTAGTATTCAAGTTCTTATTTAGAGCATCGATTTGAGCTTCCAATTTTGAATTTAAACGCTGGAGATGAGTTATGATTGATTCACGTTTATTAAGTTCTTCATAAAATCTAGTGACTTCGGCTATAAAGTATTTTTTAAGTTCATCAACGTTATTTTCGTTTGCGATTAAACCTTGAAATTGTAACTTGTTTTGTGCGCTCATTTTGCCTCAGTTTATCAATGATTATTCATATAGTTAAATCGGCTTTTAGTTCTGTGATCTGTAGAGCATTTTTGAGTGAGTGTCTATTTTCGATACACTTAAAACGAATATATTTATTTTAAACTGGCATGTATTTAGCTGTATGTTATTTGTTTGGTATTTTAACGATTTCACAATTTATAAAGGAGAATTTATGAAAAATATGTTTTTAAAATCGGTATTAGTTATGTCTATTTCGAGTATGGCTTCAGCTTATCAGGCTTCTTCAGAAGGGTCTTGCGAACAAGAAATCATTAAAAATGTCTTACGAAATAAAAAAGTGATTGCAACTGTTTTGCAAACAGAAGGTAAACAAAGAATATCTGATGTTAGATTAAAAGCAGTAGCTGCTCAAGATATGCAAAAAGAAGATATTAAAGGTCACGGTATGTGGTATGTGACTTTAGAGGGTGAACAGTTTATGTATTCAGTTAATTTATCACGTACAAACGAGCAAAGTTGTTCAATTGAAAGAATTAATAAATCAGATATTAGTGTATTTGTAAAACCTGCCGCAGATGAAGGCGGAGCTGGTGGTTCTGGTTACTAAGATTTTAATTTTTCAAAAATTTTATCAGCACATTTAATTCCATCAACGGCGGCGGATGTTATCCCGCCGGCGTATCCAGCCCCTTCGCCGCAGGGGTATAGTCCTTTGTGTGATAAACTTTCGAGTGATTCATTATCACGAGTCACGCGAAGTGGACATGATGTTCTTGATTCAACACCATACAATTGTGATTCTTCAGATATAAAGCCTTTCATACTTTTGTTGAATTGTTCGAGCCCTTCAGAAATTCTTTTATACATAAAATCTGGAAGTATTTGATCCAGTCGAATAGGAATTATTCCAGAGGGTGATGATGTTCTGGTAACAGTATTTTTATTTGATTTTTTCAAAAATGAAATTAAATTTTGCACGGGAAGTTGTTTGGTTCCTTGGTGACTTTGAACTTCGTTAAAAGCTCTTGTTTCAAGTTCGCGTCTCAGTTTCATTCCGCCTAATAGATCATTTTTAAATAACTGATCGTGTTGGATACTCATCACAACAGCCGCATTGGCGAAATCAGAGTTACGATTAAAATTACTCATGCCATTACAAACAATTCCATCTTTTTCAGTGCCGCTGGATAAAACATACCCTCCGGGGCACATACAAAAGCTGTAAACGCCGATTCCAGTGTTGTCATCGTGATGAACAAGTTTGTAGTTTGCTGAACCTAGTTTTTGATGTTCAGAAAACTGTCGATACTGAATTTTGTTAATCAGTTTTTGTGGGTGTTCAATTCGAAGTCCCATAGCAAAAGATTTTCCTTCGATATGTACACCGGACTCAATCAGGTGATTTAACACATCTTCTGCGGAGTGTCCTGTTGCTAAAATAATATGATCTGAATAAAACTCATATTTTTTAAGATCGTCTTTTTGAACGATAACACCACGAATTGACTTATTTTGTGCGTCTTGATTGTAAATTAATTCTGTCACTTTTGAGTCAAAATGTATTTCGCAACCATTTGCGCGCAAATAGTCTCGAATTTTTGGAATGACTCGTCTAATTTTGTCTGATCCCACATGGGGATTTGATAGCCATTGAATTTCAGCAGGTGCGCCAAATTGAACTAAGCGATTGAGCACGTAGGGAATATGTGGAGATTTAATTCGAGTGATGAGTTTGCCATCAGAATATAATCCCGCTCCACCTTCGCCGTAGCAAACATTGTTTTTAGGATCAAGTTTCCCATAGCGCCAAAACTGGTTAATGCCTTTTATGCGTTCAGTTGATTCAGATCCACGTTCAAATACAACACAAGGAATCCCGCGTTCGACAAGTCGAATTGCTGCAAATAACCCCGCTGGGCCAGTGCCAACAATAATGGGTTTTTTAAACTGTGTATTTTGTATTTGTGTAATTTTTGGATTTATTTTTTCAAGATCAAATTTTTCAATTTTTAAAATCTCGTCTTTATCTGCGACTTCAATTGTATAAACAAAATGAGGTGAGTGTTTTTGTCTGGCATCAACGGATTTTCGTAGTATTCGGTACATTCCACGGTTTGGCATGAGCCAATCCAGATGCTGATCTAAGTCATCATCAATTTTAATTTTGATATCTTTAAAAATCTTCGACATTGAATGGTTTTTATAGCAGAATTGGTTCATGTCAGCAATAACACAATTTTTACCTAAAAATCATTTAAGTTATATTATCGGAATTCTTGTACATCTTCCATTACCGTCTATGATTTGGACACCAATAATCAAAATTTTTGCACGTGTTTATGATATTAATCTTGAAGAAGCTGAGAAGCCAGTTGAACAGTATAAATCTTTAGGAGATTTTTTTGTTCGTCATTTAAAACCCGGTGTACGTCCCTTAGCCGTTACTTGGGCTGTTCATCCTGCAGATTCTGTGATTACACAGGCACAAATCATTCATGAAGGAAAATTAATTCAAGCCAAAAATAAAACATATCACATTAACGATTTTATTTTTGATACAAAAGGTTTGGAAAAGTATAATGATGGTCAATTCTTAACATATTATCTTTGTCCAACCGATTATCACAGAGTCCATTCACCGGTTTCGGGAACAATTCAAAAAGTTGTTCACATTCCTGGTGCTTTGTGGCCAGTAAATCAGTGGTCTACTGATAATATCCAAGAGCTTTTTTCAATTAATGAGCGAGTTTATGTTGAAATTAAAACTGAGCGTGGTCTTGTTGGGGTTGTGTTTGTCGGAGCAACTAACGTTGGTCAAATTGAGTTAGCATTTGATTCTGAAATTCGTGGCAATCAATTAAAAGTTTTTAAACCGCTGATTAAAGAAAATTTAAATATTCCTATTCAAAAAGGGGCAGAGCTCGGAATGTTTCGTATGGGAAGTACTGTGGTTATGCTTTATCAAAAAGGCGTATTACCATTGACAAACCAGGATCTAAATCAGTACCACCAAAAAGCAGTCAAAGTAAATTCGGCATTGAGCGAATCATTGAGCCTGTGAGTGTAATCATTTTATACTACCGGGTATCGACACTCGGTTGATGGGGTTTCCATAATGGTCACACATTTTAATATTTTTAATTGAGTTTTTGCATTGTCGAAAACCCATTTTGCTAATAGTTCAGATGTAGGATTTTCAAGTCCTGGGACTTCATTTAAAATTTTATGATCGAGTTGTTGTAAGAGTGGATTCATTGTTTTGGTGATTTCATGATAGTCCATTACCCAGCCAATCTGTGGATCTAATGGCCCAACAAGTGTTAAAATAATTTTAAAACTATGGCCATGCATTTTAGAGCAGGGGTGTGAACTGGGCAAGTGTGGTAAAAACCTTGCGGACTCGATTTGGAAGTGTTGCTTTAACTCATACATGTGAATCTCCAGTTTTTAAATATTCAGCATACTGTTTGGCGAAGTAGGTAAATATAATTTGAGCACCAGCTCTTCGAAATGAATATAAACTTTCCTCAATAGCCGCATTTTCATTGAGAGCTCCAGCTTGCGATGCAAATTTGATCATCGCATATTCTCCGCTCACATTGTATGCGGCAATTGGAGTTGTGACATGTTGGGATAGATACTGAATAACATCAAGATAAGGTAGCCCCGGTTTTACCATAATAATATCGGCGCCTTCATTGATGTCGAGTTGTGCTTCAGTTAAGGCCTCTTTGATATTACGATAATTCATTTGGTAAGTTTTTTTATCGCCTGCACGAGGTGCTGAATCTAAGGCATCACGAAATGGCCCATAAAAACTTGAGGCATATTTTGCTGAATAGGCCATAATTCCTGTGTCAGTATAGCGGTCTTTTTCAAGAGCTTTGCGGATCTCTCCTATTCGGCCATCCATCATGTCAGATGGGCTTACGAAATCAACACCTGCATCAGCATGAACTTTAGCCATTTCAGCAAGAACAGCTACAGTTTCATCATTCAAGATTTGATTCTGATAAACTAAGCCATCATGTCCATCGGAAGAAAATGGATCTAAAGCGACATCAGAAAATAAAATTATTTCGGGAAATTTTTGTTTAAGAGCTTTGATTGTTTGCGGAACCAAACCTTTGGTGTTTAAGGCTTCGGTTGCTTTATTGTTTTTAAGTTGATCTTGAATTTTGGGGAATAAAGCAAAACTACGAAGACCTAAATTTAAACAATCTTCGATTTCAAAAAAGAGTTCATCGCAATTAAAGCGGAATAAACCCGGCAAAGTTTTAATTTCAGTTCTTTTTGGAGCTGCTTGATCGGCAAAAAATACAGGATAAACTAAATGGGATAGATTCAGATTTGTCTCTGCAACTAAATCACGCACGGCTTGTGATTTACGACTCCTTCTGGGACGAGATGTCAAAATTAGACTTTCATTCATAGGAAATGACCTTTTTTCAAGTTTATGACATTCAAATGACAATTAAATGAGAAAGTTAATCTATATTCAATGACAATGAATGATCTTTATTTTTTACATTATGACCATAACGAGACGAAAAGTACAGCTTTGAGTGGTTCACAAATTGACGCTCATAAAGAGGCTCGTGAGTTTATTGCTTCAATCGGGGACCATCAAAAAGTTCAATTCAAAACATGTCTGCGTGAAATGACATTCATTTCGACAAGTTATTTATCAGAAGAACAAAAAGTTAAACTCAATGTTTTATCAAATCTAAATACAGGAGATCATTATCAATCAGATGACGCTCTTGTTTTTTTAATTGAACTTTTATGTGGTTTGAAATCTAGAATCATTGGTGAAACAGAAATCTTTGGACAATTTAAAAAATTTTACGAGTCATTAAGTCCTGATCAAAAAATTATGTTTTTACCTCAATCGACAATGAGGTTTATTATTGAATCTGTTAAATCTATTCGGGATTCACATATCAAACATTGGGGTGCGCATAGTTACGGTTCGCTGATTAGAAAAATTGTTAAAAATTATTCGAGTATTGGGGTTTTAGGATTTGGACATTTAGCTCAAGAAATTGAACCTTGGATTAACGAAAAGCAAGTTTCATTTTATGTACGAAATCCAGAAAAAGCTCTAACTGAAGCGTCTCAAAAATCACTGCAATTAAATATAAAAAACAGTTTATCTGATTCAGTTAATGCGGAAGTTGTCATTGTTGCCGCTCCGGTTTCAAGTCAATTTATCATGAAGCTGATTCAAAATACAAAACTTGTCATTGATTGTCGTGCTTTAAGTGAACAGACGCAGTCAATTAAAGAAATGTTGATTACATCAGATTTAGCACACATTGATGTGATCGAGTTAAAAGATTTATTTGAATCACTTGAAAATGAGCAAAATCAACTGCATGAAAAAACTAAAGAAGTCAAAAAAACCATAAGGTCATTAATAAAAGATTTTTCATTAAGAGAAGCGCATCGCCCTCAGGGATGGTATGATTTATGCCTTTAAAAAACATAAAAATATCTGCAAGATCATCTCAACTCGCAAAATTGCAGGCCTATTTAGTGGGAGATGAACTTTTAAAGCATTATCCAAATTTAAATATTAAGTATGAGTTTCGTGAGTCACTGGGGGATAAAAATTTAACAGATCCTCTTTGGAAAATGCCTGAAAAAGGAGTTTTCACAGAAGATTTTTATCGAGATTTAGTGGATGGTCATACGGATATGGTTGTGCACTCATGGAAAGATTTACCTGTTGAAAGCAAAGAAGATACTTTTATTTCAGCAACTCTGCCAAGAGCTGATCAAAGAGATATTTTAATATTTAAAAAAAACTCTGTTGAAAAAAAAACTCTTAAACTCTTCACATCTTCTCCAAGACGAGAGTATAACTTAAAGCCGTTTTTAATATCTGCACTTCCAAATCAAACTGATGACATACAGTTTGCTCATGTGCGTGGTAACGTACCAACTCGACTTCGCAAATTATTTGCTGACGAAACTATAGATGGATTGATTCTAGCTAAAGCGGCAGTGGATCGTTTTTTATTAAGTCAAGTTGAAGAGTTTAAAGATGTTCAAAAGGAAATAAAATCATATTTTTTAGATAATTTATGGATGGTCTTGCCGTTATCAATTAATCCTAATGCAGCTGCGCAAGGGGCATTAGCTATTGAAATCAAAAATGATCGTCAGGATATTCATAAAATGCTTACAGCGATTCATTGTGAGAAAACATTTAAATCAGCGCAGCTTGAGAGAAAAACATTGAAAAAATATGGCGGTGGATGTCATCAAAAAATCGGTGTGACACATTTATTTCGTCCTTATGGGGAAATTATTTTTTTACAAGGTAAAACAGATCAAGGAGTTGTTTTAAATGAAAAAAAGCTAACCCCTCAATTTGATGTCAATCGTATTGAACATTCTTTTTTACGTAAATGGTCATCAAGTTCATTAAAAAAAATGACTATTAAAACAGATATTCAATTTAAGTTACCTGAAAACATCAATGGTCTGTTTGTGAGCCAGGCGTCTGCATGGTCAAATGTCGGGTTCAAAAGTATTAAAAAAAATCACGATATGTATATATGGACAGCGGGTCTGGAAACATGGAAAAAATTAGCTGCACAAGGTGTATGGGTTAATGGATCGGCTGAAGGCTTGGGTGAAAAAGAAGATAAAAGAATTGATCATTTAGCTAATCAAATTGTTTGGACAAAACTCACTCATGATCAAGTTTTAGATAAAACACATTCAACATTAACATATAAGTTAAAATTAAACTTATCTGAAGATGATATGCAAAATTTAGAATTTCAAATTAATTCAACAGAAATTATTTTTTGGACAAGCCCGTTTTATTTTTCAGAAATGTATAAGTTGTTTCCTCAAATTCTTGATAAAAAACATGCTTGCGGCGTTGGTTTAACACATGATTATTTAGTTCAATATCACAACATCGAACCTTATTTGTTCTTAAATGAGCAGGAGTTTTTAAAAATATGACACCTCTTTCAAATTCATCAGAACGTTTCTCTCAATCAGCTCATTTATTTGAGCGAGCTAAAAAAGTTGCACCTGGTGGTGTTCACTCGCCAGTGCGCAGTTTTAAAGGAATGGGGCAAACTCCAGTATTTTTTGAAAAATCGCAGGGGGCTTTTTTGTGGGACGTCGAAGGCTCACGATATATTGATTTTTGTCAAAGTTTTGGACCATTAATATTAGGGCATCGAGATCCAGAAGTGCAAGATGAAGTTTTGAGAATGGTGAATACAGCATGGAGCTTTGGAGCATGTGAACCTTACTCGTTAGAGTTAGCAGAATGGTTACAAGCCCACTTGCCTTGGATGGAAAAAATGCGATTTGTATCATCTGGCACTGAAGCCGTAATGTCTGCTCTTCGAGTGGCACGAGGAGTTACTGGCAAAGAAAAAATTCTAAAATTTGATGGCTGTTATCATGGTCATGTCGATAGTTTACTCGTTCAAGCGGGAAGCGGTTTAGCTGGTGAATCTGTGGCTTCAAGTGCGGGTATTTCAAAAGCAATTGCAGGTTTAACACTTGTTTGCCCATTGGATGATGAAAAAAAACTCGAAGAAATGTTTATTCAGCATCAGCATGAGTTGGCCGCAGTTATTATAGAGCCACTTCCTGCTAATTATGGGCTACTTCCACAAAGAATTGAATTTTTAAAGTTTTTAAAAAATATGTGCGTTAAGTACAATGTGTTATTGATTTTTGATGAAGTGATCTCTGGGTTTCGTGTTGCTCTTGGGGGTATGGTTGAGTTAACAGGTATTCAACCTGATTTAGTAACATATGGTAAAATATTAGGTGGTGGTTTTCCAGTCGGTTGTTATGGTGGGCGTCGTGATTTGATGGATCAAGTGGCTCCGCTAGGACCAGTTTATCAAGCTGGAACATTAAGTGCGAATCCAATTGGAATGGTGGCGGGACTTGCGACTCTTAAAAAAATGAAACGTGAAAATGGTTGGAGTATATTAAAACAACGTGGGCAATTGATGTCCCAATTGTTAAAAAATAAATTTGCTGAAAAAAAATTAGAATTTGTTCATTTTGAATCTTTATTTTGGATGCATGAAAAAACAGACGCTGTGATTCGAGATCAAAATAAAATACCTAAAACTCAGGCAGAGTCTTTCAAAAAATTATTTTTAGCATCGCTGCGAGATGGTTTGTATTTGGCGCCGAATGCTTATGAAGTTGGGTTTTTATCTTTAGCTCATCATGAAGAGATTATAAAAGAGGCTTCGGATATTTTAATTAAAAACATTGAGATCATTTAGGAAAAGTTGAGTAAAGTGAAGTCGTCAAAAATTAAAATATATATTAGCGCTGCATGGCTTATAGTGACTTTTTCGATGGTCAGTTGGTGGTTTTGGTATGCTTTGAGTTTAGATGACAATAGTGGATCAACGAGTTTGGTTCAAAAACATCATCGAATGATTATGTGGGAAGGCGGAACTCTTTTAACGATCATTTTAATCGGTGGAGTGTATTTGATCTGGTATGTGTACCGAGATGTTGAACGCCATGAGCGTTTGAAATTATTTTTTTCGAATTTTTCACATGATATTAAAACATCGATAACTCGAATTCGGTTACAAACTGAGGTTTTAGCAGAAGAGCTCAATGAGTTTGATGTGAATCGAAAATCAATGGAAAAATCAATGGAACGACTGCTTAAAGATTTAAATCGATTAGATTTGCAACTTGAGAATTCGTTGCTAATGACTCATATCAATGAATCCGAAATTTTAATCGAAAAAATCAATTTAAAAAAATTAGTTGATACAATAAAATTAGAATTTGAAAAAATAAATATTATTTTACATGAAGATGCTGATTTTTATGCTGATACAAGATCAATCAGAAGTGTATTCAGAAACCTGATACAAAACTCGATAGTGCATGGTAAGGCTAATCTGATTAATATTTATGTAAAAAAATGTGAAAATGATTCTATACTCATTTCACTTCAGGATAATGGAAGTGGCAGTAAGATTGAGTATTCAAGAATTGGCCTTTCAATGATGCCTTTTCATCAAAGCCAAAGCAATGGTATAGGTTTGTTTTTAGCTAAAAAATTGATTCATAAAATGTCCGGTGAATTGTCATTTAAGTCTGTTGATGCTTCAGGATTTCAAGCAGATTTAGTTTTAAAAGGTGAAGTCCTTTTATGAAGAAAAAACTATTTTTATTAGAAGATGATGAATCATTAGGTGAGATTTTATCTGAACGTCTAGCTAAAGAAGGTTTTGAAGTGTACTGGGCTCACAGTATAAAAACTGCTATCGAAAAGATTAAAGTGGATTCGCAATGGGATTTGGCATTGCTTGATGTCGGGTTGCCAGATGGAAATGGATTTTCATTTTCAGAAGAGTTACAGAAAATTAATTTTAGAGTTCCGTTTATATTTTTAACAGCACAGTCAGATGCTGAAAATCGTTTAAAAGGCTATGAGTTAGGGGCTCATGAATATATTCCAAAGCCTTTTCATTTAAAAGAATTACTGCTCAGATTATCTCGAGTTTTAAAAGAATACGAAGCCGCTGATATATATAAACTTGAATTTTCAGAGGTTCGTGTTTCTGAGCTTATTGTTGTGAATATAAAAACAAGCCAAAAACACGTCTTATCTGCAACTGAAATGAAACTATTAGAATTGTTAATTAAAAATTCACCTAAAGTCGTTCATCGCGATCATGTTATGGATAGTATTTGGGGTGAGGACAAAGATTTAAGTCATAGAACAATTGATAATATGATAGTTAAACTCAGAACATCTTTAGGAAATGATGGTGCTAAGCTAAAAACAATTCGTGGTATTGGTTATCAATTTATTCAAAATTCAGTATAAAACTAAAGGAAACTCATGAATACACTCTTTCAAAATGCATTAAATAAAATTTCGCAACAAACACCACCTATATGGTTTATGCGACAGGCAGGTCGTTACCATAAACATTACCAAGCACTGCGGGCGAAGCATTCCTTTGAGACATTATGTCGAGAGCCAGAGCTTGCGGCAAAAGTGGCATTAGGACCAATTCAGGACTTTGATTTTGATGTTTCAATTTTATTTAGTGATTTACTATTTCCATTAGACGCCATGGGAATGAAGTTGTCCTATTCAGATCAGGGACCCCATTTAGAACATTCGTTAATGAACGGATATCAACTTCGCGGTTATCAATATGAGCAGGCTTTATCTGAATTATCTTTTCAATCTCAGGCATTAAAAATAACACGTCAAATGCTACCATCAAATAAATCGCTCATCGGTTTTGTAGGAGGATTTTGGACTTTGTTTGTTTATGCAGCTGAAGGTGGTCATGCTGGAAGTTTAATTCCGGCAAAAAAATTATATCCAAAATCGCAAGAGTTTGTTCGTCATTTAATTCAGCTTATTGAAGGAAATATTGCGCAGCAATTAGCTGCTGGGGCAGAAGTTGTTATGATATTTGATACTTCAGCGGGTGAAGTGTCTTCATTATTTTTTAAAAACGAAATTTCGAAGCAATTAATTAAATGGGCTCATCAATTTCCAAATCGATTAGGTTATTACTCAAAAGGAACTCAGCCTGATTTTTTTACAGAAGAATTTTTAAATGCGCCTTGGGCAGGACGTGGAATTGATCATCGCTGGGATCTTATGCAGTCTTTAAAAAGAAATCAAAAAGGTTTTCTACAAGGCAATTTTGATCAGGCGCTTTTGTTTCAAGACACTGATGATTTTAAAAAATCACTAACACAGTATATTGAGCAGATAAAAAAATTAACTCCAACTGAAAGGTCAGGATGGGTCTGTGGTCTGGGACATGGTGTGCTCCCTAAAACACCTGAATCTCATGTAAAATTATTTATCGAAACGATTCGAAAAGAGTTTTAAAATGAAAAAAACTTTGAGAGATTTACTTAAAAAATACGATGTTCCAGTTCCGCGTTATACAAGTTATCCAACAGTTCCAGCATGGAAAGAAAGTCCAACATCTGATGAGTGGTTTAAAAGTTTAAGAACAACAATGAACGAAGATCAATCGTCATGGTCAATGTATTTACATTTACCCTTTTGTGAAACGATGTGTACATTTTGTGGTTGCAATACAATCATTACAAAAGATCATTCCAAAGCACATCCGTATGTATTAGAAATTTTAAAAGAGTGGGAATTGTATTTAACAAACGTTCCTGATCTAGCAAAAAAACCGTTAAAGCATATTCATTTAGGTGGAGGATCTCCAACATTTTTAAGTCCAATGGAATTAAAATTTTTAATTGAATCACTTTTTAAAAACATTAAAAAAACATCTGAAAACTTTGAAGCTTCCATTGAAGTTGATCCTCGTCGAACAACAGAAGACCAGCTAAAAGTGTTACGTGAATTGGGTTTTAATCGAGTCAGTCTTGGTGTTCAGGACTTTAACACTGAAGTTCAAAAAATTATTCACCGTGAACAACCATTTGAAATGACACGATCAATTACAGATATATCAAGAGCTTTGGGGTATACATCTGTTAATTTTGATTTAATTTATGGATTGCCCCTACAAACAAAAGAACGTCTTATTAGCACAGTCGAGCAAACTTTAAAACTCAGTCCAGATCGTATTGCCTTTTATTCTTTTGCATTAGTCCCTTGGATTAAACCGGCTCAAAGATTGTTTAAGGATTCTGATTTGCCGACATCAGAAGAAAAACGTGAATTGTATGAAATTGCTCGCGCCATGTTTTTACAAGCTGGCTATCAAGATATTGGAATGGACCATTTTGCTAAAACGACAGACTCATTGTTTACTGCAAGACAAAACAAAACACTCCATCGTAATTTTATGGGGTACACTGACCAGAAAACTGATGTTTTGTTGGGTTTAGGATTATCTTCTATTTCTGAAACAAAAAATATGTTTCATCAAAATGAAAAACTATTACCTAAATATCAAGAGTGTTTAGCCTCTGGAAAAATACCAACCCATAGAGGACATAAGCTCAGTGCTCAAGATGAAAAACAAAGAAAAAAAATATTACAAATTATGACACAATATGAATACAAGTGGGAAGGGGATAGCGAGTATCAATTATTTCAAACTAAAATGGCTGATTTTATTGATGAAGAGCTCGTTGATGTGAATGAGATGGGTTTTAGAGTGACAGAAGCGGGACATCCTTTCTTAAGAAATATATGTGCTTTGTTTGATGATTATATTCCTCAAAATAGACCAGAAAAAGGCTTGTTTTCAAAATCAATTTAGTAGGTTATCAAAATGCAAAAGAACAAGGTTAATATTATTGGAGCTGGTTTTTCTGGGTTAACTGTGGCCTATTATTTAAAGAAAAATGGTTTTGATGTTTGTGTTTATGACAAAGCAAATACTGTCGGTGGTCTTATTCAAAAAAAAGAATGCTCTTACGGTTTTTTTGAATCAGCGGCTAATGGAATCATGGGACAGCAGCATATTATAGACTTTTTAAAGGAACTGGATATTCAATTTCGACCATCATCGAATTTAGCGAAAAAAAGATTTATATTTAGAAATAAATTAAAAAGATGGCCATTAAATTTTTTGGAGAGTTTGCATTTTCTGTATAAAGTTATAATTAATTTTTTAGTTTTTAAAAAGCATAAAACATCAGCGTATTCAGAAAGTGTGGGTGAGTGGGCTCAAAAACATTTAACTTCAGCAAGTGTTAAATATTTGATATCACCAGCTTTGCAGGGAATTTATGCCGGGGATATCAATCAATTAAGTTCGTTTTTAATTTTAAAACCACTTTTTACTCAGAGATCAGCGCAAACCAAAAGTAGATATCCTTTGGTTTCTGGAAAAGAGTCATTTTACGATATTTTAGAACAAATATATCAAAAACTACAATTACAAGGCGTTCAATTTGAATTAAATCATCAATCGACATCTGAAATTATACAAAAATCGATTCAAAAGAAAGAGTTTTGTGTTGTGTGCACATCGGGAAAAGCAGCATTAGAAATCCTACAACCATTTGAAAAAGATTTAAAATCGAGTGTGGATTTTTTAAAAAGGTTGGAATTTGTTTCAATTACAACTGTGACAGCGTTTTTTAAACAAAAACCTCAAAGTTCAGTTGTTGGTTTTGGTGCATTATTTCCTCAAATAAAAACGCTTCATTCGCAAGAAATTAAAGCTTTGGGTGTACTGATGAATGATGTTATTTTTGATCGATCTCGAGATGTTCATTCTGAAACTTGGATTTACGGTGGTTCATATAATCAAAATAGCGCTCAAATGACTGATACTGAAGTTAAATATGATATTTTAAAAGCACGAAAAATGGCCTTTGACAGCGATGAAGAAATGCTCGATATGCAGGTCACGCGTTGGTCTAATGTTTTGCCACATTTTACATTGGAGCATGAAAGTCACCTGAAACAGTTACAACAAAATGAGTATGTCATTTTGCATGGAAACTACCTTAATGTGATTGGTGTATCGAAAATAATTGTTGAAAGTCGAAAAATAGCCGACAGTTTAAAAAACAAAATAATTGATCATGTTTTAACTGGTGAATTGTAAAATCAATCGATGAGGTCAATTTGAAAACAGGAATTATAATTAATAATATTGGAACTCCTCAAGATTATTCGCCCGATGCTGTTGGTGTCTATCTTAATGAATTTTTGATGGATAAGAATATTATCAGTATTCCATTTTTAATACGATATATACTAGTTCATTGGATTATCGTTCCTCGACGCAAATTTCAATCATCACTTAAATATAAAAAAATATGGGGTAAAGAAAAATCTCCACTTCTAGAATTGACTGAAAAATTTAGCCATGAACTTCAAAACAATTTAGGTCCAGATTATAAAGTTGAAATTGGTATGCGTTATGGTGAGCCCAATGTAAGCACAGCTCTTCAGAAACTTTTGTCCGCAGGTGTGAGTAACGTTATTTATCTTCCGATGTACCCGCAATACTCTAGAGCTACAGTGGGTTCAGCTATTGATCAATTTAGAGATGTTATGAAAAAACATCCAGAATTGTCGTATAAAATTTTGCCACCTTTTTATCGTGAAATATGTTATTTATCTCATCAGTCACGTTTGCTCAAAAATGAAATAGAAAAAGGTCGTTTTGAACATATTGTTTTTTCATTTCATGGATTACCTGAATCTCAAATCTTGAAAAATAAAGGATGCAGACTTTGCGATCAGTGTTGTGCGGATGAATCACAAATCAATTCTGGTTGTTACCGTGCTCAGTGTTTTGATACAGCAAAAAAAATAGCACAATTGGCTGGTTTGCCGGTACAGCATTATTCGGTGTCATTTCAGTCTCGCTTAGGACCTACAAATTGGATTAAACCCTATACATCTGATACGATCGAACAGCTGAGACAATCAGGTGTGGAAAAAGTTTTGGTACAAACGCCGAGCTTTGTTGTTGATTGTTTAGAAACGCTCGAAGAAATAGGAATTGAACTCAAAAATGAATTTATAATGTCCGGTGGCTCTGACTTAAAGCTAGTTCCTTGTCTTAATGAGGATAAACAATGGATAAATGATTTTTCAAATTGGATTTTAAAGCACTCTAAATTATCATAGATATCATCATATGAAAAAAATAACTTCTTTACATTTAGCTAAGCAAAATTTTAAATTTTCATCAGCTCATTTTTTAATTTTTAATCATAAAGAAGCAGAGATGCTGCATGGTCATAATTATCAAGTTAAGGTGCATATTGTTTCGCCAGATGAAAGCGTTAATCATGTCGATCAGCAGGGTAAAATAGGTTATGCTGTCGACTTTAATGTTCTCAAAAAATATATTAAATCGCGAGTTGATTTGTGGGATGAACACGTTTTATTGCCTAAGTTACACCCTGATATGAAATATAAACGATCAAGCGATCAAAAAAATTATGAAATTTACTTTAGAAATCGATTTTACTCATTTCCAGTTGAAGAAACGATTTGGTTAGAAACCAGTAACACAAGTGTAGAACAGTTGTCATATTTATTAGCAGTAGATTTTTTGAATGAATTTAAAAAATATGGTATTCATAAAATTAAAGTTGAAGTTGAGGAAACTCGAGGGCAATCAGCTTCAACACTGCTCAGTGAAGACGAATAGATTTTTTTAATCATCTATTGTTGTTCAACCTCTTCTCGAGTTAATTCTTTTTTTATTCGATAATTCCAAAAACAAATTTTACCTGGATCATTAACCCAGAATTCTGATCTATCTTCAAGAAGTTGAGGAAATCCATTGCATGCCGTGCTGCCAAAGTCTGATATATTTGTCACTTCAGTGACAGACCAGTTCCAGAGCGGTTTACTTTTTTTAGAAAAGTTTCGATTAAATCCTTGATGACCTAATGCGATTTTTCCAAAGACAATTTTTTCTAAAGATTTATCGCGAATTTGATCACGTGCTTTGGAAATCATGAGAGAATCTGTGATTTTAACAACAAACTGGTCCTCTTTGGAGCTGTCAATGTTAGAAACATGTCTCGGTGCTAGCAGAAAGTATTTCGCATTTTGGTCAACAGTTGTTTTTTGTGGTTCGACAGCGTATGGTTCTATTTCGTGTTTATCACTTTGTAGAAATGCAATGAATTTTTTCTGAGCGTAAATTTTTAAATAGGCAGTGTTTTTTTGAAGATTAAGCTGAAAATGATAATTTTGACGAGGTTCAACAGATATCGTTTTTTTAGATCTATTTTTTAAATTCTTATCAATTTCTTCGATATAAACTTCGTTAACCTCTGGAGATAGGTTTTTAATTTTTATTAAAATATTTTTAGACTGAAGGGTTTTGTAGTTTAAAACTCCACCCTCATGAAAATGAGCTTTTAATATTTGCGAATTGTTTTCGTCATCTTGATTGAAACACTTTAAGTGCAATTTGAAATCGATATCATTTTTAAGTTGATTGTCTGTTACGAGTAAAGAGTAATCTTGGGCTAAATTTTGGAGATCATTTTTAAGTTCAATGACTGTCATGGATTTGGGTTGTATAACGTAGTCAGTTTCATCATTGAGAGTTTGATTCCATTTTTGCAACCAAAAGACTTGATGATTTGCGGTCATGTTTTCAATCACAAGTGTTTGTTTTTCACAGGCTTTATCCCATCTATACACATCAGCATAGGACTGTGAAAAGAGGGTTGTTGTGATGCCGAAAATCAATAAAAGAATGAGTCTTTTGTATGGTTTTTTCATATTAACGACTTCGGATCATCTACTTAGGTCCTTAAACCAAGGTCTAATTATTGTGCAATTTTATCTAAAATCTAGACTATAGTTTGATGTTTGGTGCTGTTTTTGTCGTTTTGGGTTTTTGAGGCGAGCAGAGGATCACTTTGTTTTCAATTAGCTATTTGTAATTGAAAATCATTTTCAATTATAGACAAATTTGATAAACCAGCAGGATGAAATCAATGATTCAAAAAAAACATATTCTCAAGAGTTTTAAGCCTGTTTTGCAAGATACTGAACAAAATCAAGCGTTGATAGCGCGGCTCATGGATTTTGGGTTGTATCCAGGGATTGAGTTTGAAGTCATTAAATCAATCCCTTTCTCAAAAGTGACTGTGATTCAATTTTGCCAAACATTATTAGCTTTAAATGAGCAGGAATTTCAATGTCTGGAAATATAAATACAATCGAAACTGGTGCTAAAATGATGAATGATCAAAAAAATTTTTTACTTGTGGGATCTCCGAACTCAGGCAAAACAACTCTGTATAATTGGTTAACTGGAGCAAAAACTAAAACTGTTAATTATCCTGGTGCAACTGTTGAATACAGTATTGGTGTTATTCAAAAATCATTAGCTCAATCTATGAAGTCTCAAGAGCTTCATTTTGTCGATACTCCAGGCGTTTACTCATTAGATGCTCAAACGGCTGATGAAAAAGTGACTGTTAATTTGCTCAGCGGTTATCAAGATTTAAATTATGAAGCTGTGATTGTTGTCATCGATGCAACTCAAATGAATCGTCAGTTGCTTTTAGCTAAACAAGTGACTGAGTCAAAAGTTAAAACCATTGTTGTTTTAACCATGAGTGATTTAATCGAAAAACAAAAACAAAGAATTAATCTCGATGAGATTAAAAAGTTTTTGAATATTTCAGATGTCATTTTATTTGATGGAATACTCGGGCGAGGGTTAGAGCAAATTGTTTTAACTTTAAATCAATCAGAGTCCTTAAAAAATAAATATACTCAATTAAAGTTAAGCGAAAGTGAAAAAGTTCAAGAACTAAAAATTATTGCTCAATTTTTAAAAGAAAAAGCATTTTATGAAAATTTAGAAAAAGAAGAAAAAAAACATCAACAGAATCAATCACAAATTGATTTAACGCTTAAAATTGATCGATATTTATTACATCCAATATTTGGTTATGTCTTTTTTTTCGTTTTTATGACTTTGTTTTTTTCATCTATTTATTGGATGTCGGCCCCATTAATGGATCTGGTTGAATCGGCATTAGTATTCTTAGCGGATCTCAGTAAACAATATATACCCGGTCTTTGGGGTGAATTTGTTGGTGATGGTTTGATTGCGGCTATTACTGGGGTTGTTATTTTTATTCCACAAATTTTTATTTTATTTTTAGGGATTGGTTTATTTGAAAATAGTGGTTATTTGGCGCGTGTTGCAGCTTTAATAGATGGTCCACTCAAAAAAGTGGGGCTGGGCGGACGTTCATTTGTTCCGATGCTTTCAGGATTTGCTTGTGCAGTTCCAGCACTTATGGCCACTCGAAATATAACATCAACCAAAGAGCGATTAATAGCTCAAATGGTTATTCCATTTATGAGTTGTTCAGCTAGATTGCCGGTATATGGTTTAATGATCGGGTTTTTATTTAAAGAAGAAAATGTGCTTATGGCTGGATTAATTATGACAACTTTGTATTTTTCGTCATTAGTTGTCGGTGCTGTGGCTTCAGCTGTTTTATCCAAAATTATTGAAAGTCGTCAAACCTCTCGATTACTCATGGATTTGCCTTATTATCGTAGACCACGATTAAAAACGATTTTGTTGCAGTCGGTTGATAAATCAATTTCATTTGTAAAAAGAGCTGGTCCAGTCATTATGACATTAGCGATTGTCTTATGGTTTGCGACTCAGTTTCCTAAAAGTGAAAATCCAGATGTGCCTGTTCAAAGTTATGCTATGCAAGTTGCAAATGCTATTGAGCCTGTTTTTAAACCTATGGGACTCGATGGACGCGTTGGTTTCGCTTTATTAGCATCGTTTGCGGCACGTGAAGTGTTTGTTTCTAGTTTGGCAATATCATTTAATGTCGATCAAGGTGGCGATGAGGAAAATCAAAGCCCCATTATTGATCGAATGCACCAGGCTACTTTTGCGGATGGAACACCTATTTTTACTTTGGGTTCAGTCATTGGGATATTGATTTTCTTTCTCATTGCAACACAGTGCTTGTCAACAGTGGGTGTTTTAAAGAAAGAATCAGGCGGTTGGAAGTGGACACTTATTCAGCTGTTTGGGAGTAATATTCTAGCGTATTCGCTTGCAGTTATCGTTGTTCAAATATTTAAATATTTGAATTTATAGTTTTCTATGCCGTAGATATTATTTTTTTCTTTTAAAAAAATAATATCTACGATACCACCATGATGTTTTTTTCCACAAACTTAGCGATGTTTCATTAGGAAAAATATTAACTCTGAATATTTGGTATGGATTTTCAGTGATGGCCAACCCTCCGGTATCAGTATTGACAGCAAATTCATAACCAGCTATTTCTGCTAATTTTGCAGCTTGTTCGCTGGTGTCTCCAAATGTATACGCAAAAACATGAACAGGTGTTTTAAATTCGTGTTCAAGTAAACGCTTTGATTCAATCAATTCATAAAGCGCAGCTTTTTCACTCATTTGTGTGATGCGGTCGTGTTTGAGTCCGTGGCTTCCAATTTCAAATGGAGAGTGATTCCATTTGAATCGATCGGGACCAGAAATTATTTTATCGCCATGAATTTCATTTTGTTCATCCCAGGAATTGTATGAGACTTCATTGTGAGCCAGTAAAAAAACTTGAGCTTTAAAACCATATTTAATTAACAGAGGAGCTGCGTTTTTAAGGTTATCTTCGTAGCCATCATCAAATGTTAAAAGCAAAGGTTTTTTAGGAAAATCTGAAATAGGTTTCAAGCCTTTTGAAAAATCTAATAAATCATTAAATGTCAGTGTTTGAAATCCATTATTTTTGTAAAATTTGAGATGTTTTTCAAAATTTGAAGTTGTGACAAAAATTTTGTGTTGTGAATTTAAATTTTGATCAGGTATCTTGTGATACATTAAAACAGGTATCCAACGAGAATAGATTTTTTCTAAATAGGCCATTTCGTAGATTTTCATGATTTTTTTATTAATTTTTAAAAGTTGAAAATCAAGCAAAGCCATTTGCGATAATTTATTGATCTCTTGCAAAGTTATTGTTTTTAATGAATTGAGATCATTTTGTAAATCATGGTCATTGACAAGCGGAGCACCAAAACTCTTTGTGGAGATATCACCGAAGTTTGAGAATAAAAAATGGCTATAATTTTCAATTTTAACTAACCCGAGATATTGAGCTTCTCCAAACGCTATTGTGGGGACTCCTGAAAAAAGAGCTTCGATGCAAACACGACCAGAGCCAATGATAACATCGTACTGATGATAAAAATCAGAGTTTATTTCTGCATGTGAAATATATTTTACTTTAATTGATTCAGGGATTTTAAAGTTTAAGGTCAGTTGTTCCGCTCCAACAATGTCAATAATAAACTGCGAGTAACATTCAGAAGAAACTTCGCATAATTGTTTTATAAAGTTAAGTGTACGATCTTTTTTTGGTCCGGTTAAGCGACCAATAATACCAATATGGAGCTGATCAGAATTAATGAATTTATTTTTAATCTGATACGCAAATTTACGCTCATCAATGGCATTTCTTACGAGCTTTACTTTTTCAGTTTTATATTTGAACTCATTTATAAGTTGAGTTTGAATGTTTTCACAAACTGGAATTTGAAACTGCCCATAGTGATTCACAAGTCTTTTTGAAAATGAAAAATGCTGTCGTCCATGAATTGTGCTGACATGGGCAACTTGAGTACCTAAAGTAGACCAAAAGGCGAGTTTGGCTGCGGCACGCGAGTGCGAATGAATAATTTGGATATTCTTATCTTTAAGAATATTTTTTAGGGTTATAACGCTTTTAATAAATGAAAAAAATGATTTCGTTTCCACAGGAAGTTCTATTTTTTCAGCTGAAGTTCGAGTGTAAAAGCCATTAGAAATCTGGTAGACGTTGTGTTGTTTAATTTGCTCAGATATAATCTGGCAGGCGTAAACTTCGGCACCAGTTAGTTGATTTTGAGAAAGTAAATGAACTATATTCACATTTTCAGAATACACGAGTTCAAAACAAAGAACAATGAGTTATAATTTTTTTCTAAATAAAATTTTGAATTGACCAGAGTGTGAGTTTTCAGTGCCGATAATTTCAAATCCTGAAAAAAGATTAAGCGCTATCATTGATTTAAAATGATTTTCAGATTTTGTTTCGATAAATTTGTATTTACGATTAAGTGCCCACTTATGTTGTTCATGCATCAGCAGTTTGGCAATTCCAAGACCTCGATATTTTTCTTCAACAGCCCCAAGCCAGCTATAAAAACGAAGAATATCTAGTTCGTAACCAAGTTTGAATCCAATTAAATTTTCATTTTCATATGCACATAGAAGTAAAATATGATCTTTATTGTGAAGTTTAGCTCGAAATTTTTCAGGGCTAAAATGTGAAAAATTTTTCTCACAGAGTGGAAAAATTTCTTTTTCAAGATTTTGATCAATTTTGTCAAAAATTTTTATGGTGTATTCAATTTTTTTAAATCGAGGTTTAATGTCATTATTGATATTTAAATCCTCATGAAACATAATTTTCGGCCTAATCCAAATTTGTGAAACTTCATTTTTATAAAGACACTCATAAATGACATAATCACTTAAGTCTTCGGAATGTTTTGCAGTACCTAAATAGCGATAGTCTTTGTTCTTATAATGACGATAGTGTTTTGTTTCAGGCTTTTGATCTGGTTTTTTCATGCTTAAATCATAGCTGATAATAAGTTTATGCCGCAATATTAATGTTTTCAGAATAAGTCATTTTTGCAATTTCTGGCGAGTCAAAAAACAATCTGAGTTTAATATCGCTCATTTCATTAGTCAGTCGAATATAATTTGTGTATCCGATAACTTTAGAAATTGGAGATGGTTCAAGATGTCCTAGAATCAAGTTTTGATTAATTTCATTTAATAAGGGTTTAACACGATCAGCGTTGTTATTGTTTTCACTAATGACTGAGTAAATCGAAACAAGTTCGTCGCCAATAAATGTTAAAAGGGAAACAGTTTGTTTTTCATTGGTGATTCTGAAAGAGTTTTGATTAACGATTTCTATTTTGTAATTCAATTTTAAGGCGTACTCTATAAGAGAAGTGTAAAGTTTTGATTTATCAATTGTTATAAAATTTTCGGGAGCAAAGCAGGGGATAATTCGTTTGTCTAATTTTTGCTTTAGATTTAATAACCACATTGGGTTTTGATTATAATCCAGAATGTATTGTTCTGTCATAAAAAACATTTTTTGTAAATTAAGAATTTCCATAGTGAGTTGATCTTTGTCTGAATGAGATAATCCGAGATCACTGACGAATGTAGAGTACAAACAAATGGTGTTATCTTCGCTTAAAGAATCAAGTGACCAATTGCAACCGCGATAGCTTTGGTTTAAGAGTGTAACAAATTGAATCAATTGTTCGTAATTCATCTGGCTTGTGAGTTCTTTTGGGAGTGGTGAAGATAACTTTACAAAGCTAAAATGATCATCTGTATGAATATGCTGATCTGATATCGAAAGTTTAAAGTGACGATTTAATTGATCAACTTCAGCAAAGTTTATATTTGCATTGGTATTGACTTTGATGTCACTGAAAGTGTCATACAGGTGAGGGATCATTTTTTTGAGATATTGGTTTGTCATAGTCTGCTTCCTAGTCTTTGTACCATCGGACCATAGTCTTGAAAACTTTATGTGATTTTGAAATTTAACACATTTTCTAAAGAATTGATTTTCTTGTTCCGATACAGTTTTTGTGTCTAAAACTTAAAAAGAGGTTTATATCTATGAAATTTTTTGAAAAACTGAGCTTTAAATGGAAATTAACATCAATGACGCTGTCACTTTTATTGATGATGGCCTTGGGCGCATTTTTTAATTTACAGCAGATGAAGACCGCGTTTGAAAAAACTTTTTTGAACAATATGGAATACAATGCAAAAATGCTGGGTGAAAAAATCAAAGCTCAATTTTTTGAACGTTACGGTGATGTTCAAGCTTTTGCTTTAAATCAATCTGTTAAATCGATGAACTCAAACTCAATGCAAGGTGATTTGGATCAGTATGTTTCTTTGTATGTGATTTATGATTTAGTTTTAGTTGTTGATACAAAAGGAAATTATATTTCATCAAATACGAAAGATGCAGCTGGTGTAGCCGTTGATCAAAGTAAATTAAAATCAACAAACTACGCTGATGCCCCATGGTTTAAAGCAGTGATGGCCGGTCAATTTACTGAAGATAAAAAATCTGGCTTTGTTGGAACTTATTTTGAAAGCACTCATTATGATCCTTTGTTTAAATTAGCTTTTAATGATGAAGCAAAATTATCAACAAGTTTTAGTGCGCCAATTAAAAATGATAAAGGCGAAGTGATCGGTGTTATAACTAATCGTGCCAATACAAAGTGGTATGAAACCGAATTTGTAACGATGTTTGATGGTATGGCTGCAGTTGGTGATGTTAAAGCCGAAATGTTTTTAGTCAATAAAGAAGGGACTATTTTATTTAAACACGTTCCATTTGAAAATGAAGGAAAAAACGTAGTATTTCATGATCCAAAGATTACGTTAAAAGAAAATTATTTTGCAGAAAATGATCAGCTTGTCAAAGCCATGACTGCTTCTAAGGGCGGAGCTTCTCGAATTGTTGATCCTGTGCATGATATTCATGATTTGCAAGGGTTTTATTCATTGAATGGTGACAAATGGGTTTCTGATATTGATTGGCACATTGTGGTTGCAGAAGAAGAGGCAACAGCTTTGGCTAAAGTGAATCAAGTGACATTTATGTTTTACTTAGTTCAGTCAGTTTGTATTTTACTTGCGGTTGCTGTATCGATGCTTTTTGCGATTGCAATTAGCAAAAAAATTGCGTTACTTGTTGGTACTTTGAAAGAAAATGCATTTGAAGTTGATAAAGAGTCTAATAGTGTTGCTGCATCAGCATTGCAATTATCAGAATCTTCAACTGAGCAGGCGGCAGCTTTACAAGAAACAGTGGCTGCGGTTGATGAAATTTCTGCAATGGTTGAGAAAAACTCTGAGGGTGCTGAGAAGTCACGTGAGATGTCAACTCAATCAAAAGATACAGCAGAGCGTGGTCGTCACATTGTTGAAAACATGGTGAACTCGATTCGTGATATTGAAGCCTCAAATAACGAAATTTCAGATCAAATGAATAAAAACAGTTCAGAGCTTTCTGAAATAGTTAAATTAATCGGTGATATTGAAACAAAAACAAAAGTGATTAATGAAATCGTATTTCAAACAAAATTGTTATCTTTTAATGCTTCTGTTGAAGCGGCCAGAGCTGGTGAATACGGTAAAGGTTTTGCTGTTGTTGCAGAAGAAGTGGGTAATTTAGCGCAAATGTCAGGCCGTGCTGCCAATGAAATTTCAACATTACTTAATGAATCTGTTAATAAAGTTGAAACAATTGTGAATGATTCAAAATTAAAAGTGACTCAATTGATGAGTGAAAGCCAAGCTAAAGTTCAAGCGGGTACGCAAATCGCTGAAGAGTGTGGCCAAGCCTTGGATGAAATTTTAAATTCAGTTTCAAGTTTAGATATTGTGATTTCAGAGATCGCGACAGCTTCAAAAGAGCAAAGCACAGGTATTCGTGAAATTTCTAAAGCTGTTGGTCAAATGGAGCAAGTCACTCAAGAAACTTCAACATCTGCGCAAACATCATCTGTGACAGCAGAGCATTTGAAATCGAAATCAGGTGAACTGCAAGAGGTGATCAGTTCGTTGAATTTATTTATCAGTGGCGCTACTGATGTTGATTCAATCAACATACCAGCAACTCATGAACCATCGAAACAAAATGTTGTGAGTTTAAAAAATAAACCAAAAAAATCTAAAGCAATCGCTGAAGTTAAAAATGAAACTCCACAAAATTCACATTCCGTAGATACGCATAAAAAAGCAGCAGGGTCGGAATTCAGTCCGTCATCGAAACATCCTGGTTTTAAAGACTAATTATTAAAATTTATCCATAAATGTAAGGAATCATCTTACATTTATGGATTTTTTTATTTTGGGCGTGCTTTGCTTTATATTGTAACAGATTTAGCCTCTAAAGACTCAATTCTTTCTTTAAGAGGGTAAAATAACATGTGACAATGCCAATGAGAGAAGTATATACTTGTCACACATTTATCGCGGGGTGGAGCAGTCTGGTAGCTCGTCGGGCTCATAACCCGAAGGCCGTAGGTTCAAATCCTGCCCCCGCAACCAATTTTTTTTCTGAACTTGGTCTTCAAAGTTAAATAACTACACGAAAATAAATAACAAAGGTTTCAACAGTTTAGCGATTTCTTATTTCCGAAACCGTCACAGAAAATCACCTTTCGTCACAGAAGTTGGCTTCATTCTGGCTTCACGTTGGCTTCAGATTTTATGATTTTCTTCGCTTTTATTGAGCGACTTCCTTCGTCTGCCCCCATTTTAACTATCAAGAGCCTTAACAAAAACGGAGGTTCATATGATGGGTGTCGTACAATTTATAAGAAATCTGCTGTTAGTGGCGGTTTTGCTTGGTGCTGCTGGCACGCTGGTAGAGGCCACTGGTATTGTCGGTCGTGAGGCTGCCAAAGCTCACCAACACGGTGGCATGTCGTTTCGTTGGTTGAATCGCCAACTGGTTGGCGGTGGTAAATGAGTGGCGAGCTTGATTTCGAGAAACTGCGAGTTTTGGCTTACAAGCTTCGGTGCCTTGGGTATCTAGTTGAAACTCAAGATCCAAACCACGTCTGTCCTGTGGATTTTGATGAAGCTCAATATGGCTTAGCGTTGTTTCTGAATGAAATAACAGAGCAGATGGTTGAAATCTGCGAGAGTGTCGATAAAAAAAAGTGAATAGTAAAAACATTCGCGCTCAAGTTCTAATCTTGGACGCGAATTCCCAATTAAGTCCCTCTTTTTAAGAAAATAATTTTAAAAGGAGTTTTGATCTTGTAGGAGAAAAAAAGAATTAATGCCTTATTTACACGGATCAGCTCACACCAAAGAAAAGAGGCTGCGCCAATCAGGGTTCAGCCTCTTTTCTTTTTTTTGGATTTCATAAAGAAGGTTATTCCCAAGCTCACCTTATTATTTTATTTCTCTAGCAAACTCAACAAAATGGCCGTCGATATCCAACACCATTGCGTTCTCCCAACCCCAAGGTTTTGCTTCAGGCTCAGCGACTGAGATTGCTCCAGCCTTAATGGCTTCTTCAAATGCAGAGCGAACATTATCCGCATATAGCGAAATTTGACTGCCGATTTGAGTCACTTGAGTTGCTTTCTGATAACTCCGTTTTACTATTTGACCCGCTAAAGTATGTCCACAAAAAGCTAAAGTCACTGCACCTGTATCCATCTCGGCGTAATCGCCACCCTCATGCGTGAACTTATGTTTTAGACCGAAAGCTCGTTGATAAAATTCAACACTCTTATGGACATTATCAACGTATAAAATCGTATATGTAAGCTTCATTATTTCCCTCCAAAGAAAGACTAACTTCGAATTAAATATTTGTATTGTATACTTGGGAAATTAAGTCTCTTGGCGTCATACCAGAGATTTCTTTTATCGTGTGATTAAGATCTGACTGGTCATAAAATCCGGAATCAATTGCGAGTTCAGATAAGGTAGCATTTCTATCATTCGCAACTCGTTTTAAGAATTCATTAAATTTTTTTATTTTTGAAAAATATCTTGGGTCATATCCGAAGTGTTTTTTAAAATTGGTAGAAAATTGCCTTCGTGAAAGAGTCAATTTATTCGCTAAAGTGTTCACTTCACCATATTGAACTTTTGAATACTCAGAAACAATTTTAACTTTTTCTTTTATATCTGCTTCATCAATTTGCTTGAAAAGTTGTTCGAAAATTAATTTTTCAATTTGACAATGATTCTTTACTGGTTCTTGCATCAAATTTTCAATTTGATTTTTATTTAAAAAAAAATTATCGATCTGAATCAATTGATTTTTTATGTCACCAAAATTGAAAAACAAACTAGAAAAACCTGGCCTAAATCTAATTCCGAAGTACTTTTTATCCTCGTCATATTGCAAATGAGCTGGTTGAGTCATTACACCGCAAAGAAATATACTTGCACCTGATGAGTTAGCTTTAATGATTATATCGCTAGTTCCATCTGGAACTACAAATGCCGAATCTCCCGCATTCATTTGAGACTGCCAGGTTGTTTCAACCAAATCTTTTAAGAGAGGGGCCATTATTGCTTTTTCAAAGTACATGTTAAGATCAGAATATTCGCAAAGATAATTGCCACCAAGAACAAAATCTAATCTATCGCAGCAGGTTATCGAGTTCGGTTATGCACAAATTTATACGCTCTGATCGACTATTATTAAATCAACGGACGCGGAAAAAAATCATATCATAGAAGACTAGACAACTCGGAAAGGATGGCCTCTCTAGGGCTGGTTGCATCGAGACTTAAAAATTAAAAAGCTACTGTCCGCAAAGGTTCAGTAACTTTAAATTAATGCTCTACAAAATGTAGCAGCTCAATTTTTAAAACTTGGGTCAAGTATGACTCACCAAGGATCTGACGATTTGCTTCAAAGGCCATTAGACCCGAAGGTGTTTGGGCAGTTCATATTCAAGAATTAAAAGTAAACCCTAATCTAGCTCTACCTGTTCTTGAGCCTTTACGTGCTGATCCAGACAAGTATGTGCGAGATTCTATTGGGAATTGGTTGAATGATGCTTCTAAAGACAATCCTGAATGGGTAAAAGATTTGTGTCACAAATGGGAAAGTGAATCACCCGTAATAGAGACCGTTTATATTACCAAAAAAGCCCTGCGAACCATTAAAAGTCCTAAACCTAAAAAGGCTAAACTGGGTTTATAAACAAAAAATTTCTCTAAATCAGTTAATCAGTCATCCAAGAAAGGGTAGCATACATTTTTGTTCGAACTCTAAGGTGCATGAAGTTGGATGATCAAGCTTGATGTCCTCTTTTTTTCTGACCTCTGATTTTATTGGTAAAATATATGCGCCAATCTTGGAATCATACCAAATAGACGTCATCCATTTTGTGCCGCCAACTCTAGAAATGGTTTTGAGTCGTCCCCAGCCCTCTTCTGATAAGAAATGAGATTTGCGGATTATTGAAGAAAGACCCTTTGGCACAGTCAAGAAGTACCAACCATTGGGACCATGATACTTCCATAACTTTGCTTTAAAAACATAGGTTGTCTTGTTACTTTTTTTGATTTTATTTTTCTTTTTTAACACCGCCAACCCGCTCGTAATGTGAAAAAATCATACTCTTTTCATCCATCTTAGAAAATACATTTCCGGCCAATGTATTAGTCATTGCCTGTTCAGATGCTTTTTTTGCTAATTTGATATCTGTCCAAGCAACAAAGTCAATCCATCTACCATTTTCAGCACTGTAATAATAGTCTCTCGATTTAAAACCTTCAAACTTTTTGATCACGTTGTTGAGATCCATCATGAGTTTTTTTTGTTCCTCAATATTGATCCCGGCTTTGAATTTTACAGAGACTACCTCAAAAACATCACCTGCTGTGGCTAAGTTAGTTAATAGCATTATTAAACCTCCTAGAATTAATTGTTTCATTTCAATCTCCTTGTGAAGTCAGTATAAGTATATATATGTCACTTTATGACATATTTTGTGATAGAGTTCGTATATGGCTAAAAAAGAAAGTAGGACAGTACAAAATAGAATGAGCAGACTCCTTGGGTTGCTGAGGTCCAATGATCACTGGACAACTCAGGCCCTTGCACAAGCTCTTGAAGTATCTCACCGCACACTCATGAGAGACCTCGAAGAACTGAAATCGCAAGGTTATCCTGTTGAATCAGATAGAGGTCGTGGTGGTGGAATTCGACTCAATGGACGATGGGGCATTGATCGATTTATGATATCAAATCAAGAAGTCATGACCTTACTTATTTCATTATCAGTAACTGAAGCGCTAAGTCCCCAGGATTGTGATCTAGGAGTGAAAGCGCTCAAGCAAAAAATTGCTAATGCTTTTCCTGTAGCCCAAAGAAGAACTATATATGATTTAAGGAAACGAGTTCTTGTTGGAAAAAAAGCATCTGATCAAGTTTTAAAGACGGTTGGCAGAACATCTGAAATCGTTTGGAAGAAGGCTATGCAAGCATTTTTTGAATCAATGTGTATTGAGATTAAATACCAGGATGAAAAAGGCAACTTTACTCAACGACGATTTGATCCACACTTTCTTCTTTTGAATTGGCCTGTTTGGTACTTGCTTGGTTGGGACTATTTACGAGAAGATATAAGAGTTTTAAGATTTGATAGAATTAAAGAACTTTTTAATCTTAACAAGCCTATGGTGCGAAGACCTCAATCTTTGTTCATTGAAAGTTATAAAGACTTTTTTGAAGAGATTTGAGTTTCATTTAGTATTTTGAAATTATAAATAAATTTTATTTATGAATTAGACGCTATCTGATTTTATGAAAAACTTTTCATTGCAAATTCAATAAAAGCTCGAATTTTAGCCGATGGCTTGTGATCTTTCACATGAACCAAGTAAAATGGTCGCGGATGAATCGCATAGCTCGTTAGGAGTGGTTTTAGTCGGCCAGCTTTAATATCTTCTTTCACCAAAAATCGTGGTTGCATTATAATTCCAGCTCCAGCTAAAGCAGCCTCTCTTAGCGCGGGTCCATTATCAATTCGTATTTTATACTCTAATGGAACATCAATCATTCCTTTAGGCCCTTCAAAATGCCAAGCATGCCGCAAACCCCAACGAGTATGTCCAAGACAGTCATGAACTTTAAGGTCATTAGGAATTATTGGTACACCTCGACGTTTTAAGTATTCAGGTGAAGCGCAAACCATCATCCAATAAGGAGGTAGCTTTTTTGCAACTAGCCATGAATCTGCCAGCGGTCCAATGCGAAACGCCACGTCTACATTTTGACTGATAGGATCAATCGGAGCGTCTGTTAAAACAAGGTCTATGCGAATATTTGTATAAGTTGCCAAAAAGTGAGGGAGTGCTGGTGATAGCTGAGTAACTCCAAAAGAAATAGGTGCAGAGATTCTTAATAAACCAGATGGACCTTTCGCCGATTTAGAAACTTCTTCGCCAGTTTGAGCCACGAGGTTTAAAATTTCACGACATTTTTCAAGAAACAATTCACCGGACTCGGTCAGTCTCTGGCGTCTTGTAGTTCGCTGTAATAATTGAACACCCAGAGTATCTTCAAGAAAATTCAGATGCTTCGCGATCATACTCGGAGACAGGCCTCTCTTTTCTGCCGCTGAAGCTAAGCTTCCCTCGCTAATTATATCTACAAAAACGGCCATACTTTCTAAACGATCCATAAAGACTCCTCAAGGACCAAACTTACCATGAACGTTGCGATTAAGCACTATAAGTGTGGAATAATATTAACAATCTGCACTTAATTATAAGTGCAACAAGCTGTAAGATTTAGTCAAACCACTAAATAAAGGAGATATCATATGCCCTATGTTCGATTTCACGCTCTTAAAGAAGACCAAGTAGCCAACATCAGCAAAGATCTTAAACATGAACTGGCGCAGACTTTAAACACTACAGAGGAGGCATGGGAGATTGAGTTCGTCTCATCAGTATTTTTCACAAACGGAATACAAACAATGACGCCTCCATTTGTTGAAGTTATATGGATGGCACGCCCTCAGGAAATACAGGATCTATGTGCAAAAGTTATCGCCGAAAATATAAAGCGATCTACTAAACAAGACAGTTTTATACTCTTTCATAATGTTCCTAGGGAAACTTTCTATAAAAATGGCATTCATTTTTAATAATAATATATATTCAAATTGAGTTGAGGTATTTTTTAAATCAAGTGCACTAGTAGTGTTATAGAATAAGTTCTCCTTTGGTCTTAATGATAAAACTTTCTTCTTTTACTTAAGAAACTGCTTTCGATACTCCAAAGGGGAAACTTTGAATTGCATATGAAAGGCTCTACGAAATAGCCGGGCATCGGAGTAACCTACAGCTTCAGAAATGCGTTCAATAGATAGGTCTCTCTTTTTCAAATAGTCACAGGCTTTTTTACAACGCATTTGTGCAATTAGTTTTTTGGGCGCACAATTAAATGTGAGCTGAGTTCTTCTGTTTAATGTTCGCATACTAAGACCTATGCGATCAGCTAGTGTTTTGATAGAGATAGAATCATTTAATTGTCTTCCAATAAATCTAACTAATTCTGCCATTTTAGAATCTTGCATAGCCATCATTTCAAAATCAAAGTGACTTGATTGATCAATCCGAGATGGAGACAAAGTGTAACCATGAAAAAGATTAGCAATTTTTTTTGAAAATAACTTATCAACTAATGCTGAAATCAAATCCACATGAGCAAATGCCGAGCCCGCTGTCAAAATCGAGCCGTCATGAACAACTAACTTATCTGATAATAAATTTGTCTCTGAATATCTGCTTTGAAACAGCTTTAATTGCCACCAGATTGTAGTTGCTTTTTTCTTTTTAAGAAGCCCTGCCTCTGCAAGTAAAAAGGTTCCAACACATGACGCAGCCAAAACTACTCCGACTTTAAATTGAGCAACAAGGAAGGGGTTAACCTTGCGAACTACATCTGAATCCAAAAATGAAACAATTTCTTTTTCACTATAATAAAATAGCCCTGGCACAATCAATACATCCAATCTTTCAGTCGTATCCAAACGTTCATTCGGTTTAATTGAATATCCATTCGAAAGCTTTACTAGAGGTTTAGTTCCAATCGTAACAACACGAATGTTTTGTTTTGGGTCAATTGCATTTAAATACTGGGCTGCATTCAACGAAAAAAAAACTGAAGCTTCAATCATATTATCTAAAATCAGTAGGCCAATTGTCATATTGGCTAATTTTATCCGAAATATGTCGATATTGCTAGTTGTTTATTTGCGATCAAATCGGCAATATGTTACCATGAGTAATACATTTGGGACACTATCCTGGGGAAAACAGAATCTAGGAAAATTGAGTACATTCGAAAAATTCACATATTTAAGTTCTCTAGGACTTAGACAAATTTATGCTAAACTCGGGCCAGATTCAAAATCACGGAAAGCCCTTTTTAAAGACTTAGATAAAATTGAAATTCCTAAATCTTCAATCGTTCAAGTCAGTCAGCAATTAATCAAAGATTCAGCTCCTGACTGGCTTTTAAATCATTCATTTCGAACTTTTTACTGGGCTGCTTTGTTATCACTGATTGAAGATCAAAAAATAGATTATGAGATTCTCTATATCGCATCACTGTTGCATGATTTAGCATTGACGGAAAAGTTTGCTCCCCCAGTGGGTAAATGTTTTGCTGTTCATGGCGCTGAAAGTGCTTTAAGTTTTTTGCAACAAAATCAATACCCATCAAGACAATCAATGGTAGTTTCAGATGCAATTGCAATGCATTTAAACTCTTGCATTTCAAATCAACATACAGAGGCAATTGCCCTAAACCGAGGTGCTGCATTAGATGTGGTCGGAGCAGGTCTTAAGAATATTGCGCCTGAAGTATTACAAACTATACTACAGAATTATCCACTTCTCCAAATGAAGACATGTCTTTGTGGTGAAATGAAAAAACAGGCCATAAATTCACCTAGCTCTAGGATCAGCCTACTTGTTAGTAATGGATTTATTCAAATGATAGAAAAATCTAAGCTTGGTAGATAAAAATGAAATTTAAACTATGCTACATTGGCACATCAACAATTCTATTTGATATTGAAGGTACAAAAATCATAACTGATCCGGTATTTCAATGGCCTTCGAAAACTTATAAGATAGGCTTTTCTAGAAGAATTTCTTATCGCCGAATAGATCCGCCAGGGATACCTGCTTCATGACCGTATACCATCGACTAGAGACGTTATAGATTCCGAAATTGTTTTAACTTGTTAACATCATTTTACATTCAGTTGCAAATTCATTTGGTGTTTTCATCTTCAAAGACCTATGTGGCCTGTTAAAATTATAATCTTCTTTCCATTTTTGTATTTCTTCTCTTGTGAATGACTTCATAGGTTAGCTGCTCAGATTTCTTTTCAAAATGCAGAACTTCAAATAAAGCGCGTTCAATAGAATAACCTATGAGTTTCACGGAGTTGATCTGCAAAGTTGTTGCGTTGAATATTTTATTAGTGCGATAAACGTTGATTAAATCAGGACTGTTGCGAAGCTTTGAATCTGTATTAATACCTACATCAATCGCTAAAGGTTGATCTGTGGTGAGCTTATAATAGTAAAGTAGCGTTCTTTTTGAAATTACAGCACGCTGATAGAATTTTTTAATGACTAAATAAAAAGCCTGAATCGATGGAACAGCTGGAGTGACATAAAAAGCTCTAGAAATTTTATTTAGCACTCTATGTTTGTAGGCTTCGGAAAGTAATTCTAGATTTTTTGTTTTTCTCTTCACATTACTATTTTAGCTAATATTATACTATTTAGCAAGTTTAGTAACGTTTGATAGATATTAATTTTTTTAAAAACTATACAACATCACAAATTTATTATTTAATTACACCATGAGTTTTCATTTCAAAAAAATACCTTTGATATTCGTCATATTTTCTTTTGCAAGTTGTGTCAGTTTTTCACCTGTTTCACCCAATCAGCTTGAAAAATTAAATTTATTAGGTCGCTGGGTTTCAGATAATTCATGGATAGAAATTTACTGCTCCGGTGCAATGGACTATGAGATCGAATCTCTGCAATACTCATGGTTAGGTTTTTCGGATGGGAAATGTCAGGGGTGCAACGTTGCTGAAATCACAAATAATAAAATAATTGCAGGCCCTTTATGGCCATATAAAACTTTTGAAGTTACAAAGTGGCCTTATTTACAAGATAAAAATTGGCGCATGACTTTAGAAAGTAGAAGATGGCTTAAAGAGAAAGAGTATTCTTGTTCAAAAAAATAAATTCCGCGACAAATGAGAAGTAAAATAATAAGATATATGTATTAAAGGAAATTATATTTTATGTCTGAATTAAAAAATGCAAATCTCAAAAATATTCGAATTTTTCTTATTGCTTTAATTTTAATATTTATAATTGTCTTAAAACCACCGATGAAAAGTTCACTTGAAAAATCAATGGCCGTTGTATCAAGTGCTCAACAACACATAAATTCATTTCATGTTGAATATGCTCTTGTTGATGGACGTGTGATCAGCGAAAATTCTAAAAATGGATTACTAGGGTTGTCATCAAATAGAGCCGAACTTCTAAAACTACAAGGAAGTAATGAAAAAATAATTATTTGGCATAAAAATGCTAAAGTTTGGCAAATTCAAAAACAAAACGGTGAGTCTATTTTAAATTATTCTGATATAGCTAAAAAAAGGTATTTATTTTTGTTGTTTTTATCTTGTGGGTTATTACTTATTTTCTTTTTTCTTCCTAAGCTAATATAAGTCTCTATCATACTCAGTTATTCATCCGGGTATTATTATTTTTGAATGATCGTCGAAAAGTGAGGAAAACGTTAGTTTCCTTTTCTTCGTCCCCAAGAGGGGCCAACATTTGAGTTGTTTTCATTACGCGGTTTGTTTGGTTGAAATTTACTAAATGATTTTGAATGAGCTCCAGCTTTTTGAGCTTCCATTTTTCGATGAGTTAATTCCACAAGTAAATTTGGTTTTTTTGTTGTTTTTTTCATGTGAATATCCATAACACAAATATTGAAATTCAGAACTAAAAATGAACAAACTTGCTCATTTAAATAGTTAATAGGTTAATTTTTAGATCATATTATAAAATGAATCTGTCTAAACTTTTGACAGACGAGAGTATATTTCATTATTGCTGTTTTATAAAAAAAAATTTTATGAATACGGATGTGATTGGCGTATGATGATCTTGCAAATAAATTATTTTAAACAGTGGGATTAGGAATTTTTATGATTATGAAGCGTCAATGCAGCCTGTATTTATTCGTATTGATGTTGACATGTTTAGTGTCTCAACAAGTTTTTGCAAATTTAAAATTTAATTCTGATAAGTTGGCGAGTTATTTAGTCAAGCAGGATATATACTTTAAGGATGGGTTATATGCGGGCGATATCGTTGATACAACACTAAAATATCCAACCAGCTTGATTGATGAACTTGAAACTGAAAAATCTATTTTTGTTGCTCACGTTTTTAATCAACAACAATTCTGGATCGCAAAAATTGATAAATTATCTGTTAAAAACGTTATTTATCAAATGGCTTTATTTGATGGCCTTTTCGGTATTAAGTTAGCTCATGCCCAATTAAGATTTCAGTTATCAACACCGGCACAATTGTATAGAGTTAAAAATAATAAAATTGTCACAACGGCAACAAGTGATTTGATTTTTACAATTCAGGCAGCAACGCCAATGAATCAAGAATATAATCTAGTTGATGCTGTTGTCGGTAATTATCTTGTAATTTCTCGGTTAGTAAATACTTATGATCGTGTTGCTCGTGAAGAAATTCCAGATGGTGATATTGTTCATCAGTATATGTTATCGAATTTAACCGTGAAAGACAAATTTAACTTATTGCTGAATAGTTTAAAAGTATCAACAGTCAATTTTGCTCATCAAACTTATTATGCAACGACTGCAAATTGCATTAATCTTTTAATGGATATTATTGATGAAACTCTTGGTTTTCAATTCCCTCGAATAGAATTAACTGTTGAAAATACCATTTTAAATGGCCCAAGTCCGAATGAAAAAATTATTCTTCAGGCTTTAAGGGAGCGTCGTCTTATCCACGCCAATAGTCGCTTAAGTGATTATAATCCATAGCATAAAATTGTTTAAAAAAATAAGGTGAGTGTCGTTGAGAACTCATTGAGTAGATAGTAATTGTAAAAAGATCCTAACATGATGTTTTTATTTAGACGCACTTGGATCCCGCCAAAATAGTCATTTTTAATTTGTTTTGATTCAAGGAGTTTTGAATCTGGATTGTACCACTGGCGTGAACTGTTCTCTATGCGGCCAGCAAGGTTAAAAATAAATCGATTATAGAATAGACTTGCCGTGAGGACTGAGTTGATCGACTGTGTGTCGCCATTCTCAAGATTCATTTGTAAGTAAGAGTAACTGAGTATGATTGAAGTTAAATAAAGTCCTATGTTGTAAGTTTGAACTTTATATCGAGTGGGTGTTGGTCGTGCTGCATCGTCCAATTCGGGAGAAAGTTGGGTTTCATCTAAATAATACGATCCACCAAATTGAACTGGTCCAAATGAACCAGCAAGGCCACCACCAGGTGTTATGTTTTTGGTGAACTTATTGTATTTAGCCATAACTCCTAGATTGAGTTTAAGGCTGTTTTTTTTAGAAGTTTTTTTAGTGATTTTAAAAGCTGTTGAGAGTGTATATTTTTGACTTTTATATTTGTCATGATCGAGATGTCTTTGTAAATAATCTGAATTAAGCTCCACAGAAGGTGGGCCAAAAAAAGTTTCTTCACTGTTGGCTGGTGATATTGCAGCACCGGCTCTTCCTAAACCTTGGACTATAGACCATTCAGCATCGTTGTAATATATTGTTTCTAGTCCAAATCCTTTTTCAGTTGGTACTGCGGCTGGGTTTAAGCGGATTTCGTTGCCAACAGATGGACTTGAAGATGATGAGCTATCGCTTCCAAGGCAAGTTCCTTTTGAGTAGCAATTAGGGTCTATAATGGCATAAGTTTTTTGAGTGCTTATAAAAAACATCAGCAAAAAAATAAATGCTAATTTATATTTATTTAGATCATTTGAAAATTGGTTTAAGCTGAACACAAATCAAATAACCCCATTAGTTTCGTTTACTCCAATTGTGATGAGGAGCTTTGTTGTTGTTAAAAATTGATTTGTATTGATCCCACTCTTCAGTTGTCATATTTATAAGTTCAATCGGGATCGATGGTTTTTCTGGTGTATAATTTGGACAAAGTGTATTTAGAGCATGCCAGAGAAGATGATGAAGATCACCTTCTTCAATATTTTCAGCTAAACCTCTAAATGCTTTAAGTTGGATGTCTGGATTAAATACAATGTGTGCTAATCCCAGTATTAACCAGTCAAGTTCATGACGTGCTAGGGCTGTGTGTTTAATTGTGTGTAGGTCGGTATTAAAGACAGACAAATCTTCGGGCATTGTTGTGTTTTCAAGAAAGTAAACGGTGAGGTGTTGTAGGTAGTATTTTAGCATCGTGTTACTTATTTTCATATTTAAATTGTCGTTGATCTTAATATGAAGTCAAATAAAACAAATATATGAATTTGAAAATTTCACGAGTATTACATGCTGGATATATTTTTGAGTATAACGAATCAACAATACTCTTTGATCCGCTCTTTGAGACGCCTTTTAGTCGAAATTGTTATCCCTATCCTAGCGTTCGGTTTGATATTGATAAAATTAAACAGTTGAAATTTTCAGCTATTTTTATTTCACATTTTCATGATGATCATTGTTCTTTCGAGAGTTTAAATTTAATAGATCGCGATACGCCAATTTATATTTACTGTGTTTATGATGAATTGTTTTCATTAGTGCACGAACTCGGTTTTAAATATGTTTATAAAATCAATTTGAATGAGTCTCTGTTTATAGGTGCAATTGAAATTATTGGACGAAAAGCTTTAGATGTGGATGTGGATTCAATTTTTCATATTAAAGTTGCAGGGCTTAATGTTTTAAATGTTGTAGATTCTTGGATTGATGATGAAACTTTAGAACTACTTGCTAAAACCAATTCGTGGGACTTGATCCTGTGGCCATTTCAAACTATGCGTGAAATCGAAGTTATAACACCTCTGAGATCTACATCATCTGATCGCCAGCTCCCTGATGAATGGATTCATCAACTTAAAATACTTAAACCTAAATATATTGTACCAAGTTCGTGTCAGTTTATTCATGAAGATTGGTCATGGTATAACCAATCTTTTTTTCCGATTTCGTATGCGATTTTTCAGCAAGAGATTGAAAAGAAGATTCCAGAGATCTGTGTGCTGCGCATGAATCCTTCTGAGTCATTCATTTTAAGCAAAAACTCAATGAAGCAGGGGCAAGCTTTGAGCTGGATCGTACCCATTGGAAAGCAAGATGTTGATTATCAGTATGATCCTCACCTGAAACCACCACCAACCTCATTAGTTGCACAGTGTTTTAAAGAATTAACACAAGCAGAGGCGGAACGAGTTTATAAATACTGTCAAGATGACTTGTTATTGAAATACAGAATGCTTTCGTTTGAAGAAGAAAGTTATTTCTGCCAAGAGCGAATTTGGAAATTATCAATTTATGATCATTGTGGTGGTCTTGTTAGTTTTTATTATAAAATAAAAACTAACAGTATTGAATTGATTCGTCCGGTTCCAGACACAGAGTTGTCTTGGTTAACAGAAATCGCAATATCAAAATTGTATGCTGCATTAGAAAATGGAGAATCATTAACCTCAATGTATATTCGTATTAATGATATAAAATTTTCTTTAGAAATTGAGCAGATCATCAGTGAGGTTGATATTGTTGAAGATCCTTTAATTCGATGCTTATTTAATTATTCATTCGCCTCGTATCAGAAATCTCAATTGGAACGCATTCGATCAAGTTTTAATAAAGCCGATATTTGATCTTTAAACTTAATTGATAATCTATTATTAGTTGTTATAATAATATTGATTTTGTAGTGTAACATAACAACTCAAGGGGGCCACTATTTTACATTTACCCGCACTCATTCAAGATTTGGGAATTATTTTAGCAGTTGCTGGTGCCGTGACATTGGTTTTTAAAAAAATTGGTCAACCCGTTGTTTTGGGATATTTGGTTGCAGGTTTTTTGGTTGGTCCTGAGGTGAGTTTTTTTCCGACAGTGCAAGAAAGAGATGCAATCAAAATTTGGGCTGAAATCGGAGTGATCATTTTATTATTTTGTTTAGGTTTGGAGTTTAGCTTTAAAAAATTATTTGCAGTTGGTCGAGGTGCAACAGTCACTGCTGTGACTGAAGTTCTTTTTATGTTGGGTATTGGTTTTATCACAGGACAAGCTTTTGGTTGGAGTTCGATGGATAGTTTGTTTTTGGGTGGAATGATTTCGATTTCCTCTACAACAATTATCATTCGGGCCTTAGATGAATTAGGGTATCGTCAACGTGGATTCGTTAATCTAGTTTTTGGTGTTCTTGTTGTAGAAGATCTTGTTGCAATTCTTTTAATGGTTTTACTTTCAACAATTGCTGTGACAAATTCATTTCAAGGGACTCAATTGGTTGAATCCGCTGCTAAACTCGGTTTTTTTCTTTCGATTTGGTTTGTGGGAGGTATATTTTTAGTACCTTGGTTTTTACGTAAAACTCGTAAGTTAATGAATGATGAAACATCATTAATTGTTTCGCTAGGTCTCTGTTTATTGATGGTGATATTGGCAACTCATGCTGGATTTTCGCCAGCACTTGGTGCATTTATTATGGGATCAATATTAGCAGAGACTCCAGATGGAGAAAAAATTGAACATAATTTAATATCGGTCAAAAATCTTTTTGCCGCTATTTTTTTTGTATCAGTTGGAATGTTAATTGAAATAGCACCTATCAAAGAGCATTGGGCCGCAATTTTAGTGATAACCGTTGTGATAATATTAGGAAAATCCATTGCGATAACTATTGGTGCACTTATGGGTGGGCAAAGTATCAAAACATCTGTTCAGACAGGGATGAGTTTAACCCAAATTGGCGAATTTTCATTTATCATTGCGACTTTAGGTTTAAGTTTGGGTGTTATTTCAGATTTTTTATATCCGCTAGCGGTAACAGTTTCGGCAATGACATCATTAACGACACCCTACATGGTTAAAGCCAGCGATCCTGTTTATGCTTGGCTTGAAAAAAAATTACCCGAAGGTCTTCGTCATCGTGCCGTTGATGATGTGAAGGATTTTGTAATTTCGGATAAATCTTCTTCTATTCAAGGCGAGGTTTTAAGACTTTTTTTTAATTCGATTATAATTATTGCAATCGGCTTGGCTGCAAAAACTTGGTTTTTGGATTTTTTGATTAGTCGTCTTGGGAATCAGTCTATTGCTGAGTGGATTTGTGTTTTTGTGGCATTAGCACTTTCTTTACCATCCTTGTGGGCTATTGTTTATGGCTCAGCAATATTTAAAGCAGCTGGATATCGTTTTGAAGATGTGCGAGCTTTAACATCGCAAGCCATTTTGGCATTAATAGCTCGTATAGCTTTGTCACTTTTTTTACTTGGATTTATCATTGCGCAATGCGTATCGGCGTTATGGTCCTTTATGGTTGTTGCAAATTTAACAATTATTGTTGGTTTTTTTGGAGCAAAAAACTTCTCTAAAGTTTATCAATGGTTAGAAAGTCGATTTCTTTCGCATTTAAATGAAAAGGAAAAGTTAAAAACAAAAAATAAAAAAGTGAATCCGTTATTAGCACCGTGGGATGCGCATTTGTCTAAAGTAGAGGTTCATCCAAACTCTTCGGTTATAGGTCTAAAACTCTCTGATATTGGAGTCCGGGAGAAGTTTGGTGTTACAATTGCTATGATCGAGCGTGGTCAGAAGCAAATACTAGCTCCGCGACGTGAAGATCGAATTATGGCCTTCGATCAACTTGTTATTATTGGAACCGACGAACAACTCATGAAGTTTGCTCAATTTATTGAGCCAACTGTTGAGGATATTGAAGATTTAAAATCAGTGTCAAAATACGAATTGCAAAATATTATTATAAGTTTACATCATCCTTGGGTTGGTAAAACAATACGTCACTCTGGTATTCGCGAATCAACAGACGGTTTAGTTGTTGGTTTAGAGCGACTCGGGCAACGAATACTCAATCCTGACTCAATGATTATATTGCAAGAGGGTGATAGTTTATGGCTTGTGGGTAATCCTGATAAAATCTCTCTGCTAAAGAATTAATAAGTGATTTCCCGGTTTACACGGAACGGCATTTCATATTTTTCAATATGTTTATAAATTTTTTCAGCATTTTGATTTGGTCCAATAATATTTTGAACTTCATCTAAGGCATCAAACATAATCATTAAGTGCTTTTGATTTAATTCAGTGATTCGATTTTTTAACTTTTTGATTTCACTGTTTTTGTAATTATTTTTTGCAAGTGTAGAAAAAAGAAGTGATTTACTTTGGCCGATTTCACGACGAATAGCCATTCCTTCTGTGTAAACTCGAGAATATAAGGTGCCCAATTTTATTTTTTGTTCAGGACTCAATCCTTCAGCATTTGCAAATGCGTCAGATGCTCGTTGCATGATTTGTTCTGGGGTATTTGCCGGTGTTTGTGCTTGAATTGCCGCTGAGAGTTTTTCATCTTCTTTTTTTGACTGTGATGTCATACAGGCTGTTAATACGAATGTTAAAATTAAAACTTCAATTGACTTTATAAAATAGGTTTTCATTATCAGACTTCCTTTGTGTTGTTAAATACCAATATCAGCTAATTTTCTAAAAAATTCACCAGCGGTAGTGATAAGTTTAGCTTGATCAATAGCGAATGTGGGTTCTTTTTTTTGGGTTAATTGTGCATATTGAAATAAAATATCATTTGTCGTGATTATGCCAATGGCCTTCATGTCATTATCACATAAAATGACTGACGACATTTTTGTTTCAATAAATTTGAGTGCAACTGTTGAAAGAGGGGTATCTTCGTGAACAAACGCGACCGGTGAGCTTGCAAAAAAATCAACTGGTAAATTTTGAAATTGTTCGCGAGAGATCAAATCATGACTGGTTACGATTGCAATAATATTTTGATCTGCATCAATGATAGGTAGGTGGCGAATTCTTTTATCCTGCATAATCTCTTTGGCCTCTTTAAGAGAGGAGCCGCTTTTAATACATATCAGGTGTGAACTAAAAATTTTTTCCATATGGCCTCGTCATTGATTAAAAATATGTATACATTGTAAAATATAATTTAACAGAGAATATGATCTAGATCATAATATGTGAGAAAATACAAAATTATTGCCTTTGGCTCTTTTGATGACAATAATGATCGGGAGCAAGTGAGATTTTTAAGTATGAAAAAAATGATTATATATGTGTTGTGTTTTGTTTTATTGCTAATTGGCGGTCTTGTTTATTTTCAGTCAAATAAAAGTAAGCAGTATGATTTGGTTAACCCAAAGATTGGGCCAATTAATGAGGCTATTTATGGTTTAGGTACAGTAAAAAGTGAAGAAAAGTTTTCCTTTAAAGTTGCTGTGCCAAAAACGATTAAAAATTTATTTGTCCATGAGGGTGCTCAAGTTATAAAAGGTCAAAAAATTTTAAGTTTTGATGACGGCACAACAGTTACAAGTCCAATTGAAGGTCTTGTTTTTAATTTACCTTACCAAATCGGCGAAAATGTATTTACAGATAGACCGGTTGTCGAAATTGAAAATTTAAAGCAGTTATTTATAGAAGTTGTTTTGGACCAACAAAGCTCAATGCGCGTTAAACAGTCTGAAAATGTAAGAATTAGTTTTGAAAACACAGATCATAAAATATTTAATGGTCAAGTGACTGCATTGTATCATTCAAATGGTCAATTTATTGCGCGAGTCGAAATTTCAGAACTTCCCAAAGAGATACTTCCTGGTATGACGGCAGACATCGCTATTGAAGTGGCGAGTAAAGAGTCAGCATTGTTAATTCCAGTCAGAGCTGTGCAATTAGGGACTGTTCTTATTCAGCGTGATGGAAAGAAAATAAAAGTCAATGTCAAATTAGGAATTATGGATCAAGAGTGGGCAGAAGTTGTATCTGGTGATATTAAAGCCAGTGATCTTATTTTGTTGAAAAAGGCTTTATGATTTTTTTAGCATTTCGTTATTTAATTGCTCGTAAAAAGCAAAGTATACTGACTTTGTTGGGCGTAGCCTTAGGTACTGCTGCGTATGTGTCATTTTCAGCAATTATGACAGGATTTCAAGAAGTTATTATTGATCAACTTGTTAATAATGATGCGCATGTTCGAATAACTGCAAAAGATGAATTGAAAACAGAATGGCAATTTCAAAATTTATTTTACCCTGGTTATGAGCACACTTTTTGGGTAGCGCCACCAACTGGACGAAGTACAGCATTAAAAATTGATTATCCACTCGGGTGGTTTGAGCGTTTAAAGGCCGATCCTCGTGTATTATCTTTTGCGCCACAGATTGGAGCACAGGTTGTTTTTTCAAAGGGTGGACTGACTCAAGGTGGTAGATTGCAAGGCGTAAAACCTGAGGATCAGATTAAAGTTACAAATATTGATAATTATATAATAGAAGGATCATTTAAATCTTTAAGTATTGGTGGTCAAAGAATTATTGTTGGTGCTGGATTGATTAAAAAACTTGGAGCACGTTTAAATGACACAATTTTAATTGCAACAGGTGTTGGCTCTCCGAAGCCATTTAAAATTTCTGGAGTATTTAAACTAGGAGTTACACATTTAGATGAAACATACTCTTTTGCCCATTTAAAAGATGTGCAATCTGTAATTATGCGTCCCAGTGAAATCACTGATATTGCAATTAAATTAGTTGATGTCGATTTGTCTCAGGATTTTGCTCGTCAGTATGCTTATCTCGGACAGGATCAAGTTAAAAGTTGGGATCAGACGAATGCAAATATTTTAAGTGTGTTTAGTCTACAAGATTTTATTCGCAGTTTTATTACAATTGCAATTATGGTTGTTGCTTCTTTTGGTATATACAACATATTAAATATTCTTGTGAATCAAAAACAAAAAGATATCGGAATACTTAGGAGTATGGGGTATGATAGTCGTGAAGTTAAATTTTTATTTTTAATTCAAGGTTTAGTCTTAGGTTTGTTGGGTGGATTAATTGGTTTACTCATGGGATACTTAATGAGTTTATATCTGACGACCTTAAAAATTGGTGGAATGACAGAAAACCTGATGATTAATTTTTCATTAGAAATTTACATTATTGGATTATTTATGGCTACGCTTTCGGCCATAGTATCTTCATATTTACCAGCGCGCGCAGCAGGACAACTGCGCCCCATTGATATTATTCGGAGTGGTGAATGATTGAGGTTGTTAATTTAAAAAAATCATTTGGAGATCCTCCTCAAGAGGTTTTGCACGGTTTGAGTTTTAAAATTGAACAAGGGTCATTTGTTTCGATTACTGGAAGATCTGGATCGGGTAAGTCAACATTACTTTATTCAATGAGTTCATTAGATAATCCGACTTCTGGTCAAGTTTTGTTTTCAAATGTTGATATTATGTCGATGACAGATTCAGAGCTGCATGAATTTCGTAATTTAAAAATGGGGTTTATATTTCAATTTCATTATCTATTACCGGAGCTAACTGCTTTAGAGAATGTTTTGATGCCCGCACGTCGTACAAATCAACAAATGACTCTGAGAGATAAGGGTGTAGATTTATTAGATCAATTTGGTTTAAAAGAAAAGTTGCATCGTTTACCTAAGCAGTTATCCGGAGGAGAGCAGCAAAGAGTGGCCATTGCTCGTGCTCTTATTATGAGCCCACAGTATTTATTTGCTGATGAACCTACGGGCAATTTGGATTCGCAAAATGGACAGATTGTTATGAAGATTTTATCTGATCTGAGTAAAAAAAATAATACAACAGTCATCTATGTAACTCATGATTTAGAGTTTGCATCTTTAGCGCAGCAAAAAATATTTTTAATCGATGGTCGGCTTAAAGATCAGTGATTTATACTAAAGATGATTCATTCTGAGACGATTTTAGATCGTTAAAAATGATGTCGATAACGTATTGTTTTGATTATCATTCTTAAGGAAATAGCTTCATGAATCTACAATGTATACGATTTTTGATTGTCATATCTTATGTTTTCACTTTGCCATTTGTAACAAAGGCTGGTGAAACGATGGGGAGTGGTCTCTTTCAAAAAAATGATTATACAAATATTCCGATTTCAAATGATGTTAAAATGATTTCAGAATCATGCCCTAAAAATATAAAAAAATGGGTCGAAGAAGATTTTAACGATATCTCAACTTTAGGTGTTTTGAATTATAAAAGTGAAGCGCCATCCTGTACGGTTGTTATTAAAAAATATGAAGACTTTATTCAAAATTTTAAAAAAACAGATCCTCAACAAGAGTTTATTCATTCACTTAAACAAAACAATGATAAAAAAACTTCAGTTCAGCAATCTTCCAACAAGCAGTATTCTGAGTATTTAAGTCAACGTTTTAAGTCTAAAATTAATCCTATTTATAAAGATCGATTAGTTCAGTGTAGCTCATTAGGACCTGTTAAAGAAAAAATTGCTCAAACTCGATTTTATGCAGCTTCATCAAAGATTGAGGCTGTAAACTCCTCTTTGGTTGATGAGATATCATATATTGATTCTATCGTGATGCCGGGATCAATATTAAAAGATATTGAATGCACAAAAATCTTTCCTGAAATTGATAAAAAATGTGAATCATATAAAAAAACGGCGAATAGTTGTAAGTTAACGCCTGAAGATCGGCAGAAAAATCTAGTCATAAAAACTAAAAAGAATATTGAAAAAGTTAAATTATTAAAAAAAGCATTTGAAGCCTGTCAATCAACTGTGCTTAAAAAATCGGGCCCAACGGCTATGCTCAAAGGAGCTTCTGTTGAGTTGAAAAATAAAATTAATAATAGTTGTGGTTCAATTTTAGAAGTTATAGCAAGAACTCAAGCAGAAACTCCATGGGTTAATGGTGAAAAATTTAATTCAATTGCTGTAAAATCAAAAGCTCATTATCAGTCAAGGCAGTTTGTAGATACTCAGTATAACAATGATGATAAAATAAAAGAAGCTATTGTTGAACAACTCAAAGATAATCGTAAAGCATACACTGAGCAGTATAAATCAAATTTACAAAATATGATGTGTTTAACGTATAATAATAAAACTGATGGTCAGGATTGTGATTATAAAGTTATTCGTAAAGAAATATCTGAGTTGCCTGATTTAACATTAAACCCTAAAAATATGACAGCTGCTGAAAATCAAATGACAAATTATTTAAAGGCGGAATCATGTTTGTTGGACAAAGGTGAAAAAAGACAAAATGAAAAAGAACGTGATATTGCTATTGCTGAAGGGGTTGGAACAGTTGCAGTTTCTTTGGCTGTGCCAGGGCTTGGTTTGGCGTATAACGCAGCTATAGCAAGTGCACGTGGAGCAAGAACATTGTCATTTATAGGTCAATCGTTAAGTAAAGCAAGTCGTGCTCGTAATGCCATGATTGGTTTAGAGTCGATGAATATTGGTTTGTCTACGGGGCTTGGTCTTAAAAACACAATTCAGTCTTGTTCTCAACGTCTGGCCAGTGAAACAAAAATGTCGACATCTGTTGATAATATATCTGCTATTTCTAAACAAAATATTTGTGATGATCCAGAAAGCCGTGAAAATCAAGCTATAGAGGAAGAAAATAATTGCATTATGAATGCTTTGTTGTCGACTGCGGATACTTTACCATTCATAGCAGGTGTAGCTGGTTTGCCGGCTTTATTAAAATTAAAAAATATAAATGCACTTGAAGCGAGTTCACAAAAAAAATTATCGGATTTTTATAAAAATGGTGATCGTACAGAAATTAATAAAATTTTAGCTAAAAATGGTCAACTCAATCCTGAGCAAAGAATTAAGGCCGCCGAAGAAATGGTTGGTCGTAAATTAAGTCAACGTCAATCTGATTGTGTTTTAAATGCACATAATATTGCTTCGAATAAAGTTATGCGAGTAACGAGTCAATCTGTTGGCGAGACATATAGTACTTCTGATTTATTAGCCAAAAGAACTGTATTGACTGAGTGTGGGTTTTCGTCACAGGAAGTTTCTTTTTTAATGCGTTCTGGAATTACAGGGAATCATGTTTTACCTTCAAAGTTATCTTTGCGACAGCAAGCGGATAAATTATATCAAGAAGCAACTTCAGCTGATCAATCTTCAACAATGATTTTAAAATATAAACAATTATCAGATACAGAATTGCAAACAGGCTCTTATCAAGCGTTGGGGGTAATGGGTCATGACCGAGCCTTAATGTATTCAGATCATTTTCGACATCGAATGTTAGGTAATGATCTTGATTCGTTAACGAATGATATTTTGACTGCGACTATACAAATTTCTAAAGGACAAAAAGGTGCTTCTGAACGAACTGGAAAAAGTGTAACCGCATTGATTGAAGATGAATCACAGAATATGAAAAAAAATGCTGAGGATTTGATTAGACGCGCTACAGATCATAATCAGGCAAAAACAGATGAGAGCAGTCGATATGAGGCTTGGCAATTGATGAGAACCAGAGTTGAACTTATAAAAAAGCAATCTATCGTGCAAGAAAATCATGTAAGCGCTGAAGAACTTCGTGAAATTGATAAAAGATATTATCAAGCTGAAAAAGAGTTGCAAGATTTTATAGAAAAAAATAACTTAAAAAAGAGTGTTTCCGATTGGAGTAAATATGCGCCAGGTCTTTAGGGAAAGAGCCCTAGAATTAGTCTAAAAACTCTTCGTTAAAATATTTTAAATGAATTTTGGGTTGAATACTCTCATGATATTTTTCACGAACAAGGATTTTGATTTTCTCTTTAACTAAATCTAAGTTGGAAGCTTCTGTTTTTAAATGTTCTGCATAAGCATCAGCAAAACATGATCCATTTGGAAAAATTTTAACATGAAATATGATTGTATTTGCAACAGGGTGATCGGCCCAATTATAAATAAATTTCCAATGTGATATGGCTCCTGCAACAACAAGAAAGTGAAAAACTTCATGGCCTCCGACAACAAGCGGAATTAAAATAGGCCATTTTAAAAAATCAAAGACAGCTCCAATAGAGTAAAAAACTCCCCCAGATGCTAAAAGTTTAAGACTTTCACCACGAAATGATTTTCTAAATTTGTAACCGGTCAGTGCACCAATCCAACCAAGACCTAAAAATAAAGTCAGTACAAGCCATTCAGGAAACGACTTGAAAAAAATCACTTGAAGAGTTAACCCCGTGATGGCTATAGCCCAGACAATTAAAAGAATAAGCCAACGCCATGGGCCGCGAAATAAAATAACATGAATAGGTGTAAATGTGCCTGCGATCAGCACCCATATGCCAGCGTGATCTAAGCGCTGCAAAACTTCTCGTGCCAGGCTTCCGTAAGAAAGCATGTGATAAACTCCACTCATTGAAAATAAAAAAACGAGTGAGAATGAGTAGATGGCCAATGAAATAATGCGTGCGGGACTGCCTTTAGCTTTTTGAAACAGGGGAATGCTTATAAATAAAAAAATAAATGCGGCCAATAAATGCGACCAGCTGCTAACAGGGTCATTGAAACCAAAAATAATTTTATTATACAAAACTTGATCCATGTGTGTAAGCCTATCTCGGTGTCATTTTATTGCATCAAAGTTATCAGTTTATCGTCTTAAAAGCCAGACTTTTTACTAGTTTAGCTCAGTTCTATCTCAATCTTTAGTTAAGATTCTGTCATAATAGAACAAGCTGTATCTTTAGTGATTAAATCATGAAAGCGACAGTCGTAACCATTTAAAAAGGCAGCTGAGATGAAGTATTTTTTTAAATCTGTTTTGATATTTATGTTTTTATCGACAAGCTTAATATTTTTTTCTGTTGCTCACGCCTCATCAGTTGAAAAAGTCGCCGAGGCCAATGGATCTCAACCGGCGCGTGTTCAGTTACTGCTCGATCAAAATGTTCAAGTTGGCGATAAACTTTTTTTAATTAATTCTGATCAGAAAAAAGTTGCTCTCGTGCAAATAACTAAAATTGCTGCAGATCAAAAAAAAGCATTAGCTCAAGTTCTTAAAGGAAAAGCGAGTGTTGGTTTGACTGCACAGATGGTGACGAATACTTCTTCGAGTAAAGGCGCAGGGGAGGCGGCTTCAGCAAATCAAAGTTGGTTTGGAAAAGATATTCGTAAATTAAGTTATGGTGGAGTTGTGGGTTTATCCATGAACACATTAAAAACTAAAATTGCACAATACAGTAATTCCACTCCAGAATCGGCGACTTTATCAGGGATGGGGTATAACTTAAAAGGTGTAGTTGATTATAGAGTATTACCGCAGTGGACATTGTCAGCTATGTCGGGTTTGGATCAGTTTACAACAAAAGGCAGTATAACCAATAGCTATTGTGATAATGGAGCATCTAAAAATTGTTCAGTCGAAATATTATATTTAACAGCAGAAGCGTATTTGAAATATAATTACATGGCTGATAAGGCATGGGTTGGTTTAGGATATGGTTTACTTTTGCCAATGAGTTCATCACTTAACATACCGAGTTTATCTAAGCCTGGATTGCAAAACACTGTATTTCTTTCAACGGGATACAACTTGAAGTTATCACCTCAGCTGATAATGCCATTTAATCTTCATTACGGTTTAGATCTTGTCGATGCCAGTGTTGAAACAACTTCCATTTATATTCAAACTGGAATTATGATTCCGTATTAATTTTTAAATCTATTTTGACAGCTGAATTAATTTGAGAGATAAGACCCGAATTCTTGGGGGTTATTTTGAACAAAACAGCTAAAGTATTTTCGCTTATTTTATTTAAAATAGTTGTCTTAACATCATGTCAGCCTAAAAATAAGACAAATGATCAGTTCTTAAAATCGATAGAAAATACTCGAATTGTGAACGGCGAAATAACAAAAGCTGATACTGCTCCGTTTAACTCTGTGGTCGGTATTTTTGATGCTGAATTTCAATTTGCCTGCACAGGGACTCTCATTGCGTCATCTACAGTTTTAACAGCAGGTCATTGTATTGAGAGCAGTTCTAAATCATTGTATATCGTTTTTTCTAATCATTTAATTGAAACGATTAAATTAGGTTTTGATGTCTCTCAGAACGCACAAATTCGCAAAGTGACAAATGCTATGGTTCATCCAGATTACAATGCAAATTCTGATGGTGGTAGTGAATTTGGAATGAATGATTTAGCTGTCCTTCACTTTGAAGGGTTGCCCCCGGCGCCATATAAACCTATTCAGTTAGATCAATCTGTTCCAGCTGAAAAAGAGCTCGTTATTTTATCTGGCTTTGGGGTATCAGATGTTCAAGTGAATGGTGTCGATGGAGCTCGGGTGCCCAATATAGCTGAATTAATTGATCAGGGCTCAGTTATTTGTTTTGATAAAAAAAATACCCAATGTGTCGAAATTATTATGACTGGTGATGGTCCGTTAAGAAGTACGATTGCACCTGTGAGTTCAATTGAGGGTTCTGAGTTTTTAAATGATGAAACTGAATCGGGCACGTGTTCAGGTGATTCTGGAGGGCCTGCATTTAGAGGTCGTGGTCAGGATTATGTTTTGACGGGTGTGACGAGTCGTGGTTCTTTACGATGTAATAAAGACGGTGTTTATACACTTGTGTCAAAATATTTGAAGTGGATTAGCGCAAGGCTTAAATAGTCTTGCTATGTCATATATTCATTGAGTTGGTTGAGTTTCTGTTTCAAGTTTACATATAATAGTTATGTGAGCTTATTAAAACTATTTGCCTCTATTTTAATTTTTATTCAGTTTGGTTGTGCATCGTATTTGTCGCAATCTCAAAAAACACGCGCGTATTTACAATCAGGACAAATTGACTTAGCACTTCAGGACTTAAAAGATAAGGCGGATGTGTCCGGTAAAGATCAGTTGATCTATTTACTGGATTATTCAACTGTATTGCAAATTAAAGGCGAGTATGAAGCGTCGGCCAAAGCATTTCAAAAAGCCGATAAGCTCATCGACGAAAATGATTATCATTCTGTCAGTCAAATGGTTGGAGCGACGTTAGGCTCTGAAGAGATGATTCAATATAAAGGTGAATCTTATGAAAAATTTATGGTGAATAGTCTTAATGCTATAAATTATTTAATGCTGGGTGATCATGATTCAGCTTTGGTTGAATGTCGTCGTATAAATAACAAAATTTCATCCTTTAAAATGGAGCAAAGAGAGCCATATGAGCTTTCACCATTTGCTAGATATTTATCGGCTGTGATTTGGGAGTCTGAGCGTAAATATGATGATGCTTATATTGAGTACGAAGGAGCTTATAAATTAGATCCTAAAATACCCTTCATACAAAGTGATTTAATACGTTCGGCTTATTTAGCGCAAAAACCGGAACAGGTTAAAAAATGGAAAAAAGAGTTTGAGCTTAAAAGTAATGACAATGAATTAAATCCCTTAAAGGATAAATCTCTTGGAGAGTTGGTTGTTATTTTTCAACAAGGGTTTGGAGCAAAAAAAATACCTCGATATGATGAACCTCGATTTCCAACATTGCAGTCAGAGATTTTACAAACTCAAATGGCGCAAGTTCAAATAGAAGATCAAAATGATTTCGTTCAGGTGAAGACTATAAATATACAAACAAAAACAATTTATGATATCGATCAAATGGCTAAAGAGACTTTAACGAGAGATTATAATTCTTTAATTGCTCGTCGATTGGGAGCACTGGCCGCTAAAGCAGTCATGTCTGATCAAATTCGACAAAAAAACCAATTATTAGGTGATTTGGCTTGGATTGCTATGAATATTGCAGATCGAGCTGATTTAAGACAATGGTCAACGTTGCCATCAAAAATTCAAATGGCGCGAGTCTTTTTAAAACCAGGTCGCTATAAAATCAAAGTAGAGCCTGTTGGTGATTCTGGTTCAGCAATCACTGAGGCTCCAATCGAAATGAATATTCAAATTAAATCAGGCAAAAAAGCATTTGTGAATTATAGATCACTAAGATAGCCTTATTTTATGGGAAGTATATTTTTTAAATGGGTTTCGTTTTTGTTTTTGATATTTGGACTAGAATCAGCAAAAGCGGATCAAAGTTTAGAGTGTCCTGATCGTCTAGAAGCGAAATCTTTAACTCAACTACAACAGAGTTTGTCTGCTGATGGTCAAAATTGTTATTTATCAATAAGTCATCGAAATAATTATATGAATTTAATTTATCGAGATTATTTGATGACGAGTCAAGGATCATTATTAGCATTTTTGTCGTTTGGCGATGGGCCGGACAATGAAACAACTGGTGCTAAAGAGTTTTATTTTTTTCCACGTCATCAAAAAAAGCAAAGCTATTATTGGGATTTAGAATTGAATCAATTAGTTGTTAAATCTTCTGTCAATTTTGATTTTATATTCGATATAAATTCGAGCGAAATTTCTTCAATATCAAATGCGACAGTCGAAATTGATCCTATTATATCAAAATATAATGATGGCGGAATAACGATGTGGCCAAAATCTGGATTAATATATGAACTTCCATTTCAATTAGGCAAAGCTCCTTCGTCAGTGATGAATTTAAAAGGTCGATTTAAAGACGCCCATAAAACAATTTGCCAAGTTAAAGTTTCAGAAATTTTTAAAAAAATAACTTCAGATGGTGATGTTGCTATTCGATACAGTGATTCACAGCTGAGTCGTTTTTTAAAAACAAAATGTCCGCAACTCATATTTAATTTTTAAGGAGTGTTATGAAACCAGCTCGATTTACAATAATACAATCTATTGTTTTTTTACTTATACTAACGAGTTTTAAACCTTTAGTTGTCAAAGCAGAAACTGTGGGTCGGTTTACTGGAATGCAATACATGATCAACATAGTGACAGATTCGCGGAATGGACAAGTGGATGATTTGCCAGGCATAATGTATAAAACTATGAATGTTCCACCGCAAAATTCATTTTTAGGTTTAGGTAAAGCGTTGGCTACACAAAAAGGTGAGTTAAGTTTTATATGTAGTTTGAAACAAAACTCTAAGTACCACTGTTCGATTATGGTGTTCAGTACAAAAAATACAAAAATCGATCGTCAGAGCGCATTTATTGAATACAAAGGTGAGCAGGCACGAGCGCTGTACGAGCAATTTACTCCATATGATGACTCTGGTATTATCCATTTTGTTGATGAGGATAAATTATTTCAAGTCATATCAAAACCAGATTTATTTCAGTTAAGTTATAATTATAATGGTTTTTAAAACGCTTTGAATAGAGGAAGACCAACGGATAATCCCCACATATCAATGGCTGATTTTTCTTTCCCCCAGGCGATATAATTGACTTCATAGAAGATTTGATCACCAAAACGTAACCATATGTTACGATAAGTTTCTTGTGTCGTTGATAAAAACATCCCATAACTGACGTATTTATTTTTGAATCCAAATGGATTGTTGTATGTCAGTTCAAATCCTTGAGGAAATATGACTTCAAATTCGGTGTCAAATCCATCGTCGTAGCGGTAGTGTAAACCTTGAAACCCTATGAGTGCTCCAAAAATTAAATCTCCATCAAAAACGTGAGCAAGATCATTTGAGTAATATAGACCCGAATTATTAAAAAAGGCATGATGAGAAATAAGTGCGTCAAATGCTTTAATGGATGAAGTTTCTGTTAAATCATATTTTCCGTACAGCATATATGACAATGCTGTATCTGGCCCGCGCTTTTGCTCTTTGAAACTGTTTGAGAAAATATAAGGGCCAAAACCGAAGGCTGTTTTTAATCGATAAAGTCGTTCTGGTAATTGAGATGATATGGTCAAGTTTTTTTGTTGAAAACTTTCTTTATCAATTAGAACAGTTTTAAAAACTGAATTGTTATTCAGATTAAATGAAAACGGCGGGTTTGCTCCAGATGGTGTAATTAGATTAGGTGACGTAAATGTTATTTCTAAACGTGGTCTTTCAGACCCAATAGGTCCGACTCGGTGGAGTTTGCATCCAATTGATGAATATTCGTTATCTAAACCAGTTAATTTAACTTTATATGGGGTGCAAGTTTTGTCAATCCATTGTTTTACTTTTGAATTATTAATACTTTTGGCGTTGAGTTTAATTGTATCGATAATATTGTTGTTTTGATAAATTTCAATTTTTTCAGGGTGAAAAAGATTAACATATACTTGAGTGGTTAATAAATCTTGTTGTTGAGATGGAAAAACAATTTGATTTTGGTACTTGATATAAACAGGATGAAGCTTTGTTGAAATATTGATTTGTAATAAAGCGCGGGGGGTGAGTAGGTTTGTTTCAGGTCTTATCCACTGAATTGAATCTTTCAGAAAAAAAGCATTAATGTCTTGATGACTTTTTATAATTTCAAAATCTTTAAAGTCTAAATCAATATTCGACTGCCCAATAGAGAATTGTCCCATTGAAAATGTTTGAGCATGAGTACGAGCGGTGATTAAAAATAGAATTATAAAATATTTTAATATTGAGTTTATTGTTAGCTTGAGCATGTCATCATTTTATCTTTTTTAAATGATGTTTAAGTAGTTTAAATTGAGCTGGATCAGCTTTTGGTCCATAAGTTGTTTCTAAATATATTTTCCAAACAAATTCAATCTCATTTATTTTTGATGGCAACGCGGATTGAACTCGGATCTTCCATTGCTGCAATGATTCACTGGGATATTGGTCTAGATGAATCTTTTTAAAGTGATAATGAAATAGTTTGTGAGCTTTTTTATGCGTTGGAAATTTCGCATTTTTTTGATAGTGATGAAATAAAGTAATAAAAATTATAATTAAAAATATTGTATAAAGATAAATTAAAATATGATCTTTATTTAAAGTTAAAAAATGAAGAAGATGAGTGTAATCAAGTTTTGTGTATTCGAGAAAAAAAAGTGTCCATTGATAGTTAATAAAGTCAAAAGATGATGTAATAATATCTAAAAACGTGAATTGCGCGAAGATTGAACGAAGAAATCTATGAGTTTTATTTGCGCGATCTGGAGCGATAATATTTGTAAGATCAAAACGGATCCATTGATCCTGTTCGTTTAAGTATTCAATCCATGCATGAGCATCTTTTTCATATACTGTCCAAAATTGACCAGCGCTATTATACTCTCCTCCGGCGTAACCCACAACAACGCGAGTGGGGATGTTCCAATAGCGTAATAAAATTGCAGAGGCAGAAGCGTAGTGTTCGCAAAAGCCCACCTGAGTATTAAATATAAAATCAACTAAACTTGTCGATTCAAAATTTTTGAGATCAGTTGAGTATTTAAAGTTATTTGTTTTAAAAAAATCTTCCAGGAGTTTAACTTTAGATGAAGATGTTGATGAAGATGTTATTTTTTTATCTAGTTCAAGAATTAAATTTTCAATTTTAGGGTTTTTGTTGTTGATTGTTAAGTAATATTGGCGATCAACATTTTTTGAATGAGAAGCTTTTACGATGTATCCATTGTAGATGATTTGCTCATCTAAAAGTCGACTTAAAACATAAGTATCATTTTTTTCAGAGTAAAGAATTCTTTCTTGAGCTAAGACATATTGAGTGTTTTCTAAGCTAAATATGTTGTTTTTTTGGTGAGATTCTAAAATTATTTTATAATCGGGGGGCGTATTTTTATTAAATTCTATATTTTCAATCAAGTTCATTTTTGTATTTGTTTTTTTCCAAGTTAACCCCATGATTTTATCTAAGACTTGTCCTCTCCAATAAAGATCATTTTTAGTTATTTGAGGTGAAAAAATTTCTGCCCGAAATGCTATTTTATAATTATCATTAATTTTAGATATTAAACCCGGTTTTAATTCTCCTGAAAATCCTGTTTCTCCAGTGCTGTTAAAAAAACTGACACTTGTTCTTGGTGTGTACTTCCAGTTTAATCTTGGAAAAATTAAAAATAAAATAATTGTGAGTGGTGCTGATAAAGCAAATATTTTAATGATATATTTTGTGTGAATTGCTTTAGATCCTGATTTGAAATTTTGAGGCAAAAACAGTGTAAAGTAGTATAAAAAAGTCATTATGGCATAAAGCCCATAAATTAAATCAATTTGAAACATGAATTTTGCGACTGATAAAAATAATCCTAACAAGTAGATAAAGTATGGTTTTTCTTGAGAGTTTTGCTTGTGTTCAATCAGTCGAATGGCTGTTAATATGACCAATAGACATGAAACAGTTTCGTGAGATAAAGTGTAATTAAATTGTTTTATAATATAGGCTGCGCTGAGAAGAGATGCTAATCCTGTCATGTAATTAAGGTATTTAAAATTTTTATAGTATGGAATGATACTTATAAACCAAATAAAAAGAGTCATTTGCAAGTAATTGTTTGGAAGCTCAACGGCTAAGAGGAGTAATTGAATTAAAATAATAAAATAAATTTCTAGTTGAAACATTTTTTTAAAAAAGAATTGAATCAATGGTGTTAAAATCATTTTAATTTCTCAATAGCATACAAAAATATTTTTTTAATTTCAGCATAATCTGAACGGTTAATGTTAAATGTTTTTTCTGGAAATTGAACCGTAATCTTTTTTTGTCGGTCGATTAACTGAAAGATGATGTAAGAAAGTTGCGAAATTTTTTGATCAAAATTTTCGAGTGCGTCTGTCACAGACCAATCAATTAAAATTGATGGTTGAACCTGTGAAGATTGTGAGTATATATTGCTATAAAGTTCATCTGTTTTGGCATATATTTTCCAGTTAATGTTGCGAATATTTGTAGGGAATTCATTTTTTTCAGCATATAAAAATTCTGAATCTTCAGATGAATGTAAAGGATGAGTTCGGAGTAATTGACGTTTAATTTCGAATGAATTTAAAAAATCGACTATATTTAAATTCAAGTAATTAATCTTTTGAGGGAAAATAAACAATATTTGATCTATTGAAATATATTTCCATACTCTTAAAAAGTGTACTGGGAATGTGCTTTCAATTGTAATTTCAGGTAATTGATAGGTTCCATAATGTTCAAAAGTATTTTCGATCGATAATACTTTTGAAGACTGTGCGGGTAATTGCTGAATAAGATTTGTAGAGTTTTTATTTGCAGTAAAATACATTTTTATATAATAAACATCATATTTTGCATAATTTTCTATTTGAAATTGGAGTTTTGTTTTTTCGTTTTGAAAGATTAAGTTATGTTCTCTAAAAAATATTTTTATTTTTTCTAAGTTTTTATGGGTGGTTAATGTGATCGTCACTCCAATTGAAAATAAAAAAAATGAGAAAAGAAAAATAAGATTATTTTTATTGTTAAGACTAATAATGATGATCAGTAGGATGAGTGCGCCATAACTAAATCCAAGAGCAGTTGGGAGAATATAGGGCTTTTGATTGTTTGGAGGTGGCTTAATTCGGAAGTTGATATTTTTGAAGTAATTTTTCAACTTGCTGTTCTCCAAAAAGAAGCCCTTCTTGTTGTGAAAGTCTGTGTGATAATATTGGTTTCATCACGCGTAAAAGGTCATCAGGTGTTACGAAATTTCGGTTTTCTAAAAATGCATTGGCTTTGCACGACTCAATTAATGCAAGTCCGGCACGTGTGGATAATGGCGTAAAATTTTGATGGTTTTCACGAGTGTGTTTTAAAATTTTTGCGACATAAGATGCGATTTTTTGATCTACGTGTATCGACTTTATACTGTTTTGAGCTAATGCGAGCTCTTGCGGTGATAAAATCGCACTTAAATTTTTTATTTTAGATCTTGGGTTTTTTCCAAGAAATATCTGAGTTTCAGACTCTTCAGAAATAAAATCGAGATGTATACACATCATAAAACGATCGATCTGGCTTTCTGGAAGTGGATGAGTTCCGATTTGATTTCGAGGGTTTTGCGTAGCTATCAAAAAAAATACATCTGATAAAGGGTAAGTTATTCGATCAACTGAAACTTCATTTTCTTCCATAGCTTGAAGAAGTGCGCTTTGCGTTTTGGGATTTGCGCGATTGAGTTCATCGGCTATGATGAGCTCAGAAAAAAGGGGGCCCTCTTTGAAGGTAAAGTTTTGAGTTTGGCGATCATAAATCATTTGCCCGATAATATCAGCTGGAAGTAAATCGTTAGTAAATTGAATGCGATGCTGCTTTAATCCAATCAATTTTGCAATTGTTTGAGCAAGTGTTGTTTTTCCGACGCCGGGCTCATCTTCGATAAGAAGATGGCCTTTAGCTAAAAGACAAATAACAATATGAGTTATTTGTTCGTTTTTATCCAAAACTATTTCAGTTGAGCTCTGAATAACTTTATGAAATTTTTCAACAAGCTCTTTGTTTATCATGTTTTTAAAAGATCTTTTTTTAGGTCTATAAGTTTGTCTTCAACTTTTTTAGGGTCTGCCGGCTTACCAAACCAGATTTGAAAAAGTTGAGTTGCGAATAACGAATCGCCTGATATTTTAATAATTTTTTCATCTGGTTTTTGAATAAGCATTGTGGCTTTTGATTCAGTCCAGGAAACTGCTAAAGAAAAAACTTCCCCTGTTTTAAAGGTATTTATTCCTGAGATGATTTTAAAAAGTTCTTTAAGCTCTTTTGAGTAGTTTTCTTCTTTTAAATCATAAGGTAAAAGTGCGTCTTGGAATGAATCGCTGATTTGTTTGCCAGTTAAATCACGAAGCATAGTTAATCTGAGTTGAACGGGTCCTGCTGATTTAAGTGATGCAAGAGCTTGATCTTCATGAGCTATAAAATTTTCTGGTTTAGCGAGTAAAAGTTCAGCAATATAAACTTTAACTGTAACTAAGCCAAAAGCTTTTTTCTTGCGAAGACCAGAGGAGTAAGCTTTTAACTCAGATTTGTTCGCGCCGTCATCGTATTGTGTTGACGCAGCAAGTTTGAAGTCTTCAATTTGTTTTTGAGAGAGAGTTGTTTTTAAGTTCTGAGCAAATGTGCAAAACGAAAACAGAATTGTGAGAATGAATATTAAAGAAAATGTGGGTGTGATTTTTTTCATGTAGCCTCCAGTTTTTATGCTGACAAGCCCAAGGACCAGTGTCAATCTATTCGTGTTCATTAAATAACTAAAGGAGATGTTTTATGCGTTTATCTTTGCGAGTTTCATTGTCGACATTTTTTGCTTTATTGTCTTTTGTTGTCATACTGAGTGTTTCGCCAAAAGTTTTATCAAAAGAAATGCCACAAAGATTGGGTGTTGGTATTAAAGATAACGCATCTGAAAGTTTGCCTTCACTAGCAATGATTTATAACTTGAATGGATTAACTGCTTTAACTGGTGGAATTGGTTTGGATACAAAAAAAGACTATTCAAAATTTCAAGTTAATGCGGGCGTTCGCCATGTTATTTTCCATGAGAATCAATTGCATTTCTATGCAGGTGGTCAATTGGGATTATTAACAACGGAAAATCCAACGGATGGTAAAAACACAGGTTTCGAAGCAAATGTTATTTTAGGAACAGAGTTTTTTCTCACAGGTTTAGAAAATGTTGGTTTTTCATTTGAAGGTGGAATTGGTTTGTCGACTGTTGCGCATACTCGAATTAGAACTATCGCAGACAGTCCTTTTAAAGCTGGCGTTATATTTTATTTTTAATAGAGAGAGGTGTTAGTTATGTCAAAAGCAATTATTCATACAGAGCACGCACCAAAAGCAGTTGGGCCATATTCTCAGGCTGTTTTGTTGGGTGATTTTTTATTTTGTTCGGGTCAAATTTCAATTGATCCAAAAACTCAGGAAGTTTTTACGGGAGATATTAAGCAACAAACTGAAATGGTTTTAAACAATATTGAAGCTGTTTTGAAAGAAGCGGGCCTTAATTTTTCGTCAATTGTTAAAACGACAATTTTTTTAACGAACATGGCTGATTTTGCAGTTGTGAATGAAGTATATGCAAAAAGATTTCCACACAATCCACCGGCGAGATCGACAGTGGCTGTATCGGGATTGCCAAAAGGGGTAAATGTTGAAATTGAAGTTTTGGCCCATAAGTTGGCTTAAGCTCTCGAGTTTATTTTTAATTGCTGTAACTCTTGTGACTGTGCTGATGTTTGTTGATCGCGTGAGTCAGGAGCCTATTAATTTATGGACTAAAAAAGACTTTCCGAGTTTAGATTGTGGTGTGGTGCTGACGGGCTCGCCTGGTCGAATTCGAGAAGGTTTTGAGTTATTACAACAGCGAAAAATAAAAAAATTAATTATTTCAGGTGTGTACAAGGAGGCCACGTTTCAGGAAGTTTTTCCGTATTGGCCTTTTTATAATGAGATTAAGAGTGATGATGTTGTTTTGGAGAAAAGATCACAGACAACGCTGGGAAATGCTCATCAAACTCTTGATTTAGTTGAAACATTAAAGTGTCAGGATTTGTATCTTATTACATCCCAACTTCATATGGCTCGAGCTTATCGAGTATTTAAAGAGGTCTATCCTCCCCACATTTATATCGAAAAATTAACCGTACCAAATTCTAAATTTGAGCAAACGCATTACAGTTTTGCTTTTGAAGTTTTGAAATCAATGTTTTATACGATCTTTAGTCTAGTTGATTAGCTTTGCGTTTTGGTATTTCTGGGCTTTAATTTTTTTCATTCTGTCCGATGAGATGGTATGGAAAAAATGTCATCATTTGATTTGAATCAGCTTTTTTTAGAAAATGTTACTCTTGCTCAAAACAGTATGGATTCAAATATTCAGCCTATATTGCATAATGTAGATTTTCTAATTCCTATGGATCAGACTATTGTTATCGAATCGTCAAATCCAATGCACTCAGTTCAGTTTTTACAAATGTTGGCGGGGTTTAAGCCTTGTAACTCTGGTAAAGTTTTATGGAACGGACAAGATGTTTTTTCGGACGAGCACGAAGTTGATCCTCGTGAAGTGATGGGGGTGTATTTTGAAGGACATTTTCATTCGTCAGAAATTACAATTAAAAATTTTTTATTATCTTTTTTAGACTCGCAGAAAATTCAAGAAGTTTGTGAGATGTTTGAGCTAACACCTTATTTAAACAATCAATTTACAAAATCTAATTATGGAATGCGTAAACTGTTAACATTGATTCAAGTCGCATCAAAAGATCCACAGATACTTATTTTAGAGGATCCTGCCCAGGGGTTGTCAGAGCAGCAATGGCTTAATTTTTTAGATTATATTCAGTTGTTACAGCGAAAAGGATCTGTTCGGCATATATTTATGACGAATCATCATCTAACAGCATTAAATCATATTGAGCATAACAAACTCTTTATCGAAGATGGTCTTATTTACTTTGATGAAAGCGTACCTGCAAAAAAAGTAGCTCATTTTTAATCATTTTCTTAAAAGACTAACATTTTCATTAAATTTGAACATAATAGGAGTATGTTCAAGGATTCTTTAAGTTATTTTTTCTTATCACATTTGATTATTTCCAAAAGATCATCGTCACTTATTCGTCGAATATCTTTATTGTCGTTTTTGGCCATAACTATTAGCGTAGCTATTTTCTTTATTGTTTTGTTTGTTATGAATGGTATGAACGCTAATATCAAAAATCGAATTTTAGCACTAGATCCACATCTTTTTGTTACTTTAGATAAAGATCAAATTAAACAACAGTTCGTGGAAAAAAAATCTTTATTGCAATCAAATGAAGAAATGACGGTTTTAGATTTAGATAGTTATGATTTAATTTTACGAACAATTGATGGCCAATTTAGGGGAACAAATGCAATTGGTTATAATCAGGATGGACTTAATTTTTGGTTATCACAACTTGTCAGTATTAAACAAAAAAATACAAACACTCAGAGCTTTAGCTATGATGCTTTTGAGCAGAAGGATCTTGTATTAGGGGCCCAGGAAATTGCGGTCGGTATCGACTTAGCCAGAGCTTTGGGGATACTTGAAGGTGATGTTGTGACCCTAATTCCTGCTGAAAGTTTGTTGTTGAGCTCTATTGAAACACCACAATTTGAGAAAGTGACAGTTAAAAAAATACTGACAACTGATTTACATGACTTAGATGCAAAATTGGTATTTTTTAATAAAGACTTATCAATGAAAACTTTTTTGTCGAGTGTGACAAGAGTTTCTGGGTTTCATGTTTGGTTAAAAAATACAAATGATATGGATAAATTACAATCAAAACTGAATCAAAAAGGTTTTGTAAACGTTGAAACGTGGAAACAAAAAAATTCTGATTTATTTTTTGCTTTATTTTTAGAAAAAACAATGATTGGTATTTTTTTGGGGTTAGCTGGACTTATTGCTTCATCATCAATTCTAACAGTGCTGGCGATGATTTTATCACAGAAAAAAACTGATATCGCTATTATAAAGACGTTAGGGTATTCAAATCAAAAAACATTAAAGTTGTTTATGATGATGGGTTTGTGGATATCGTTATCGGGATTGTTTTTAGGAACGTTAATTGGGGTTGGAGTGAGTTATTATATTCAGTATCATCCATTGAATATCTTGCCTCAGATTTATTATGATTCGACTATACCTGCACTTGTTAATCCATCTTTGATTTTTTACGTTTTAACTTCAGTTATAGCTTTAGCTGTTGTGGGGTGTTATTTGCCGGCAAGAGCTTCTTTAAAAATCGAGCCGGCCATACTTTTAAAATCTAAACACTAACTCCGAAATCTCTTAAAGCATTATTTAATGAGGTTTTTTTGTTTGTTGAATCTGAGCGAGTTCCAATGATTAATGCCGTTGGTACGCCATATTGACCTGCGGGATATGTTTTCATTTCCATGCCTGGGATAACGACTGAGTGAGCAGGAACATAGCCTTTATAAATGACAGGTTCACTCTTTGTAACATCAATGATTTTGGTTGAAGCGGTAATAGTAACACCCGCACCTAAAACAACACCTTGATGTAGGTGAACACCTTCAACAACGATACATCGACTTCCTAAAAAGCAATCATCTTCAATAATGACAGGTTGAGCTTGAGCGGGCTCTAAAACTCCACCGATACCAACCCCACCAGATAAATGCACATTTTGACCAATTTGAGCGCAAGAGCCCACAGTCGCCCATGTGTCGACCATAGTGCCAGCACCTACGTATGCACCGATATTAACATAACTTGGCATGAGTATCGCTCCAGGTTCAATGAATGATCCTTTGCGAGCAAGGGCTTGTGGAACTACGCGTACGCCATTGTGTTCGCTAAATTTTTTAACAGGTATTTTGTCAAAATAACTGATATCGCCTGCATTAATAATTTGATTTGTGGTGATTTTAAAATAGAGTAAAATTGATTTTTTTACCCATTCATGAGTGATCCATTCATTATTCATTTTTTCACATACGCGGATTTTTCCTTGATCAAGAGCTTCAATTGCAGAGTGAATAGTTTCTTTATCATTGGTTGATAAAATATATGAATTGTTATCTGTAATTGTTTGGTGGAGATTTAAGATTTTTTGTTTTAATTGATCATTTTGCATAAGAATAGTCTTTCTATGTGGATGGTTTTCGTAACTCTGAAATTTTTAATCCGGCGATAATTGCAGGAACATGAATATCTATTATAGGTTGAAATGAAATATCACGTTCGATTTCGTATGTCAGTGTGGGTATTTTTTTTTCTAAACCTGCGTATGTTCCAAGTGATCCCGGTGTTGGATATCCAATGTCGGGCTCGATTTTATAACCAGTCTTTTCAGCAATCACAGTGGCCTCAGGTAAATCGCCGTTTGTGTTGAGCATGGGTTTCCATGAGTGAAGTGAGAAAATCACATGAGGTCTAAATTCATCAATAAATTGAATTAAAGCTTTGTTTTCAAGCTCACTGGCTGGAGATGGGCCCGGGTTATAACGCTCAGTTGCGGCAATGGGAGACCAATCTTTTGTTGGTAGATTGCGATTGAGATCAACTTTGTTTGAATTTCCACGTGTTTTAAGTAAAACACCTTCAGGATTGAGTTCTGGAACTATCACTAGATTAAGAAGCAAGTTGTAGTCGAGTCTCATTTTTTCAAGAAGGCCGCGCGCAGCAACAACTCCTTCTGGCTCATCACCATGAACACCTCCTAGTATAAGTGCTCTAGTTAGGTTTTGAATTTGTGATGGATGACTCATAGTTGTCGGCGTGAAGTGATAACCATGAATAGGAAGCCCAAGTTTTGTTGAACCAAAATTAATCATTTTCATTCTAATGAGCATGGGCTAATATTTTAAGAATGTCATCAAATGAAATGTCACGTAATTTATTTTCTTATCAAAACAATGATCTCTGCTTTTCAGGTGTTCGGCTAACTGAAATGCCAGAGGTTAAAAACTACTCAGAGCCATTTTTGATTTATAAAAAATCACTGATTGCTGAAAGAATTCAATGGGTCAAATCATGGAAAAAACTCAAGCAGTTGCACTTTGCAGTTAAGGCAAACTACCACCCGAACATTCTTAAAATATTTTTAGAAAATGGGTGTGGTTTAGATGTTGTCAGTCAGGGTGAGATTCGTGCGGGACTTGACATCGGATTTAAGCCAACTGACTTTATTTTTTCAGGAGTGGGTAAAACAAAAGCAGAGATTGAATTTGCGGTAGATATGGGGATTTATCAAATTAATGTTGAAAGTGCTTCTGAGCTTCGTCGAATATCAGAAATTTGTTTACGCCGAAACAAAAAAATATCAGTTGGTTTGCGTGTTAACCCATTAATTGAAACTCCAACACATCCCTATATTTCAACAGCTTTAAAAGATTCAAAATTTGGAATTGATTTAGTTGATGTTCCTGAGTGTTTAGATATTATAAAGAAAAACTCACTTGTTGAGTTTAAGTGCTTGTCATTTCATATTGGTTCACAAATTTTAGATCCACTCGTGTTTAAAGAGTCTGTTGATAAAATGAAAATATATTATCTTGATTTGAAAAAAAATTTTAGCACCCTGAGTCGCTTTGATTTAGGTGGTGGATTGGGGATTGATTATAAAGATCATGATTTATTTAAAGATAAAATGAGATGGGAATCTTTAAAAACAGAATACAATGACTCTTTAGTGAATTTAGATGCAGATATACTCTGCGAGCTTGGACGCTTTATGGTTGCGCGTTCAGCCATTTTTATTTCACAGGTTCAGTATATTAAAAATAAAAAAATGTTAGTTTTAGATCTTGGTATGAATAACAATATGAGACCTTCGTTATATCAGGCGCATCATCATTTTTATAATTTACATAAAAACGATCAGCAAAATCACAATTATGCTGTTGTTGGACCTATCTGTGAGTCATCTGATGTTTTTCATAAATCATTTACACTTCATACGGTGCACGAAAATGATTTGCTCGTTATGGCCGATTGTGGTGCTTATGTGCGTTCAATGGCGAGTCAATATAATTTAAAAAATATGGCATCAGAAGTTTTTATCGACTAACGACAGTTGTTTGATTTTGGATAAATAATTTTGTTGCATGCTGGTTGATTGTCAGTGCACATGAGTCTTAAATGAAAATGATCTCCATGGCCATCGACATGGCTTAGAATATTAAAAACTTGACGTGCAACAGAGGCATCTGGGCCTGTAAATTCATTATTTTTTTTCGCGTAAGCGCATAAATCATTGATAATGTGTTGATCAGTAAAAATGCGGGCAATCGGAGTCGTTTTTTGTGTCACTAAAAATTTAAAAAGTTCAAATGTTTTACGTGTTGAATAAGCATTTGTGTTAAATATTTTATTGCGACGATCAACAACAACTGGAAATTTAACGCGGCCATTTGGCGTTGGGTAACCTAAATCAACATCCATTCCAATTTGGTGGCTTACACTTGGGGGTAAACGTCCACCTTGAATTTTTGAAATATTGGCAACATAGAGTTTGTCTTGATTTTCATTCATTTTTTTACCAATGGTTTCAATGATATCCATCATTTCTTGTGTTCCATAAAAAGTCGATCGTTCTGGAAAACTAATTTCGTATAAATTTTGTAGTTTTAATGTATTCATTTGTTCTTTTAAAGATGAGGCATTTCTTAACTTGCCTGCATCGTAATCGCCGAAAGCTTGATTTTTTTTAATCACTCGTCCTGTCTGATCAACTTTAAAATTCTCATTAAAATCGTTGGAATCATCTTCTGCATCATCGTTTTGTTCATTTGCAGAAGTGTCGGATTCATTATTGTTTTCAGATTCATGATTTTGATTTGATTTCTTTTTTTTCTTCTTAAGATAGGCAAGAGCATCATCGAAAAGTTCGTCAAGTTGTGTTGTTGCTGCAGTACCAACATAACGGCCTTTGATTTCGTGACTTTGACCTTCTGCTTGTAATCCATTTTCATCTGTTAGTGTGGAAGGATGAGTTTCTTTTGTTGTATCCGATGTGGATTGATCACTTTCGAGATCATCATTTTTTTCAGTTTTATCGTCGTTTAGATTTAATACTGTTGGTGACTGACTCATTGTTTCGTTTTTTGTTTCTAATTGTTCCGTGTAAATTTTTTTATCTTTTTTAATAAATAAATCAATAATTGATTTTGTACATAAAAAGTTGTCATTTTTGTCAAAATCTAAACAGGTTACTCGAGCTCGAACTTGAATATCTGTTTCATCCGGCGTTTGATTTGTAATCGCTGGTTTAAGAGGGAAAATTCCTTTTTTAGGACTATGTTTACCTGAAATTAAAAATACTTTCTGGCCAAGAATTTGTGTTTTATCATCCGATAATATTTCAACTACACCAGAGACTTTCATTTCACGAGTCTGAGAATTATATGTTGATTTTGTGTCGCTCAGTTTGACAAGGCCAATATGAAGTTCTTCATTATTGTGTTTGTTTTTAATTTTTCTTTCAGGTGCTTCGTATTTTAAAGCAAGGTCATTGGTTAATTTGTCATATTTTTGTAATGTAGGTTCAACTTTTTGATGAATTATTTCCTGTTGCTCTTCGACTGATTGTATTTGTGAGCTATATTTTTTAGGCGCACAACTTGATGTCATAAGAGATATTAAACTTATTGCTATTAACAGATTCTGCATGACGTACTTTATTTTCATACAAAAGAGTACAGCAGTTTTAAGGCCAGTTATTAATCGAGAGGTCTCATATATTCGTTATAATATCGAATTAATTGAGGATGCAGTGTCTTTTGTTTAGACAGTCATCTGGTCTTGGTGACAAATATTTGTTCAGATGACAGAAACTGTCTCAAAGACAACTTGAGATTCAGTGTATCCAGCAATTAAATTAATAGCTAAGTTTTCGAATTGAGTTCCTGAATCTGTTAAACAGATAGTTAATAATTGTTTTTTATTTAAACTCGGTTCTATTTTTTCTGTGCAAAGTAATCTTTGAGATGTAAAATCATTTTGTATTTCCTGAGCAATAGCTTCACCGGAATCAATTAATTTTACATGTAAACCAAATACTTTTTGAATAGCTGATTTAAGAAGAGGATAATGTGTGCAAGCCATAACTACAGTATCAACATCTTTTGACTTGAGCTCTTGAAGATAACGAAAGGCAATTAAATTTGTGATAGGGTCGTCGTGCCAACCTTCTTCGGCAAGTGGAACAAATAACGGGCAGGCAGTACTTAAAACTTCTATGCTTGAGTCATGTGAGTGTATTTTTTTTGTGTAGCTTTCTGATTTAACAGTTGCGCGTGTTGCGATGACAGCAACTTTTTTATTTTCCGTTGTCATCGCCGCAAGTTTAGAACCTGGATCAATAACATTGTAGACGGGAAGCCCACAATACTCAGTTTCAAATATTTGCGTGGATGCCGTATTACAGGCCACAACAATGGCTTTTACATCACGATGTTTTAAAAAATTCATATTTTGCTCTGAGTACTTACGAACGGTGTCAGAGGACTTACTTCCGTAGGGTAGGCGTGCTGTATCACCAAGGTAAATAAACTGTTCTTCTGGGAACTTTTTAAGAAGTTCTCTTAAAACTGTAATTCCACCTATTCCAGAATCAAAAACTCCGATGGGTCTTGAATCAAATAAAATTTGTTGATCTTTTGATTTAGACCCTTCTGTCATATTTAGGTTCTCACTCCATGCGCACGTGATTCAGAAATTCCGTTAGATGACATTTCCATAAACAAGGCTTTATCTTTCATTTCTTCAATTGCTATGGCATTGATATAAGACATCCCACTTCGTAAACCACCGCATAATTCATGAAGAACATCTTCAACATGTCCTTTAACAGTTACATGAGTGGATTCGCCTTCAGGCGCCATTCCTTGTGGCATATCACCGCGCCATGAAATTTGAGCTTTTTTAGAGGCCATACCGCGGTATTGCTTTTTGCCGTTAACGATATCGCCTGGGGTTTCAATTGTACCCGATAACATAGAGCCTAACATAATTGCGCTAGCCCCAGCGGAAAACGCTTTAACCATATCACCACTTGTGCGAAAGCCGCCGTCGGCAATAACAGGAACTCCGTAAGGAGCTGCTGCCTCAGCGCAGAGTGCGATAGCAGTTAATTGTGGAACGCCACAGCCGGTAATAATACGTGTCGTGCACATTGATCCAGGGCCAATACCAACTTTGATAGCATCTGCTCCGGCTTCAATTAAATCAATTGCAGCGTCAGGCGTTGCTAAGTTACCTGCGATAACTTCTAAATTCGAATAAGTATCTTTAAGCCATTTTAAAGTATCCATCATGTGCACAGAGTGTCCATGCGCAATATCAATAGTCATCAAGTTAACACCAGCCTTAACGAGAGCTTCAGCGCGTTCTTTAAAATCGCCATTGACTCCAATTGATGCTGAAATAATTGTGGCACCAGATTCTTTAACAGCTCTAACTTCAGCAACTTGGAGATCCACATTCATAAAGCGATGGAGTATCCCTAAACCTCCAAATTTATGCATAGCTATCGCCATTTTAGATTCAGTGATCGTATCCATATTAGCAGATATAATAGGAGTTTCTAAAAATTGAGTTTTGGTGAGTTTAGATTTCAATGAAGGATCTTTGCGTGAACGCACTTCTGATCGTTTAGGCATAATCAAAACGTCGTCAAAAGTTAATCCGTGGTTTCTATTTTTGATATCTTTCCAGTTAAACATAAGTGACATGCGTTAGGTCTCCTGTTTTTGTGAGGGTTGATTTGGGGTTAAATCATTTAAAGATTCATAGTCGGTTAAATATCTTAAAAAATTTTTTAAAATGACATAATGAAAAGCAATAATAACGAGCGAACTTACACCAGTCAGTGCAGTAGCTGAGAAAAAATGATTATTAAAATTCAGATATTCATCAAAAAATAGAGTCATCATGGCTGGAATGATTAAAACAAAAATAATAATATAAGTATTGAGTTTGCCCCAAAACCTTTTTGAGATCATTTCCGATAGTTCTAAGGCATCAACCTCGCCATTTTGATATTTTTTTGAAAAAAAGACGACAAAGGGTGTGAGTAAGTAAAAACTGTATTTAATAAGTCCAGGGATAATCAATAAAAAGCCCCATAAAAATGATACGCCAATTGCTCGAATTGACTCTAAAAAAGAAAGCTCAAATGTTGAGCTAAAAAAATGTGAAAATGATTTTGGCTTGTAAATGGCCAGGTTAGGAGCCGTGATGGAATAACCGAAGCCAAAGCATGCAATAAGAGTTAGAAATAAAGGGAAAAACAAACTAGAAATCAAAGATATAGAAATATACATCCATAAATTGCTTGAAAAGCCATCTTGTGACCTTAATATATTTTCAACTTTAGAGTTAATATGTTGATCTAAATTGTTAGAAACAAATAAAGCTAAAAAAATCGGCAAAAATGTAACACCGATAGCTTTTTTAATATTAAAGAGACTTGCATTTTGATCTATAGACACAACATGCTTTATCATTGGTTGATAATTTGAATCAGTCAATCAAAAGACTTGAATGAATTTGTGCGAAAAAATAAAAGAAAAACGCGTGACAAAGCGTTTTAAAATTTATAAATTCAGAGTTCACATTTTTTTCGATCTTAAAAATTCGAAATGCCCCGGTGGCGAAACTGGTAGACGCACAGGACTTAAAATCCTGAGCTTCGTTAACACGGGCGTGCCGGTTCAAGTCCGGCCCGGGGCACCATTTGTCAAGCGAGACGAACTCACACGCTTGAAAAAATGGTTCTTCTCATTTAACAGTGGTTCTTCTGGTTCTTCTCATTTAACAGTTTATCACATAGCGCAAGTACTCTTAATCTATAATTATTTGATGGTGGAAGTGTATCCAAAATTCGGCTCTATTCAGTCAGAGGGGGGGAGCTTATCCAGCTGACGCTGATCAACAAGTTTAGCAGCAGGCCCAAAAGGCTCTTTGCTGCGAGAAGCAATATATTTACGAATAGGTTTCCCTAGTTGACCAAGTGCCGTTACCGTCGATAATGCTAAGCGCAGAATGGAAAAAACAGAACTAAAAATTCAAGAAGTTGTTTTAAAAATAAAACCGATTCAGATTGGTCATGGTCTTACTACTTATGAAAATATTTTGAAGAATAACTTCCGAGAAGTAGAATCTTGTTTCATTGAACTTGGATGGCCTTCTGACAAAGAATCACTTTGGCCGACAAGTCTCGTTAGTTCACCAAAAGACACTTCGTTTGCGTCTTCAACAGAAGAATTTCTTACTTCTTTATTCCGCAATCCGTGTCTTCAGCGTACTAATTTGAAAAAAATAGGCCTTAGTGAAGATTTTGAACTTAAGTCTAAATTTGATGAAATCCCTTTCCTCGCATTGGATGGCTACTTAGCCACTGTCATGTCATATGTTGGATGGTACGGACAGAATTATTCAGACCTTACAGAGCTTAAAAAAGTTGGTCTTGAAATTATAAACGAAACCTTTGGATCTCCAAGCTATCATTACAAATGTTTCTTCAACGATTTTCAAATTTGGTCAGATAACTTCGACAGTTGGGATGTCATGTTTAGCTTTATTGTACTTAACAATAAGAATAAGACAATCACCATTCTTCATACGCATGGCCAACAAGCTGAGTAGAACCCTGAGTAGTCAGTTCTGGTTCTACTCCATCAGAGGGGGAATCGCAGTTTCAAGTTAATGAATTCCTCTAAGTGTATTGACTTTTAAAAGTACGCAGAGTGGTCTGGGCTGCAAGGGAAAATTTAGACATCAAATTATCAGCCTCCTTTTGGGGCTTTTTTTCTAAAACAATGGCTTGTATTAGCCCCATAAAGCTGATTACAAGCATTTCTAGGGTTTCTGTTCGGCTCTGTTTGTCGTTTAGGTTTTTAATTGGAAAACGTTCATTGTAGTAAATAGTTAACTTTGAGATAAATTCTTCTCGACTTCGCTTTACAAGGTAAATCCCATTACTATCTCGACCAGAAAGGAAAAGCATATGTCTAATACTTTTTTGTTTCATAAACAGAGAATACACATCAAAAACCAAACAGTTCAAAAATTCCTCAGGAGTTTCAAATTCAAGAGAGTTCATCTTTTCGGTGACTTGGTAAAGAATTTCAGAAGTTGCGACTTCAATCATACGTAAAAGCAAATCTTCCTTTTTATTGAAATACTGATAAAAAGATCCAATACTGACTCCTGTAGCCTCGGCGACTTTATTAGTGCTAAACTTATCCAACCCAACCTTATCAAGGACTTTAAATCCACCTTCAACCAAATCCATGGTCAGTTGAATAGATCTTTTCTGAACTGGTAAACGTCTTGAATTGATTTTTCTGTGTGGCACAACTACTCCTTTTAAAACATGAGCACTTATATATTAAATACTCATGTTTAGGAATGGAAATTTTTAAATAAAACACGAGTAGGAAGGTTTACTTATTATGGTAAAATGGCACCATGATAAACAAACTAAAATTTCTATTTAATTATTTGAAGTTCGCAAAAGATCCTAAACGTACAGAACTAATTTTTAAGTTTATTGATGCTATACGATCTATGCCGGAAAAAAAAGAACTGTTTAAGCACTATGAGTCAGTTTATCTTAACAATGAAGGGTTTCGACGCATGTGGGAGGACAAATACCTTCCTCAACTTTCGATTGAGAATTTGTCAAGGATGCCGCCGGAGAGCTTTGGGAAGAAGTATTTAGATTTTCTAATGAAACACAATCTTGACTTGAATTTCTATCCTGAAATAGAGACTAGTTCAGTTATCGACTACTTCTTACTGCGATTATACAAGACTCACGATTTGTATCATGTGTTGCTAAATGAAGACATATCTTATAGAGCGGAGCTTGCAGTTCAGGCATTCACGTTAGCTCAAACACAATCAGCAATACCTGCAATAATTTTGTCAGGAGGCATATTGCACGAGGCGCAAAAACATCCGCTAGATATTCCTCAGCACTTTGAAGATCTCTTTAGACTCTACCATCTTGGCAGGTCAATACCACCTTTGTACGGAATTCGTCTTGAGGACTATCTAGAAAGGCCTATTAATGAGGTAAGAGCTCAAATCAAGATTTCTTGAGATCAGACCACGGTTAAAATTGAAGAGTTCTTGAAGCTTGGTTCCATTAAATAAGTCGAGACCTTTTGGATTACGTGCGAGGGGGCATGTGTAAAGCATAAAACGCAAGTTTTTGTGCTTTAGTGATCCGATATAACTATGCAATTTTCTTCCTACCCGAGAAAAAACAGCACAATTAAAGATTATATTTTTGATTATTATTCCAAGGGAGTACCTGAACCGCTTGGTATTACTTTAAAAGAAAATCCACAAAAAATTATCGGAACAGTTGGTTGTTTTTGGACGTCCAAACAAGCCAAGGCCATGGAGTTAGCCTACGCAATAGGTGAGGAGTATTGGGGTAATGGATTCGTGACTGAAGCGTCTCAAGCCGTTATTGATTATTGTTTTAAAGAGTTCTCGCTCAAACGAATACAAGCTCGTTGTAAGGCTGAAAACAAACCATCAGCGAGAGTAATGGAAAAAATTGGTATGACCTATGAGGGAACGTTAAAATCAGCAATTTATCATCGGGATCGATATTGGGATATGGCTTATTATGCCAAGGTTGTAGAGTGATGATATTCTGGAGGCGATATTCAGGTCGTGAGGCTTGGAATATTGTCAGGCCTTAGAAACTAAATAAAACAAAAAAGTTTTTCTGATTGAATTTTTGCTATTCTCAGTGCGCTCAGTAAATGTAAAAATACAATAACATTTAATTTCAATTTTTTACATTCGCCACTGAAGTAAAACTGTAATGAATTTAGTTAGCTGTAGGGTTAAATTTCTTTATTTCTTTGCGAGAAGTCTCACCTGTGATCGAAAAACCAGCGCATAGGCTCAAAACTCCAGAAAGATCTTTATCACTCAATTTATAAATTTCTGAATCAGTCGCTGTTTTATCAAATTTCTTAATAGTCTTAAAAACACAAGATTTAAACTCGCGAAAAGATTCTGAATCACTAAAAAAATCGCAAATTTGTTTTTTTTTACTTTGATTAATATTCTCAAATTTATTCATTTCATCAGTGCAAATACTTGCAAAAGAATTTGTAGACAATAAAAATGCAATCGTGATCGATAAGTATTTTAAATTTTGCAAAATAGACTCCTCGTTGAAACTGAATCGGTTAGATTAGTATTATCGTTAATAAGACTTTGGTCATGTTTTTTATGTTTCAGATTGTTGGAAAGTTACAAGTTGAAATAGATCAGATTCTAGGTAAACCACCAAAAACAAATTACTTTAATGAGTACGATTATATTTATTGGCTAGGCCCTGAGCGTGGTTTTTTTGGTATAGATTCAGAATGGTTGGTGATTAAATTTCGGAATAGTATCGAGGTAAAGTTCTAAGTGATTCATCGACGATAAATCCTTGGTTTTATATTTGCAAATTATCTTCATATCAAATTTTAATGAATCTGAGAGGTGCATATATGAAGTTAATGACTGCAATTTTAAGCTTGATGTTAATTTCTTCGACAGTGTTTGCTGCTAATAATTGTTATATCCAAGCTGTAGGGGATCGAGCGCTTGCTGTTTATAGCGATGGGGAAAGAGTTTCAGAATTATGGGAACGTTACCCTGAATATGCCTATGATTCTTTAAAAGCTCTTCAGGATATTGGGTACTGTGCAGCTTCAAAGCCTAGAAGTTGTAAAATTCAAGCCGTAGGGGATCGCGCACTTGCTGTTTATAGTAATGGACAGAGAATTTCAACAGTTTGGGATGATGTCCCTGAGTATGCTTATGATTCTTTAAGAGCACTTCAAAAGCTAAGATATTGTAAGTAAACGATTAGCCATTGCCGTAAACAGGATTGATAGAAAAGACAAGTCGTTTTGTATTTCTTGAAAGTGTAGTTAAAAAATGGGAATATTTTCTCATTATGAGTGATCAAACTGACCGAAAATTTCTTTTAGTGATGATGTTTTTTCTTTTAGGACTTGGTGGTGTCGGTTTTTTTTATGCATCAAAATTACCCGCTTATAAAGATGAGGCTTTCTATCAAAATCAGTATATGTCCATTGCTGTTGAATCATCAATTAAAGACGCATCAAAGAAATTTCACGAATTAAGAGATAGCCAACTTACGAATAAGTATAAAATTCAAGATTACTCTTTGACGGCTTTTTCAATCGGATTAGTTCTGTTGGGGGTTATTTTCTTGGGAGGAAGGCAGGCCACGGCTTTTAGCTCAAAGAAAAAAATTGTCTTTCTTGGTATTATTTCGGCGCTCATGACTTCGAGTGCTTCATGCTCTTTGCTATTGTTAGATTTTAATCGCGGTGAGTTTCCTTGGTGGGCTGATTCATTGAGTATTCCAGTAATCACGCAAGAAATCCCATTTTTTTTGTTCTTAATGATTTGGGTTTTCGTTCATTTTTTGTTTTTACGACCGAAATTTGAGTGCGGAAAACCTATATTTTGTCTTGAAGTCTTAAAATCTAATTACTGGATCACCTTTATAACATTAATTTCGGTGCTGTTTTTGTTAGACTCAATAGTTCGTGGTCGTTTTATGATGGTGATGCCTGGTTGTCTTTGGGTTTATTTTTATCTGTCTCTCGCCTCGGGCCGAATTAATACGAGTCCAAAGCGCGAACATCAACCGATCATTTGAAAAGATAAAGCGAGAAGATCAGATGAATGATCATTTATCAACGCTGCTTATAAATAAGTTATTCAAAGGTTTACGTTCAGAAAAACCATTTTTTTGAATAGATGTAAGTATGAGAGATGTATCATAACCAAGTTCTATAAATTTATCGTTAATTTTTTTTAATTGTTCTAATGATAAATCAGGTGTTCGTGATAAAACCCAAGCGTATTCTCGTTTAGAATCACCCACGATTGCATATGAGTAATCAGAAGCTAAATCTAAAATCCAATAATCACCACCAAATTTAAATATCCATCCAATAAATTTAACAAATGTCACTTTCAGTTTTGAATTTGACTGAGCATCAACAACTTTAGCACGGCCTTCAGCTGACGAACGCTCGCCATCCTTCGTGTCGCATGAGTTATCAACTTTAATGAGTCCAGTATCTAAAAGAGTGTATTGAGCAGTTGTATTACTAGAGCATTTTCTTTGAAAAAATTGAGGTATACTTGCGACTTCGTACCAAAGACCCACATATTTATTAAGATCAACTTGTTTAACAGTTGGTGGAGGTTCTATGGCCCAGGTTTGGTGGATAATAAAAATGAATATCAAAAATAATTTACGAAACATATTTATCCTTTTGGATTTTTGTGATTAAGTTGCGCCTTCTAACACAGTCTAACATTTACTCTTTGCATTCGTAAACATCAAAAAAATCTGTAGGACCTTCACCCCAAAAACCTCCATGCATTCGTGAATCAGTATGTTTAATCATTGAAGCTGTTTTATATTTTTTAGCTGCTACAACATGAGCTAATTGTCCTTTGGAGTATGATAATATTTTGATTTCGCCGATTTTAAAACAATTTTTTGAATCAACAGGATTTTCTTTTTTTAGAATCTTAATTCTTTGGGCATTAGCCAGATTCGATGCGGTTGGTTCAAAGTTATTTGAATCCCAATTTGAACATGATGATAGGAATAAATGAAAAACAAAGAGAAAGTATTTGAAAAACATTAGTTATGTTAATTCGTATTATGTTGTATTTTCAAGATTTAGTTTGGATTTATATCTAATTTAATCAAAAAAATCGATAGCATATCTGTATAAAAGTTAGACGTATATTTTTTATGTGTTTAAATATTTACAGTCGCGAGCTTTCAATAAAACTGATATTTAGTTATTAGTGGAGGTCATTTTTATGAAGAATATTCTTTTTCTGACAACAATTTTAGTTGCAATTGGTTCTCAAGCAGAGGTTTTTAAGCTGCAAGAAAAATGTTATAACAAAGTCAGTCGAGTGCAGCAGACTTTAGCTGAAAGCTTTTTGACTGGATCTGAAAAATTACAGATTTCAGTAGTTGCAAAAGGAGCTGAAGGAAGCGAAGATGGTTTAAGTTTGCTTGAAGGAACTGGTTTTTTTATTGTAGAAAGCGAAGATCAATCGACATCAAGTTTTGAAACTATATTTAAAGTATTGCCACTTGGTGATGATTGTAAAGTCGTTGAAATGAAAACATCAGGTGAAGAAATTTAAGTATTCACTCCACAGTTATTTTGCTTCATAGCTCTTGCAACATTTATAAACAATGTTGGAATGGTATTTAATTTTCACAGTTTGTAGTGTCTTAAAATAGTAAGTCTTAATCTTTTGATATTATTTTTTGATATGAAATATTAAAAATTACACATTGCGCAAAGAGGATTAAGTGTAAGTTTATTTGTGATGATGGAGTTGTTAAGATATCCTTAAAGTTTTTGTAAGAGAAGATTTTAAGGAGCCGTATGAAATTTTTATTTTTAGCCATATTAATTAATGTATCCTCTTTTGCTCATGCATCTGAACTTAAAAGTCTTAACTGTGTAACAGAGTATCCAAGCGTTTCGTTTGTTGGAACCTCTGACAGGAGTAAACAAGTTTTAAATATCCTTTTTATAAATCACAATGGATCACAATTTTTACCGATACATAATGGTCTCATTACAATAAATGATTTAGAATACCTCAAAAGCAAAGCATCTATTTTAGAGACTATTTCAAAAGAGCTACGGTTTTCATTTACAAAAGAACAATGCACATTGTTTCAAGATGGAACTTTTTCTTGTTATCGCCCTTATTCGTCAATGAATGAACAACAATCTTCAATAGATCTTAGGCCAATCAGTTTGCGTTCTTCAATATTGATAACTCAGTTAAGTAACATGGTATTTAAAGAAATTGAGTTAAGTATGGGGTTATCTGATGGGATTAATCAATATAATATTTCAATGAAGTATACAGAAGATGAGTGCATAATTAATAGTTTAAGTCGACAATTTCAGTCAAAGCCATCTCAACTTTAAAACCAGGATAAAACTTAAATTATGTTGTGGCTTGCAGCTATAATTTTTTTACGAGCACTGAGTTTTTGGTTATATACTGATTGGCATTTGTTTGTTGTTATAGATATTTGCGTCTTAGCATCTTTGGTTTCAGTGCTATTAAAAAATCAGGTTTCCATTGCTGTTACAGCTTGGCGTTTATTAAAACGTCAAGACTATCGTCGCCAAAAGTTACAGTTTAATTTAGCTATTGGTTCTGATATTATACGATTAATTGGTTCAATGTTTTCTTTTTTTTGGTTTTTTCGATGGGCACAGGCGAATTTTGATTACACACAAATGAATCCAAGTCAGAGTGATTGGGCCTATTTAGATGCCTATATCTTATGTAGTCTTTTAGCGTATTTGATGAATGCAAAAAGACTAAGTCGATTGCTTGAAAAAATTCAATTTTCAAGTGGAAGGCAGGCCTTAATTCACTTTGTTATTGCAATTTTTGTGGGTGGTTTTTTGTTAATGATGCCATTTTCTATTCAAGATCATCAGTCGATTTCATTGGTAGATGCATTTTTCTTGTCTGTATCCGCTTTATCTGTGACCGGGTTATCTCCGGTTGATATTTCACTTGTTTTATCTGATTGGGGAATGTTGATTTTATTGGTTCTCATTCAGCTAGGGGGATTGGGTGTCGTGATGCTAACTTTAGGCATTTTAGTTGCGACAAGTAAAAGATTATCTATGAATTCGGTTTTTTTAGGTCAGGGAAATTTTGCAATTAATAATATTGGTGATGTTCAGCGTTTTCTTGGGCGAACTGTGGCCATTACTTTTGTTATTGAAGCTATCGGGGCATTATTATTGTATCTCAGTTTTCCAAAAGATTTACCAAATCGTGTTTTTAGTTCTATATTTCATTCGATTTCCGCATTTTGTAATGCTGGTTTTTCACTTTATTCAAATAGTGTACAAAATCCGGTATTTTTAGATGGAGGAATTTTCATTTTATGTGTGCTCATTATTTTGGGTGGTATTGGTTTTCCGGTGATGATTGAAATTGGTAAAATGGTCAATCGTCGTCGATTATCAATAAATTTATTAACGCCACAATCGCGGTTAGCTATTAATGTAACAAGTATTTTGTTGCTAAGTGGAACATGTTTATTTTTTATATTTGAATCAATAAATCCAGCGTCGCCACTCTCACTATTTGATAAATTATTAAATTCTTTTTTCTATTCAGTTTCTAGTCGCACTGCAGGCTTTGGCTTATTTCCTCTGGATAAAATGAGTGAAGCTTTTCAGTTTTTCTTTATTATTTTAATGATAATTGGTGCATGTCCGTCTTCAACTGGTGGGGGAGTAAAAACAACAACTCTTGGGGTTTTATTTGCGACAGTTAAAAGTGTGCTTTTAGGTCGAGATCAGACTTTAATATATGATCGAGCAGTTCCTCTAGAGGTGATTAGAAAAGCGTTAGCGATTATTTTTTTATATTTGTCATTTGCAGGAGTTTCATTATTAGTTTTAATAATAACAGAAAAGTCGAGTGTTATAGGGCTATTGGCGGAAGTTGTCTCAGCACTTTCGACTGTGGGCTCATCGTTAAATGTGACGCCTCAGTTATCCGTCATCGGTAAACTCGTGATTATGCTCTTAATGTTGATTGGTCGTTTTGGTATTTTATCATTAGTGTCTGCAGGCTTTGGAGATGGTAGTAAATCAAAACTTAAATATCCAGAAGATCAATTTACTGTTGGTTAATTTATAAAATTATAAAAAGAGGATCTATGAAGCAAAGATTTTTAGTTATAGGAATAGGGCAGTTAGGGCATTCTCTCGTTAAGAATTTATTTCGTGAAGGTGCGGAGGTATTAGCTTTAGATACTGATCAAAACAACATAGATTCTATTAAGTCTGATTCGACTTTATCGGCCGTGGGCGACTGTATGGATATTGATGTTTTAAAAGAAATTGGTGCGCCGTCAGTTGATGTCGCGATTATTTGTATGGGCACAAACTTTGAAGGAAGTGTTTTAGCACTGACAAACTTATTAGATTTAAAAGTTCCGCATATTGCTGTTCGTGCATCGACTCAACAAAAAGCTCAAATATTTAAAAGTATTGGGGCTCATCAAGTTTTTTTTGTTGAAGAAGAAATGGGGAAGGTTTTAGCTCATTCATTTAGTCGACCTAATGTTTTACATACAATGGATCTTGGGTTTAATTTAAAAATTATAGAGTGGAGTCCAGCCTTATGGGCGGTCGACAAACAAATTTCTGAATTGAATTTACAAAAAAAATATGGTGTTCAAATAGTTGCGGTAAGGCATATTAAAAAACCAAAAGAAATTATAAATCCAAATCCAGAATTTAGATTAACTGTTGATCATGTAGCTCTTTTATTTGGTACTGATAATGATTTAAATAAAATAATAAATCAAAATGAGTTATAGCTACTTGAAGCTCAAAGCTACTCGCCAGAATAGCATTTAACTTCAGTTAAAGATTGGTCTGAGTCTTTGACCATGTAGAGACAACTTGAACTGTACATATGTAATTGCACACGAACATGTGGTATAATTTCACCTTCGCGCGTGTATTTTCGACTAGGTTGTGCTTCAATAGCAAGATATTTTTCTGACGTGCAGATATCGTTTAAACTCATATTGTATGTTTGAGCAACTGTCGTAATTGCTTTTAAATAACGAGGATTATTCTCATAAACTAAACAATGATTGTTTTGCGACATTGCATTTTGACTTAAGAGTAATAGCACAGTTAAAGATAATTTATTCATTTTTGACTCCTTTTATTTTTCAATTTTAAACTTAATCTTTGTTGATTCAGATAATCAGCGGACTCAGCTGATTCATGGATAACTCTTTGAGAAATTGCTAGATCACTTCCGAAGTAGCCAAGACCTCGTATTTGAGCGGTGTTAAATATTTCCGTGCTCATATTGTTTAAATTAAAATGAATATTTTGATAAATATTTTTTGAATTAAGTTGAATAGATATTGTTTGGTGGTTTATCCATTCTCTCGCGCTCTGTGCGATATGACAACTCACGCAATCTAAACTATCTGCATCGTATATGCGAGGATTTTCAAATCGATAGCTAATATCAAGTGCTTTTAATATTTCAGTTTCGGTTAATATTGGTTTTTCAATAGCACCATTTAAAAAAAAGACTAAATTATCCTCTAAATTAATATGCAAAGGAGATATCATTGCATTTTCAAAAAATTTAAAAGGAACGGCTTGGTTAATATAACGTTGTACTATTGCTGTTTGAGTTCGTGGTATTTTGATGGGTTGCAGATTTAAGCTGGTATCTAGAGTAAAACCCATAAAAGCCCACATATCATTTGCACCGCGCAAAACCATTGCGGTCACTTTGATAATATTGTTTGGTGAACAGTATTTAAAAAATATTTCATTTAACTTTTCTATTGCTAGTGATCGTGATGTTTCTTCTCTGAGTAAAGGGTGAATATTAAGAGGTATTTGTAAATTGTTTTTTAAACCAGCATTTTTTTTCCATGTTTGAAGTTCAAAAAGTAAATGATTAAATTCATTTTGAGAGAGTTGGTAAAAACTGTGAAATGCGGCATCTAATGTTGTAACAGTTTGATTTGGCCCTATTGTAAGTGGTTGCCAAACAATTCGGATTTGTAAATGAATAGGATCTATTCGAATGGCTACGGCATGGGTCATTTGAGTTAAAACTTCTTTATCGTATTGAACTGATAGTTTGGGAAGTTCTGATATGATTCTTTGTGGAATATAATTTTGTACATTTTTTAAATTATTTTGAGATAATTTATGAGGGAGAGGGTAGATATAAGTTACATCATTTAAACTCCAGTCATTTGAGATAGAGTCTTCTGCGATCGCCGAGTTTATAATAAGAAGGGCTGATAATAGGCTAAAAATAAAATGAATCTTCATAAAGTTATCTTGTTTTAAAATATTGAACGCTTCAATTTTTTTTCTATAGAGTCGATTCTGTTGATTGCTAATTGAGAAATGCTCGATTTTAAAAGGGTCATTTGCTTAATTTTGCCTATCTGAGCTGCATTTTGGCTTGTTTTTTAGATCTAGATTTGTGAAATTTTGAAAACATGATGTGGCTCATACTTTCTTGATTATGAGTAAGGTACTTAGAAAGCACCATAAACGAGGTGCTGGTTATGAATAAAAATAGAATTATCAATTTAACACTGCTTTGCGTTTTATTATTAGGTCAGAATCTTTGGGCAAGTTCGCCTGATCAAGATATTGAGTTTTACTCAAAAGCAGCTGACGAGTATCGGGTTGAATTTTCCGCATTATTTCGTTCAGAGTATAAAAAATTAGAAGATGTTAAAAAATTAAGTGAATATGCTAAGCGTGATTTGGTCGAGTACTCTATTAAGGCTACAACTCAATTTCTTTTCGGGCCATTGACACATCGTTCTTTGGGTGGTGAGCAGAAAGGTGTTCAAATTCAACCAGAATGGACAAATGCATTTGAGAAAAATGGTTCGGTCTATATTCCATATAATTATTTAGCAACTTGGATGATATCTAAAACAGCGCCTAAAGATTTAGAACTCGTTTTACCACTTCCGTATAATTCAAGACAGTTAAGAACTCCAAAATGGACAGATTGTACTGATGATAATCCAGATCATCAGGATTACGCATCTCTTTGGTATTATTGGGACCCGCAACGTTATGGTTGTGATCATGTTGTTAATGAGCATTTTCAGTTCATTAATCCTCAAGTTTCAAATCAGACAACGCAAACAGTTTTGAGTTATCCTGAGTACCAGAATATGATTCGTGATAATCAGGTTAAAATGACTTTTGCTTTTGGTTATGTCGAAGACCCAGAAAATCCAAATCCATTTAAAGATCAAGATTATGGAATGGGGCAGTTTAGAGCTTTTTTAGTCATGGTTAGAACTCATGCTGGCATGTATAAATTAAAAGAAGATCCGATTTTGGAAAATAAATATGTTGGTGCGGTTCATCCTCAAAAACAAATTGGGACAAAATTTTCATTCTTAAAAAATGGAATTCGTTTTGAAATAAAAGTTGTGGCTTCTGCAGACATTGATCAAATGGAATTATTTGCACAAAGTTTTTCTGGTGACCATGATGCATTTTTTGGTTGGTTTGGTCATTCACGAGTAGGTAATGGTTTTGATGCTTATCAATTTAGTTCATTGATGCGTCAGCACAGTGATCGATTCAGTTTAGTTTCTGATTATCAAATGATTTATTGGGCTGGATGTAATAGTTATTCTTACTATACCAAACCTTTCTTTGATTTTAAGGCAAATTTAATTGAAGGGGATAAGGCTGGAACTAAATCACTTGATATTATTTCAAATGGATTGCCTTCATATTTTTCTCTTAACGCTTCTAATGCCGAGGTTTTATTAAAAGCCGTTATTAACTTAGATAAACCGACGTCTTATCAAAGTATCGTTGATAATATAGAGCGCAAATCTAATCAATTTGGAATAACTGTATTGGTGAATATTTTAGGTGATGAAGATAATATAAATTAAACATTCACCGTGTTGTATTTTTAGATTTATTCCTTTAATCTATGAAATAAAAGTATTAGAGGAGTAAATTTGAAAATAGCCTTTTTTGACTCACATAAATTTGAAAATAAATACTACACAAAAAACTTAAACTCCCAAAAACATCAGATAACTTTTTTTGAAACTCGACTAACTGAAAAGACTGCGCATTTAGTAAATGATTTCGATGTTGTCTGTTGTTTTGTTAACGATAAGTTGAACGCTCATGTTATTGAGAAAATTTCTAAATCTGGTGTTAAACTTTTAGCGTTGCGATGTGCTGGATTTAATAATGTTGATCTTGTCTCTGCAAAAAAATGGGGTTTAAAGGTTGTTCGAGTTCCTGAATATTCACCCTATGCCGTTGCGGAGCATGCTGTAGCTTTGCTGCTGACAGTGAATCGTAAAATACATAAAGCTTACAACCGAGTTCGAGAAGGAAATTTTTCATTAGATGGGTTAGTTGGGTTTGATTTACATCGTAAAACAGTGGGGCTTGTTGGGGCTGGAAAAATCGGATCTGCTTTTGCGAAAATCATGTTTGGATTTGGTTGCAAAGTTCAAATATATGATTTGGTACAAAATCCTGATTTAATTAATTCAGGCGCTGTGTATGTGAGCTTAGATCAATTGTTATCAACTTCGGATATCATATCTTTACATGTGCCGTTAAATGATAAAACAAAACATTTATTAAATACAGATGCTTTTAATCAGATGAAAAGTGGAGTCGTTATTATTAATACAGGTCGAGGAGCTTTAATTGATACTAAAGCTTTGATTCAAAATTTAAAAAACGGCAAAGTAGGGTTTGCGGGCTTGGATGTATATGAAGAAGAAGCGGGTGTTTTTTATGAAAACCATTCGGATGAGGTCTTATCAGATGATGTTTTAATACGGCTGATGACATTTCCAAATGTGATACTCACCTCACACCAAGGCTTTTTGACTGAAGAAGCGCTCCAAAATATAGCCGATGCTACGTTTGAAAGTATCAACGCTTTTGAGTCTGGAGCAGATCTGAGATTTGAAGTTAAGTGTTAGTTGGGTGTCGAAGTTTTAGACGGTTGTGAAATACATTCTATAAATAAATATTAATGTATCACCTGTTGTTTTAAAGCGGGCATAATCACTGCATAGCTCTTAAACCGGAGGCAGTATGGATTTCGCAAATACAAATAATCAATATGTAAATTTAAATTATTTAGATAATTATGGAACTGGATATTCTATAGTTGTGGTTAACGAGTACAGAAAAATAGGAAGAAACTTGGATTTAAATGAATTATTAAAAGTGAGTAAAAATGAAGAAGCTAGCTTTATTCGATTCGAAACATTGGATCAAATTAGTGTTATTGTTCCTGTTTATAATGCTGACGGTACTTGGAATAAGATTGAATAGTAAGTCAAATATGGGAAATAATCTTCATTACGTTATAATTAAACCTAGAAATAAAATAACCTTAAATTTATTTGAATCCGAAAGGTATGAATCTGCTATTTTAGTACAGCAATTAATTGGAACGTTGGTGTATTATTCAAACTATGGGCGTTATGAACCTAGATTAGCTCAATCTTGGCGAAATATAGATGGTTACAACTGGGAGTTTGTTTTAAAAGATTATTTAAAAACTGAAAACAACGAACCAATAACTGCAGTATTATTTAAAAAGAGTCTTGAAAGATCAATTTATATTTTTGATCAAAGAGGTGGAGTTCCTATTTTATCAAATTTAAAGGGATACAAAGATTTTATCGAAAAATGCAAAACAGTTAAATCTATATATGATCTTCCTTCGTTTGCAAGTATTGTTGCTGAGGGAAATAAGTTAAAATTTATTTTTGATCAAAAGGTCAATAGTGGACTGTTGCAAATATTATCTTTTTCACCGTTTGGTTATATTTCCATTGAAAACTTTAATCATGCTGGTGAGTGGAATGACGACAAAAAATTTATTTCATCTGGACCTTATCGAATAGAAAATATTGAAATTGGCGTTAAGTACAGTTTAATTAAAAACAGCAATTGGAAGGATTTTGCTGATAATGCTCCAGATCGTGTTATTATTACTCATAATGAAGATATAAATACAGAAAATCAAAATGTTATTATTGATGCTTTTACCAATGAGTATTCTCATGCTAGCTTAAATAAGTACAAATTGGTTCCAGAGTATTTAAATAGTATTTTAATTGGTAACTATGACTCAGGTTTTTTTCGAACTCGTAATAATAGGCAGGTGTTTAAAAAATACTTGAACAAAGTTATTGTGAGAGAATTACCATTGGAATTTGGTGTAAACACTCGATCAACAACATTTTACCCAAATCAGGATGTTCATACCCATGATTTGCCAGTAAGTACATTTGATTCTAAAGCATCTAAGCCTCTCATAATAGAGGGTCGTATTCCAATAGTTGGAACAGCTCGGTGGCATGCATGGAAAGTGTTAGAAAAAGCTTTAATAGAGTTAAGTTTACCGTTTGAATTTGCAAATAATGAATCAACATTTTTAGATATGACAAACAGAAAATACGATCTACGAATTAGAGGATCGTCAATTGGCGGTGGTGTTGAAGCTTGGGGACTTTTTGTATCGTTTTGTTCATCCATGGGTATAAATTTTCCAGATCCTAATGATCGTGTTTGTAATTTATTGTCTGATTATGAAAATGAAAAGTTAAATGAGGTTGAATTATCTCAATTATTTTTTCAAATTATAAATGATGAAGCAGCTATATTGCCCATTAGTCATTATGGAGTATCGTTATTTTTTAGCTCAAATATTGATACCAATACATTCAGTCCTGCTCTATCTATCATGAAGTTTGATCAGATCGGCATACTATGATCAATCCAGAGATTATTTTGAAGAATGATGGATGCACAATTCAAGAATATGATCTAATCAATGAAATTGGAACTCATTTTTATCATTCTGCTGTTATTAATAATCAAGGTATTGCTATTTCAGCTGGTTATGGATCAAGTATTCATGATTCACGAAAAATCGCATTTTCTGAGTATTTAGAACGCAAATATATTGCTGAATTGAAATCAACTTCTTATGAGAAATCATCTTGGGGATTTGATTTGATATCGACTGGTTGTGGGTTTGCCTTTGGATATGAAAAAAATAAAACAGAGTTGAGATCATTATCTGAAGCTGTTGAACGATGGGTTTTGAGTAATTGTATTGATGAAAAGTATAAAATGGAAAAAGTTAACTATAAAAATCTGAATCTAGGAAAGATTACTAATTGGTATCTTTCTCAATTTGAAAAAGTTCATTTTTATTTTAAAGAAGTACTTATTCATCACCAAGGGAGCTTTATCAAGTTTTATGCACTTTTGTGTGTCGCTGTCTCCGGTAAAGGTGTTTATCAAGGATCATCAGCTCGTATGCATTTTAATGAAGATTTATTTTTACATGCCATTATTGAAAGTTTTAGACATTTGCTTATTGTAAGAAATAATAAAGTAATAAATACATTTCCTGAAAATCGAATTCGCTTTTTTGCAAATAATGCAGACTTAGCTTTAGATCAAATTAATAGTGCATATAAAACAGAGTGGCCTTTGCCATCATTAAAGTTTCAAAAAACTCAAATCATGAATGAAAATTGTTTTTTAGCACGAACAATTTTACATGGTTGGAGTTGTTGGAATACTTCAGATTTGAATCGATTTTTGTATTAAAATGAAGATGCAGACTAACATATTTTTTAATTTTAAAATTATCATATTTGCGTCAATAATTAGTCTATTTTCGATTTTTGTATTTTTTAGAATGGATCAAGTTAAAGATTCCGACAAAATTAAAAAAGCAGTTCAAACAATTTTAAGAAACGAAATTGCTGTTGCTAACTCATACGCTATGAGTAAATCATTGGCGGATTTGCAGGCTGCTGGTTTTTTTGAGTGTGCACGGCTCATTGAAAAAACGAATGAATATAAACGAGTATATTTTGATACATTTTTATCTGGAAAGTGTGAAAATTCCCCTTTTGGGTATCTAATAAAAGATGAATACAAGGGGATGAATGGGTTAGTTTATAATTTTAATTTTTATAAAAATAAAGACCAAAAAGTTATTATTTTAGAGGTCGTTTTGTATTTACTTATAATTCTGACAACTTATGTTTTAGTAAATAGTGTTAAACAATATAAAGAATTTAACAAATCAAAAATTGATTTGCTTGAATTAGAGAAAAAAAACTTTCAAAGCATTAATAAACAGGTGACTCATGATGTGGCGTCTCCTTTGTCATCTTTGAAGATGATGATGGGGCTTTTGCATAATATAGACCCTGAAGTTAAAGCAATATTAATAAAATCAATAGATCGAACTTACGAAATATTTAACTCACTTGCTTACACTGAAGAAGCCATTGAATCAGTTGACTTTTCTGAAGTAGTTGACCTCATTTGGCAAATTATAAATGAAAAAAAAATTTCTCATAAAAATATTAAATTTGAATTTGTTTTTGATTCTACGATAAGTAAAAGAGTAGTTATTAGTAAAATGAGCTTTCAAAGAATATTATCAAATGTTTTGAATAATTCTATAGATTCTATTTTGAGTTGTGCGAGTAATGGTGTTATCGAAATAAATATCTATTCGAGTTCAATCAATGTTCCAGGTGATTATTTGATTTTTAAAGTTATAGATAACGGAGCCGGGATACCAAATGATATTATCGCTAAAATAGGTGAGCGAGGGTTTAGTTATGGAAAAAAAAGTGATAAGTTTTCGGGGGCAGGTTTAGGATTGCACGATGCAATTCAAAAAATAAAAAACTGGGGAGGGTTGCTTTATATATATAATAATAAGCTATCAAGAGGGGCAACAGTTGAAATGAATCTTGTAGCACATAATAAGTAATTTTATTAATACTCTAGCCACGAAAATCTTTTTTGTTCCATTAGCGTATTTTCGTTTCTATTTTCCATAATGGCATACTCAGAGTCATTTATCTTAACTGTTTTATCAGTTTCCTTTATTTGTTGATCTAGTAAAGTTTCTGCATCAAACCAGCTTCCAGTTTGATCTTGCCAGTCTTTTCCTTCACAATTGTGCACTTTAAATAATTTTTTACATTTATTTTTGTTGCAAACCTCTTTGTATCCAGAAATAACTAGTGCGTGAGAATATATGCAAGCTTTTGGATTGTTTTTATGAACAACACTGCAGAGGCTATCTGCTACGATTGGCTTTTGTTTCTTGAGAATGTCTTTTATTTTATCAATTGCTTGAGTTCTAGTTACTTTATCTTCATTGTTTTTGGGAAAATATTCGACTGAGTTTGGTTTTTTAAATGACTTTGTGTTGCAATTACCAAAAAGAGATGTGAATAGAAATTCATCAAATGTATTTTTTGATAAGCCTTCTAGAATAATTTCTGTGTCTTGAGTTTTAAAAAAATCGTTTTGTATTTGATTTTTTAAATTATTTAAACAGTCTGGGCACTCACTGTTGGCTTCGGTTAAAGTGATTTTTTCATTTGAATCTAACTTCGAGATTAGTTGTTTTTTATTTTTTTCGTATGATGTTTTTAATTTGCTAAGTATCGTATTCATTAATGTATAGTTTTGTCCATATCTATTAGCAAACTGATCAAATGCGTAACATTTTTCAGTATAAAATGAAAAATCAGTCATTGCTGTTATTAATATGTTATAACCTATTCCACCACTATTAAAATTTAAACTTTCATAATTTGTAAATTGTTTATTAAGTTTTGGATCTGAATTAATAGGTGTTGCCAGTGCAAACATAGCTAATGAATTAATAGAAAAATCTGGTTTAACTAGATTTTCATCAGCGCAGTTTGATATTTTTTTTGTATCACAAATAAATTTTTGAATAACAACCGATGTAGCACAGCCACTGCAAACGGGAAGTCCATCTTGGGATTTATATATTGGCATATTTTCAACTAAAACTTCTTCTTTTGTATCAGTGTACATTTCAATATTTTCAATTTTTGAGAAAAGTTTGCTTTCTGCTAGGTCTGGTTGTGCTTTTACAAAAGTTTGAGCATAACTAGACGTTTGACTTGTAAAAAATATGATTAATATATTCAAAAGCATAATTTATGTTAAATATATAAACAAATGAAGCCAATAAGATTTTTTATTCGATCAGTATTTCTATACCTGTTATGTTCTGTTAGTATAAGTCTAGCTTCTGATGTAATTAATAAAGAAGTCAAAATTAAAATATTACCTGGGTATACTGAGTACGAAATAGATAATTATTCAAAATTAGTTTTATTTAAGTCAGCTAATAAAAACAATTCGGTTATGTATCAAGATGGCCAGAATAAATTAATTAAAAATTCATTTTCAGATGGAGCTCAATTTGTTTTTTCAACATTTAAAAAAAATAAAAAAATTACACTTATAGTTAATAAATTTAATGGTTTCAAAAAAACAGAATTTGGACTTATTCAATCTGAAAATTTAAAGTTTAATAAAACAGACAATAAAATATGTAAATCTTCTGATTTTAATTTTTTTCAATTAAGGGATAATGTAGACGATTTATCTGGAGTGAAGCTAAATATTGAAACTGATAACTTTGATAGCGAATCATGTTCTATGTTGGATTCGGCTGGTAAAAGAAATTTAAGCAAAAGTGTTTCTTATTTTTTTAACAACAAAAGTAGTGCTTTGGCGTCATGTTTACAAAATGATTACTTTATGGATTTTTTAAAGACTGATGTTTATATGGCTTCCTTTATTGCGCAATTTAAATCAAAGTCATTAACTATTTTAAATAACTCTGACAACTTAAAAATTAAATGTTTGCCGCTAAGTTCTGAAAAGAATATTAAAGGTCTTTGTCAGGTTAGTGAAGATGGGTCGGAAATTTTGATAAGTTCCACTTTATCTGAAAATAATGAACAGTTGAATAGGACACTTATTCATGAAATGATGCACGCGTCCGACCCTCATCATAATACATGCTTCGCTGAAAATGTTGTTAGTCAGTTTGAAAACATATGTCAGAGTGAAAATAAAAAAAACTTTGCTTTTAAAAATTCAGATATAATACTGAAAGAATGCAAAGATGATATCAAAAATTCAAATTTAAGTGTAATTAATGATAATAGTAGGGTGAAAAGTGGTGTTGTTGGTCAGGGTGGGCTCGGATCAGCGATTGTGGCGGAAAATCTATCAAATATTGCAAACACATCAATTATTAAAAATCTCGATAGTCTAGCTGTGAAAGGTAACGTAGAGGACGTTGCGAAAGCTACGCTATTCGATGTGAATACTGGTAAGGCGCCAATTGAAGATGGTTCATCAAAAACTGTAGTTGCAATAAGTGAAGGTTTTAATTCGAAAGTTAGTGGCTTAGCATCTGGTTTTGCAACTTTATCTAAGGCATTAAACTCAGTTGTGGACAAAGCGCTAGATCCTAATATAGTAACTCCAATTAATCCTTCAGGAGCTAGTTTGTCACAAAAATCAAATATAACTATTCTAACTGAATCACAGACTTTAGCTAGCTTATATGCAAGTGATCCTTCAAAACCTGTAGTGTTAGACTCACCATTAACACTTGCAGCTAAGCACGAAATGGCTACTGAGGATGAAAACTATAAAACTAAGCCCATTGTTGGTGTGGTTATGCAAAATAACTCAGCTAGGCAAGTCAGTGCAATGGCCGAAGCAGGAAAAATTAATGGGGAACATCGAGGGGGAGATCGCAGTCCTGCTTCTGAAGTGGCTGGATTAAATATAAATGCAGATCGTATTATGAGCGAAGTGCCAATGAACATGAATGCTAACGCAGTATCTAGCAATAAAGTGGTCGCAGCGGTAAACACTAACTCGGCTCAAGGTCTGGTGCAGGAAACCATTGCACCAGTTCAAAGATTACCGGCGCAGACTGATGTTAAAATGCTGCCGACACAAGCCGCTCAAATCCTAACTTCAATGAAAATAGTATCAGGTCATACTTATTTAAGAATTCGCGAAGAATATCCAAAAGAAGAATTTCGTGAAGTTTTGAAAATACGTCGGACAGCAATATTGGATTTAAATAAAGAACGTATTGCTGGTGATATTGATCCAAAAATTTGTTTTATTGACGATGGTAAAATTTTAAAAAAATTAGAATCATGTCCAAAACAGTAGTGAATAGTAACGCAACTTTGTGAGGCCTCTATGGTAATTATATCTTCACTCAAATACATCTTAGGCTTTGTATTTTTTTTAAGCCTCTCAAGTCAGGCAACAGTATCGAAAACAGCTGAGGTTCAGTCAGCAGATAGTGGCTCCAGAAGCTCATCCATAATAAGTCCACCAAAATTAAAATCAGATGAATATGCTGTGTTTTATAATGATAGTTATCAAATTTTTAAAACAACTAAAATAGAGCAACTAGAATTTAGCACAAATTGTTTGAAAAATAAAAAATTAGATTGTGAGGCATATCGGTTGTCTCAACTAAAAAACGTTAAAATTAAACTTAAAGATCCTCAAATGCAAAATTGGGGTGCGTTATATTGTGAGGCGATTCATGGTCGTAATTTAATTGCCTTAGACCAAAAAGGAAATCAATCCAACTTTTGTCGTTTTGAAGACGGTTCGCTTGTGAACTCTTGGTCGCTTTATTTTAAAAACACTAAAAGGCCAATGGTTAAGTAATGAAATATTTAAAAGATCTTCTTCGAGTATCGGTATTCGTTTTTATCATGTATGTTCCTGTTATGTGGTGGTCAACTCAGAAAGTTTTAACTGAAGTCGAGCTAAAACAAAATTTATCAGTTGGTCAAAATTTAGGAACAGTTGCAAAAAGTATTCAATCTTTAATAGCTGAAAAACGTATTGCAGAAGCTTGTCAAAGATTAGAGGCTGAATATTCTGCACATCGAATAAATTTATATTCATTAAATTCAAATGATGGTGGTTGTTTTGAACCAGAAATGGTTGAAGATTTAAATATAGCGATTGGATTCTCCACAGTGAGTGAAATGACATTTTACAGAGAGCAATTTCAAGATGTCGACTGGATTTTATCTGTTAAAAATCCGGAGAAATTATATTTTATAGATCATGTTGTTAAAACTCCTATGATGAGACAGGCAGTTGTTAGTGAGTTACTTTCGGTTATTTATATTATTTGTGCGTTTGTTTTACTCGCAGTGCTTATTTTTACTAAATCAATTCAAAATCGATTCAAAAAACATGGGCAAGATCCATTATGGTTAAAGTTTATTAATAAAATATTCGGGTTTTTACAATTACATGATTTGAAAATTTTAGATTTAGCAACAACAGAAGTTATTCAAGAAAAAGACTCATTGGAAAAAGATATTGATTTATTAGAGACATCATTGGAATTTAGTATTTTAAATGAAATCAAACAGAAATCTAAAACAGTTCCATATACTTTTAAAGGCACGGTTGCTAAAGTTGATATCAATGGTTTTTCAAAAGTCATTGCTTTGGGTGATAAGCAAGGCACTCAAAATTTAACCCAAAGTTTAGAGCAGTTTGGCTGCGAATTGTTGTATAGATATCAAGGGCTTTTTGAAAAAACAATAGGTGATGAGATTGTTGTTGTTTTCAAAGGTGAAAATTCCTCATTTTTAGCTGCGGCATTTTGTCGTGATTTGATGAAAGAATTTTCTGAACTGGAGTTTGATTTTAATTCTGGAGCAGAAAAACGTAAGTTTACGTTAAAAAGTGCTATTAGTTCTTCAGAAATTATGTTTAGTAAACGTATGTCTGGCTACGCTTTTTCAGGTGATGCATTAACCTTTACAACAAGACTGATGGATGTTGTTCAGATCAAGGATCGTAATATTTTATCGTTAATGAGTGACGAAGCATTGTCTATTCAAGATATTGTTATTTTATCAGAATCTCCGCGTGTTTTTGAATTTAAAAATATGTCTGCGCAAAATGGATACTGGATTGAGCAGTTTTTAGCTGTAGAGCAGTGTTATGATCAGTCTCCAAATCATTTAATTTATTTTAGATCAAACAAAGCTATTCAGTTCTTGCTTCAAAAAATTCAAACAGAATCCTCTATTGATAAAATTAATCTTATTCTTGATTGTTTTGCAAAAATAAAAGTTAGAACTACTGATGAATTGATCATACATGAATTTATTCAAAGCATTATAGTTTTTGAAGAAAAAGCTCGCGTAAATGATCGATTTGTTATTAGCTTTTCATTTTTAATCAGTGAAGGTTCGAAACTGATTCCGGCAGCACAGTGGTCAAAAGCCTGCACTGACTGTTTGTTGTCGATATCTCGTAAAATTGATGGCCGTATCAATGCCTCAATTGTTGAGGTCTTGGTTGATAAAAATCTATTTGAAAAAATTAATGAAAATGCGAATTCTTTTATTTTAGCTAATGATTTATCATTTCGCACTCGTGGTAATTTATTAATTAATCAGGCCTTACAAAAGCTTGATCAAGATATTTTTAATAAAATACTGCAAATGATGAATTCTAAAAATGTGTTAGAGTCGCATACGGGTATTTATTGTGCGTGTCATATTTCGCAATTCTATCAAAATTATAATCCAGCAGAACTTTCGATTTACCCAAAACATGCTGTAATGATCGAACAATTAAAAGCAACATTGATGTATAAAAAAGCTAAAAATAATGATGCTGTTATATCAGAACGTTTGCAGATTATGATTAATAAAACAATTGCAAAATACTTAACTTTAAATGATTCACAAAAGACCATTGATTTGAATCTGTAGAGGATAAATGAAAATCGAAAAAGAAATTTTAAAATTTCATCCTTTATGTCAATTTGAAAAGCTTCAGCTTTCAAAATTACAAGCTGAGTATTTAGCTGGTTTGCGCAATCAGGAGTCAATTTCTCAGCTGGTGCTTCGATATTTAAATATGGGATGGCTTGTCGATTTTTCTGAATTGTATAAGCTTATTCATTTTTTTGCTTTAAACAATTGGATTTTGAATCCAATTGTTATTCAGTACTTTCAAAATATTAAAACGAAAGAAAGCTTTGAAAAACGCAGTCTGGGATCGTCATCGGCTCAGATTAAAGACTCAAAGTACAGTGTTCAAGATTTGTTGAAATTACCTTTTTTTAGATCTTTACAAATGGAATTGTCAGAACACTTGCTTTCTAAATCATATATTAAAATCTTTAAAACAAATGATTTGATTTGTAACTACGGTGAAGTCTCTCGTGATTTGTTTGTGATATTAAAAGGTGAGGCTGCTATTTACAAACCCCATGACGGGCATCAACAATTTGTTGGTTTTTTAGCTTCACAAAGCGTTTTTGGTGAAGCTGGATTTTTTCTTAATGAAAAAAGGTCAGCACATATTGTTGCCTTACAAAGTTGCGAAGTGCTTGTCGTTCCATATCAGGCAGAAATTATGGATCACTTTTTAAATAAAGATAAAGCCTCCAAAGTCGTGCAACGGTTTTGGATTCAACATGCACTTTTAAAATCTGATTTTTTTAAAAATTTTCCATCTGATTGTTTAGATGCTCTAACATTTTTAGGACAAATTAAAACAATTCAAAATTCTGAAGTTCTATTTTCAGAAGGTCAAATCAGTGATTCGGCTTATATTCTTGTTCAAGGGCATTTAGATGTATTGCAGAAAAATAAAATTATTAATCGTTTGCATCAGGGAGCGTTCTTAGGAGAAGTTTCTCTCATGTTAAACGGTGGTATGAGGTCTGCGACAGTTATCAGTCAGGGTGAGTCTGTTGTTGTTGAATTTTCAAGGAATGATTTTTATAATTTATTAAGTCAAAATCTATATTTAGCCAATGAAATGCAAACTTTAGCTCAAGCTCGATTTGAAAAAGATCAAAAGAGATAATTTTTCGATATATTATTGACAAAAAAATACATTCGCTGATTAAATTGCCAAGTGCCTGATATTGTTTGAGTATTTTTTGATGGAGATAGTAAAAATATGTCATCTTTAATTGTGTCCAAGTTTGGTGGCACTTCTATGGGGGATGCGGCTTGTATGTTGCGCTCAGCGGAAGTGACTTTTACGCAAAATTCATATTTGGTTTGTGTGTCAGCAACTTCGGGCACAACCAATCAGTTGATAACCATTGGTCAAAGTGCTGAATTAGGCTTATCGGAAAAAGTTAAAGCTCTTGTTGATGAGTTGAAGCAAAAACATCTTAATATTGCTCGTGAATTACAACTGAATGATTTGAGTGAGTTACAGACTTTATTTGATGAAATGTATTCCATTGCAAAAGGCATGGAACTACTCAAAGATTGTTCTCCCAGGGCTTTAGATATTCTTTTAAGTTTAGGTGAGAGAATGTCTTCTGTTTTATTTACTCAAGCGTGTCGATTGACTTTGTTGAAACACAAATCTCCAAAAAAAGTTGTTCTTATTGATGCTCGTGATATTATAGTCACTGACGATCAATTTGGTAAGGCCCGCCCTGATATTAAAAAAATCCAAGATAACTCCGAACAAAAAATTAAATTAAAATATGCTCTTGATTCACATCTTATCGTTACTCAAGGTTATATTGGTCGCAGTCACTCAGGACATTCAACGACATTGGGGCGTGGAGGAAGTGATTATTCAGCGGCTCTTTTTGCTGAGGGTTTAAATGCAAATTCATTAGAGATTTGGACTGATGTTCCTGGTATAGCGACAACTGATCCGCGTATATGCAAAGAAGCTAAATCTATTACCGAAATTTCATTTAAAGAAGCATCTGAAATGGCTATATTTGGAGCTAAGGTGTTGCATCCAGCCACTGTTGAGCCTGCAATGCGAAAAAATATTCCTGTTTTTGTCGGATCGAGTTTTGATCCAAATAAGAAGGGGACATGGGTGCGAAAAGAGGTTGAAAGTGCTCCTTTAATGCGGGCCCTTGCCTTAAGGAAAAACCAATCTCTGGTCACATTATCTACTCCGGAGATGCTTCAAACTCATGGCTTTTTATTTAATATTTTTAAGGTCTTTAACGATTTTAAAATATCGATTGATGCAATAACGACATCAGAAATATCAGTTTCAGTTACAATTGACGGAGAAATTAAAACAAATGGTCAACTTATTGAAACTTTAAATCAATTTGCTGAAGTTAAAATTGAAGAAGGTTTAAGTTTGGTTTCTCTTATTGGTAATAATATTAACCATACTGCTGGATTAGCTAAAAAAATATTTAGCGCAATTGAAGATATCAATGTTCGAATGATTTGCTTAGGCGCGAGTAAGCATAATTTTTGCTTTTTAGTTGATTCATCATGCGGCGAAAAAGCGATTCAGAGATTGCATGCGGAGTTTATTGGGTAACTTGATCTAAGTTTTTAAAATGTCCAATAGAGAGTCATTTACGTCTTATTTTGAGTATTTTGTGAAGTGGGTAGTCCTAAAATAAATGTTGTTGGGAGCTGTACTTCGGAGAGCTTAAGATAGCCTTGATGCTCTTCTGCATATCGTCTAGAGATGCTTAAGCCAAGACCTGTGCCTTTGCCATCATATTTAGTTGTAAATAAAGTATTGAATATTTTCTCTCTATTTTCTAAAGAAACTCCAGGGCCAGAGTCTGAAATATGAATCTCGATAAAATTCTCTCTCATATTCATGCATTTTATGTTTATATTTTTAAGTTCTGATTTTTCAAGAGCATCAATTCCATTATTAACAATATTTTGTAATATTTGAGTGATTTGAACTGGTCTGCATTCTAATGCAATATTTGATAGATTATGATCAAATATTAAATCAACACCCGCTTTATCAGCTTTCATCTCACATAAAATTTTAACATCATCTATAATTTGACTGAGTTGTGTTTTTTTAAATTGATCATTTTCAGCTGAGCGATAACTTGCCTTGAGGCCATCCATTATTTTAATAAGTCGGTTTGTCATATTGTCATAAACATCTAATTTTTTTAATAAAAATTCAGAATCAACGCTATTATCTAATGCTTTTTTTCTAAGATTAAAATTTGTATTTCTAATTGTTGCCAAAGGATTATTAATTTCATGTGCGATTTCGGCAGCCATACCACCAAGAGCAGCTAATCTTGATGTATTATGAAGTAAATCTTTGACTTCAATTTCTAATATTGCTCGTTCAATAAGTGCAGCAAATGAAAAACATGAGATACCTGTCGAGATAATTAAAGCAATAAGGTAGCCAGGGAAGATAAAATCAGGATTGTCATAAACATAAGCGTAATCGATCACATGAAGAGCTAAGCTGATTGCACAAAGTAAAAATCCATTTTTTGTGAACGAATTGGATTTAAAGTTTTTGAGTAAAGAGCTGAGTTTTAAAAGAGGCCAGGCGGTGACTATAACGAGTGGTAAAAAAGAGTGATGCTTCCAACCAGTTAAATAATAGATTGAAACAGTCATGGCCAGGCCGAAACCATAGATTTTAAAATAGTGGTTAATTTTTTCTACATTATTATAAATATTTCGAATTACAGTGGACATAGATGTAAAAAATATGAAAACAGTAAATGACCATAAAAACATTTTTATAATGACGTGCAAATTATTTTGATTTGATAAAATAGCCTGTGTGAAAATAAAGATAAGATACAATAGCCATGTGATCATATTTTTTTTATAAATTGGATCTTTATATTTTAGGGCAAATAAAATTGAGATAATAAAATTTACCGCGTAAATGCAGGGAGCTATTAAAAAGAATAATTTCATTGAATTGTCCATATTGTCTGACATTCATTCCCCTAGTATTGCGACATGGTCAGTATCGGACTAAACTGTCATTTAAATGAGTAAAAGTTAAAATTTTGTTAAAAATTTATGTTTAATTTTAAAATGAACTGTTCTGTTTTGAAACGACTCCTGAGTTGGTTTGTATTTTATCAAAATAGTGTCCCATAATTGAAAGTAATGATCTTTTTCTATTGATGAGGGACCATTTTAATTCATTTAAATATTTTCGATCTGTTAAATCATCTGGGCTTGTGCTTTCAATTTTTTCGTGAATTATAGGTAAATCGTACCAAGCAGCATTAGGGAAAAAATGATGAGCTGTATGTAGATTGAAATTGAGTAATATAAATTTTGACCAAACTGGTATTGTTTTGCATGAGTGGGTTACAATCCCCTGTTCCCAATAGGGTAACGCTTTGTCTTGTGTTTTTAAAAGTGGAGTTTCAGCATGATGTGGTAAATTAACAAGTTCCTCAATGATTGCTAAAATAAGAAATGCAGGTAAAAACCAATTTATAAAGTGAATGAGTTGATTATTTAAATATAAAATGCATAATAATGAAATATATAAAAATAGATAAGTATAATTGAAAATAATTTCTGTTTGACTCTTCGACTGAGAAGTGAACATTGATTTATTAAAGGGTGATTTCCACAGACCTATTCGATCGTTAAGAACAATAGCAGGAATCCAGTTTCTCCAAATAAATTCTAATTTTTGAGCTTGTTTGGGGGTCATAACAGAGAACTTTTCAATCATGCGTTTGTTTGCTGGGTCTCTAACAGGATGGCCGGTCCAAGTATGATGTAATAAATGGGAGTGTGTTCGAGCTAAATATGGCATGATAACAATCCAACCGCAGATATGGCCGATTAAATCATTAATAAATTTATTTGATGAAATAGCGGAGTGTGAAGCTTCGTGCATGATTAAATATAAATGAACTAGGCTCAGAACTAAAAATATTTTAGATATAATAGTGAATAATACTGTTTTAAAGCTCAATTCCCAAGATGCACATATAAGAATTATATCGATTAAAAAAATTAAATAAGTTAAATAAGCTTTATTGTTGAGTTGATTTTTTTTGATATTTTGCCAAATCTCTTTTTTCATCATATCCTCGTATTATATATGATCACTTGAAGTGAGTTGAGTGGTGTGAGATGTTAAATTTTCATGTCGAAGGTCGTACCAAACAATTGATGATAAATAGCGATCATCAGGATAAAAAATATTTTGTAAATTTGGATCTAAATTAAAATTTAGATCGAGGAAGTATGGTAATGTGTGTTGAGGTAAAACCGATAGTATAAGATCAACTTTTGAGTCGATACTTAATTCAAGTGCTTTTCTTGCAAGTATTTTTCCTAGGCCCGAAACACCATTAAATTGTTTTTTCGCATCAGAATTCGCCCACAAACCACAAATTTCAGCAATTGTGAACATCCCATCATGAGTTAGATATTTTATTTTTTCATTTATTGCATCACTGACTTTGATGTTACTTTTCTCTATTGGAAGTTGGTTAGTTAAACTTTTAATTTCAATACGTATACCTCCTAATTGGAGGCCATCAAGTTCTACGATAATATATTTTGTATCATTAGAACCAAATCTGTTTACGGTAGGCAAAATTGTTGAGTCGACATTGTATTTTTTTAAAGCACTAGAGAGACCAGAGTAATAATCTTCGACCCATGCCGGATTATCAGAGTTTAAAAATTGTTTAAATGACCAATTATGCATAAATCTCCTAAATGAGTATAAGTTTGTTTAGGGTTGCATACTGATTTTTGTTTGTTTAGTTTTATTTTTTATATTGCCTAGAGTTATATTTTAACGTCTGTTTAAACTTGATATGCATCTTTTTTAATCATGGTTTTTGAGTTATGAAAATAGATTTATGATATGTTTTTTAACTGGGAGACAGCATCAGTATTTTTACTAAAAGTTATTTTAAAGCAGCTAGGACCTTTGCTTCTATCCAGTTCGAGATGCCCACCATAGGTCTCAGCAATTTTTGAAGAAATTTTAAGTCTGAATTCGAAATTATCTTCAGTTGGTTGTGTCGGAATAAATGAGGAGAACATTTTATTTTCAAGCTCATTTGAAATGCCAGGTCCATTATCTTTATATAATAAGACAAAAGAGTGATTGTCATCGATTATATCCACAGTGATTTCAGGATTGGGGGTTTCTTTAAGGCTCTGAATTGAATTATTCAATAAATTAACAAATAAGTGAATGATTTCTGTCGGTCGGCATAGAGTCTTTAATTCATAATTATCGATATTTAAATTAAATTTAATATTAAGATTTCGCATGTGTCCATGAACAAGTGAGTAGGCCTCTTCAAACATTAGCTTCAAACTCGTATATTTTTTTTCGTTTGATTCATAATCTCGAGATAGAGCTTGGATGCCATTGACTATTGTTTTAATCCGTTCAGATTGTGAACTGATCTTTTCTATATTTTCCAAAACTGTATTGCTAGAGATGGCGGCTTGTCCTTGTGTTTTCATTTTAAGAATTTGAGCGCGGGCAACGATTACAGTTAGAGGATTATTTATTTCGTGAGCGATGTTAGATGCTGCACGGCTAAGATTTTTTAATTGATTTACACGTAGATCATTTGAAAAAATAGTTGTTGAATCAGTATTGATTTTTTGATGCGGTGAAAGTGTTGCAAATATATATTGAGTGTCTTGGAAGTTTAATCGCATAAAGTTAAATTCATAGTGGTTCGATTGTATTTGAAATCGGCTTTGGCCAATAGAAATACACTCTGTGATTTGCTTTTGCCATATTGAGGTGTCGATACTTTCAAGTAAGTATTCGTTTTTATTTGAAATTTTTAATAACTGTAGATTTGAATTGAGCTGATCAAATGTTTCGTTTGAAACTATAATATGGTTGTTGAGGTCAAATATGAGAGCCCCTGTTTCTAAAGTTGTAATAAAATTGAAAAAATCAAGATTTTTTTGGGCGAGCATTTTTTATTATCGGTAGAAATTAAATAAAATTAAAACAATCTCATCGTTTCATTATGAGATTTTAAAAAAATGATCACTAACATTAAACATTAAAAGATTTTCTACCGTTAAGTACAACGATACAAATAATAATTTGCATTCGCAATGAAGACGGGAATGGTATGGCTAAAACAACATTGGTTATAGTTGATGATGAGAAAGATATTTTAGAATCTTACAGTGAAATTTTTGAGGATCAGTACAGTGTAAAAACTTTTTTAAATGTAACTGATTTTTTAACTTACTTAGGGCAACATAAGCCTGAAGATGTTCCAGTTGATATTCTCATCACCGATTATCAAATCGAAAAAAATCGATCTGGTTTAGATATGGTTGAAGCTGCTTATAAAATGCAGTTTGAAATTCCATTCATTTTAATGTCTGGTTACTTGGATAAAGATACAAGTATTCGTGCGAATAACCTGGGAGCACATCGTATTTTAGAAAAACCCTTTGAGCCTCATGTTTTAGTCACCGAAGTTGAAAGTTTACTTTTAGAAAATCAAATTCAGCAAATTCATAAATATTCACAAAATATGTCGAGCAAGCTAAAAAGTTTGTTGCGTATGTTTGATACTGTTGTTGCTGATTTAAATGGACAAAATAGAGCCAATGAAATTTTTAAAACTTTGATTGCGCCAGATTTGCCTGCGACAATGAATTATGCAGAAAAAGGTTTGAGTGTGTATTTGCAAGATTTAGATCGAGAACTGCATAGATCAATCAAACTCGAAGAATCTTTGACAAAGCAACTTAATGCTAAACTACAACAGACTGGAAGAGGGCGAAAAGCTGCTTGAATTTGATAGTTTTTCAGCATGCTTAGAGTCCATTAGTAAATAGTCACAAAATAATGCACCGCATTTTGTTTTGTGACTATTTTTTAAACTTGTCCATAAAAATATCTTATACCTATTAATATCATTCATTATTTTGCAAACTGATGAGCACTTACTTTTGATTTGATGGTGCGAGTCGGCTATTTCAAAATTTAAGATAATTTCACTTTTTATAATACAGTTAATTTTTTGTAAATTTTTTCAAATTCATTTTGCAACCAGTTCCAAAATGGGTTCATATTGCTTTTATGGATTTAAGTCCAGTTGCGAGATCATAATTATCATACGGATAATTTGACATCTTACTCAAGAAAGAGGGGATTATGAAAGTATCATTAAAACAAACATTGAATCGCTCTGTTATGAACAAGGTTGTTTCATTAGTATCGATTTTTGTTGTTGTTGCGGCGGCTGGAGATGCCTTTGCAGCAAAGGTTTCAAAAGAACGTTATTTGGTTATTTACAAAAGCTCGACAGGTTACAAGGCTATGAATAATTTCATGTCAACAGAGTCTGTTCATGCCGCTGTAAAGTTAAATGATTCATTATCACATATTAACGCTATGGTTTTGACAGCAAATGATTCGCAACAAATTGAATCTTTAAAATTACATCCAGAAGTGGCTTTAGTTGAGAAGGAAATGTTTTTTCCATCTCCTAAGCCGGTGAATGGTTTTCGAATTTCGCCAAACGCTGTTAAGTCTGCTCAACACTTTTTAAGCTCTGACGATTTAGAGCAGTTAGCGCCGATTGATGCCGCGGTTCCGACACCTATTTTTAAAGAAGGCACTTCGACTCCATGGGGTATTTTAGCGGTTAATGCAGGAGCAGCGTGGGATAAAGCAAAAGCGGGAGCAAACGCCCGGGTTTTAGTTTTAGATACTGGTATCGATCCTGAGCATCCGTCATTAAAAGTTAACTTTGAACAAGGTCGTAATTTTTTTGAAAGTGATACTGGGCCAAACCCGAATGATTTCATTGATAAAGAAGGGCATGGTACACATTGCGCTGGAACTATTGCTGGTGCGTACAGTGATTTAAATGGTTTTACAGGTGTTGCTCCATTAGCAAAGATACTCATGGGTCGCGTTTGTGGTGATTTAGGTTGTAGTAATATTGCTGTAGCTCAAGGTATTAACTGGGGTATAAAACAAAAAGTTGATGTGATAAGTATGTCATTGGGTGGGCCAATGGGATCTGCTTCTGAAAGAATGGCAGTTGCGAATGCAGAAGCAGCTGGTGTTGTGGTGGTCGCGGCTTCTGGAAATGACGGTACAGCAAAAGTGAGTTTTCCGGCGGCTTTTCCAACGCCAATTGCTGTTGGAGCAGTTGATTCGTCAATTGTTAAAACGTCGTTCTCGCAATATGGTCCTGAGTTAGACATTGTGGCGCCTGGTGCTTCTGTTGTTTCAACTGTTCCTCGTGGTTCAGGTCGCGATTCAAATGTTGATATAACAATTGATGGTCAAACAACTCGAGTTAAATCGGCTGCTTTTTCTGGAACAAGATTAACAACAGCTCCAAAGGTTGCTGAGTTAGTTCCTGTTGGTTTGGGTAAATCAGAAGAATTTTCAAAAGTTAATGTGGCCGGAAAAATTGCTTTAGTGAGTCGTGGTGAAATTAAATTTTCTGAAAAGGTTTCTAATGCTTTAGCAGCTAAAGCTATCGGAGTCATAATCTATAATAACACAAGTGGTTTAATGCAAGGGTCTGTGACTGAGGATGGCTCAGAGATTAATGCTGCTGTGGTTATGGTTGAAAAAACGATGGGAGAATCTTTAGTTAAGTCATTACAATCTGGAAAGGTGATTTCAGCATCTATTGCGACTGTAGCTTCTGATTATGCTTCTTTTGATGGAACTTCAATGGCGACTCCTCATGTTGCAGGTGTGGTTGCATTAATAAAATCTGCTAATAAAAATTTAACTCCAGCGCAGGTTAGAATGATTATTCAAAAAACAGCTCGATCATTATCGCCAAATACAAACAATGAGTATGGTGCTGGCTTAATTCAAGCTGATAAAGCTGTAGAAATGGCTGTTGGTTTATAATTTTTTAAATATAAATAATTGTTTTCTAAAAAAGCGGCAATGGATTGCCGCTTTTTTTTATTTTATTAATTTTTTTTACATCAGATAAGATATTGTAAAGCTAATATCTTGAGAATCCATTTTTTGAAAATGAAGATCTGTGTCTTTTGAGCTTAAGTAGTTTGCTCCAATTATCTCTTTGTAAATGCTCACAGTGTACTGTGTGCCAATTGCAAAACGATGGAATGGATATAAAACAACACCTGCAAGATAGCTGTTTCCTTTTAAGCTAAATCCGGTGAACGATGCATTTGTTTTAAACTCTAAGTTATTCGACGGTGCATATCCTAAGTATATTTTCATTGATTCCATGGCACTGACGCCCAATTGAAATGATCCAATAAAATGAGTAAATTCAGGTCTATCTACAGTTGTAGGATCTGTTTCAGCTTTACCTGATGAGTACTCGCCTGCAATACCAAGACTGACTCCAGTGCTTGAGTATAAGTGTATTTTTAAACTCGCAACAGGTGAATTCATAGAATATTTAGTCGTTGTTGAAGGAGTTAATGTTGTTAATTTTAATTGTTCTTGTTTGTAGCCAAGTCCAGGCTCGAAAATTAAACTAGCACTATGTGTTTTGAGTGTTATGAGTAATCCGATGATAAAAGACACATGTGTTGTTGCTTTACTTAGGGTCATATTTTTTTTGTATATCATGAGTTGACCTCTCTGTGCTGATTAAAATTTTTAATCATGAGAATGACTTTGATTTTAGTCTTTTTTGATTGGAATTAAACCTTAAAATATTTTAAACATGGCGTTTGGTCGAGTTTTTTTGAATTAAGACTGATTTTGGTAAGTTTTAAGAACATAATCAGAGGGATATGTCCTCGGGTGATTTAAATCAAGTACACTTATCAGAACTTCGTTCGCAGTATCATTCTTTGGATACAGAAGAACGATTTAAAGCTATTCAGCATTTGGCATTAGAAAAAAATTCTGATTCTAATAGAGAATTGATTCACATTTTTAATGAGTGCGGATGGAGAGAAACTCAATTTCAGATAATTAAAACTATATCTATTTTTCCAGATACAAGATGTTTAGAGTTTTTATTTGATTTAGCAGCTCAAAAAAATGATTTACCTTTGTCTGAATCAGCAATTTATTCATTGGGTGAAACTAAAAGCTTTTTGGCAGCTCGCTATTTATGTGATTTGTATAATCATGGACACGAAACGCTTAAACCAGCTTGTGTGTTATCATTAGGACGCTTAGCGGATCGAAGCTTATTAAATTCATTTCTAGTTGATTTAGATAAGGGTTATAAAGAAAAACAAACACTACTCGTTAAGAATATTGTTCTGGCTTTGGGTGAACTTAAGGCTTCTGCTGCTGTTTCTCGGCTTATCGAAATTGCAAAAAATAAAGTGAATCGAGACGTGGCTTTGAGTGCAGTTGTTAGTCTTGGTAAAATCACAAAAGATATTTCTGTTTTTGATGAGTTAGAGGTGCTTTATAAAAATGATTCATTTGAGTATCAAATATTTAACAATGCGAAAAACCAATGTCAGTTTCGTTCAGATTGGACGTTAGAAGATTATTTAACTAAAATAATGAATAATTCAGTCTATCATCCAGCATTACTTTTGGAATTTAATGCTTTTAGTTCAAGTGAATTAAAAGCCGCATTAGATTTGCTCGCAGATTCGAAAATGTATGATAAGTTATTTCATGTCATAAGTCGAATTGAGTCGGAAGATGTCCCAGATTTTTATGAAAAATACATAGATTTAATGAAATTAACTGGTGAAGATCAGAGCGCTCAATCTGCATATTTGCAGAGTTTAAAATTTCATTATATTAAAAATAGAGATAAACTTTTGCAACCATTCTATGATTTAAATAATGATGACTTTGTGACAGCATATCTATTTACCACAAATGAACCAGAAATTGTCTTGAAAGATATATTGTCAACTCATTCTCAAACGGATATCGATTCGAAAATACAAATTCGGAACTTAAATATTATATATGATTATTTACTAACTTTAAAATCGAATGAAAAAAAATTAAAAATATGCTGTAAGGTGATTGAACAAATTTTATTGAACAATGCAATTTTATACGCTGATAAAAAAAACATTTTTGCGCGCATGATTCGTATTTTGGGGCAATTACAGTATAGCTCAGCGAAATTAAATCAATTCGTTTTTAGTTTTTATGAAGATCGTGATTTGCAGAAAACAGTTTTTAATTTTTTTGAAAATATTTCATCTGAATATTTCATCACCGAATTTGATAAAAATAGCTGCCAATTAGAAGAGGGTTCGTTAGTTTCATTTTTAAAAATTGCTTTATCCCAAACTGAAAATATATTTTCGAATAAGAAATTTGATAAAATTTTAAAGAAAATTATAACGATTAAAAAAAATGATGTCAGAATTTTAATGTTAAAATTTATTTCGAAATTTCGATTTGTACAAATGAAAGACTATGTTTTGGATTTAGCTCCGCATGCTGATCATATCATGCAATTTCATGTGATTTTAGCTATAAAAAGTTTTTCTGACGAGACATTGGCTGATCAGCTTGCTGTGTTTTTGAATTCAAAATCAAAATCAATTTCGGGACGTGCTTTAGATGCTTTGTTGCATACTCCTGGGAATCGCTCAAAAAGAATTGTCTTTGATTACTTAGTTGATCATTGCGAAGATAAGGCGATAGTTGAAAAAATCATAAGAGATTTTAAACCTCCAGAAAATGACACTGATTATTTCTTTGTACAAATGACTAAAGTGATTCAAATTCTTCAAAATCAAAAAAAAGAAGAAGATTTTATTCAATTATTAGTTCAATTTAAGTCTGAGTTAATGCAGCATCAAAAAAGTTTTGCTCAAAACAAATCTTTACCTACAGAAGCAGATATTCTTGCGATTGATTTGGAGTTTCAAAAATTAATACCAGCGTACAGTTATTTTGATGAGGCATCAAAGTCGGCATTAAGATCTGCGGAAGTTCCCTTTAAGCATCCAGAGTTGTTTGATCATTTTGTTGATAAATCAAGTATAGTTCTTGGTTATTCAAAAGCGATAGATATTGTGCTGGATAAGCAGCTAGGTAAAAAGATTTTATCGCCTAAGCTTGAACATAAATTAAGTGAATTTCAGAATGCATTTCATTCTTTGGGTTTGAATGAGGATTATCCTCACGGAGAAAGAGTGTTGAAACTCTTGCAATTGGAAAAACATTTTACATTAAATGTATTACCTGTTCATAAGATGAGTTTGATTGCTAAAGGTTTTATGACAAATAAAATCATGAATGATCAGTTTAAAATTTTAGATGGTTTACGTGCGTGGGCTGTTATTTTATTGATTTTTGCGCGGAAAAATATGGTTATGCTGAAGCCATTGATTACCGTAGTTGATGATGAGACAAGTTGTATTTTATTAGCTAAGAAATTAATGTGGTTACAGGACGTGCGTAATCCGATTGCTCACAGACAAACTGTTGTTGATTTCAAAGAAATTGAAAATATACGTTTAGAGGTCTTACAAATATTAAAACTAATGAATCGAATTTTGTTTTCTTAAAATATATGGACTAAGTGTCTCAGGTTTTCCATCTATTTTAATATCAAGATTAAGTCCAAGAATATTGATTATAAAAGGATAAACATCAATATTTTGAAACTCTGGGATTAATTTATTTTTTTCAATATTTTTACCATAAGCAATAAATAGCGCCTTCATTTGCTGATTATGAAATGACCAACCATGAGTTGCCGAATTTAAAGCTAATGGTGTTGGGGTAAAGGAGCGATCAAGTATATAGTACGGCATATCTGCGATGACTACGATGTCTCCAATACGGTCAGGGTGGTCGAGTTGAAACTCTTTTGGGGTTTCTGCTTTACGATAAACTTTAAAATGATTTTCTTTCGCTTTGAGTTCTAAATAAGCTTTCTCTATTTTTTCTGCATTTTCATGATAGAGCATAGTGACTGCACCTCGGTCACTTAATATAAATCCATTCATATCAGTATAATCGCTTAAATAAATGAGATGATCGTTGTCAATTTTTTCCATTCCGTGATCTGATACAATGATCAGATTTGTAGGAAGTTGACTTGTCTTCATGTATTGCCAAATTTTGCCTACAGCGAGATCAACTTCAGCAATAGCTTGTTTAACTTCATTTGAGTCTGGTCCATATTTATGCCCAGCTGAATCTACAATTGAAACGTAAAGATTGATTAAATGTGGTCGTTTTTGATCTGGCAATTTAAGCCACTCAATAGCTTTATTCACTTTTTCATCGATAGTAATATCGGGATCGTAGGCTATGTAGCAAGTTGGATCTTGATTGTTAATGTGTGCCTCAGATCCAACCCAGTGGTAGGTGTGGGCAATCATACCTTGGCGTTCGGCAGTGTTCCAGATAGGTTCTCCAAGATACCAAGATCCGTCGGCTGAGCTTTTTGGGTCCATGAAGTTATATGTTTGCTTTCTAGCTTTATCATAAAATTTATTGCTGACTATACCATGGTGACCTGGAACTAAACCTGTTGCTAAAGAGTAATGATTTGGAAAAGTGTGGGTTGGAAAACTTGGTCGCATGCCTGCAGTGTAGATTCCAGCCTTCGCTAAGGCTGTGAGGTTTGGAGGATTATATTTTTGTAAATAATCTGCACGAAATCCATCGATTGAAAGCATGATAACAATGGGAGATTTTAAAAATTGAGATTTGTTTTCGGTTTCTTTACAAACAAATTGTGCCACTGGAGTTGTAGAAGAAACGGGAAGGCTATTTTGTACTGAATTAATTTTTTTTTCAGTTGGTGAGATCAGTTTATATTTTGAGGATTCATTTTGAATTGAATTACATGAGGTTGTTGAAATAAAAGCAATAGCTGTTGTTAAAATTAAAACATAAGCAGAAAATCTTGCCATGGAGGGCTCCTTCTGGGATTTATTCTGCTTAGATTGAATATTTTTTTTGAACGAGTATCAAGGGTCTTGAAAAGACAAAGGGCGTTATTAACGCACAGGTTGTGTTAATCTAGAGTTACCTAGATCCATGGCTAATGTTAAAGCAATTTTGGAAAAAACTAATGCGTGATTAAAGCTCATAACTGGAGAAATGACATCGCGTTCCGTATGGAGATCGTCAAACATTGAGTTAAACTTTGCCTCAGTTGGCATAAGTGTAGGATAGCCACGGCGATACCACGATGCATGGTCACTGCAGCCGTAACCACATTTGTCTTCTTTAATTGTTGCTTTAATATATGTGTTGTTGATTGCTGTGAGGTAATCTCTGAGCCATGCGCTCGTGAAATCAGTCATGCTAGCGATGACAAATTCTCCATCCCCTGGGAACATTGTCATATCTAATTGTAAAACAGCAATAATATTTTTTTGTGCGTTACGAGATGACTCGGCAATTTCAGAAGACCCTAGTAAGCCAGACTCTTCACCCGCATACCAGTAGAATTCAATTGTTCTTTGAGGTTGTTCTTGTTTTGTTAATACGCGTAGGGCTTCAACAAGTGAAGATGAACCTGAAGCATTATCATCGGCGCCAGGTGCTCTCCCTGAAGGATTAGCTCCCCAGCCGCTACTGTTGATCGAGTCAAGGTGGCCACCCAATACAATAATTTCGTTTGGAAATTGAGAACCCTGAATCGTCAATTTGATTGATTTTTGTTTTGTTGATTTATGGTCAATAGTTTCTATTGTGATTGGATAGTGAGCGTTTTGAGTTATTGAATTCAATTTTTCAATGAAGGGTTGAATGTGTTCATTCGGATTTGGAAGTTTATTGTAGCGGGATTTAAAGCTAGATAAAAATTCAACATTGGCTTTGATCTCAAGTGGATCGAGTTGATTAAGAGCTGTTGTTATCTCTGTGTTTTCGACTACTTGCATGGGTTCTAAAAATGAAATTTGATAATTTTGTTTATTAATTATGTTTAACGCCTGAATTTGATTTTGAACTTCATTCATGTCTTTAGGGATTTCGCTTAAGGCTTCAAAGTTTCCACAGCGACCACGAGCATGGGATAAAGAGGATATTTTATTTTCGGCAGCAGCATTTATGATGGCGTATCCAACTTGTGATTCTTCATCCTTATACATGATGGGAATATTTGCAGCTTTTAAAATAGATAAATCAGCAATGATGGGTTTTAACATGTTGGGATCATTATTTTGCGAATGAGCATTTAATATGGGTGTTGAGTTTAAAATAGTGAGTGCGATAAGAAGTGAAGAACTTAATTTTTTTTGAGTTGTGTATTTATTCATATCATCCTTGATTGAAGTCATTTTCTATTTGCATAAATTATATAGAGTTTTTTCGACCTTTAGGTAGTCCAGTTTTTTATGTTTCAAGAATGTATACTTTAAGGCATGTTTTTTGTAACAGTTTGTAACAAGCAGTTCGTTGAGCGAACTGGATCGGTCAAATGATAGCAATGCTATTTTACCGTGTTTAGAGATTATGTTAGGAGATCTTTATGACTAAGTTATTGTCAGTGGTGACATTTATGGGATTAACATCAGCCTTGAGTGTGTATGCTGCAGGTGATTCTACTGTTTTTAATGTAAATAAACTGAGTGAAAAAGTTGGTGTTTATTCAACAGTTTCAAGAGAGTTCGTGACAGGTTTAGCTCAACAAACGCGAACTGATGCTGAGCATTTAAAAAAAATAAAAGAACTTAATGCGAGGGCTTTAATTGAAGAAAAATCGTGTGATGACATAGAGATGAGAATTCCAGAGAGTGCGAGATCAATTTTGGATTCAAGAAAAAAGAATCGGGATTCTTATGTTGAAAGAGAGCTTGCAACATTAGTTGTTAACTCTCAAAATGAAGAATTAAAGCAAGAAATATTTTTGTCTATCAGATTAAAGTATAAAATGGATTATTGTAAAGGAATAGCCTCTATATTGCGAGGGGCTTTGCAACAATCAGAATAGCTAATTAATAAATTTACGAAATAAAAAAGCGATAATTCATTGAGATGAACTATCGCTTTTTTTATTTTGGGGTTAAAATGTCAGTGATCTTTTTTAATTGAGATCTGATAAAACATCGACTGATTTTAAAAGTCCTTTTTTACCTTTATTAGCTTGATAAATGACAACTTGATTATTTACAAGAGCTGATGAAACATGTTGTGTTGTGAGTGCGTTTTGAAACTCTAAATAATAATTAAATCCAGGAATTTCTTGTAAGGTTTGAATCGTTTTTTTCTGATTAGCGAAATCATCTTTTGCTGAAGGAAGTTGTATTTTGCTTTGATCAACAGGTGTTTTTGTTTCAATAACCAGCATATCGGCGTTGTGTGCGACAACTGGTTCGTAGTTGCCAACGATATTTTTACGAGACGCTGAAATAAATGAGTCTTGTGTGATTTGAATTTCGAAAATTTGGTGTGATTTTGAATTCATAAAACGTACAAATTCAGACAGGCGTTCATAGAAAGTTTCTAATACAAATTCAAAATTAAAATCAGATTTTTTGAAACTGAGGATGAATTCAATAAATGTAACGACTTCTTCGCGGCTTAAAGATTGATTAGGCTTGAGTGAGAGTGTATCTGAAATCATTTCTTGAAGTTCTGTTGATGTTATTTTTTGCGTTGTTAGCCGGTCAAATGTTGTGTCTTTCATGTAGGCTCGTGGTTTTAAAATTGAATTCTCAAAGTCAGGGTCTTTGAATTTAAATTCATAGAAAGAATAATCTTGAGTGAACTCACTAATGAGCATGCTGTTTGGATGCACTTGAGCTGTTTGGGGAACTAAACCATATTTTCTTTTGCGAAAGACGCCACTCACATCATTTTCAACATTTAGACCAAATTTTTGAGCAAAATTCTTAGGAAATTTGATTTGTCGTGTGTACTCGGTTTTGGTGACATTGCGAAATCCTTTTTTAACCGCATCGCGAACGCCTATTGTTATACCTTCCTTAGCTAAATTCAGCTGTAGTTCATCTCGTATTTTTTGGTATGTCGATGTGAGAAGAGTATTTTTTGTTTCTTTTCTGCGACTTGTGGGATTGCTAGTCGTGAGTTTGTAGAGTTTGTGCAAAATATTTGTTGAGTTTTCAGTTGCTATAAATTTTTCTTGATAAGGTTGGGATAAAGTTTTGTTAAAGAGTTGATGACATTGAAGTGTGGCCGAAAACCCAATTGAATATAGAAATAAAGTCAATAAGGCTACAGCGGCGTTTATAATATGATTTTTCAACAATTTTGGCACAGCAAACCTCGGTTTGTAAAACTTATGACTTTTAAAACTTGTGAAGTTGAGCTTCAAAAGTTACCTGTCATCAAGCTTTTCTAATATTTCTAAAGTATTTTGCAAATTTTCAGCCGGCTTTTTGGCCTCAAAACGAATATATTTGCATTGGTGTGATTTTTTGGTTTTTTTTTGTTGATTTGGCAAAAATTGTTAGACATGTCGTTTTCTCAAAATGATGCATGACATTCATGACCTAAGTCATACTTAGGTTTTGATTTTGGTGACATCGTATCTATACAAAGTGAACGCACCAATAAACAAACCAAGGAGACTTGGTAACAACAGGAGGATTTATATGAAATCAATTCAATTCGGAAGAGTCGTAGCTGCTTTAGCTGCTTTAACACTTGGTTTATCAGTAGCAAATGCTGACCAGGCAAAATTTAAAGAAGTTCAAGTTGGAATTAGCGATGCTTTTGTTCCAGGAGGTTTTGATTCTGATGCTGATGCATATGTTGTGGCTAGCGGAGTTTTTCCAAATGGCTGCTACCGTTGGAGTAAAGCTGAAGTAGCTCACGTTGATACGTTTAATCACGAAATCAAATCAATGGCAAATGTTGAGCAAGGTATGTGTATTATGGTTTTAGTTCCATTCACTAAAGAAATCAGATTAGGTAAATTATCTACTGGCAAACATGCTTTACGTTTTGTAAACAGTGATGGTACTTATTTACAAAAAACACTAGTTGTTGAGTAATTTATGAAAAAGGTTTTAGTTTTTTTACCGCTTTTGATTTTAAGTTGCTCGAAGCAGCAAAGTATAAAAAACATGATTTGGGAGGGTTCGGGAGAACCCCCTCAAATTCATATTCAAAATATTCAATCGTCTGTGAGTTTAAGAAATGACCAAGATGAGGTTAAGATTGAACGACAGTTTATTGAAGGTGTTGAAGTTGAACAAAGTTACGTTAAAAATATTTCATATGTTAAGAAAAATAAACATTTTATCAACGCAGCGTTTTTTGAAAATATACCTGCTCGATTAAATAAGTCGTTGTTAAAACTGAAGGAGCATTCAGCTCAGCAATGGTTAGATTTAATCTATAAATCTGATCCACAATTAAAAAATAGAACACTAATAGATCAACCTCAGCTTAGAGTTATTTTACACAACGAAGAATTAATACCTGTTATTCGAGTTAATTTTTTGTTGAATTTTGAAGAGGTTGAGTCCTTGGTTTTTGATCAGAATTTAAATTTGTTAAAAACAGAAAAGGTTAGTTCTCACTTTGCGCAAATGAAGGCGTTGGTTTATCCTGAAGGGCCTAAATTAACACCTCTGACAACTGTATTGATTAAAACTCCGGGTGGAGATTCAGAATCATCAAATCGGTCATTGATTTCAATGAGTACGGAATCGAGTCAAAAGGTCAATTTTAGTGAGCCTTTAATATTTACTCCGCCAGATGAAAGATTTGATCAGGTTCAAGTGTTTTATTTTGTGAATAGAGCATTAACTTGGTTTGAAGAAAAATTGCAGATCAGTAAAGAGTATTTATCAGTCAATGTGATTACTCATTTAGGTTATCCTGAAAAAACAAATGCAGCCTTTTTCTATAATAATACAATACGTTTGGGCACTGGTGATGATATTGCATTTTCACAGATTCCTCTTGATCCATCAATTGTTATGCATGAAGCTGGGCATGCCGCAGTGGCTATTTTGGCATCGCTTCCTTATCAGGGAGAGGGTGGAAGTCTAAATGAAGGATTTGCAGATTTTTTTACTTGCTACCAATTGAATAATCCAAAATTAGGAGAGGTTGCTTATAAAAAAGCACCTTTTAAACGTGAAATTTCAACGTTAATTCCTTTAAAATCAAAAAATGGTGGACTTTATCATGATTCGGCTATTGTTTCGAGTCTTTTATGGAAGTTAAAAGAAAAAATCGGTGATGAGAAATCACTTAACGTTGCTGTAACAACTTTAAAGCGTTTAACTCCGGCGTCTGATTTAGTTGGTTTTCAGACTGAAGTTTTGAAAGTTATTGAAAATAGTTTACAGGGCCGCGACCTTAAAACTGCGCAAGAAGTTTATAAAGCGTGGAGCGAATTGTGAAATATATTTTAAGTATTATTTTTTTTGTAAATGCAGCGTCTGCAGTCATTATAGAGCCTCGACTGTATGGAAAATGGGAGTATGTTGGATTTCAATATCAAGGAAATTATTATCATACTAATCCAAACTTACATGTGGTGTTTAACTTTGAGTCTGAAGATAGACTACGGTTAAGCTGGACAAGGGATGATGATCAGTCACATTGTGCTCGTTTGGCTGAGTATAAAATTTCTGATGATGTGTTGTATCAAAAAGTTATTTGGCTAGATCCAGAAAATAGTTTTGGTTGTTCGAGTGATCCTGATATGGTTTTGGGTCAGGTCTCTGAAACTCAATTTTCTACTTCGGAAAATGTTTTAAATTTATATTTAAGTTTAAATGGTGAACAATTGATTTATATTTTAAATCGTTTATAGTTAAAGCACTCATGGAAAGAGGGTATAATATGAACAGTTTTGTTAATTATTTTTTAATTTTTTTAACGTTTCTGCCATTAGCTGGATTTTCTCAAACAACATCTGAAACTTTAGTCGTTAAGCCTCATATGCAGGAGTTTTTTAATTTAACATCTAAAATCCAACCATATCTTTTAAATAAGAGCGAATATTTAGATGTGAAAAATGAAAAAATATTAGCGGAGTTGTTAACAGATTATAAAGATAAGACGATTTTACTTAAAAAAGAAAAATTTGCTCAAACTGTTGATATGAAATTTCGTGCGCAGCAGTTGGCTGAGGGGTTGGAAGAGGCTGCTCAAACATATAAAGATGGCTTTAGGGATTATAGTTATTGGGTTTTTAAATCGACACTCAATCAATGCTTTACTTGTCATACGCAAAAAAGCTTAGAGAAAACTCAATTGAAATTTGATGTAAATAATAACGCAATGAAAGTTTCAAATTTTGCAAAAGCTGAGTTTTTGTTTCTAGTTAGAAATTATGATGAGGCAATTCCTTTGTTTGAAAAAATTGTCTCTGAATATCCAAAAAATGGTGAGTCTGTTGAAAATACAGAAACAAGTTTGTACAAGTTGTTATTTTACAGCGTTCGAGTGCTTAATGATGATAGTAAATCAGAACAGCTATTCGAAAGATTGCTGAAAAATAAAGAGTTACCTGAGTATATTCATCACTCTCTTGTTGCTTGGAAAAATTATTTAAAAATTAAAAAGTATAGAGTGTTGGAAGATATTAAAATTTTAGATTTAAAGTCTTTAAAATCTTTTATCAATGAGCGTGAATCTATTGCAGGTCATTATACTTTTTCAAGACAAAGATATATTGTTGATTTAGAAACAAGTCAGGTTCTATTTAAACTATTAGAAAAAGATCAAAATAAAAAAATGAAGCCGTGGTATTTGTTTTATTTAGCGCAAACAGAGATGAACTATAGAACAACGATGTTTGATTCCACTTCAGAGTTGTATTTAAAAGAGTGCATCGAGGTGTATTCTAAAAGCTCAGCAGCTCCAAAATGTTTAGATGCCTATGCGCAAATGAAAAAAGAAGCTTATACGGGTTCTTGCGGTTTACAAATGCCAAAAAGTATATCTGATCAAATTAAAAAATATGAAAAATTGATTCAAAATAAATAGATTGCGATAGTGAATATGATTTATAATAAGTCATATTCACTATTTAATTCAGGTATATCGCATGGATAATTCAACTCGTGTGTTATTCTGTATTTTAATGCCTCTAGAGCTTGTGTTTCTCCATGTGTAAGAAATATTTTTTTAATAGGTGTTGTTATTTTTTTGTACCACGAAATAAGCTCGTCTGAGTCTGCGTGTGCGCTGAGAGAGTCTAGGGTAACAATTTCGGCTTCAACATCAATCTCTTGATGGTGTATTCTGATTTTAGGAAGACCCCCTTTTAAAAGTAAACCCTTTGTGCCTTTTCCTTGATAGCCAGTAAATAAAACTGCATTTTTAGAATGCGGAAGCTTAGTTTTTAAATGATGCATGACTCGTCCACCTTGTAACATGCCAGAAGCTGATATGACAATTTTAGGTTGATCAGACATGCAAAGGAGCATTGATTCATCAGTTTTTTCGCAAATACGAAAATTAATCGGATGAAAAAACTTTTCTGGCATAGGTTCGAGAGAGGTGAGTTTAAGTTCCTGTGGAAATTGAGTGTAAACAACTGAGGCCTTTAAAGCCATTGGGCTATCTAAATAAATAGGAATTTGAGTTGATATTTTTTTTTGTTCTTGCAGTTTTTTTAAAATAAATAATATTTCTTGAGTACGTCCGACTGAAAATGCAGGTATAATTAAAGTTCCCTGTCGATTAAAAACTTTTTCGATTAATGTTGCTAAATCATCTTCGGTTAACTCTTTGAGTCTTCTGTCTCCATAAGTTGATTCTGAGACGAGGTAATCTGTTTTTTCTATGTAATCTGGAGATTTAATAACTTGAGAGCGTCCGCCACCCAAGTCTCCGGTGAAGGTCAGTATCTTTTTTTCTTTATTTTTTTCGATGTATTGGATTTGTACACATGCTGAACCTAAAATATGTCCATTTCTGATAAATCGAAATGAAAAGTTGTCAGATAATTTGATCCATTCTGAATAGTTGTGCGGGCGAAAGTGAGTTAAAACTTCAATAGCATCATCTTCAGTATAAAGTGGTTCTGCTGGAAAATGTTTACTGTGTCTGGTTTTATCTGCAAATTTAGCATCTTCTTCTTGTAACTTTGCAGCATCAATTAATAGAATTTTGCACAGGGCGTATGTTGCATGGGTTGAATAGATAGGGTTTCTGAAGCCATAGCGACTGAGACAAGGCAAATAGCCTGAGTGATCAACGTGTGCGTGGGTGAGGATAACGCAATTGTATTTATAAACATTTTCCAGGGGTGTTCTGTTCATTTCGCGATACTCACGCGCCCCTTGATAAAGTCCACAATCGATAAGGACATTTAAACCATCGTGTTCAACTTCATATTTAGATCCAGTCACAGTTCCAATTGCACCTAAAAATTTAATTTTCATATAAAAAAATCTTTCTTTATGATTTTCATCATAGTTTTGAGAAGGGGCTTCATTATAATAAGGTTATACCAAAGGGGGAGCTTATGAACCAAGTTATTAATCATTTATTTACTAAAGATGTTATTTATATTAACGAGGATGCTTCGTTATTAGATGCTAACGATATTATGAATAATCATAATTTTAGACATTTGCCTGTTGTGAATGATAAAAATTATTTAGTGGGGATTTTGTCGAAAAGTGATTTTGCTGCATTAAAATATGTTGATACAAGATATACAGGGTTTACGGTTAAAATGGTGATGAGTTCACCTGTAAAAACTGTGTCGAAATACTCAAGAGTGAGTGATGTGGCTAAAATTTTTTTAGAACAAAAATTAAGCTGTGTTGTTATTGCTGGGGATGATGAGTTAGTTGGAATATTAACAACTGAGGATCTATTAAAACTATTAGTTGATTATCCACGTGCGTATAAAGACGACGAGCAAATTGATTTGGCAGCTTTAGCTGAAGATGGTTGGATTTCAGCCACTTTTAATTAAAAATAGTAAACTCATAGTTGACCGAGCTTCTGGGCTTTGATTAAATGAATAACAGCTTTAATCATTGGCCCGGGTGGTGAAATTGGCAGACACACTACCTTGAGGTGGTAGCGCTTAACCGCGTGCTGGTTCAAGTCCAGTCCCGGGCACCAATATTCAAGCTATGCGAACCAAAATCGAAGTTAAATTTAAAATGCTAAAAAAACCCCGAAACAATCGGGGTTTTTATTTTTTAATAAATTGGAGTCTGCTTCAATGGAAAAGTTTAATATTTTGTTTGAGCTGGAAAAAAGCCTACATACTTTTGAAATCCGTTCGAGTGAGGTTAAAATTGCGAAACTATTAAGTCCAGACTTTTTTGAATTTGGATCATCTGGAAGTTTATGGACAAGAGAAGACATTTTAAAAAGGCTCCCGGCAGAGCAAGGGAGCGCCAAAATTGAATCAACAAATTTCAAAGCCACAGTCTTGGCGCCCGAGGTTGTTTTGATCACATATATATCCATCAGAACTGAAGCTGACATCAAAACAGAATTTTTAAGGAGTTCTATTTGGCGTAAAAATTCAGATGAATGGCAAATGGAATTTCATCAGGGCACTGTTAAAAAATAGCCAAAAAAAGCTCACAAGTTATGTGAGCTTTTTTTTTGTTTTGGTTGATCGCCGAACTGCAAGAAGATGAAAAAACATTGCTGACGCCACCACGCATAATAACAAATTTTATTAAAAAATTCTACTTTTAATAATTTAGAATGTGGAGGTGGTGACATCTACGATCAAAATCCACCTAATTTATTAAGTCTTTTGAGCGATGGTTTTTTAATGTCAGTATTTCTCTATCCAGAAGGCGTAGACAAGCCAAGCCACTGCGAAGTTTATCATTGTAAAGACGGACGACTGCTCTGCAACGGCGTAGAGATTGACGGACAAATTTTTAATAAGAAGATTTTTTGCCATCCTAAAAATCAGTATTTTTAGGAAAGGTAAAAGATGACCCTTAACCGCCACGCCTATGCTTGACTAATTCGTTTATATGTTCGTAATAACTAATGAAATGCCCGATTTGCCAAACTTAATTAATTGACGAATGCCACTCAACTGAGCTAATTAAATCTCTTCAAAAGAGGTTTAAAATGAATAAATGGGTTTGTTCTTTATTTTTAATAGGGTCTTTATTTTTTCTTACAAATTGCTCTACCGCTCCAAAATTTGAAAAGTCTAATGGATCATCTGGATATACTGTAAAAGAATTAACGGGTAAAAATCATTTTGAAATTAGCCTTTTACTTCCATCTGATACGTCTCAGGACACATTAAAGAAATATGGCTGGAGAGCCATTGGCGAAGAATGTGCCAATCGTGGTTTTGAATATTTTGATATTTCTGATGATGCACCTAATAAATATGTGGGATTTTGTTACCCAACGAACGAACGAAAGGCCCTTGCTATTACTTTTAAAGCTAATGGCCTTCAAGAAAACCCAAGAAAATTTGTCGTTGAGGATCTAAATAATAAATCTTCAACTATGCTTAAAATAGATGATGAAGTATTAACTATTGGCGGTCAAAAGCTTGTATCTATGGGACAATTAAAATCAGTGGTTTTTGCTGCCACCAAAAAAAGTAACTCAATGCCTGTCAGTTTATTAAGAAACGGAAAGACACTTGAAATTAATGAGCCTGTAGCTTTGTTTAAATCAGGAGTTTTGGGTAAATCAGACCTTGAGCAGTTACGCCGAGAAATTCAATAAAAGGCCGATTTAATAATTAATATTAACCCGTGTATCCAAGTAGAGCAGTTCTAAACTCGTCCAATAGGGCGCACCAATATTCAAGCTATGCGAACCAAAATCGAAGTTAAATTTAAAATGCTAAAAAAACCCCGAAACAATCGGGGTTTTTATTTTTTAATAATTGGAGTCTGCTTAAATGGAAAAGTTTGATATTTAAAATCCGCTAAGTACTTCTGCTTCTTGTTGATTAAGTAAATATAAACCACGTTTTTGCAGAATGTATTCTTTGATGTTTTTGTAAAAATTTGGATCAGTTTTTTTAAAGGTCTGCCCATAACTAGTTAAAATTGGTGCCTGTGAGTCGGGTGGTGAAGTTCTGATTGTAAATTCATGAGTTGAGTTGATTTTATTAAAAAATGAATTCAGAGAGTCTGTTGATGCGGCGTCCGAATCAACAACGTAAAAATGATTATTGTTGTCAATGAGTACTATCGCAATCTGATGTCCTATTGAGTTGTTTGTTTTGTTGTATAAAAAATGCTTAATATTTTTATGCTGATCGTTGGTATGACTCAACATGAGTTGGGATGAGTTTTTAAAATCTGCACTTTGTAACTTAATAAAAGTGTTTAAAAAAGCTAGATATGTAAAACAGGTTTTTTGTAAATTTTCAAGAAATAGTGCCTTATTGCAAGAAAAACTCTCTCCGTTTGACGAAGTTATTTGAATAACATCGTTTTCAAATTCAATTTTTATCCTATCTTTGGTTAAATAATAAGGGACATCAAATGATTCTTCTAGTTCGATCTTTGGCCAATTGCATAGATGATAGAGAATATGATCAACATTGTCGTTTATACTGAGGACGGAATTATTGTTATTTAAAATAATTTTTCCAAATTTATAATTTTCTGAAACTAATTTTTGCAGATCTGCATTTGTCAGATGGAGAGATTTACTTATTATGTCATAAATCGAAATATCATGCTCATTGATGGTAATAAATAACGATATAGTCATAAAATCTAATATAATTCTAGGTTTGTTTTAGAGACTAGAATTTAATTTTAATTAAAGATGAAATTGATTTTTTCAATACGTCTGTCGAGTTTTTAATGTTGTTAATTTAACAGTTTTAATGATCATCTTTGATAATTCATGTAGAATTTTTTGAGATAAATCATCTCAATGTTAGGGGCGTTCAAATGAATTTATTTATTGCGAATCTGGTGGTTCTATTTTCTTTATTTGGAAAAAATACATATGCTAAATCTGATAACCCAGAAAATTGGTGTCGCTGGGGATCAGTTAAAGTTGATAATTTCTATACGGTAGGCACTTTAAAAAGTAAAAATGAAAATAAGTTTTATTTTTACAATGATCAAGATCAGTGTCCAGATTTGTCTATACAAAAATGTAAAAATAAATCTTATTTGATTAGTGGTGATAAGGTATTGTTGGCTAATCAGTATAAGGATTGGACTTGTGCAAGATATTTAAATTTTTCCAAAAAGAAAATTATAAGTGATACTTCTGGATGGATTTTGACAAAATTTATATCTATAGAAAAAACATTAAATCATCCCAAAGAAGATTCTTGGTTGGGAAAATGGGTTGATGGATTTAATACTCTAGAATTAACTAAGGGTTCTGATGGTCAAATTAAAGTTAATGGTTTAGCTACTTGGGGTTCTGGTGTAAATATGCATACTGGTGAGATCGTTGGAATGGGTAAACCTATAGAAAATAAAATTACGGTGAAAGATGAGAGCAACGAGGATTGTCAGTTAAAGTTGGTGCTAATAGATCAATTTTTAATAGCTGAAGATAACTCAAACTGTGGTGGTGTTAATGTCTCGTTCAGTAGCGTGTATATTCGTGAAAAATAAATTTAATTTTGTTCGTTGTAATTGTTAAAAATGCTTAAAATTGTTCGACACTGTCAATAGTTTTGTCAGTTGATTAACTGCTGATCGCTTTAATTTGTTGAGGCTTTGGGATTTTGAAATTAATAAATAATGAGTGTTCGTTTGTATTTACCGATGCATCGGCTTTTTATTTTTTATTTTGCTTTGTTATTGAATTGATTGGCATTTAAGTTTGACTCTTTTTTATAAATACTCCAAAAACATTCCTGTTTTTATATTGGCATATGTTTAGCATCATCAACTGCTTATACTTATGTGTACTAATTAGAAAAAGGAGTAAAAGTGAAAAAAATCATTCATTCAGCTATTGGATTATCGCTATCAACAGTGTTAGGAGTTTCAAGTACCAGTATGGCGTGCACTGGTTTTGCTATTACTCAAAATGGTAAACAGTATGTTGCTAAAAATTTTGATCGTCCTTTAGAGCAAGGAAAATTATTGGTTAATGCACGTGGAGTTAAAAAAGTAGCCTTTACTGCGTTTAAATTATCAAACCCTACATTAAATCCAGCAATGTGGGTATCACGTTATGGAAGTGTTACTTTAAATCAAGCAGGAGTTAATTTTCCATTTAGTGGAATGAATGAAAAAAATCTTGTTGTTGAGGTTTTGTCATTTAAGGATTCTGTATTTCCTGCAGATTCTAAACTGCCTGTTGTGTCAGAAGCAGAATGGACTCAGTACATATTAGATACTTCTGCTAATTTACAAGAAGCTGAATCTAATGCTCGTAAAGTACAAGTCAAAACTTTAGTCAAAGGTTTACATTATTTTGTTTGTGATGCATCTAAACAATGTGCGTTGTTTGAGTACACGGCAGGAGATTTAGCTGTTTATAAATTTAAAAAAGGTGAGATACCAGTTGTTGCAAATACTCGATTTACAGATCAATTAGCTTTACAACAAAAAATGGATGCTGATAAAAGTGCATTTTACTTAGGTTTAGAAAAAATTCCATACGCAATTAATCCCTCTACAGCTGAAAATGGTGGTAAAGAAACAATTCCATCGCCTGAAGAACTTGAACGCCAAAAATTAATTGATCAAGAATTAGCTGGTAAAGTTGATATGGACATATTGAATGCATTAAGATCTGAAGATTTAAGAAGGCCATTAATAGCTAGAGCCCGATTACAGGATAATTACACTTCAGAATCTAACCCTATTCAATTTTCTAGAGATGTTTTAACTGAGGTTAAACTTTGGGATACAAGATGGAATACAGTTTGGGGTCAACACGACTCTAAGTTGTGGTTTCGTATGTTTGGTAGCAAAAACACAACTGTTGTTGGGACTAAAAGATATAATTATAAATGCGTAGGTGATGCGCTTCCAAAAGGTTTTGATTTAAAAGAAGTGAATCATTTAGTGACTATGACACCGAAAATTCACCAAATATCGTTAGATCAACATTTAGTTGATATTGATAATGTGCTTGTTGATGCAAAGTTGCCTGCACAGATGATCGCGATGTTAAAACAAGCTTATAAAGCTCATATGAAAAAATATTATAGTTGTTTATAATTATATATAATTGTTCTTAGGCTCTTCTGGTTTTTTCTAGAGGAGCTTTTCTTATTAAAATTCCAGAAAGTACTTAATCTCGTTTGAAATCAATACATCATTATAATAATATTAATCATAAAAACATATACCTTTAATTATATTAAAAAAATCGATAAAGAACATGACAGAGGTGTTGTATGGAAACTATTGGTTTAAGAATGAAAAGATTAAGAACCTTGCAAGGAATGTCAGCATCAGAGGTTGCAATTAAATCTGGGGTGCCAATTTCAACATATAGAGAGTGGGAAAATGGTCGGCAAATTAAGGGCGAACCCTATAAAAAGATAGCTGACACATTGAATGTTTCGCTTTATGAGCTTTTGACAGGTTGTAATAGTGGTTCAGTCGATTTAATTCAAAAAATCGATGATATTCAAAATATATGCACCACTTTGAAGAAAGATTTAGAGTCCATTTTTGAAAATAAATAGGGCTACGTTATTTTTACAAATTCAACTCGATTGACTAGTCATTATCCCAATCCTTAGTTAAAAGTCATATGAGGATAAAATATGTTCAAATTAAATTCTTTAATGACTGATGTGATTCTGATTTTGGTTTGCTTAGTTAATATGGCCTGTAGTCAGCAACTGAATAGATTTTCTAATAAAAACCAAACTTATATTTCAGAAAAAAAAGATGTTGAATCACGTGTTATTTATGGTGATGATAACCGAGTTGATTATTTAGACATTGTTGATCCCGATATAAAAGAGATGATGGCATCGACTGTAGCTCTTATTTCAAATGAGCATTTTATTTATGATAGTGTTTTTGATAAATTTCATTTAAAAAATCCTGAAGTTTCTCTTAAAATGTGTACGACAGAGAGATTTCGTCATCAGCCAACATGGGCTTTTTGCTCAGGATCTTTGATAGGCCCTGATTTAATTTTAACAGCTGGACATTGTGTTCGTACTCAAAAAGAATGTCGTCAAGCTAAATTTGTTTTTGATTACACGCTATCAAGTCAAGGTACTGACCTGAATGAAATTTCAGCTCATAGTGTTTACGAATGCGATGAGTTGGTTTACTCAACCGATAAAAAAGAGTCAGCTGATTTTGCAATTGTACGATTGAATCGAGTGGTGGCTGATCGTAAAATTCTTCAGTTTTCTGAAGATGAGTTAACAAAAGACGATACAATCATGTTGATTGGTCATCCAGCAGGTTTACCGACTAAGGCAACTTTGAATGGAAAAATTAGAAGTTTAGATAACAATCAGTTTTTTAAAGCTGAGCTCGATGCCTTTACGGGTAATTCTGGTTCTTCTGTTTTTGATCAGAAGTCGAAACGTATTATTGGTGTACTTGCTAGGGGTGAAGCTGATTATGAACGCGAAAACGGCTGTTATATCTCTAAAGTGTGTAAAGAGAGTGAGTGTCGTGGTGAGGACGTAACAAGAATTTCTGAAATACAAAAATATTTACCTAAAAATTAGCGTTTATTTTTAGGAAATGATTTTGTTTTTAATGTTTTTTTCTTTTGTGTCGTTTTGTTATCGGTAACAGTTTTATTTTTGTGTGGTTGTCTTGCTGTTGCCTTAATGGCTGCTTTGTTTCCAGTTAATGCGGTTATAAGTCGCTCATCTCGTTCAGTTACAAGGTTAATGACCAGTCCTGGGCGACCAGCTCGAGCAGTACGTCCTACTCGGTGTAAATAGTTTTCCATTTGTTTGGGAAGATGATAATTGATGACGCGTCCTACATGGTCTAAATCCAAACCACGTCCTGCTATATCAGTTGCAATGAGTAAATCAATGTCGCCATCACGAAATTTTTTATAATTTGAACGACGTTCATTTTTATCCATATCGCCGCGATAAATTCCGCAAGCATAGCCTTTATCTTTTAACTCATTAAATAACTTATCACATTGCTCGCGAGTATTTGTAAATACGAGTGTGCCACCTTTTGTTTTTTGAGCTAAAATGTGTTCAAATAAGGGCATTCTTTTTCCATCAATGACTGTCATGTTTTTTGTAATTAAACTTGAGACAGTTTTACCACTTCCTTGACTGCGAAATATTTCTGCTTGAGTAAATAATTCGTTTATGAGTTTTTGTACAGATGGAGAAATAGTTGCTGAGAACAGGACGAGTTGGGGATTGTTTTTACAAGAATGAATAATAAGATTCGAGTCGGATAAAAACCCTTGATCTAACATTTGATCGGCCTCATCGAAAACAATTGTTCTAACGTCTGAGAGATTAATTAAGTTTTTTTCTAAAAGCTGAACTAAACGACCTGGTGTTGCAAGGAGTACTTCAAAAGTATTTTCAATGTTTCGACGTGATTGTTCAAATGTCATACCTCCTAGTGCTGGACGTATGCGTAGCCGAGTATCGTGCGTTAAACTTTTAAAGACTTTTGAAACTTGTTCGCCGAGTTCACGAGTTGGAACCATAATTATTGCTCTTGGTGAAGAGTTTTCAGTAACGGGTTGCCCATCATTTTCGAGAGATTTCAGTTGATGAAGCAGTGGTAGCGCGTAGGCTAAAGTTTTCCCACTTCCAGTTTCTGAGACTCCAACAACAGATTGTCCAGAAAGTAACATCGGAATAGTGTTAATTTGAATTTCGGTTGGTTTAGTGATTCGATTTTTTTTTAAAGTTTGAGTTAATGAAGGGATTAATCCTAGTTCAGTAAATGAGTTCATTTTTTAAAAATAACTGTTCTTTAAGTGCTGTGCACTAAAAATCTAAGCTATTTTCAATAGTATGGTGTTTTCGTAAAAAATTTACCCAAACAGATTGTGACATTCTAAAATGACTTGTGAGTAGGTTTGTGTCATATTTGTTATATGAAATTTACAAATATGCAAAACGGTTTATCTCTAGATGAGGTCAATCATATTCGGTTAGAGTGTGGTCTAAATGAGTTACCTCAAACGCAGCCTATTAAGTTTTGGCAGCGCTGTGTGAATTCAGTTAAAGAACCGATGGTTTTGTTACTTGTTGTTACAATGATTGTTTATTTATTGATAGGTGATTTGAGTGAAGGTTTATTATTGGGTGTTATGGTTTTTGTTGTTATTGGAATTTCGTTGTATCAAGAACGAAAATCTGAAAAAGCCCTTGAGGCATTGCGTGAGCTTTCTAGTCCACAAGCTTTAGTTATTCGAAATGGTGTTACGCAAAAAATCAGTGCATCAGAGCTCGTTTTGGGAGATATCGTTTCGCTGCATGAGGGTGATCGAGTCCCTGCCGATGGTTTAATTCTAGATTCAATAAATTTAGGCGTTGATGAGTCATTGCTTACAGGTGAAGCCTACGCTGTTGATAAAAGTTCTATATCTTTATTAAATTTTAATGAAGAAAATAGTCGTGAAATTGATAATTGTTTTAAAGTTTTTTCAAGTACATTAGTTATACGCGGTCAGGCGCTCATTCAAGTAACTCATGTTGGTTTAAAAACAGAAGTTGGTAAGATAGGATCGAGTTTAAAGGGTGAAGATAATGCGGACTTAGCTTTATCGTATGAAATAAAAGATATTGTTAAAATATTCGCATGGGGTGGCGGTGCAGTTTGTGTTTTGATTGTTTTACTCTACGGCTTTAATAAACATGATTGGGTTCAAGCATTGCTCATAGGTCTTTCAACGCAAATGGCTCTTTTGCCAGAAGAATTTCCTCTTGTTTTGACTATTTTTATGACTATGGGCGCTTGGAGATTATCCAAAGTTAATATTTTGACAAGGCGTTCGGGAGCAATTGAGCGATTAGGGTCAATAACTGTTTTATGCGTAGATAAAACTGGAACATTAACTCAGAATAAAATGATCGTATCAGCATTGGCTAATCAAAACTTAAATTGCAAAATGTCTTTAAATCATCAGACTGAGTTAACAAATGAGTTTTATGAGGTTGTTAAGTGTGGTGTTTTGGCAAGCCAAAAAGATTCTTTTGATCCTATGGAAAATGCAATTCGAACATTTGCAACTCAAACAGAAGTCATGGACGATATTTTACATCAAAATTTGAAAATTCAGAAACACTATCCATTATCTGAAAAATTATTGGCCATGTCGTGTGCCTGGTCATTAGATGAACAAAACAATCAAATTTTTATTGCTTCTAAAGGTGCTCCAGAAGCAATTTTAGAACTATGTCATCTCGATGAAGTGCGCAGAAATGAGATTCTTCAGGCAGTCAGAGAATTTGCTAAAAATGGTTTGCGAGTTTTAGGTGTGGCGCAGACGTATTGGAGTGGAGATATTGTTCCAGAGGATCATCATGAATTTGATTTTAAATTTGTTGGTTTGATTGGTTTAGAAGATCCTTTAAGGGTTGAAGTTCCAGATGCAGTTAAGATATGTAGAAGTGCTGGTATTAAGGTGATTATGATGACTGGTGATTATTCAGAGACAGCGCTTAAGATTGCAGAACGCGCTGGTATTGATATTAACGGATCTTGTTTAATTGGCTCTCACCTAAAAACAATAGATGATGATGCACTTATTGAAAAACTTAAGGTTACTCATGTTTTTGCTCGAATGATTCCAGATCAAAAATTAAGAATCGTTAAGTTATTGCAGCGCATGGGACATGTTGTTGCTATGACGGGTGATGGTGTTAATGATGCTCCAAGTTTAAAGTGGGCAGATGTTGGTATCTCTATGGGCGGTAAGGGAACTGATGTGGCTCGAGAGGCTTCTGATATCGTATTGTTGGATGATCATTTTACATCTATTGTTTCTGGAATTGTTCGTGGGCGAACAATATTTAGTAATATTAAAAAAGCGATGAGTTATATCGTTTCCATACACTTTCCAATTGCCGGCTTGGCCATTTTGCCTGTTTTTTTTGGATGGCCACTGATTTTATTACCAGCTCACATTGTGTTTTTAGAATTGATTATAGACCCAGTTTGTTCATTAATGTTTGAATCTCACGAGCCTTCAAAAAACACCATGCTACGTCCGCCGCGTTCACTTAAAGAAAAATTATTTACAACAAATGATCTTTTGCGAAGCTCATTTCAGGGTTTATATATATTTTGTGTGACTGGGTTAGTGTTTTGGTTAGCCTTAATTTTTGAGAGTGGTAGCGAAAAATATATTTCATATACAGCAAGAACGTTAACTTTTTCAACTTTGATCTTAAGCAATATTGGGCTCATATTCTCTGATTTGAGTGGTGGTTCTCTCGATGAAATAAAAAAACTTTTCACAAAACTTTCGAATTTAGTGATTATTGTATTAATTGTTTCGGTACTTATTATTGGAATACAAACATCATCAATGCATGATTTATTAAAACTTCGTCCACTGACTTTTTTAGAGTATGTTTTTGTTTTTGCGGTTGCTTCTTTGAACTTTTCAGTAATTAATATTTGGAATTGGCTATCTAGGAAATGAAAAAAAATGTAAAATCAGTTTTGATGAGTTTATTTTTTTCAATTACTGTTCATGTTTTTATTTATGGAGTTTTCTTTTTTTTGAACCTTGATGATAAATCTCAGAATAGTCACACTTTATTCAGTGATCACTTGTTTAAAGTTGGTACAAACTACAGTGTTGAAATTCAATCAAATCATCACCAGAGTGTGAGTAAAAAATCAAACGAAAGTGAAATACAAAAAACTTTAGAAGATATTCATGCAAATGATGCTGAATTGACAGGTGGACATTTAATGAATGATGTTTACTCTGAAGGATTCTCAAAGCCGCCCAGACTACTGCAGGCAAGTTCAATTTTTAAGCGATCATTGGAAGCGCAAAAAGCAAGGTTTGAAGGTGAGTCATTTGTTGAATTGACGTTAAATGAAACAGGTGAAGTTTTGAATTACTCATTACAAAACAGTCTTCCATATAACCTCAATGAAAAAACGATTGAAATTATAAGGCAACTTAAATTTAGTCCTGCAGAAATTAATCAAAAACCAGTTAAAAGCCGTTTTATTTTTAAAATTCAATACAGAAATGAAGATAGTTTTTAAAAGCTAAAAATAGAGTTTATTCATTTTCGTATGGGAGCACTTGTCGTGTGCCTTTACGATCTGGATGTAATTGGTATTGGTAAGAACAGTTTTTAGAGCAAGTATCTTTTTTCCATTCTAACTGTGCACAAGCTTCGCAAATGTGATCATGAGTATCACAGCGCTTACAGATAACAGGCGTGTTTCCAGGTTGGCCACAGTGAGGGCATAAAGTGTACTTTGTTGTAGGATTTAAGTTTTGATCAACGGCAACTCTGTGATCAAAAACGAAACATTCACCGGTGTATTCTTTATTGGGGTATTCTTTGAGATAATTTAAAATCCCACCTTGAAGTTGAAATACATTTTTATAACCCATTTCAGCAAGCTCTAAAATGCCTTTTTCACAACGGATGCCGCCAGTGCAGAAAATTAAAACTTTTTGATCTTTTGAAATATTTTGTGATTCCATAAATTTTGGAAACTCTGTGAATTTTTCAGTGTTGGGGTTTATAGCCCCTTTAAATGTTCCAATTTTGTATTCATACCAGTTTCTGGTATCAATGATGATTGGTTTTTCTTTTTCAATTGTTTCATTCCATTCTGTTGGTGTTAAGTGATGATTTATGCCTTCCGGTGGAATTAAATCAGGTGTGCCAAGTGTTACAATTTCTGGTCTGATTTTAACAACAAAGCGACGAAATGGTGAAATATTTGATGTGGAGTCTTTAAAGTTAAGCTCTTGCAAATTAAATTTTTCGAGTAAATCTTTTTTGTAACTATTTAAGTTTTCTAATGATTTTGCGCTTACTGTTGAATTGAATCCTTCTGATGCTAAGATAATGAGCCCTTTTATTTGGTGTTTCTCAGCCATTTCGTGAAACATAATTTTTGTTTGTTCTACATTGTCGATTGGAATAAATTTGTAATATGTTGTGATGAAATATGTGTTTGCTGTATTTTGTTGCATATTGAAAACCCTTTCAGTTATCAGTCGGAGGCTCCAAACCACCATGAGTTGATATGTTTTCTAAATTCTTAGAATGTTGGATTTTAATATATGTTATGAGTAAATAGGTCAATACTGATTGAATAGATTTTAAAAAAAAACTATATTCACTGTCTATGTCACAAGTTCAAGCTACTGTAAGTCTGCCAGATCAAAAAGAAATTTTACGTCGTCGAACGTTTGCAATCATTTCACATCCTGATGCGGGAAAAACCACTTTGACTGAAAAGTTATTGTATCATGGTGGTGTTATACATGAAACGGGTGAGGTTAAGGGTAAATCTGGAACTAAATCTGCCACGTCAGATTGGATGGAGCTTGAAAAGCAAAAGGGAATTTCAATCACTTCATCAGTTATGACTTTTGATTATAATCAGCTCAGGATTAATTTGCTCGATACTCCAGGGCATAAAGATTTCTCTGAAGACACCTATCGTGTTTTGATGGCTGTTGAAAGCGCTTGTATGCTTATTGACGTGGCCAAAGGGGTCGAGGATCGTACAAAAAAACTTTATGATGTTTGTCGCTATCGTAATATTCCAATATTTACATTTGTAAATAAGTTGGACCGTGAAGGTAAGGACCCCTTAACATTGATTGATGAAATTGAACGAACTTTAAATATGCAATGTTATCCAGTGACTTGGCCACTCGGTATTGGGCAAAGATTTAAAGGCATTTATAATCGTTTAACTCAAAAAGCAATATTCTATGATCAACGACGTGAAGGTGATGAATATACTGAGCATGATTTGTCTGGTCCGCAAGACCCAATTTTAGATCAATATTTAGATCCTGAATCTGCTGCGCAAGTTCGTGAAGAGCTTGAATTAATAGAAAGTGCGCTTCCTCCATTTGATGTTGAAGAATTTTTAACTGGTAAAATTTCGCCTGTTACATTTGGTTCTGCTAAACAAAACTTTGGAGTTGATACTTTTTTAAAATTTTTTACTGATTTTGCTCCAGGCCCTAAAGCCCGTGAAACTAAACAAGGGCAGGCTATTGATCCTTTGTCGCAAAATTTTTCGGGTTTTGTTTTTAAAATTCAAGCAAATATGGATCGCAGGCATCGCGATCGTATTGCCTTTGTGCGAATTTGTTCTGGTAAATTTGAACGAGGCATGAAAGTCAATCATGCGCGCCTTGAGCGTGAATTACGGCTATCGTATTCAAGTCAGTTCGTTGCAGCTGATAAAGAAACAATTGATGTGGCCTATGCTGGTGATATTGTGGGTGTGGGTGATACCGGAAATTTTGCAATAGGAGATTGTATTTCGAGCTCTGGTAAAATTCAGTTTGAAGATATTCCAAAGTTTGCACCTGAACTGTTTGGTAAGTTGACTGTCAGAGATGCTTTGCGAAGATCTAAACTTCAACAAGCTCTAGTTCATTTATCAGAAGAGGGTGCTATTCAGCTTTTTGTTGATCCAGTTATTGGAGCGCAAGAATATATTGTTGGAGCGGTCGGAGAACTGCAATTTGAAGTTTTAGTTCATCGCTTGCTAGACGAATACAATTTAGAGGTTAAGTTAGCACGATTACCATTTACCGTGGCTAGATGGCCTCGAACGTCTGATGGAAAAGGTTGTGAGACCTTAAAGGGAAGCTTTAATTTATTCAGAGATCTTAATGAGCAACCTGTACTCTTACTCAACCAAGAATGGGATTTGAACTGGGCTAAAAAAGAAAATCCAGATGTGGAATTTGCAACTTCAATTTCAAGAGCTAGGTAATCACTATGAAAGCGCTTGAAGTTATTAATTTAAAAAAAAATTATATTAATCCTAAAGATCAAAATCAAAATGTTCAGGCATTAAAAGGCCTGAACTTTGATATTCATGCTGGAGAAATTTTTGGTTTTTTGGGGCCCAACGGGGCGGGTAAAACAACACTCATATCAACAATCACGACACTTGAAAAACCAACTGAAGGCGATGTTAAAGTGTTTGGCGAAAGTGTGTTACATAATCCTTTGAAAACAAAACGTTCGGTTGGTGTTGTTCACCAAGAAGTTATTAATACAGGTTTTTTTGATATCAATGAAATTTTAGAGTTTCAATCCGGATATTATGGGATTTTAAATAATCAAGATCGTATTCATTTTTTGATGGATCGATTGGCTTTGCTCCCACATAAATACAAAAAAGTTAAGCAGTTGTCTGGAGGGATGAAAAGACGACTGATGATTGCAAAAGCGTTAGTTCATAATCCGCGACTGCTTTTATTAGATGAACCAACTGCGGGAGTTGATGTTGAACTGAGAGAGTCTCTGTGGAGATTTGTACAAGAGTTGCAAGCAGAAGGAACTTCAGTCTTGCTGACAACACACTATTTAGAAGAGGCAGAAAGTTTATGTCAAAGAATTGCGATTATAAATAAAGGAGAACTTCATTTTTTAGGGACCCCAAATGATGTTATTAAAAAATATTCTACTAAAAAGATACGAATTAAATTTAATAACGGAGATATTAAGGAATTGATCTGTTCGGCTCATGAAGCTTTAAATCAAATTTTAAAAACAAACAACATCGATATTACGAGTGTTTTTGATATTCAGATGTTTGAAGGTAAACTTGAAGAGGCTTTTACGAAAGTGGTGAATCAACAATGAATCCATGGATACCATTTTTAACCCTTATTCATCGTGAAATTAAAAGATTCATTAAAGTCATCATTCAAACTGTCGTCAGTCCAATCATTAGTTCGAGTCTTTATTTACTTATTTTTGGTGTTTCATTGGGTGCGAAAATGAACCCTCAAAATGAAATGCCCTACATAGCATTTTTAATTCCAGGTTTAATGGTTATGGGACTCATTAATAATTCATTTCAAAATTCATCTTCATCTGTTGTTAATGCGAAATTTTCAGGAGATTTAGAGGATTTGCGTGTGGCTCCAATTACTAATAATCAAATTATATGGGCTATGGGGGTTGGTGGGATTATACGTGGTGCAACTGTGGCTATCATTACAGGACTTGTTGGTTTTATCTTTCAATATTTAACAACAAGTACTGTCATGACAATTCATCATCCATTTTTGTTTTTGTTGTTTTTAATATTAGGCGGACTTATTTTTTCTTTTTGCGGTATTTTTGTGGCATTTTTAGCAAAAACATTTGATCAGTTAAGTGCTTTTTCGACATTTATTTTATTACCTTTAACATATTTAGGTGGTGTTTTTATGTCTATAGAGGGACTTCATCCTTTTTGGCAAAAAATGTGTCATTTAAATCCTGTATTTTATTTAATTAATGGCTTTAGGTATTCTGTTGTGGGTGTAACTGATATTGAGATTTGGCCAATATTACTAGTCAACTGTGGAGCTTTGGTTGTTTCATTTTTTATGGCTAAATACTCTTTAACACGAGGTTCTTTTTCTCGTTGGTGAGTGTTTTAAAATTAATTTTGATATTTATTATTTTTAAAAGGTGAAAAATATGATTTTTGAAGGTTTGTCAGATAAAATTTTAGGTTCTATTAAAAAGCTTAAAGGTCAGAATAAAATTTCTGAATCAAATATTGAAGAGACTATTAAAGAGATTCGTCTCAGTTTGCTTGAGGCTGATGTTCATTTTAAAGTCGTTAAAAATTTTATTGATCGTGTAAAGTTAAAAGCGCTTGGTGCAGAAGTTTTACAAAATGTTAACCCAGGACAAATGTTTATTAAAATTGTTCATGATGAATTAGTTCAAACATTGGGTGGAGATAGAGTTGATATTAATGTTCGTGAAAAGCCATCGATATTGATGATGGTTGGTTTGCAAGGAGCTGGTAAAACTACATCGACAGCAAAACTTGGTTTATATATTCGCCAGAAATTAGGTAAAAAAGTTGGTTTTGTTCCAGTTGATGTTTACCGTCCGGCAGCGATTGAACAGTTACAGACTTTGGCTAAACAAAATAACATCTCTTGTTATCCATCGTTAGTTGGTCAAAAGCCTGTTGATATTTTAAATGCAGCGCTGAAGTGGGCTGAAAATGAAATGATTGAAGTTTTGATTGTTGATACTGCAGGTCGGTTACAAATTGATGACGAGTTAATGAATGAGTTAAGTGATTTAAAAAATGTAATTACGCCAACTGAAATTTTACTTGTTGCAGATGCGATGTTGGGACAGCAGTCAGTTAATGTTGCTGAAACATTTCATAAAAAACTGAATTTAACCGGTTTGGTTTTAACAAAGGTTGACGGTGATGCTCGTGGTGGAGCGGCTTTATCTATTCGTGAGGTTACTGGATTGCCAATTAAATTTTTAGGTTTAGGCGAAAAAGTATCCGCACTAGAAGTCTTTCATCCTGATCGGTTGGCCGGCCGTATTTTAGATATGGGTGATGTGCTAACGTTAGTTGAGCGGGCTCAGGATGTTATAGATCAAAAAGAAGCAGAAAAGTCCGCTAAAAAAATGATGAATAACGAGTTCACATTAGAAGATTTTCTGGCTCAGATTCAACAACTCAAAAAATTAGGTGGTATCGAAACAATGTTGAAATTTTTGCCAGGAATGGGGGAGCTTTCAAAACAAATGAAAAATATGACCCCACCCGATAATGAAGTTAAAAAAATTGAAGCAATTATTCGATCAATGACAATTCAAGAGCGTCATGATCATCGGATTTTAAATGGCTCTAGGCGTCAAAGAATAGCGCTTGGTTCTGGAACTCAAGTTCAGGATGTGAATAAATTAGTCAAACAGTTTGAAGAGGCAAAAAAAATGATGAGTGGATTTATGAAAATGGGTATGGGAAAAGGTGGTCCATTTGGCGGTATGGGTGGTCCAAAAGGTATTAAACGGCCCTTTTGATGTAAAAAATTGAATATATCAACTTTATTTTGATATAAAAAGGTTGATATCTGTTCAGATCCAATATAAAAACTTAGTCTTTGATTAATGTAATCATCTTCATACTGAAGGAAAGGTAAACATGGTTGTTATTCGTCTAGCACGCGTCGGCGCTAAGCATGATCCTAAATACAGAATTACAGTAGCGGACTCTCGTCGTTATGTAACTGGTAAGTTTATTGAGGTTTTGGGTACTTATGTTCCAACACCAAAAGGTAAACAACAAAAAGTAGTTTTAAATACAACAAAAGCACAAGAGTGGATCACTAAAGGTGCTCAACCGACGGAAACAGTCAGACACGTTCTTAAATTGGGTGGTCTTACTTTACCAGCTCGTAAAAAATCTGCGCCTAAGACTAAAACTAAAGCTAAAAAAGCATAGTTTTCGAAGATTTAGTTTGATCATTGAGCCTTTTTTTGTTTAATTGCAATAAGGGACATTTTGTCTAACTAAATCTGAAGACTTGAATTTGGTTTTTGCCGGAGGGTAAATGGATAATTTAAAAGAACTTGTTGAACATATGGCTAAATCTTTGGTTGATAAACCAGACAACGTTGCTGTTGATGAGATTCCGGGTCAGCAAACAACATTATTAGCTTTAAAAGTTGATAAAGAAGATCTGGGTAAAGTCATTGGTAAGCAAGGAAAAACAGCTGCTGCAATGAGAACAATCATTCGTGCGGCTGGAACTAAATTAAATAAGCGTTACCATTTAGATATTGTTGAATAGTTTCTACAAAATCTTTTTGATAGGCGTTTTAATTCATAAAATTATGAATAAATAAAAATAAATAAAAAAAACAAATAAAAAAAGGAGTCTTAGACTCCTTTTTTTATTTAAAAGCATCATCATCCTAAATACATTAGGAAGTATAAATTATGAGCGAATTGAGATTAGTTGGAAAAGTAAAGTCAGCTCAAGGGTTAAAGGGAGAAATATTTATTATATTTTTTTCTAAAGATTATAGTTGGGCTCAAGATATTGAAAAAATATATCTGGAAAATAAAGCATACAATGTTGTTAAAATTGCCCTTCATAAAGATGGATTAAAAGTCTTGTTGGAAGGTTTATCTAACCGCAATCAATCTGAGGCCTTAATCGGTAAAGAAGTCTTCATTGATAATGATTTTTTTGATTCAGAAGATGGTGAATCGATTTTCCTATCAGAGATTGAAAATTTTTTAGTGGTTGATGAGTCTGTGGGTAATCTTGGTAGAATTATAGGTTTTTCAAGTAATACTATTCAAGATTTGTTAATTATAAAATACAATGAACGCGAAATTGAAGTGCCATTTGTTAACGAATTTGTTAAGGAAATTGATTATCACAAAGAAATTATATACATGAATTTGCCAGAAGGCTTACTTGAAATTAACGACTAGATGAAAATTACATATATAACTTTATTTCCAGAATTAATTCGACATTACTTAGAGGATGCGTTTTTAAAGAAAGCAGCTTCTAAGGGGTTGATGGATTATGAAATTTTAAATTTACGTGATTTTTCCGATAATGAATATCGCTCTGTTGATGAAAAGCCATATGGCGGTGGCGATGGATTAATTTTGCGACCGGATATTGCAAATCGCTGCTTTAAGTCCCTGAATAAATCTTTGAAAACTGTTTCAATTTATTTATCCCCTCAGGGAAAAACTCTGAACCATGATTTATTAAAAGATCTACTAAATTATGATCATATTGTCTTGTTAAATGGGCGATATGGTGGTGTTGATCAAAGAGTTATTAATGAACATATTGATTTAGAAATTTCAATTGGCGACTTCGTACTGAGTGGTGGAGAGCTGGCTTCACTGGTTTTGACAGAATCATTGGCTCGTTTAATCCCCGGTGTTGTTGGTGATTATCGATCAGTTGAGGAAGATTCGTTTTTTTATGGTTTACTTGAGTGCTCGCAGTTTACAAGGCCTCAATCGTTCGGTGAAAAGCAAAATGATGTGCCAGCAGTTTTACTTTCGGGTCATCATGAAAAAATTAAGGAGTGGAAATACTCTATTTCGCTTTTTTTAACTTGGACAAGAAGATTTGATTTATTTCAAAAACACATCATTCAACGCAATTTCAATCAACAAGAAATAGGAAGTCATTATAGACTTATCATTAACTTGAAAGATGAAGAATTGGAAGTTATGGGTTTTGATCAAGATGATCGATTGAGATATTTGGACTACCTTAAAAAATATTATTCATTGGATGGTCATATATGAAAAGAAAAGCCCCTCTGGCTGTAGCACTTGTTCATTATCCGATTGTGGATAGACAGGGAACAGTGTGCGCCACAAACATTACAAATTTTGATATCCATGATATTGCTCGATCTTGCCGAGTATATGGTGTGGAGCGTTATTATCTTATTCATCCGATGCAGGAGCAGTTGATGTTTGTAGAGCGAGTTTTGGATCATTGGAGAACGGGAGAGGGTTCAAAGATGAATCCTATGCGTAGAACAGCCTTAACAGACGTCAGAACGGCCGTCGATGTTCAAAGTGCTCTATCTGACTGGGGTTACCCGATGGCTCGCGTTGTATCAACACACGCAAGAACATTGCCGGGGCAAGAAAAGTTTTCATTTGAGAGGTTTAAAGGTTTATTGGCAGAGGAAAATGACCCATACTTGCTTGTTTTTGGTACAGGTTTTGGATTAACTCAAGAGTTTATGAAAAGTTGTTATGCTGTCTTGGACCCGATAAAAGGCGATTCTAAGGATGATTATCGGCATTTATGTGTTCGCGCAGCTGCAAGTATCTGTCTTGACCGGTTGCTTGGAACATGGTAACACATTATGTCTTTGTAACTTATAAAGGATTTAAATAAGGATTAAGTATGGCAAAAGCGACAGCTAAAAAAATTAAAAAAGCAACGACGAGTAAAGCATCTTCTGTAGGTAAGGGATCTGTTAAAGAAACAAACCTAGTTCGTCGTGTTACTCAAAAAGTTTCAAACCCTAAGATTGCTGCATTCTCTCCTGGTGATACGGTTAATGTTTACGTTAAAGTCATCGAGGGTGAAAAAGAACGTGTACAGTTGTACAAAGGTGTTGTTACAAAAATTCAAGGACATTCTCATAAAACGTTTACTGTACGTAAAATTTCTGCGGGAGTTGGCGTTGAAAGAACTTTTCCATTTAACTCGCCAGCAATTGAATCTGTTGAACTAGTTTCTCATGGTAAAGTTCGTCGTGCGAAACTTTATTATTTAAGAGATTTAGATGGTAAAGCTGCTCGTATTGAATCTGAATTAGCATCAACGAATGATGTTTACTCAGCTGAATAAAAAGTTTGATATATCCATTTTAGAAAAAATGCCCAGACCTTTTATCGGAATAGATGAAGTCGGTCGGGGATGCCTCGCCGGACCTGTTTGTGCCGGCGTTGTTATTTTAAATGAAGAAAATCCTTTCTCTCATTATCAAGACTCTAAAACATTATCTGAAGATAAACGAAAAAAATTAGCCGAAGATATAATGGCTCACCATCAATTTGCAATTGGATGGGCTACGGTTAATGAAGTTGATGACATTAATATCAGGCAAGCTACATTTTTAGCTATGAGTCGTGCTTTGAAAAAATTAAATATTAAATCTGGAACTTTGCTTATCGATGGTCGAGACACTCTTCCGAATATCAGTCATTATGAGCAATTAGCTATAGTTAAAGGTGATCAGCAGTTGAGATGCATATCTGCAGCATCTATCATTGCTAAGGTTGCTCGTGACGAGTTAATGATGGCCTTAGCTAAGGATTTTCCAGAGTATGGATTTGAAAAACACAAAGGCTACGGAACAGAATTTCATCGTAAAGCCATCAGAAAATATAAACCAACTGAACATCATCGAAAAACTTTTGGTGGAGTCAAAGAGTATCTCTCAACGTAAAGGGCTTTGGGCTGAGTTAATTGTTGCAAAATACTTTACGATTCGCGGTTGGAAATTAGATAATCATAGATGTAAAATAAATAGTATTGAAATTGATTTAAAATTTTCAAAAGCGAGCAAAGAGATTTTTATTGAGGTTAAATATCTAGATGATCCTTGGCGTTCATTTGAGCGGCTACGATCAAAGCAACTGAATAAATTAAAAATGAATTTAAATCACGTGAGAACTAAAAATAGGTCGCAGCATTATTGGTGTTATATTGCATTTGTAGATTATCGTGGACATATTCAATTCATATCATTAGATGATTTTTAAAACGATAAAAATATTTATTATTTAATTTTTAATTCATCCGGAGGAATAACTTTAGGTGGTTTCCCATCAAATGAAAAAACAAAACGCACTTTGATCTCAGCTGATTGGGTACCAACTTTTTGATCGCGATATAAATTAATAGCCCAGCACTCTCCGGGAGGTTTGAGCTGTGCAATCATTGAAAACTGTTTTAATCGAGAATCAGAAGAACGATTTTCACTCGTATCTATCACAAAACCTGAAAGAACATTTATATATTTAGTAACAAAACCTAATGCGAGTAAGATATCATCAGTTCTGGGTTCTTCAGTTCGTTTAGAATTGTAACCAATTTTAAAATATTGTTGTTTATCATTAAGATAAGAAATTGAAGTTGATGAATTTGTTGCAGATATATAAGGGTAGTAATTGAATTGATTTGTTAATGTGAAACTTTCATTTAAATAAGTTAATGTTCCAGATAAATCTGAAAGTGGTTCTTTAGATCCATCTTTAGATTGTTGAACTTGGTAGATATCGTATGACTGCGATAGGCGAAAATCTAACGTATTTTCGTAAGTGTTGTCGGGGAGTCTTTTTTTGATCACGCGATTAAGTAATGTGAGTGTAACCAAATGTCTATCGTATATTCGATCGTTGTAATCATATTGAACGCCATATTGGTTATTAAAATCAGAGTCAGATAAATTATTTCGTGATGAGAATGGTTTTTCGCCGTGTGCGATATTACCAAAAAAAGGATGAGCATTTTGTTCGACCCATGGAATATTTGTGTAAACTAATTCAGGAATAAATTCGTGTTTATATTTTAAGTTATGAGTTTCTGATTCGTATATATTATAAAATCGACTACGTGAAGCTATATCAAATTTAACAAATTGTCTTGAATTATAACGTTGGGTGCCCTCATCAAAAAAATAATTTGTAAGATTATAAGAGGCTTTGGGAGATAAAGTTATTGAATCGGCGGGTGTAAAAGCCGTTGTTGTTAAATTGATTTGTGAGTTTAGTCTTTTTCCAGTTCTTAAGAGGTCATTATTTTCGTTGTAGATATTATCGGTTTGAGTCAGACATTCAAGACGAGTGTTATTGTCGCATCGTGGATCAAGAGTGTCGTTGGTTGCGTATTTTTGAGAATACGATGACGAGTAGGATAGATCATCCCACTTCTTATCTCGATAAAAAGTATCGAATTGAAAAGTCGTTCCTACGTATAATGGCAAATCGTTGAGTTTATATAAAGTGCTATCAAATTTTAATTCTGGTAATTTATGTACAGCAGAGTCATTTGGGCTGATGGGATTACTTGTTAATAAATGTTTATAGTAATAGGTATTCATTTGATATAATGAATTCTGGGTATTGTGAGAAATGCTAAAACCATTTTCCAGTCCACCGTCGGCATAATTTTTGAACTCATCATAAAATTCTTTCGGATACTGTAAATCGCTAATAAGATTTAATTTAAATCGTCCATGTGTATTTGGATTGATTTCATGCTGGGCATATCCTTGTGCAGACCAACGTTGAAATTGTGTATTTTTTTTATCAATTTGTCTGTAGTCATTAAGGAGACCATCAGAAGAAAAAACTTTATCGTTGAAATTGGAAACATTAATTTGACCAAAAGAGAAATTTGTTAGTGCATAACGATATTCAATGAGTTGCTTAAGACCGCCAAGTTCATAATTTTTTAATGTAAATGTAGCATCACTCGACGGTGAAATAGCCCAAAAGAAACTTTCAGACAATGTTAGATTTCTGTTGGGAATGTAGCCGAATTCAGGGAATAAAAATCCAGTTTGTCTTTCATTTTTAAGAGGAACAATGAGGTAAGGTAGCCAAAAAAGTGGAACACCGCTAACTTCTAGAAATGTGTTTTTTAAAAAAGCATAGCCGCCAAGTTCAGCTTTAATTTGATGGCTATTAAAACTCCACGTTGAAGGACAATTGGTGCATGTGGTGTAATTCGCATTAACTACAAAAAAACTATTAACTCCACGTTGCTCGATCAGGGCTCCTTGGAATCTGATATTATTGGATTGAACATAACCATTTATGATCATAGCCTGATTTGATAAATAGTCTAAGTTAATTTCGTCTCCGCCGATTTCGTAATCAATGGATTGAATTTGAACACGTCCCTTAAGATGAGCCATTTTTTTCTTTGTATTGATCTCAACTTGATCTGCTTTGAAGTGTTGGTTTTGATATATGATTTGAACATCGCCATCAAGCTGAACGAGGCCTTTTTCGGAATCGCGCGAGAGCGAATTTGCTGTAATTGTAAACCCAGCTATTTTAGCTGTAGTGAGATGGGTGTTCGCTTGTGCTGTTGAGTTAGGTTCAGCACCAAGAGTCGGTTGTGCATTTGCGAATAACGGAATGCAAATGAATGAGTTGGTCAAAAATAAAATACAGAGTGCGATTGATTTCACAGGTCTACAGTCTAGAAAATTGAACTTCGTTTGTCACTTTAAGACTGAAGTCTATTGAGCTTTTTTTAGAGAATACGATAAGTAACGACGAGGTGCTTTAATGGATGCTAAATTTTATGAAATTGGGGAAGTCACTATTGTTGAGGTTTCGGGGCGCATTGAGCCAGATCAAAACAAACCATTCAGAGATGTGTGCGAAAGAAAACTTAAAGATAAAAAAGTTGTTTTTTGTTTAAATGAGCTTTCTTTTACGGCTTCGGCTAATATTACAACTTTTTTTGAGTCAATTTGTGTCATTCCAGAAGCGCGAGTTGTTGGACTACAGCACGATTTTTATCGACTGTTAGAGCTTAAAGGAATTAATATGCAAACATTTAGTACAATATCTGAAGCTATTAAACCTGGTAATCTTTTAAACTTAAAGAAAGATTAGTATTTAACTTTTCTAACATTTTTAATCTTAAATGAGCTGTTTCGAGCTCATTGAGTTTGCTGTTGAGTTGGTGTCGAGTTGATTCTAAAACTTGTTCTAAGTTTTCAATTTTAGAATTTAAACGACAAAGCTCATTTTTAGAATCAGATTCATTCAGTTTGAGAACGGTGATTTGTTGAGACAAATCAGATTCTTTGAGTTTTAAGTTGTGAATAATTTGTAGTTGTTCGTCATGAGTTCTTTTGATTTTAATAAGTTCATTTTCAATGTAATGTTTTGTTTCACACTGCTTTTTAAGCTTTAAATTTTCACTTTGTAGATCAAGGGTTTTTTGCTGTTCATTAACAATCTCTTTTGAAAGAAAATGAAATTGCTCTTCGTAGCCTTGAATAAGTAGATTCTTTTCATGAGCGTAGTTTTTTTGAATTGTTTCGATCTCATTTTTCAATGAAGAAACATTTTTTTCAAGTTCAGTTTTGTACATCTCTGATTGCTCAATTAATTTGTTTTTTTGCTTTAATTGCAATTCAAGTTCAGAGTTTTTATTTTTTAAGTTCTCAACATAAGGTTTAATGATATTTTTAATTTTTAAATGAAATTTACTGAGTCGTGTTAAATCAGTTTTTTGCGCTTCAATGAGTTTAGCAGAGGTTTCATTAAGATGATTCAGCTTTTCGACTTCAATTTCTAACTCATTGTTGTAGCTTATTAGTTTTTTATTTTTATCTAAAACAAGATCCGTTTTTTCTTTAAGTTCTTTGTTTTCAAAAAATAAAGTGTTTTTTTGTTGTATAAGTTTTTGATTTTCGGTTTCGTAAATAATTGTTTTTTTGTAATTAATTTTTAAACGATTTTGTAAGTCTTCTATTTGCTGGGTTAAATCGTCAAGCACTAATGAATTATTATGAACTCGATTTTTATCACGAGTATTTTGTTGAACTATCGTGGATCTCGTCATCAGAGGCTCTTGATTTGAATCTGTGATATCAGCTTGAATCATATCTAAGTGTTTAAGCTCAAAATCCATAACTTCCTCCTGAAGTTTTGTCGATACTCCATGAGTGTCTCATAACTAGACTAGACTTAAAACACACTTGATGTGCAGTTTTGTAAAACTGGACTAAAATCCAATTAAATATAATAAGTTTAAGAATTTTATGTGAAGAAATTAAAGAAAATAACCGAAATTGTGTTATGGCAGCACTTTCAATTTGGGATAAACGGGCATTAAATGATTTGGATATTACAGATCTGGGAACTCCAGATACTGTACGATTTAATGTGCTGACGTTTGTTGTTAACGAAGAATATGATCGTGCTGCTCATTATTTAAAGGATTTTTTAGAAAGAGAATCAGTTTATCCCAACTTTAAAGAACGGGTCGAAAGATATGTTATGCATTCGATTGATCTTGTTTATGCAATTAAGAATAAAAGAAACTTCCCTGGTATGAGTTTGTTGGGAAAATCTAAACAAAATGAGCTTCGAGAAAAATATAGAGATCATTTTTTTGAATTAAAAAGCGTTATGAAAAAAATAGAAAATTGCCAAGAAGAACTCAGATTGAATGACATAAAATCGACAACAATGATTGTTCGCTCTTTTTGGTTAGCTACAATGGCTGTTTTTGTCTCAGCATTTGCTATTGAAATGTTTCAAGGACTAGGGTTGACATTTATTGTTGTCATTGAAGAGTACGTTAACAAGTTTATCGATTATCTTTTTACTTTTATCAAATAATTTAATTCAATGTGTTGAGTGCGCCCTTAAGAACATCGATATATTGTCCATAATCAAGTTTTTTTCCATTTAAAAAAACACTTGGGGTTCCTGAAATTTTAGCAGCCTCACCTTCAAGACTCGATTTTTTGATTATGTCATAAGTCTCCGCTGAAGTAGCGCAGGCTTTTATTTCATTTGAGTTGAGGTTCAGTGTTTGCGCCATTTCATCACGCGTTGAATTTAAATCAGATAAAGATATAAGGTTTTCTTGATTGTCGAAAATCCAATAAAGAGTTTCCCAACCTTTTTGATTGAGTTTTTCAGCACACAGAACCCAACCAGCTAATTCACATCTTGATCCATCTCCTTTATTTGGTATTGACGGGTTACATGTTCCGTCAAGAGGGTAGGGCTTGAAAATGAATTTAATATTATTTTGTGTTGATAAAAAAAGTTTAAATGTTTTAGAAGCCACTTTGCAATGAGGACATTTAAAATCTGCAAACTCGATAAGAGTCGCTTTTGACTCTTGGCTGCTTGGCTTTATTAGGCCTATATTTTCATCGAAAGTTATTTGTGGACTCATTTGCCATGAGTAGACTTTTTCAGGAACGATTTTGCTTAATGCGGATAGCCCAAAACTATCGCGAATTGATCCTGAAATAAACCAAGATAAAACGGGAATGAAACATAATGATGCGATAAAACCTTTTTCGTAAGGAATATTTTGGAGATCAAATTTTGCATCTTTAAAGTGAGTCCATGCTAAGTAAGAAATAATGAATGAGAGTATGTAAGATATCACACAGAAAGGGCAAAACACCTGTAATTGAAATGAGGAGATGGCTAACAAGACCAACGAAAAAACTGATGATGCAGTCGTTATGAGTTTAAAAAACCAGCCGAGGAGGGGTGTTTCTTCTGACCAGTTCAATTTTAGAAATAATGTTGCCACCAGCATGATTAAAGAATAGCTCAAACCTAGAACTGAAATCGGTATGTTGAAGATTTCTGAGTACTTGCTCAATGCGGCGACATCACAATTTAAACTGGGATTGATGTTACAGAGAGAAACGCCTGATAAACCCATTTTTGTCATATAGTGGTGATACGTTAGATACGAAAAAACGAGTATTGATAGAAAAAAAGAAAATGCTAATAAAGTTAGTTTTTTTGACATAGTATTAATAGTTTTATGAATAAGGATTGAAATCAAGGAATGATTTTATAAAATAATGCGATGACTCCAAAAGAATTGCTCAAAATCAAACATGACTATTATTTAAATGTTAAAAGCAAAGTTGAAATGCTTTTAGGGGATCGCTCGCGACATATTAAAACTTATCGTAGTAATTATGATTTAGAGCTCAAAAACACAAAATGGTCGATCGTTGCCAAAAAAGACTTTTTTGCGTCATTGAATGACAATCAAATCATTATTACAGGTGATTTTCATGCTCATTTGCAAACAACCAAATCAATTTTAAGATTATCCAGAAAGCTGGGGGCTCAAAATATAGTTATTGGCCTTGAATCATTTTATGTCGAACACCAAGATTTTTTAAATGATTATCTGGCGGGAAATTTAACAGAAAATGATTTCTTAAGAAAAATCGAGTGGAAAAAAAATTGGGGTTTTCCGTGGGAATTTACTCGACCAGTTTTAAAATGGGCCGCTCAAAATAAAGTGCCTATAGTTGCATTAAACAAACTTTCTTTAGAAAATTTAAATGAACGCGATAAATTTAGTGCTAAAATGATCGTTCAGGCATCAAATCTTTATTCTGATAAAAAAATGATTGTTCAGTACGGTGAGTATCATCTTGCTGATAGCCATCTTCCGCGTCAGATTCGAGCGCTCAATTCTAAAATTAAAACAATGGTCATATTGCAAAGTCCGGAGAAAATTTTTTTTGAATTAATGAAGCAAGGGCGAGATCCTGCTCTTGTTGATTTTGTTAAGCTTACAAAGGGTAAATGGGCGATGATGTCTGTTGTTCCTTGGGTAAAATGGCAAGATTACTTACTGTATATAGAGTCTGGACATGATCGTAAGATAAAAGTGGATGATTATGACTTTACGGATCATGTGTCGCAAGCTATTCATGTTTTAAATACAGTTCTAGATTTAAAGCTTCATCACGCTGACTTCTCTGTGTATTCAGTCAATGATGAAATTCTTTTTGATAAAATTAATCAACTATCAAGTGCTGATAAGAAATTTTATACCGAGGCCGTTTTATCTGGGAACTCATTTTATTGTCCAGAAGGGGATTTTGGTTTTGTTGCGAGACCTACATTGAATCAAATATCAAAAGTAGCGGCGTTATGCGTTTTGTTTAAATCTGGTGTTTTTCTAAAATCAATGACTGACCCGCAAAAAGATTTTTTGAAATTAATTTGGTTGGAATTATTAGTGTATTTTTTGACAAAAATAATTAATCCCAAAAAAAAATCAGACACACTTGAGGATATAAGGGTTTCTTTGCGAAATGAAAATTTTTCTGATAAAGGAAAAGATGCGCTTGTTTTGGCGTTAGAGCAAAAAATGAACGAGGTTAGATTTGTGGCGACACAAAATTTACCTAAGTCTGATGTTAAAAACAAAGCAAAAAATCGTAAAAGTTTTTTTGTCGCCGCACAAATACTCGGTGGGATTATGGGCGAAAAAATATATTATGCGTATAAAAGAAAAAATTTAAATTGGAAACGACAAAAAAGTTTTTTGTTTAAAGATCTACAAAGTCGCTTTTTTTCTCAATCGTATTATGAATCAGTTGAAATTATAGATTCTTGGCCGGCATCATTTAAAAGTAAATTTGATCGATTCTAGTTATTTTGAAACTATTTCTTTAAATTCTTTGCCAGGTTTAAAACGTGGTATGCAACATTCAGGAATTTTGTGCGTTTCTCCAGTTTTTGGATTTCTTCCTTGTTTTGCTTTTCGTGATTGCTTTTGAAAGGAACCAAAACCAACAATTTTGACCTCTTCGCCTTTTGAGACTGTATTTTGAATGATTTTTAACGTTTCATTAATCATTGTTTCAATTTGAGATTTTGTCATTTTAGTTTTTATTGAAACTGCAGTTATTAGTTCAGATTTGTTCATAAGGTCCTCAATTTTGAAAAAATAGATTTAGAATCTATTGTTAACCGCCTGGTCTGTCATCTTTTTATTAAAAAATAATGAGGATGTCTTAACTTTGGTCTGTATGTAGCCGAAAGGGGTGCATGCAACGTAGTTATCAATATTTATTTTTAAGCATGACAATGTTTTTTGTACTGTTCTCGTTCTATTTATCGTTTGATATTTATGTGAGTGGTTCTGAATTTGATAAAAAACAGATTCAATTTTTATCTTTAAAGTTAGAACAGAGCCAGTTTGAAAAGGAACTGATTGCAGAAGGGGTCAGTGCTTCAAATGCGCGTGGTATTGCCTCGATTTCTTTAAGCTCAAGATCTGAACAATTGGTGCTAAAAGAACGTCCAACTGAGTTTTCTGAATTTTACTTTATAAGAATACGAGATTTAAAAGATGAAGGTAAATTTGATTCAGCATTGAAAATGATTTCTGAAGTAAGAGAAAAATCAACATCTGCGGAGTATTTGTCGCGAGCAGATTATGAATTTTTGAGTTTAAAATGTCAGCAAGGAAAAATTAAGGATATTTGTATTGAGACGGTTGATAAGATGGTGTCACAGTATCCATACTCTGAATGGACTGGTCTGGCGTTGATCTGGTTGTCTGAAGCCTACTCAAAGGTTAATCGTGTTGAAGATTCTCAAAAAATTGTGACTATTTTAAAAAATGATTTCTCTGTTAGTCCTAAAATTAATCGTTATGTTCAATCTTTGGTGAAGAGTTCTGCTAAGAAAATGGAGTAGTTTGAATGGTGAAAAGAGATCTTTGTTTAACTTTCATCATGAGTTTAACTTGCTCGATAAGCATAGCCTCGTCTGTTGTTCATTCTGATGCTCATCAAGATAAATCTAAAATAAACAATCATCGAATATTTTTTGATCATGAAAGCACTGTGAGTATGCCAATGGGTTGTATTCTTGATGCAACACTACCGTGTGTTTTTAAGAGTTTAAAAAGGCAAACATTGCAATTGGGTGATATGGAGATAACCCTATTGTCGGGATCTGTTGTTAAAATATTAAGTTTGGATCCGATCAGAGCACTTGAGCCGCTTCAGGGTGGATTTATTATTGATAAATCGGATAAACCGATAAAGATAAAATCTCACATGCTCAACGTGTTTCCATCTTATGCTGTTAAAACTAAGGACCAGGTTGAAGTTATTGATGGGAAGGATTTTTATACAATTAAGTTTAATCAGGATCAACAGGAGAGAGTTCTTTTGGATAAAGTTGATTTTGTTAAAAAAATGGCTTTGTTTTTTAATAACAAGCAGGAATTTAAAATAAAACTCAAAGAAATTTCAGCTATTTACGACAAAAGCTTCAGAAATGACATCGCATTACAAAAACAATTAATTCAAAGACAAATAGCATCAATAGAGCAAAAAAAACAAGATGAAGAAGATCGTAGAAAAATCGAAAGAGATGAAAAGAAAAAGACGCAGCAGTATTTTTTTAAGAGGACATTTGAACGATAGTCATTTAATCTTAAGACTATGTTAGCAAATCGTAGAGCAAAAATAGTCGCAACAATTGGTCCTGCAACTCAAGCCCCTGATAACATTGAAAAAGCTATAATAGCTGGTATGAATGTAGCTAGGCTTAATTTTAGTCATGGGACACATGATGATCATTTAAAAGTTATTCAGGCTGTGCGTGAAAAATCAGAAAAATTAAAAGCTCCTGTAACTATTTTGCAAGATTTGCAAGGACCAAAAGTTCGTGTTGGTTTATTTGAAAAAGGATCAATACAGTTGGTTCCTGATCAAGTTGTGAATGTGACCATTGAAGATGTTGTTGGGCGTGATGGTTTGATTCCCAGTGATTTTAAAGAGCTTTGTAAAGCTGCTAAGCCGGGGCATAAAATTTTAATAGATGATGGTTTAATTGAACTTGTTGTTTTGCAAGTTGGAGAGAAAATTCTTCAAGCCAAAGTTATTTATGGTGGGACTCTTAAAAATCGCAAAGGTATGAACTTACCGGGCGTAACTTTACCTGTTGAGGCTATGACTGAAAAAGATTTTAAAGATTTAGAATTTGGTTTAAAACATAACGTTGATTATATTGCTTTAAGTTTCGTTCGTTTTGGTAAAGATATTCGTCAACTCCGAGATATAATTGATAGTCATAAATCACCTGCAAAAATTGTAGCAAAAATTGAAATGCTAGAGGCTCTTGAAAATCTGGAAGAAATCGTAAGACTGAGCGATGTTGTGATGGTTGCTCGTGGTGATTTGGCCGTTGAGGTCGGACAAAGTCGATTACCAAGTTGTCAGAAAAGAATTATTTCGATTTGCAACAAGTTAGGTAAGCCTGTTATTACGGCGACTCAAATGCTTGATTCTATGGTTGAAAATCCAAGGCCAACTCGTGCGGAAATAACAGATGTTGCAAATGCTGTTCTTGATGGAACTGATGCTTTGATGTTATCAGCAGAAAGCGCAAGTGGTAAATTTCCATTTAAATCGATTCGAACGATGCATGAAATTATTCTTGAGGTTGAAAAAAACGAAGAAAATTACTACAAAATTTCACTTGAAAGTGAGTTGCTCAGTACGCCTGCTGCTATCGCAGCAAGTTCAGCATTAAGTGCGTTGAAATTAAATGCAACAGCCATTGTGTGTTTAACGACATCTGGAAGGACAGCGCAAATTATTTCAAGTTTTAGACCTAAAGCGCAGATTATTGCAGTAACAACTGATATTGAAGTCTTAAATCGATTAGAAATTTTGTGGGGATTGCAAACATTGTCATTGAATCCTTATCACTCTTTTAAAGATATTATCTCTCAAGTTGAAAAAATTCTCATTGAAAACGGACTTGGCAAAACAGGGGATCGTATTATTTTTACTTTAGGTCAGCCACTCGCTGATAAAGGAAAAACAAATTCGTTGCATGTTCATACGTTGGGTGGCGAAGATTATAAAAAAATAGATGCAAATCATCTTCCTTTACGATTTGCACCACTTAAAGATGTGCATTAAATTTTTTGATCACGCACTTAAGTCAAAATCATTGCTTTACAGTCAGGGGAAATTGTCATTTTCCCCTCGGTGGCTTTAAGAACATCTTCTGCTGTCATGTCAGGTGCAAATTCGCGTAATACAAAACCATTTTCAGTCACATCGATTACGCCGAAATCAGAAACAATTTTTTTAATACATTTCACGCCTGTTAAGGGAAGAGTGCATTTTGTACGAAGCTTTGAATTTCCTTCTTTGTCTGCGTGTTGCATGGCTACAATAACATTTTTGGCGCCTGCCACTAGATCCATAGCTCCACCCATGCCTTTGACCATTTTGCCCGGAACCATCCAATTGGCGATACTTCCTTCTTGGTCAACTTCCATAGCGCCTAAGACCGTTAAATCAATATGACCACCTCTGATCATCGCAAAACTATCAGCCGATGAAAAAAAACTGGCCCCTTTTTGTGTCGTAATAGTTTGTTTACCAGCATTAATTAAATCAGCATCCTCTTGGCCTTCAGAAGGAAATGGACCCATCCCTAATAATCCATTTTCACTTTGTAACATAACAGTTTTAGTTGAAGGAATGTAATTTGCGACTAGAGTTGGAATACCAATTCCTAAATTGACTGTGTAACCATCTTTGACTTCTTGGGCTATTCGCTGAGCAATTTGTTCTCGTGTGAGAGGCATACAAAATCCTTATTTCTTATTTTTTAAAACTGTTCTTTGTTCGATACGTTTTTGGTAGTGAGTGCCTTTAAAAATTCTTTGGACATAAACACCCGGTGTGTGAATTTGATCTGGATCAAGTTCGCCAACATCAACAAGCTCTTCAACTTCGGCGACTGTGATTTTGCCAGCAGTCGCAATCATTGGATTAAAATTACGTGCTGTTTTTCTGAAAATTAAATTACCGAATTTATCACCTTTCCAAGCTTTAACAAAAGCGAAGTCACCAACAATACCTTTTTCTAAGACAAATTCACGACCATCAAATGTTCGAATCTCTTTACCTTCCGCAATTTTGGTTCCAACACCAGTCGGTGTGTAAAATGCGGGGATTCCAGCTCCGCCTGAGCGAATTCGTTCTGCAAGTGTACCTTGTGGGCAAAATTCAAGTTCAAGTTCGCCAGACATATATTGTTTTTCAAATGTCACATTTTCGCCAACATAACTTGAAAGCATTTTTTTGATTTGTCGAGTCTGTAACAGCAAACCTAAACCAAAATCATCAACGCCAGCATTGTTACTCACACACGTTAAATTTTTTACACCTGATTCTTTGAGGGCTTGAATGCAGTTTTCAGGAATTCCACATAAGCCAAAGCCACCCACTAAAAGAGTCATATTGTCTTTGACTCCTTGGATTGCCTCAGTTGCATTTTGATAAACTTTTGAAGACATAAATTCTTTCTTTAAAAATTACATTTTTTCAATAATTACAGATACGGCTTCACCGCCACCAATACATAATGTTGCAAGTCCTCGTTTAGCATTGCGTGTATGAAGTGCATGGACAAGTGTTGTAAAAATACGTGCACCACTTGCGCCAATTGGATGACCAATAGCTATGGCTCCACCGAAAACATTCACTTTTTCTGATGGAATTTCTAATGACTTTTGAGCGGCCATAGTGACGTTAGCAAAAGCTTCGTTAATTTCATAAAGATCAATATCATTGACATTTAATGAAGCTATTTGAAGAGATTTTTTAATCGCCCCAACAGGAGCAGTTGTAAAGTATTTAGGATCTTGTGCGAAAGTAGCTTGAGACACAATTGAAGCTAATGGTTTTAACCCACGTGCTTTAGCTTCAGATTCAGTCATTAAAACAACAGCCGCAGCACCATCATTAATTTTTGAAGCATTTGCAGCCGTGATTGTTCCATCTTTTTCAAACGCTGGTTTTAATCCTGGCATTTTATCAAACATGGCTTTACCTGGCTCTTCATCCGTTTGAATCGTTATATTGCCTTTTTTGCCTTCGATAACAACATCTGCAATTTCATTTTTAAAATAACCAGCAGCAATAGCGGCTTGTGCTTTTTTGTAGGATTCAATTGCAAATTGATCTTGAGCTTCGCGTGAGAACGAGAATTCACGTGAACAAATTTCAGCAGCATTTCCCATATGGAAATTGTTGTATGGATCCCAAAGGCCATCTTTAACCATAGAATCAACCATTTGCACTGAACCCATACGGTATCCACCACGTGAATTTTCAAGTAAGTGTGGTGCTAATGACATATTTTCTTGTCCGCCGGCAATAACAACTTTTGAATGACCTAAACGCAATGAGTCTGCGGCAAGCATCACAGCTTTTAAACCAGACCCACACACTTTATTGATTGTCATGCAGACTGCAGAATTTGATAAGCCAGCGTAAATGGCAGCTTGTCTAGCTGGGGCTTGACCAACACCAGCAGTTAAAACCTCACCCATGATGACTTCATTGATGTCAGTGTTTTTAAGTCCAGCTTTTTCTAAAGCGGATTTGATGGCAACAGCACCTAACTTGGGAGCTGGTAAAGTTGAAAGTTGACCTTGAAAGCTACCAACGGCTGTTCTTTGTGCAGAAACAATGACGATTTTTTCCATGAATAATCTCCTTGATTAAATTTGTTATAAAAAATGATTCGACAAAACATTAACACGAACTTTAAAAGATTCAACGAAAGCAGTTGACAGTATGATCATTATGTCGCAACGCTATTTCGGTATGGCAAAAGAAAAATCAAAAGTTAAGTCTAAAATTCAAGCAAAAACACCGGCAAAGTCTTCTAAACCAAGTAAAGTGGTTACAAAAGCTGCTGTTAAACATAAACCAGTTATTAAAGCTAAGGTTCAGGTTAAAACAGTAGCAAAAGTTGTGGTTAAACAAGTTGCAAAATCAGCTTCAAAACCAGCAGCGAAAGTTGCAGCGCCTAAATTGGTTAAAAAAGATACAAAAACAACGGCTGTTAAAAAAACTGAGATTGTTGTTAAAAAAACGTCTTCAGAAAAAGATAAAAAGATTGAAGTTAAAAAAAACGATACAAAAATTGCAGAGTCTAAAGATGTTCCAGTAAAATCAACTAAAACAGATTCAAAAGCAAAACCAAGTAAAGTTAAAAAAACTGAGAAAAAAGAAGCGGATTTTGAAGATGACTTAACTTTAGATGATGATTTCGGTGATTCTGAAATTTCTGATTATGAAGATGATTTAAAAAGCGTTGAAGAATTGGATGAAGAGGATTTTACAGAAATATCAGATGACGACGATGATGAGCAAAAAGATGAAGAGGTTTATTTAACTGATTCAGAAGGGCGTAGGCTTTGTCGAGTTCGTGATTGCGATCAAGTAGCAACTGTTGATGGTTACTGTCGATATCACTATTTATTATTGTGGAAAAAAATTCAAATCAGAAAATCAATTTTACTCGATGGTAAGTTGGAAAAATATATTCTTGATTTAACGTCACGTTATCCAGATAAATTTTTGGAAATGATTAAAAAAGACATGAAATCCGATAAGGAGTTTTTAGCTGTTATTCAAGAGCTTGAAATCGATGAAGGTGCTTTAAATGATATGGATAATAATGATGAGGAGACTCAATCATTTGCTGATGAAATCAGAGGAATTGGTGATGCTCCATCTATGGATGATGACGGAGATTATTAATTTGAGTGATAAATAAGTATGTTGTTTAAATAAAATAGCCACCATATGGTGGCTATTTTATTTTTTACTCATAAGAGTTTCTGTTGTTTTACGTAAATTATCAGAAAGTGTTCTCACTAGAATTTTAACCCATTCAGGTAATTTATCCATTTGATCAAGTAAATTCACGTAGGGGAGTACAACAACAACACAATCTTCAGCTGCTCGGATAGTCGCAGAGCGAGGTTTTAAGTCAAACAAAGCCATTTCTCCAATAAGTTGACCAGTTTTAGCCTCACTGATGACGACAGGCAATCCGTTAACTTTTTTAATAATTTCAAAGGCACCGCTTTTAACAACATACATGTTATCCGGCATGTCACCTTCGTAAAACAATATGGAATCTTTTGGTATATTTCTAATTTCAGCCATATTTTATCCTATATTGATAATTATGACTTAATTTGAGTTAGTGTAAATCATCTTTTTTCTTTTTTTTGAACATTTGAGGCTCTGTTGATATTTGTTCAGCAAATTCTTCAAACTCATCCTCTGTTGTATCGAGAACATCTTCAGATTTTTCGTCATCTGCATTTTTAATCAGAGATTCATCCTTAAGTCCTAATAGAGCATCCGCTTGAGCCTCTAAATCTGGATTTTCTGATGAATGTTGAATCCAGACTTTTTTTCCACTAAAATTTGTTTCGGTCCAGACATAGGGTAATTCAATATCATGATCGTTTTCAAAATATTCTGATATCAGTGTTCCAATCGAGTCCACCATCAGCGAGATTTGATCAAAAATGGCTTTTTCAGAGTCTTCAGCAGCAGCTTTGGGGAGATCGACCGAGGCTTCAAAGTTAAAATGTTTGAGCTCGCCTTTTGTGTGTAGACCTACGCGCAGCATTATTTCTTTGGGATATATACGACCTTCGACAAAAACTTGAATGTTTTGTCCTAGTTCATTGGCAAAGTTCGTCGTGTAAATTGATTTAATTTGCTCACTGAATTCAGTAGGAAACAATGTCCATTTGTGACTTAATTTGTAGCGTGGTTTCAATTCATATCCTTTCGAGCTAGAATTTGTCTAAACACAATCAATTTTTCATGGTTGGTCGAGTAATGATTGACTGTTTTCAGGGGTTTTTTTATATCTCGTGGGTTATATTTTCACAACAAAATAAGGTAGAAAATGAAAATTGAAAACTTCACTCAAAATGATCATTCTCATGTATTACCCGGTACTCTCGAAACTCCAACAAAAGTTGTTTTTAATCAAGATGTGGGTTTAGGGCGCGGTGTTTACGTTTCAACGTATGGCTGTCAAATGAACGTTAATGATACTGAGCGGATGTATTCATTACTTGAAATGGCTAATTTTACGCCTGTTGCTACTCCGGAGGAGGCATCGTTAATTATTATCAACGCCTGTTCGGTGCGTGAAAAGCCGGTTCATAAAGTTCACTCTGAAGTTGGAACCTATCGAAAAATGAAAGAAAAAAATCCTGGCTTAAAAATTGGTGTTGGTGGTTGTGTTGGGCAACAAGAAAAAGATAATTTGATTAAAAACCAACCTCTTATCGATTTTGTTTTTGGAACAGACAATATTGATTCTCTTCCGAATTTAGTTGCGCAAGTTTTTGAAAATAAAACAAAAGTTGTTAATGCTAAATTTGAACACAGAGCTCCTTATCATGTTGAAACGATGGTTCGAAATCCTGGAGTTTCAACATTTGTGAATATCGCAAAAGGTTGTGATAATTTCTGTACCTTTTGTATTGTTCCGTATACACGAGGTCGCGAAAAATCAAGACCAGCATCTCACATTCTTTTAGATATTCGAACTTTGATTCAGCGTGGGGTAAAAGAAATCACATTGCTCGGTCAAAATGTTAATTCGTATAAATCTGAAGATGGCGCTGACTTTGCTGATTTGTTAAAAAAAGTTGCGATTGAAACAGATATTCAACGCATTCGTTATACGACTTCGCATCCCAAGGACTTTAATGAAAAATTGATGCATGTGATGGCTGACCATCAAGATAAAATTTGTGAATACGTGCATTTACCGTTTCAAAGTGGAAGCACTCGGATACTCGAACGAATGAACCGCGGTTATTCGCGTGAGCAGTATTTGGAGAAAATTGCTCAGATGAAAAAAATTATTCCAAATCTTGTGTTATCAACTGATATTATTGTTGGGTTTCCAGGTGAGACAGACGCTGATTTTATGGATACTGTTAAACTTGTTCAGGAAGTTGAATTTGAAACGATATTTGCGTTTATGTATTCACCGCGTCCTTTTACAAAAGCTGCTAAATTTGAAGATCATGTTGAGGAAAAAGTTAAAAATGAAAGACTAAACTATTTGTTTGATGCTCACGAAAAAATGGCTTTTGAATTGGTTAAGAAGTATATGGGTCAAACTTTAAATGTACTGGTTGAGACTGTGAATGAGCAAGGGAAGGCCTATGGTCGAAGCACTCAGAATAAGTCAGTTTATTTTTTAGCGAGTTCTGACTTGATCGGAAAAACAGTGCCTGTGAGAATCACTCAAGCTTCGCCAAATGTTTTGCGTGGAGAATTGGCTTTAGGAGTAAGTTTACAATAATGAAAACAGATTTTTTGTTCTCGCAACAGCAAGATGATAAATTAAGTTTTTTTGATCAGGACTTGATAGAGCTCAAACCATATGGTTTATCTTTAAATAACGACACGACAAGACCGTTTTTGATTTTAAAAGATATTTCTGGTGATTATACCTTACCAGTTGGAATTAGTCAGATCGAGGCTGGTGTTGCGTTGTCGCAAGCGAGTATCAGTCAGCCAACGTCGACTCCTCATGTTTTTTTAGAGAAATTACTTTTGTCTTTGGATATCAAAGTTGAAAAATGTGTTTTTATAGAAATTAGTGGTCATCATCAATTTGTACGAATATTTATGACAGGACATCCTCGTTATCAAAGCTTTAAATTACGCGCTGATGAGGCAATGAGTTTGTGTATTCATTTAAAAACGCCGTTTTACGCGACAAAAGCTTTTATTAATAAATCAAAAGTGATGACTTCACAGATGACAGAACAAACCGTTGACTTAGCTTTACAACAATTAGGTTTGCCTGGAAAAAAAGATTTATTTCATTAATCGACGAAGGTATTCAATGAAACATAATAGTTCCACAATAGTATCAGCTCGAGGATTTACTCCTGAAATTGGCGATGATGTTTTTATTGCCGATAACTCAAGAATTATTGGTGATGTTAAAATTGGTCAGAAAAGTTCAGTTTGGTATAATGTTACGATTCGCGGTGATGTTATGCCCATTCGTATTGGTGCAGAGACAAATATTCAAGACGGTTCAGTCCTACATGGAACGTATGGCAAGTTTGGCTGTGAAATATCAGATCGGGTAACGATTGGTCATTCAGTTATATTGCATGGCTGTAAAATAAATAAAAAATGTTTAATCGGCATGGGTTCGATTATTATGGATGGTGCCGATATTGGTGAGTGTTCAGTTGTCGGTGCTGGTAGTCTTGTAACAGAAGGTAAAAAATTTGAGCCCTATTCACTCATCGTTGGTCGTCCTGCTGTTTTTAAACGAAAACTGACTGAAGATGAAATTAAGTTTTTAGATCAGTCAGCGGATAATTATTTGCTTTATAAGTCTTGGTATTAAATCTGACCATTCCAAAGTCTAGCCTAATATAGTTTCATCGCTTTTATTCTTAGTCGATGTCTTTTATAATTTTAGAATCAAAATAACAAATTTGATTTTGAAACTGGAGTTTAAAATGATGCAAAAAGATTTCGATTTAGCGTTAACCTTCGATGATATTTTGCTAATCCCGCAGTATTCCGAAATTGTGCCAACTGAAGTTATACCAAAAACTTTTTTTGCAAAGGATTTATATTTAAACGCTCCAGTTATTTCAGCGGCGATGGATACAGTAACAGAGCATCGGATCGCAAGAATCATGGCGCAAAACGGTGGTTTGGGCATTATACATAAAAATTTATCAATTGAAGAACAAGCATTTCAAGTTGAAAAAGTTAAAAAATATGAATCGGGGATGATTCAAGACCCAATTACGTTATCACCTGATCATTATGTGAGTGAAGCTTTGATTGAAATGGCAAAATATTCAATTTCAGGTGTGCCGATTACTGTACAAGGCAAATTGGTTGGGATTTTAACGAATCGAGATTTAAGATTTGAGACTAATATTAATCAGCCTATTCGTAATATTATGACCAAAGAAAATTTAGTGACGACTTCAGTCGGGACTACTTTGGAGCAGGCTAAAAAAATACTCCAAAAACATCGTATTGAAAAGTTACCGGTTGTTGATGAAAAAGGATTTTTAAAAGGTCTTATTACTATTAAAGATATTGAAAAATCTGAGGCTTTTCCGCAATCAACTAAAGATCAGCGCGGTCGTTTAGTTGTTGGTGCAGCAGTCGGTGTTGGCACAGGGTCGCACGATCGCATTGATGCTCTAGTGGTACAAAACGTTGATGTCATTTGTGTTGATACAGCTCATGGACACTCAAAGAATGTGATCGATATGGTTAAATATGCGAGATCGAAATTTAAAGATGTCATTATTATTGCTGGAAATGTTGTTTCAGAAGAAGGAACAGAGGCTTTGATTGCCGCTGGGGCTGATGTTGTTAAGGTTGGTGTTGGGCCAGGGAGTATTTGCACAACACGGGTTGTTGCTGGCGTCGGTATGCCACAAATTACTGCTGTTATGAAATGCTCGGCCGTGGCGAAGAAAAAAAATAAAACAATTATTGCAGATGGCGGGATAAAATACTCAGGGGATGTAACAAAGGCTCTTGCTCTGGGTGCAAATACAGTGATGATTGGTAATTTGTTAGCTGGAGCCGAGGAGTCGCCAGGTGAAACGGTTTTGTATCAAGGTCGAACATATAAAGTTTATCGAGGAATGGGTTCAATTGGTGCTATGGCTCAGGGGTCTAAAGATCGTTATGGACAAATGGATACACACGATGATGATAAACTTGTTCCCGAAGGTATTGAAGGAAAAGTTCCTTATAAGGGAAGTGCAAGTTTGATTATACATCAATTAGTGGGCGGTCTAAAATCTGGGATGGGATATCTTGGTGCGCGAAATATTGAAGAACTTCAAGCTAAAGCGCAATTCGTGCGAATTACATCTCAAGGATTAAAAGAGTCACATGTTCATGATGTGAGTATTACAAAAGAAGCGCCAAACTATAGATTAGAGTAATGATAACAATATAAAATTGGCATTGGTTTTTATAAAATAAAGCATTTATACAGGATGCATATCGAGGTAAAATATATGAAGCATTCTAAAATTTTAATTCTAGATTTTGGTTCGCAAGTCACAATGCTCATTGCGCGACGGCTACGTGAATTGGGTTATTATAGTGAAATTAAAAGTTATCAATCTTCACTCGAGGAGATTAAAAGTTATAAACCAAATGCTATTGTTTTGAGTGGTGGACCATTTTCAGTTTATGAAACTAACTCTCCACAAAAAAATATCAAAGAACTCCTGGAAATTGCTCCAGTTTTGGGGATTTGTTATGGTATGCAATTACTTGCACATCAATTGGGTGGGCAAGTCGAACCAGCCAAACATAGGGAGTATGGTTTAAGAAATTTACACTGGAAAAAACAAATGGGTTCTATTCCACAAGATCATCATGTTTGGATGAGTCATGGAGATGTGGTTACAAAAATTCCAAATGATGCAGAAGTTATATGTGAAACTTCAGATCATATTGCTGGTTTTGCATCTGAGAAATATTGGGCTTTGCAGTATCATCCAGAAGTTTCACATTCTGAGTTTGGGACTGATGTTTTAAAATTATTTTGTGAAACATTTCAACTTAAAGCAGATTGGAATAATCTATCGCTTCTTGATAATTGCAAAAATGTTGTTTTAAACACAGTTCAAGACGGTGAACATGTTTTATGTGGGCTCAGTGGTGGGGTTGATTCGAGTGTTGTGGCCACTCTTTTAACTCAAGTATTAGGTGCAGAGCGTGTTCATTGTGTATTTATTAACAATGGGTTACTCAGATTAAATGAATTTGAAAATGTTTTAAAGCAATATCAAAACAAAGGTTTAAATGTTATTGGTGTCGATAAAACTGAATATTTTTTAAATGCCTTAAAGGGTGTGTTTGATCCAGAACGTAAGCGTAAAATTATTGGTCAAACTTTTATTGAAGTTTTTGATCAAGTGATCACGGAAAATTTAAAACTTCATCAAAATAAAATTAAATATCTTGCGCAGGGAACTTTGTATCCTGATGTGATTGAAAGTGTTTCAAGTGTTGGTGGAAGTGTAACGATCAAATCGCATCACAATGTGGGTGGACTTCCAGAAAAAATGAATTTAAAACTTGTAGAGCCTGTCAGATTTTTATTTAAAGACGAAGTTCGCAGGCTTGGATCAGAGCTAGGATTAAATTCAGAAATGATCGGGCGTCACCCATTTCCTGGACCAGGTTTGGGTATTCGTATTATTGGAGACATTACGCAAGAAAAATTAGACATTCTCAAAAAAGCAGATGATGTTTTTATATCAGCATTAAGAACTGAAAAAATATACGATAAAATCTGGCAAGCCTTTTGTGTTTTGTTACCTGTTCAGACTGTCGGTGTAATGGGAGATGGTCGCACTTATGAGTTTGTTTTAGCATTACGAGCGGTCACTTCAGTAGATGGAATGACGGCGGATTGGTATGATTTTGACAGCAAATTTTTACGTCGAGTTTCGAATGAAATAACAAATAAAGTCAAAGGTATTAACCGAGTGGTTTACGATGTGACATCGAAACCACCGGCGACTATTGAGTGGGAATGAATTAGTGGTTCTGAGTTAAGACTTGGTAAACATCTTTACCGTTAACCTCTTGAACATAGATAATTAATGAAACATCTGCTTTGCCTTCTTTATCATAAGCTTCGAATACATAGGCTGGTTTGCCAGTTTCAGGAACTACAGATTTTATTGCTTTTTTAATGGTTAGTTCACTATCTTCACTAATAATTCTCATGAGTGCCCGCATTTCTATTGAATCCATAAAGTCTTCCATTGAATCTGATGAATCTGATTTTGTAACGGCTTGTCTTAATGTTTTGAATAATACATCCACTGCTTCTACAGCGCTTAGTTTTTGCGATTTCTCTGCTCTTGCAGTTTGTTTGACTTTAGCAGTTGATGCTGCGTAAACGGTTGAAGTTGCTGTTAATAATGCGATTGTTGATGCTAATAATATTTTTTTCATTTGAATTCCTTTATCGTTTGTTTCTTCGTTAGATACTGCATAGCAATCATAGCAATGACAGTGCCATTTAAATCTTTGATTAAACAGTCTGTCGTTTCAGAGAAATCAATTAAAAAATTTGTTGTGTATAACTTTTTGATAGTTTAGACGATAAAAGTCATTTTTAATATTCAAACCAATCTATATTTAAGCATCTGACAACTTCAGACTTTGAAGGTCCAACTTGTTCAACTATCTGCTTTATGAATTCAGGTAATTGTTGGCGAATTTTTAATGCGACATCTTTGGATAAAGACATTGGGGCAGAATAAAATAAATTTTGTTCGGAATCATTTTGCATTGATTCCATAGCTTTAATTCTCCAATTATGGTGATGTTTGCTGATCCACGGTGAGTTATTTTCTAGGTGGGTTTTTTGCGGACCAATTTGAATTTTGCCGTTTATGTTTATTATGAGATTATGATCAATGAGAAATTGGATAATTTTTTGAACTTTTTGAGGATTTGTTTTTAAACGCAAAGCCAACTCATTGAGGTCATTGTTTTTTTCAATAGCTATTAAATTTCTTAATCCTGTGTAAATCCACGATGAATAGTAAATAGACTTCACTTCATCTGTCAAAAATGTGTCTTTAGGAAGTTTATTAATTAATTTTTGTTGTGAGTGCTGTTCTTTTTTAATTTGTGTTAAAAACTTTTTTTGAAGTTTAGCTGATCCGGCTCTAGCAAAATCAACAAGAAGCAAAAGATAAGTTGATTCCTCTTCTGAGAGATGTAGCATTTCACAAAGTTCCAAGGCCTGTTCTAAATTTAAATGTCGATCGTCTTTAAAAATCTGTGATATGGCAGCATTACTTGTTCCAAGTTTTTCAGCTAATTGAGTGAAAAATCCTCGACCTTTTTGAGGTCGATTGTTGAGCCAATTCAGTACAAATTTTTTATAGTCTGTATATTCATAAATCGTTATTATTTTCACAAAACTCACTCCGCTATTAATAATATATAATTTAGAGATATCAATTACTTATCGTTAAATTTAACAATAAACTTAAATTTTATTTAACTTTTTAAGTAAATAGGTAATGAAATTTATTACAGAAGAATATATAAACAATTTAAATCAACAGCGAGCTTAAATTAAATTCTTAAGGAGTATTTATGAAATTGTTTTTAATGGCTGTAACTACATACTTATCGTTATCAAGTTTTGCAGGACAACTTGGTTTTATGACAAAAGATGGTGTAACAAAACCTCATACTGAGGCCAATATTAAAATTGTATCTACGATCATTGTACACAACCCTAACGGTCAATTACAAATTGATATTATTATTAAAGACAATAATAATCGTCATTGTATTGTAGGCGCTGAAAGATTGCCAAACGTTGACCTTGTTGCTCTTGCTTTTAATTTGCAAAATTCAAATTCATCAATCGTTTGTCAAATTGATGATGCTCAATTACCACTGCCGAACTCAACATCGAGAGCAATAAATGTTTGGATTACTACGCAAAATTTCAATTAAGCTAGTATAGAATGGTCTAAAATTTGAAATGGCTTATAGCAGGAGACATCGTATGCGAAATTATTTGATAGGTTCAATTATATTGGTGGTGACTGTCAATTGTTTAGCCAATATTACAGCTCAATCGACATTATTGACTAAAAAAATTGTGTCTCATGTTGGTACAGTAGATGGTGGTGGAGGAAGCTCTGCACATAAAGCTAATACAAACAATCGAACTTTACTCGACTTAGCTGAAAAGTTAAAATATGAGCCTTTTGATTATCGTTTTGCTGAAATTTTAAAAGTCTATGATAAAAACATAGATCAGAATATTCCAGTTATAGAAGATTTAAATCGAATACAGATTTATTCTCGATTACAATTTTCTCTTGATGAAATGAAAAGGCTTTTAGGCGCAGATAACGAATTTTTTATTTGGGCGTTTCATGAGGCTATGCAAAATAATTCAGAAAAATCATCTGAATTTTTTGACAACTCTTTGTACGAAATTGAAAGTCAAGCTTATGGGATCTTAAAAGAAGATGCTGTCAAAAATGTTCAATATGCATTTGTGAATCATGAATTGCCAACTATTAATGATTCAGGCGTTATATCTATCGAAAATCCAGAAACTAAAAAGCAACTTGCTCTACAGGATCGAAACGGTTTTGTGATTATTGATAAAAATGAGTTTAATAAATTGGATTTAGAAGGTCAGTTAGCTTTAAAAATTCATGAATCAATTTTGTACCTTATTATGAAATACAATCCCAAACTTCATGAAGAAACAGGAACACAATATATTAGAGAATTTACTGCGAATTTATTTTATTATCAAATATATAAAGATTCTAAAAAAGCTCTCTCGCTTGAAACAGTTAGGGAATCCTTTAAAAAATTGAATTTTCCAAAAATTATACCAGATTATTCAATTATTTCTAAATTATCTCATGAAAAGCAAAATTCTTTAAATGTTTGTGAGTTGTCGACTTCTCCCAATAGCTCAAATTATATTTTTACTTTAAATGAGCAAGTTGTGGCGGGACCTTATTTGATGGATTTAGATTTTTTTATGAAAATTCAAATGTATTTACTCAAAAATAATATTTGCAGATTCGAAGCTAAAAAATGCAGGATTGAATCTGTTCAGATGCCTTGGGAAAGTCAGCCTGGTTTTAGGTTTATACGTGATGGCTTAAAGCTTTTTGATAAGGCAGCAAGTGTCATTGAGCTTCGTCAGCTCTATTTAAAAAAATATCAATTCGCACAAATTTGTGAATAGACTGATTCATAGATCTAAAATTGCTGCGATTGCGGCACTTAACGTAACATAACCCTTGCGCAGTGCGGTTTTTACGGAGTTATTTTGAAACTTACCCTCTGAGCGAGTAGATTATTGCTATGTCATTTGCGCATCTCCACGTTCATTCAGAGTATTCACTTTTAGAAGCCGCTTGTCGGGTTAAGGCCATAGCTAAAAAAGCAGCAGAATATCAAATGCCGGCAGTGGCATTAACTGATTACGGAAATATGTTTGGAGCTATTGAGTTTTATTTTGCCTGTATGGATAAAGGCGTAAAGCCCATCATCGGTTTAGATGCCTATATTGCGCCGGGTTCACGTCATGAAAAAAAGCAAGATCCTAATGCTAAATATTCTGAGGTCGCATTAGGGCCTCGTCGATTGGTGTTGTTGGCTCAAAATTTAAATGGGTATCAAAATTTATGTAAATTGTCGACAGCAGGCTATCAAGAGGGATTTTATTGGAAACCTCGGATTGACTACGACATTTTAAAAGAATGTAAAGATGATTTAATTTGTTTAAGTGGAACTCAGCGTGGAGAAGTTGTTGATACTTTTTTAAAAGAAGGTGCTGATGCGGCTTTGGCTAAGGTTAAATTTTTAAAATCGATTTTTGATGATCGATTTTATTTAGAAATGTGTCGAGCTTTACCTCAACAGACTGATCAACAAAAAAATATTAATCAGTTTTTGTTAGAAGCTTCTAAAATTTGCAGTGTACCTTTAGTTGCAACAAATGATGTGCACTATATGACTCAGGACGATCAGATTGCTCAAGAGGTTCTGGTTTGTATTGGTTCTAATAAAACTCTAGCTGATGATGCTCGCTACAAGTTAGGTAGTCCTGATTTTTATTTTAAGTCGGCTGAAAGTATGACGAAATTATTTTCGGATGTGCCAGAAGCGATTTCAAATACATTACAAATCGCAGATCGTTGTCAGGTTAAATTTAAATTAAAAGATGACGCTGGTAAAGCGATTTATCATTTACCAAGTTTTCCAACAAGTGAAGGTCGAACTGTTAAAGAGGAAATTTATGTTAAATCTCATGAAGGTTTAAAAGTTCGATTTGAAGAATTAAAATTAGTTAATGCAGAAGTCCCAGAAGATAAAAAACCTGAATATATTCAACGTTTAGATTTTGAATTATCGATTATTGATCGAATGGGATTTAATGGATATTTTTTAATTGTCCAAGATTTTATTAACTGGGCCAAAGATCGCGACATTCCAGTCGGGCCTGGACGGGGATCAGGTGCTGGTTCTTTGGTGGCCTACAGTTTAAGAATCACTGACCTAGATCCAATTCCAAATTTTTTACTGTTTGAGCGATTCTTAAATCCTGAACGTATTTCGATGCCAGATTTTGATATCGATTTTTGTCAGGATCGAAGGCAAGAAGTGATTCAGTATGTGACTGAAAAGTATGGTCACGAGTCAGTTTCGCAAATTATTACTTACGGAAAATTACAAACACGAGCGGCATTAAAAGATGTTGGTCGCGTTTTGGGAATGACATTTGCTGAAGTGGATGCCGTAAGTAAATTAATTCCAGATAAATTAGGGATTACATTAACAGAATCACTTGAAGCTGAGCCGCGCATTAAAGAAGCGATGGAATCAAATCCAACTGTACAAACTTTAGTTGAATTAGCTCTTAAAGTTGAAGGACTTGTTCGTCACGCAGGTATTCATGCAGCTGGTGTTATTATCGCAGATGGAAGTCTCGTTCGACATGCTCCGATGTATCGCGGCGCTGATGACGAAAATGTGGTTCAGTATGATATGAAGCATGCTGAAAAAATTGGTTTAATTAAATTTGACTTTTTAGGTTTAAAAACGCTGACTCATATTCACCACGCTTTAAAGCTTGTCAAACAAAACCGTGGGCTTGATGTTTTATCAAAAAATATACCAATCAACGATGCAAAAATTTATGAGCTTTTATCCCGTGGAGATACAGCGGGCGTTTTTCAATTCGAGGGAGAGGGTATCACAGATGCCACTCGCAAAATTAAACCAACAAGTTTTGCTGATATTACGGCGATTACATCATTGTATCGCCCAGGTCCGATGGCCAATATTCCAGAATTTACAAAGCGTAAACATGGCGAAGCAACAGTGGAGTACTTGCTACCTGAAACAAAACAGGTTCTTGAAGAAACCTATGGAATTATGGTTTATCAAGAGCAAGTTATGGGGATTGCATCCATTATTGCCGGATATAGTCTAGGTGAAGCGGATATGCTTCGTCGAGCGATGGGTAAAAAAATCAAAGCAGAAATGGATCAGCACCGCGAACGCTTTATGCAAGGTGCTGTTGAACGTGGGCATGATAAAAAGAAATCCGATGAGCTTTTTGATCTCATGTATAAATTCGCGGATTACGGATTTAATAAATCACATGCGGCCGCTTATTCGGTGATTACGGCACAGACAGCGTATATTAAACATTATTACCCAGCTGAATTTTTTGCGGCCTTATTGTCTACTGAGGTTGGTGATACAGATAAAGTTGTTAAGTACGTTAAAGATGCGCAAAAACGTGGATTAAAAGTATTACCACCTCATATTAATTTTTCTGATTATTTATTTACAGTTAAAGGTGAAGAAATCTATTTTGGTCTTGGTGCAATTAAGGGAGTGGGTGCCGCTGCGGTTGAAGCTATTTTAGAGGCAAGATCAAAACTACCTGATCAAAAATTTGTAACGTTAGAAGATTTTTTTGAAAATGTAGATTTACGTCGTGTAAATAAAAAAGTGATCGAGTGTTTAACAAAGGCTGGGGCTTTTGATGGATTTGGTCCACACCGTGCACAAATGTATACGCAATATTCAAAATATTTAGATCGTGCGATTGGAACACAAAAAGATAAAGATTTAGGACAAGTTTCTTTATTCGATTTAGGTGACAACAAAGAAGAGATTGTTTTAGATGATGTCAAAATTTGGACACGAACACAGTCGTTAGCTTATGAAAAAGAAGTTCTAGGATTTTACTTAAGTGATCATCCCTTAAAAGGTTTTGAAAAATTATCAAAAGTGTGGGCGACGTGTGACATAATAGACTTACCTAAATTGGAAGATAATAAAACTGAACAACCAGTTCAAGCTCCTATTAAAGGTCCTTATAATCGCTTTGCGAAAGATAACAAACGTCGAGTTATATTGGCGGGACTTATTATTGAGTCACGCGAAATGATCACAAAAAAAGGAACGCGTATGGCGTTTGCTAAAATGGAAGATTTATCAGCGTCATTAGAACTCGTTGTCTTTCCAGATGCTTTTGCTAAATTTGGTTCGTTTTTAAAAGATGAAAGACCATTACTCATCGCTGGTGGTCTTGAACTGTCAGAGGGTAATCCGAAAGTTTTTGTTGATACGATTGCTCCATTTGATGAGATTATGAAAAAAACAAAACGTGTTTCTTTTAGGTTAGATAAAATGACTCAGGATGATTATTTTAAATTAAGTCATCTTTTTGATGCATTTAAAGGAGATACTGACGTGCGCCTAGTCTTAAGTCTGAATGATCAACTTATAGAAATGGTCCCATCTGCGCCGTTGAAAATTCAGATTTCAGATGCGTTTTTTGAAGAAATTCATCAGGTTTTTGGTCGTACGGACTTTATTGAAATATGAAGTTAGGTTAGAATAAATTTATGATTAAAAAAAATAAAATTTTTCACCGAATGTTTAGTTTTGTATTTGCAACAGCTGTTTTGAGTAGTTGTGTTGGAATTTCCCCATTGACACAATCCTCTAAACTGGATCAGTCGCCAGTGACAGTTCGTCGTAAGATTAAAGATGTTGATTATCGCAATCTAGGTGATGATAAGTTTTTAAAAAAAAGAATGGTTATACTGCCCTTTTTGGATGTAAATCCATCACAGCGTCCTGAAACAGCTCGTGAGAACGCACGAGAAGCTTTTATAATTGATTTAAATCGCAGTGAAAAGTTTTTGGTTATGAATTCGGATCAGTTAACAGTAGATGCAGAAAAATATTTAAAAAATGGCGAATATAATTTAAAAAAACTAGCCGAAGACTCTAAAAAATCTGGAGTAAATTCAATTGTCGAAGGACAAATTATTGATGTTCGTTTAAAGAAAAAAGCTGAGCAAATCGGTTTGGTTCGAAATTTAGATGCAACTTATGAGGTTGTTGTTCGACTTAGAATCCAAAATGTGCGGACTGGTCAAGAGGTCTTTCATACTGTTAAAACTGTAACTTTAGAAGAGAAAAATACTCGTATTGCTGAAAGAGTTTCAGAAGATCAATTATTTACAAAAAATCCTGAATTAGTTGAAATTTTAATTAAGGATGCGTTTTTAGATTTTTCTCAGCAAATACAACAAGTCATGAATGAAGTTACATGGGAAGGGCGTATTGCGGCAATTAAAGGGGATAAAATTTATATTAATGTTGGTAAGGCAACTGGCGTGCAAGTTGGAGATTTATTAAAAGTTGTAGAGGATAGTTCTGAATTGTTTGATCCAGAAATGGGTTATAATTTGGGTAAAGTTGCTGGTAAAACAAAAGGAACTTTGGAAATTGTTAGTTACTTTGGGAATGATGGTGCGGTTGCAGTTGTTCACTCCGGTGCGGGATTTAAGGAAAGTGATCGAGTTGAAATGTTTCAATAGTTTAAGAAATTCAGATAAAGTTTTAAGTAAGCAGGGATTGGATTTTTATTTTTTAGGTTCTGTGGACTATAAAAATTCACTTGAGATTCAAAATGAATATGTTCACAATGCTCAACAAGTGCAGCAACGTGATTCTAATTCTGTATATTGTGTTATGGGTTTAGAGCATCCAAGTGTTATTACATTAGGTTTGAGAGCTCATCGTAAAGATCTTCAAGAACTGGGTCTTGAACAGTTAACTTATCCAATATATAAAATTAAACGGGGTGGATTGGCGACAATTCATAATCCTGGTCAGTTAGTGATATATCCAATTCTCGATTTAAAAAAATACAATTTATCAGTTAAATGTTTTGTTTCACTTTTGTTTCAAACGACTCAAAAAACATTACAAGATTTTGGTATTTGTTCTGATATTGATCTTGATAAAAATCCTGGAGTTTATACAAATATTGGTAAAATTGCATTTTGTGGTCTACAAATTCAAAATGGAATTACTTCTCATGGTTTGAGTATTAACATAAATAATGATCTGACGGATTTTAACAAAATTCAATCTTGTGGAGTCAATCATGCACAATTTGATCGTGTTCAAAATTACTCATCAGATGTAACGACAATTGATTTTTACAAACTTTGGTCGAGGAATTTTTCGATTAAAAATCAGTTGATTTGTAATTGATCTCGCCCAAAGAAGGTATAGATAAAGTCAAATTGTAGACCAGATGAAATTAGGCTACACTAGAATAGATGCTCTATAATTATTTTAACAATCGATTTATTTATCTAAAAACAAGCATGATATGGCTTGTGATTTTAACTGTGAGTGTGACAATTTCAATTCTGGGATATTCGGTTTACAGGGTTTCTAAAGAACGTTACAGAGATCAACTTCATACAAAATTAAAAGCAAATGCACAGATTGCTGCGTCAGTTATCAACGCTCAAGATCACGTTAACTTATTGAATTTGAGTGATGAAAAAAAAGAAGAATATAAACGTGTCCGAAATATATTAGAAAAAATTAAAGAGGCTGATTCTGATATTCAATCAATATACACTTTAAAGAAAAAAACTAATGATGATATATATTTTGTCGTTAATCCTGAGTTGGATTCTAAAAAAATGACACGTATTGGAGACCTGTACTCATCGAAAACTTCATCCTTACAGCAGGCCTTTACCGATAAGAGTTTGGTTTATTTAAATGATACATTTGTTAAAATAAATGATGGAGAGTTTTTAACTGCTTATGCACCTATATATTTAAAATCCGGTGAAATTGACGGTGTTGTAGGTGTTGATATTTCTGCGAAAACTATTTTAGAACAAGAAGATAATTTATTAAAAACTGTTATTTTGAGTGCGGTTATTTGTATTCTAATTGGAGTGTTAATGGGTATTAACTTTTCGAGAAGAATAACAAAATCAATTCATTTATTAACAAAAGAAGTTAATAAAATTCAAAGTTTTAATTTTGAAGAAAGTCCAAAAATTAATTCCTATATTTATGAGTTTAATCAATTAGGCAATGCTATATCTGGGATGAAGCAAGGTTTACGTTCTTTTAAAAAATATGTTCCATCAGATCTTGTTTTAGATTTATTGAATAATAAAAAAGAAGCTCAATTAAGTGTTCAGAAAAAAGAAATAACAGTTATGTTTACAGATATTGTCGATTTTACTGTTATTGCTGAAAAAATAAGTCTTGATGATTTGCTTAAAATACTTAGTGAGTATTTTGCGGCAGTTGCAGATGTGATCACTCGGAATCGAGGCACTGTTGATAAATTTATTGGTGATTCAATTATGGCGTTTTGGGGTGCTCCACAAGAAAATGTAAATCATGCTTATGATGCTTGTCGAACAGCATTAGAAATTCAACTTGTTTTGCATAAACTGAATAAAAAACTTGTTGATCAAAATTTACCTGCACTTAATACAAGAGTGGGAATGAGTACAGGTGTTTGTACAGTTGGTAATATTGGACATAAAGACCGTTTTAATTATACGGCTATTGGTGATACAGTTAATGTTGCAAATAGGGTAGAGATTTTAAATAAAAACTATTCTACGGATATTTTAATTACACACTCAACTTATCAAATTATTCGAGATGATTATGATTGTATTAAATTGGATTCAGTTGCGATTAAAGGTAAAAAAGATTCGGTTGAAGTTTACCAGTTGTTGAGTGTGAAAAATGGGCAAATGGTTTTAAGGCATAAAGATTAACTAGCGACCAAAATTTGATTTTTTTTGAGGTTTTAAATTTATTTGTGAGTCCGAGTTGAGTTGAACGGTTTCCTCGTTTAAAAGACAATCGTACATCAGTTTTCTATCATTTGGATTAAGGAATACTCGCTTTTTATTTCTCTGGCAAAATTCGGGGTCAACTTCTGAAATGTGATGAATTGTTTTACGACTTTCTGCTGGAGGATTTTCAAGTCCTCTTTTAAATTGTTCTTTAAGTTGTAGATCTTGGTCATGGATAAATTGAACACAGGCTTTTCGATCAGTATAGTCTTGTTGGTTATACTGAGTCATATTAATTTCATTTTCATTTCGAATCACACAGTTTCCAATAATGTTTTTGATGAAGTCTGAATCTTTCATGTTGGGATTTATGTTTTTTCGATCAAATGATTTTTTTGTTAAAAAGCAAGGTAGGCCTTTGATGAATTTTGATTTATCTTGAATGTTAATCACATCATAAATTTCTTTTCTGACAGTGAGAGCTCGAGTAAAATCAGTATGAATTATTTTTTGTTTATCAATAAAAGGATCGTAATGTTTTTTTAAGCAATTATTTTTTTCTTTATCAGCGTTGAATGATAAATTGATAGTACCTACAATTGGAAGTTTTGTGTGAGGAATTTCGTTGAGGCAATGTTTTAAATCTTCAAGTTTTGATTCAAGATCTTTAGACAATCGAGTTTGTATTTTTTTATATTGCGTGATCATGTCATAACATGAACGATTTTCAAAATATGTAGCGACGAATTGACTGCCAATAAGATCATTTTCTTGAAAAGCGATTGCGCGATTCGTAAGGGGAAAGGCTATAAGTGTAATTATCAACCACAATTGCATATTTATCATTCGGTTGAATTGAGTATAAACCTAAATTTAAAATGACTAAAACTAAACCTAATATTCGATTTTATGAGAGCGCAGTTTTTTAATGTTTGATTTTTTAGTTTTTGAACTTAATCTTTTTTCTACTGATGAACGTGAGGGTTTTGTTTTGTATCGTTTTGGTGCAACATAAAGTGCATTATTAAGCAATTTTAAAATGAGTTTGATTGCTGTGTCTTTATTGGATTTTTGATCTCGTTCGGTTTCGCAGCGAACTGAAATAAAGTGATTTTGTATAATACGATGCTCTAGATTTTTGTAAATCAGATCAATATTTTTTTCGTGAGTTTGAATTAAATCAAGATCAAGCTTTAATATAACTGCCGAATTGGTTTTGTTAACATGTTGTCCACCAGGACCTTTTGATCTTGTGGTGGACCACTCAATAGCTGAGGAAATATTGTCATAATTAATTATATTCACAATTAATGATGATGCGGAAAGATGATTTCAGTCAAATAAATCATAACAGATAAACTGACTAAAATAATTCCGATAATCAGTTTTTCATAATCTTCTAGCCATTTTAATTTAAGCTGTTGTGTGCCGTAAAAAACAATCGTCATAAAAACAGTCATCGCAATCAAAGTTCCAGCCGCTAATATTGCTGATAGCCATAAAAATCCTGGCCAACCAAGAGGCCACGCGGAGACATAAATGGGTAAAAACGATTCGCATGGTGAAAATGTCAATAAAGAGAGTAAACTTAAAATAGCCCATCCATCTTTTGCAGCCTTTTTGTAATCATGATGATGAGGATGTGAGTGATCACAGTGTGAATGGTGATAACCTCGAAAATGTTGAACGATATTGTAAAAACCAGCAAGTGCAACACTGAGAGCGGCAACACTCACTAACCATTGTTCCAACCAACCATGAAAGGTGATTCCAAACCAAATGACTGCAGCACCAATGAGGGTGGTTGTAAAAACATGGCCTGAACCAGCAATAAGGAGAATGGAAAAAGTTTTTTTGTAGCTCCATTTTTGGCTGCGCGAAGCGAGTACGAACGGAAGCCAATGGGTCGGCAACGAGGCATGTAAGACGGCAACAGTGAGTCCTGTTATCAATACTGGGATGAGTTCAAGTTGAATCATGAGTTAATGAATACAAAAGGCTAATAACTTAAGCAAGTTAAGCTTAAGTTTTGCCTTTAAAATAGTTGAATTTAAGGGATTATCTTGTTACTTTTTCACATAACATCAGATAAATGCAGACTTAGCGTAGTTGGTAGCGCGCTTCCTTGACATGGAAGAGGTCACAGATTCGAGTTCTGTAGTCTGCACCATTTATTTGACTGATCTTACATCGGTTCTTTTGGTTCTACTCACTTCGCTGGTGATGCCTTAACAAGAATTAAATTTGAATCTCTCATCTGGCTGATTGGTGTAATGATTGGTTCCTCTGGGTTTAGTTTTTTTCCTATGTCAGTCAGTCTTTTTTTAATGAGAGCTTTAACATAAGGTCCCGTAAGATTCATTTCCTTCATTTTTTGAACTTGACCTAATCCTTGTCCTGTGACTTCCATCATGGCTTTGTAAACCAATTCGCTGCAATATGTTCTGTCATCTGTAAACTCAAAATAAATATCATATGGTTTATTTTGTCGTCGAATTGCTGCATATAAACGCTCAGTCATTGTTGAAGGGTTGAAAGCCGGATTTCTGTAAACTCGATATTCTTTGTTTTTTCCACGGGCTATAAAATCTTTAAGAGGTGTTGCTTTAACGGGACCGATTGCTTCGGCTACGTACCAACTTCCTTTGACTTTGTCTCGTACAATAATTCCAACATGAGTCCATGATGAACCAGTGGCTTCTTTAAGCGCAGCAGATTGTTGGCTTTGGCTTTTGTGAAAAATAATATCACCAACAGCTATACCAGAAATCTGAGCTAACACTTTGTGAGTGAATAGAGTTGAAGTTAAAAGTGCGAATAAAATAATTGTTTTTTTGATTTTTATGTTTTTCATAGTGATTCATTGATCGGTAGTTATTTTTACTAAATTAAAAAAATAGAATATTTATTCAAAAAACCAGACATTGGTTTAGCGAGATAAAGAAATTGTTAAATTGTTCCGATATAACCTGGTTATCTACAAGTTTAGTTAGGAAAATTTACTTTTTTATGAAAGAGGTCTAAGTTAGATGGAATCGAAAAAAATAGGACAGTTCAAATCATTCTTTTTAAAAATGTGTTTTGCATCTATGGCTGCATTACCTTTGTCGTTAGTTTTTCTTTTTAAAACACTACCCTTAATGCAAACGAAAATTGAAAATTCGAAACAAGATAAAATAAAAACAGCAGTTGAATCTGTTTTTTTAACCTTAGATTTTTATCACCAAAAACAAATAAAAGGAGAATTGACAGAAACACAAGCTAAAGACTTAGCTAAAACTTTTATTAAAAGCATGCGTTATAATGATAATGAATATTTTTGGATTAATGATTTAACTCCAACTATGGTTATGCATCCATTTAAACCAGAGCTTGACGGTAAAAATATTGGGGAAACTAAAGATCCGACTGGGAAAAAACTTTTTATTGAAATGGTCAATGTTGTGAAGGCAAGTCAGTCTGGATATGTTGATTATATGTGGCCTAAACCAGGACAAAAAGAAGCTGTTGGGAAAATTTCTTATGTAAAATTGTATGAACCATGGGGCTGGATTGTTGGCAGTGGTGTATATACAGATGATGTTAAAGTCGAAATCGCAGCTGCCAAAAATGAAAATTTAATTTGGTTTGCTATTGCAACATTCTTTGGAATTTTAATTTCATTAGCTGTTGGAATTTATGATATTGTTAAAGTTATTAATCCAGTTAAAAAAGTTATAAATCAATTAAGTCATGAAACTGAGTTGTTAACTGAAATGACTGGAGTATTAACAAAGTCATCAGATCAGTTAGGATCTGCAGGACAGACTCAATCTGCTTCGATACATCAAACGGCAAGTGCTATGACTGAAATGACTGAAATGATGAACAAAACAGCGCAGTCGGCACAGCAGGCATCGCAATTGTCCTTTGAAACTCAAGAAATTGCAAAACAAGGTCAAGAGTATTTAGAATCATTAAAAAGTAATATTGAATTGATTTCTGAGAAACAAAACAAGCTTCAAAGTTCAGTGAATGATAATCTATCTAAATTAGATTCAGTTGTTGGTATTATAGCTGAAATATCTGAAAAAACTAAAGTCATTGATGATATCGTATTTCAAACAAAACTTCTTTCGTTTAATGCCTCGGTCGAGGCTGCTAGAGCAGGTGAGCATGGAAAAGGTTTTGCTGTTGTGGCAGAGGAAGTCGGTAATTTAGCGCGTATGAGTGGTTCAGCCTCTATCGAGATTGCTCAAATAGTTTCTAAAAGTAATTCTCAAGTGAAAGATTTAGCACATAATATTCAAAGTGAATTAAATATGGCCATTAAAGAAATACAAGAAGCCATTGAAGAAAGTGTAGAGCATTCTAATAAGTCCCTTGAAACTTTAGCTGAAGTTGTTAATAAATCTGTTATGTCTAATGAAATGGTGCAAAGTATTAGTCAGGCTAATGTTGAACAAAGTAAAGGAAGTAACGAAGTTTTGTCAGCAATTCGCACAATGGAAGATACGAATCAAAATTTGAATTTAATTGTAACTGAAAGTGAAAAATTGGCGGACAACTTAATTCACAGATCAGATGAGCTTAATAATTTATCTAGAAATTTAGAAAAAATTGTTTCAATTTCTAAAAATAACAAAACACAAAAAAACTATCAAAAAGGAGCTTAAAATCTTAGAAATTAAATTGGCTTTTTAAGATAGGTTTTCAAAATCAAATAAGTTTTTATCCAACATATGGCTTGGCTTTACATTTTGTAAAGCCGTCATGAAACTTGAGCTCAAGCTTGGGATGTCTTTTTCTAGATTTTTAATAAGTTGTTTCATTTTTTGTCGTTTCATGCCCTCTTGAGATCCACATAAATTGCATGGAATAACCGGAAACGCCCATGAGGTGGATAATTCAATAAGATCATCTTCTGAAACATACATCAAAGGACGAATAACAATATTACGTCCATCGTCAGATTTCAACTTCGCAGGCATCGTAGCAATATGACCAGTATAAAACATATTGAGCAAAGTTGTTTCAATGAGATCGGTTCGGTGATGTCCTAAAGCCATTTTTTGAAAATGATTATTGAATGCAAAATCATAAAGTATTGCTCGACGCATTTTAGAACATAATGAGCAATAGACGCCATCAGTGACCTTTTCTTTCACAATTGAATACGTATCTTTATGAATAATATGAAATTTAATGCCTTCAGCTTCAATCCATTTTTGAAACTGAAGCACATCAAAACCTGGTTGTTTTTGATCTAAAATGACCGCTTCGATTGTAAAATTGATTTCAGCTCTTTTGCGAATCTCGTCGAGGAGTATTGTTAAAATTGAAGAATCTTTTCCTCCAGAAACACAAATCATAACCTTGTCGTTTTCAGAAATCATTTTATACTCACTGAGTGCTTGAGTGATTTGTTTTCGTATTTTTATTGCAAGAGGGTGTTCACGGTCGACAGTTTTAATTTGCATTTGCATGTCCTAGTTTTTAATTTCAATTATCTGATGAGCTAATTTAATATTGTGTCGATTTAATATTTTTTGTCCATAAGTGAGAACTTGGTCACCGATTAAAAATTGTCTTCCAAAATTATCGATAAAATAAATAACTTTTATCGATGTCCAGTTCTCGTTGATTTCAGAAACGTAGGCTAGTGGTGCTGGAATGGCACGAATGTCAGAGATCTGCGAAGTGGATTTTTCGAGTAATTCTTTGACTTGTTCGTTATTTTCATGATGCGAAATTTTAAATGTTTGACTTCGAATAATGGGCTGACCATCAGGTGAAAAATTTGAAATTTGAGAAAGTGCCACTACTTTATTTGGCAAGGTAATGACTTCATCTGTTAATCCAATGAGGACGGTGGATCTCCATGATAACTCTTTAACTTGACCTATGATTTTTTGGTTTCCATTTTGAATTTCAAGCCAATCATCAATTTCAAACGTTTTATCGATTTGCAACGAAATCCCCGCGAAAAGATTTCCTAAAGTGTCCTGTAATGCAAAGCCTAATATAACTGAAAAAGCTGCTGAGGTGGCAAGAAGGGGCGTGAGCTGAACTCCAAATAAGGTTGAAATTGACCAAAAGCTAATAATAACAAATAAAATTAAAGAAAAAATATTAACCAAAAGAAGAGGGACTCCTGCGGTCATTGATCCTAAAAATAAATACATAAGGACTATTAAACGACAAATACGAATTAAAAGAATGACTCCTGTAATATAAGTTAAAAAGGCGAGATAAGGTGTTATTTTTTTAATAAATAATGTGGGCTCTAAATAATCATGAAAAACTAAAAAAAGAAGATAAAGTAAGGTTAAACCTAAAAAATGGCGATTAATTTTTGAAAGATGATTTTGAATATTTTGATGACGTTCTTTTGATATATTTTTTAAAAAGAATTTATAGAAAACATAGGTTATGATACAAGAAATTCCTATAAGAATATAAATTTCAAGATCAATAACGCCATATAAACTCTGCGGAAATCTATTTACGATATTTGTTGTGGTATTTGTGGTATCCATACCATCTTTTAACGAAAAGTTGACAATTTGTCGACGACTGTCTGAGCTATTTTCACTGAGATCACATATATTTGACTTCAGTTGGTCTTAAAAATGCTTTTAATCTCTTTATGCAGATTCATTTAAAGCCTTTTTTTTCATTTGTTGTTATTTTTTTAATTATTCTGACATTTTTCTCAAAAGAGGCTTCTGCAGCCAATCGCTTTTGTGATTTTGATGAGTATCTGGAGCATTTGCCACGTTTATCTAAAATAAACCCGACTCAACGTATAGATCGTATAGTCATTTCTAAAAAACAACGTAAACTTTATCTTTTTTCAAAAAATCTGCTTTATAAATCATATAACGTTGCATTTGGGATGTTTTATAATTTAGGACCTAAACAATTTGATGGTGATTATAAAACACCTGAAGGGTTGTATTATATTGATTTCAAAAAGCAAAACTCAAATTACTATAAGGCGCTTCATGTTTCTTACCCGAATGAGAGTGATATTAAGCATGCTCGTAGCTATGGTCAATCTGCGGGAGGCGATATTATGATCCATGGGTTTCCCAAAAATGGACTTAAAGAGTTTGTTGGCGTCAATATAGCAGCATTACACCCCAATACGGATTGGACTCGGGGTTGTATTGCTGTGACAAATAGTGAAATGGATGAAATATTTAATTTAGTGAGCGCTCCTGATGTAGCTCGAAAATTTCAAAAAAAACAAAATACTCTCACGCCAGTTGAAATATGTCCTAACTAAATAATTGATTGATTGATTGATTGATTGATTGATAACACCTAGACCTTTTCGGTCCATTTTGTTGATTCTCGGTAATGTAAAAGACTATCCTATATTCATTCAATATGTATATAGGAGTAAATGACAATGTCTGAAGTACAGCATCTAGACTCAAAAAATATCCTAAAAAAACCCGTTGGAATTTTGTTACTTGCATTTTTATTTATTTTAGCGCCGATTGGTAATGTGATGATCAGTTTTATGGGGTCTGGAATTAATAATTGGTATCAACCAGCGATATTTCTCTCATTACTTTCTACGATTTCGATTTTAGATTGGACTTGGCTTGTGCTGCTTGTTTTAACTGGAATTTTTCTACTTCGTCCTCATAAGTTATCGTGGACTTTGGCTATAGTTACCTTGATTTTAGTTTTAGGAATTAATGCATTTCGACTTTATCAGATGGATGCTAACTCGATTGAACCTCACTTTTTAAAAGTATTTTCAGTTTTGGCGATTGTGTCGACTTTAGGCGTGTTAATGATATCTTTTTACTTTCGCTTTCCTTATTTAGACAAGAGAACAAAATGGTTTTCTGATGAGCACAATCAAGACCGAAGGACTGAACCTCGAAATGATCGCGACGATCGACGTAAAAAATAAACTGAATCAATGTGATTCAGTTTATAGCGTAACATAATGACTTAAGTTTTCATTTAGATACACCGATAAATCTTTGGAAACCAATTTTTGGATTAATTTGAGAAAATGGAGTTATCTTAAATATGAATTTACTAAATCAAATTCTTAAAATATTTGCATTATCAGGTTCTTTATTCACGATCGTATTATCACCGGTCGCAATGGGCGCACAGTCTGTAAAAAATCAATCTGAACTTGAAAAGGCATTAATTGAATCTCGTCTTAATCAAAGCATGACCTATAGAGATTTTTGGGCACAAAATAAACATCTTTATTCGGGTCAAGTTTACGCGGATGCGGAAAAATATTTTTTGTCAAATTCAAATGAGAAAATGCCTGTCGTTAAAATAAAAAAATCGCAAAATAGTCGAGGCGAAATTGTCGAGACTTTGGAGATGAATCAAAATGGTAAAACTTTTTCATTACAGTTTATTGGCGAAAAAGAAAAATTTTATAAATATAACAATGTTATTTTAAGTGAAACTGATATGGCCTTAATTACTCCGGCTATTCGAAAAATAGCGGCGAGTGATATAAAATTAAAAAATGAACTTATAAAATCAATTATCGTGAGTCCTGAATCAAAAATTGAAACTCAGAAAAAACTCAATCAAAGAGTACGTTACGGTTTTCCAGAACTTAATCAAGACACATGGATGAAATTATCACAAAAAGATCGTGCGCAGTATTTAATAAATATGCGTGGAATGTGGAATGATTCTCTTAAAGTTTTAAGAGCGATTGAAGATATTGAAAGAAAAAAAATGAACTCAACAAAAGGCACTAAAACATCGCAGTTGGAATCTGTTATTCGTTTAATGCAGTCAGAGGCGATTGCTCAAAAGCGAAAATCTGTCGTTTTTAAAGATTCGACAAAACCAACAAAACCACAAGAGACATTGTTGTTGGATGCTGATGGATATTTAGATTTAAGTTTTTTAAAAACAGATGTCACTGCAAAATCTGGTCAGGTCACTGTTTCCCAAAAACAACCTGGTTCGAAAAACTGTATTATTCATGGTTTAGTTTCAGAGTATGTTAATGGCTCATGTAGTGAAAGTAAAGTTTATGACTATTATAAATCTGATGGTGATAAACGAGTATTCGAAGCAATTCAAATTTGCAAATCGAACAAACCAACTCAAATGGCTTGTAATCCATATTTGTACAGCAATGGAACTTCAGAGCCAATTTGCGTTGATAAATCCGGAAAAGGGAATTCAGACTTTCAAAAAGGAACTCATGCCGATGGCCCCTGTGAAAAAGCTTCACCACTCGGAGATAATAGCTTAGCTAAAGTCGATGGAACTGATTTTTTAATTAAAGATATCAAAGGTCCAGGTCGCTATAGCAAAGACAACTTAAAATCTGAAGTGGATTTAGATAAATTATATAAAGCTCAGCAGCTTGCTAATGATGAATATGTTGAAAAATATCTTAAAGGTTTTTTAGGAAAAGATTTTGAATCTTTATCCAAAGAAAAACCAATTTCAGATGATTTATTAATTAAAATGAAAGACATCCAAAGTGTATTTAATAGCCAAATTTCTTTTGCTCGTGAAACATGCAAGGCGTCAACGAATAATCCGAAATATAAGCAGTATGATAAAAATTTTTGGGGAGCTTGTGATCAGCTTCAACGTCGTCATTTGTTTATTGCGCAATACTTAGAAAAAAAACTTGGTTGTGATGGTGGCAAAATTGATGAAGCTACACTAAAATGTATGTGTCCTTCTGCAAAATTAATTAACCCAGGGGCTAAGTGTAATGTCGTTGCGCCACAACCAATACTTGCAGAGCCAGCACCCGTAAAATCTGAAATGGATTGTCAAAAAGAGTATCCTGGCGCAAATTCAATATATAAAGATTCGGCTTGTGTTTGTGAAAACGGAAAAACTCCAAGAGCAAATTCAACATCTTCTTTTGAAGAGTATCCATCAAGTTCATCAGCAACATACTATTGTCCGTCAGATTTTAATTTTAAACCATGGTTAATAGGACTAGGAATTGTTGGTGTAGGAGTCGCTTTGTGGGCCATTTTTAAAAACAAGAAAAAAGACAAAGCACCGCCAAAAGATAACTGTCCATTACCGGGAACATCTCAAACTTGCCTTCCACCGACAAACTGTCCAGCGGGGACTATTGTTAATCCAACAACGCATGTGTGTGACCCTATAATCACACCACCATCATGCCAGGCTCCTCAGCGTCTTATTGATGGAGTTTGTAAATGTCAAGAGTCAGCCTGCGTTCCTGGTCAAGAAATTCATAACGCAATCACGTGCCAATGTGATCGCGTTGGTTTGTATACATGTGGTGATGGGAGTCAGGTCGCACAGATGTCGCAATGTCCTACACCAACATTATGCTGGAACGGCTCGCAAGTTTATCCACCCAATCAATGTCCAGCAAAAACAGAAGGTGGATCAGGTTTAAATAATTCAGATAGTGGTGGAATCCCAGGGATTGGTCAGTAGTTTTTTATTGTAAAGGATATTTATGTTTAAAAACTTTTTTAAAAAAATTCAAATTTTATCAGTTGTTGTTTCGTTATTCACAATGGTGATTTCACCAGTCGCAATGGGTGCGCAAGCTGAAAGATTGTCAAAAAATAATATTCAATCTGCATTTGAAAAGTTGGGGCTAAATAAATCAATAACTATTGGAGATTTTTATAAAAAAAATAAAGATTTATTTCCAGAAGGTTTGCAGAAGCAAATAGAGCCTTTTGCTGATCAATTTAAAAATCAACAAATGCCGTCTTTTGAAGTGGTTGAAGTTAAAAATTCAAAGGGTGAAGTTACATCAGCGATTCGGTTAACTGGAGAATCGCAGCTATATAATATACAGATGTTTGGTGAAGAGAATAAATATGCTCGATTTGAAAATACAGACTTAACTGAACAAGAAATTTTAAATTTTAATTTAATGATTGAAAAACTGTATTATCGTGAACCACGTTTACGAAAACAAGTTGGTGGTTCTGATAAAGCACGTACTGTTGAAAGTTTAACGCCAATCGAGTATCAAACATTTAAGCGTGGTAAGTACGGCATTCCTGAAATCAGTAAAGAGGTTTGGAAAACATTTACTATCGAAGAAAAAGCTCAATATATTTATAACATGAGAAAGTTATGGACTGATTCTCTTCAAGTTATTGAAGCACAAGAGAAGTTTAAAAATTCAAGTTCAAGTCAGAAAACAAAAACATCATACTTTAAACTCCTTATTGATTCTGTTTTAGAAAAAGCTGTGGCCGATGCTCCTGTTTGGGTTAAACAGGGTGGTCTAAAAGACGATGTTGGAAGTGACACTTGTGTTGTTGCTGGGTATATTTCAAAATACAATAAAAAACGCGTGTGTGATACTCAAAATATTAAGCAAACTTATGATTTTACAGAAAATTCAATTGCTAAAAAGGCCTTTGAAGATTGTCCATCTGATCAAGGGCAAATCGCTTGTAATCCTTATATTTATGGACTAAATAGTGCGGGCAAAGGCATTTGTATTAAAGTTGAGGGGCGTAACTCAGAATTTCAAAAAGCGACACACTCAGCAGGGCCCTGTGAAAGAGAATCAAAATTAGGATCTAAAGACATTTCATTTTTAAAAAATTCAAACAAGAAAAAAGATCGTTATTCAGAAGATAATTTAAAACCTGGAATAAACTTAGAAGAGGAATATAAAAAACAATTTGAATCTGAGAAAGTTTACCAAGACAACATCGAAAGATTTTTAAAAAATTCGGTTAAAGACTCAAAAGGTCAAGTCGTTAATTTTGATGAGGCATTAGAGGATCATGTCATTGGTCAGCTTAAAAATTTACGAGAAGTTTTTAATGAGCAAATTAATAAAGCTAAAAAGGCTTGTATGAGTGCTGCAAAAAATGAACAGTATGATCAAAATTTTGGTCCTGCGTGCGATCAGTTGCAGCGCCGGTATTTATTTGTTGCAGAATTTTTAGCAAAAAAACCTGGATGTAAAGATAATGCTAAATTTGACTCTCAAGATTTACAATGTTCATGCAACGGTGGTTTAAAAGTTAACCCTGGTGTTGCATGTACAGCGCCAAATCCTCAGCCTGCAGATCCTATTGTTCAACCGCAACCTCCAGTGGCTGATAAACCAGTCGTTTCAGATACAAAGTGTCCAATTAAATGTGATGCACCTGGGGTTTGTGAAAAAGTAACGACTGCAAATAATCCTGTTGATGATAAATGGATTTGTACAGGAACGCCAAATTCTAAAAAAGCTTCAGATAAAGACAGTGGCGGTGGGTTTTGGTCGGGATTGTGGAGTTTTGCAAAAAAAGCGGCTCCATGGGTTGGAGGAGCACTTGGTTTGTATTTAACATATAAATTATTAGCGCCTAAAAAGCCAAAGCTTAATGCCGCTGCAGATGCCTGTGCTAATGGTGTTGCATCAGCATGTATTAAACAATGTCCTACAGGACAAGCTTTGTTATCTTCGGGGCTTTGTGGTTGTCAAGGCTGTCCTCCAGGGTCATCGATTACAAATGTGAGCAATTGCGCTTGTTCATTGACCACAGTGAATACAACGAATTTAATTACTTGTAGTGACAACATAACCCAAGTGACTAATTCTGCTGATTGTCCTGAAGTGGCAAATATTTTATGTCCTAATGGAACATATGTGACAAATATTTTAAATTGTCCGTCGTCTAGCTCAAGTAAAACTTCGACTCAAAACACAGGAAAATAAATATGAATCAACAGCGAGATCTTTTTGAAATCAATTCTGATTTAATAATCGATCCCGCTATTAATGGTAACATCGCAAAACGAAGACCATTATTTATTAAAAATAAATTCGATTTTATTGATGATCCAACGCCTCAATTTATTGGTGGACCACAAAGAAGATCTGGTTTGAAGTTAGCCGTTTGGACATGGTTTGCATTAGTCACTGATGTTTTAGTGATTATGTCTTTTGGTTGTTTACTTAATTTAGTTTTTATGTTGAGTGTTCAATATTTTTTAAAATCTGATTTAGGATTTATTTTTAATCAGTCAAATCGCTTTTTAACAATGAGCACAGTTTTTGTTTTTACTGGATGGATGTATTTTATCGCGACTCGAGCTCTTGTTGGCGCCTCCATTGGAGAGTGGTCATGTTCGTTACGATTAGGACAACCATCTGAACGCTTAAAAAATAATTACATTACAAAGTTAGTTTTTAGAACGACGATTCAATTAATCACTGGAATTTTTATTATTCCAATTTTATCATTCATTTGTAGAAAAGATATAGCCGGAAAATTATCCGGTTTATCTGTGTATTCTTTGAAGTAAGGCAATAACTTCAAAATGTTTTGTTTGTGGAAATTGATCTACTATATGGATATCAATTGTCTCAAAACCGTGGATTTTTAATAAGTCAATATCAATTTTAAATGATTCTGGAAAGCAAGAAATATAAATAATTGAAGAAGCGTTCGTTGATATTAAATTATAAGTAAATTCTTTAAGTCCAGATTTTGGTGGATTAACTAAAATAACATCTGGTGAATTTTTAAATTGAATTTTCTGAAAAGCTTCTTTGCTATGAAAATTACCTTTGTGAATTTCAAGATAAGGAGGCTTCTGCAAATGTTCTTTTAAGTGTTCTGCTGACTTATTTAAACATTCGATTGCAAAGTCATCGATTTCAAAGCATGTCAGGTTATAACCTAACGACAACAGTGGAATTGAGTATTGTCCGATGCCACTTCCAAACTCCCAAATATGATGTGCAGAGATTTTTTGTAACCAATTGATTATGAGATCGGAAATTATTTTTGATGTTTCCGCAGATGGTTGTGTAAAGCTACTTATGGCCGAAAATAAGCCAATCGATTTTTTATTTTTGTAATCGTAAGTTTCAAACCAAAGCCGTGGAAGTGGTTCAGATAACTTATATTGCTCATTGTTAGAAGTGTTTATAAAAGATTTCTTCTTTTGTCCAATTTCGATATAGAAATGTTGATCTAATGAGTTTAAAAGATTTTTTTCTTCAAGCAATCTTTTAATATCTGTATTTGCAAAATCCAACCATAAACCGAATTTATCAACAAAACGAGAATTTCTTATTCTAAGGGTTCCAATCCGAATATTAAATGGCAAAGTGTGTAGTAGGGAAAGTGCTTTTTGTAATTCAGTATTAAGCTGTAAACAGCGTTTAATAGGAATAAGGTCTTTGTTTTTATTTAAAAGACCGATTTCGTTATTTTTAATGATAAAATCAAATCGTTGTCTCAATCCAAATTCTGCATATGAATGAAATTGAATCTCATCACTTTTGATGTGAAGTAATTCTGATAAAACTTTTAATTTCACTTTCTTTTGTTCTGCATAAGGGATATCCCACATCTGACATCCTGGGCAAATCGTCTTTAATTCGCAAATAACACTCATTTATGCATCACTTTTTGAAGATTGCTTGGACATGATTTTAAATTTTTAATTACACCTTGTTCAAAATGCAGATCACGATCTGTAAATCCAATTGTTATATGTGGATAATATAATTCGGCTTTAAAATGAACTGCATTGTATTTTTCTTTTAAATACTGGCGAAATAATATTAAGTCAGAACTTTCAACTACAATGTAATAGGTTTGCAAAGTTTGCGCATTTTCGATGATTTGCCCGACACCTAAGCATAAGTTTTTAAAACTTTTTTTAGTCCAATTTGACCACTCGTCATGAATTAGGGTGGCATCGACAGATTTAATAAGTTCATTGAATTCAGGAGGTGTAATGACCGTGATATGAGCTTCACCTCTGTTTTTAAGTTGCGTTTTTAAAGTTAAGTTCAATTTTTCAAGAAGATTTTTATAAGGTGTGTATTCCAAATCGAGAGAAATGTAATTTTTAAGTTCACTTTTTTGACTTTGAGCCGTTCGATTATTTAATTGAGTCGATTTTGGTCCGAAAGAATAACATGCACTCAGCGCGACTCCTGTTGAAATCATGAGTAAAAAATGAACAAATATGTGTTTCAGGAAACTCAGCATAAAAATCTGATTAAAAGTTTCTTTTATTGACATAAAAACCTCTTTTAAGAGGTAGTATAGTCTATGATAAAAAATAATCTACTTCGAAATTTTGTTTTATTTATTGTTTTTGGATTTACTTTTAAATTTTCAATTGAATTAAGTCATGCAACACCCATTCAAAATGAACCACGTTTTATTTCAAATTCCAAGCAGTTGACTTTTGAGGGGTCTAAATCTGGCGAAGGCTATTTTAGCGCTGATGGTCAGAAAATGATTTTTCAATCTGAGCGAGACCCTAAAAATCCTTTTTATCAAATATTTATGATGGATTTAGTCACCGGAAAAATTGATCTTGTTTCTAAAGGTTACGGAAAAACAACGTGTGGTTGGATTCATCCAAACTTAAATAAAATCATGTGGTCATCAACTCACCTGGATAAAAGTCTTTCAGATAAAGTTCAGAAAGAATTTGCAGAACGTGCTAAACCTGTTAAAGGTCGATATTCATGGAGCTTTGATGAGCAGTTTGATATTTTTGAGTCAGATATTACTGGAAAAAAATTAAAACAGTTAACAAAAGAATTAGGTTATGATGCTGAGGGATCATACTCACCTGATGGTCGTTCAATTGTTTTTGCTTCAAATCGTACAGCCTATGACCATAAGCTATCAGATGAAGAGCTCAAAAAGTTTAATCAAGATCCATCATACTTTATGGAAATTTACATTATGAATGCGGATGGAACGAATGTGAGACGTTTAACAAACACAAATGGCTATGATGGCGGGCCATTTTTTAGTGCGGATGGAAAAAAAATAACTTGGCGACGCTTTTCAGAATCAGGTGCATCAGCTGAAATATATACAATGGATGTTGATGGTAAAAATCAAAAGCAAATTACAAAGCTTAACTCGATGTCTTGGGCGCCTTTTTATCATCCATCTGGTGATTACATCGTGTTTGCAACGACTGTTGGCGGTTATGCGAATTTTGAATTATTTATTGTAGATTCCGAAGGGAAATCAGATCCAGTTAGAGTGACTTATGCGGAAGGCTTTGATGGATTAGCAAGTTTTTCGCCTGATGGGCAACAAATTACTTGGTCGCACCGAAACGAAAAGGGTGAAAGTCAAATTTACTTAGCAAATTGGAATGATGATCTTGCTCGTCAGATGCTTAAATTAAAACCTTCAGAGAATAAAATTGAAACTTTAACTTCTCATGATTTAAAACCTGAAATTATTAAATCCGACATTAAAAAAATTGTTAAATATTTAGCCAGTGAGCAGTTTAAAGGTCGATTGACTGGCTCTGATGAAGAACTCATTTACTCGCAAAAAATTGCTGACTTATTTAAAAGTTGGGGTTTAGATCCTGGTGTTGGAAAAGATTTTATTCAAAAATTTGAATTCGTATCAGATGTGACTTTGGGTGAAAAAAACGAGGCACAATTTCAAGGTCGATTAGATAAAAAACTGCAAATTGGATCTGATTATCAAGTTGTATCTTATTCAAATACAGGTGTATTTAAGTCTGCGCCAATGGTTTTTGCGGGCTATGGTTTGAAGGCTCCAGCTCATGGAACTTTTTCGGGATTTGACTCTTATTTAAATTTGAATGTGAATGGGAAATGGGTTGTCATTTTAGATGATATGCCCAAACCATCTAAAAATGAATTCTCGAAACATACTTATTTATTAGCTTTTTCGGGCTTACAACATAAATTAACAGTTGCGAAAAATCTTGGCGCTATTGGAGTCATTGTTGTGTCCGAAGGAAAAGTTGGCGAATTGAAATTTGCTGGTCGATTGGCAGAATCTAAATTACCGGTATTAAGAATATCATCAAAAATATTTGATGAACTTATTTTAAAACAAATTGAAACTGAACCATCAGAGGTGGGGCAAGACTTAAAATCAACTTTATTGATTGTAAATAAATACAATACCTATGAAAGTATTCCTGGATTTAATTTTACGTCTCAGTATTTTACAGCTGGAATTGACTTAAAAATAAAAAAATCGATGGGTCATAATGTTATTGCTAAAATAAATATAAAACCCTCAAAACCAGGATTGTTAATCGGTGCTCATGGAGATCATCTTGGGTTAGGGCAAACAAACTCTTCATTAGCCAGTGGGGATATGAAAAATCAAATTCATTATGGTGCAGATGATAATGCATCAGGTGTTTCTGGAGTTTTAGAGCTTGCACATTTTTATTCGCAAAAAAATCAAAAACAAAAATTGCAGCGATCAATTTATTTTGCTGTATGGTCTGGTGAGGAGATTGGGGCATTAGGATCAAGTTTTTATGCTCGAAATGAAAAAAATATAACTTCTCGATTTTTGGCGAGTTTAAATATGGATATGATTGGACGACTTAACGAACATTTGAATGTACAAGGTGTTGGTTCGGCGACAGGTTTTAAAAGTTTAGCAGAAACAGCTACATTAAAAACAGGAGTTTCATTAAACTTAACAAATGATCCATACTTGCCAACGGATTCGATGTCGTTTTATCTTAAGGGATTGCCGTCAGTAACCTTTTTTACGGGTGCGCATCGTGAATATCATACGCCGCTTGATCGACCAGAAACATTGAATTATGACGGAATTGTGCAGGTTTTGAGTGTTGTAAAAGATTTCACTGATAGTCTTGCTGGAAACTTTCAAAACATTTTAAAATATGAAAAAGTTGAAGGAAATTCGGGGCAAAAATTAGAAGGACGAAGTTTTAGAATTTTTTTGGGAACAATACCTGATTATTCACAAGAGGGAATTAAAGGAGTTAAGATATCTGGTGTGGCTAAAAATTCACCGGCTGAAAAAGCTAATTTACAATCTGGTGATATTATTATCGAGTTTGATAAAACGAAAATTGAAAATATTTACGACTATGTTTATACATTACAATCAGTTAAGCCAAATCTTAAAACTGACATTTTAATTTTAAGAAAAGGAAAACAAGAGAAGCTTGATATTATACCCGTCTTAAAGGAATAGGCTAGCTGTAGGTCTAGTATTGACGATCATTTTAACCGTTAGTGTGAATAGAGCTTAAATATTATTTTAAACATCCGATAATTAAAATGTGATTTATTTTGGAGGTTTAAGTGATGAAATTGAAGATTGTATTTATTTTATCATATATTTTATTTTCGTGTTCGCCAAAGCAAGAAACTGGTTTTGGTCCAACTGATAAACCTTCACAAGCTCCGGCGAGCTCCCCTGAAGATGTAAGTCCGCCGTCTAATTACAGCACCGCACAAGAGTTTTTTGTCACTTTGGATTCGACGACAAATTACCCATATTATGTCAGTCAACTTAATTCCTATGGTTCAAGATGTGCGGTTGATAAAAATGATGTGACTCATAGAAATATTAGCTGTGTTGTTGATGTACCAGAGTTAGCTTTATATTTTGGTGGAATTAAACTCGCAGTGAATGTGCCCAGTGGAATGTGTGAATATATGACAGAAATTCCCTATTGGTATTATAACGAAGAAATTGGGTATGGCCCAACGGCTATAGGGCTAGAGATCACTACACAAGAAGGTGTTGAGGGTCAGTCATATCGCTGTAGTGTTAATGGATCACCATTATCAACAACATGTTTTGGTTATGATGAGGCGTACTTTAAGTCAGACAGTGGCGTGCTTTCTGAAAAATGTGTTTATGATGGGACCGATGGTGGACTTTCGAATTGCTGTCTTGGGTCGTATTCATTAACGACAACAAATATTTCAATAAATGCGAGTGGTGTAGCCACTACGCAAACATCAGTCGAGCCTCGAAAACAGTGGGGTGGTGATGTTAAAAGCTGTATTGGTGGTGCGGGACGGACAAATTGGGAACATTACTCAAAATCTGGTTTTCCAGTGGGAAAAATCATGGAGACTCGTTCGGGCACAATATACCCTTATACAGTTATGGCCCCAATTGTCTCAACAAATACAGGCTCAAATATTCCAATTTCAAACTACTACACTTCGTCGACACCGGCCGCATCCAGTACGCATTATCACACTGGGTATGGAGCGCTGTCTGGACAGACGTCAACTTTACCGTATTTCGTTACCCCTATTTCTGATAGAAGTGGTAGTGCAGTTGCCTCAGGAAGTCCTGCTTACGAATATAAATGTTTAGATAATGCGAGGGAGTTAAAACATAGTATTAAACTTTATGTTCGAGAATGGGATACCTATGCGGCGTTTTCATCTTATGTTTCAACTGGTGTTGTTTCTGGTACTCCATGGGATGTAACAGGCACAGAAGGAATTGATTGTGAAGGCAGTGGTGACAGTGAATCCTGTAATGACTATTTGGACTCAGATGATTTTGTGAAAGCACAGACGGGTGGAGTCTATGACACGTCCTCATTGTTGTATCGCTCATTATACTTTCCGTATGATGAATATTAGAAGTTAATTTTTCTTTCAAAATGACAGGTGTATCCATTGGGATTTTTTAATAAATAATCTTGATGAATCTCTTCTGCTTTATACCAACGGCCAGCTTCGAGTAATTGAGTCGTTAATTGAGATTTGAATATTTTTTTTGCTTCAATCATTTTGAATAAACTTTGTGCGATGATTTTTTGATTTTCAGTCGTGTAAAAAATGACTGATCTATATTGTGAGCCAACATCATTACCTTGACGATTAAGAGTTGTTGGATCATGAATTTTAAAAAAATACTTTAAAACTTCTTCAACACTTGTTTTTTTGATATCAAAATCAACTTTAACAGTTTCAGCAAATTTAGTTTTTCCATTTTTAACTAAATCGTAATTAACTGTTAAGGCCTTATCGCCCATATACCCAACTTCAGTTGAGATAACGCCTTTGAATTTTCTTAATAAATCCTGCATTCCCCAAAAACACCCTCCTGCTAAATAAAGAGTTTGAATGCTGTTTTGTTCAGAGGAGTTGACTTTCTTAAGTTGTGCGAATGAATTTTGTCCATAAATAAAAAATAAAATGATAAAAATTAAACTGAATGGTTTCATTATAACAAATCCTGTTTTACTTTTGCTCTTTTAAGATAATTCGCAATTTCTGATTCTGGAATTCGACGATGACCGCCGTTGGTTATTTGGCAGATAATAAGTCCTTTGGAGATTTCACGCCGTAATGTGTTTTCACTTACTGAGATATATTCAGATAATTTTTTTTGAAACTCTGGCAGGCTATAATCTTTTTCAGGTTTTTTTAATTGTGTTTTTATTTGTGAGGCTTCAGGTTTCCATTTTTTTTTCTCAATATGAAAAGTTGCTTCTTGGATAGCTTGCGCCATTAAATTCCAAATACTTTCTTTATGATTTAGAAGATTATTATTTTGATAAAAATCTTTGGGTATAGATATTTTTTCAGAAATACCAAGATCAGGAATGGATACAGTTAAAAATCCATGCACATACTTAAAAACAATCGGGTAATCAAATTGAGTGATTTTATTTTCCATACCCATAATCTTCCAAAACTTCCATTTAAAAATCAAGATTATAATTTTTATTTTTAAAAAATAAGGTTAACATAAGTATAGTTTTGTTAACCTATTGCTTTATTTATTATATATTACTAATATAGTTATATGAAAAAAATGGTCATTAAAACTAAAAATAAAAAAGATTTTTTCGAATTGATGTTAGGCTTGTCAAAACAGCGTCTAGAGCTGCTTTGGCAGATTAAAACATGCAAGCCTAATTCAATTTATGATCTGTCAAAATTAATGAAAAAAAGCCAACCTTATATACAAAAAGAAATTAAATTTTTAACAGAGAAGGGGCTCCTTGCGTTAAAAAAATCAAAAAGCAATGGTCGTGTGCGGCTAAAGCCTGAAATGAATTATAGTGTTTTGTCATTTGAAATGGAGTTTATGAATGAGTAAAGAAGTTCAAAAGATTGATCAAGCTAATTTTTTCTCTGATAAGTCCCAGTTGTCACATTTTATTCAAACAGAGCAATCAATTCATATTTGGGCCTGGCTGAATCAAGGACACTTTTCGGTTAAAACTAAAGATATTTATGTTCGAATCATTAAAAGATTTTTAATGTTTAATTGGCATTTAAGTTTAAAAGAAATTACGCCGGCACTTGTGACGTTATATATCAGAAAACTTGATAAAGTTTCTCCTTCAACCCGTAATTTGCATCGAAATTGTCTTTCTTCGTTATTTCAGTATTTAGAAAATGTTAATTATATTGTCAAAAGTCCAGTGAAAGTCGTTAGGCAGGAAAAAGTTCAGGATTCGTTTCATTACAAAATACTCTCGGTTGATCAAATTAAAAGAATGTCTCAGAAATCCATATCTTTGAGAGATCAGTTAATTGTACAAATGTTGTATTTTACTGGACTGCGGGTCAGTGAATTGTCAAATGTTCGTATACGCGATTTTTCTTCTAGTCATCAAAAACGTAATACAATTGGTGCCTATTTAACTGTTGTTGGTAAGGGGCAAAAAATGAGAACAATTTTAACAGGGCCACACCTATGGAAGATGATAAAAAAGTTTATTAAAGTTAATCAACTAGGCGCTGAAGATTATTTGTTCAATCACGAAGGAGTTGCCTTATCAAGAATCAGTATTTATAAGATAATTAAAAAAACGACTTTGCTTGCAAATATTAAAGTTCCAGGGGATAAAACGCCGTCACCGCATTGGTTTAGACACAGCTCCGCTATACATGCGCTTGAAAATGGAGCTGACATTCATGTTGTGCAAACAACGCTGGGTCATGCATCTCTTGCAACGACTGGACAATACTTAAGATCGCGGCCGGTTAAATCGAATTCGAGCTATTTAAAGAAGGTGTAAGTGTTTGAAAAAGTTTATATTGAAATTAGTAATATTTGTAATTTGCAATGCAGTTTTTGCCCTGAAGTAGTACGTGAAAAAAAGATTTTATCTATCGATAAATTCAGAGAATTTGCAATTCAAGCAAAACCTTTAACAAAACAAATCTGTTTACATCTTATGGGCGAACCTTTGGGGCATCCAGAGTTTCAAAAAATTATTGAAATATGCGACGAATTAAATCTTAAAATTTTTTTAACAACGAATGGGACATTAATTAAAAGACATACTGAGGCTCTTTTAAAATGGAAGGGACTAGAGCAAATTAATTTCTCAGTTCATTCTTATTTTGCAAATCCATCCAGACAGACTTTAGAACAGTATTTATCACCAATAGTCGATTTTTGTCTAAAATCAGCTGAGCTTAAAAATGCTTATTATATTAATTTGCGATTATGGAATTTAGAAAATCCAAAACTTCAATCTGAACAAAACTTAAAAGTTTATGAAATTATCGAAAAAGCTTTTTGTGTTGAGCTGAATGCAAATGTTGATGTTCGAAGGCATAAGTCTAAAAAAGTTAAGGATAAGTTGTATTTACATTTTGATACTGAGTTTGAATGGCCAACTCTTAAGCGAGAAATTTTATCAACCAAAGGAACATGTTATGGGTTAAGAAAGCAATTAGCCATTCATGCGAACGGAGATGTTGTTCCTTGTTGTTTAGATAAAGAAGCTGTTCTTAAGTTGGGGACGCTAAACTCTGAAACTCGATTGATTGATATTTTAAAAACTGAAAAAGCACAAAAGATAAAGTCTGGGTTTGAGCGGGGAGAACTTATCGAAGAGTTGTGTCAAAAGTGTCAATATGTTGAAAGATTTTATGGGAAATCAAGTGTTTAAAGATAAAACCTTAGAGCTAGAGTTAAAATTATTTTTTCAATTAAGAGATCAGCTTAAACTTAACCCATGGTATAAATTAACTGAAATTGATCAATATGGTTTTGAAATCATAACCACTGAAACCATGAATTCTGGTCCTGTTATTATGATTTGCGGCCTGACTCATGGAAATGAAGTATTAGGCTTACAGGTGATCAATCAAGTTTTAAGTTTTTTATCGCAATCTTATGTTCAGTTTTTTAAGTGTGTGTTTCTTTTAAATAATTATGAAGCTTATAGAGTGAATCAACGTTATGTTGATTTTGATTTAAATCGAAGTTTTAAACATGAAAAAACTAAATCAGTTTTTTTTGAGTATAAAAGATCAAAGGAAATCGAAAAAATAATTTTAAAAATACGACCAGATTTTATTTTAGATTTACATCAAACAATAGAGCCAACTCGATCTAGTTTTTTTATTCTGCCAGAAGCGTCAGATTTAATTTATATAACACGAAAACTTCATTCAAATTGGCCTATTGTTTGCTTTGATCAGAAAGGATTTTCATCTGATGGTTACACGTTATTAGAGTTTGCCCTTGATGAAAAAATAGCTTGCGTTGTTTTAGAAATGAGTCAAAACGGTTTTAATCTAGAAAAATCTCAAGAAGTTTCAAATTGGATTTTAAAAAGTATTATAGAAAACTCAGGATTTTTATTAGAAACATCAACCAACGCAAATCAACGAAATCAAAATATCGAATATTTTAAAATCAGACAAAAAATTGAAAAAAAGAATCAACAAATTAATTATTTGAAATCTGATTTTATAAACCTAGATTTGGTTCAAAAAAATCAGATCATAGGCTATAGTGAAAATCCGATTGACCGAAGTCAAATAGAAATCAAAAGTTTATTTGATGGTTTTATTTTGTTTCCAAAATATGGAGAAAAAGCAGAGCAAGCTTCTGAGTTGGGACTAATAGCTGAACGAAAAACATTTCTTAAGATTGAATAATTTCAATTTTTTGTGACTGTAACCGAATATTATTTTTTTTAAGAGATCCTAAAATACTGGAGATAATTTGATCGCCCATTCGATATCGCACAGAAAAATCACTGAGGGAATAAAAAACTTTCATAACAACCCAGGATTCATTGAGGTCTGTTATTAAAATACGTACAGGCGGGTCTGACAAAATCCCATTTTTAACTTCTGCAATTCCATCAAAAATGGCTTTTTTAGCAAGATCAGTTGAAACATCAAATGGAAATCTAAACATATGGCTGATACGAATTGTTTTGTTACCTTGAGAAACGATGACAATTTCACTTTGAGCAATCGTTTTGTTCGGGATCATAATGAGCTCATCAGAAAAACTCATTAAAAAGGTGGCTCGCCAATTCATCTCTTGAACTTGTCCTAACCATTTTTCATTTTTTGAATGAACTTCAATCCAATCACCAATGTGAAATGGACTTTCAATTTGGAGTGAAATACCTGAAAATAAATTACCTAACGTGTCTTGCAAGGCTAAACCTAATACTAATGAAAAAACCGCTGAAGTTGCAAGGAGTGCACTTAAATGAACTTCAAATAAATTTGTTGCGATAATATTAATTAATATGATTGTGATAAAAAAAGTAAACATATTCGCTAGAAGTCTTGGTACTCCATGACTCATGTTTGCGAAAAACAAATAAAGATAAACCACGATTTGAGTCACTTTGACAATAGCAATGCTCATTAAAATTAAAAGTGCAAAAAATAAATAACCGACAAGAATATGAGGTTCTGATTGAGTCACGTTTAATTCGGGCTTTGGATAAATTAAATAATTTAAAACGATTGATAAAAAAACACTTGTTAATAAATATTTAAGTGTAATTTTAAATCTTGTTAAAAGGCTTTTATGTCTTTTTTCTGAGATTTTTTTTAAAAAGAGTTTATAAAATAAAAAACAAAGAATTAAAATTCCTAATGCAAATAAGTGGATTTCTGGAGCAGAAAAATTTTGTATTTTATCGATAGGTATGTTTAAAGTTTTCATGTGTGTTTTATTTCTGTATTAAAAAGACTCAAATGATATTTTTGAGCAAATTCTTGAATGACTTTGAGTCCACGTTCGGAATGTCCGTGATGATTAATGAGCGGGGAGTAAACTGCAATGCCAAGTTGTCCTGGAACAACGGCAAAAATAGCTCCACTGACCCCCGACTTTGCAGGCAATCCAACAGTATATGCCCATTCGCCAGCTGTATCATACATTCCACACGTAAACATTAAACTTAGTATTTTTTGATTAATATCAGATGTATAAATTTGGTTTTTCGAAATTGGATTTTTTCCAGTATTGGCCAATGTAGCCGCTAATAATGATAAATTTTTAATATTCATCATGATCGAACATTGTTTGAAATATAAATCTAATGTGTCTTCAATGTCGTCGCCGATAACATTAAAATGTCTGAGTAAATAGGCAATTGCTCGATTTCGATGAGCTGTTTTTTTTTCAGATTCAAAAACTTGGTGATTAATTTTAACTTGGCGATTTGAGAGGTTTGAGTAATGTTCTAACATTCGATCAATTCGGTGTTGATTCGAAGTATTTTGAATTTGATTTGCAATCGCTATCGCACCTGAATTAATCATTGGATTGAATGGACGATGCGTTTTTTTCTCAAGTTCAATAATAGAATTAAAAGCTTCCCCAGATGGTTCAATGCCAACTCGACTATGAACGTAATCCGCGCCATGCTGATTCAAAGCTAGACCATACATAAAAGGTTTTGATGTGGATTGTAATGTAAAATCAAATTGTATGTCGCCGTATGAAAAAGTACGACCTGAAATATCTGTCACACTTATGGCAAACAACCGAGGATCGACAGTTGCTAATTCAGGGATATAATCGGCGAGATGACCGGAATTATGGTTTTTATACTTTTGATACAATTCTTTGATGAAATCTTCCATGTAAGATACAATATAGGTATCTAAATTTGATTGTCATTTTAAAAGATATTGAGCGCGAAACATTTCTGATAAGTTATATTATGTTACTTAAGGTGGGTATTTTTCTGATGATATATAAGCTACATTGTTCATGACGACTATTTTATACAGCAAAACATCACCTGCATTTTGAGTTAGATGAATGCCATTGGCGAGTTTAATTGTTATTGTTGATAAACCAGTATCACTATAGCCTAAAAAACTACAAGTTCCACCAGAAGCCCCTTGAATAGCTAAGTTATACGTAGTTCCTGACTTTAAGTTATGAAATACAAATGCTGTACAATCTAGTGATGTTGTCTGATAGCTACTTTCTGCAAAATTAATTGTACTGGTTGATCCGTTAAAAACATGCATTTTGATCGTTCCGCTCACTTCTAGACCTGTTGATTTAATTGAAACAACAGGTCTGTTGGTTATCGATCCTGATGCTGTGGTGAAAAAATCAATACGTGACGGTAAAGATAAAGATGTTTGTGTTCCATCCGCTATAAATGATATTTTTGCCGTATCTTTAAAGCTCGTATGACCTGTTCCATCGCCGTCATAAACCGAGCCAATTAATGAAAATATGGAATCATTTGTGTTAATAAAACCTGGAGTCGTTAAACTTCCAGAGGCCTTAGCGCCTTTAAGTGCTCCTGATCCTAATGTTGTGTACGATTCGATAACTATATCATCAAGATAGTATTTTGATGCTGTATTGTTGATAATATGAAATATTGAACTATTAGCTGGCTCTCCCCCAAGACTTAATCCGTTGGGGCTTAAAATCATCTGAGTGCTTGAAGAAATTAATTTGATATTTTGATGAGTCGAGTTAAAAATAAGTGGGTCATTATCAACAGATATCGAACCAGAAGTTGATCCAGTGCCACCCTTAGAAATTGGTAAAACTCCACCAACTAATGCTGAAGTTAAATCGATATCGTTCATCGTCGCTAATGAACCCAATCCCGAAACTTGATTTGTTAAGATTGAAATTGGCTGACAAGCCATTGTATCTAAAATTGAATTAAATGTAATGGTTTGACTCGCAGTACATGATGTATCACTTAATGAAGTAGCTCCAGTTATCTTTGATCTTAAATCTGACATCGAAATAAAATTAGGGGCCCAATTTGAACCATTATATCGAAGAACTTGACCAGAGGACTGCGGAGTTCCTATTAAGTTAATCCCTAATATCTTATTGATACTTGGATTTGGATAACTCCCACTTAAATCTCCACCTGCAGGACCAATTGGGTTTCTGGAATCAGTTAGTCTTGGATCATCACCAGCAGTTAATGTTCCTGCAGATGTTCCAACATTCACTGAGATATCTGGTGTTGTTGTGCTCGATGTAATTGTTAAATAGGGAGAAGATGTTGATACAGACAAAACAGTTCCTGAAGAAGCCCCATTTCCACCAGCATTAATCCACTCTAGATTCCCATCCCCGTTTTTTGATAAAACTTGGCCTGATGATCCATTTTGCATGATTGTGTTAAATTTGACTTGATCACTGACTGATGAGGTGAGAATAAAACTGGATAAATTTTTTCCAGATAAAGTTTCAGTATTTAAAGCATAGGGGACTGAAGTTAATTCAACATACAATTCGATACCATAATCAGAAACTGAAACTTTTAAATTTTTATTTTCATTAGGAAAAGCTGAAATACAAGCTGAGCCATCTATAAAAAAACCTGTTGTTATTGAACCAAATAAAGCTGCTGAGTAACTTGAGCCAAATAAAGCATTTCCCGTTCCTAATTTATGTAAAATTGAACCATCGGTTTTACCGGAAATTGAAGATGATTCGGCATAGAAGTAACATTGTGACTGAACACCATAAATAACAAATACAATATTTTTGTTTTCTAAATTAACAACATTTGAATATTGATCAACTAATGTCCCTTCAAATGTAATACTGGTGTTTAAAGCTAAAGTCGTTCTAGCTAAAAACAAATGAACTAAAAAAAGAAGTGCTACATTTAGTTTTTTCATTTAGTTCCAAGTGCACGCTGTTGTTCCATCGCTGGATTGAACCCATCCAGTACCATTTTTACAAATACAAATCGTGTATTTTGATGTTAAAGCAATCGCACTATCGCGATCGGAGTCGCACGTGACGGGTGCAGCCGAATACTTCTCCATTTTCATAATACCACTAATATCTAATGTTGTTTTTGGAGAAGTTGTGCCAATCCCGACATGTCCACTTGAATTAATTGTTATTCTTCGATTACCCGCCCCATCACTTAAAATAACATTATTATTGGATGTGGTAATATCAGATCCAGTATCGCTTCCGATAATGACATTATTACTGCCGGTTGTAACATCATATCCTGCAGTGTAACCTAAAAAAGTATTTCTAGAACCAGAAGATATATTATAACCAGTCCGATATCCCAAAGACGTGTTATTTGATCCAGCTCCAATTAAATATAAAGAAGAATGTCCTAGAGCTGTATTTCCTGTTCCTGCGTAAGTTGTAGTTCCTCGCATTGAATATGTACCGACAGCTGTATTAAAACTATCACCTGCATTATTATAATAGACCATAGTTTCATAACCTAAGGCCGTAGAGCCATTTCCTTGCTGATTGTTTAATAAGGAATTCGTTCCAAAGCTGGTATTGTAATATCCTGAGGTATTTGAGAATAAAGCTTTGTAACCAAAACTCGCATTATGTTGACCAGTTGTATTGCTACTTAAAGATTGAGCTCCTAAGGAAGTGTTTCTTTCACCACTCGTATTTTGTGCTAACGAGTTTAAACCAATGGCTGTGTTAAAAGATCCTGTTGTGTTATCATACAAAGTTCCAAGCCCAATTGCTGTGTTATACCGTCCTTCATGAATTGAAGCATGGCTTAAAGCCTGCCCGCCATCTCCAATAAAAATTGACCCTAAAAATAAGTTTTGATCTGGCAAATACAAAACCTGTGAACCTTTAATACCAATTTTACTCAAGGCTATCGTTGTACCAGAAATTGATAAACCAAAATCTGATGTTGAAGCTTCTGGGCCAATTCCAACGTGATTCGAGTATTGAATGGCTGTGCCACTTGCTACCCATTGGCTTGAAACGATGTTTGAAGGATTTGCAGGCGTATACCCTAAGGCAGTCGCAATATTTTGACTCGTTAAAGATAAAAGCCCATTGCTTAATGTTAAACTGCTATCAGCTACTCTAACAATTCCAAAATCTACAGTTGTTGCGTATTGATAGGCATTGGATGTCAATGCAGTTACACGACCGTAAATATCAACAGTAATAGATGGAATTCCATTTGCGGAACCATATGTACCAGCCGTGACACCACTAGTTTCTAATTTATTTGCAGGAAGTGTTCCTGTGATATCCGTTGATAAATCTATTGTATCTTTAATCGATAAAGCGCGTAATCCTAAATTTGTTCGAGCTGTTGCGCTAGAACTTAAGTCTGATAAATTTAAGCTTGCAAGAAGATCTCCGTTACCACCCCCACCGGCCGCATTAACAGTGGTCCATTGGAGGTTTCCACTAACGTCTGTTGACAAAACTTGGCCAGATGCTCCACCTTGCATGATTGTACTAAATTTAACTTGATCGCTCACTGAGCTTGTTAAAATAAAATCTGATACAATTTTACCAGAAAATGTTTCTGCATTTAATGCGTAGGGGACTGATGTTAATTCTAAATCCGTGGTAATCCCAAAATCAGGTACAGAAACTCTTAAATTTTTATATTCGGATAAATTCCCAGGCGTGCAAGTATTCCCATTAGAATAGTATGCCGGTGCTGTAGTTCCAAAAATATTTGCCGAGTATGTTGGCGCAAGTAAGCGAGTCCCCGTTCCTAATTTATGTAGAATTGCACCATCGGTTTTACCTGAAGTTGAAGACGATTCGGCATAATAAATACAATTAGATTCAACACCATAAATATAAAAATGAATTAACTTTGAGTCTAGGTTAACAACATTTGAGTGTTGATCTGTCAAAGTTCCGTCAAATGTGATGTTCGTATTCATCGCATATACATAATTTTTATTTATAAAAAATAATATTATTGTGTATATAAAAAACAATAAATAACGTTTTGGCTTGATCCCCATAGATAAGTTATCGTCGAAATCAGCTTCATTCTTTACTTAAGTTTCATTTTGAGCCAATGGTTTCTCAATACAATATATTGGCAGTAAATATTATGATACAGATAGTTGGTCAAAAGGAGACTGATTTAGTCATTTTTCCACTTTTTAAAACCGAGCTTTTCAGCTTGAGGGTAATCAGACTCAAAAATTTCGTAGACATTACATTGACCTGTGGGCGTTCCACAAACCTGCGTACGCATAAGACCATCATGTTTTTTCGCCGAACTGATGATTTTAATTAAACCGAGCTCTTTAGCCATTGTTTCTATAGAAATACCTGATTCTTTTTCGCACTGTTTTGAGCCATCAAATTTGTAGACTTTAATTGTTTTCATATTTTGACTATCCATTGATTCTAATTTTTTTTGACTGACTTCAGGATGATTTTGCAACAACTCATCTTTTGAACATGTTTTTGTTGAGCACGAAACCGAAATTAAAAATACGCAGATCACTTGAAAAAAAATTGAACTAAACTTCTGAATAAGTTTTAAAACATTTTCTAACATAAATATCTCTTTTCAAAAAAAGTTAATTAATAAATGGAAAATTTATTTTTTCAAAACTTGGTGTAACAACTAAACCATATAAATTAGCTTCACCAGAAATAAAATAAATTCGTTTGTTTTTATCTGAAACCATACGTCCTAGTATCCCCCGACCAGGATCAAAATGAGCTTTTTGTGCGCCAGAGAGTAGATCGAAAAATAAAACAGAACCTTGAGACTCCCCGACAACAACTAATCCTTTGTGAAGGATTGGATCTGTTGCAACACCTTTTATTTTGTTATTTTCCCAAAGGAGTGCACCATTAGATTTTGAAACAACTAACAAATGACCTTTTGAAGACGTGTAAATTAATTTGTCTCCAGATATAAGTGGAGTTGAGGCTCCACCATATTTTGATTTCCAAAGTATGGTTCCAGAGCTTTTTGAAACAGCATAAAGTTTATCATCATAACTATTGATATAGATGACATCTCCATCAATAACAGGTGAGGCATCAAGATCTTTGAATTTTGTATTTCTATTTAACATAACCTCCCATTGGGGAGTTCCTGTTTTAATATTAAGAGCAACTAGAGATCCATCGCTAAATCCTTGATAGACCTTGTCCCCTGCAATAGCGGGTTTGCCGCCGCCACGAATCGTCATTTGTAATCCTGTATCTTGACGATTATAAACCCAGATTTGACGACCATTAGTCGCATCAAGACAATACAAAATATTCGAACCACTTAAAAAATAAACGAACCCTTCATGAAGAATTGGTTCGGCGACTAATTCGCTGTTAGTGTCAAACTCCCAAATAATCTTAGCCGTATCTAAATCAATAGAGTAAAAAATTCCGTTCAATCCACCAACAAATAATCTTGAATTAATAACAGCACCAGAGGCCTCTGCTCCAAATTGAATTGGAATTGTCCACTTAAGACTCTGCGAAAAAAGATCGTAGGCTATCAAGCCCTCTTGAGCATTTCCAACAACAATAAGATCTTTGTATAAAATTGGTGTAAATCGATTCACCTTCCGAAAGCCTAAATTAGGCTTCATTAAAGTATCCTTGACGAAATCTGCCTGAACACGAATAGAGGTTATTTCATTGTGAGCCTGGGGTGTTAAAAAATTTTTAACACTTTGACAACCCAGAGCAACTAATAAGGAACAAACTAAAACACCGAAGGATAAATAGCGGTCTATTCGTGTTTTATAGGTACTCATTTTTTAAGATCCAAATGATTTGTTAAATTGAATAAGTCTCAAAATTCGATCCGCTTCACGACTTTGTTCTGCTGAATCCTCTGATTTTTCATTTTTGACTTGGTTTAAAATTTCTTCCGCTTTTTGCAATTCATTCATTTTTTTATAGCACAAAGCTTGATTGATTTTTGACTCTGCATGAATGTAAGCAAATTTTTTCGAATTTATGATTTTTGACCAAACAACTAAAGCATCTGAACATTTATCAAGATCAGCAAGAATTTGACCAATTTTCATTTTAACAAGCGAATTTGATAATAAGTCAGATTGCGTTTCTACTTTTTGAAGTAAAGATAAAGCTTCAGTCAATTTATTTTCTTCAGATAATATTTGTGCGAGCTCTAATCCGGCAAATTGAGCAGCCACAGTGCCTAAGTTTGAACTAATAAAACTCTCAAGATCTGCTTTGAGTTGATTAATATCAACTTGAACACTCTCTTGAACAGCTATTTTTTCTTGGGCAGATTGGCTTTGTTTAAATTTTTCTTCTCTGTATTTTTTAACTTTAGCCTCGAGAGCAAAGTATTTTTCTTGAGACTCTTTTTCTTTTTTAACTGAACCTTGAGTTATCAATGTAACAACGAAGGCTAAAATAACAAAAACTCCAACACCAATAAAAAGCTGTTTCCCATATTTCTCTATAAATTCCATTTTATAATTCCTTTTTTGATTAATTTAATTACCTGTTGTTGATTTCTCTAAGAGTTGAAAACGCACGGTTTGACTTGCCTGGATGTCTTTGCTTCAAACGTCCAATTGTGGAAATTCGCTCTTCAGCAACACGATCAGCGGCTGTGTGTGTGCCAATATTATCACGTTTAGCAATTTCAATAACTTTTTTAATATTGTCATAAACTTTACGTGTTTTTTCAAATGCACGATCTGGAGAGTACCCCTCGAGTTCAACAAAAACATTCATCAAACCGCCGGCATTAATGACGTAATCTGGTGCGTATAATATTCCGAGTTCACGAAGTTGATCACCGTGACGAGCCTCAGCTAATTGATTATTAGCGCCACCGGCAATAACTTTACACTTAAACTTCGTTATCGTTTGGTCATTCACAATGGCACCCATTGCACAAGGTGCTTGAATATCGCAATCCAAGCTCAAAATTTCATCGGGAGCGACTGCTTTTACTCCAAAAGCATCGACTGATTTCTTAACTCGCCCTTGGTCAATATCGGACACAGTTATAACAGCACCCTCTTCATTAAGATATTTAACTAAGTTATATCCAACATTTCCCAAGCCTTGAACTGCAACTCTCATCCCTTTGAGCGAGTCAGTTCCAAACTTTTCATGCGCAGCGGCTTTTATACCCATGTAAACACCATGAGCCGTGTAAGGAGATGGATCTCCAGAACCTCCAAGATCCTTTGGAATTCCAGTTACCCAAGGTGTTTCCATATAGATATACTCCATATCCTTTTCACCTGTTCCAACGTCTTCAGCCGTTATGTATTTTCCATTGAGTGAATTAACAAAATGACCAAATGCTCTAAATAATCCCTCAGTTTTTTGAGTTTTTGGATCACCGATGATAACGGCTTTACCACCACCCAAATTCAAACCAGCGGCAGCTGCCTTGTAAGTCATCCCTTTTGAGAGCCTTAAAACATCCACAAGAGCTTCATCATCAGATTTATAATTCCACATGCGTGTGCCACCCAAAGCAGGTCCTAAAGCCGTATTGTGAATGGCAATAATTGCCTTCAAACCAAGATTTTTATCTTGGCAAAATAAAATTTCCTCGTGATCACCATGTTTTGATATCAATTCGAATGTGCTCAAAAACAACTCCCCTTGAGATATATTTGTATAAGTACTTTTTCAATTTAAAGCTCATACAGTCTTTATGGATTTTTATGAAATGACTAGGAGTTACACTTCGCGCTAAAGTAAAAACTCAAGTCTTCTTAACAAATAGACACAAAATAAGATTTTTTGCTTAAAGAGTTATTGATTTAATTTTTAAAATAACTTCTGGGTATTGATCGCTCAGATAAATTGTTCGTGAAAAATCAGCTTCATTTTTAAGTGGAATCATAAAAAATCCAATCTGAGATAGCCATTTTTTTTGATTGTTGTCCTGGCAATTAAAAATCATTTTTGTTTTTGCATTTTTATGATTTTTTTGAGATTCCACAAGGTGAAAAACTCCGCTAACTTGGCACTGTAGATTTAAGGTTGAACTCGGTTTAACGTCAGCAGAAATCGTATCGGAAATTTTGCCATCAAAATTAAGACTCAAAAGAACTTCTGAGGATTTAGCATTTAAATAAAGATCAAATGATGCGGATACACTCAAAGACTTCGACTGGGACGAGCTTTTTCCAGCTGCAATTGAACCCCAAAAAGCTAAATTTATAAATAATACTGAATTTACAATTAACAGTCGTTTTAAGCGCACATTGTTATTATTCTAGATCTTTAAACTCTTGTGCAAGTCTTTTATCGTTTTGCAGCGCTGATGCTTTGCTATGTTTTTTTTCTTTTTCAAATGTTAATAACGATTTTTTAGTTTTAACTTGAATGACATTAGCCGCAGCTGAATCAGCTATGTATTTTTCGTTTGAATTCACCTGAAGAGCAGCCATTTTGCTGTCAGATACTGTTTGTTTGATTTGAGCATGTAAATTTTGTTGAACTTTATTGTTTTCAACAATGATTTCATTAAAATCAACGGCCAAAACTGTTTGAGAAGCCAATAAAACTATAATTGATAATTTAGAGATCTGTTTCATATAAAATCCTCCCATTCGTCCTAACAGATTAATTAGCAAAAGCTAGACCGTAGAACCCTGTCTTAAACCAAGACAGTTGCAGCCTTTATGTTGGTTAATTTGCATTTAAATATTTTAACTGTGTAAACAGTTTAGACATAGTCCAAATATGGCTCTACAGACTAGACTTTTGAGTCAGATTCAAATAAAAGCTCAAGTCTATGATAGAAGCCTTTGTAACTCAAATTTATAAAAACCGACTGATAACGAAAAAATCAAAAAATCAGAGCCAGAATGAAAAAAAAATCAAAGATCAACTGACTGTTTTAAATAGCTCTTTAGCTGATGATGTAGAAAACCTATTAATGACTGATACAAAAGGTCATCTGTGGTCTAGGCAAAACTACGTCGCAGGATACACAAGCTATGGTTCAATCGACAAACTTCATTGTTTGTTACCCAATTTTAAAAAGCTTGAAAAAATGATTCAGCAACATGTTAAAGCTTATGTTGAAAGTTTAGATTATGACATTAAAATAAAAGATCTTGTTATGACTCATTGCTGGGTTAATGTTATGCCTGAAGGAGCCCAACACACTTCACATATTCATCCATTATCTGTGATCAGTGGCACATATTACCTTCAAGTTCCATCTGGATGCAGTGCAATTAAATTCGAAGATCCACGTTTGGGTTTTTTTATGAATACCCCTAGTCTTAAAACCCAACACCATTTCAAGAATAAACGATTTTTGAGTGTTACTCCTCATGAAGGGGATTTGATTTTATTTGAAAGTTGGATTAGACATGAGGTCCCCCGCAATCAAACTCAAGAACCACGAGTGAGTATTAGTTTTAATTACGGATGGAATAATCAATAAATAAATAAATTAAGGTGAATGATGTTTTTTCACCCATGAGGAAGTTTTTATGAGAATTAAGTTAAATGAAATTCCAGAAGATGGTCGCGAGTATACATTTAATCGGCAAACTGGTGAACTTAATGAGGATCTTAGAGATCTCATCGGCGATTTGCCATTTGAGGCCAAAATATTTATCAAACCTATGAATACAAAAAATTACGATGTTCGTGGATTTATAAAAACAGCAACTCAAGAAATGTGCTCTCTTTGTGGAGATACTTTTAAATTTAAAGTTGAAGCAAAAATTCAAGAAATCTTAATCCCTGGAGCCGATGAAATCAAAAATAGTCAATTTGCTAAATCAAATCATGTTTCCGAATTAGATGAGTCTGGCCCCGGTGTTTCTGAGTATAAAAATGACATTTTTGAAGTTGGTGAATTTTTGCATGAAGCAATCGCTATTAATGTTCCTTTTAATCCTAAACCAGATTTAAATGATGATGGATCGTGCACTATTTGTTTAAAAACCTTGTCTCAGGAAGCATTTTATTATGATGAAAAAATGAGCGAAGTTGTTAAAACAAATCCATTTCAGGCTTTAAAAAGCATCAAAGTTAATTAATTCCTAAAATTGCACCTTTGAAGACTTGCATTTTTGCGATTTTTCATACATAAATTAACACCTTGTGCGAAAATAAGCTTCGTTAGACGAACTTAGTTTTTAAATTGACTGTAATATTTAACCGGAGGATGAAATGCCTACACCAAAGAAGAAAACATCAAAATCACGCCGTGACATGAGAAGATCGCACGATGGATTAGCAATACCTGCAATGGCTATTGATAAAAAATCTGGAGAGCTTGTAAGACCTCACCGTGCATTTAAAGCCGCTGATGGAGCTTTGTATTACAAAGGTAAACAAATCAGCGCAGCAAAAACTAAAAAAGCATAGTTTTAATTTAATTTTTTAAATCAATCTGTGTCTAAGATAACAAAGAAAGCTAACCTTTATGGTTGGCTTTCTTTGTTTGTATTAAAAATAAGTAAATATTAAAATTTTGCGCATCGTCCTTAAAACATCAAAACTCTGGTCAGATCTTCTCAATTAAGCTTAGGATGATTTTCTATGTCTACTACACAAAAATTTTATAAATCAAAAATTTCTGGAGTTGGATCTTATCTACCAGAAAAAGTTCTTTCAAATCATGATCTTGAAAAAATGGTTGAAACTTCTCACGATTGGATTGTTCAGCGCACGGGAATAGAAAAGCGCCACATTATTTCAGAAGGAGAAGGAACCTCTGATATGATAGTTCGTGCGGCAACAAGGGCTCTTGAAGCCGCCAAAATGACGGCGGATCAATTAGATTTAATTATTGTGGCCACTGTTTCTGGTGATTATAAAATGCCTGCAACAGCTTGTTTAGTTCAACACAAACTAGGTGCTAAAAATGTAATGGCCTTTGATTTGAGTGCTGCTTGTACCGGTTTTGTTTATAGTTTGCATATAGCGGATCAATTTATAAAAACTGGCACCTACAAAAATATTCTTGTTTGCGGTGCTGAAAGTTTATCTCGAATGATTAACTATAAAGATCGAGAAACTTGTATATTATTTGGCGACGGCGCTGGTACATTTATTGTTTCACGAGCTGAGGATACTGACACAAATACAATCATCACAAGCCACTGCCATGCAGAAGGATCTCATGCGGAGCTTCTTTGGATTGAAGGTGGAGGTACAAAAATGCCTTTCTCTCAAACTGTTTTAGACTCTGGTGATCATTTTATGAAAATGAAAGGTAAAGAAATATTTAAAAATGCGACTCGCACGATGGCCGCTTGCTGTAAAGAATCGCTAGCAGCAGCAGATATGACAGCAGATCAGCTTGATTGGATAGTTCCTCACCAGGCAAATTCGCGAATCACTGAAGCTGTAGCTGGGCAATTTGACTTTCCTATGGATCGCGTTATTTCAACTGTACATGAAACAGGAAACACATCTGCTGCATCTATACCATTAGCTTTTGATATGGCGTATAAAGATGGACGCATCAAACGCGGACAACTCATTTTATTAACAGCATTTGGTTCGGGATTAACATCCGGATCATTACTTTTACGTTTTTAATTAAAAAGGATGAACTCATGTCTACATTTTCATTTATCTACCCAGGCCAAGGGAGTCAAACGCCTGGTATGGGGCAATATTTATACAATGAATTTGCAATAGCACGAACAACTTTCGAAGAAGCAAGTGATGCACTGTCAATTGATATGAAAAAACTTTGTTTTACTGGAAGTGAGCAGGATTTAGCTCTCACAGAAAACACTCAGCCTGCATTACTCACCACCTCTGTGGCTACTTCACGTGTTTTAGAAAAACACTTAGGGATATCTGCTAAAGCGACAGCAGGTCATTCGATTGGCGAGTACTCATCGTTTGTTTTAGGTGGGGTTCTGAGTTTTGGTGATGCTGTCAAAGCTGTTCGATTACGCGGGCAATACATGCAATCTGCTGTGCCCGTAGGTCTTGGTGGAATGTTTGCAACATTAGGTCTTGATGAAGCTCAAGTTCAGTTTTTGTGTCAATGGGCTGAAAAGCAATCTGGCTTTAAACCTTTAAATCCAGCAAATTACAATTGCGATGGCCAAATTGTTGTGAGTGGAAATTTAAAAACATTGAATTGGCTTAAAGAGCATTTTAATTCTTCAATTTTTGTAGAAAATGGGTTTGCTGAGCCTAAACGTGCTAAACTCATTCCATTGCAAGTTTCAGCACCATTTCATTGTGAAATGATGAAGCCGGCTGAAGAGAATATGCGAGTATTTTTAAATACTGTAAAATTTGAAGATTCTCGCATTGATATTTTTCAAAACTTTCATGCAAAAGCTGAACGTAAAGCTGATGTTTTAAAAGAAAATTTAATTAAGCAAATTTCGGGTTCAGTTAAATGGACTCAAAGTATTCAAGAAATGTCGAAATCAGGACATAAAAAATTTATTGAATGCGGAAATGGAACTGTACTCAAAGGTTTACTGAAAAAAATAAATCCAGAATTGGAAGTTTTTTCGACAAATAATCTTGATGACATTAAATTAATTGAAGCAGCGCAAAAGTAAACTATAAAAAGTTCTTGAGCAATCGCTCTAGTTCGTTCACCTTATAGGCGAATAAACACTTAAGTTTTTATTTAGGAGTTATTTTGGTCAACTTATCTGGAAAAAATATTTTTATTACGGGAGGCAGCCGTGGTATTGGAGCTGCCATTGTTAAAAAATGTGCTGAACTCGGCGCGCGTGTTGCTTTTACCTACTCAAGTCAAGAATCACAAGCCACAGCCGTACTAAATTCACTTCCTGGTCATGGTCACAAAGTTTATAAACTCAATGTAACCTCTTTTGAAGATGTTGAAAAAACAGTGACTGAAGTTTTAGCAGACATGGGTGAAGTTCATGGTCTGGTTAACAATGCCGGCATTACGAAAGATCAATTACTTTTACGAATGAAAATTGAAGATTTTGATGCTGTATTAAAAGCTAATCTTTATGGAAGTTTTTATGTTACAAAAGCTTTTTCAAAAAATCTTTTACGTGCAAAAAACAGTTCAGTTGTTAATATATCCTCAGTGATAGGCTCATCAGGAAATGCAGGGCAATCAAACTACGCAGCCAGTAAATCTGGTTTAGAGGGTTTTACTCGATCAGTCGCTCTTGAATTAGCATCTAGAAATGTTCGATTAAACACTGTAGCGCCTGGCTACATTAAAAGTGATATGACTGATGCCCTTAATCCTGAGCAGCTTAAAGCATTCTCAGAAAAAATTCCACTTTCAAGACCAGGTGAGGCGCATGAAGTTGCACAAGCTGTAGCCTTTTTATTGAGTGATGCATCCTCTTACATCACTGGTCAAACATTGCATGTAAATGGTGGACTTTACCTCAACTAATGAATAACTTTAAGATTCAAAAAATTGTTTAATTATTTTTATAAAAAGACAAAAGGAGATTATTATGTCAGTAAATGCAAAAGTAAAAGATATTATCGTTGATCAATTAAGTGTTGATCCAGAAAAAGTTAAATTAGAATCAAAATTTATTGAAGATCTTGGTGCTGACAGCTTAGATATCGTTGAGCTGGTTATGGCTATGGAAGAAGAATTTGACATCGAAATTCCTGACGAAGATGCTGAAAAACTTAAAACTGTTAATGATGTTCAAACATACTTAGTATCAAAAGGTAAAGCTTAACCGCTGAGAAATATATGATACAATACACTCGCAAAAACGGACAAAAAAGAGTTGTAATCACAGGTGTAGGTGCTCTATCTCCTCTTGGTCTTAATCTTGAGGAAACTTGGAAAAATGCTTTAAATGGTGTTTCAGGGATAGATAACATCACGAAATTTGACGCTACAACTTTTGATGTTCGATTTGCGGGTGAAGTTAAAAATTTTAATCCTGATATCTACATTGAAAAAAAAGAACAGAAAAAAATGGATACTTTTATTCAATATGCAATTGCTTGTGCTAAAATGGCATTCGATCAATCAGGAATTGTCGTCAATGACGAAAACTCTTCTCGCTTTGGTGCAATCATTGGCTCTGGGATGGGTGGATTACCCATCATTGAAGAGCAACACCAAAGATTAATTGAAAAAGGCCCGTCGCGTGTCTCAGCATTTTTTATTCCTTCAGTTATAACAAACTTAGCCTCTGGTTGGATCACGATGAATCATGGCCTTCGTGGCCCAAGTTATTGTTTAACGTCTGCGTGCGCTTCAGGAGTTCACTCAGTTGGAGAAGCTTACAATTATATTCGATTTGGACAATGTGACGCCATGATCGCTGGCGGTACAGAGTCAACTGTCTCTCCTATGGCCATCGCTGGATTTGGAAACATGAAAGCATTATCAACTCGTAATGATGATCCTAAAAAAGCATCTCGACCTTGGGATAAGGACCGAGATGGGTTTGTTTTAGGTGAAGGAGCTGCTTTATTTATTTTAGAATCTTTAGAGTCTGCACATAAACGTGGTGCAAATATTTTATGTGAGGTTACAGGCTATGGCGCCTCGTCCGACGCCTACCATATTACATCTCCAGATCCTCAAGGATCTGGATTTGTTTTAGCAATGAATAACGCTCTTAACGATGCCCAGCTCAATCCAGACCAAGTCAACTATCTTAATGCTCATGGAACTAGTACTCCCATGGGTGATCCGATTGAATCTAATGCTGTTAAATCAATTATGAAAGATCATGCCTCAAAGTTGTGGATTTCATCAACAAAATCAATGACTGGCCATTTGTTAGGTGCAGCAGGTGCTCTTGAAACAGCATTTTGCGTGCAAGCCCTTGTTCATCAAGCCGTACCTCCAACAATTAATTTAGAAAACCCAAGTCCAGACTGTGATCTTGATTATGTTCCACTCACTGCACGTGAAGGAAAAATAAATCACGTTATGAATAACTCATTCGGTTTTGGTGGAACTAATAGTTGTTTAGTTTTTTCAAAATTCATCACATAAATAAACTGTTATGGCTGAATCAAAAATAATTCATTTGGCAAGTGATCACGCAGGTTTAGAGTTAAAAACTAATGTCATTCGTTTTTTAACAGATCAATTTAAATCTTATAAAATAATTGATCATGGACCAAGTGATTCAACCTCTGTCGATTACCCTGATTATGCTGATAAAGTTTGTGTTGAACTTAATACTCAGTCAAATAATAACAGTTCAAATACTCTTAATCGTTTAGGAATTTTAATTTGTGGATCTGGACAGGGTATGTGTCTGCGAGCCAATAAATATTTAAATATTCGAGCAGCACTTATATACAATAATGAAATCGCTCAATTAGCCAGAGAACATAATAATGCAAATATCATATGCTTAGGTGCCCGCTTTTGTTCGACCGAACAAGCTTACAATTGGATCAAAACATTCATTACAACTCCATTTTCTGAAGGGCGCCACGCACTTCGAGTTGCAAAAATTAATAAGCCTACCCCATAATAGAGGGTATGAAAAATAATACATTAATTTCGACTCAATCTTTTGATCCTGAAATATTTAATCTTATTGATCAAGAAAACGAACGCCAAAAGTCTGGCCTAGAAATGATTGCTTCAGAAAACTATACATCTGCCGCTGTAATGAAGGCTCAAGGATCAATACTCACAAACAAGTATGCTGAAGGTTATCCTAACAAACGTTATTATGGTGGTTGTCAATTTGTAGATGGCGTTGAGACTATAGCTATAGAGCGTGCCAAAAAATTATTTAATGTTCAATTTGCAAACGTACAGCCTCATGCCGGATCTCAGGCTAATATGGCTGTGTATTTATCCGCATTAAAAGCCGGTGATACAATTCTAGGAATGGATTTATCACATGGTGGACACCTCACGCATGGCAGCCCGGTAAATTTTAGTGGCTTACTGTTTAAAGCGACCAGCTATAAACTTGATCCTCAAACAGGCTTATTAAACTATGACACGATAAGAGCTACTGCAAAAGAAGTTAAACCAAAACTGATCATTGCAGGTTACTCAGCCTATTCTCGTTCTCTTGACTTTTCTAGATTCAAAGAAATTGCAACAGAAGTTGGGGCTGAGCTCTTAGTTGACATGGCCCACTTTGCTGGATTAGTTGCCTCAGGTCACCATGAATCTCCAGTTGGTTATGCTGATTATATCACCTCAACAACTCACAAAACACTCCGTGGCCCACGCGGAGGACTTATTTTAACAAACTCTGAAGAGAAAGCTAAACTCATGAATTCCAAAATATTTCCAGGAATCCAAGGAGGCCCTCTTGAGCATGTTATAGCCGCAAAAGCAGTCGCTTTTGGTGAGGCTCTTCAACCTGATTTCAAAATTTATATTGATCAAGTTTTAAAAAACGCAAAAGTCTTAGCTGAAGAACTTAAATCTCATGGTTACAACATCGTGACTGGTGGCACTGACAATCATTTAATTTTAGTTGATCTAAAACAAAGTCAAGTTTCTGAAAACCTAACTGGAAAGTTAGCCGAAAATATTTTAGATGCGTCTGGAATCACTGTAAATAAAAACACAGTTCCTAATGAGACAAGATCTCCATTTGTAACAAGTGGTATCCGCATAGGAACGCCTGCTTTAACAACTCGAGGCATGAAGCAAGCAGAAATGAAAGTTATTGCTGGTTATATTCATCAAGTCTTACAAAATCCTGACAACAAAGATTTACACAACAAAGTCCATCAACAAGTGAAAGAATTATGCAAAAATTTTCCAATTTACACTTCATAAAATATTCTAAGCTGATCAAAATATTATTCATTAGCGGTTGTCTTGCGTTAACGCAGTTTGGATGCGTTCATAAAAATGCAAGCTCGACTGCTGCTGAAAACTCTAAAATTGACGATGTCAAAGTTGAAGTTGATAAAAGCACTAATTCAATTAAAAAAAATCGTGCTGAAAAACTCAAGCAAAAACCTTTTTTTGACTGGCCCGTTTTAGAAGCAAGAATGACTCGTGGCTTTTTACCTAATGGTACTAAAAAAAGAAAAAGACCGCATAAAGGTATAGATTTAGCTGCGCAAAGAGGAACAGCTGTCATGGCCTCACATGATGGCGTCGTTATCTACACTGGAAAACAATTTAAAGGCTACGGCAAAATGGTCATGATTGAAAAAGATGGCTGGGCTACATTATATGCTCATCTTGATAAAATTGTTGTTTATGAAGGACAAAAAGTTAGACAAGGTGACGTCATTGGAGCTTTAGGGAACACAGGAAGATCTTCTGGACCACATCTTCACTTTGAAATTAGAAAGCTTGATGGCCCAATCGATCCGCTACCTTTTTTGCCAGCTGGGGAAGCTTTAACAAACGATGTTGATAACGGATCTGAGGCGTATTAGTTACTATTATCTATTTGAGCAGTCTAAAACTCCTGTGACTTTACCATTTAAATGTTTTAAATGGTCAGGCATTGGATTCATGATCAGTTGATAATCATACTCGAAACGAGCATTTTTAACTTCTGTGCTACCAGCTGTTTGCTCCTCAATAATTGTTACCACTAATTTTTGTTTTTGTTCATTTTTGATTTGTTCGAAGACGTGTTCATATTTAACTAAAAATGAGCCTTCCGGAAGCTGTTCACTTGATTTAATTTGATTGCCATTTGTATCCATCACAATAGTATTTTGTGCTGTCGTATACTGACGATCAGACTGATCAGATTTAAACGATGCTAAAGTTAAAGTTTTTTCTGTTTGAAACTCCAAATCAGCTTTACCTTCAATATTTTTAAGCTGACCACTGAGTAGAGTCTTTTCATTAAAAATCGAAATAGAGTTTAAATCATAAAAAGATTTAAACGCCTGACTGCGCTCCCCTTGATCGAAGTTTAATGAGCCTTTCTTAAGACTGCACTTATAACCCGAAATCATTTGATTATTAAACACGACAGAACCCACGTCTCCAGGCCCCTCTGCACCATAAGAAGTTGATGTTATAATATTTAGACTCATTAAAAGACCTAATGCTGCGATTGAATGTTTTTTCATATTTTTCCTCGATTTTTTGTTTGTTGTTTAATTTCTGCTGGAAAAACACCCTTAAAAGGGGACCAAAGCATTACTTTGATATAAAGCAATTACGCGACCAATTTAAAAACGAATAAATGAGATTATAATTAAAACCTCTGACCACTGTTTCGACAAAATGACAATTCATAAAGTCACCTAAGACGATACTGGGAACATATTTGTTCCCAGTATCGTCTTATTAAGGTCTTGTTTTTGAGAGAAAAGCTGTTCAGATAAAAAAAAATGAATATTCTTAAAATATGATAGATATAAAAAATAATAAAAATATCACTATTTTTGATTACATGAGTGTGCAACTCTTTTTACAAGATGTTTATCGCATGCAAAAACAAATGTCCCCTCGCTTTTCATACTCGTCATGGGCTACGCAACTTGGATTTAAAAACAAAACAATTTTAAGACTTATTATTCAAAACAAAAGATCAATCACACAAAAAAGCTTAGTTGCATTTAAAAAATTTTTTAATTTTAACAATTTAGAATCTGAATATTTTGAAAATTTAATTGCTTATTCTCAAGCTAAAAGTGACCTGCAAAAAAAAATCTATGGGTCAGCACTTATTAAACTTCAACGTCAAAACATGGAGCAAATACAGCTTTTCGCCGAAAGTGGTATTTTAAGTGATGTTTATAGCCCCATTGTATTTACTATTTTAAGTTCATCACCTGAACCGATGACTTTAGAGCACTTAAAAAAATACTGTTCACTCGATGATCAAAGAATTAAAACAATCCTCATAAAACTCATTGAGTACAAACTCGTCATTAAAATTGAAAACGCCTACTCGACAATTGTTGATACGTTTAATGTGCCAGATCAGTATGCTCATCCTCAGTTGCAAAATTACTATGAGTACTGGTTGAAAAAATCAACAGAAGCTATAAAACTACCCTACGACAGTCGACGTTTTCGATCACTGCAAATAGCCCTTACTCAAGATGAATTTAATGAAATTGTTAAGAAAACTAATGATTTTGCACTCACTCTTTTGTCTATGACTCAAAATAATTCCATTGAAAATAGAAAAGTCTATCTTATGAATACGGCATTATTTCCAGTGAAAGACATAGATCATTCACTGTAAAACTGAGTTGAAATAAAAAAAGAGGATGAAATGATCATCCTCTTTTTTGTGTTATTAAAATAACTTAAATAAGTCTTATAAAGCAATAACAGTCGTTAATGCATATGACATATCTTCAGATTGTAACCAGCGTGGAGATTTAACATACTGACCAGATTGTTTCAATGGAACAGTATTGCTGATTTCTGGATTTAAAATAAATTTACCACCAAACATTGTGATGTTAGCACCAATAGCTGATAAAGCATCATCAGATGTAGATGTTAATGATTCAGAAGCCATTCTATGATCAAAACCAGCATCACCATAAAATTGAACATTGTCGTTTAAATTATAATAAATAAATCCATAGTGAATTAAACGAGATGTCGCCTGAAAATTTCCTTGTTTAGCACCTAGTGTTTGGCGTGGATTTGCATAGTACGACACAGACCATTTTGGATTGATTGTCCATGCAACTTCAGCATCCATTCTTAATATACCATAAAAATGCTCTAAATCTTGTCCTAATGCATTTTTCTCTGCAACATCACCTGGCAAGTAGTACATAAAAGATGGAGCAATTTCATCTGATCCTAAAACACCTTTTGTTTTAGTCGCAAATGTCACTGTCGTAAAACCTTGTTTGATATCATCAGACGTTGAATTAGCATCTGGAGTGTATCTGTAAGTAAAATACTGACGAGCACCAATTTTTTCTGTTGCAGTTACTTTATAAGTTGCTCCCAAATAACTTGTAGTATCAACAGAGGCCTTAGAGATATTTTTGATACCTTCGCCATTTGCATTATCTAAAGCTAACTCAGAAACTAAAGAGACGCCCCATTTTTTTGTTGGAGCAGCTGCCGCAGCTGATGCAGTTGAAGTCGCTGCTGCCGGAGCTGGAGCAACTTCTGCTGTTGTTGCTGTATTTGTAGCTGGAGTTTGTGTCATTACGGCTGGAGATGCTGCAACAACAACAGCCGCTGGTGCTACGACTGGAGCTGATTGAGAAGTTTTAACATCAGCTTTTTGCTGATTTTTTTTAGCTTTTTTTACTTTTTTAGAAGCCTGAACTTGAGCTGGTTTTCCAGCTTGCTGTTGAGTCATCGTTTGAGCTTGAGTTGCCTGTGCTGCTTGAGCTGCAGGAGCGTTTGCTGTTTGCGCCGTCGCAATTGCACTACTTAAAAGTAATGACGAAATGATTGTTAGTTTCACTGAAAATCCCCCTATTTATTGTTAAAAAAGATCTAAACTAAAGACTAGTTTACAAGCTCTATTAGGCAAACATAGTGCCACTTTTTGGAGTCAAATCAACTCTAGATTGACATAAAAATAATTTTTATTGCCTATTTTATAAACTTTTCAATGGATTTTTGAAAAATACTGCTTAAAAAATGAGACAGCTAGTGGTGCCAAAGAAATCGCAACAATTCCCATGATGAGGGCTGTAAAGTTTTTTTGAATAAATGGAATTTGGCCAAAATAATAGCCCGCCAAAGTAAAAATACTCACCCAAACAATTGTTCCTGCAACAGAATATCTGAGAAACTGTTTGTATGGCATCAAAGTAATTCCTGCAACAAATGGAGCAAAGGTACGAATAATTGGGAAAAATCGAGCTAAAGCAACAGCCCATCGTCCCTTTTTTTTATAAAAATGCTCTGTAGAGTAAAGATGTTTTTTGGAAAATAAAAAACTAAAGCGATGTTTGGTCTCAAAAGCCTTTCGTCCCCATTTTGAACCCGCATAATAATTTACACTGTCACCGAATATAGAGCCCAAGATTAAAAGCGGGATGATCAATTCAACTTTAAGTTGTTCGTTTGAAATTGCAGATAAAGCGCCAGCAGTGAATAATAAAGAATCCCCAGGTAAAAAAGGCATAACAACTAAACCTGTTTCACAGAAAATAATAATGAAGAGTACAAAATAAACACCAGAACCATAGGTTTGTAACCAAAAAGCGAGAGTTTGATCTAAGTGAAGAACTGAATGAATAATATTTGCTAAATACGGAATAAAACTCGAAAAAAAATCTGTCATATGAGCAAATACTAAATAGAATTACTCCCCGGCACAATCTAATTTTTTAGGAATACTGCCGAAACGATTTACAACCTCATCTAAATTATTAAATAATTGCGCCGTTTGATAATTTCTATGTTCAACATTAAAATCACAATCTGTATTGTAAGATAAAGATGCAATTTGATGATAAGCATAATTGTTTTTAACAATTGTCACTAACGTATAATATTTTTCACAGCCCTCACCTAAACAGCGAGTTCGTATATCAAGCTGTACCCCATTGATTGAGTCATTGTATACTCCGTAAGCGTCTTGATTTGTAAAGTGGCTTGTTGTTATTGGTAAAAATTGTGATTGTGGGTTTTTTAATTCAAACGACATTGAAATAGATCCATCTGGATTAACCTCAGGCCAGCCAATTTTTTCTAAAGTATAACTTAAATTTTGTGAAACAGCGGCTTGCTGGGCTTGCGCCGTTGACTGCGGACTTACAACTGTTGCCGATGTTTTTGGGGCACTACGAACACCAGTTCCCTTCTTAGCACAAGATGAAAACCCAAGACTGCACATCATCGTTAAAGATAACAAAACAAGTTTGTATATGTTTTTACTTTTTGAATGTTTCATTTTAACCTCTATTCAGTTCATCATTCTTGGTATTCATATAATGTGATTACAATCTGAGTGCCACTTTATACTTTTAGATATCAACTGATTGAACTTAATTGATACAAAAAATGTTTCATTCTGAATTCGTAATTGTTTCAAACTAAGACCTTTCCGGTTTCAATGAGAGTAGAGACAAATTTGGCCAACACCCTTCAAATAAAGGTCGAGTCTCAGGCCGATTCTCAGTGAGTGATTTTGACTTTATTCTTTATTAGTTTAAATATAATAATATGAGTTCAAAAACAGCTTTAGTTTTATCAGGAGGCGGCGCCAGAGGTGCCTATCAAGTCGGTGTTCTTAAGGGATTAAGTCAGATTTTTGTACAAAATAAAATCCCTGTTCCATTTAATATTCTATCAGGAACAAGTGCTGGCGCTATCAACACCGCAAAACTTGCAACAACTGAAGGTGATTTTCATTCTGCAATTGAGAGCTTAGAAAAACTATGGATCAATATAAAATCAGATCAGGTTTTTAAAACCGACCTCCTCTCGTTTAACAAATTTGGTTTAGGTGCTTTATTATCAAGCCCTAAAAAATTTAACTCTTTACTTGATACATCACCATTAAAAAAACTAATCGAAGACCATTGTCAATTTTCCCAGATTCAAAAAAATCTAGAAAAAGGCTTATTTGATAGCATCATCATCACAGCCAATAATTATAACAAAAACAAAGCGATCAGTTTTATTCAATCCTCATCAAGGGTTAACGAAAGCCTAATTCTTTGGAAAGAAAGCAGAAGATCTGCTGAGTTTTCTCAACTCACATCAAGTCATATTATGGCATCATCAGCTATTCCAATGCTGTTTGCACCGATTTATTTAAACGGTGAACCTTACGGCGATGGTTGTGTTCGAAACTCAACACCTTGTAGCCCATCAATTCGAATGGGTGCTCAAAAATTATTTGTTATCGGCGTAAGATCACAAGAACATGATTTATCTCAGCATAAAACTTCAAAAAATCACAATCCCGTAACAGATGTTTCCATGATTCGCATCATGAACACTTTACTTAATGCTGTCCTTTTAGATTCTGTTGAACAAGATGTTCAACGCATTCAAAGACTCAATCAACTCTTTGATGAAGCCAGAAAAAGCCATCCAGAATTTAAAACAGAAAAACTTAAAAAAATACCCGCCCTTTGCGTTTCGCCAAGTCAAGATATTGGCGAAATTGCACGCAGTAAAGCTCATCACATCCCACGTATTTTAAGAATGAGTATCAATGCATTTGGAGATTTAGATGAAGCGAGTGAAATTCTCAGTTATTTATTATTTGATGGTGAGTTTTGCAAAACACTGATTGAAATGGGCCATAAAGACGCTTTAGCTCAAAAAGATGAAATCACTGATTTTTTTCTTTCAAAGGAAAATATATGACAAAATGGTTTATTCAAAATCAAGATAAAATAACAGGGCCATACAATCCTGAAGAAATTAAAAAAGCAATTGAATCGCAAACAATAGACTTGAACTCAGCTTTTGTTTGGTCTCGAGGTTTTACTGATTGGATTCCGGCTTCACAGTGGTCAGTGGAAGTCACAAAAAAACATGGACAAAATCTGCAAAACCAAAAAGTTAATGTGCAAAAACCACCTCATACTCCGCCGATAGCACCTACTCTAACTTCAAAAGAAATGACTCCGCAAAACCTTATTGAAAATATTAAAACTCATGTTATCGAAAAATTTAAAGTTCGTTATAATGACATCGATCAAAAAGACATGACTCAAGATGAACTTATGCATTTTGCTTCACAAAAAGAAGACCCTTCAAAAATAACAATTTTAGATCGAAAAGCCAAAGAGTGGAAAGAAATATACACTTTGCCTGACATCGCAAATAAACTTGGTATCTCACGAAGAAAGCATCAACGAGTGCCCATATTGGCCCATTTCACAGGATTGAATACAACAAATTCAAATAAACTCAATATTCGAGTCGTCTCTGTTAGCCAAGGTGGTTTTGGACTGACTGATAATTTTGATTTAAAACTTGGAGAAAGTGTTCAAGGGCAAATTTCAAGTCCACACTTTTACACACCGATAACAGTTGAAGCTGATGTCACTTACTCTGGATTAGATGGCTATGTAGGACTCAAATTTACACAAATTAATGATGAAGGTGTTGCCCTGATTACTGACTATGTTAAACGTTTTGGAAAAGCTCCAGGTCAGTACTAAAATCCCCTCGGATAGCCAATGTTGCATCACGTTTACCTTTAAATCCAGTGCGTTTTATAAAAATAAAACCATTTTTTATAAGTGTTTTTTTTAAAACGCCTGTACACGCATATGTTGTAAAAATGCAATTTTGATCGCAAATTGTTGTTAAAAAATAGTTTAAGAATTCTTCACTCCAAAGTGGCTCATCTGTTTTTTGACTAAAGGCATCGAATGCAACAAATTGATATTTTTCGTTTAATTGAGTCGTCAATGCCAACTCTTTATAAAAACTCCATTGATCACTTGAATCACTTAAAGTGTTTTTTATAAATTCGATATATTGCTTTTTTGTAAATTCTATTTTTTCAACCTGTTGTTCAAATATTTTTTCTATAATCAAATCATAGAGTTTTTCTAAAGAAGATTGCTGATTCTGCTGATTATAGTTCTGACTCAATCCTAATATAGATTTTTGAAAATTATTTTTAAGCTCATCAACTTTTTCAAAACTTGCCAGTTTAAATCGATTCGGTTTTAAATGAAATTTATAAATTTGTAAAAGCAAGCTCAACTCGATATAACCCAAACCCAAACCAACAACTAAAATGTTCATCGAGGATAAAGAAGATTGAGAGTTCTTGTTTTCATAAAATTTTTGCATCAATTTAAATGGCAAAGTATAAATATAAGCTGTTTCAGAAGCCGCCCCTTGCGAATTGTGCATAGATTCTAGCCTAGTCTCATGATCAATAAGTTTTGGCTCGCTATTTTTTTCATAGCCTTGCTTTTTCAACCGAGCCGTTGGACTGCCGTCTGCAGTGAGTTCGATTTCAAAATGAAAAAATAAGTTGGCAAATAAAGTTGATTGCTCAGAACCATGAAACACTTTATAAACTCCCTATGGAAAAAGGCTGGCGCGGATTACCCTATCATACAATTGCAGATCACTACAAAAGAATCTTTGGAGAAAAGGTTTATAAAATTCCCGTAACCGTCGTCGACGACTGTCCAAATCGTATGGGACTTAAAGGCATGAAGACCTGTAGCTTTTGCGATGTGTGGGGATCAGCGGCTCGCGAAGAGTCATTTCAAATGACCTTAAAGGAACAAATTGAAAAGTATCAAACTCAAATCGGCAAAGAGTATAACTCAAAAAAATTTCTCATTTACTTTCAAGCTTATACAAATACTTTTACAAAAATATCTGCTCTTAAAGAAAATTTTGATACAGCGCTATCCTATCCATTTGTTAATGGTTTTGTTTTAGGAACACGACCGGATTGTTTATCTCCGGCTGTTCTTAATTTATGGCAAGAGTATTACCAAAAATCTTTTGTGGCTGTCGAACTTGGCGTTCAAAGTTTTTTTAATCATCATTTGGAATTCATGCAACGAGGCCATACCGCAGATGATTCACTGAAGGCTATTCAAAAAATTAGTCAAAGTACGGCCGTTGATCTTGGTCTACACTTAATTTTTGGTTCCCCTAATGAAACTCTCGATGAAATTAAGCAAACAGCTCTTATTTGCAATGATTTACCAATAACGAATGTCAAACTTCATAATATGCATGTGTTAAAAAATACCGAACTCGAAAAATGGTATCTTGACGGAAAATATCAACCCATTGAACGTCAAGACTACACTGAAAAAGTTCAATTGTTTTTATCTTACTTACATCCTCGGATCGCTGTTCACCGCTTGGCTGCTTTTGCCTCTCGCTGGGAAGAGCTTATAGCTCCTCAATGGACATCTGACAAAATGGGGACACATCAGTTCATTATTGATCACTTGAGACGAACTCAAACCTACCAAGGCTGCCTACTCCCTATTCAATCACCTGAAGATGCGATTTTATTTAACACAATGAAATTACGTATTGAACGAATATAGTGCAAAATTAAGTAAATTTAAGAATCTTAAATTTTACTAGCGTAAACGCTCTATCAAATCCAATGAAAATTTACTGTTGACACATTTCTCGAGAGAGAAGAGGTCTAGACTTTAGTTTTGTTTTTCTTCATTTTTCGCATAGCGCATGCTTTGTTTATAAGCATAACGCAAAAAATATTTTAAAAAAGTGAATAAAAATAATTGCAAGTTTTTAAAAACTGACTCAACCTAGTTTTAAGAACAAATACGCCTTATAGGATGAGGCGTTGGTTTAAACCACTAGATCTAGTGTTGTCATGATGAAACGTAAATTCATCAAACACACATGAAGTCAAAAAGTTTAAATCTAAAATGACTATGACGGGTCAATAAAAATTTTCTTGATCAATTACAAACTAGACTTAAGACTTCAGGGTCTTAATTTAAACTTTTATTTTTCTGAGGGGGAAAATAAAGGGTGGTTTTTTATTATTCAGGAATGATGATAAGCAAAAACTAAATCGAAACGGATTTTCAGAGGGGACAGTCAATGACGACGCTAAACACTACACCAGCAGCAAATGGAACACAGACACATATGAACTATGCAAGCACACATTCTTCACACGCCATGAGAGTTAAAAAAAGAGATGGTACACTTGAACCTGTTGACGTGACTAAAATCGTCGAACGCGTTAATCGATGCGGACAAGGCTTAACACAGATCGATCCACTTCGCGTAGCTACAAAAGCCATTAGTGGCCTCTATGATGGAGCAACAACAAAAGAGCTTGATAATTTATGTATACAAACAGCTTCACTTTTAATCGGTGAAGACCCTGAATACTCTCGTTTAGCTGCCCGCCTACTATCAACTTATATTGATGAAGAAGTTAAGTCTCAAAAAATTGGATCTTTTGCTGACTCTGTTCAATTTGGTTTTTCAAATGGTTTACTTGCTCAGGACACTTACAATTTTGTAATGTCACACAAGGCTGAATTGTGTGCGGCTATCGAACACTACAAAACAGATCGTTTTGAGTATTTTGGATTACGTACTGTTTATGATCGCTACTTATTAAAAAACCCAACTTCGCGCCAAGTTTTTGAAACTCCTCAATACTTTTTTATGCGTGTGGCGTGTGGATTAGCAACCTCACCTCAAGAAGCTATTGAATTTTATAAATTAATTTCATCTCATGATTATATGCCATCAACGCCAACCTTGTTTAACTCTGGAACTTTACGTCCGCAAATGAGTTCGTGCTACTTATTAGATTCGCCGCAAGATGATTTACGCGCTATTTACCAAAAATACGCAGATATCGCGTTGTTATCTAAATTTGCCGGGGGGATTGGTGTTGCGTACTCACGTGTCCGATCTCGTGGATCTTTGATCAAAGGAACAAACGGCCACTCAAATGGCATTATTCCTTGGTTAAAAACGATGGACTCATCAGTTGCTGCTGTTAACCAAGGTGGTAAACGTAAAGGTGCTGCCTGTATTTATCTTGAAACATGGCATGCTGACGTTGAAGAATTTTTAGAATTACGTGACAACACAGGTGATGATGCAAAACGAACTCATAACCTGAACATGGCTAATTGGGTTCCTGATTTATTCATGAAACGCGTTGAAGCGGATGCTATGTGGTCTTTATTTGACCCAAATGTTGTCCCTCATTTTGTGGATATTTATGGCATGGAGTTCGAAAAAGCTTACTTAGAAGCTGAAGAAAAAAAACAATACGTTAAACAGATCAAGGCTCGTGATCTTTATTCACGTATGATGAAAACATTAGCGCAAACAGGCAATGGTTGGATGACATTTAAAGATGCTTCAAACCTAAAATCAAACCAAACTGGTAAACCTGAAAATGTGATTCACTTATCTAACTTGTGCACTGAGATTTTAGAAGTGACATCTAAAGATGAAACAGCTGTTTGTAATTTGGGATCAGTTAATTTAGGTCGCCATATTACGAACGGACAATTCGATTTTGAAAAACTAGCTAAAACAGTAAAAGTTGCTGTTAAATATCTAGACCGTGTTGTTGATATTAACTTTTATCCAATTGACTCAGCAAAATCATCAAACAATCGCTGGAGACCAGTTGGTCTTGGCTTAATGGGCTTACAAGATGCTTTTTTCCAACTCAGATTACCATTTGACTCAGCTGAGGCTCAAAAATTATCAGCACAAATTCAAGAAGAAATTTATTTTCACGCTCTTACAACCAGTGCTGAACTTGCTGAAAAACATGGCCCTCATGACAGTTTTGCAGACACAAAAGCAGCTTCAGGGATTTTACAATTTGATCTTTGGGGTGTTAAACCTACCGATGAAGCTCGTTGGAATAAACTCAAAGAAAAAATTAAAACAACAGGTTTAAGAAATTCTTTAATCATTGCCATTGCTCCGACAGCAACAATTGCTTCGATTGTTGGGTCTTACGAAGCTACGGAACCACAAATTTCAAACTTATTTAAGCGTGAAACTTTGTCTGGTGAATTTATGCAAGTGAATAAATATCTCGTTAATGAATTAAAACAGCTTGGTTTATGGAACGATGATATGCGAAATGAAATCAAAATCAATGAAGGCTCTATTCAGAACATGGATCAAGTTCCTGCTGATGTGAAAGAACTTTACAGAACAGTCTGGGAAGTTCCAATGAAGGGTTTAATTGATATGGCTGCTGATCGCAGTGCTTTTATTGATCAATCGCAATCCTTAAATTTATTTATTGAATCCCCAACTATTGGTAAATTGTCTTCGATGTATATGTATGCTTGGAAACGTGGAATTAAAACAACGTATTACTTACGTTCACGACCAGCGACATCTATTGCGAAAACAACAGTACGCAAATCAGAAAATCAAAATTCATCAGTGAGTGGATCCTCTGATGGAATGATGGCGTCTAATACAACCACAGCTGCAAATCTATCCGCTCCTGCAAAAAAATCTTATTCAGATGCAGAAGTGATCGCTTGCAGCATAGACAATCCTGAAGCCTGCGAAGCTTGCCAATAGTAAACCCGAACAAAAAAATTAACTGGAGAGAACAATGATTTTAGATCCTGGATTTGACCTCACACTAAGACCAATGAAATACCCTATTTTTTACGAAATGTATAAAAATGGAATTAAAAACACATGGACTGTTGAAGAAGTTGATTTTTCAACTGACCTTGTTGATTTACACTCAAAACTATCAGAATCAGAAAAGCACTTAATTCACAGACTTGTTGCTTTTTTTGCCACTGGCGATTCAATCGTTAGCAATAATTTAGTTTTAAATTTATATAAACACGTAAATTCTCCAGAAGGACGACTTTATTTAAGTCGTCAACTCTATGAAGAGGCTTTACATGTTCAGTTTTATTTAACTTTACTAGATAATTATATCCCTCATCCTGATGAGCGCGCTAAAGCTTTTTCGGCTGTTGAAAATATTCCATCAATCAAGAAAAAAGCAGAGTTCTGCTTTAAATGGATGGATTCAATCAATGAAATTGATAAAATCAGAACCATTGAGGATCGTCGTAAATTTGTTATGAATATGATTTGTTTTGCGACTTGTATTGAAGGTTTATTTTTCTTTGCTGCATTTGCTTACGTTTATTTTTTGCGTAGTAAAGGTTTATTGGCAGGTTTAGCATCTGGTACAAATTGGGTTTTCCGAGATGAAAGCATGCACATGGCTTTTGCGATGGAAGTTATCAATACAGCCCGCAAAGAAGAACCGACTTTATTCAATGAACAAATGAATGAAATGGTTGTACAAATGCTCGAAGATGCGATCGACTGTGAAATGACTTTTGCTGAAGATTTATTAACTTATGGTGTCGCTGGCTTATCTGCAACCGATATGCGCCAATATCTTGAATACATTGCTGATCAACGTCTTGAATCCTTAAATATTCCAAAACGTTTTCACGCAAAAAATCCATTTTCTTTTATGGAACTTCAAGATATGCAAGAACTTGCAAACTTTTTTGAAAGACGAGTTTCAGCTTATCAAATGGGTGTTGGCGGAAGTGTTTCTTTTGATGAAACATTTTAAGCATTCTGTTTATTAACTTTTAAAAATTAAAACTAAAAAAGCCAACAGTGATGTTGGCTTTTTTTATGGCGTTCTAAAGGTGCAAGTGTTCATAACCACAACTTGCCCAGACTCATTGATGCCTGTCGAAGGAGACCACTCACCGACAAACTCACCTGGGTCCCACTGACTATTCCCATTGGTATCGATGTACGATCGCGCAGCAAAATAGTAAGGAACATTTGGCGTAATAGCCATCGTAGCCGGCAAAACGCCAGTGCCACCAGTCACATAACAAGAAGTGCCTCCTCGACAAGTCGTATTTGGCAATAAAATTCCAGAATGTGGATCTGTTGTCATCCAATTCGCCGAAGCCATTGAATATCTCCATTCAATAGAAAATGGGTTTCCTGTACGCCCATTGTAACCCGATAAATCAAAACGACAACTATTCGTGTTTGTTATATCCTGATAATTTTTAATAATCTGAGCGGCGGGGATTGAAGCGACGACTGTCGTGGCATTTCCTGAATCAATAACTCCAGGACCAGGGAATGTTAAATAATCATAATTAAAATCAGCACCCGTAATTGTATACGTGTATTTTGCACCCGGCATAAGACCAACTGCCGACAACGGAAAACCATCATGCCAATATTCATCAATAGAGGTTCCATCGCTTTTAATCGGAAAATCTGCTTTTTTGTGGGCCACAAGTGTTCCCGAAACTGAATTTGTAAATCCAACCGGAGTTCCACTCACTGTTAACACATTTGTGGGCCCTTCCCAATTGTATTTAATTGTGTACCGAATATCTCTAAATTTAGCAGGGGTTACCTTTAATTTTACACGAACCGCCGTTGTATCACCAACCGCTTCCACCAGTGGCTTTGCAATATAACGAGTGACTGGGATATTACTCCATGCTGTATCGGATAAAACACCATTTTCAATCGTTCGCAATTTAACTCTAACAATATAGCTAACCAATGGATTTGCATCAGTTACATCAGCAATATAAGGATCTTTTCGCATAACACGACCTAGACGAACCTTGAAACTAAAACGACCATTAAAGCATTGAGGGTATTTAGCATCTTCAGTTTCTGAATCACTTAACCCCACGCCGTTAGTTAAAAATAAACACTGTTGTTTTATTGTTGTGGCACCACTCACTGTTGATCGAAACTCCGCAGTTGAAACACTGTCTTGGCAATAAGTATCAATTGAGTTGTCAATATATGGAGTTGACGCTGTATCTTCGCTTTCAAATACTTGAACTAAAATTCGATTATTGCGACGATTCAAATCCTGACAAGATCCCGAAACTTCAACAAGATCTGTGACATCAACAGGTGATGCAATTGTTGTTTTATCCGGATCAGGTAAAATAGCTAAATCTCCCGTTAACGAACTTCCACTCGAAGTACAACTGCTCCCCGTACAACCAGAATAATTTGATAATAAAGTTGAAGTCATAGGATTAGAACAACCCCATAAAAAAACAAAAGCTATGAAAATAGAATAACAAAACCCCTTAAATGGCATATATCCTTATCGGCTAAAATCATGAGTTCATTAAATTCCGAAGTTCGATAAAATAAGATTGTTTCAAAATGAGATAAATCATTATTTACTTGTTAACTTAACGAATTCAGCACGAGATAAGTCTTCATTTTCTTTTTGCATTAAAAGCACATTGAGCCAAATTTTTTGAGTTACAGGTCCTGGAAGAACTGATTTAATATTTTTAAACTCATCAGGATACAAAGAGGATGCATGATAGAGCAGTTCTGCTTTTGATTCTCCGAAAAATGTGCGTAAATCCATAGAAATTGAATCGTTTTCAATATTTTGATCTAATATAATTTCTTTAATAACAGCTAATGCCAATTCATGATCGCCCTTATTCAAAGCCTCGATTAAAAAATCATAGATCACATCGTGAACATCTGATTGATCGATCAAATCATTGATTGATGCATCCCTAAAGGCCTGACCTATACCTTGAATTAATTGCTTATCCTTTAACAAATCTATGAGACTCTTTTTTTCATCATTCGATATAATAACTTTTTTATTTAAAATTTTAAACTTGTTGATTTTAATCAAATCTTCGCTTGTTATCGATTTATTTTTAGTACTTACATGAGGCTGATCGTTTTTTGATTTCAAATCAATTTGTTTATCTTCTCGCTGGTTCTCTTGTCTATTGTTGGCCATTGAATGATCTTGAGCGCTCTGACTCACTCCTAATGCATCGTTTGAAGAATCTAGAATTTGAGTTAAATCATTTTTAGAATCAAGTGATGCTGTCGGCTTTAAAAACAAAACATAACCAATCACAAAAAGGATTCCTACGAAAATCACATTTATAATTTTAAACCTTGTGTTTTTATTCATAAAAATCCTTAGCCTTCTACAGTTTATATATTATTTTTTAAAAGCATCTTTTAATAATCTGATTCTTAAAATCTTTTTGTTAACTTGATCAGATCCTTCATTTTGATAAAAAGCAGTTCCATTTAAAAACCCGTTAGTCACAACAATATTTTTTAATTTATCATTGGAATTTACAAATAGGTTGTAAACCTTACCAAAGTAATGAATCTTATCAATACTGGTAATCTCATCAAACTGACCACCCAATTTAACCAATTGATCTCCAACAACAAAATCGACAGCTATTTTAATAGTTCCATCAGCTGCAACAAGTGGATGATTCGGAGTTACTTTTAACTGACTTCCTGATTTTGTTTTAAATACTAAAATCTCGTGTTCAGTATCCATTAATTCTGTTACCCAGTTTTCAACTTTAGTTTTTTTGATTTCGATTTTTCCTTTATCATCATTTCCTTGATCAAGATGTAATGATCCAACAAATTTTGTTTTACTATTTAAAGCATCTAGAAATGTTTGTGATTTAAATTGCTTAGATTTTTCACTGAAAACTAAAATTTCTTGATCTGGAGTCGCACACGAAGACACACAAACCGCTGCTATATAGACTTTAGCAGGCACTGAGCATGATTGTTGAGGGTCTTTTGGGGCAATCCAAGGCTTATTATTAGCACCATCAATAAATGTTGGGTACAAACGTCGAGCTGACGTTAAAGTCGCCTGACCCGCAATACGTTGATCTTTTTTGTCTTTATTACGATCTTCCCACTTAACAGCTCCACCTTTCACCTGACCTAATGATCCATCAAAATTATTTAAAAATTCTTTAATTGCAGGAACGCTATCCTGACATTTAACTAACCATTTATATCGACCATCAGCTTGAGTATTCGTTAAACTATCTTGCGAACATCTATAAGGTACAAAATCTTTACAGTATTTTTCTTCTCTCCATGCAGAATAAATTGTTTTATCACTTACTTTTTTAATTTCATGATTTGTACAGGCATAAATTTCAGTTTTAATTACATCACGCTCTTTAAAAATAACGCCAATTTGGTTTGATGGACACAACGAACAGCTCTTAGCATCTTCTTTTGTTTGTGAAACTATTGTTTTAGCGACAGATGATGGATTTCCATCGCACAAACGAATATCGCTTGAATCATTTGAATCACTCGCAACAGGCAACCGAGCTCCACAAAGAGAGTTTAAAACCTCAGCCCCACTTGAATCCAAACATTTGTAAATACGTGTCTGCTGACCACCGCAATCCGCAGAACAAGCCGTCCATTCTTGTGTTGCAACCCATTTCGGCTTTTCTTGAACTTTACAATTTGTCTGCGTGTATGAACCAGACAACATACCATTATCACAGTTTCGAACTTGAGATTTACATTGAGCATCATAACCAACACTCGCTGACTCATAGGCTGTTACTGATTTACTGTGTTCAATTATTGAATCATTAAATTTACAACTTGCTGGATTTTCAACAATACATGAATCGTATGAGTGACTTCCAGATAATACACCATTATCACATGTTCTTTGCTCAGATTTACATAATGAACCATAAGCTACTGTTGATGAACTAAATGCATTAACAACTTGACCATGAGCCACTGTTTGACCGTTAAACAAACAACTTGCTGGCGCATCAACTTCGCACGATGCATATTTATTTGATCCAGATAACACACCATTATCACATGTTCTTTGCTCAGATTTACATGATGAACCATAAGCTACTGTCGATGAACTAAATGCATTAACAACTTGACCGTGGGCCACTGTTTGACCGTTAAATAAACAACTTGCTGGCGCATCAACTTCACACGATGCAAACTGAAAACTCCCCGAAAGAATTCCATCTTCACATGTACGGTTTTCTTCAACACAAGTTAAACCAAACTTAACTGTTGAATTTTGAAATGATTTAACAATTTGACCATGGGCCACTGTTTGACCGTTAAATGTACAGGCCGCTGCAGCTCCAACTTCACAGGATTCAAACTGAAAGTTTCCAGACAGAACCCCATTTGTACATGTACGATTTTCTGATTCACATATCTGTCCAAATTTTACAGCCGAAGCACTAAATGTTTTTATAACTGCATTGTGTGCAATTGTTTTTCCATTAAACAAACAACTTGCTGGTTGTCCGACTTCACAGGATGCAAATAAATAATTAGGGCCTGATAAAACACCGTTTTCACACACACGCTTTTCAGACACACACTGAGATCCAAAAGCTACACTCGAGTTTTGAAAAGCATCGACAGATGAGCCATGGGCCACTGTTTGACCATTAAACAAACAACTCGCAGGTTGCCCAATTTCACAAGATGCAAACTGAAAGCTTCCTGATAAAACACCGTTTTCACACACACGCTTTTCAGACACACACTGAGATCCAAAAGCTACACTCGAGTTTTGAAAAGCATCGACAGATTGAGCATTTAAAACTATTTTACCATTAAATGTACAAGAATCATTATCATCGGGAATAACAATTGCTCGAGTTTCGGGTGTGATCACTTTTAATGAAGACAAGTTGGAAGCCTCAGAATCTGTATTTTCTGTTGCAGAAAATATACAACCCGAAAGATAAAAAATCGATATCAGAAGTGCTAAAGATTTAAATTGTAAATTCATATAAAGCCCCCAAAAAAAATTGCTACATTACAATTCTGAATTAAAAACCAATGAAAATGTTATTTAAAAAAATGAAAATATCGAGATAATACAATCTTTTTTTTATTTAATTTTTTATGTAAATTTTTTTTTCAAAACAATGAAATCTAATGAAAATATGTTCGACACTATTTCCTAAAATATATTGATGTATCAATATAAAGCGGATTTAAAATAACTAAAAAAAACGATGGTTTAGAGATGCGAATAACTTATTTAAGAATTTTTTATCCACGAAAAGAACGTAAGTCGCAATCATGACAATCGAAAATGGCATCAATCCAAGTAACAAACCGATCATGAGATGAAAAACAATCCCTAAGAATAACCAGAAATATTTTGTTTTTTCAAAAATAACCATCACTGGAAAATAAATCTCAAAAATGATTGTCACAAATGTTCCTATTGCAAAAAATAAAGGAAAATCTCTTAAAAACAACAAATCAAATGATGTGAATTGCGGATTGACTAAAACAGTCCACAACGCAGTCCCATCCCACCATGAATTTCCTTTTAATTTTTCAAAACCTGTATATGTATAAATAGTTACAAGCTGAAATTGCAAAAGTCTAAAAAACACAGTGCTGAGCTGATCAGAAAAAAGATTTGAATTGAATTCAGGTGTTTTATTTCTAAATAAATATTTTTTAAGAGTAAAAGACTCATGACATCTCGTAAAAGATAAATAAAATAAAAACAAATTACCAATGACGTCTGCACCAAATAACAACGAAAAGTTACGTTGTATAAATCCCTGCGCAATAATCCATGTCAATAGCATTAAAATTCGATTCGAAAAACCCAGCGTCGCAATGATTAACAAAAAAATATAAATGCCATGAACCAACCAAGCCATATCATCGGGCCAGAAAAATAGCTGTAAAAATGGTCTATAGTAATCATAATATAAATTTAAAGCTTGTCCGTTTGGAACAATAGAATCTGGTCCAAATTGATCAACATTTAATTGGCGGTAGCACGCAATGTACAACAAAACGCTACACAATACGAACCTAAATAAGCCTAACTTTTCAAAATGTCCCTCTGAAAATAAAAAATCATTTATTTTTCTTTTAAAAGATTGAATAAAATTTAATAAACTCAGCTTAAGATGCTTTACAACTGTAAACATTTTGATTTATTTCTTCATTTGTTAAAAGATCAGAAAAAGGTGTGTCTTTCAAAGTTAAAGCTTTATCTAGATTTGGAATATGATGAACAATAAGTCCAAACTGAACTCGTGTTGCCTTTGGATATTGTTTACAAATCCATGGAATAAAATAATTCCCAACACGTTGAGGGTCTATAGCCATAAATCGCATCATGTAATTTTGCCGACGAACATTCATCGCAAAATTTGATCCATCTTTTTGCTCTGGGTAATAGAGCTCTTTTGCCTCTTGCAATGGGTTACCATATTCATCTTCAAAGTGAATAACATACCTAAAATACATAATATGAGCCGGATCTGGACTAAAAAAATTCCAAGTCGTATTCACACCTACGACATTTGCAATATGAAAATAATATTTTCCAAGGTAACGTCCCAAAAATGATGATCCGTTTCCCATGACAACCATCATTGAAGCAAAATAACAAAATAATATTGTTAATACTATTTTTGCTATGTGAGCTCTCCTTCAAAATCGGAATCTTCCAACTTTATAACAGCGTGATCATTTTCATCGTCGTCAGCTTCAGTGAAAAATGGAATTTCATCTAGAACGTGTTCAGCTTCTTCTGTCTCAATAAGATCAATGCGCTGTTCAGAATTTTGGATATCTTGCTGAACTTCTGCATCTTCAACAAAATTTTGAGGAACTGCATGTCCTTGTTCTGCTAAAATCAAACTCTCTTCATATTTTTTGAGCCAATTAACATCACGTTTTGAAACTGTTTCACCAACAGCCATAGCTTCACGAATATCCTGAGCTTTTTCCGCATCACGTTTTTGTTTTTGTCTTATTTTTTCTTGCTCAAAAAATTCTGAAGACGTTGAAATCGTTTGAAGTTCTTCTTCAATTTTACCGAGTTCTTCCTCGCCCTGTGAATAACTGACATCTCGAACTTCCGCTGACATCGAATCAGTCACGCTAGCTAAAGTTGGTTTTTGCTCTTCTTCTTCACCAATACCCTCTGGTAATAATTCATCAATTTGCGACAAAGTTGGTAATTCTTTAAGGTTTCTTAAACCAAAAATTTCTAAAAATCGACGAGTTGTTCCGTATTGCATTGGCCGACCAGGAAGATTCTCAGCTTTACCTTCAAAATTACAAAGTCCTTTTTCCATCAATGCTCTCAGTAGATGGCCTGATTCAACCCCACGGATTTGATCAATTTCAGATTTTACTACAGGCTGTTTGTACGCAACGATAGCTAATGTTTCCAAAGCTGGACCTGAAAGTTTAAATGGCTTAGCTTTAACTGTGCGTTTTAAAAAATTCATATTATCAATTTTAGTTCTTAATTGATAACCACCTGTAATTTCCTCTAAAGCAACCCCACGACGACCACTTGCGTACTCAACGGCTAAAGTGTCAAGAATACGTCTTATTTTATCTTTGCGTATATTTGTGCCTTTAAAAATTTCACGAATTGAAGCTAAACTGACCGGGCGATCAGAAGCGAATAAAATACTTTCTATAATACTTTCAGCCTGTTCTTCTTCAATAAATTCAACTTCAGCTATATCTGCTGATTCAAAACCTTCAAGTTCAGACCCTTCGAGATCAACATTTGAATCAGATAAAACTAACTCTTCAGACTCATGAGTATCTTCGGTCACTTCTGGAATAAATCCTTCAGACTCCGCCTCTTCTGAAACAAAAATTTGAGAACTGATTTCAATCCCCGATTCCATTTCGATGTCAAATTCAGAGCTTTCTAAACTCATATTCATATTTTCAAGACTTGTTTGCTCTGCTTGAGCTTCGGAATTGATTGATTTTTTTGTTTTTTTTGTTTTTTTTGCCATATCTAAACCTGCTCTTCGGGTGGAGGATTACTTGAAGAATCGCTATTAAAATCTTTAATTAAATTGATATTAAGTTGAATGTCCGCAGAATCAATTTCCATTTCTGCAGCCAATATTTCATCATCTGACGCAATATCTGAAGATAATGATAAACCTGAATCATCACCTGCTAAATTTTCCGGTGATGTTTGATCAAATGAAAGCTGATCTGTCTGAGCATGAACTCCACCATCGTTTAAAACAAAATTTGTTTCAGCTTCAATCGTTTCTAATTCTTCTTCTGTGACGATGTTTGATTTTTTCATCATACCAAGTGCTATCTCTTCAGAGTTGATATTATCATATTCTTCAACTTTTGATACAACATCACCTTCAACAGCTTTTTTAGTCGTTACATAAATATCGCCATAGTTTTCCGTTTGATATAAAGAAACGATTTCCATCTTACCCAACTCAAGTAATGATAAAAAAGTAATCAAGGCATTACGTGACTTCTCTTTAAGATCTGTCAATGAATGATTAAACAACTCAGCCATCGTCACTTGCTGACCAACAATTAATCGATCTTTCATCTCTAAAATTCGATTCGCAATAGATTGCAGCTTAATCGAAACTTTATGAACACGCTTATTCGCAGCTTTGATCATTTTACGATATGACCCGATTAATGAAAATAAAGCATTATCTTCCAATTCAATATCATCGTCTGCAACTTCAATTTTTTCTTTCAAACCACGAGCCCATTGATCCCGATTTAAAAGTGGTCTTTCGTAAAGAGCCTTTGCTGCTTCTTTAAATTTTTCATACTCGAGAAGTTTTTGCACGAGCTCTTTGCGAGGATCTTCAGACTCAACAATCTCACCTTGTTCATTATACTGAGGTAAAAGCATTTTAGATTTAATTTGAATTAATGTCGATGCCATCGCAATAAATTCGCCTGCAACCTCTATATCAAATTCCTTCATGAGTTTAATAAACTCAAGATACTGTTTTGTGATTTCAGTGACATTAATATTAAATATATCCATCTCTTCTTTACGTATTAAATAAAGAAGCAAATCAAGAGGGCCTTCAAATTGCTGTAGCTGTACACGTATACTCATGATGTTAAATTTTCATCCAATCTTTTATAATTTGAATATTTAATCTCGCATCCTTACGAGCTTTTTCGCATCCAGCAGCGATAATTGAATCAAGCGTTTTCGGGTTATTCAACAATTCTTTTTTCTTTTCGCGTGGAATTTTAATCATTTGCTCTATGTTTCCGCAAAGTTTAGCTTTACAATCACCACAACCTATCCCCGCTGTAGTACAACCCGCAACAACCCACTTTAAATCCTCATCCGTCGAAAATAATTTATGATAACTATACACTGGGCAGCGTTCTGGGTTACCCACGTCTTCGCGACGAACGCGGTTTGTATCAGTCACCATTGAGTTTATTTTTTTCTTTAATGTTTTTTCGTCTTCAGAAAGTAAGATGGAATTACCATAAGATTTAGACATTTTGCGTCCATCAAGACCTGGAAATGAAGGTGTTTCGGTTAACATGGCTTTTGGTTCAGGAATTTTCCCCTTATATAAATGATTAAATCTTCTAATTATTTCGCGTGTTAATTCTAAATGTGCAACCTGATCAGCACCCACAGGAACAAGAGACCCAAAATAAAGTGCTATATCAGCAGCTTGCAGAACAGGATACATAAAGCGACCCAAGTTATGAGTATCATTAGCTTTAGCTTCCTCTTCAGCATCTTTCCACGTTGTCACACGCTCGAGCCAACCCATTGGCGTCAGATTGGCAAAGATCATAAATAATTCGATATGCTCAGGAATCATTGATTGAATAAAAATTGTACTTTTCTCAGGATCTAATCCCCAAGCAATGATTTCAGCATAAATGTCTCGGTTCCAATTTTTAATCTCATGAGTCGTTTTATAGGCTGATGTCATTCCATGCCAGTCCATAACACCAAAATAACAATCATAATCATTTTGAAACTTCAGGCAATTTGATAACCAACCAAAGTAATGACCAATATGAAGAGCGCCAGTCGTTCGAGTTCCACTCATCACTTTTATTTTTTTTGTTTGCATCGTTTCGCTCATATTTAATTATTCCTAGATGGCAAGTTGAACTAAAAAATTAAAAGTATAAAAAACAGGAATACTTAAAATCTTTAGCATTCCTGAAAATAAAAGCACCATCAACACTATGCTTGAAATTTGCTCGTGCTGTTCAAGTTTATAATTAATAGATGCAGGTAAAAATCGAGCCAAAACCTTACCTCCATCAAGTGGATGCAATGGAATAATATTAAAAAATGCTAAAAACAAATTGAGCGTCATAAATGTTTTAATAAACTCAAAAATGCCCGTTTGAAAATTAACAAACAAGTTAAACTTAACCACTAAAAAAAGAGCTCCTGTTGAAACAACCGCTAATAAAATATTCGACAGAGGGCCGGCTAAAGCAATCCAGAACATATCAGTGCGAACATTTTTTAAGTTTCTCGAATCAACGGGAACTGGTTTTGCCCAACCAAAAGAAATTGGAAGATTAAAAAAAATCGACATCAACGGAAACGCAAACGTTCCAATCGGGTCAGCATGCGCCATCGGATTAAGAGTTAAACGCCCGAGTCGTTCCGCAGTATTATCTCCACGCCATTTGGCAACGAGCCCATGAGCAAACTCATGAAAACAAAGTGCAAACAAAAAAGGTCCAAAAAATATAACAAGTCGATAAATTAAGTTTGAATCCATACACAACAGGCTAACAAAAACTAGACTCTTGTCGAGAAAAACAATCAACATGCTATTACTTTATTCAGAACTGCAAAACAACAGAGTAACGCCAGGCATTACTTGATTAAAAATGCTTAAAGATTTAATTTATTCGAATCAATAAAGAAAATAGAGAACATGACAAAAAGGAGAATCCCATGTCAGTCGAAAATGCTCGTCCCGCGCTAACAATGTGGTCTGAAGATGAAGTTGCCTTCCGCGAAGCTGTTAGATCATTTGCTGAAACTGAAATAAAACCTCACGTTAATCATATGGATGAGGCCGCACAAATGAAACCTGAAATTGTCTCAAAATTATTTGAAATGGGTCTTATGGGTATTGAGTCCCCTGAACAATACGGCGGGGCTGGATCTTCAATGACAATGGCTTGTATAGCTATTGAAGAAATTGGCCGCATTGATGGATCTGTTTCTGTCCTTTGTGACGTGCAAAATACTTTAGTGACAAATGCCATTATTAAATGGGGCACACAAGGTCTTAAAGAAAAATACTTGCCAAAACTTGCTCGAGAATGGGTTGGAGCCTACTGCTTATCTGAATCATCATCTGGGTCTGACGCTTTTGCCTTAAAATGCCGAGCGGAGAAAAAAGACGGCAAATGGATTCTCAATGGCAATAAACTTTGGATCACAAATGGAAAAGAAGCCAGCTTCTTCATTGTATTTGCAAATATTGATTCATCTAAAGGATACAAAGGCATCACAGCCTTTATCGTTGAAAAAGGCTTCAAAGGATTTACTGTCGGTAAAAAAGAAGACAAACTTGGAATTCGAGCGAGTTCAACATGCGAACTTATTTTTGAAAACTGCGAAGTGCCAGAAGAAAATATCTTAGGCGAAGTTGGTAAAGGTTATAAAATTGCAATTGAGACCTTAAATGAAGGTCGTATTGGTATCGGCGCTCAAATGGTGGGAATCACACAAGGAGCATACGACGCGACTTTAAATTACATTAAATCACGTGAGCAATTTGGTAAAGCGATCGGACAATTTCAAGGCGTTCAATTTCAATTAGCTCAAATGCGAATTGACTTAGAAGCTTCAAGATTAATGGTTTACAATGCTGCTCGATTAAAAGATGCTGGCCAAGATTTTATCGAAGCTGCTGCGATGGCTAAATACTACTCTTCAAAAGTGGCAGAAAAAGTCACATCCATGGCAATTGATTTGTTTGGCGGTAATGGTTTTACTAAAGAATATCCTGTGGAAAAATTTTGGAGAGACGCAAAAATTGGTCAAATCTACGAAGGAACATCAAACATGCAACTTCAAACCATTGCTAAAATTGAAATGGATAAAAACTAAAAATGGCAACAGCTCTTATCACTGGCGCAAGCTCAGGAATTGGAGCTGCTACAGCTCAATTATTTGCCTTAAAAAATTATGACTTGCTTTTATTAGGAAGAAATCTTGAGCGCTTAAAGGCGACCCAAGTAAAATGTTTAAATTTAAATTCACAAATCAAAGTCGAAATTCTATCGTTGGATTTGAAAAATTATGTTTCATCGACGGTTTTAGAGAAAATAAAATTTTTAAGTCCTGTAGAAATTTTAGTGAATAATGCAGGTCTTTATATAAACCAATCATTTGAAAAAACTTCAGATCAAATATGGGAAGAGCAATTTCAAGTGAATTTAATGGGAGCTATAAAACTCACTCGTGATTTATGGCCTCTATTTAAAAAAAACAATAAGGGATCAATTCTTAATGTATCATCAACATTAGGACTCAAACCCGCACAGAACACGTCAGCCTATTCCGCAATAAAGGCAGCCATGATCAATTGGACACTCACACTGGCGCAAGAAGGTGGACAATATAACATTCGTGCCAATTGTGTTTGCCCAGGCATTGTGGATACGCCGATCCATCAATTTCATACACTTCCATCAGCTGAAAAATCAGATATCGAAAAATCACTTGCTCAATTACAATTATTATCAAAATTAGGAACTCCTGAACAAGTTGCTGAAAGTATTTATTTTTTAGCCAGTGATTTATCTGCATGGACAACAGGTGCTGTACTCAGTATTGATGGTGGGATTAATATTAAATGAACCTAACTGCAAAGAACCAACAAAATGTCTGAAAAAATTCGCTTATCAAAATTAATGTCTGAACGTGGAATTTGCTCTCGTCGCGAAGCTGACGAATATATAGCTCAAGGTTTTGTTTCAGTTGATGGTATTATCATCAATGAGCTTGGAACAAAAGTACATCCCGATAGTAAAATTATTTTATCAGCGGAAGCGATGAAAAAACAAAATCAACTTATCACCATTATTTTAAACAAACCTATTGGGTATGTTTCGGCCCAACCAGAGCCTGGATACGAACCTGCTATTCGTTTAATCAAGCCTGAAAATCAATGGATTGAACAAAAAAATAAACAACTTAAAATGGGTGATTTAAAAAATATCGCTGTCACTGGACGTTTAGATATTGATTCGCAAGGTTTACTTTTATTTACGCAAGATGGTCGTTTAGCAAAAAAAATCATTGGTGAAAATTCAGACGTCGAAAAAGAATATATTGTGCGTGTTAAATATATGGGACCAGAAGGAAGTCTACCCGAAGCTAAACTCAAATTACTCCGACATGGCCTTGAACTTGATGGACAAAAGTTAAGACCGGCCCAAGTCGAATGGATTAATGACGATCAATTAAGATTTATTTTACGAGAAGGTAAAAAGCGTCAAATTCGTCGTATGTGTGATTTAGTTGGATTAAAAATTAGTGGACTGAAACGCGTTCGCTTAGGAAATTTAAAATTAGGAAAACTTCCCGAAGGTCAATGGCGATTTCTTGAAGATAATGAAACTATTTAATCTACATGAACCTTTTTCCAAGGACTCTCTTTCTCCATAAATGAGTGTCTTAAATTTTGCAGATAAGTAATTTCATCATGAGTAAATCCTGCCTTTAATCGCAAATCAATGTTAACAGGCTCTATACGTTTTGGTAAAATTCCACGCAATTTAGTCATTCGAGTAAAGTAATCGACTCCTGGATCAATATTTTCTAATTTACAAATTTTACGATACCACTCCGAACCAAACAAAACATGTCCGATTTCTTCATCACCAATTTTTCGCACGGCCATTTTTACACTGGGGCAATCAATCGCTTGAAGTCTTCGAAACAGCGTATCTCCAGCATCTAATCCACTGCCCTCAAGGTACCGATGCACAATCAGTATTCGATCAAGTAATGAATCTTCAGTTGATGTGGCCTCCCATAAAGCCGTGTGAACAGGCCAACTCCCCCATTTAAAACCTAACTTTTCGATTTCAATAAGACACATTTCTAAGTGATTTGCTTCTTCTAAAGTTAGTTTATACAGATTGACTTTAAATTCATCTGGAGCATCCGGAAAATCAACAAGTGTTCGTAGGCCTAACTCCATAGCTTGAAGTTCGATGCTCGCCAAATCATGGAGCATACGAGCTTGACCTTCAGATGTTGATATCCCTTTTTTAGGAGGAAGCTTTTTGGGAACTAAAAGCTCAATATCTCGTGATGGCTTTAATGGAGTTTGACCAGAAAATGATCTAATCTGGTTTAAATCCAAATTTCGAGTAAGTTCAATTTTTTTAAAGATATTTTTTTCAGCAAAAGCCCACATAAAAAACAATTATCACACTGGTCAGATCTAGACAAATTCAATATCCAGTGAATACAATATTGTAGTTACTCTTAAATTTAACTTGAAGGATACACCCATGGGAAAAGGTTGGAAAGCCGCTGGTAAAACAGAAAACGCACAAAAAAAAGGTCAAATTTTTACAAAACTCGCCCGCGAAATCGCAGTTGCCAGCAAAGCTGGTGGACCAAACCCAGACTTGAATGCTCGTTTACGAATGGCTATTGACGCTGCTAAAAAAGCCTCTTGTCCGAATGACACTATTGAAAGAGCTATTAAAAAAGGTGCCGGCTTACTTGATGATGGTAAAATTATCGAAGAGTTAACATATGAAGGATATGCACCTCATGGCGTGGGAGTTATCGTTGAATGTCAAACCGATAATAAACACAGAACCGCACCTGAAATGCGCAGCGTATTTAAAAAACATGATGGAAATTTGGGTGAAACCGGAAGCGTAGCCTGGATGTTTACTCGTGTTGGAATTATCGAAGCCTCAAAATCTGGAAAATTTGACATCGATGAAGAGGCTATCGAATCAGGGGCTGATGATGTCTCTCAAAATGACGATGGCAGCTTTGAGTTTTATACAGCGGTTGAATCACTGGACACCGTTAAAAACTCGCTGATTGGTCGCGGATGGAACATTTCGCAAGCCTTTTTAGGTTATAAATCCAATAATACAACTGAGCTAACAGCAGACCAACTTAAAGATGTCCAAGAATTTTTAACAGCGGTTGATGATCTTGATGATACTCATAAAGTTTATGCAACTGTTTAGTTAATTATTTTGATGTCAAACTAATAGCCAAGTGGTTTTTTCGTCTGACGTTCTGCGCTCTCTTGTTCAACACTTAGTCAATAATTCCACGTCTAGTAAAATAAAACTTAGTTTTGATGTGGAATAATTTTAGCAAGTTATAACTTCATAAAAATGAATTGAGGTTATAATATGAATCGCAGATCTTTTATTTCAAATTCACTTCTGATGACAGCTGTTACAGTTAAATCGTTAGAATCATTTTCACAAACGAACACATTAACTTCAGCGAATCAAGACCAATGCATACCTAATTTGGATTATATTTCTGCGGAAGCAACTGGCTTTTTAGTTTATGAACATTATCACCGCGCATCGATCCCCGTTGCAGCACTGATTAACCCTCCTCGGGGTGGAATTAAAATTAAAACCACACAATTAGACCAACCTTCACTTGATAAAGTTAAAGTTAAAAGCTTTCTTGAAAAAACGGGTTTACAACCCAATCGAATCCTTAACCATGATCATGAATTTATTGTAACTCAAGAGCAATTAGAACGAATCGCGAGTGGTGAAAAAGAAGTTAAAGTCAATGTTAAAACCCCACTCGGAAACTTTGGACATGATTTTTATTTTACAGCAACAAAATCAGCATTAATCAAAGTTAAACGTGCTAGAAATCGTGGAGCATAATATGAATCGTCGAAATTTTTTAATATTATCAGGACTGATCACTCTTCCATTCAGTCACGCTTTAAGCGCTAATGATCAATGTTTAACAGGTCTTCAAGGAATAGATGTCGAATCGAATGATTCTGCGGGGTATGAACATTTTCATCAGTTGATTCTTCCAGTCAGTGCACTCATTACCCCACCACGGTCTGGAATTAAACTTTTAACAAGCACTGTTGATCAAGGATCTTTTAATGATTCTGATATGAAAACTTTTGCTAAAACCCTAAATATGAATAGTGATGCTTTACGTACACATAATCACGAAGTCTTTATAACTTATGAAGAACTTAAAAGCATTGCAAGCGGAACTAAAAATGTTGAAATTAAAGTCTACGCTCGAAGCAATAAACAATATGTGCATAATTTCTTAATCACAGCTCCTCCGTCAACACTTTCGATGATAAAAAAATATGGAACTTAATATGAAACTCAGTTTTAAGAAAAATTTTATTCATTTTTTATTTATACAAATATTAATGATGTTTTTCTTATCCGTGAGTCAGGCTTATATTATAGCGGTGCCAAGCCATCAGCTCAACATAAAATACGATCAACCGACTCGAATTTTTTTATCTGGTCGAGGTACTAATTTGGGGCTGCAACTTCAATTGGCCTCGCTATCTCGAGCAAAAATGTATCAACAAAATTTTCCATTAGATCAATTAGTGATGATCACTGTTATAGAAAACTCAAAGCATGAGCAGTTTTTAAAAAAATCCGGATGGACAATTATTAAAAACAATACAGAAATTCTAGAAACAAAAACAGTTCTTCATGAAGTTAAAAAATTTTCTCAAATAAAATCTTTTGAGATATTTGGACATAGCTCTGCAATACGCGGTTTTCAAACTGATGGTGATTATTATAAATCGATTCGTTTTGATCCACGCGAACCAGAAGTTGCGACACTAAAATCTCACTTTGCTCCTGGAGCGTACGCAGTTTTATTAGGATGTAATTCTGGTTGGTCAATAGCCCAAAAGTTGGCTAAAGAATGGAACATTGCAGTTGCTGGGTCCTTTTCAGAGTCTCATTTTGAACGGCTCCATTCAGACGGAAGATATTATGTTGAAAAAGACTCTGAAGCTCCAAACTCTCGCTGGGCCGAAAACAACACTTTTTTAGATAGTAACTGTGATTACGGTGGTTGTACACGTTTACGTCCTAATAACAGACGCTACATTGGATGGTGGGGCGATTTCAACGGCCCATTGGTTGGGCATTTTAAGTTTTTTTGTCACCTGAACACTCAAGAATGTCAAAAAAGAATGGCTCACTCACTTTATGGATTTGTAGCACAAACTCAACTGACAATTCACTCCAATTTAAATGATTTTAGAAAAGTTGCGATGGAGTATTTATGTCCTGTATCCAGAGATCGCGTCTCAACAAAAAAATGTTATGAAAATTTAGCTCAGCTTGAAACTTCAAGTGGAAATAAAACAGTCCATTTTATAGAAAAAAATGAACAACTTGTCTGTGATCTTAAGAGTTGCCAAGCCAAAATTAAATGCGACTTCGAAAACGAAAACCACAGTTGCACAATTACAGATAGAGTATCTCAAAACTCAACAACATTAGCTGATGAATATTTACACTTAATCAATGGTTTTAAAACTCTACAAAAAGATGGATTTTAGAATGATCAATCGGTTGATTTGTTTTTTATTATTATTATTTGTTTTTTTTCAGATCCAACAAAGTCATGCTGAAGACGGACTTGCATTGACTGATTCTGAAAAACTCTCAACACTTGAATCGCATGGATTTGCTCTTTCAAATCTTATATTACAAACTCCTCAAGTTGAACCTCTCAATAATTCGAAACTCACTCAACTTCCAAAAATTAAATTTGTTTTTGAAAATTTAACCAACGAACTCTTACAATTGGCTCCAGAAAAAAAAGAAATTGCTTTTGATTTAGATTATTTAACAAGTCCATATGCACGTTTTGTTCTGGTTGGAATTATTAACCGTATGGATAGAGGTTATAAATCTCAAAATCGTTGCGGAGAACTGAGATTTATCTATCGTCTTGCTTACGATATTCAAATTCATGGAAAAACTATTCGCTCACGTTTACCAATGACGATCAACACAATATTTCGCGGTGGTATTTCGAGTGATTCAAATCATTGTCAACAATTAGCTGCCACATGGAAAAAAATGAATAATTTAACCACAGTGTCAGATTGGAAAAACAATGGTCCATTAAGTTCTACTTTTTTCAATTATCAAAATATTGAATCGATAGAGTTTAATGTACAAGCCTCACGCGAGGGATCTGAAAATAAAGAAAATTTCGGCGGTAACGCAAAATACCTCATGAAGGTTTATGATTGGGTTAACGACAAATTCGAAGAAGGCACTCTCGAAAATCAAATTGATCGCCAAAAAATTGTGAGTAATCCATTATTATTAAAAGAACTCAAAAGCTGGATATTGCAACCTCTCAATTTAAAGGCCTTAGATCAGGGAACACTCGTCGTACCTAAAAAATTTTTAGCTAAACGCGCTATAACTATAGCCCCAGGAGGACTTGCTCGATCTGCAAATAGACCTTACTACGAATTATTTAAATCAGAAGATTTAAATAATATTTCATATCTTACTTTTGAACAAATTAAATCTCAAAATGGGTTAATTCGCAGACTCAATGATACAACATGCACTGGATGCCATCAATCAAGAGCAATTGGTGGTTTTCATTTTACAGGGCTTGATCCTGTTGATAAGTATCCAGGAAATTCTGTTTTTTTAGCCGGCTCACCGCACTTTTTAGGAGATCTGCCACGTAGAAAATCCATTCAAAACGATCTCATAAAAGGAATTCCTACAATTGATTATTCTCGTGGATTTGCAACTCGCCCACAACTTCGCCGTTCTCAAGAGCTTCTCGGCTCGGGCAATCTCAATGGCTGGGGAGCTCACTGTTCAACTGGAAAAGATCCTTCTTTTAAGTCTTGGTCATGTGCTGAAGGCTTTGTTTGCAAACAACTCTTGGACACTCAAGACGACTCCGGAATGGGCATTTGTATACACTCCCAACAAAAAATCGGTGATCCTTGTGAGTTTGGTACTGTTAAAAATTTATCATTCGGAGTGGATCATTTTCAAAGAACGAACAATCGTGAAATTATAGACCTCGATAAAAAACAAACAAAATGCTCTCCACAGAGTCAAGATAAAGGCACACTCACTGGTGGTTTTCTCAATGGAAATTTACGAACATTATCTTGTGGAACAGGGCATTCTGTTGATGATGGTTTACCTCCAGAAGCGAGTTGTGGTCCCCTTCCCGCAGCGAGACCAGGATTTAATGCTTGTGTAGGTAAAAAGAATTTTGATGAGTGTTTAAAAGAGTTTTCTATTGGTGTTGGGCTACGGGGCTGTGATCAAAAAAACCCATGTCGAGATGATTACATTTGCGCCGTCGGTTTTAACAAAAATCGAGGCATATGCGCACCTCCGTATTTTTTATTTCAAATGAGAGTCGATGGGCATCCTAAAAAAATAAGAAAATAATTTAATTTATAAATTATTTTCGAGACGCTAATTTTCTTTTTGATTTAGAGCTCTTTTTAGATTTTTTACTTGGTTTTTCACAGCGTGGAAGATCAAAATCAGAAGCGGCTCTAACCTCACCAATCTCGCAGTCATTTAAGTTAATTTTTGAGTAAAAAATTTCTTTTTTGTCTTTTTTAAAAGGAATTAAAGTATTTTTATACTCATCAATATAAAACTTGTATTGAGATAAATCTCCAAAAGGCAAAAGCTTATCATAAGACCATAAACAAATTTTCTGGCCTAAATCATTCACGACAACAACATTATCTTCGATGATGACACTATTTCTTAATGTTCCAAAAATACGCTTACTCGAACGAGTTAAAAATCGATCTTCATCCATAATCGTACATGTTTTTGGTGCATCCTTAACTTTACGCAAACGTATACGTCCGGCTTCAGCTGAAGAAATAAACAATATTAGAGACAAACTTAATAATAAAAACTTCACTCTTAAATGCTAGGTACTATTTTTTAGAAAGTAAATAATTAAATGCCGTCGCATAATATTTAATTTGCTTGATCATAGAGAAAAGCCCATTTGTACGGCTGGGCGATAGTCCTGAATTTAATCCAATTTCATTTAAAAAAAGAGGCTCAAATCTCATAATCTCTTCTGGTGTGTTATCGTTAAACACACTGACTGTGAGTGCGACTAACCCCTTAACAATGACTGCATCACTATCACCTTGAATTTTAACTCGCCCATCGATCAGTTCAGCTTTAATCCAAACTTGCGACTGACACCCTTTAATTTTTAAATCATCAGTTTTAAACTCGTCACTCAAACCAGGCCATTCTTTTCCGAGTTGAATAATTTTTTCATATTTTTGCTCCCAATCTTTTATATGAGCAAACTGTTTAACAATATTTTGGGCTTTTATTTCGATAGACATGAAAAGGACTCTAACACCATTTTTTCTAATTTCAAACCCTGAAGACCAATAATTTCTTTAAAGCTATGTCGATTTTGTGATTTTACTAGCTCATAACACGAAATATAGAATTGCTCTGGATCAACATAACCGTTCCAATATTTTTTATATTCATTCACTGTCAAAGCTGTTTTGTTTAATTCATTTTTTTTAAATTCACGTTTATTTAAATAATCAAGTTGATCAGATAAATCACGTGGTGAAAAATCTTTCATTACCAAACAATCTTCAGCCAATGCCATTTCAACATAACTCAAATAATCTTTTAAAACATCCCAGAAATTCAAACCTTTTACACCGTAATCACTTCGGCAAAAGAACGTTGTACAAACAACGCCTCGATATTTCCAAATTGAACAATGATTTAAATTTCGATCATAATACTGACAAAGCAAATGAGCATCATTTCCAAAATCTGCTTTTTTTTTATTTAAAAATTGAGCCTGATACTTAAAACTCGGAAAAATTCCAATTGGTAATATGAAGTTTCTGTGAGCAATAAGTTCTAATATAATTTCATAGCCTTGTATTTTTTCACTCAAAATGCCACCGACTGCATAATTCGGCAAAAAGGGTATAAATGTACAGCACTTCAATTGCGGGTTGTAAGTGTATTCAAAACGTTGATCTCTTGCTCTTAAACAATTATGACAAGTCGCTTTTGTTTCTTTAACAGGTAAATTTAATATTTGTCGATTAATGATGTTATAATACAAATCTGGCAAACTTTTTTTTAATGACATTTTTCCTCTAAAAACTGCATATAGTCCCAAGTTTGATTATTTAAAGGCCATGATGCTAACCATTGAAAATCTGAACAGTCTTTAAAAAATGGAAAACTGATTGCAGAGAAAGCATCAATTTTATAGCTATCTTCATTCATGATATAACTCGCACTCAGTTTAAATAAAATATTTAAATTATCCTGACTCATTTGTTTTTTCTGAACAAGATCTATTCCAACTTCAATTGGAGTCGCAAACCCCACCTGACCAGCCAATAATGCCTGTCCCCGTTTAAACGGTAAAATATTTGATGCTGAATACAATTGATGAATGTATGTATGAGTTTCTATTTTAAGTGTTTTTAATTCAGATGCTGCAATACTATAAGTAAAAACATCTTTTTCACCATTATCACCAAACATAATAACCTTAGAAGGGTTATATTTCTTAACGAGCTCACGAATAGTTCTGTTTTTATGGCCTTCGTCCTGAATTGATTGTCTTAAAATCAATTCACCTTTTGGAAAATGATTATTATTCAACAGCGCTTGATGAGATATTCTCATTGGCTCTAAACCTAAAATTTCTTTTGGAGCATTACTTAAGTAAAATACTTTTGTTCGATCTGGATTTTCATTCACGAGCAACTGATATAAATTAGCCATCCCCGCAAATGGAGTATTGGTATCTGCTGCACGTAAAACCACAAATGGCGTTAACACTTCAGAAACTTTAATCGTATCATCAATATCACTGATAATTAAAATCGGTCGTTGATCATAAACTGCAGCTGCATAAGCCAAATCGGCAAATAAAAATGTACAAAAAATAAGTGTTAGTATTGATAAAATAATTTTTGAGCTTTTTTGAATAATTTTTTTCATATTCAAAACAACTAGCACGCCATAAGCCAATCGGACTCACCAAACTCAGTGTCTCAAAACGAACAGGTTGATTTTTACGCGATTTATAGGCTCCAGTATCTCGACCAGTGTTTTAAGTTTTGACACCTTATTACAAGCAATGTCACCCCTAAATGCCCAATGAGCTAAAACCAACTTATTCGTTTTGAATGACTTAGAAAGACACACTCTTTGGCCTTGTTTTTTCATTATCTTTAAATAAGACAATCAACCTCAACGAAGGAGCTGGCGTATGAAAACAATTATCGCATACACAATTTTAATCAGTGTGATCTTTAACACAACAGTTTCTTTCGCGGCCTCAAAAACATGGAGTTTCACTTACAAACCTAAAAACAAGTTAAGCTTTCAGATTAAAAAAACAGCAGAATCGAAAGAAATTGCCTTCAAATTAGCGGCAAAAGAATGTTTTAATCAGCTCACCCAAGGAGTTTATCCTGGAGAATCAGCCGGTTTAGATTATATTGATGTTTGCGCTAATCCAAAAATGTAGTTAATATTTCTCTATGGGAATATTAAAAAAAATATCTGACATTTTATTAGGTAAAGATCCTGAAATCTTTGATGACAAAGGATCAGTGCAACACAAACTTCCAAAAAGAAAATGGGACGACTGGCAAAACCGTTATATCAAAGGAAATGATTATAATTGGCGTACGCACAAAGGTACAGATGCCGGATTATCAGCGAATGCCTCACCTACAAATAAAAATAATTAATTTAATTTATCTTGCCACTCAGCTATTTTGTTTAATGCCTGAAGTGGTGATATCTGAGAAATAGACAACTTACGAAGCTCTTGAAAAAGAGCTTCTTTTTTTTCGTCCACTGGATTGTGAATTGTCTCAAATAATGATAACTGATTTTCATTTTTTAAAGTCTTGTGGCTTTCAGAGCTTAAAGAACTCATAACCACTTCACTTTGCTCCAATTGACTCAACAATAATTTAGCACGATCAGTAATTGATCTAGGTAATCCAGCTATTTCTGCAACATGCACTCCATAACTTTGCCCGGCTGGACCTTCAGATAGAATATGTAAAAACTCAATTGTTTTATTTTTTTCATGAATTTTCATATGCACATTTTTAAGTTGATTAAACATTTTATCTAAACTTGTTAACTCATGGTAATGAGTTGCAAATAAAACATGTGCTTTAATATTTTTTAAAATATGTTCTAAAATCGATTGAGCTAAACATAACCCATCATACGTCGCAGTTCCACGCCCCACTTCGTCTAAAATTAACAATGACTGGTCAGTTGCTTGCTCAAGCATTTGAGCCGTTTCAGTCATTTCAACCATAAAAGTTGATAACCCTTCGCTCAACTGATCACTGGCACCAATCCGCGTGAAGATCGCATCATACAAAGGTAAAAACGCTTCGGTAGCTGGTACGTAAGAGCCCATTTGAGCCATTAAAGTCGTTAATGCCACTTGACGCATCAACGTTGACTTACCAGCCATATTAGGACCTGTGATTAAGTAACCATGACTTCGATTTAATTGAATCGTATTAGGAACAAATTTCCCACGGTGAAATTGTTCAACAACAGGATGTCTCGACTGCTTAAGAATAAGCGAATGATCAGAGGTAAACTGAGGTCTGCAATAACTTTCCTCTAAACTTAACCATGCTAACGAAGTGAGAACATCAACTTCACTACAATAAGTTGATAACAATAAAATCTCACTGGCTGTCGACAACACCTCCGCACGAAGATTTTCAAATATTTCATATTCTAATTCATTGCGTTTTGTCTGAGCAGATAAAACCTTTTTTTCAAGTTCAATGAGCTCATCAGTACAAAATCTTTCGGCATTAGCTAATGTTTGTTTCCTTTGATATCGAGTTGGCACTTTATCTTTATGTAAATGAGTAATTTCGATGTAGTAACCAAAAACATTATTATATCTGATTTTTAATGAATTAATTCCTGTTAACTCTTTTTCTTGTGCTTCAAGTTTTTCAATATGAGACTGTGCATTCGTAGATAAATCAATAAGTTCATCTAACACCGAAGATACATTTTTTTGAATAATGTGTCCCTGCTTCACAGATAAAGAAGAGTCCTCTAAAATACTTTTCTGCAATTTAGAAATTAATTGACCAATCTGACTCACATCAATTTTAAAATGAAGTATATTTTGAGATCGATTAAATGCTTCAAGTGCATAATTAAGTGAATTGGCTAAAGACAACAAATCTCGCGCATTACATTGAGGTAAAGCAATTTTAGCCAGACGTCGTTCAATATCACCCATTCCAGAGAGTATTTCACGAATTTTTTTTAAACTCAGCATATCCTCTCGAAAATGAGTCACGAAATTGAGTCTATTTTCAATAGTCGATTTATTTCGTAGCGGGAATGTCAGCCACTGCCTTAATAAACGTGTCCCCGATGATGTTTTTGTTCGATTAATGGCTTGAAATAAACTTCCTTGCTCTTGCCCTCTGTAATTAGAAAATACCTCTAAATGACGTATCGTTTGCTGCGATAGATTCAAACGATGTTCAATATTTTTTTGAACAAAAGGTTTTAAAACCTGTTTGATTTTACTATCTGCTAAAGAACAAATATATTGATACAACAAAGATGCAGATGCAGGAACGTTTTCTAAATTTAAATTTTGATCCAAATTACAATCGAATTCAGTGATCAAACTCAATGTCTCTTTAAGAGTTTTAATATGTGTTTCGGGAAATTTACGAGCATCAATCACAATTTCTGCAACTGGTAAAATTTGAATTAATTTAATTTGAGATTTAAGATCATGAATCAAAAAATAAAATGCTTCACCAGTTGTTGTATCAGCGAAGCTAATTGATTCTTCATCAAGTGCCGCCATGTAATGCGATTGACTCGGTTCTAGAGTATCTGAATCATAAACCATTCCTGGAGTTAAAATTCTTGTGACAGCCCTTTTAACTAAACCTTTGGCAAACTTTGCATCTTCGATTTGATCGCAAATGGCGACCTTCAGCCCTGCAGCTAACAACTTATTAATTGGACCACCGATAGAGTGATAAGGAACACCACACATTGGCGTTTGATCTTCTGACTTTTTATTACGTTGAGTGAGTGTAATACCTAAAAGAGGGGCTGCTTTGACAGCGTCATCATAAAACATTTCAAAAAAATCACCCATTCTAAAAAGCAATATTTTATCAGAGTGGAGTGATTTTATATCCCAATACTGCTTCATAAGTGGTGTCAATTCAGCGCTATTTTTTGCCATACGATAGTTAAAAATCACCTCTGACAAGGTTGCAACTTAAATTCATCGTGGATCGATAGGATTACGCAGTGCTTAGGCTCAGAATACAACTCAAAAGCTTCTTTATTAAGCAAGATTAAGAAGCTTTTGAATTTCGAGCGTAAAATTCCGCCTGTGAGTTTGGAATTGAAATTTTTAAGCAGGTATGAGGCTTTTCGAAATCAAAAAATATTTTTCCATTATGTGTGTGAACAATTCTTTGAGAAATACTTAAACCCAAACCTGTACCACCGGTAGAGCTTTTTGTGGTTACAAAAGCTTCCATAACTTTAGACTTTAACTCCTCAGGAATACCAGGACCACTGTCTGAAATTTGAATCTCTAGTTGATCACGACCTTTAACTAAACTCATTTTGATCCACTTAACGTCTAAATTTTTAATAGCATCAAAGGAGTTATTGAGTGCATTTAATAAAACTTGTGACATTTGAACTGGTCTACATTCAACAATAAAATCTTTTTGAACAGTTTGATCATCAAAAAAAACATCAAACATGATTTGGTTCTTACGAAAACGATCCTGACAAAATAAAATTGTGTCTTTAACTAATTCTTTTATACTTATCTTTATAAAATCTTCATTATCTGTATTCTGTGTAAACGATTTTAATCCTTTAATAATCATCGCTATTCTGTGTACGGTTTGAGTCACAACATCAACATCAGGTTTCAATTTAGCTGCGACATCAGGTGCCGCTAATCTATTGAGTTTCATTAAAATAACTTCATTTTTACTTGATATAATTGCCAATGGATTATTAATTTCATGAGCGACACCCGCAGCCATTTCACCTAGCGAAGCCATTTTTTCGCGCTCTTGAAGTTTATGTTTTTGCTGCTCTAATTCTTTTTGTGCATTTTTTAATTCGTGAATATCTAAACTTGTCACAATAATCGGGGCATCAACATGATTATCAGTGCGATTAAAAAATATGATATGTTCCTTAGAACCATTCGGCGTTGGCAATACATTTTCAAAAGAGTAATTCAATAAATTTGAACTTTTAAATCCGGCATACTCGTGAGCAAACTTAGGATCTAAACCAATCTCAAAAATATTTCTCCCTTTTAAATTATGCACTTTTCCTAATATCTGAGTTTTTAAATATTTATTTGTTCGAACATACACATCTTGTTTTAAAATAGACAATCCACCAGGAAAAGTATCAATAATTGTTTGCAGTTCAAGATTATTTTCTTTAAGTAATTTCCAGTTTTTATACAAAGTGTTTCTTTGGATCACTAAAAACCCAACAAATGAAAATAACAAAAATATACCCATAACGTTATCAGTTTGAGTTTGAGATAAGTTTAATAACAAAAATGATGACCCCATCAAAATGTTAAATTGAAATATATAAAAATCAACTTTGGAAACTGATAAACTAAAAATTGCGGAAGCATGAAGTGACGCAATGATAATCGTTGAAATTGAAATTAAATAAGTTGCTTGATGATTAATTAATGCAAAATGATTAAACAAAACACTCCAACATAGACTGTTAATAAATATATTAACAGTATGCATGGTTCTAAAAAATTTATTTGAAAGTTGACTTCGAAATAAATAAACACGCACTCCGATAGTTAACAGGAGTGTTGCTATTACTGAATATGTAAAAAAAGTAAATTCACCGCTTAATGTCGCGCAATATGAGCCGTATACAGCTATTGTTAAAAGAGTACTCAAAGAAGCAGAAACTGATTTCTCTTTTAATTCTTGAACGATATGGCTTTCGAAAAAATCGTTATTAAAATTCATAAAGCCCACATCGGCTCATTTTTACACTTATTTAACTCGACTCGACTTCAATAAATATAATTTAATTTTTTTAGGTAGAAATACTCAATTTTTTGATCAGTTTTTGATAAATGCCGTCAAATCCGCCGTTAGACATAATTAAAATAACATCCTTAGGTCTGGCATTTTCAAATAAATAATCAACTATATCCGACGCAGTTTTAAAGACATGAGCTTTTTTACTTTTATTTTTTAAATCACGAACTAATTCTTCAGAAGAAAAGCGATTTTCTTCTGAAATTTTACCTTGGTCAAAAGCCTCAGCTAAAATGACTTCATGGCATTCAGAAAATGCATCAACATAATCTTTTTGAAAGATTTTTCGTCTTGATGTGGCTGATCTTGGCTCAAAAACTGAAAACACTTTACGTTGGTTATACTTATTTTGAATGGCCAACACTGTCTCTTTAACTGCTGTTGGATGATGTGCAAAATCCTCGATTATTAAAATTTGATTTGGTTCACCAATAATTTCCTGACGTCTTTTTACACCTGAAAAAGTTGATAAACCTTTCATCACTCCATCAAGTGAAATTTGATTCAAATAACATTGAACGACAACTGCTGTCGCATTTAATATATTATACCGACCTGTCATCGTAGTCACAAACTGCGAGAGTTTTTCAAATTGTCCTTCATTTTTACAAAACACACTGAATTTAGTATAAGCTTCTGTTTCCTCATCAATCTGACACATATAATTATTGGCCGATGAAAACCCATATGAAAATTTATTTTTAATGTTACACGCAGTAGAGACATCAACGACACGTTCATCGTCTCCCCAATAAACTAAACTCCCATCTTCTGGAATCATTTTCATCAATCGCAGAAATGCATTTTTCACAGCTTGGAAATCAGCATAAATATCAGCATGATCAAACTCGACAGAAGTCAAAATGACATTTTTAGGTTTGTAATGAACAAACTTAGGAACTTTATCAAAATATGCAGTATCATACTCATCACCTTCGATGACAAAAATGCGACCTTCTGCATTTCGAAAACTTTGAGAAAAATTTTTAGGAATACCACCAATTAAAAAACCAGGCTTTTGACCCGCTTGATCTAACACCCAAGAAAGTAATGAAGTTGTTGTTGTTTTTCCATGAGTTCCAGCAACAACATAAGAAATTTTATCATCAATAATAAACTCCCCCATGGCTTGCGGTAACGAACAAAACGGAATATTTAATCGACTTAACTCAATGGCTTCTTCATTTGCCGCTGAAATGACATTACCAACAATTACAAAATCAGGTATTGGATTTAAATTTTCTTTTTTATATGGAGTTAAAATTTTAATTCCCATACTTTCGATCTGAGTCGACATTGGTGGATATGGATTAGAGTCACTTCCGGTCACTTTAAATCCTTTATCCTTAAGAAGCCCTGCTAATGATGCCATTGCTGTACCACAGATACCCATTAAATGAACGTGAGCCCCGAATTTAATTTTTTTTAAACTTGATTGATTTTGATTCGACATAATTCTTCCTTAAATTATATGAAGTTATTTTTTGTAATTATATATTGCGCCTAAGTGCTTCAAAAATCCAAGAGTGAATTTGTGGACGGAGTGATACATAACCACGATTTGACCGACCATAATTGACTCGATTACTTAATGCCAACACGAGCAAATCATGAACAGGATCATACCAAAATGATGTTCCTGTAAATCCCGTATGTCCTATTGAGTGAACTGAAAAAAACGGTCCACAACTCGCATTTTCTACTGATGGCATCATATAGCCTAAAGCCCAATCGCCGACTTCTCGTGGAATCGCTCTTTGTGCAAATAAATGTGCCGTTTTCTGTTTAACTTTGTATTTAGCAATACCATGAAGTTGCGATCTGATATTTAAACCAAAAGCGGCTACATCGTCTATTGAACCAAAAAGCCCTGCATGTGAAGAAACACCACCAAGAGCCCAGGTGTTTTCGTCATGAACTTGCCCCCGCATCACTTTTTTTCTGAATTCACACTCTTCCGTAGGTGCATAATGAGCTGTGGGATAATACGGTTCATTATTAAGATGAAAATTTAATGTTGTTGTTGGGTAAAAATCATTTTTTGTTTCATTCCAAACATCGAGTAAGTTTTTTTTGTAAAAAACTTCTAATAAATAACCCAAAACCATAAACCCCAAATCAGAGTATACTGATTTATCACTCACTTTAAGTTCAGTGCTATTGATTTGGTTATACAACCATTTTCGCTTCTCTAACCAGCCAGAATTTAAATTTATTGTTTTATAAAAAGGCATCCACCAATCAAGTCCCGATGTATGAGTTAACAAGCTCGAGATCTTCATATCAGCAAATTTAAAATCTGGTAAAAAATGAATGACTTTTGAATCTAAATTCCACAATCCTTGATCAAATGCTTTCATCATGGCTTGCTGAGTAAAAATCACTTTTGTTAAAGACGCCAAGTCATATAAAGGAAATGTATGACCAACTTGCACATCGCAGATCATTCGTCCTTGGTGATAAGCACGTACAACAACACCTGGTGTTACATCAAGAATGGCTTTTTGCAGTTTCTCAGTTAAGGCTCGCTCTAAACTATTAAGTCTCATATGGTGAATACACTATCATACGACCTGACTTGCCACAAGTTAGCGTTGCAGGTGTATTCAAAAAAAGTGGCCGCTGAATATCTCCATGACCAGATTGCAAACCTGTAAAAACTGGAATCTTTAATGTACAAGCAAAATCAACTAAAGTTTCAGGGACTAAATTTTGACCATTGGGTTCCAAACAATCAGTAAAATCACCAAAAACTAACGCTGAAACAGACTTCAAAACACCCGACTGTTTCAAATGGTTTAAAAAACGATCAACCTTATACCCACGTTCACCAATATCTTCAAAAAAAAGAATGATCGATTTATCTTGAGTTTTGCGCAGACTGAGCTCTGTCCCAATCGACAAAACAAATGTGGTTAAATTTCCACCGCGAACAACCCCGTTAATCGTTTTAGATGATAAAGCTCTTTTATTTAAAGGGGTTAGATTATTATATTCAAATACTTCTTGAGAGCCCTGAAGCGAAGCCATCAACTCGGTTTCAACATGTTTATCAATTTTTCCCTGACCAATCCGATCAAGCAAAGAGGCATGGAGTGATGGCCATTTCCACTCCTGATTTATAAAGTGATGTAAACTCGTGATATCACTTAATCCAATAAGTAATTTAGGCTGAACACTTTTGGGCAGCTTAACTTTCATTAAATCCGGCCATAAACGAAAACTCCCGTAACCTCCGCGTAAACACCAAACGGCTTTAGATTTTCGATCTAACAAAGCATTTTTAAGTTTTTTAAATCTATACGAATCCGTCTGCGCTAAAAACTTTTGTGGTTTTAAAATATCCTTATCATACCGAGCTTTATATCCTTGTTTTTCAAGCCATTGAACAGCAAGTTCCAAATGTTTTTCAGAGCAAGCTGATGCCGGCGCAACAATATCAATAACATCACCATGACTTAAAGGCATCACTCTTTTATAAAAAGTTGATTTAGATTTTCTCATATTTTTTAATTCTTCTTTCAATCGCCTTCAAATAACGATCACCTGAGAAAAGGTGGTTTAAATCCTTTTCAGTAAAATATTTTGAATATGCAATATTATTCAAAAAAACATCTTTTAAATGCTCACCTTTTTTTAAACTTAACGCTGCTGATTGAACAATTTCATAAGCTTTTTCACGAGACAATTTATGTCGATCAACTAAATGCAATAAAACATGAGAACTATAGAGTACTCCCCCCAGCAAATGCGTGTTTTCCAACATTCGTTGCTGATCAATATACAATGAACTTAATAAGTTTTTCATACGACGAATCATATAATGAATCACAGTAAAGCTATCCTGAAAAATAACACGTTCATTTGATGAGTGCGATATATCACGCTCATGCCACAAAGGTATATTTTCCATAGATGTCCAAGCGTATCCTTTAACAAGTCTAGCCAGACCAGTTATGTTTTCAGCACTAATTGGATTTTTTTTATGTGGCATAGCTGAAGATCCTTTTTGTCCTACACTAAACCCTTCAATAACTTCAGAAACCTCACTTCTCTGTAGATGACGAAGCTCAATGGCCAAGCGTTCTAAAGCAGATGCAAAAAATGCTAATGACATAAAAACTTCGGCGTGTCGATCTCGAGGAATCACTTGCGTAGCAAATGGCTCCACTTGAAGTTTTAATTTTTGAGCAACGAGGCTTTCAACTTCTAAATCCATTGCAGATGACGTCCCCACAGCTCCAGATAATTTGCAAATTTTAAACTGTTCATGCGCTGTATGAATTCTTTTTTCGGCGCGATTTATTTCAGATAAAAATCCGGCCATTTTAAAACCAAATGTAGTTATTTCAGCAAAAATACCATGAGTTCGTCCCGGACACACAGTCAATTGATGTTTTTTAATCAATTTCTTTAATTCCGCTTTTAATAATTTAATTTCAGATTCTAAAATCAAAAATGCATCTGACATTTGCAAACTGAGAGCTGTATCTAAAACATCCGACGAGGTCAATCCATAGTGAATATATTTACCACTTTGACCAACGGTTTCAGCTATTTGACTGACAAAAGCAATCACATCGTGTTTCGTTGTTTTTTCAATTTCTAATATTCGTTTTACATTAATTCGACTTTTATTTTTAATATCTAAGTATGCTCGACGCGGAATGATTTTTTTCATAGCTTGAATTTCTGCGACCGCTTTTTCTACAAGAAGCATGTATTCAAATCGAGAAGATTCATGAAAAACTTTATTCATTTCATCAGTTTGATATCGTGAAATCATAAACAACCCTTATGCTTTATGAACTTTACTGATTTTTTGTTGAAGCAAACTAAAAAAATCAAATGTTCTTTTTTCAGAAAACATATAAAAATTTGGAAACTCTGATACAAATTTCAAATGTTTTAATTTTTTATTAATACAACTCCCTAAATCAACAGCATCTTCAAAAACACCTTGAGATGATAATGTCAAAAACTGGAGGCGACGCTCAATTTTATTTTTTATTCTATTTTGAAATTCAATCAAAAATTGATTATTTAACTTTTGATGATCAGGAACCACTGCCCAGACAAACAGTTTCTCTTTTTTAGGTTGAATAAAAAATAAATTATCAAACAACGAATCGTAATTTGTTGAATCAAGACACCAAAAGTCATCATCAGCTAAATTTTGCGAGCATGTAAACTGAAAACACTGCCAGACTAAATCATCAGGCTTTTCATATTGAAATTGATTAAATCCAAGAGTTTGTAAAAATTTAACACTACTTTCTGAGGACTCTACAAATAAATGATCAAATGTACGCACAGCTTGATTTTGTAATTCTAAATTAATTTTTTTTTTGGCATTCATTTTTAAATCTAAAACATCTTTTGAATGAATAACATCAACAGGATCAATAAAGTTTTGAAGTTGAAACTTTTGCTTAATCATTGTTTTAGACAATAACGAACGTGAAAAAAAACGATCTGGATAAATATAACGTTCAATTTTTCGATTAAACCACTTAATCACTTTTTGTTCCGATTTAATCTTTGTCATGAGTGGACCAGATAACAAGTATTGCTCATCTAATGGAGCAAAAACAGCAATTTGACTTTGATTAATAATCAAATAAGAAATTTCCATCCCTAATGATCGAAAATATGAATGATATTTTAAAGTATTCGAACTTGAAGCTAATACCAAAGCGCTTAACATGTAAAAAATTAAACCAGTTGATCGAGACAACGACAATATATAATATCTGACGCCGCTAGACTAAAGTTATAGCTCAAAACTCCCTCTTAACCTTACAACGTTTATAAGGCATAATTTTATACATCATGAAGTTATGTTTTCAGATTGTGCTTATTGCAGTTTTATTAATCAATTTTAACTCGCATCTTGCTTGCGCACAATCTGCCGAAACAGATGAATCCTTTGATCCTTTTTCTGACTATAATGAATTCGAACAAGAATCTGAAGAAGAAGCAGATATTAATTTTTTAAGAAATGGGCGTTACTTAACAATGGCCATGGTTGGTGGATACCGCGGGTTCACAGGCGGTTTTAATCAGGGCTATACAGGAGCACCTGATTACGGTGTCCAGTTTAATTATTTCTTTGATTTAAATTTAGCATTATCTTTCGGATACACAACAGGCGATCATAATGTTTACTTTGAAAGTTATAATGAAGTCACAAGTGCACGCCAACTCGCCTATTCTGGAAACGTAAATATTCAAGTGATCGATATTCACCTCAAATACTATTTTAACACAGATAATGTCACCAAAGGATTAGCCGATCTTAATCCGTATATGATTGCTGGAACTGGATTTTACACTCGCACATACAGTTTAGACCAGAGCTTGGAATTTGACCCCGACAAAGTTTTTGGATTTAAAACGGGTTTAGGTCTTGAAATTCCACTCGTTCGCAGAAATTTTTATCTTGGATTTCAAGCCATTTACAATTACGTGCAGTTTCCTGACGAGAACAAAGATAGTATCGAAGAGACAACAGGATCTTCAAGAATACGACCACTGCTTTATGGCGATATTTACGAAATTCAAACAATTTTAGGTGTTAACTTTTAATTAAATACACTAATTGCAAAACAATCCCTAAACCTATAACAAGTGGCGCAATCCACTTCATTATAAAAATCCAATAATTAATCAAAGCATAACTTGCTTCTGAATTTTGTCTTAAAAATGAATTTTTTTGGTCTGCACTCGATAAGTACTTAAAAAATAAATAAATCATCCCCAAACTTGAAATAGGCAATAAATAATTAATTAGAAATGAATCAATATTCTCAATCAGTGTCTGTTGAAAAAATCGAACATTTTTCAATCCAGAACCAGAAAATGCAGGAACTAATGTAATTCCAAGAATAACAACAATAATAAGCCACGTTGAAGATTTACGATCTTTTTTAATAAACCTCTCAGAGTAGTTTGAAATTAATGTTTCCAACAATCCAATGCTTGCATTTAATGCAGCTATCCACAAACATAAAAAAAACATTAAACCAAAAAACGCACCAAACTTAAATTGCATAAACAATCGCGGTAATGATTCAAATAATAAACTCGGATCAGTTAAAGGTTTTTCTCCTATTGAAAATGCAATTGGAAAAACAAGTAATACTGACAACAACGAAATAGCAACATCAACCAACATCACTCGAAAACCAACTTTAGGCAAATGATCATCAGTTTTAAAATAAGACCCAAACGTAACTAAAACTCCCATTCCAATAGACAAAGTAAAACACATATGACCGATAGCATGACCAAGTGATTTTAAATTGAGTTTCGAAAAATCAGGATAAAAAATAAACCGCAACACTTCAGGTGTTGAGTCTAACGAAAGTGATCGAATCAACAAAATGACAAACAAAAACACAAAAACTGGGATAATGTAGGTTGTTAAAATTTTTTCAAAACGATCAGTCACTCTCTGGTCAATAATAAAACCCGCAACAATAAGATGAACCGATGCTAATGCAAACTGTAGCCAACCGTTATCAGTTAATACTTTGATATTTAAATGTGAAATATAATCAGAAGTATCATTTCTAAAAATTCCAACTAAAAATTGCGTAATATAGTGCAAAACCCAACCACTAATCACAGAGTAATAAGACAATATAACTGTTGTAATCAACAGTGTTAACATTGAAATCCAAAAGTAGGGCTTTTTATGTGATACAGAAATTCTTTCTGTGATTTTCAACAAACTAGCTTCTGCTGTTCGACCTAAAATGAGTTCAGCAATTAAAATAGATAGTCCAACCGTAAAAGCTAAAAACAAATAGAGTAATATAAATGCTCCACCACCATTTTCGCCCGCTATATATGGAAAACGCCAAATGTTTCCTAGTCCACAGGCACTACCAACTGCTAACAAATAAAATGCGAAACGATTTCTCCAACGAACCATTATGATTGACTTGATCCTTTACTTCTCGATTTCATACAAAATATGCGAATTGGTATCCCATGCAAATCAAACCGCTCTTTCATATTCTTAATTAAAAACCGACGATATCCGTTATCAACACCATCTGGATGATTTGCAAATGCAATAAAGGCAGGTGGTTTTTGATACGTTTGAGTTAAATAATAAAATTTAACATTTGTATGCCCCCAAACAGGCGCAGGTGCTTTTCGAATTGTTTCAAAGAAAAAGTCATTGAGTTCTGAAGTTCCAACTCTAAAGTTACGTTTATCAGCAACTCTTTCAATTTCGTCAAACAAGTCCTTAATCCCATGATTTTTTAAAGCACTCGTAAAAACCAAAGGAACGTCCACAAAAAAGTGAAAAATTCGCGCTATTTGATTTCTAAATGTTTCACGGTAGTGCTCAATTTCCTCTTGACCAAGATCAGATTTATTTGCAACCACGATAACACCTTTATGATCTTCAAGTATTGATTGCATAATTTTAGCATCTTGTTCAGTAGGACCCTCGGTTCCATCTATCACCAGTAATATAATATCTGCACGACGAATTGACTCTTGCGATTTAAATGCAGAAATGATTTCAATATCATCCTCACGTTTTGATTGACGCCGCAAGCCAGCCGTATCAACTAACGTATAATGTTTATCATTATACATAAATGGAGAATCAACAGAGTCAATCGTTGTTCCAGCAACATCACTCACTAACATCCGATTTTGTTTAAGCAAACAATTACACAATGAACTTTTACCAACATTAGGTTTACCAACCATTGCAATTCGTAATGAAGTGCTTACTTCTTTAGGCACTTCTGGTACTTTATTGACAATCCACTCAAGCACATCACCGACACCTCGACGCTGCTCAAAAGAAGTTCCTACTACATCTAACCCAAATTCATAAAAATCAGCTTTTAATAAATCATCTTCGTGCTGACTATCAATTTTATTTACAACTAATAAAATTGGTTTACCAGTTTGTTTTGCAATTTTGATGATATCACGATCTTCAGGCAATAAACCTGCTCTTCCATCCATAACCGCTACAATAAAATCAACTGAATACAAAAATTCAGTAACTTGCTCTTTTATTAATTTTGAAAATAAATCACTCGCTTCCGTAACTCCACCAGTATCAATAACATCAAATTTTTTACCCCACAATTCAACTGGATGAACTTGAATATCACGAGTCACACCAGGTTGATTTTTAACAACCGCTTTGCGAGAATCCGTTATTATATTAAACAATGTTGATTTACCAACGTTGGGGCGACCAATGATGGCCACTTTTGCAGTATCAACAAAACCAACTCCATCACTACTACTCTGAATCAACGACATATTTTAACTCTTTCAATGTTTGTTTATTTTCAAACCAATTTTCTTTAACAGTTACTTTTAAATCTAAAAATATTTTTTCACCCATAAGGCTCTCAATTTCTTTACGTGCATTTTGCCCAATTTTTTTAATATTTTCAGCTCCCTTACCAATCACAATAGGCTTATGAGACTCTTTACTCACCATAATATCAGCATAAATTTTAGGGCATGGCGTGGCTTCTTCATCAAATTTACGTATTTGCACAGCAATTTGATATGGCACTTCATAGTTTAATGATTCAAAACATTTTTCACGAATAATTTCCTCAGCTAAATCCCGTACATTTTCCGTCGTATACATGTCCGAGTCATATAACGGCGCTTCAGCGTTTGGAAGTATATTTAACATTTCTAATAAAATCGCTTCCCGGTCTTCAGTGTCATTTTTTTTGATTGAAATTGATAAGGCTTTACCACCTCGAGATTCAATCATATTTTTTAAAATTAAAATCCGATGTTCCATATCTTTTAAATCAGTTTTAGTCACTATGCCAAGCCATGGCTTATGAGATTTCGTCACTAAATCTAAAATTTCCTCATTTCTCTCGGCTGTAGCCTCATCTAAACTCAATACGGCTACGACAGCATCTGAGCTCCGAATAACATCATGGGCTTCTTTTTCTAAAAAGTTATTTAATCCTGAAGTTGATTTAACAAGCCCCGGAGCATCAACAAAGACAATTTGCCCTTCATCAGCTGTCCAAACTCCCATGATTCGTCGACGCGTCGTTTGTGGTTTACTTGTCACTATCGAAACTTTTTCTTTAACCAAAAAATTCAATAAGGAACTTTTTCCGGCATTTGGTTGACCGATTAGACCTAAAAAACCTGCTTTAAAATTCTTGTTCATATAACACTTTTCCTTTAATTATTTTGCAAAAACTGCATCAACAACTGTGCTGCACTTTGTTCAGCTGCTTTTTTACTTTTTCCGACAGCTCTATATTTTTCAATTTTTTGACCATCAACTGTTAAATAAATACCCACTAAAAACTCAGGATTATGCGAAGGTCCCTGCGACGAAATCAATTTATAATCTGGTGCACCTAATTTTAATTTCTGCGTTAACTCTTGTAATCTTGTTTTATAATCCTTTTCGTACTCTAGATCAGGTTTAATAAGATCTATGTCTTTATCAAATTCTTGGTTAATCCAGTTTTTTACAGTTTCAAATCCTGAATCCAAATACATTGCTCCTAACAATGCCTCAAAAACTGAAGCTAAAATTCTTGGTTTCAAATGAGATTCTTGCTCTTTTTCACCCGGCCCTAGTATCAACAACTCATTCAACTTGAGTTCTAATGCCTTAGTCATAAAGATCTCTTGATTAACAAGACTTGCTCTTTTTTTAGAAAGCAATCCTTCGTTATCATTTCCAAATCGAGTCATCAAACGTTCAGCTAAAACAAACCCTAATGCCGCATCACCTAAAAACTCAAGGCGCTCATTGTGAGGAAGCGATTTCCGTTCATTAATACAAAAACTTTTATGAGTTAATGCTTCAATTAATAAATCTTTGTTTTTAAAGACATATCCTATTTTGGCTTGTAAGTCCTGAAGCTTTTTAGATTGAAGAATTGAATTAATTAACTTCATTATGAACTTCTCCAACTAAATGACCTTCGCCTGAATCAAAATCGACACCAGTAATTTTAACAACAACCTCTTGTCCACTCAATTCAGCTTGCCTCGCCTCGCTTAAATTTAATCGCACTGGCCAATAATTTCGTGTCAACGCCTCAGCCCCTTTTGAAGACTTATTCAAAACTAAAGCTAAATGCATTTGATCAATTTGCTTTAATGCTTCGGATTGAAATCGATGCAAACTGAGCTCTCGAAGTTTAGCAGCTCGCTCTTTACGAATATGAAATGGAACTTGCTCTAAAGTGGCCGCACGCGTTCCTGATCGTTCACTGTACGGAAAAACATGAAGTCTTGTCCATGGGGTTTCAGATAAGCATTTATAAGTGTTTTCAAATTGCTCTTCAGTTTCAGTTGGAAAACCTGCTATAACATCCATCCCAACAAAGACATTCTTGATTTTTGAAATATTATGTAACGAATCAACAACCTCTTGCTGAGTGTATTTTCTTTTCATGTTAAACAAAACTTCAGTGTCAGCACTTTGAATACTCATATGAAAATGAGAACATAAACGCTCATTCTGAAACAATGAAATCATTCTTTCAGAAATTTCAATAGGCTCAAGTGAAGATAATCGAATCCGTTTCATTTTTGTCTGCATCAATATAGCTTCAATAAGATCATCAAGATTTTTTTTCTTATCTAAAATAAAATCTTCATAATCCCCAATATGAACACCTGTTAAAACAACTTCCTGAATCCCCTGCTGTTCAAGTGAATTTATTTTTTGAACAATATCATTTATCGCGATTGATCGACTCTTGCCACGGGCATACGGTATAATACAAAATGTGCAGAACGAATTACAACCATCTTGAATTTTTAAAAATGATCGAGTATGCGATTGCTCAGCTCCTCCGTCCGCTTCCAAATCATCTTTTTTGAAAATATTTGATTTAAAAGTTTTTTGCGTTAATTCACCCCGAAAATGCTTTTTTAATAAATCTGGCAATAATCCTTTATGTGAGTTTGCAATCACTAAATCAGCCCCAGGTAGTTTTTCAAATGCACCAGTATCTACCTGAGCCGCACAACCAGTAACGACAATCGTCGAAAAAGGTTGCTGCGATTTAATTTTACGAATTGTTCTAACAGCCTCTTTAGTTGCCTCAGCTGTTACTGCACACGTATTAAGTATGTGAATTTGTGTTTTTGATTTATCAATTTTAGTTAAAGAGTTAAATCCATTTTGAGTTAAATTTTTTTGAATTAACCCTCCATCATAAGTATTCACTTTACATCCAAAAGTATGTACAACAAAATTTAATTGCTGATTTAAATCTTTCGCAGGCTTCATATTTTGATCCATCCGCCCCCCAATAAAACCTTATCTTGAGTGTAAAACACTGCTGCTTGACCCGGTGTAATCGCTCGTTGTGGCTCATTAAACTTCAATTTATACCCTGCTTCAGTTTTAAAAACTTGTGCCAAACTTCCTTTGTGTTGGTATCTAATCTTTACGTTGAGTGTATCCCCATTATTAAAATCACTCAGAATATGTGGTTCTACAACATCCACTTCATCATGATATAAATATTTTTCCTCACCAACCCAAACTGTGTTATCCAAAGGATCAATCTTTAAAACAAACAGCTTTTCATGATACGTCATTCCCAAACCTTTACTTTGCCCTATCGTATAAAGATGAATACCTTCGTGTTTGGCCATAATTTCATTCGAAGGATACCGTTTTAAATATCCTTTTTTGGTTTTCAGAATATTTTGAGAGACATGTTCAGTTAGAAACTGATCATATCCTTTATTTCCAACAAAACATATTCCTTGCGAATCTTTTTTTTGCGCAACAACTAATTTTTTATCTTCGGCTATTTTTCTCACATCCGCTTTTTTTAAATGACCAATTGGAAAAATAAGTTTTTCAACAATTTCAGGTTGAATGGTAAATAAAAAATATGTTTGATCTTTCCAATCATCTTCGGATGTTTTAATTTGATATTGACCATGTGCGTTTTGAACAATCTGAGCGTAATGTCCAGTCGCTAAATAGTCACATTCAAGTTCTTTCATTTTTTTGACTAAATGATCAAATTTTAAATACGTATTACAATTCACACATGGAAGTGGTGTTTGACCATTTAAATACGCATTGATAAATGGATCAATAACAGATGCTTTAAACTTAGCTTCGCAATTTAATACATAAAATGGAATTTCTAGATTATCCGCTACACTTCGAGCATCATCAACATCTAAACTAGAACAACAGGTTCCGTTACCTTCTGTTATATCACATTGTGTATAATCCCAGACTTGCATTGTTGCACCAACAACTTCATACCCCTGATCTTTTAATAAAGCTGCCGCGACCGAAGAATCAACTCCTCCGCTCATTGCGACTAGAACTTTTTTTCTTTTTATTTGATCAATCATGATGAAAAAGTCTCCGTTTGATTTATTTTTCTAAGTCGCTCGACCGTATCTTTCAGTGTTAACAAAAATAGATCCACCTGTTGCTGTGTGGTTGACCAACCTAAACTCACGCGCAACGAATTTTGAGCTTCTTGTTTACTTAAACCTATGGCTAACAAAACAGGACTTGGCTCAGGGCTACCACTACTGCACGCAGCTCCCGTACTCACTGCAAAACCTTTTAGATCTAAGCTCACCAAAAGTGTTTCTCCATCTACACCTGAAATAATTAAACTTGAAGTATTTGTGAGTCGTGGACATTCTATACAATTCACTCGCACAGAAGGAATTGTTTTTATAATTTCAAATTCCAAATAATCTCGCATCCTCTTTAATTCAATTTCTTTTGCATTAATCTGAGATAATTTATTAAGCATGACACCCAATGATGCAATCCCGAGAATATTTTCTGTTCCACCGCGTCTTGCTCTTTCTTGCCCACCACCATGAACCAAATTAATATAGGGAGATCCTTTTTTAACATATAACACGCCACAACCTTTAAGCGCATAAAACTTGTGTGCAGAAATAGTGGCGTAATCAACACCCAAATCGTTGACATCAAAATTCGTTTTTCCAAAAGCCTGCACACAATCAGAATGAACTAAAATATTTTTTGATTGAGCAAGCTCGACAATTTTTTTAATTGGAAAAACTGTACCCGTTTCGTTGTTAGCAAACATACAGCTAATCAGTGCTGTTTTTGAACTTATTTTTTGCTCAATAAATTTTAAATCCAATTCACCATTACGACTCACTGGAACAAAATGAACAAGAGCACCTTCAGAAATTAAATATTCAGCTGTTTTAATAACACTTGGATGTTCAACTGATGAAATAATAAACTCATTTTTAATCTCATTTTGGAAACTATTTCCCGGACGATAAGCATTCCAAACTGACTTTAATACAGTGTTGTTGCCTTCGCTTGCTCCTGAATTAAAGATAAGTTCTAATGATGAACATTTTAAATAATCAGCTAAAATCTTTCGAGTTTCTCGTAATATTGTTTTTGGTGATCGACTCAGCAAATGGATCGAAGACGGATTTCCCCAATAATGAAGCAGTTCTGGCATTTTTTGCAGAACTTCACTCGCCAACGGTGTCGTTGCGTTAAAATCTAAATAAATGGGGTCCTTTTGCATAACCCCTGTCTTTTACACGAAATTAAAAACTTTGAAAAGTTATTCAGAGTTAAATCAAATAATAAAATCATCTTTTAAAAATACTTCAAAACTTATTTTAAGCTTTCCAAAGAGTACGAGTGTACGGCTTTTTTTTAGTCGGTGGATAATATGTTTTAGATTCTATCTTTTGCTCTGATTCAGAGCCCGGAGGAGCCTTAAATCCTTTATATTCGTTTTGATCAAAATGATCACTCAAAAAAACAAGCATTAATATAAAAGCCAGAGCTGAAATAAATCTTTCCATGACTTAATCCCCTTTAACTAACTTAATGACTCAAAATATAACCAAATCGGTTAAACGTAAAAAAAATAGACAAAATTGTATAATTTACCAAAATAATCTTAAAAATTAATTAAAGTTTTATTAAACATACATCCATTGCAGGCCGATAGTCTTATTGATGAAATCGATTAAAAATTGGGAAGATTATTTTCAAGACTCTATACTCTCTGTTGAGGAATACCTTAGCAAAAACAGTAGCGACAAACTCCTCCAAAATAAATCAAAACTTCAAATTGCTTTAGACCAAAAATTTTTAACTTGGTTTGAATACAAAGAGTGGGCAAAAGAACACTATGGTTACCCCGTTCTTAATGTTGTCGACTCTCGAAAACTATTACAACTTCAAAAAAACTATCAAAATCGCCATAACTTATTTACCACTCCTAATATATGGTCGGAAGATTTAATCGCAATCGATCAATGGGATGAACAACTCATTATTTTGGGATTGGAGCCAAATGAAAAACTTTATCAAATAAAAAATTATATTTTTATACTATGTTCGCCAGAGTTATTAAAAATAATCTCTCAGGACCAAAACCATATTTCACAAGAAATATCTCATGAGATCCCTGCTCATTTAAAAACCGCAGTTGACGATAACAATAATGAATCTTCAGAATTTAAAATCGAACTCATTGATGATTCTGAAATATCTATCGACGAACAAGAAATTTCTGCAACTGATGCAACTCTCACTTCTGTCGACACCGAAGATCTACTTTCGTTTGATCCAATTGAAACACCTGTTGTTTTAGAAAATCTAACTGCGAGTATCGAAAAAACTGTATTAACGAATGAAAATGCACTAACAAATCAACTTGTTGATGATGAAAGTCAAGAAACAACAGAAGAAACAAAATCTATATTTGGTTACGAAAAAGACTCAACCACAAACATGAATGATCGAATTTGGAATAATCTTGCCGAGCACCATGACGCTTACGCAACAAAAGTAAGAAAACAATTTGATGCTTACTTAGTTTTAAAGGTTACAGCTGAGCAAACAACTGAAGTTTACCGAATGGATGAGGACTTGGCCAAAGAGGATATTAATTTTAACGTTTTTAAATATGACCTAAAAACAACTAACCCATTTCAAAATGTCTATAAAAATCACTACACTGAAACATTTAATATCAGTCAATTAGGTTTAAAAATATTAGATTTTCGATACGTGTGTGTTTCTGTTTTAAAACTCGGAACTAAAGTTGTTGGATTTTTGGTTGGGTTTAAAACGACAAACTTATCTCAAGAGGATATTTCAACATTAGAATCTATTTCTGAAAAAGCCGTTTAAAAACAATCTAGCGATTGACAATTCTTACACGACGATCTTGACCAATTAAATCAATATTGATTTCAACAATAGACCAATCAAGTGGCCAATCCTGATCAGAAATTCGACTTGGCCATTCAACAAAAATGATCGATTTCTCATTACTCAGTATATCCCAAAACCCAGAAGATATAATTTCATCTTCAGTCTCCAACCTGTACAGATCAACATGAATAATTTTTAAATTTTCATTATTATATTCATGAATAATTGAATATGTTGGAGATGCTGACAAAGGAATTTGATTGGCCTCACAAACAAAATTTATAAAAGTTGTTTTTCCAGATCCCAAATCGCCGCTCATTAAAAATATCGTTTTTGGTTTAAGATCATTTTTAATAGCATCATAAACCAATTTCCAGTCCTGTAACAAAGATACTGATATCTCACGTGTCATAAAATTATATTCATGCTAATGATCCATTCAGGTGTTGAATCATTTTTTTTACTGATTTATTCAATCCATCGAACAAAGAATAACAAATCAAACTATGCCCCACATTAACTTCGACTAAGTAAGGTAATTTATTAATTTTAAAACAATGTTCATAGTCCAAGCCATGTCCCGCATGAACACGTAATCCTAATCGATTTGCTTCTGTGGCTGCATCGGTTAATTTTTTCCACTCTAATTTTTTCTTTACTCCTTGAGTGGAAACCCAATTCCCTGTATGAAACTCAACGGCGTCAGCGCCACACTCCGCAGAGGCAACAACTTGTTCAAGAGAAGCTTCAATAAAAAATGAAACTTTAATGCCTTTAGCTCTCAATTGATGAGTCATTTTTTCTAAACGATCAAAATTTTTAACGATATCTAAACCACCTTCAGTCGTTAATTCCTCACGTTTTTCAGGAACAAAACACACCCATGTTGGTTTTGTTTTTAAAGCAATCTGAAGCATTTCATTCGTAGCACCCATTTCAAGATTAACTTCAAGCGGTGATTTACGAGTAATCAAAACAACATCACGATCTTGAATATGTCGACGATCCTCTCGCAAATGAATTGTAATTTGCTTTGCTCCACCTTTTTGCGCTTCAAAACACAAGTGAAGTAAATCAGGATACGCTGTTGTTCCCCCTCGAACCTGTCTCAGGGTTGCTGCATGATCAATATTAACACCTAAACGTATTTTACTTTTCTTCTTCACTTAACTTAATTCTTTCTCAAGAAATGATGCAACTTCTTCTGCAATAGCTGTAATTTTATTTTTATCTGATCCTTCAACTAAAATACGAATCAACGGCTCAGTCCCCGAAAAACGAATAAACAATCGCCCTTCACCTTTAAGCTCTTTTTCTTTTGCCTTGAGTAACTCACTGTAACCAGAAATCTCATCTAAATTTTGTCTGCGACGAACTCGACAGTTAATCAAAACTTGTGGCATTTCTGCAAATATTGCAGACAATTCACTCATTTTTTTTCCAGTTTCTTTTAACACGGATAACACATTTAAAGCCGCCACAGTTCCATCACCCGTTGTTGAGTGGTCTAAAAAAATAATGTGACCAGACTGCTCACCACCTAAATTGTAATTATTTTTTCGCATTTCCTCGACGACGTACTTATCCCCTACATTGGTTTTAACTGTTGTGATTCCATGTTCTTTCATTTTTTTTTCAAGACCAAAATTACTCATTTGAGTAACAACAATCGTATTGTTTTTAAGTTGGTTTTTTTTCTTCATATGAAGTGCACAAATCGCAATAATCTGATCTCCATTTAAAATTTTACCTGTTTCATCAACCATGATGACGCGATCTGCATCACCATCCAAACCAATCCCAACATCAGCTCGATACTGAACCACAGCTTGAGATATTTGCGATGGATGTAAGGCTCCGGATTTATCATTAATATTTGTCCCGTTTGGCTGCGAACCTAATTGAATCACTTCAGCACCAAGCTCCTCAAAAATGGCAGGAGAAACCTTATAAGCGGCACCATGTGCAGTGTCTAATACAATTCTCAAGCCTTCAAGTGTATGTTCTAAAGGGAAAGTACTTTTAGCATGAACTATATAACGACCTTGCGCATCTTCTATTCGACGAGTACGACCAACCTCTTTTGAGGGAGGTAACAAATTTAACAAGTTGTCTTCAGCGACCAACTTTTCAATCTCTTTTTCTAATGTATCGTCGAGTTTAAATCCATCCGGACCAAAAATTTTTATACCATTGTCTTGATAAGCATTATGCGAAGCTGAAATCACAATTCCCGCAACAGCACGCATAGTTCTGGTTAAATAACCTATCCCTGGAGTTGGCAGCGGACCAACTAACTGAACATAAACTCCCATCGAATTTAACCCACTCGCAAGCGCCTGCTCGATCATGTAGCCTGAAAGCCTTGTATCCTTACCTATAACAACTTTCATATTTTTTGAAGTCGACGACAATTTCTGTGTACGAATTAAATATCCGATGGCTTGACCTATTTTAACAACAACATCAGGCACCATAGGAAACTGATTTGCAGTCCCACGAATACCATCCGTACCAAATAACTTAGTAATTTTTTTTTCTGACATAAAAATATAATACAGAGGAATAAACTAAATTTAAATCTTTAATTTCTATTTTTTTGATATTTCTACTCTTAAAACATTAGGCCTAACACTCAAAACCCTAACACCTTCTGGAACTTCAATTCGATTATTTGGAATATCAACTTCGATCAAACCCTCTTGGTTTTCAGATAAATCAAAAACAATACTTTTTAATGTATCCTTGTATTTTTTTAGAATTGGCTGCGAGCCCGATAACTTTACTTTAATTCGATCATGTGATTGAGCTGATACCGTGTATCCAGGAGCTAAAATAAAATTAACTTCCATTTCTTTAGTTGTTACAAAGTCTCTACGCCCAAGTATTGATATCCACAGAATCAACGCAACAAACAAAGAAACAACCTTATAACTCAAGTTATCAAAAATCATAGATTTAAATGTCGTCATTTTATCAACTTGATGCTTCACTTTGAAGCTCCCTCTGGGTGAAGTAATTTATATTTCAATCCAAATGCGTCATAAAGTGATTTACGAACATCAAACAACTCAGCATTTGCATACATATGACCAGAAGATACAATACTGATTGATTTTGTTTCTTCTGAAACAACAATAACTAAAGCATCTGTCTCCTCAGTTAACCCAATGGCCGCGCGATGACGAGTCCCCAGGTTTTTATCAAGTGCAGGGTTTTTACTCAATGGCAAAAAACATCCTGCATAAGCAATTTTTCCAGATCGAATCAAAACCGCACCATCATGCATCGGTGCTTGTGGATGAAAAATCGATTGAATAATCTCAGCAGAAACTCGAGAGTCCATTTCGGTTCCAATTTCGATATAATAATCAACCATGATATCTTTTTCGATAACAACCAAAGCCCCATAACCTTTTTGCGCCGCAGTTATAATACCCTTTGCGATTTCTTCGACGACATGAGTTTCCATAGCAACTGATACATCTGCAAACAAAGGATGACTTCCAATGTGAGCAAGGGCTCGACGTATTTCACCTTGAAATAAAACAACTATAATCACAAATAAATTTGAAAAAAACTTTTCCAATAGCCAGTTCATTGTAAAAAGCTCAAACCAAATCGAAAGGATATACGTTATCGCCAAGATACCAAGCCCAGATAATATCTGAACCGTACCTGTTCTGCGAATAATCATAAGCACTCTGTAGATGACTAACCAAACAAGCAAAATATCAAAAACATCTAATACTCTCAGGTGAGTACTAATAAATATTAAATTGTCCCAAAACGTTAATAGATAACTCATGAAACAGGAACTGGTTTCTTACCAGCAACAGCTGATCCCTCATTTTCAGTTTGAGTCACCCCATTTGTTGGAGTTCCTAAACCACTGCCACCGTCTTTTTTGTTAGCACGCAATTTATGAATTTCAGAAACAGCTGCACCTTTAACCAAAATATCAACCTCAGCCGCATCAATTGTTTCAAACTCTAACAAAGCTTGTGTTATTTTTTCAAGCGCGTCACGATTTTCAACCAAAACCTTCATTGCTCGTTCATATCCAGTATTTATAATTTTAGAAATTTCTGCATCAATTTCTTGAGCTTTTGACTCAGAGTAATCTTTTGATTTAGATCCCTGTCCCATACCTAAAAACACAGGACTATCGTTTTTCTCAAAAGCCATTGGACCAAGTGGTGACATTCCCCACTCGCAAACCATTTTACGTGCCATACCAGTTGCTCGCTCAATATCATTTGCTGCACCAGTCGTAAAATCTTGAAATATTAATTCCTCAGCAGCACGTCCACCGAAGGCAAACGCAATCCAGTTCTGTGCTTGAATTTTAGAAAAACTTAAAGAATCTTTCTCTGGTAAAGTTTGAGTCAATCCCAAAGCCATTCCACGTGGTATAATTGTCACTTTATGAATTGGATCAAGACCTGGTAACAGTTTACCCACAAGCGTATGACCAGCCTCATGATAAGCCGTGTTCTTACGATCTTCTTCACTGATCACCATAGATTTTCTCTCAGCACCCATGATCACTTTGTCTTTAGCTTTTTCAAAGTCTTCCATTTCAAGATACTTTTTATCTGATCGTGCAGCCACAAGCGCCGCTTCGTTCACTAAATTTTCTAAATCAGCTCCAGAAAAACCGGGAGTCCCTCGCGCAATTTTTATAGCATCTACATCTGGCCCCAATGGCGTTTTTTTCATATGCACAGCTAAAATTTGTTCACGTCCTTTTAAATCTGGCTTTCCAACAACAACACGGCGGTCAAAACGTCCCGGACGAAGTAAAGCTGGATCTAATACATCTGGCCGGTTTGTAGCTGCGATTAAAATAACACCCTCAGAAGATTCAAAGCCATCCATTTCAACAAGTAATTGATTTAACGTTTGCTCACGCTCATCATGTCCGCCGCCCATACCTGCACCACGATGACGTCCTACAGCATCTATCTCATCAATAAAAATTAAACATGGCGCATTTTTTTTACCTTGCTCAAATAAATCACGAACTCGACTCGCACCAACTCCAACAAACATTTCAACAAAATCAGATCCAGATATGGTGAAAAATGGAACTCCCGCTTCACCGGCCACTGCACGGGCAAGTAAAGTTTTACCTGTTCCCGGAGGACCTACAAGCAACACACCTTTAGGTATGCGACCTCCAAGTTTAGTGAATTTTTTAGGGTCTTTTAAAAAATGGACAATTTCCTGAAGATCATATTTAGCTTCGTCAACACCAGCAACATCTTTAAATGTCACTCGATTTTTATTTTCGACAAGCTTGGCTCTTGATTTACCAAAAGACATGGCTTTACCACCACCGGATTGAATTTGTCTCATGATAAAAATAAACATACCGACAATCAAAAGCAGTGGTAACCAGTTCATAAAAAATGAACCCAATGCATTATCGGTTTGAACCTCATACTTTGGAATATATCCAAATTTACGAATGTCCTCGTTTGCAACTTTAGTGTCTGCAGGAATTTCAAAACGATGGCCATTGTATCTTTTTTCAAACTCAGATTTAATTTCACCACGTATAACATTACCCTCAAGCATTAAAACAACAGAGTCCTCTTTAACCTCTTTAAGTTCAATAGCTTTTAAAAATTTTGGATAATCGAAATCAACAATAGTTTTTTGTTTTTTAATTTCCCATGCTTGAAATACAAAAATAGACATCACTAATATAAAAAACCAGAGTGCGAGTGTTTTTTGATTTGCTTTCATTTAATCCCTTACTTTTTCTAAGTTCTCAAAAATATACTTTTGTGAACATTTTTAAGATTCTACCATGATTTGCTGCGCGTTAATAAACCAATTAATTCGCACTATGTTAAATTTGAGATCTTTTTGATTTTTGTCGAGTCTTTTTTGAATTTCTTTAAGCTGTCCTAAAGTAAATTCCCTTTGATTCGCTGCTGACAAAAGTCGGGCCAGTGCTTTGATTTGTTGATCTCTATTCAGTGCATTATAATCAGGTCGACTCATCCAAGCCTTCCAATGTGTGCTCGATATCGAATAAACATTTTCTTTATAAATTGTGATCAACTCATCATCATTTTTTAAATCCGCAATCACTTTCTCTAAAGACAATGCTAAATTTTTAACCGCCCCAGGGTTTTTGCTTTCTAACAAAGGAAGCCATTCTTGACGAATCCAATTTCTTAAGTAGTGAGTTTCAAGATTTGACGGATCATCAATCCAACTCAAGTTATTATGTTTCGCATAAGAGCTCAGGTCATCTTTACCCAAATTGATTAATGGTCGCAAAATAGACTGATCCCAAAATTTAAATCGAGTTAAACTTTCAGATCCACAGCCTCGAATCATTTTCAGCAAAGCTGTCTCTAACGCATCATCTCGATGATGCCCTGTAATTAAAACAATCTTTTCACTCGTCTTTTCTTCTAAATCGATCAAGATAGATCGAAAAAAATCTAATCTTGCTTTTCTAAAATCATCTTCAGATTTCAAAAGCAGATTTGACTTAGCAGAATGCAAACTTAAATTATAATCGAGCTTTTGATATTTAAGACATTGATCTTGAACAAGTTGAAATGACTGATCTCTAAAGTTTTGAGTTTCCTGGTTGACACTATCACCATGATGATAATGCAAAATTATAAAATTCGATTGAGGCCTTATTTTTAACATCAAATCAAAAACGACCATTGAATCAAGACCACCGCTCACCGCAATCGCAAATGTTTTGTGATGAATATTTTCATCATTAAGTTGTCGTGACAAATGATGTTCAATATCTGTCCAAATTGGTTTAATCAGATTATTCATTTATTTTATTTTGTTTTTTCATCTTTCTTGATCACTTCAATTTCCGCAGAAATTTTAAATTTATGATTTTCTGCAAATTTTGAAAACTCATTAACAAAATCAATTTTTTGAATTAACGCGATCATCTCATTTGTCGCTCTTAAAGTAATATCATCTTTAGTTTTTAAGACCTGTCCGATAACAGTCCCTAAAATCTCTTTAGAAATTTCAGTTGGAGAACCTGAAGAAATAATTTTTTTTAATGTATCTGCGATGAGACCATCTTTTTTGTCTTCAGATTGATTTTTGTCGGTTTTATCATTTGCCATATATTTTTTTAACTCTGTTTTTAAAATTACTCATCATTAATGGCAAATTAACACTCACCAAAGTATTTGCCATTGGTCCAGGCACAAGCAACCCAAATGTCGCCTCAACATTATAAATAACTTTTGTTTTGTCAGAACCTTCTGGGAAAATCTGCCAAGTTCCTTTCATTGTTTTAAAAACATCACCACCGGTAAAAATAAATTCAACCTTACTTGGTACAACTTCAGTTACTTTTAATTTATATTTAAAAGTTTTAATCAACGAAACTTGATACTCCATTTCTTTAAAGGTTGGAGTAACATTAAACACCTTAACTGACTTAACCTCTGGTAAAAATTCCGAATACTTTTCATAATCAGCGACTATTTTAAAAAACTCCTCAGGAGTACAATTAAAAATTTCTGTCGTATTTGCACTAGCCATGATATCTCCTTTACTTTTTAAATAACGCTTCTGCGGCTGCTTTCAGTTTTGCTTTTTCATCTAACACAGCCCCGCGACTCGTCGGCTTATAAAAGTCACAAAAATTAAATTTTTCTTTATCTTTCACAACATCCGCAGATGGCTCTTTACATTCATTATAACATTTCACATCATAAAAATGACAATTTTTACAACTGTGCAAATCTGCTTTGCAATGAAAACACTCTTCGCGATAACCAATCTGAGCATTTAGACTATTTGGTTTTTGACACGAAAAACAGATCAAGTCCATTTTATAACAGCTCCGTTTTTAATGAAAAATTATGAAAAGCTTCGATGTTTCGAATCGTTCCTGTTTGTGAACGCATCACAACCGATTGTGTTTTAGCTTTGCGCCCAGGATAAACTTTAACTCCCTTTAAAAAAGGACCATCTGTTACTCCCGTAGCACAAAACATCACGTGACCATGAGCCAACTCATTCAGTGAGTATTTTTTATGAAGTTCTTTAACGCCCATTCTGAGTGCGCGTTCTTTTTCTTGTTCATTTCTAAATTTTAATCGCCCTTGAAAATCTCCGCCTAAACAGCGCATGGCTGCAGCTGAAATAACACCCTCTGGTGCGCCTCCAATGCCAATCAGTAAATCAATTCCTGAATCGGGCCAAGCTGCAGCGACTGCGGCTGATACATCACCATCGCCAATTAAATGAATACGTGCTCCTGTTTTACGAACTTCACTGATGAGATCAGAATGTCTAGGACGATCTAAAATAACCACAGTGACATCACCAATGGGTTTTCGTAAAGCTTCTGATACACGATGAATATTTTCTGTCGCAGTTAAGTCAATATCGATAACACCTTTAGCTTCTGGACCAGTTGCGATTTTATCCATATACGTATCTGGCGCATGCAAAAATCCGCCACGTTCGGCAACAGCTATCACAGAAATAGCACCGACTCCGCCAGTAGCACATATTGTTGTACCTTCTAATGGGTCTAAGGCTATATCAATGGCAGGACTATCATCTTTTTTTAAACCCACTTTTTCACCAATATACAACATAGGAGCCTCGTCACGCTCACCTTCACCGATAACAACAGTTCCATCAATACCAACAGAGTCAAAAGCCTTTCTCATTGCATCTACAGCAGCTTGATCGGCAGCCTTTTCTTGTCCACGTCCCATCCATTTTGCCGAAGCTAATGCTGCGGCTTCAGTTATCCTAACAAACTCTAAAGCTAAATTTCTATCCATACGTTCATCCCTTTGTTAAATCAATATCATTTACATATTCTGCTTTTGAACAGCGGCGACTAAATCCTTCGACAACCGCAAAGGCCTTAATTTTTCATTCACACTGCAATGAACTGTTTCAACCTCAGCGCATATTTCACCCACATTGTTTTTGATTTTATACAGAAAAACCAATCTGATGCCATCAATTTGCGATTGCATATCTATAGCAAATTGATTGGGATACTTAAGTGGCAATTTGTGATGCACTTTTGTTGAAACCACCGTCAATGAATAAACATGCTGATTTAAAAACTCAGAATTTTCGTCTAAATTTTTATTTTCAATAAACCTTCGACACCATTCAATACGAGCCTCTTCGCAAAATCGTAAATAATTTGAATGATGAACAATCCCCATAAGATCAGTTTCGTAAACATAAATATTTCGTGAATGAATCAGCATGAAGTTATCTTGACAGAGGCTCGCAACTGACTCAAGATTTAACCTAAAGATGAATAAACTTCCATTAATATTAACTGTAGCTCGAATTCTTGTCACGATTCCCGTGGCCTATCTTATGACATTTCAAACTCCTGTTCTCGATTGGATTGCTGTTATTCTTTTTATTGCTGCGTCTATAACCGATTATTACGATGGATACTTTGCACGAAAATACAATGCCGTAACAAATTTGGGCAAATTTTTAGATCCGGTCGCAGACAAAATCCTTGTCACGAGCATACTCGTTGTTTTGCTTTTTCATCAAAAAATTGACATTTGGATGGTTATTCTTTTTGTAGCACGTGATACGTTTATTGGTGGAATTCGCGCAGCCGCTTCGGCTGATGGATTAGTTATACCTGCCCAAACTACTGGCAAATGGAAGGCCGCTCTCCAAATGGTGGCCATTCCTTTCATGATTGTGAACGAATTACACCCCAACTTTCCCAATTTAAAAGTGGGTTATGGACTTCTTTGGTTCAGTGTTTTATTAAGCTACATTAGCGGCTGGGATTATTTTAAACTCTATCTCAGTGAAAAAAAAGACACCACCAAGTAGGTTATTATGCTTCACTACATGCAGATGCGAAATTGGTTTTTGATATTTATGATCATCACTTTGACCTATATGGTTCATCAAAAAATGAATCAATTGAATAGAAATTCGCCTTTAATGATGCAAGCAAAAGCTCAATCATTTGTGACTTCTATTTTTAAATAAATTATAATTTAATTACTCAAAATAAGTTTAATACCACAGAAAAAAGAACTTCACTTTATCCCAAAAACTGTTTTGCAGGGGTAGATCTGCACATGACATATAGTTTTTAAGAAGTCTTGCATTTCGATTTGTATTGGCTTTACTTAAGTTCCATGGTTCATACGGAAAAAATGCAGCGACAACACAGTTCCCCTTAGCCACAGCCGCCCACTGTCGATCCTCGCTTGAGGCCATATGAATTTCATTTGTTTGCAAATCTTTGATTGCAACAGAGAATGAAAAAACTTGAGGATTTAACGGACGAGAGCTGTTTAAAATAACGGCTTCAGCTGCCACATGCTGCACTGCCTGCACTTCTCCAGTTATTTTACTTTTAAACACAAACGAGTAGTTCCAAATGAAAATCCAAAAAAATGGAATAACAACAAAAAGTATAAAAATTATTTTTTTAATGTACGACAGTATTTTCATAAAAATGAATGTACACATAACGCAATATGTTTACAAAAGAAATCCTTCTAGTGAACTCTGATAAGAGTTAACATTTTCATTCATGTTTAATAAATTAGAAAAAAAACTTCTCTTCGTACTGGCTTTTGTTCAATTCAATCACATTGTTGATTTTATGATCATTATGCCGTTAGGCCCTCAGCTTATGCGAATATTTCAAATTGATCCTCATCAGTTCAGTTTACTTGTATCTAGCTATACATTTTTTGCAGGCTTATCTGGATTTTTAGCAACATTTTACACAGATCGTTTTGATCGTAAAAAAAGCTTAATGGTTTTATTTTTTGGTTTCACCCTAGCAACAGCTTATTGTGGTTTAGCTCAAAACTATGAATCGATGTTAATTGCTCGAGCTTTAACAGGTTTTTTTGGTGGCGTTATGAACTCGATTGTTTTATCCATTGTCAGCGACGTCATAGAATATCAACGCCGAGGCACGGCAATGGGTTACCTCGCGACAGCTTTTTCAGTTGCATCGATTTTAGGAGTCCCCTTCTCGCTTCATCTCGCTCACGCTTACAACTATCACGCGCCTTTTTTGTTTTTAGCCGCTATTTGCGCACTCGTCTTAATCGGAGTGTACAAATACGTTCCCAACATCACAACTCACCTTCACACTCAAACATCTCCAACTCAATTTTGGCAACCCATCCTCAATATCTTAAAATCTAAAACGCAAATCACCGCTCTATTTTTCATGTTCTTCGTGATGTTCTCGCACTTTTGCATAATACCATTTATTTCACCAACCTTTGTAGCTAATGCCGGCATAACAGAATCTCAATTAACTTGGGTCTATTTGGTGGGAGGTTTTTGCTCTATTTTTACAGCCCCATTCGTCGGTCGAATTGCAGATCGTTTTGGTAAAATTAAAATATTTATTGGTTCTGTTTTATTTTCAATTTTGCCAATATTTTTTGTCACTCACATGAACAACGCCCATCTTTATACAGTTTTAGTCGTTTCAGGTTTATTTTTTATTTCTGCTGGCTCAAGAATGATACCTGCTCAAGCCCTCATTTCATCCGCTGTAATACCTGAAAATCGCGGTGCATTTATGAGTTTACTGAGCTGTATTCAATCACTCTCCATGGCTTTAGGCTCATTTGTTGCCGGAAATATTATTACAAAAGATATTGAGTCTGGTAAACTCAACCATTACCCTATTGTAGGTTATATCGCAATTGCTGTTGGTCTACTGACACTCGTTCTTGTTCAAAAAATAAAATACTTAGATGAAAATCCTAACCGATTTGAATATCCAGAAACAGAGAAAGTTAAATACAGATTATGAACACACAAAACATTATTCTTAATATTATTATTGGTCTAACATTCGGAGCTACACTCACTTTTACTCTCATGTATTTTGTGCGTAAAATGATTTTAAAGGATGCTCAAACTGAAGCTTCTGAAATCACAAAAGAAGCTCAAGAACAATTTCAACTCGAAGAAGATGAACGCAATGAAATCCAACAAGAAATTGAGCTTGAGTCATGGTCAAAAGTTGAGGAACAGCATTTGCTCATCGAAGAAAAATGCACCGATTTAGAACAACAAATTGCCGAACGAAAAAAACATCACGAAGAAAATGATAAAAACAGTCGCCAATCTTTGATTAAATTTGAAAATGAACTGAGGGATCAGTCTATTAAACTCAATGATCATCAAAAATCGTTTCAAGATTTTTTAAACCGCTTTAATCAACTCAAAGAAGACTACAAACAATCTTTACAAAACAAAACAAGTTTAAAAGAACAAGACGTTATTCAAGAAATCGTTCAGAAAATGCTTTCAGAAGCACAACAAGATTATGAAAACTATATTCAACAAACCGAAGAAGAACATAAAGAATTTGCAGAGGCAAAAGCTAAACGTATTTTAGGTCTCTGTATTGATCGCTTCACTAAAGAAATGAGCACTGAAAGAAATATCGCTTCTAGCTATTTCCCTGACGAAAGAGTTCGTGCACATTTCGTTCACCATTACAAAGAAAACATTAAAGCTGTCGAAGAGGTTACAGGTTGTGACATCATTATTGATGAAAAACCAGAGCCAGATCGTTTATTTAATATTCAAGTTATTGGCTACGATCCCGTTCGTCGAGAATTAACTCGCCGCTTGTTTGAAAAATTGTTTAAAGACATCGATAAAACAAATAAACCTGTACCTCCTGAACATATTAAAAAAATCGGTGAAAATTTAAAAACTGAACTTTTAAAGCAAATTAAAAAAGATGGCGATCAACTTGCTAAAGAACTTAACTTTCCGAACATGCATCCAGAAATCAAACAGGTTTTAGGATCACTTCGTTACAGATACTCTTACACTCAAAATCAATATTTTCATGTGGCTGAAGTCGGTTGGTTTGCATCACTCCTTGCTTCGGAAATAAAAGCTGATATCAAAAAATCAAAGCGCTCTGGCTTATTACATGATTTAGGTAAAGCCCTCGATCATCAATTTGATGGAAGTCACGCTGTTATTGGAGCTGATTTTATTGCAGAACGTGGCGAAGATACCGAAGTCATTCATGCCGTCAGAGCTCATCACTACGATGTTCAACCCGAAGACCCCATGGATTTTATTGTGATTGCTGCAGATGCTATTTCTGGTGGACGACCAGGTGCACGTAGATCAACTATGGAAACTTACACTCAAAAAGTCACCGGACTTCAAGAAATTTCAAAACGTTTTAACGGTGTGACTGATGTTTTTGTTTTGAATGGTGGACGAGAATGTCGAGTTCATGTGAACTCACGTCAAGTTGATGATTTACAAGCTATGCAAATCGCAGAAAAAATTGCAAAAACAATTGAAGAAGAAATGCAGTACCCGGGGCAAATTAAAGTTGTTGTTGTTCGAGAAACAGTTGTATCTGAATCTAAACCTGGAAAAGAAAGGGAAAGGTCGAGATAAACTCGAATCACCCCAAAACCTCTCCCTGTAAGAACACTTGTCCCGTTCCTTGAGTGATCAGTCCAATTTTATAGGCTAATTGATTTTGGATTTTTAAAAATTCTAAAACCTTATGAGGCTGATCTGTTGCGATGACAAAGCCCACTCCCATATTAAAAGTTTTGTATAATTCTAACTGGGTCAGACCACTCATTTCACATATGATTTTCATAAATTCTGGTTGTTCAATATTTTGATCAATGTGGTAATCAAAGTTTTCATTCATTCGCGGAATATTTAAAAAACCAGACCCTGTAATATTCGCTAAACCTTTAATGGCTGTTGGAAAATTTTGAATAAGCTCTAAAATTATTTTAACGTAAATAAAGGTTGGAATTAAACAATCCTGTTGCAATTTTTTATACTGCACTTCATTTAATTTTTTAGACGCCACATCAGTTAAAATTTTACGGACAAGTGAATACCCATTAGAATGAAATCCTGAACTTGGTAAAGCAATCAAAGTATCACCTGATTTTATTTTTTTCCCATCGATTAAATTATTTTTAAAAACTTCTCCTACAGAAAAACCAGCTAAATCATAATCTTGATCTTGATACAACCCAGGCATTTCGGCAGTTTCACCACCGATCAATACCATTTCTGACTGTTTGCAGCCAGCAACAATACCTTCAATAATTTGTTCACTGGTTTTTAAATCTAATTTTGAACTCGCAAAATAATCTAAAAAAAACAATGGCCTTGCACCGCTGCAAATTAAATCATTCACACACATGGCGACCAAATCAATTCCAATGGTATCATGTTGATTTAACTCGATGGCTAATTTTAATTTAGTACCAACACCATCCGTGCTGGATGCTAAGTATCGATTTTCATCCATTTGATAAAGCGCACAAAATCCACCTACACCAGAAACCACATTCTGATTGTATGTTGATTTCACCATTTGTGAAATTCGCTCAACGAACATATCAGCTTTTTCTATATCAACGCCACTGTCTTTATATGAAATACTCATCAAATTACCCTCAATGTCTAAAATGTCTTAGCCCAGTCATCATCATGGCGACTCCGTGGCGATCACAACAAGCAATAACTTCTTTATCTTTTATACTTCCGCCAGGCTGAACAACATATTGGATACCTAATTCAGCGCAAACATCAATTGAATCGGCAAATGGAAAAAAAGCATCCGATATTAAAACAACATCTTTGAAAGACTCGTTTTTTTTGTTTTTTAATCTTTCATGGGCTAATAACCTCAACGAATCTAATCTGTTTGGCTGCCCCATTCCAGCCGCAACTAAATTAAATATTCCATTTTTTTCTGCAACGAGAGCAATACCGTTACTCTTTAAAAATTTGCAGGCCACAAGACCAAATAAAATAAGATTTGTAGAAATATTTTTAAAATCTTTCTGAGTCACAACTTTTTGCTGTTCAGTATTTAAAGATAACTCATCTTCATTTTGCTCAAGCATTCCGCCAGATATACTCCGATATATTTTTTCTTTTTGTGCAAAGTCACGCGGAGCAATTTGTACGAGTCTCACATTTTTTTTAGTTTCAAATAATTGAATTGCTTCTTCAGAAAACTCTGGAGCAATCAAAACTTCGATAAAGTTTTTTGTTAAAAACTCGGCATGCTTTAATTCAATTTTATAAGAACAAGCTATTATTCCCCCAAAACTCGAAATGTGATCACCATTCCAAGCTGACATCAAAGAATCAAATGAATTCTGCGCCGAAGATAACCCACATGGGTTGGCATGTTTTACAACAGCAGTCACACAGTTAAATTGTGTCTGTGACAATAGATGATACACATCACTCATCACACGCCAAGCAGAATCCATATCCAACCAATTATTATAAGATAATTCTTTCCCCTGAAGAACAACTGCCGAAGTTAATGTATTTTTCGAATCTGTGTTTTTTAAAATAGACAGAGTGGCCTGTTGATGCGGGTTTTCACCGTATCGAAGTGAAATTTTATCTATTAAATCCAATGAAGTATTATGTTTCGAAAGAAATCTTGCAGCCATCTCTTGCGAGATTATTTGATCGTAGTTTGCTACTATTGTAAAAGTTTTTACAGCTTGTTGTTGTCTAAATTCAAATGTGGTTGCTGAATGCTTTAAATAATGCTCAATAAAATTATCGTAATCACTAACGTCACTTAAAACTGTTACAGCTTCAAAATTTTTTGCAGAAGCTCTTAGCATCAAAGGACCACCAATATCAATGTTTTCAATTAAAACATCATCAGTTTCATTTTTTTTAATTTGCTCCTCAAAAGGATATAAATTACAAACAACTAAATCAATTGCTTGTATATTGAGTTTCTCAGCCTCAAATTGATCTTGTTCATGATACCTTCTGTACAACAATCCTGATGAAATCTGAAAACTAATCGATTTCATTCGGCCACCAAAAGCTTCTGGATTATTTGTTAGTGATTCAGCTGGTGTCACTGCAAAACCTAAATTCTCAAGATATTTTTGAGTTCCGCCAGTAGATATCATTTGAATATTATAATCTAATAAAAATTGAGCTAATCGATCTAAATTTGTTTTATCTGATACACTAATCAATGCTGTTTTAATTTTAACTAACTCTTGATTCATTTTAATCCTTACTTAATTTTTCTAAACAGTAATTCATTGCATTTTGAAATAGAAATGCACCAAAATACGATTCATCTTTTTTATCTGCTCCGCCTGGCAAAAGTAATTTTGTTGTTGCCGCTTCAGGGTGCGGCATTAATCCCAAAATGCATCCTGATGGATCAGTTAAACCTGCAATTTTTTGATAGGAACCATTTACTTCCTCCGTATACTCTAGAGCAATTTGTCGATTTAATTTCAAATTCTGATAACTTAAATTCTGTTCAACTGAATCACCTGAAAAAACAACTCGACCCTCTCCGTGACGAATCGGCAAACTGATTGTTTGATTCTGCAATGATTTCGTCCAATGACAAATTGATTCATTAAAATAAACATCGACCCACTTATTGATAAACTGATTTTGAATATTATGAGTTAAAGTTGTTGTTCTTTCTTTTAAAGGATGAGGTAGCAACCCCAATTTAATCAGTGTTTGAAATCCATTGCAAATTCCAATAATTAATTTTTTATCTTCAATAAACTGTATAAGATCTTGAGCTAAATGATGTTTAATTTTTAAAGCTAAAACCTGACCAGAGCTAATTTCATCACCAAAAGAAAATCCACCTGGTATCGCTAAAACCTGATAGTCTTTAAGAATTTGCGGCGCATGAATTAAATCTTGAATATGAACAATATTGTCGATAAATCCTTGCTGTCTAAAAGCTAAAGCTGTTTCATTCTCACAGTTCAAACCATCTCCGGTTATTATAAGTGCTTTTATTTTTTTCATAAACCTACCTGATTATTATTTTCATCAACCAAAGATTTTATCTTATAGGCTCTTAATAAATCCTGCTGATGCAAACTTATCTCCAGCTTGCCATTGATCATGAGATTTAAGCGATTTTCAGAATTTACCTGACCAATAAATAAAACATCATTATTTTTCCACATTTTTTCAAATTCATTTTTACAATCATTTTTGACAGTGACAATAATACAACCTTGAGGCTCATGCCATAGATCAATTTCAGTCACATCTCCTGATATGCCAAAAGATGTCGACATCATTTTTTCAGCTAAACAACAAGCAATACCACCGTCTGAAACATCGTGTGCACTTTCAATATATTCATTTTGTATGGCTTTATGTAAAATTTTGTACAATTCTAATTGCTTATGATATTCAGAACATTTCAAATACTCATTTTTACCGATGAGATAAACAAGACTTCCAGTTTTTTTAACTTCGCTTGTCGTAATATGTTTTAAATTTGATATATGTCCCATTGCCGTTACTAAAACTGTTGGCAAAACAGAAATTTTCTCATTAACACCTACATAGTCGTTTTTCATTGAATCTTTACCACTGACAAACGGCATACCATATGTAGCACTTATATCGTACAATGCCTGAGCTGCACGAACAAGTTGACCTAATTTAAAAACTCCGTCTTTATTTTTTTCAGAATAAATTGGATCTGGCCAACAAAAGTTATCCACCAAAACAATTTTTTCTGGATCGGCTCCTACACATATACAATTTCTAACAGCCTCATCTGTAGCTGCAATGGCCATTTTATAAGTGTCATCTTTGGATAACTCAGGATTTAAACCACATCCAACAACAACAGCTGAGTGATGTTCACCTCCAAATGGTTTTAACCAAATAACTCCCGCATCTGTCGGCGAATGATAACCTTTGTTTTTTTCACCAGTAAAGGGCTTAACTAAAGTTGCTGCTTTAACTTCATGATCATATCTCCGCACTAAATGTTCATGCGATCTCACCAATGGTGAGGATAATTTTTGAAGTAAGAATTCATTAAGATCAGCATTAGGTTTTACTGTTTGATAAACACAATCAGCTTCATTTTTAAAAAATTCAGCTTCTAGCTGAAGCTTTGGAAGCGATTTATGTAAAAAATGTAAATTCAACTGAGCTACAGTTTTTTGATTATAACGAACAATAAGATTTCCTTGATCAGTAAATTCTCCAATAACTGTCGATAAAACATTTCTTTTTTTTGACAGTGTCATAAATTTTTGAATATTTTCTGGAGGAACTGCAAATGTCATGCGTTCTTGACTTTCACTAATCATTAATTCATAGGGGTGAAGTCCAGGATATTTAACCGGAGCTTTATCTAAATCCACAATAGCTCCATTTGTATGTTGAGCCATTTCCCCGATTGATGAACTTAATCCACCCGCACCATTATCAGTTACACTTGAAAACAATCCCAACTGCCTTGCCTCAATTAAAAAATCTCCTAATCTTTTTTGAGTCAATGGATCACCAATTTGCACTACCGAATTGGGAATTGTTGTATTTAATTCCATTGAACTAAATGTGGCGCCATGGATACCGTCTTTACCGATAGCCCCACCCGACATCACAATATAATCACCTGGTTTGTGCCTCTTTTCAGATGTTGCTTTATTATTTTCGATCTGTGGCAAAACTCCAATTGTTCCACAAAAAACCAATGGTTTACCCACAAATTCAGGAGCATAATAAAAAGCACCATTCACTGTCGGTATACCCGATTTATTTCCGCCATCCTGAACACCTAAATGAACACCCTCAGCAATTCGATCTGGATTTTTTAAAGCTTGTGGATAAGTTAATGATCTTTTTTTAAAGTAATCATCCTCTGCCAAACAAAAAACATTCGTATTGGCTATAGGTTTAGCTCCTTGTCCACATCCTAAAATATCACGATTAACTCCTAAAATACCTGTTAATGCACCACCATAAGGATCTAAGGCTGAGGGTGAGTTATGAGTTTCGACTTTGATACAAAGATCAATATTGCGATCAAATCGAACAATTCCAGCATTATCATGAAACAGTGAAATCAGCCAATCCAATGATCTATTTTTTTGAATTTTTTCAGTAGCACCCTGTATAAAAGTTTTAAACAAGGAGTGAATTTTTTTTGAACCAATTTGATGATAACCAGGAGGTAATTTTTTTTCATTGTACTGAATATCAGCAGCAAAAATTTTATGTTTACAATGCTCGCTCCAACTTTGAGCTATAATTTCTATTTCAACATCTGTTGGTTGGCGATTGATAGAATTAAAATAATCTTTGATAAATAGCATTTCATCTTTGGAAAATGCCCAACAATTTTCTTGATTCAATTTCATCAAATCATCTGTCATTTGATTTAAATTGTAATTATGAGTTACAGCCTCAAAGTGATTGAACAACTTCGGATTCTGAAATTGAAAACGAGTACAAGTTTTAAAATGAGACTCGCTGATCAAACTCACATCTTGAAGTAATTCGTTAGCATATTTTGAGTATATTGTTTTTTTGATTAATTGTATTTGTTCAAGCTTAAGATCTGCTTGTGACAACTCAAATAAATAACAAACACCAGTTGAAACTGTTATGTTACAATTGCTCAACTCAGGAAAAATCTGAAAGGCTTCTCGAACCGACATCGCTTTATTATCAGTAACGCCATTTTTAAAACGAACCTCAATAAGATGCACTGATTTAAAAAATCCCATATATTGTAAAATTTGATTTTGCTTTTGAATAAGATCAGTATCTAAACTGGATTGAGCGACTTCAACAACAGAATCTACTAAAATCTCATTTGCTATCTGCTGAATTCTTATAGGATTTAAATCACTTGCAAGGATATTATCAATTGTTACTTGATAATAAGGAACAGTCCATACTTTGCAAATATCTAAATTTGTTTCTCGCCCCAGCCAATCGATTGCTTTTTTAGTCCACGAATTAAAGTTGTTTAAAACCTGATTTTGAGTTGGATATATTTCAAACCGAATATTCATTTATCACCTACAATCTCTTTCTGAAGCTTTTCATAATCATTAAGAATTTTTTCAACAACAACAGGGTAAATTTCATTTTCAATTTTAAGACCACGCGCCTTAAACTCTTCTAATGAGTCCTCTGGATAACGTATAAAGCTTTTCTGAAATATGATCTCACCGGTATCAATACCTTCGTCGACATAGTGAACTGTGCAGCCAGAAATTTTTTCGTGAGCTTCAAAAGCACGCTCGTAAGAGTTTTTTCCAGGATAGAGTGGTAATAACGATGGATGAATATTAACAACTTTATTTTTTTTCAATCGTGGATCATAAAAATAACTTAAAAAGTCAGAACTTAAAATTCGCATATATCCAGCCAAAAAGACAAAATCAGGACTCAAGTCCTTAATGAATTGAAGCAATCTCAGGTTATAAGCTTGAGATTTTTCGTTATTTTCAATCGGAAAACAATGAGTATCACAATTTAAATTTTTTACTTTTAATAACACCAACGCGTTTGGATTATCTGATACAACAGCTGTCACTTGAAAAGTTTGATACTCTTGTGAATACCGTATGATAGCTTCAGCATTTGAACCACTTCCTGATGCTAAAATAACGATTTTCAGCATAGTTCATCACCAATATCAGTTCGATAATGCGAACCTTTAAATTGAATTTTTTTTAAATCATCATAAACTTGATGGCGAGAGTTTTTAAAACTATCACTCGTAGAAGTCAATCCAAGTATACGCCCCCCGTAAGTTTTTAATTTCTGATCTTGCATTTTCACACCAGCAAAAAATATTTTCGATTGAATTTCAGAATCAATGAAGATCTCATCTCCATTTTGAATTTTCTGCTCACCTAGACCAGGGTAACCATTTGCTGCCATAACCACATGAATTGATTTTTTATTTTTTAATTGAATATTTTGAGGAAACTGATCCAATTTGCCTTCAGCACTCGCAAGCAACCAAGGTAACAAATCTTCATTGAGCAATGGTAAAATTGTTTGTGTTTCTGGATCACCAAAACGAGTATTAAACTCTAGAACTTTATAACCACTTGCAGTTTTCATAAGCCCAATGAATAAAACACCTTGGAATGATTTATTCATCAAATTCATTTCATTAAGCAGCGGTTGAACAACACTCTTTTGAATCATGACCGCATCAGATTTTGTAAAAATTGGCGCAGGCGAATAAGCCCCCATACCACCAGTGTTTGGACCAAGATCGTGGTTTAACAGTCGCTTATGATCACAGGCTGAATTTAAAAAAACAGAAGATTTTCCATCACATAAATAAAAAACTGAGACCTCTTTTCCAACGAGCATTTCTTCAATTAAAATCGATTCAACTTTAAATCCAAGACAATCCTTAACCATAAAATCAATAATAGCATTCAACGCCTGTTCTTTATTTTCACAGACAACAACACCTTTACCAGAGGCTAAACCATCACATTTCACAACCATTTGATTCCAATTTGTTTTTTCAAGAAAACTTAAAGCAGATTGTGAGGAGTTAAATGCGTACGACTGAGCTGTTGAAATCGATGCTCTTATCATCACTTCTTTTGAGAAAATTTTTGAGCTCTCAAGCTGACTTGCATTTTTTGTAGGACCAAATATTTTCAATCCGTGAGCTTTAAAATCATCAACAATCCCCTGAGCTAAATACATTTCTGGACCAACAATTGTAAAATCAATTTCAGCCAACTTTGCATACTGAATTAATTGCTGATTATTTAAAGACTGCTGCGGTAATAGCACTTTTTTAATTTTGTTATGACATCCAAAATACAAACCATCATTTCCAGGTATCACATGAATCATTTCAACCGCATCAGAACAAGCTAGACATTCAGCCAATGCATGTTCTCGCCCACCAGAGCCTACAATCATTAATTTCATAAAAAACTCTTTCTATAAAACTCCAAATCATAATGGGATTCAAACACTTGTGAGAAATTCATCACCTTAAGTATTGAGTTTGTATAACTCTTATAGAGTGCACTGACTTGATTCAACACATGTGAATTCAGTTTTTCTGGTACAGCATTATACTTTTCTTTACAGATCACTTTAAAATCAAATCCATTCTCTTGAGATTCTCTTTTGGATTTCTCTAAATACTCATACCACTTTGTTTGTTTATAAACATTTCTCAAAAAATCTTTCGAAAGTTTAGCTCCATTAAAACTTAAACGCATTTCATCAAGACCAATTGAATCAACCAACATGAATTTTCGACGATTCACATTGGAAGAATTGGAAGTTTTAAGGTTTTGATTTTCGCCTCCAAAAGCCCATTCAATTTTACCATCCCAAAGTTCTAATCCACAGTCTTTGTGTAAAGTAAATAAACATAACCCGACTAGGATCGTTAATGTCTTTAACTCATTAAATTCGCCCTCACTTAATCCAGCAATTTTTCTTGCGTTTTCAAAAGTGAGATATCGATCACCCTTTTCTAATTTGGTTGAAAAATCAACCAATGGAATATTTAACATTTTGTTACCATCTGGTAACTCAGTAAATCCATATTGCTTTAAGTACTCTGTATCCTCTAAAAATCTTTTAGATAAAGAGTTCCCTGTCGGGAGCCCAAATCGAAACATGACCTCTAATGGAAGCAAACAACCTTGCGGCCGAGATTGATAGACGTCATAATCATAACCTTCAGAAGACTGCGTCGGCTTTAATACATTAATTTTTTTAACTTCCATCATCGTCGTTTTTTGCAGATTTGGCAGTTTAACGTAGTCATTATTACTAAGACCCAAACAATGATGATTTAACCCTGACACGACAAGCTCTTTGTAAACCTCAGATTCCCAAAGCTGATTTAAAAAATGAGAATCAAAATGAGAGCCCATTAATTTAAATTTTAAATCCATCCAAGTTTGTGGGTTTTCTAAATGTTTAAAAAAAGCATATCCCATCATATTCAAGGCACACCCTTTTTCAAAAATCAGATCAGGCATTTCCCCCCAATCAAATATTGAATATCTATCCGTGAACTTGAAATACAATGTCTCATCATTTTTTCCAGAAAAGATGTTTTTAACAGATCCAGTATAAATGATCTGAGGTTGTTTCGATAAATCATTCATATTCACGCGTGCTCCTAACGATGTCGACTGCGCATTTCTTTAAACTTATTCGATGTTGGACACTTCATTGGATATTCACCATCAATACAAGCCATACATAAACGATCAAAGCCAATACTTTTCTTTAAGCCTTCTTGTGATAAATAAAATAAATAATCCGCGCCTAAAGTATTTGATATTTGATCAATCGTTTTATCATGCGCCACAAGCTCATTAGGATCAGGAAAATCAACACCAAAAAAACAAGGATGACGAATCGGAGGACATGTTGATGCCAAATAAACTTTATTCGCTCCCGCTTCTTTAACTAAATCAATAATTTTTTGAGAAGTCGTTCCTCGAACAATACTGTCATCAACCAATAAAATATTTTTACCTTTTATTTCAGATGCAATAGCTGTTAATTTTAACTTGACTGCTTTTATGCGATTTTCTTGATTATTCAAAATAAAACTTCGCTGCACATATCTATTTTTAATGAGTACTTCACGATATGGAATACTCAAAGTTTCACTCAAACTAATAGCAGCAACTCTTGATGTATCAGGTATTGGAACAATCATATCGGGAGAAATTGTACCATCTGCTATTTTAAATTTAATTTCTTCTGCCAAGGCTTTTCCAAAATTAAGCCTGGTCTTATAAACACTTTTATTTTCAATAAAACTTTCAGGATTAGAAAAATACACCCATTCAAACATACACGATTTTTGTGAAATACTATGTGTTACTGAATAAGAACGCGAACTGTGAACTTCCCCTTTTCGATCTATAAATACTATTTCACCCGGATTTAAATCGCCTATAATTTCGTAATCTAAAAATGTTAAAACATTCGTCTCAGAACTTAAACAGTAACTATAACCAAAATGATTGGGGTTATTTTCTTTTTCTTGAGTCGTCAACGCTCGACGCCCAATCATCAGTGGGCGCATGCCATGAGGGTCGCGAAAAGCAAACAATCCCAACTCTGCTAAAATACCAACGACAGAATAACCCCCCTGTGCTTGAGCAAACAGGTTTTGAACCGCTTTTTGAAAATCGTCGAATTTTAATGTTGGAGATGTTTTGCAAGTGAGATCTGAATTGATATTTTGATGTGTGAGTAAATGGTGTGAAAGTATATTTAAAAGTGCTTCAAGATCATTCTGGGTAAAAAGATGTCTATTATATTTTTCTTTAAGTTCATTCTTAAGTTCATAATAATTAACCAGATTACCATTATGAACCATTCCAAGGCCAAAAGGAAAATTCACCATCATCGGTTGAATATCCCTCTTGGCGTCAATCGGGGACTTGGGGCCCACAGTTGCATACCGAGTATGCCCTATACTCAACTCGCCTGTTAACCCTGCCAATCGATCTTGCGAAAAAACTCGCGAAACAAGCCCGACATCTTTATAGAGATTAAAGTTTTGATTTTGAAGGTTATACGAAAGAATTCCAGAGGCGTCTTGTCCCCGGTGTTGCAAAAGTTGCAAACCCTGAAAGACTTCTTGAGATGAATAAGGAGTACCATAAACTCCAATCACGCCACACATAAGACCTCATTTTTTAAAATAATGAACTGTTGTTTTCAAAATATAGTTTTAATTATTTTATGTGGCAAATAAAAATATTTGTCATGCATCAGCAATTTAGTTAGTCTTGCAATCAATGAGCAATATCAACGCAAAAACTGTGTTAGGAATTTTAGGTAGCGGCCAACTCTCTCGAATGACAGCATTGGCTGCATATAATTTCGGTATTCAAACGCACATCTACTGCGACTCCAAAGATCACAACTCTCCCGCCTCGTTGATTTCATCTCAAACAACCCGTGGCTCGCTTAATAATTTAGATCAAATACTCTATTTCGCAAAACAATGCGACTTTATCACGCTTGAAAATGAATTTGTTGATTCAAAGATTTTACAATATATAGATGAAACATTTCCAAATAAACTTTTCCCAAGCTCTGAATCATTTATTCTTATCGGTGATAAAATTTCAGAAAAAGAAAATTTTAAAAAGGCAGGAATTCCCATTGTCCCTTTTCAAAAGATAAATTCAAAAAATGATCTTATTGAATTTGCTAAAATTCACAGTTATCCAATTATTCTTAAAAAATCTAAGGGCGGATATGATGGCTTTGGAAATTTAAAAATTAAATCCGAAACTGACATTGACTCTTCTCTGAAGCATTTTGATTTTCCAAAATACGATTTATTAGTCGAAAAATTTATTATATATGAAAAAGAATTAGCTCTTGTTGCCGCTAAAAACTCAACCGAAGTTGTTTTATACCCTATCGTTGAAACGCATCAAGATAATCATATTTGTCATTTTGTTACTTCACCATCTGATATCTCAACAAATGTTGCACTTGAAATTCAATGTTATACAAACCTAGCACTCAACATTTTAAAAACTCGAGGACTGTTTGCTTTTGAGTTCTTTTTAACTAAAGACAATAAAGTTTATTTAAACGAATCAGCTCCCCGCCCACACAACAGTGCCCACTATACTTTAGATGCTTGCCAAACATCTCAATTTGAAAACCACGTGAGAAGCATTTTAGATTTACCGCTTGGCTCAACCGAACAAAAATACCCAGCTGTTGTCATGCTGAACTTACTTGGCACAAACAATACACACAATCAAAACAATCAAATTGCAAATCTTCAACCATTGAACGAATTTATCAATAAGAAAAATCAATATTTACATTTGTACGGCAAAGAAAACTCTAAACCCGGACGCAAAATGGGGCATTTAACCCTTTGCGGAAATGATTTAAAAGAATTAATGAAACAAGCTCAACGATTAAAGGAAATATACACTTTATGAAAAAAACAAAAGCAGAAGTTGCTGTTATCATGGGAAGTCAGTCTGATTGGGAGACAATGAAAGAGGCTTGTGAAATATTAAAACAATTTAAAGTGAGTTTTTGTAAACATGTTTTGTCGGCGCATCGCACGCCTGATGATATGCGCGAATTTGCTGTGAACGCTCGAGAAAATGGAATTAAAGTGATCATTGCAGGAGCCGGTGGAGCAGCACACCTCCCTGGCATGACTGCATCATTCACAACATTACCAGTTATTGGTGTACCTGTTAAATCGAAATCACTTGATGGAATTGATAGCTTACTTTCGATTGTTCAGATGCCCAAAGGTGTACCGGTCGCTACTGTATCAATAGGCAATTCAGCAAATGCTGGTTTATTAGCTCTACAAATATTAAGCATTACCAATACGGAAATCGCTCATAAACTTGAGTTATACAAAAAAAAACAAACGCAGACAGTTCGCAAAATGAAGATATAAAAAAAGCCCTGTGTTAAGAACACAGGGCTTTTTAAAAGATTAATTTTAAGTATCAATTACGACAATTTATTTTGATATTCAGTTTCAGAGTAATCATCAACTAAAATAGCATCATAACGAACTTTATCAGCTTCAGATAATAATTTGTACTCGTCTTGAGAAATAATTTTTTTAGCTAAAGCATCATCCCAAGCTGCAACACCTTTTTTCTTAGGTATAGAGCCAGCTTTGATTGCTGATCTGATTTTTTTCTCTGCGGCATCAGCACGTGTAACAATATTAAACGCATGCTCTAATCTCGCTGTTTGGTCATTTTTAGATAAGCGATCTAAAACAGCTTGTGGACCATGGCTTTTTTCTCCAACCCAGTAGATACCATTTGTTAAACGATCACGTTGTTCGCCAGCAGTCATCATTGATGTTGAAATTAAATGCGACCAGCCATCTGTTGCTTGCGAACCCATTGAGTTAATTCTCGACCAAGCACCCAAAACATCTTTAAATAACCAACGCAATCCCGGAACTTTTAAGTTATCAAATAAGCCGTCAAATGATTTTTGAATCTCACACATAGAGTACTTTAAAAAATATTGTACGTATGGCAAATCTTCTTCGCGTTGACCTTCTTCTACAAATCGTCTTAATACACAAGTTGACATATACATATGTGCAAATATATCTGCAAAGCGACCTGTGATTTTTTCTTTCATTTTTAATTGTCCACCTAAAACACCCATTGCTATATCAGATAAAATAGCAAACGTTGCAGAAGCCCATTTTAAACGACGATAGTGTATTTTAGTTTTTGGATGAGCCGTTGATGGCGCTGAAGCCAAATAACCACGGCTTACAGAGAGTAAAACTGAACGACATAAGTTACCAACGATATGACCTATATGACCCCAAAATGCTTTATCAAATCCAGCAGCATCTTTAGCTTCAACTGATCTTACTTCATCAAAAGCATAAGGATGACAGCGAAGAGCACCTTGACCAAAAATAATCAAAGTTCGAGTCATAATATTTGCTCCCTCAACTGTAATACCAATTGGTGTAGCAACATAACCTTCTGCAATTAAATTTCGGTGTCCTAAAGAAATTCCAGCACCACCCATAACATCCATCGCATCATTAACAACGGTACGACTCATCTCTGTAGCATGATACTTAACCATTGCAGTAACAACTGGTGGTTTAATCCCTTTATCAAGGGCTCCTAAAGTAAATCTTCTCATAGCATCAAGTGCATATGTTTTTGCACCAATACGTCCCAAAGGCTCTTCAACACCTTCAAACTTACCAATACTTACGCCAAATTGTTTTCTAATATACGAATGTGATGAGGCTGTTCTAAATGACAACATCGATCCACCTGTTGATTGAGCTGGTAAAGAAATACCTCGTCCCGCAGCTAAACACTCCATCAGCATTGTCCATCCAAAACCACAACCAGAAGATCCTCCAACAACTGCATCTTCTAAAGAAACGACAACATCTTTTCCTTGCGTTGGACAGTTGTGAAATGGAATTGTTAATGGATCATGCCGACGGCCAATCACAACACCCGGCGTATTCGCAGGAATTAATGCAGCCGTGATTCCAACATCTTCGCCTTTTCCTAATAAATTTTGAGGATCTTTTAATCTAAAAGCTAATCCAATAACTGTCGAAACTGACGCTAATGTAATCCAACGTTTATTCCAATTTAAACGAATATATAATTTTCCGTCTTCACCTTTAAAAACAGTACCTGATGATGTGATTGAACCCGCATCCGATCCAGCTGTTGGCTCAGTCAATCCAAAGCATGGAAGCTCTAAACCTTTTGCTAAACGAGGTAACCAATATTTTTTTTGAGCGTCAGTACCATAATGAATAAGTAATTCAGCAGGTCCTAACGAATTTGGAACCATCACCGAAATTGACATCGATAATGAACGCGAAGCAATTTTCATAACCACTTCAGAGTGCGCCATCGCAGAAAAACCGAGCCCACCGTATTCTTTAGGAATAATCATTCCTAAAAATCCTTTATCTTTAATGAACTGCCAAACTTCCGGTGGCATATCACGATTTTTCCAAATTTTCCAAGGGTCACACATTTTACAAAGTTCTTCGACTGGCCCATCAATAAATTTTTGTTCTTCTTCTGTGAGCTTTGCGTATGGTTCTTTCATGATATTTTCAAAATTTGGTTTTCCTGAAAATAAATCTTTTTCAACCCAAACAACACCAGCCTCTAACGCTGCTCTTTCAGTTTGAGAAATTTGTGGAATAAACTTTAGTTTATCGAGCAAACCCATAATTGGAGCCGAAATTAAAGCTGTACGAATGGGTTTAATCAAAAACAATATAAATCCAATAGCCACAGCCATTGTTAATACGATTGGTGCACCCAAACCATACAGGGCTGCTGTCACCGCTATCGCCCAAACGATTAACGGTAAATCAAAAAAACCAATAAACAACAAAATGACGACAGACCCTAAAATCAACGCCCACATCGGGCCATACTGACTGAGGAATCCCTGATAAGCAGATAATATTTCCACAAGATGCTCCTTTAATAATGTATATACTAATATTTCAGCACCCTTATCGGCAGAAGACAAGCCTCTAAGGAGTTGTTTTTATTAAATATTTACAAAATTGAAGAACCGACCTAAGTTGAGTGTTTGCTCTAAAAAATCATAAAAGGCATAAAAAAAGCCAGCTTACGCCGGCTTTCGATTTTTTACTCTATAATTTAAAATAAATTATTTAGTCGCTGGAGCTGCTTCAGTTGGAGCCGCTGCTGGAGCTTCAGTTGGAGCTGCCGCTGCTGCTGCTTGATCAGCTGCTGGTTGACCTTCAGCTGGAGCTGCAGGAGCTGCTTCAGTTGTAGCTGGAGCTGTTGCTTCCGGAGCATTTTTTGAACAAGTAAAACCTGTTGTGAATGATAATGCTAATAATGCTGATACTAATAATGCTTTCATCTTTAGTCCTTTTGTTAAGTTTTCATAAAATAAATCATATTACTTTAGTCTTGGCAAGCACTACAATAAAAAGTCGAACGCCCCGCTAAAATTTTTCGCCGCACTTGGTTTTTACAAATCCTGCAAGGTTGATTTTCCCGACCATAAACTAAATGCATTTTTTGAAAATTCCCCTCTGATAAATCAACATGTCTATAGTTTTTAATACTTGATCCACCGGCCAAAATAGCATCAGATAAAATTTTTTTAATCTGGCTCAGTAATTTAAAAAATGTTTCTTTTTTAATCTTTTTAGGCAATTTGAATGGATCTATTTTCTCTTTAAAAAGGGCCTCGCAGGCATAAATATTTCCTACACCAACTAAATATTTTTGATTCATGATGATGGATTTAATTGGAGAATTTAAATGAGATATCATTTCCCAAAGACTGACTTCATCATGATGCCTCATTGATAATGGCTCAAATCCATAGTTTTCAAAATAATCTGGCAAATCTTGTTTATTGATGAGTTCAACAAAACCAAAACGTCTGGGGTCGTTGTAAATGAGCCACACATTGCTTAAAAAACATAATGCCAAGTGATCATGTTTTTGGACGTCGTAGTTCTTAATATCACCACGATAAAAACTCCACCGGCCCGTCATTCCTAAGTGTGATATCAATACGGTGTTTTTAAATTCAAACTGAATAAACTTTGCTCGACGCTTGATTTCGAGCAATTCATTGCCCTCTGTTAAACGAATCAAACGCTGAATTTCTCGTTTGGGAATTTCATATCGCAGATTTTTACGCCATGTTTTGATTTGAGTTAACTTTAATGGCTCGTTGTGCTTTTGAGAAAAAAGTTTTTCACTGAGGTGACGGCAAACGATTTCAACTTCGGGTAGCTCTGGCATTTGGTAGGTATCCTGTTGAAATCATTATACATTTTTTTCGAGAAAAAGTCTATATCATCTATATCAGCTGATATCAGCCTATTTTGTACTTTTGATCTCATCTAACTCTTCTTAATTTGACCTTAGAATAAGATGAGTTCACAGGGATTGCTTATTGACAGAGTTTTATATTTATTTAGACTTTTCATAATGAATAAAGCTATTTGTTTTTTTTCGATTGTACCATTTATTTTAGCAGCTCAAGCTTGGCTTGCTCCATGCAGCTTTATCAATTCACATTCAACTTATTATTTTAGTGTACCATTTATTTTATTTCCAATTAATCTTTTGCTCCTCATATTTATAATCAGCACCTTTTTTATTAAAAAGCTAAAGCTAAAAATAAGATATCCAATCGTCTATCTTGTTCTGCTCATACTTCAGTATCCAGCAGCAGCTATAGCTATTATAAGAGCTGGATCCTGTGCATAAATATCTTCATATTAAAAAAATTTTAGCTATGCAAAATTCCGCAAAAAAACAGAGTTTTTGTTTTAGTACCCATCACTTACCCGCTAAAAATATTTAAAATTAAAAATTAATTATTTTTTGATAGGAATTTTGTGTGTACCACATTTTTCAAAACTCAGTAAAGATCGCAATACTGAGCGACCACAGCAATGCGATCCTTTGAGTGCAGTGCTATGGGGAGGAATTATGATTTTTCTAATTTTTGGTTTAAAAAATATAAACTCGAGCATCTCTCAATTTTTGTCCCCATTTATTATACTTCAAAAGCTACGTTAGTTGGATTTTATGACACTTGGGTTTCATAGGGATTACTTTTTTTGTCACTAATCTTCATACTTCAAAACTGAATAATCGATTTAAATTCCACCTATTTACAAACGGTCTTATATTGGGACGTCAAGACTTTCAACAAAAAATACACTCTAGAGTGGGTTGGCACGCTTGCATTGTTTTTTATACTTTATCTTGTCGGAGGTAGAGAATGGTAAAATCGACTCTAGTCTTTTTTGCATTTTGCTTGATAATCGGTGAAACAGTCTATGCGTCAGGCCCTCTCGACACGACAGAAGCTATGGTCTCTACCACCCATCCATGTGAAAATAGCATGTGCGGTTGGAGACAATCCTCTGAGTTTATTCGCGATTACGAAAACTTTTTCCCTAAAAATCCTAACAAGCAATTCTCAATATGTTCTGTAGGTGAAGACAAACTTAAAAGACTTATAAAAACGAGTCCGGGGCCTTTAGAGAACAAAAAATTTATTTCTTCGATAAAGAAATCTCATGTGATCATTGCAGGCGAAACACATCTTTATACAGATCTAAAAGCACGTACTGCTATGATAAAATTAATAAAAGACTTAAAAGGGCCAAAGTCTTGTGTGGCATTTGAACTTCCAAATCGTCCTGAGGGAGTTGTCACTTTTATGTCAAAGTTAAAGAAAATTGCAGCCCAGTCACAAAAAGGTAATGATGTAGAGGCCGCAATAGCTCAAAAAGATTTTCTTACTTATTATGACCCTATGATTAATTATGCTACCTCAATTAAATTAAAAGTGAGCGCTGTTGATCATTCACAAAATTTCGAGGCTGACATTCCCAACAATATCCGCAATCAAACAATGGCAATAAATATAGCTCGCAAGATTCAAAATCGAGAATGTGATTCGGTCTTATTATTTGTAGGTAAAGCCCATGAAGCAAAGCCAGATAAAGAAAGCTCATCGATATCAGAGCTACTGAAGTCAAGAGGTCTTGTATCAACATCAGTTAATCTACAAATGGCTTACGAATACGCGACACCGATGGATTTAAGAACTTGGAATTTATGCGATGGCCCACTTGACCGATTCGAAAAAAAAATTCAAAAAGAGGTTGTGTTTGATCGAAGCGAAATCCCAGAACATATAAGGATTGCACCCCAATCTGAAATAATTAGATTCTCTGACTTTGATTTTACATGGTTAATTCCATTTCAAAATCAGGACATTGCTTGTTCTTCATGTGTTAAGTGACCAGCAACCCCTTAGTTTTGAAAATTTTTAGCGATCAACAATCCATGCGGAACTTTATTTGAAAACAATGACAGCTTTGTGAACATGTTCTTTCTCACAACAAAGAGCCTTTTCACTAAAATCAAATACTTCTAGACATGCAGACCTTCAGTCCACTACCTGGTCTTAAATCTCCAGTTTGAGTTTCAAAAATCAATTCACAAACTAAAGGGTTCGATACTATTTTTTCTCAAAAAATATTTTTTCAACTCCTATTTTAAAAGCTTTGGCAATTCTAAAGGCTAATTCAAGAGCAGGATTATAGCTCCCTTTTTCTAAAGCAATAATAGTTGCTCTAGTTACATCAATTGCATCCGCCAAATCCTGCTGGGTAAGTCCCTTTTGTTGTCTTAATTCTTGTATACGATTATCAATTAATATTTTTGTTTCTAGGCGTGGCATTGCCTATTCCAATATTTCTCTGCCAGTTAAGTTAAAAATATGAAATGAGAATAGCTGAATTAAAATAATTATCAAAATAATACATAAAGTGGTTATTCTTTTGCCAAATTACAATGTTAATATCTTTAAAATCAATCTAAAGTCATGATGCTATCCTTAATCTTTCGTCACTGGTAAAATGAAATATAAAAGAGGCCAAATGAAAAAAACAAAAATATTTTATGATGGATTATGTAAAGTCTGCTCCACCGAAATCAATCAATACAAAAAAATGGCTGGTGCTGAAAATCTAAATTTTGTAGACATAACTGAACCAGAATTTAATCCACTTGATGAAAATCTTGACCCTTATAAAATTAATATTGAACTTCATGCCATTGATACAAATGGAACTCTACACGCGGGCGTCGACACATTTATTCTCATTTGGAACGAAATCCATTCATTGCAATGGTTAGCACGATTAGCACAAAAAAAACCAGTCAAAATGACACTTAATTTATTCTATTTTGTTTTTATAAAAATACGTCCTTACTTACCACGAAAATCGTGCGAAACAAGTCCTTATTGTGCTGTCGATATCAAAAAAATTAACTCTTAACAGAATTTGAAATGGGGCTTTCAAAATCACTTAAAGAAAAATTTTCTGCTTTTACACCTGAAGACCAATCACGTTTAATCCGTATGGGCTGGGAAGATCGATCGACTTTCGAATCTATTGAAAAACAATTTGATTTATCACCAAATGACTTTGTTCGTTTTATGAGATTCAGTCTCTCTTTAAAAGACTTCAATCGATGGAGAAAACGCATTCACGAGCAAGGCAAACTCAAAAACGAATCACAACGAGGATTCAAAACAACACGATTTAAATGCTCAAGACAATCGTCAGACGGAATTACAAAAGGCTGGAAGTAGCATCTTTAAGCTTAATCTAGAGTGAATTAAGCCGAATTGAGTATCATCAATACTTGACTAACAATTTCATGAGTTCAATGTAAAGTATTTAGTATTCAGCGGCGCTTATTCCTGAGCAAGTGCTGCTTGCAACTCTGGTATACCTAATTCTGCTAAAACTTCTGAGCTGGCATCTGCGGTCGATTTAAGAATAGCTTGGTTAAGTTTAGCGCTAAAGCTTAACTCCGGGTCACTATTTTTAATTTCCCTCCAGATGTTTTTTAAAACTCTCAAAGCAACCTGATTTTTTAATGCACTATTTTTTTCAACAGTACGAAAATTGATTAAACCAGTTGCTGCATTAATCGAAACTTCACTCGCTAAAGTCGGAATCGCACGATTAATTTTTAAAATCATTTCTGGCCAGAAGATTAAAAAATTCTGATATGCTTTATCTCGCTCTTTTTGAGATAATTTTGAATTTTTAATTTGATAGATATGATCAGCTAAAGGAAGCACTAAACCTTCTCGCAAACTACTGAAGGTTCCCTTAAAGAAAACAACTCGAGCAGCTATACCAGGAGTTTTAAGAGCTAAAGAAACACAAAATCCTGCTCCGAATTTACATGTTCTTGTTACTTCTTCATAAATTTCTTTTGTTTTCTCAGTAACTTCCGCAAGATTTGAAAAATTAAGCTTAATAGTTTCAATCTGAGCATTTTCATCATTAAACAACTCTTCACACATCATCTGAGCCTGTGCTGAACGTAGAATCAAAGATGAAATCAAAAATACGAAACACATCGTTAAATTTTTTTTAAAAATCATTTTTCCTAACATCCTCATTCTCCTTTCATCTCAAAGTGAGATTTCAGAATGTACAAAATAAAACCGTAGTGCATGGCTTAAATTCGACAACATCTGTAAACAATATTTATATCGAAAACCAATACAATAGCAATTAGGTGTCTTAATAGACTTAAAACTATAAAAAGCAATAGAAATGCCAAATTGCAAATCTATCATTGCGACCAAATCACCTACTTTAAGACCTGATTTTTCCCAAAGAGAACCTGCTCCAATATTTGTAACTCGAAAAAGTGATCCTCTGTAAAATTTCCTTATAGACATACTTTGAAGTTACCTATTAAAATTTCAAATATGAAAATGTTTTTTACTCTATTATCACTATTATGCTTATTTAGTCTCTCAATACAAGCTAAAGATCGTAAAAAAAAATTAAAGGAATACTCTATGATAATTATTAATCTTTCAAATGAACATGAATTAGAACTTAACAACCCTAGTTCCGTTGGACCAGACAAAAAAACAATCATACGTAAATGCTCGGTCATCAGCAATAACAATCAACAATTTATCAAATGCTCTCCACTTCCAGCAGGCTCACTTGGGAAGGATTTTTCAGCCTATGAAAGTGCTGTGGAAATAGAAATAATCATTATAGAAGAAGTTAAAAATCTTGTCGATCTGGCGGCATTTATGAAAAATCAAAAAAATGGAAACTTAAACAGATATTCAGAAAACTCATTAAAAGATCTTTTGCCATTATTAAAAGACATTGAATTACAAACTCCTACGGCAAAAATCTATGATCTATCAAAAGGCTATTTTGACCCTAGAGAGCCAGATAGTCCCGATATATTTATTATCTTGCAGGAAAATCCAAGAGCAATTTGGCTCAAAAATGCAAAGCGTTTACAGTTTGATTGGAGTAAAGTCACACATCGAAAAAAATCGTTAAATTGATACAAGATCACTTCAGAAAAAAAATATTTTCACTTCACTTTAAAATATGATCTTGCTAGCATCATGATATAATGAAAAAAATTGAAATCTCTAAATTAGACGAAGACGGAACTCCAACAGATCTCATTGCTCATGGTCAAATTGATAATCAGTTTTATATCAAAATCATCTGGGCCAGTGAATCTGAGCATTCAAAAATATCTCAGTTAGCTGAAAACTTAAATCAAAAAAATATGATGCATATTGAAACAGGAACTCCCCCTGGCTTGAACCGATACGGTAGTTCATCGCAAGTCATTACGCGTGATAACCCAGATTTTTTAAGTGCATTATGTAATTACTGTGAGACCTATCACGGTGTTTTTATTGAAATTATTGATTAATTTTTCAAATCTTGTCACAAACCCAGCTTTATGATCGTATGAGTAATATAGACTCTTATTTCAATTTATGACGAGGTTCAAATGAAAACATCAATCAGCCTACTCTTTCTAACTCTCACTGCTTTATCTGTTCATGTATTCGCTCACGGCGAAAACAAACCAGGACCGCATGGTGGATACATTCGCATGCCGGGAGCTTTTCATACAGAAGTCGTCAAAGAAAAGAACGGCTACCGCATTTATCTTTTAGATATGAACTGGAAAAACCCTTCAGTACTCGACTCATCGGTTTCTGCAAATATTCTAGCTGGCAAAAAGAAAACTGAACTGACTTGCACCAAAGAATTAAACTCTTATTTTTGCAAATCTTCACTCGCAGAAAAAGGCGAACTCAATATTACTGCAAAGCGAGAAGGACAAACTGGAATTGTTGCTCAGTATAAACTTCCCCTCAAATTTGAAGACCCACAAAACGAAATGCCAGCTCACCACAGCCACTAAGGAAAAATAAACCATGCTTGACGGTATTATTCGTTTTTCACTGACAAACCGACTCTTTATAGTTGCTATGGGTATTTTAGTCACAGCCTATGGTCTTTTGACAGTGTCAAAGATGCCGGTCGATGTATTTCCTGATCTTAATAAACCAACTATTAACATTATGACAGAGGCCGCAGGCATGGCCCCAGAAGAGGTTGAAACACTTGTAACTCTTCCTTTAGAAACTGTTTTAAACGGCCTGCCTGGCGTAGAGCGAGTTCGTTCATCGACTGGTATTGGACTTTCTGTTATCTATGTCGAATTTGAATGGAACACTGACATATATCGCAATCGACAACTCGTTGCCGAAAAATTACAACTTGCCAAAGAAAAACTTCCCACCGGCATTACACCAGTCATGGGCCCAATCGCTTCGATTATGGGTGAAATTCAACTCATTGGCTTATCGTCTCATGAAAATGTCAGTCCTCTCGACCTACGCACTTTTGCCGATTGGACAATACGGCCTCGCCTTCTCTCTGTTCCAGGCGTTGCACAAGTGATTTCAATTGGCGGAGGAGTAAAGCAATACCAAATTCTTTTGTCTGCCGAAAAAATTCAAAAAAACCAACTCGCACTTAAAGATATTGAAGAAGCACTTTCTAAAATCAGTCTCAATACAACTGGTGGCTACATTGATCTTAACAAAAAAGAATATTTGATTCGCAACATTGGCACTATTAAATCCGAAGCCGATATTTTAAATTCCGTGGTGGGCCTTCACTTAGGTCGTCCAGTTTATGTTAAAGACATTGCCGAAGTTAAACTTGGCCCACAAATAAAGCGTGGTGACGGCAGTGTTAACGGAAAGCCTGCTGTAATCCTCAGTGTTCAAAAACAACCTGGCGCCAATACTGTTGAACTCACTCAAAAAATTGACGAAGCACTTAAAGAACTTGAAAAAAATCTTCCAGCAGGCGCAACCTTTCACAAAGACCTTTTTAAACAATCTCATTTTATCGAAACCTCTATTTACAATGTTAAAGAAGCACTCAGAGATGGAACTATTCTCGTATTCATTGTTCTCTTTATCTTTTTATTGAACATCAGAACCACAGCCATCACTTTAACAGCAATTCCTCTATCTTTTTTGGTCACAGCTATTGTTTTCCACTTTTTTGGACTTTCCGTGAACACGATGACCTTAGGCGGCCTTGCGATTGCCATAGGTGAATTAGTCGACGACGCCATTGTCGATGTCGAAAATGTATTTCGTAGGCTTAAAGAAAATAAACTAAAGTCTCATCCTCTACCGGTTCTACAAGTGGTTTATAGCGCTTCAAGCGAAGTCCGAAACTCGATCGTTTTTGCAACGATCATTGTCGTTTTAGTTTTCTTGCCACTTTTTTACATGAGTGGAATTGAAGGGAAATTATTTATACCACTCGGACTCGCCTACATTATCTCATTAATAGCGTCCCTCTTTGTCTCCCTCACAATCACTCCAGTGCTTTGTTCAATTCTTTTAAATAAAGATAAACTCATCGAACATGAAGATGGAAAAATGGTCAAATGGCTGAAAGCCAAAGATAAAAAATTATTAGAATTTTCACTGCAAAATCCAAACTTAATTTTTGGAGTAACAATAGCTTTGTTCTTAGGATCTCTGGCCTTAATTCCACTTATGGGTAAAGATTTTCTACCAAAGTTTAACGAAGGAACAGCAACGATCAGTCTTCTTTCACAACCTGGAATTTCTCTTGAAGAATCTAACAAAAAAGGCACACAAGCCGAAGAACTCATCTTAAGTGTTCCAGAAGTAAAGTCTGTTGCTCGACGCACGGGCCGAGCTGAACTTGATGAACATGCTGAAGGGATTCACTCTTCAGAAATTGATGTTGATTTTAAAAATACAGGAAGACCACGTGATATTGTTCTTTCAGAGATTCGCTCAAAGCTTAACAAAATAGACGGAACTTACGCTGGTGTTGGTCAACCGATCTCTCACCGTTTAGATCATTTACTGTCTGGAGTCAGAGCTCAAATTGCAATTAAGCTCTTCGGATCAGACTTAAAAATATTAAGAATTAAGGCGGCCGAGATTCAGAAGGCTATTGAAAACACAAAAGGACTTGTTGACCTTCAGATCGAACAACAAGTTTTAATTCCCCAAATCAAAATCCAACTTCTGCGCGAAGAGGCCGGAAAATTTGGTATCGTACCAGGAGATCTATCTCAAACACTTGAAAAAGCTCTCAATGGCGAGGCCGTGGCGCAAGTACTAGATCAACAAAAAACTTTTAATGTCTATATGAGATTTGATGATAAGTCTCGAGGTGATTTAGAGCTGATGAAAAAGACCGTTCTAAAAATTATGCCCGATGGACAAAAAATAACTTTAGATATGATCGCCGACGTCTACGAATCTGAAGGCCCCAATCAAATCAATAGAGAAAATGCTCAAAGACGAATCGTAGTCTCTGCAAACTCATCAGGTCGCGACTTAGATTCTTTAGTGAATGAACTCAAAACTAAAATAACAAATCAAGTCAAAATACCAGAAGGCTACTTCATTCATTTTGGTGGACAATTTGAAAGCCAAAAATCAGCAAGCCAGTTAATTTTACTTTTAGGACTTTTATCATTAGCTGGGATTTTTGTAGTCCTCTACGCTCATTTCAAGTCTTCATTTATTGCAATTCAAATCATGTTGAATATTCCTATGGCCCTTATCGGTAGCTTGGTCGCAATTTTTCTGAGCGACAGAACTTTTTCCATCGCCACAATGGTTGCTTTCATTACACTTTGTGGAATCGCTAGCAGAAATGGAATTATGATGATTTCACACTATTTGCACCTCATGAAGTATGAAAATGAAAGTTTTAGTCAAGAAATGGTCATTCGCGGGTCTTTAGAAAGACTTGTTCCTGTTCTGATGACTGCACTCACCGCGATCCTAGGATTACTTCCTTTAGTTTTTGCTAAAGGAGAACCTGGAAAAGAAATTCTACATCCTGTCGCTGTGGTGATTGTTGGTGGACTCATCAGCTCAACATTACTTGATATGTTTGTGACACCAACTGTGTTTTATAAATTTGGAAAAAAATCTGCTGAGAAAAATATTCAAGCAGGCACAACTCAAAAATTAAAATAGGAGATCACTCATGAAATCAATTATAACAATTATAATCACGTTAACCATTGCCCTTACAGCAATTTCTCATGAAGGACACGATAAAACACCAGGATCTCTCACCGCACCTCACGGCGGGCAGTTAAAAGGAACTTCGCTGCTTTATTTAGAACTCGTTTCCGACTCTACTGGTTTTAAAATCTACACAGTTGATCACGATCTTAAAATGATTCCCGTAAAAGATGTGAAAATTGAAGGAGTTGTTAAATGGCCGAAACAAAAAAAATCTGAAAAACTAACTTTAAGCGCTTCAGAAAGCTTTTTAGAATCTAAAGTTGATGCCAAAGGCTCTCACCGTTACACTGTTGAATTGAAGGTGATTTACAAAGGAAAAACTGAAAATGTTTCATTTAATATCGAGCCACAAGAGTAATTTCGTCTCTACTCAGAAAATGTATCTATACTGTGAAAGGATTTTTAATGAGTGTATTTAAGTTTTACTTTAGCTTTTTTCTCATTTTAGGCATCAATGAAATTTCTTTTGCAGATCATCCCAACGAAGGAAAAATCGCAATTTCTCAACTCATTGAAGAAGCTGAACAAAATAACTTAGAAATAAAACAAACACAAGAACACCTCAACTCACTCAAAGCCAAGTTGAATAGTCAATATGGACGCCTCTCACCGAAGATTTCGATTGAGGGAGGACCGCAGTCGACAAAATTCGATGATGAAAAATCAAATGGCACCTCGCTTTACGGTAAAGTCGAATGGAATATTTATAATGGAGGCTTTGACAAAGCATTAATTGATTCATCAAAAACTGAAACGGAACTTCAACAAAAACGACTTCATTCCTTAAAAAATAGAGTTAAAAAAGAAGTCTCTAAAATTTATTTTGAACTTCAATTTATTTTAGAAAGCATATCATTGAAGCAAAAAGCACTTGAACTCAATGCACAGCAACTGAAAATCGCCAAAGCAAAAAATAGCTCTGGTTTTACAACAAACTCAGATGTTCTTGAGTTTGATTTGAGAGAATCAACACTTCAATCGGATTTAGTTCTTTTAAATCAACAACTTGAACAAAAATCGAGAGACCTCGACGTCATGCTTTCTAGAAAAAATCAATTAGCACCTGAAACAGTCAAAGGTCATTTAATGAGGCAAAATTTTAATTTTAATCGAGAAGATCTTCTTGTTAAAATCCAAGAAAATAATGATCATATTTTACTTTCAAAAATTGAACTTCAACAGGCTAAAACTGAAAAACGACAAGCTCAATCTCAATTTTTACCCAAACTTGATCTAGAAACTCGCTACGGAAAATTAGCAAACGACGAAAAAGTCTTTAGCAACAAGGACGACTATGCAGTCATCCTTAAATTTAATCTTCCTTTATTTTCAGGATTTGAAGATTACAATTCAGTCAAAAGCAACAGCGCAAAAGTAGCTGCATCTCAGCTATCTATTGCCCAAAAAAATATTGCACTCACTGCAGAGCTTGATGCAACACTTGCAGAAATTAAAGCACTCAACTCAAGGCTAGATCTCGAAGAAAAAAACTTAGAGCGTTCTGAAAAGTATTATAAATTAACTTTAGACGAATACAAACGTGGAGTTAAAAATTCACCCGATATGGTCGGAGCATCTGAAAGACTGCTCGATGCTCGAATTAGAAACCTCGAGTACAGACGCGATTTGATGTTAGCAAAAGCTAAAATACAAGAATTGACTGGTGAATAAAAAATATGGAGTACTTAAACAGCAGTGATGAAGAATTAATGTTTTTGTATCAGAACGGATCAGAAGCCGCCTTTCAGATACTTTACGATCGCCACTCGTCTAAAATTTTTGCGTTCATTTCATCGAAGATTCAAAAGCAAGAAATTGCAAGAGAGATTTTTCAAGATGTTTTTATTAAAATTCATAAGTCAAAGCATCTTTATAATAAAAATTTACCTTTACTTCCTTGGGTATTTACGATCACAAGAAATGCTGTCTTCGATTTTTCAAAACGCGGAAGCAAGATTGAGCAAGCAACCCCTGTCGAAACAATCGATGAACGAGCATCTTTAGAAGATCAAAATGAATTGAGCTTTGAGGTTGACCTACAACCATCCTTATTAAAGTTACCGATTCAACAAAAACTTGCAGTTGAAATGCGCTATTATGATGAAAAGACTTTTGAAGAAATCGCAGAAACTCTAAAAACCTCCCCCATGAACATCAGAAAACTCGTTAGTCGGGGCATAAAAAGATTAAAAGAAATAATTAAGGAAGGTGGATAATCATGAAAAATCAAAATCAAGATTGGCTGAAAGAATATTCTAATTTTTTAAATGCAGAACAAATCAACGTTCCTCATGATTTAACCACAACTGTTTTTACAAAGATTAATAAATTACTTCACCCTTCTGCTGTTAACGTTTTTTTTAAAATTTTAGGTATCCATATGATCACGGGATTCTTATCATTAGCTATTTGTAACCAATTTGAACTAAATCCGTTTAACACCTCTCACTCGTTAGCTGATGTTTTTATGGATTGGGGTGGCCATGGATTCTGTATGCTGGCCTGTGGAACTTTATTTATTAGTCTGAGTATTTTGCTTGCTGGTTTTGTTTTAACGATTGAAGAAACAAAAGCACTTCGAAAAACCGAATTCCTACAAACGCTCGTTTTAGGACTCATTTCCATCGGGTTATTTATGGCTGTTGGAGCTGAAGTCGCGTTAACATTTGGTGGTTTATGGATGCTCGGTGGACTTATTGGCGGATTTGCTGCTACAGAAATTTTATGGCAAATCAAGCGTACAACATAAATGGTGTTTAAAAACAATATGCGACGACTTTCACTTTTAAACTCGAACTCATCTACTAAAATTTTTCTTTCCCTTTTTTTATTGATTTATCACTCTCAAGGCTTGAGTCATGATAAAAAAAATGATTTTCCGCAAAGTTCAGCACCGAATTTAGGTCCTCTTGCTTTTTGGTCTTGCGAAAGTGCATCTCAGGCGAACGGCACAATTTATCGTCTTTTGATGCGACTTCGTAAGGGAGATCAACGTTTACAGATTACATTAGCCAAAATAAAACCAAAACGAGGCAGTAATTTACTCGATCTCGCAGTTGAACAGTGGGAACCAAAAAATAGGCCAATACAATTTGCAAATGAAAAAGCTGGCTTTTATTTTGATCTTTTTGATGTCAATTCGGATCTTATCAAAGCAAACTTAATCACAAAAGGAGTTCTGAAGGAAACTAAATGTTGCTTTAACTATGAAGCAAAACTCAAACTACCGATGGATTTCAAATGTCAAAATATTTTGGACAATTCAAGAACTGAGTAGAAAGAAAAATCGTTATTTATATTTTTTATAAAAATACTGCTTAATAAGACTTATACCCCATGTACTCGACAGTGTTCGACTCACTTCTTGAATATTTTTACCCAACTCTTTTGATCGAACATCCAAAAGCTTTGCTACTTCTTTAATAAAAGCATCCTCATGAGCAGATTCCCATTGATTATATATTTTTTTTGAATACACATGTGGATCTTCAGACCATGTAAATACTCTTGATGAAAACCGTCTCCAATATAAATCAATATCATCTCTTTGATTATTTCGATCAATATTAATTTGAGTCACACTTTGTTCATTAAAAACTTCATTCATGGCCTCTAGGACTGGTGTATATTGACTCATATCATCAATATCACGCAATACAAACCGACCAGTTGGCATTAAGTGATGATCTAATTCTATAATTAAATTTTGCCCATGTGGAAATTCCATATGTAATCCATAATGTATTAAAAGTTGTGCTTTAACGCGACCTAAATTTTCAGCATACCGAATCAACCAAAATTCACTAAATTTTTCGCCATGCTTTTTCGCAATAATTTTACCAACAGTTTCAACACTAAATGCTGGCATATAATATTTATTTTTATTTTTTAAAAAACTTAAATCACGAATCATATACCCAGAATCATCTGTATTAACGTCTTTTGATTTTTTAGAAACAGTATTTTGAATAACAGCTATTTCTTTTGCTAAAATGACATTTTTAGTAAAGCCAAATTGATTTTCGACTTGATTTACTAACTGCATCTGAGCAATTGCAATTTTAAGTTCAGGCCCAATTATAGTTTTTTTATAACCTTCCGAATCAAAAACTCCACGCGGTTGATCTGTTGGTGTTCGAATGGAATAAAACTCATCGTTAAGTGAAAATATCATAGATCGTGATGAACTCATATAGACATCTAATGCATCAGTCTCTTTTTGTCGATAATATGGAACACTGCTATCCGTATTAAATGGATGCTTAAACCATAGAACTTGAACAGGATTTATGAATAGAATTTTTTGCAGAATCTGATTCTGATCTTTCGAGCCAAATAAATTTACATTTATTGATTTTTTTGAAACTGGAGAGGCATTCATTTTTAAATTCAAAACAGGTCGACTATAAATAGGTCTATTATAAACATTTTCAAATTCCAAAAATAGTTGAAATGTGTCGACAGACTTTCCCTTGATCGCCTGATTAAAATAATTCGAATTAAACAATGACTCACATCGATAACTTGCAGAGGCATCATGAATCTGAAATAAAATTAAAAAAATGAGATAGTATTTAAAATATATTCTCATAAAAATAAACCTCTCGATAAATGATGTACATCAGTACTTTTTTGAAATATCTCAACTTGAAACACATCGATGAATATATCTAATTGAATGAGTACGAATATGGCCATCATGTTTTTTTCATAATACACAAATCACAGCAAAGTACGTGCTAAATGAGAACTATTCTGATTGATTAAATAAGACATTGTCAAAAATTGTTAGACAGCTCTGCCTAATTCCAAAAATGATAGGCTGCAAAACACAAAGCTAAACCAATTCCCCAATTCCAAAAGCGCCCTTCGACAAAGTATGGGTACATCATCATGGCTAGACCAATATACTTGATGTGTTTATTTTCCCGTCTGCGCCCCTCACGAAATAACCATAATCCGATAATTCCAAAAATAAAAAGAGCGACCAGCACCCATACATCAAAACTCAAATCTTGTAATGGAATACCTAATTCATTCATTCTTTAATTCTACGATGTACACCAAATCACTAACAACTGAATAAAAAATATAAAAACAATCTTGCCAAACCAATCCCCGTCATTAGTCCAGCTTAACAATATCCTAACTCGATCCAAATCTATATTTCCTCTTAAATCATACTTAATAAATAAAAAGGACGATCAATGAAAAAAATAAATATTACACTCATTTTAACCCTATCGTTGAGTTTATCAACTCAAACAATGGCTCTTCCAGTCGACCAAATCACTGACTACGATAATCGCTATCAACTCACAACACCTGAGCAAAAACTCATTAATAATAAAGGTGATGGATACGAAAATTTATACGGCACACGAAATTTTCGTGTTGTCTTAAAAGGACTCCTTTATCGCGGTGGAGCAAATAACGTTAACAACAAATATGGAAAAAAATCAAATCAGAATCCGCTTCCACAAGTAGCTCTTAAAAATCTATGTGAAGAATCCTTCAAATCAGCTATCTATTTATACGAAACAAATTTTAAATTATCAGAAAAAACAACACACTGTGTGGATATAAAAAATAATCAGAATACTTTAAATTACCAACAAATCACAGCTTTTGACGAAAAAAACACAAATCAATTTTTAGAAATTATTTATGATACAATCAAAGAAAAAATTAAATCACCAATTTATATTCATTGTTGGAACGGCTGGCATGCTTCAGGTTTAATTTCCACTTTAGCCCTAAGACAATTTTGTGATTACACCGCTGATGATGCACTTGAATATTGGATAAAAAACACAGATGGAAATAGCGATGGATTTAATAGTATCAAACGCAAAATTCAAAATTTTAAACCCATCGAAAAATTTAAAATAACAAGATCAGAAAAAGAAAAAATATGTTTATAGAATATGCTAAATGTATAAACTATTTAGAAGTAAATAACCGACCAGTTATAATATAAACCTTTTCAAATTCATTAAACCAGATTTCTTCGTAATCGATATGATTCGCTTCTCGTTTGATCGAAACCGATATCTTAGTTTTTTCGTTTGGACTTGGTATAATCACATTTAATTGAGTTCCATTATAAGTGCCAATTTCATTATTATTTTCATCAAATAATACATCACCTTTTTTTGTCCAAATAGAACTTCCTAAATCCAAGCCAACCATTTCACAATCAAAATACCCTTGTTCTAAATTAAGTGTGTTTTTGTTTTCACTCCAAGTCATTGTCATCGGCATACAACGAGCGCCTTCACCTTTATTTTGAAATTTCCAAGTTCCAAAGCCAGTCCACTGACCTGCAATTGACGCAACAGAATTTAAAGAGCAAAATAGAACAAATAGCGATATTAGTTTTTTCATAAAACCCCCAATTCAGATTAAAGTGCTCAAAAAATAATGTCAAAAAACCGATCAGAACTAGACCCTTTTATCATATTTTTTTCCAAAAACTCGACTTCAATGCTGAATTCAAACAATGAATATGTTAAATAAAACAATCAAAGGATCATTACTTATGAATAACAATATTGCTCTGCTCATGGCTCTACCTTCAGAATCTCACGGTTTGTTTGAACAAAAAAACATTCCGGTTTATTATACGGGGATTGGCAAAGTCAATGCAGCTATTGCAGCAACAGATATCATTCACAAAACAAAGTGCAATACAATCATTAATTTAGGTTCAGCAGGCAGTCACCGTTTTAACACTCACGAACTCATCGAAGTTAAAGAGTTCGTCCAAAGAGATATGGATATATCTCCATTAGGATTTAAAATTGGTGAAACACCATTTGACTCAATACCCTTTGAAATTAAAAACACAAAAACATACACCAACTTACCTCAAGGCATCTGTGGAACTGGTGACAGTTTTGAAGTTGGTAAAACAAAGGTCGCTTGTGATTTAGTTGATATGGAGGCTTTTGCCATTGCAAAAGTTTGTTTGAAAATGAATATTGAATTCATTTCTATTAAATATATTACCGATGGTGCAGACCACAATGCTCACAATGATTGGGAGGCCAACTTGATCGCTGGCGCCCACAAACTACTCGCCTGTTATGAAGACTTAATTATTCGTCTTGCTTAGACTCTTCGGGTTTAGCTGCTTTTTGGATTTTTGTATTCAATTTATCAACTGAATCTGCAAATGCAGCCTTAGCTTTTTGCCAGCTTGATTGACTTGCTTTTTTTAGCTCTGCGAGTTCTTTTTTAACTTTAAGGCGATTCTCTTCAAGCTCAGTCAAAGCTTGTTCGTTCACTCGAGAACCTTTTTCTTGAGTTTTTTGTTTTAATATCTGAATTTGTTTTTCCATATCATTAATTTTAACAATCATTTCTTCTTTAAAAACTTCCAAGTCTTTTTTAGCTCCTTTGACAGCTTCTGAAGCATGAGTTGAATTTGTATATAACGAAAAAAGAACACCTATCACCAGCACTTTAAGACCAATTTTCAACATAAAATAATCTCCTTTTAAAAATATAATCGTAAGCTTGATTTACGACTCAAGTCTATCATAGTATTTAATTATGAAAACAAAAGAAGAAATTGTAAACAACTGGCTTCCTCGATATACAGGAGTTCCCTTAGATCAATTTGGGGAGTATATTTTATTAACAAATTTCAATAATTACATTGATATGTTTGCTGAACAATTCAATGTTAAAGTTCATGGCACAGACAAGCCCATGCGTTCAGCCACCGCCCACAATATCACTATTATAAATTTCGGTATCGGCTCAGCCATGGCCGCACTTGTGATGGATTTGCTCTCCGCTATCAACCCCAAAGCAGTTTTATTTCTTGGCAAATGCGGTGGTTTAAAACGTAAAAATCAAATTGGCGATTTAATTTTACCAATTGCTGCAATACGAGGTGAAGGAACATCAAATGACTACATGCCACCGGAAATCCCGGCCCTTCCATCATTTCGCCTTCAACGTTCTGTTTCATCAACAATTATCAAACTCGGATTAGATTACTGGACCGGCACGGTTTTTACAACTAATCGTCGAGTCTGGGAGCATGATGAAGAGTTCAAAGAGTATCTTCGCCGAACTCGCGCAATGGCTATAGATATGGAAACAGCCACTGTGTTTACTGCAGGTTTCGCAAACGACATTCCACGTGGCGCCATTTTACTTGTTAGCGACAACCCCATGATTCCTGAAGGTGTAAAAACTGAAGAGTCTGATAAGAAAGTCACAAGTCAATTTGTTAAAAATCATCTTGAAGTTGGCATTGGAGCACTCGTTGAGTTAAGAGATTCTGGCGAATCAGTGAAACACCTCAGATTTGAATAAATTCATTATATAATATAATGTTTACTCATCTTGAATCCTAAATATCAATATTTTTTGTTTAAACATAAACTCATTGAATTAGTCTAGAATCCACAAGTATTCTTTAAGCTTCATGGTAAAAACCCGATGAGAACTGCAGAATATAATCATAACAATTTTGTTAGGAAATATCATGTTCAAGCAGCACAAAAAATTATTTTTAAAGTTTGTTCTGATTTTGCTTGCGACAACTTCTTGTTCTAAAGCTGTTGAAGAAGAGGCTCTTCAAAGCCTTCTGACAACAGAAAAGCTTTACGTAACAACAGGAGCATGTAACTCAGGGAACGGTTTAACAACTTATACAACAACAGCGACTCGTACACTTGAGGCATACAATATATACAACGGCCAACATGAAACAACTCTTCTTGATTATAATTCTGCTGGCACATTTGCCGGAGGCACACATCCTAAAAAAATGCTTGATCGCGGAGATTATATTTTTGTCTTAAATGAAAACTCCACTACAACATCTGAACGAAAAATTATTAAAGTTCCTAAATCAAATCCACTCAATTATTCTAACTATTATCTCAACCCCGCAGTATTCAACGGCGCTATGAATGCGCTAAACATTGACTCTGAAGGCAGCATGCTTATTAGCAAAACGACCGCAATTGAAAAAATAAACACGACACCTATTCGCATTCCCGCAGGAGCAAATCCATGGGTCAACTCTCCAGGTGGAAATTGCGCGACATCAAACAGCTTTATCTCAAGTGTTTTAACATTGCCACCAATATCAGGCAGCACGACAGGAAAAATAATCTATGCCCACCAAGGCAATACAGCTGCTTTAAATAGAATCGGCATTATATCTAGCTCAGGGTATTACTCGGCATCTGATTGTCTGACAGGTTTACAAATCAATAGCATTACACATACAAAAGCGACGAATGTGTCGCCCGGCCCTGTCGCATTTAATATCAACAGCACTTCACCAACTTCAATGGTTCTCATCCCCTACAGCAGTGGCACAATCACAAGTAAGCTCATCGTCTCATATTCCAATGGACAAACGAGCAATAATAACGCTGGCACATATAATTTAAATCATGGCTTAGTTATCTGGGATATTGTTGAGCCTGATACAACAACAGCCAGTTTAACAAATCCAACAATTTTATATGATAACACTTCTTTTTTATTTGGTGTTTCGACAATGGCTTACAACTCTAACGATGGTTATCTTTATGTCGCAACAGCCGGCGAACCTGGCGCTGTGAATCAAACGACAAATGGTTACGGATATAATATCGAAAAATTTGCATTAAATATTGATCAAGATGGTCATGTAACTTTAAACAGAGTCACCTACAACAATCAGCCTTTTATAAAAGGTGGTGCGTATACAAAATGCATCAGCGATTTAGCTATTGGAAAATAATAACACTCAGAATATATTATTCTAATGACCACTACTAAAAACCAAAACAATAGTTTTTCAAACATTCTCATTAATATCCTCATCCCAGTTTTTATCTTAAACAAAGGTGCAAAATTACACTTAACACCTCAAAATGCAGTTTTATTAGCGCTGTCATTTCCTTTATTTTATGGTCTATACAGTTTAATCAAAGAAAAAAAAATCAACTTTATTTCACTTCTTGGTTTAATCAACATTATTGCATCAGGAACTCTGACTTTACTGGCCCTTGGTGGAATTTGGTTTGCCTTAAAAGAAGCGATTTTCCCATTACTGATTGGTATATTCGTCTATGTCTCTAGTTATGGTTCTACACCTTTTTTTGAAACATTGTTTTTAAATCCCGCCGCATTTCAAGTTGAAAAAATTCAAAAAATTATTTCCGAGAAAAATGCACAAAATGAATTTAAAGAACTCATCATTCATTCTACAAGATGGCTTTCAATGTCATTTTTAATGAGTGCTTTATTAAATTTTGTGCTGGCCGTTTACATTTTCACTCCAATTGATGAATCACTCAAAATTGAAGTTCGACAAGAATTATTAAATCAACAACTGAGTCAAATGACTCTTTATTCATTTATCGTCATACTTGCACCGTCAATTGTGTTTTTGGGTGGAATACTTTATTTTGCCTTTAACAAACTAAAAAAAATGACCGGTCTTAATACAGATGAGCTCTTTGTAACTCAATAACTGCAGTACTCATCTCATTTAAAAATCAAAACCATCTTGCATTGGTGGTGGCACTTGTGGAGCCATCATCCCATCACCAAAACCAGAATCGTAGCTACCGGGCATATTGCCATCATATCCGGGTGGCGGTGGAAAGTCGTCAAAACTATCTGCAGGAAAAGTCGTATTAAAATCTCCAGGGGGCGGAGGAATAGGTAAATCAAAACCATTATCACTGCCTCCAAAGTTAGTACCACCGGAACTGGAACCAGAACTCCCACCTAGACCTTTACCAGATTTTGTCCACTTGTTATTTTCACGTTTACGCACATCATATCTTGGACGATGAGAATAAATTTGTAACTCCTGCTCTTCAGCTAATTGATGGGGCGATGAGTATTGAGCGATAATATCTGCTTTTTCTTGAATATGCTTTTTTCGAGCCACATCCATCTCTTTTTCGCGTTGTTTTTTTAAGGCTTCGTCAGCAAAAAATTCTGGAGAGTTTTCATCAAGTGGCTTTTTACGACTGCGTTTATACTCATGAACAGTTTTCTCACGTGCCATTTCCCACTGTTCTTGCTCTTCAAGGTACAGAGCTAATCCTTTATCACGCTCTTTTTCATTTTTTTGTTTTTCATCATTATATCTTGAAAAGGCTTTTTTACGTTCCGCATCGTGCTGCAAATCTTGTTTTAAACGACTGGCAAGATCTTGATCAGCCGCAAAAACTTTAAAAAACAATAACCAAATGAAAATTTTCAGCATTATTCATTCTCACACAATTTAAACTCAAAATTAAATTTTATTCGTCGAACTCGACTTTTGTCTTTATCTTAAAGAAATTATACAGTAGCTTAAAACCATGGAAACATTATCACAACTTGGATTATTCTTCGGACAAACACTCATCATAGTCGTGGCCATCATAGCCATTATTTTAACAATGGCTGCTGTAGCTTTAAAAGGCAAAAGCCATCGCGCTTTTGAAGTTGAAATACTTAACGAAAAATTTGATGAACAAAAAGAAGCCCTTCAGGAGCTGATTCTCAATGAGGATGAATTTAAAAAAATCAAAAAAGCTTTAAAAGCAGCTGAAAAAGAAAAAGCTAAAACTCCACAACAAAACGCTTATTTAATTGATTTTCTTAAAGGAGATGTTGAAGCAAGTGCTGTTGATCATCTTAAAGAAGAAGTCTCAACAATTATCAATGTTGCAAAAAAAAATGAAGAAGTTATTTTGCGAGTTGAAAGCCCAGGCGGAGTCGTTCATGGTTATGGATTAGCAGCTGCGCAAATTTTGCGACTACGAAATGCAGGTCTTAAAGTTACAGTCTGCGTAGACAAAGTAGCTGCAAGTGGGGGTTATCTTATGGCCTGTGTTGCTCACGAAATCATCGCATCACCATTTGCGATTATCGGATCAATAGGAGTCGTGGCTCAAGTTCCTAACTTTAATAAAGTCCTCAAAAAATATGATGTTGATTACAAAGAATACACAGCAGGAGATTACAAAAGAACTGTCAGTTTATTTGGCGAAATTACTGAAAAAGGTGAAGCTAAATTTCGAGAACAACTCGAAGCTACGCACATATTATTCAAAGGTTTTGTGGGACAATTTCGACCACAACTTAATCTTGCAGAAGTTGCGACTGGCGAATATTGGTATGGCCAACAAGCGCTCAGCCTTAACCTCGTTGATAAAATTCAAACAAGTGATGATTATATTTTAAACAAAATGTCTACTCACCAAGTTATTAAAATCAATTTTGAAAAAAAACCAACACTGTCAGATAAGCTTTCTAATGCATTATCTTCAGCATTCAAAGTTGCACTTGAAAAGCTTGTAACAAAAAACAATGACTATCGTTTATAATTTTTGTTTCCCTTATCTTAAATGGAATCAATAAATTGTAGCTAAATGTTCGATAAGTCAGCGAAAATAGTCTTTTTGTTTTTTTAAAAAAATCAATTAACGCAGAGTTTAATTTTAGTGTCAGCTTTATTTATAACAAGAGTTCATGTACTAATTTGCATCCGATCATAAATCGGTTTTTTTGATAAAACAGTAGGGGCAACAATTGAATCCAGTTTTAAAAGTTCGAGACCTTGAAACAACTTTTTTTCTTAAAACAGGGCCTTTCCGCGCTGTTAATCGAATTTCTTATGATATCAATCAGGGCGAAACCCTTGGTATTGTCGGCGAATCAGGATGTGGAAAATCCGTAACTTCATTTTCGCTCATGCAGTTAGTTGCAAATCCCGGCAAAATTACTCACGGGACGGCAGAACTCAATGGTGTTGATCTCCTCAAACAATCTCAAACACAAATGGAATCTATTCGTGGTGGAAAAATGGCCATGATTTTTCAAGAGCCTATGACGGCATTAAATCCAGTTTTAACAATTGGATTTCAGATGGATGAGCAAATCAAAAAGCACATGCATCTCAACGAGAGTGATGCTAAAGATCGAGCTATAGAAATGCTCAAACTTGTCGGCATTCCTTCAGCCGAAGAGAGATACCTCACATATCCTCATCAGCTTTCCGGCGGAATGAGGCAACGAGCTATGATTGCGATGTCACTCTCTTGCAATCCACAATTGCTCATTGCTGATGAACCGACAACAGCACTCGATGTAACAATTCAGGCTCAGATTCTTGAACTCTTCCAAAGCCTCCAAGAAAAAATGAACATGTCAGTTCAGTTTATAACACACGATTTAGGAGTCATCTCGGAAGTTTCTGATAATATGCTCGTTATGTATGGCGGACAAATGTGCGAAAAAGGAAACACTCAAGATGTTTTAAATTCTCCGAGACACCCCTACACTGCCGCACTGATTGAATCTCGCCCTAAAATTGGGTCAAGACTCCATCGTTTAAAAACAATTGAAGGATCTGTTCCAGCACCTCACGAAATCCCTGCAGGCTGCCCTTTTGCGACACGCTGTCAACGCGTTAAAACTGAATGCTGGACAAATAAACCACAGATGACAACATTTACAAACTCAAATGGACGCCATCAAGAAGTTGCTTGTTTTAACCCTATTCCCAACTAAAAATAGTTGATCAGCGAAAGAAATAAAAAATGAGTGAGAATATACTAGTCGCAAAAAACATCAAAAAATATTTTCCGATTAAAAAAGGATTTTTTTTAAGACATGTTGCAGATGTTAAAGCTGTTGATGATGTTTCTTTAGTTGTAAAAAAAGGTGAAACTTTAGGCCTTGTTGGCGAATCAGGATGTGGAAAATCCACATTAGGACGAACTTTAATCAGACTGTATGAGCCCACTTCTGGTGATATTGAATTTGAGAGTAAAAATTTTTTAAAAGCGAAAGGTCAACAACTCCGCGATTATCGCAAAGATATTCAAATGATTTTCCAAGATCCATACGCATCACTTGACCCGCGAATGACTGTTGGACAAATCATTGAACAGCCATTTGTTATTCATAACATCCTAAAGCCAGAAGAACGTGAGGCGAAAGTCAAAGAACTCTTAGAACTTGTAGGGCTCAGACCATCGCATATTAATCGCTATCCTCATGAATTCTCGGGCGGTCAAAGACAACGTATTTGTATTGCACGCGCCATTGCTCTTAATCCCAAACTGATTATTTGTGATGAGCCAGTTTCAGCACTGGATGTGTCAATTCAAGCTCAAATTTTAAATTTACTTAAAGATTTACAAGAAAAATTAGGCTTAACATATATTTTCATTTCACATGATTTATCCGTTATCGAACACATTTGTGACCGAGTTGCTGTCATGTATTTAGGAAAAATTGTTGAAATTGCTTCCCGTGATGAATTATTTAAAAACCCTCAACATCCGTACACCCAAGCCTTATTAGGTTCAATCCCATCAATTGGCACTGGCAAAAAGAAAATGGCAAAAATTTTAACCGGCGAAATTCCTTCACCCATTAATCCTCCAAGTGGATGCACATTTCATCCAAGATGTATATACAAACAAGATCGTTGCAGCCAGGACATCCCGCAACTTGAAGGCTCAGATCAACATCAATCAGCTTGTTTTTATAAGATAAATTCAACGACACAAAAGGAGTTGTCATGAAATACTTAAGTCTCGTTCTCGCAACAATAACCCTAGGGTTTGCTGCCTGCACTAAAAAAGATGCTACTCAAACGCCTCAAGCTTCAGCTGAATCAGCTCAAACTGTAACATCTGGAAAGCTCACAAATAACGAACTTAAAATTGGAATCTCGCAAGAGTTCGAAAATTTTAACCCTTTAATTTCAAGTATGGCTGCGACTTCATATATGTTAAGAATGACAAATCGCACGTTAACAGTCATTAATGCTGATGGACAATGGATTCCTCAACTCGCTAAATCAATCCCTACACTTGAAAATGGTGAAGCTAAAGTTGTTAAAATTGGTGGTAAAGAAAAAATAACAGCAAATTGGGAAATACTAGAAAATGCATCATGGGGTGACGGAAAACCAGTGATATGCGATGATTTCGTAACAGCCATTAAAATTGCATCTTCACCAAATGTTGGTATCGGAGAAAAAGAAGTTTACACTCAAGTCGAAAAAATTGAAATCGACCCTAAAAATCCTAAAAAATGTAAATTTATTTATGAAAAAGTTAAATGGGATTTTTATCAACTCGGCACATTTTTCCCTGTTCCAAAACACTTAGAAGAGGCAATTTTTAAAAAATTCTCTTCTCAAAAAGAGGGTTATGAAAAGAATTCTCTTTACACAAAAGATCCAACAAATGTTGGATTGTATAATGGCCCATACTTAATTTCTGAAATTCAACTTGGAGATCATGTTACATTTGTACCAAATCCTAAGTTTTATGGCGAGCAAGCAAAAATTAAAAAAATTATTGTAAAACTCATCCCAAACACAGGAACACTCGAAGCTAACTTACGATCTGGAACAATTGATTTAATTTCATCATTAGGTTTAGCACTTGACCAAGCTGTTACTTTTGAACAAAAAGTTAAGTCTGAAAATTTAAACTATGAAGTTTTATTTCAACCTTCAACTGTATATGAACACATCGATTTAAATTTAAGTAATCCATTACTTAAAGATGTTAAAGTTAGAAAAGCATTACATTATGCAATCAACAAAGACGAACTCGTCAACGCGTTGTTTTTCGGAAAACAACAGCCTGCAATTCATAATATCACTCCAAAAGATCCTTGGTTTACTGATGATCCGAACAAAGTCACAATTTATAAATACAACAAACGTGAAGCAGAACGTCTATTAGACGAAGCCGGCTGGAAACTTGGTTCTGATGGTGTTCGAACAAAAGATGGCAAACGTTTATCATTTACGATTATGACAACAGCTGGTAACAAAACACGCGAACTCGTTCAAGTTTACCTTCAAGGACAATGGAAACAAATCGGTATTGAAGTAAATATTAAAAATGAGCCCGCACGTAATTTCTTTGGCGAAACAACTAAAAAACGTGCTTTTGACTCAATGGCCTTATTTGCATGGGTTTCCTCACCAGAAAACACACCAAAATCAACATTTTCATCGAAAAATATTCCAACGGCGAAAAACGGCTGGTCTGGACAAAACTACATGGGTTGGAGCAATCCACAAGTTGATAAAATTTTAGAGCAACTTGATTCTGAATTAAAACATGAAAAACGTGTTGAACTCGTTCATCAGATTTTAAAATTTTACACAGATGAAGTTCCTGTTTTACCTCTGTACTATAGATCTGATATTGCTGTTATTCCAAAACAACTCAAAAACTATAGATTAACAGGACATCAATTTCCCGAAACTAATGATGTCGAAAAATGGAATTTAGAATAGTTTTATTATAACATTAAGGAACGTAATCGATGACCACATATATACTGAGACGGATACTACAAACATTAGCTGTTATTGCGATTTTATCCTACATTTGTTTCAGTCTGATGACTTTAATGCCTGGCGATCCTGTTGAGTTAATGATCTCAGCAAATCCAAGGATCACTCAAGAAGATGTCGCTCGTTTACGTTCTTTTTATGGCTTAGATCAACCAACATATATTCGCTACTACCACTGGGCATCTGAAATACTCAGTGGTGATTTAGGATACTCACGCACATATCGTGTTCCAGTATCTGAAATGCTGGCTCCGGCGCTTAAAGCGACGTTTGTACTTTCTGTTGTTTCACTTATATTTTCATTATGTATCGCTATTCCACTCGGAATATATTGCGCTCTTAAACCCAACACTAAATTTGACTATATTGTTAATTTATTTAATTTCGCAGGCATTTCAATACCCTCTTTTTGGTTAGGAATTGTTCTCATTATTATTTTTTCAGTTTACTTAAACTGGTTACCTGCTGGTGGGTACCAAACAACTGGAATAGTTTATGATAATATTTTTCATGAAATTTTAGATAAATCAAAATTTTTAATTTTGCCTGTGGTATCGCTTGCTGTTCAAAGAATTGGTTTTTTTTCACGCTTTTCAAGATCATCAATGTTGGAAGCCATGAGAAATGATTTTATCCGTACTGCTCGCGCAAAGGGTATGTCAGAAAATACTGTTGTTTGGAGACACGGTTTCAGAAACGCACTTATTCCTTTAATTACAATCACGGCCATAAGTATTTCATCAGTTTTTTCTGGGGCACTTATTACAGAAACTCTTTTTGCATATCCTGGCGTTGGACGCTTGATCTACACATCAATTATGAGCAATGATTTTAATGTAGCCATGATTGCATTTATTATTTCAATTGCGATGGTTTTGATTATGAATTTAGTTGCCGATTTACTTTACGGCGTAGCTGATCCAAGAATTTCATACAAATAACACCACTGAGAGGAACAAACATGAATACAAAATCGCTCTCACAAGAAGTTAAAAATCTCGAAAAAGCGCAATCTTTTTTGGATATTGTTTATTCTCAATTTAAAGAAAATAAAGCTGCCCTGTTTGGCGCAATAACAATTCTCATTTTTATTTTAATCGCCCTGTTAGGACCAGCTCTTGAGTACGTTACAGGCATTGATGGTGACTCACAAAATGTATTTAGTCGATACAAGCCTCCGTTTACTCGAGTAACAGCACCACAAGATGTTCGGGAAACTGCTATTAAAAAATTCATCGAACAAAACGTCGCTGAATCTGCAAAAATACAAACTGTGCTTATCGAGCAAAAAATTGTTTCACCCTTAAGACCTGAAGATGCTCTCTATGATTGGGTTAATTTAGAGAAATCAAAAGCGATCACTGCAATGAAACAAGTTGATTCAACAAAAAAATCTGAACTTATAAAAATGATGAGCAGTTTTGAGACTTATCATATTTTAGGAACAGACGAACTCGGACGAGATGTTCTCATGCGACTCATTTATGGCACTCGCGTTTCGATTGGTGTTGGTATTTTAGTTGCTTTAGTTTCTGCATTGATTGGTTTAATTATTGGATCAATTGCAGGCTACTACGGTGGCCTTATCGATACTCTGTTAATGCGTGTAACAGATGCCTTATTGTCATTACCAATTTTACCTGTTTTAGTCGTTGTTGCTGCAATTGATCTTAAAAAAGTTTTAAATGGGTTTGTGAATTTAGCAACAACGATTATGGGTGATACAGGCACTCGATTTGCGCAAGACCTTGTTGACCATATTTTTTCAGGTGGTAAAGAATCCATCTATAAACTCGTTTTTATTTTATGTTTATTCTCGTGGATGACTGTGGCCCGCCTAATCCGCGGAAGTATTTTATCTTTACGTGAAAGAGAATTTATTCTTGCAGCTAAAACACTTGGCGCCACAGATTTTACAATTATTGTTCGCCATATGTTTCCAAACGTTATTGCGCCAATGCTTGTTTCTGTAACCCTCGGCGTTGGTGAGTCAATACTTTCAGAGGCGGCGCTCAGTTATTTAGGGTTAGGTATTCAACCACCCACTCCAAGCTGGGGAAATATGCTATTTAATGCCCAAGAGCTTATTTACCAAGCTCCTACGCTGGCTTTCTTACCCGGATTATTAATTTTGCTTATTGTTATTAGTTTTAACTTTCTAGGTGATGGCCTACAAGACGCCATCGATCCTAAAACTGTTAAACGTTAATTTTTAGACTCATTTTCTATGGTGAGAATTTCTGTTAAAATTGACTGTCAAACTTTGGATCACCCTTGTAAAAAAGCAAGGGTTTACATGCTTTAATCAAACACATTGTTTACCTTCTGGCCTGCCATTTGAATAGTCATCTATTGGTTTTTTTAAACAAAAAAAATCATTAGGGATTCAATATGCAAAAATTAATTTATTTTTCAAAATCAAGTGTTTTGCTTTTATTAAGCGCATTCATCTCCAACTCAGCATTCGCTGCAAACTCTATTGAACTCATGTGCAAATCAAAAGCAAAAGAAATTGCTGCGGACGTTTATAGTAGCTGCGTAACTGAAGCTAAACAAACACAGCTTAAATCTTTACGTAAGGAATATGAAGAAAAACTAACTCAATTAAAAAGCCATTACGATAAAGAACTCAAAAAAATTTCAACTGGACAAGCTGGCTCGACAAAAGTCGAATCTTCAGCTCCTCAAACTGAATCAAGAAGTCTTGAATCGAAACAGGCTTCATCTTCAGACAAATTTATCAAACGCTCATCTGGAGCAAGAGAGCTTCCAGAACGTACAAATACGTTAGATAACAATACTGACGTAAACTCTGTTGAAGTAGTTGAAATACCCGCCGAACAAGAGTAGACTTAAACCTAAATCAATCCTTCATGTCCTTAAAAGGAGGCTATATGGGTGAATTTAGCTTATCTCACATTTTTATCTTAACATTAATTTTGCTTATTTTCTTTGGTCCAAGCCGGCTGCCTGCTCTTGGCCAATCAATCGGAAAAGCTATTAAAGGATTTAAACAAGGTTTAAATGAAATTGATACTGATGCAAAAGATGTTGGACCACAACAACAATTGAATCAAAATCAACAAGGTGTGCAACAGTCTCAACAACAAAATCAAAATTCACAAACGAACAATAAACAGTCGTAATTAATTTAAATCTTTTGGGGTTATTTTATCTGATATAATCCCATAAATTCCATCAGCTAAATACTTTTTAGCCTGCTCCAGATCATTACACGTCCAAAGGACAATTGGAATTTTTCTTTTAAGTAATCTGGCAAATCTCATTTTATTCCAATATTTTTCATGAAGATGTAAAAAATGAGGTCTTGCTAAAATATTTAATATCTGACTTTTAATTAAGAAATTATTTCCATGATCATTATCAAAAGTTAATAACAGAGCTCTTGGAATTTTTGGAGCGTAACGTTTAAAATAGTATAAAGATAAAGGATTAAAGCTAGAGATCAAAACGCTCTCACTCACTTGATATTTTAAAATCAATGCGATTACAGCATTTTCTAATTTTCGATTTATGACTTTTTTGGATTTAATTTCTATATTTAAATAAAACTTCTCTTGAGGACTTTTTTGATCATTAATATCTGATACCCATTTCAATACAGAATCTAATGTTGAAATTTTTTGTTTTTTTAACAAATCAGAATAGGCCAACTTATGAATATGATCATCTTCTAGTTTATGATCATGAAATAAAATAACAACATCATCGGCTGTGATTCTCACGTCAAATTCAGTCATTTTAAAGCCATGATTATATGAATTCATTATTGCCTCAAAAGTATTTTCAGCAATTTCAGAAGACCAAAATCCACGATGACTTTGAACAGCAGGGGGAAGAAAATCAGGTTTAGTAAGATAACTCAAGTCGATCATAAAAACCATTCAACTTATAATTCATATTTTTTTTATTTTTTAGTTTTAAAAAAAGCTGACTTTCAATATTCATTTGATTGTCTATAACTCCATCATATTTTACATCAGAATAAAAATTCATTTTCTTCAAAGTGGCATCTTCCATATACAAAGCACTATTTATTTCAAAATTGATACGACTTTGGTTCTTTTCAAGATTAACCCTCAACATTTGAGCATCAAATTTATTTTTATCCAAAATTTTTAAATCAAAAAATTGGTTTAAAATGGACTTACGATTTTCAACATAATCAAATCGAAGACTCGGCGAATTTAACTGAATGTTTTCTGCCTGAGTCGCAATGTTCTTTTCATAATCAAGTTTTAACTGACGTGCAGTCATATTTTGAATTTTAAGTTCTTGAATTTGAGCACGACATTGAATTCGACTTGTAAAATCAGTACTCAATGTCAATTCAATCGGTGTACGATACGATTCTCCTGTAAATAGCTTCATCGTATCCGCACTCAATAGAGGACCTTTCAACTCCACTGCTAATGAACGAAATGGCTTCGACAATTGACTTTGATATTTTATTTGCCCAGATATTTTCTCATCATTGAGTATGAAATCGTTAAAAATCAAGTCAAGCTTATCAAAGTCGTAATTAAGCTTCATATTAAATCGATCAAAAACTTGAGTCACACGAACACCCTGATTTGAAAAATAAAAGCTCACATTTTCTAACAACGAATTCATCTTAAATCGATGGTCTTGATCGAACTGAACCAAACCAGAAATTTGCCCTGCATTTTCGATGCTTGGACGAATTTGATCAAAATATGAGTGAGCTAAGAACTTTGTTAAATCAACGTGATTTAATTGAATATCAAATGGTTTAACACGCCATTCTTGATTATAATCTTTCTTTATAACCAAATCGCTCATTTCAGCTGAACCATGGCCAAATAAAATTTTCATTTTATTGAACACAACCGCACTGTTCTTTGTTTTGAATGAATATTCACCGGTCACGAATCCTGACAATGTCATACCAGATAAAAAATCGTAAATATTAATTTTTGGTTTTTCACTTTTAATTAAATAATTCAATGCTTTTAAAGAAATCGCATTTAACTCGCCAAACAAATTGAGCGTAGATTTCTCAGTATCGGTTTTGATTTTAACTTTAACAGGACGATCAAGTATAAGCCCCGAAATATCCGCAGTTAATTGTGGTTGTTCACGATTCTCTAGAATAATATTCATCTTTATTTCGGATTTTAAAAGATATAAATTACGAATTGGATCTTTAAACATTAATAATTGAGATTGAATATTAACTCCGTGCAGCTTTTGCTCAATATAATCAACAGAAATTTGCATAGCATTAAAATCTACTGATGATTTTAACTGATCCGAATCAATAAATCGCAAGCGATCTATATTTATATCTTTTAAGTGAGTTCTAGATCCTGTCACAATTTTTTGAACGATTGATTGATTTGCAAATTGATTTTGATCCTCAACTCGCGTTTCAATTTTTTGAGACTGAAGATCTAACTGTAAACAAGAATCTAAATTATTTAATCGAACCTCCATTAAAGAAATTCTGATGGAATTAATCGTCTTTTTTTCGTTAAAAAGTAAATTATAACTGATAGGAAAAGATAAACTTTCAATATAGATCTGATTATCACGACAATTGTTTTTAAGTGGACTAATTCGAATACCCTTAATCTCAACAACAGGGCGAGGAATACCCCAGTCTGAAAGTTGAACATCAACTTTTTCAAAATCGATATTGATGTCTTTTTGTAGCTTCAACAAAGAATTTTCTAATTTAGCTTTAACAACAGTTGGTTTAATTTGAGATCTAAAAACAAGCCCAATAAAAATTGACAATATCAGGCCCAAAAACACAACTTTTAAGCCAGACTGATCAACAACGGCTCGTTTCATCTTTTTAACTACACATATTTAAACGAAACAATTTCATAGTCTTTGTCACCTTTAGGACTTTGCACCACAAATGGTTCCGAAATTTTTTTACCAATCATTGCACGCGCTATCGGTGATAAAACAGAAATCATACCCTTTTTAACGTCAGCTTCATCAACTCCAACAATTTGGTATGTGTGCTCTTCATCTGTTTCCAAATCTAAAATAGTGACAGTTGCACCAAAAACAATACGATCTGACTTTATTGTTGCAGGATCAACGACCTCTGCCCCAGCAAGCTTATGCTGAATTTCACCAATGCGTCCCTCAATCATACCTTGACGTTCTTTAGCTGCATCATATTCAGCATTTTCGCTAATATCACCGTGTGCTCGAGCCTCTTCTATAGCCTTAATTACAGCTGGACGCTCTTCAAATATTAATTTTTTAAGTTCTGCCTCTAAGATAAGCTTTCCACGTAATGTTATCGGTAATGAATCCTGAGCCATATTTACTTCCTATTCCAAAGTCTTATTTTATATCAAAAAATCATATAATTCACAAACCAAGAGGACAGGCTATGACGCGTTATAATATGATATTTGAATGTCTTTAGCACTCAAACACACCGATTCAAATTCTGAAATCAATCTGATCTTGCAAGCACAACAAATTATTTTAACAACTCATCGAAACTCTGATGGAGATGGTATTGGAAGTTTGGTTGCACTGTATTGGGCTCTTCAAAGTTTAAATAAACATGTTTTATTTTTTCCTGTCGATGAAACACCCAAACGCTATTCCTATATGCTTGAAAATGTTGAACAAGTTAAAACACTCGAAAAATTATCTTGCGACCTTCTCATCATTTTAGATACCAACCAAGGCGAATTGTGCAATCCGCTCTTTGAAGCCATGATTCAACAAAACTGCAATACACTTTTTATCGATCACCACATTGATCAGTTCACAGAAAATCCCTTAACCCACAGGCTCATTAAAGTCACGGCTGCCTCAACAGGAGAAATTGTTTTTGATTTAATCAAAGATCTCGGCGTTCATCTCAACGACGTTATGGCCAACGCACTTTACTCCAGCTTAACATTTGATACCCAAGCCTTTAAACTTGTTAAAAACTCAGCAAGATCGCATGCTATAGCAGCTGAACTTGCAGAATATAAAATTAATACCGAAAAAATTCAACGAGCTCTTTTCGCCCACTGGACAACGGACAAAATGTATTTTTTATCCGAATTGATTCAAACCGCAAAATTTATATCTGATAATCAAGTCGTTGGCTTACGCATCTCAATGCAGCAACTTGAAAAATATAAACTCAGTGGCGATGATGTTAACGATTTACTCGATATGTTTACTCTTATTCCATCTATAAAAATAGCCTATCTTATTCGTGAGTCAGAAAATAACGAACATAAACTCAGCTTTAGAAGTTCACTTTCTAATTATGCGTATTTAGTTGCCTCACAACTTGGTGGGGGCGGACATTCAAGCTCATCAGGAGCATGGATCACGAACTCAAACTTTGACGAGATTGAAAATCGCATCTTGATAGAACTCAAAAATTTACTTTTGATTTAAAACTTGAGAGATAAGTGCTTCTATATCTTTATGACAACTTCCGCAGCCTGTGCCAGCCATCGTATGTCGAGATATATCCGCTAAAGTTAAGTCACCATCTTTAATACAAGACAAAACTTTATTTGTTGCAACTGAGCGACAGTGACAAAGTTCATCGTGTTTATAACAGACACTATACTCATTATTAACTTTTTGGATAAACTCATTGACAATAAAACTTTCACTATTTTTTTCAATCTGAAGAGGCCATTTTTGAGGATCTACTCCGTGCTCTTGTTTTAAATGATTAACCAAATCAAATAACTTTTTAGGCCCTTGAACAACAATTTCAGTTTGACCATTTTCTAATTTCAATAATTTTAAATACGCTTTAAAAGGTATTTCAGATTTAATCATAAATTTATAAACACTCCACAGACTCTCTTCGGATCATTTTAACATAAAATAAAAATTAAAATTTAATTTCCGCCATTATTTCACGACGATACTTGAATATAGATTCAACATCTTGCTGGACAAAAGCCCCAGCAACTGTGTTCCCTAAAAAACCAAACGGTAACCGATATCTGACCAGATCAGTCATAAGCGTTCCAGAGCCCATTTTTTCAAATTGATGAGTGTGATGCCATAAAGAGTACGGACCTTTCACTTGAGTATCCACAAACTGAAACGGAGGGTTCCACTCATCAATTAATGTTTTCCATTTTGCAGGGAATCCATGAATTTTTAAATTATAATCAATGTAAGTCCCTTGTTGAATTTTATCAGTCGATTGATGAGCAATTTTAAAATTGAGCATGGCCGGCGTTATTTTTTCGAGATTATTGGCCTCAGCAAAAAAAGGAAAAACTTTATCTATTGAATACGGAACATACTGATGAACGTATATCAACCCCTGATTGTTTCTAAAATTGCTCAACTTTTCATTAAAGTATTTTTCTAAATTATCATATTTAAAAACAAACCCTAACTTTTTGAGTTTTTCGGAACTCATTCGAGTCGAACTTAACAGTAACGACGACATTTCTCCTAGTATTAACTTAAGAGCAAATGCCGGAGCTGGAACAGATTCAAAAGCATTCAAACTCTGCGCTAAATACTTCGTCCAGTCTTTATTCTTTACACTATCAGCTGAACAATTAATTGGCCCACTATAATTTAAATTAGAAGTTGCTTCGGCAACAATATGCGCTAAGTCTTCAATCGAAATCCAACTCATAAATTGATCTCCATGAGATAAACGACCCCCAATACCTTTTTGAAACATTGGAATCATTTTTTTAAGAGCACCCGATTGATGATCCAATACAAGTCCAATCCTTAATTGAACAGTTCTTATATTTTTATTTTCTAAATTCAAAAATGGCTTTTCCCAATCCGCACAAACTTGAGCTAAAAAATCTGCACCCATTTTCGAGCTCTCACTTAATATTTCATCACCACGATCACCATAAATCCCTTGAGCTGACGCTGAAATAATCGTTTGCACCGAACCTGGTAAGTTTTGTATTAAATTTTGACTGCTTTTAATTCTTGTATCATAAATTAATTTTTTCTTATCACTCGTCCAACGGCCATCTATTGTTTCACCCATTAAATGAATAATCACCTGAACCCCATTAAGCACCTCTGCAGGCAATGGACTTGAAACTAAATCATGCTCAATGTGCTTTGCAGGAAACTCAACATACAGTTCGGCTTTTTTCATTGATCTCGAAACAACAATAAGCTCATGACCTAGTTCAAATAATTTTCGACCAACATAATTACCGACATTTCCCGTAGCTCCAGTTAATAATATTTTCATGATAGACCTTTCTTAAATTCAGTTAAAGCCCTGTTTCTTGCGAATGTATGATCAACCATTGGCTTCAACTGACTAAATGTTCCGTATTCTGGCACCCATTTTTTAACATATATAAATTTAGGATCAAATTTCTCAAGCTGCGATTCTGGATTAAAAACTCTGAAATAAGGTGCTGCATCACACCCAGTCCCCGCAGCCCATTGCCAATTTCCGTTATTAGCTGATAAATCATAGTCTAATAATTTTTCTGCAAAATATCTTTCGCCGTGCAACCAATGATGCAGTAGATGTTTCGTTAAAAATGAAGCTACAACCATACGAACACGATTATGCATATGACCAGTTTTATTTAACTCTCGCATTCCCGCATCAACCAATGGATAACCTGTTTGACCAAGCTTCCAGCGTTCAAACTCAGCCAAATCATAACGCCAATTTATATTTTCATATTGCGGCCTAAAACTCGATTTTTCAACATGAGGATAATGCCACAATATTTGCATAAAAAAATCACGCCATATCAATTCACTCAACCAAATGTCTGAATGTTTTTGACCTTCACGCGCCAACTCGCGAACAGACACAGTTCCAAACCGCAAATGAAGACCTAATTTTGTTGTTCCTTGTTCTTCGCCGGGATAATCTCGTAAAGTAGAATAAGATTCCAACACCTTTTTAGATAAAGACGCTCCAGGAAATTTAATATTAAGATCCTGAAATCCAATTTCAGGAAGTGTCAGCAATTCTGATTTAAAACCTAACTGACTCAAATCTATTTTTTTCAAATGAAGATAATTCATTTCATAAAGATCAACAGGATATGATTTTAAATAAAATTGATTCACCAAACTGAGCCATTTTTTTTTGTACGGAGTGTACACAGTATAAGGCTTACCGGCATCAGTTTTGATTTCATCTTTTTCAAAAATTGTTTGATCTTTATATGTCTTAAAATCAATTGATTTAGTTTTTAAATAACTCATAACTTGCTGATCACGCACTAAAGCTTGAGGTTCATAGTCGTGATTTGTATAAACTGACTTAATCTTTAACCGTTCAGAAATTTTTTTAAAAACCTCAACAGGATTGCCATACTCAACTAAAATATCTGTATTAAGATCTCGTAGCTGTTTTTTTATCTCACTGAGAGTCTTATGAATAAACACGACCCTTTTGTCATCTTGAGGTAAAGTTTTTAAAATCGTTGTATCAAATATAAACAACGGCAAAACATTTTTATTCTCTTTAAGCGCATGGTAAAGACCTGCATTGTCATAAAGCCTAAGATCTCTCCTAAACCAAAACAGTGTTATTTCTTGTCGAATTAATTGCGTTTGCGTCGTTTTCTGTGTCATATGCTAGCCTTATAAAGATTAGTCTAACATTTTTGCCATCAATTTAATATACTGTAATCAATCAAATGTCAGACAACAATAAAGGCGATAAAAGCCCCAAAAAAAATGAGCTCAATAAAATCAAAAGTTCTCTTTTTGAGAGATCTCTGAGTGTTGCTAAAATTGGCCTCAACGCCGGCTTAAAGTATGCTGCTCATAAGGCATCAGGAAAAAATCTTGATCAATTTATGATTCATCAAGCCTCATTTTTAACACAGGAACTCGGTCAACTTAAAGGTTCTCTCATGAAAGCAGGTCAAATGCTTTCCATGTATGGTGAATATTTTTTTCCACCTCAAGCCAATGAGTTTTTAAAAAAGCTTCAAACAGACTCTCCACCGCTCGAGTGGTCTGTCATGAAAACAAATATAGAAAACTATTTATCGCCTGATTTACTTGATGAACTAGAAATTGATCCAGTTTCTATTGGCTCCGCTTCGATGGGCCAAGTTCACAAAGCAAAAATCAAATCAACCGGTGAAAAAATTGTCTTAAAAATTCAGTACCCCAATCTTGAACAAGCCATTGATTCAGATATTAAAGCCCTGAAAACTCTACTTAATTTTTCAAAACTCATCCCCTCAGAACTCAATCTAGATCCCATTTTTGAGGAAATAAAATTAATGCTTCGACAAGAGTTAAATTATGAAACCGAAGCTCAACTCACTCTAAAATACCGTGAAATGATCAAAGATGATTCTCGCTTCAAAGTGCCTCAAGTTTTTTTAAAATATTCGAATCAAAAAGTTCTAGCGACAGAGTATCTCGAAGGATTTAAGGCCGATCATCCAATGATTCAAGCTCTTTCACAGCCTCGCCGGGACCGATTAGCAGAAAATTTTATTGATTTATATTTCAAAGAATTGTTTTCATGGAATCTTGTCCAAACAGATCCACACCTTGGAAATTATAAAATACAAATCGACCCCCTCGGACAAGATAAGTTAATTTTATTAGACTTTGGCGCATGTAGCCAGTTTTCGGAATCATTTATAAAATCGTATAGAGGCATGATCAAAGGTTCAATTATTTTTGATCGTGATCTCTTCTTAAAATCATCGGCTGAATTAGGTTTTATCAATTCGACTGATTCAAAAGAATATTTACAAGCCTTTGAATCTTTTTGTTATGAAACTGTAGAGCCATTTTGGTCATACAGCGATCCTCGAAACACTGATCAAAAAATTTCGCCTGATGGAAAATATCATTGGAAAAACAATGACCTACCCGCTCGAGTCGTCAAAAAGGCCTATCAATTTAAAAATTTCGATTTAAGAACACCTCCCAAAGATATCCTTTTTTTAGATAGAAAAACAGGTGGAGTGTTTATTTTTTTATCAGTTCTCAAAGCCCATATTAATGCACGAAAGATTGTTGATCCCTACTTAAATTCAGTTTAAAAGGTGTAATGCCTCAACATTTCGCCATTGCAATTCTTTCTTACAATCATCCCGATATTACAGCAAAATGTGTTCGTAGTGTTTTGAATTTACACAATAAAAATCAAGTCTATTTAACTCATAATGGGAGTTTACCCCAACATATTCATAAATTAAAAGAAGAGTTTCCGGATATTCAACACATCGAAATACAAAATAACAAAGGCTATACTCATGGTGTCAACACGACGTTATCCGTTGTTTTTCAAAAGTTTCATCAAGTTTTATTTCTAACAAATGACACAGAACTTATTCAAATCAACCCCTATCCAAAAGAAGGATTTCATTCAATTGAGATTCGCAAAAGAAAATCAAACACGATTGATTCTATTATGGGGGCACTCAATCCTCAAAAAGGATCGCTTCGACATTTAAAAAATAGAGACGATCTCACTCAAAAAGAGCTTTGCTATGTTCCCGGAACCGCTTTTTGGATGTCAAAAAATGTATTTGATCAAGTCGGTTTTTTTGATGAAAATTTTCATACCTACTGGGAAGATGTTGATTACAGCCTACGAGCGCAAAAATTAAATTTCAAAATCGAATCTGATTCACAAACAATTTGTATGCATAAAATTGGCAAGACATGCCATAAAGATCGATTTTATACTTTTGAATTATTTCAACGAAACCGCGGTCTTTGTTTAAGAAAAAATAATTTATTATCTATACCATTTTATTTTTACTATATTAAAGATCTCATTAAATTTTCAAAATCAGATTACAAACTCGGAATTTCAGTTTTTCTCAAGCACATAAGGGACTCATATGACAAAAAATCAACGTGAAACATTTAAGAAAATATTTTTTTGGTTTTGGGTTTACACACTTATTGTTATTTTATGGGGGGCCTGGGTTAGAATTTCACATTCAGGAAATGGCTGTGGTGATCATTGGCCCAAATGCCAAGGCGTTTTAATTCCAGATTTAACTCATAAAAAAACATTCATTGAATTTTTTCATCGGATCATGAGTGGAATTTATGGGATTATTGTTCTTGCACTTTTTTGGAAACTTAAAAATGTAACCGATTCATTTATTCGCAAGCTGAATATTGGTTTTTTAACTCTCATGATGACTGAAGCACTTTTGGGTGCAGCACTTGTTAAATTTGAACTTGTCTCAACAAATGACTCTTTTTTACGACTCATATTTATGTCGCTTCATCAACTCAACAGCTTTTTACTCACGGGAGTCACCTATTTATTATATAAATCAATGAACGACGATTTTCAGTTTGAAATGACCAAAAAACATCTTTATTTTTTATTGGTTCCAATCACTGGCGCAATTGCAGCCCTATCAACAACACTTTTTCCGTCAATATCATTACTCCAAGGAATTATTCAAGATTTTCAAACAGATTCTCATCTCTTCATTCGTCTTCGTATCGTTCACCCAGCTTTAGCATTAATTATTATGGGTGGATTTATGACTTGGTTATTGATTAAAAATCATATCCGTTTTGCGTTTGAAATATTTTTAGCTATTTGCGTAGGTATTCTCACCTTAGTGACTTTAAGCCCACTTCCATTAAAATTGACTCACTTAGCACTGGCTCATATTTTGTGGGCCAGAGTATTAAATTTTAAATGGACAACTCATTTGACTCAAACAATCGATAAAGATACTTAATTTGTTCATTTAAACTGATGATCTCCATCATCTCATACTGAAGATCATAGTCACGAATGAGGTAGGCTGCAAAAGCACCCACGACCTCACGTGTTCCTTTCAAACTTCGAACAAAAACTTCACGTTGAGCAGCATCTGGAATATGTTTTTGTACCCACTGGATCAAAAGTCTAGATAAGATCATAAATTTAGGCTTTAAACTTTCATCCAGCTCTAAGTCTTCAGAAATGATTTCGCACTCAGCTATGATATAAGGTTTATGGTTGTCAGCAACTTCGTTCAAAATTTTCAATTTTGATATTCCAGACAAAAACACTAACATTGTACCATCATCACGTTGATCGATAATTTGTGGTTGACCATACCCAGCCGTTTTTCGGTAAATATCGCCATTTTCAGGAACATAAGCTAATGCAACTGGAGTATTTGTTTTCACAGCGTCGTGAATCATTTCAATATATCGAGGTTCAAAGATATTTAATGGCTTTGTCGACAGTGGAAATAAGTTTGCGTGCGCGAGCGGAAAAACAAAACATTTCATTTGATTAAAAATAGTGTAGCATAAAAAAAATGGAAATATCTACGAAAAGAATTCTTTTTTTTGATGGAGTCTGCAAGCTTTGTCACGGCGTTGTCGATTGGTTTATCCCCCTCTTTAATCCAAATGAAATTTATTTTGCACCACTTCAAGGTGAAACTGCTCGACAAATTCTAAGCAAACATGACTTAGGTCTTGATTCTGTGGTTTATTATAGAAACGGTCAAATACATAAAAAATCAAAAGCCATTATTTGGCTCATTCTAGATTCGCAGTCTTCGCTTCGTTATGCAGTTATGGTGGTTAAATACATACCACCATCAATATTAGATAAATTATATGATTTCATCGCACGCATCAGATATTATGTATTTGGAAAAACTGAACAGTGCCGAATACCCCACCAAAATGAACGAGTTTATTTTTTAGATTAAAATAAAAATTTAATAAAGGGTTTATCTGCATCTGATAATTCAAATTGATGAATCGTTTTGTGATCCACCCAAGCTATTAAATCATGATCAACAAGTTTAAAGTTTTCTTCAAAACTCGTATACTTAAACAAACTAATTTCAATTTTTTTATGAGGGTATTGATGCTGATGTGTGTGCACAAACTTCAATGATTTTTCATTCATTTCAAAATCAAGTTCTTCTTTGATTTCTCGAACTAATGCATCTGTTAAAGATTCACCGGTTTCAACCTTACCACCTGGAAACTCCCAGTTTCCTGCTCCTGATTGCTTTGTATTTCTCCGAACAATTAAATACTTATTTTTTCGAGGATGAAAAAGTGCAACAGCCACGACTGGGATTAAATCTGGAAAATTTTGAGAATTTCGATCTGTATTTGCCATCTTGTACAATCAGAGTATGATGTAAATATGTTCCGTGACAATGCAAAAATAAACTCAAAATCCCATCTCATCTGGTCTAGTCTAGCTTTACAGGCGGGATTAATCAATGCGGGTGCTTTTTTGGCTTGTAGTCGTTTTGTCACTCACACGACAGGTTTTGCAACACATTTCGGAACTGATTTGGCGATGTTTAAATTAAATGAAGCGATTAGCATGTTACTTGTGCCGCTGTTTTTTCTTCTTGGAAGTATGATATCCGCACACTATATCGACAAAGAACTCCATTTAAATCGTAGACCTAAATATCATATTGTCTTTTTTTTGATGAGTTTTTTTCTAACCTTAGTTCTTGCACTTGGCGTAGCCGGAGTATTTGGAACTTTTGGATCAAAGCTTTCCATTGAAGCAGAATTTTTATTAATCGCCATTTTAGGGATCTGCTCTGGGCTTCAAAATGCGGCTATAAGTACAGCCTCTCATAATCAAATCCGCACGACCCATCTTACCGGGGTTACAACCGATCTCGGGATTGGATTATATAAAAATATTTTTTTAAAAAATAAAAATGAAAAACCTAAAAACAAAACTCGACTGGCTATTATTTTATCTTTTGTTTTTGGTTCGGCCATTGGTGCATTTTTGTTTTTACATTATCAATATTTTGGATTTATACTTCCTCTTTTATTAACACTCACTTTATACTATTTTACAAGAAAGGACTGGCTTCAAAATGATTGATCTTGAAAATAGTCAAATTATTATTTTACTCGCAGGAGTTGCATTTTTTTTATATGGTAGTTCGATGGCCTCACAATCTCTTGAAAAACTTATGGCCTCTAAAATTACCACATTAATGAATAAATTAGCCAAATCTCAAATACTGTCAATTGTTGTTGGTATTGGGCTGACAACAATTTTACAAAGCTCTGGTGCCGTAACAAGTATGCTTGTCGGTTTAGGTACCGCTCGAGTCATCCAACTGACTCAAGTCATGGGTGTAATTATAGGAACAGCTATAGGATCTACATTAACGGTTCAATTAATTTCATTTGATTTATCCCATCTTGCTTTACCGCTTTTTATTTTGGGATTTGCTGGCTTTTTTACAACCAAAAAAAATTCTCTTAAAAATATCAGCACTGTCCTTATGGGTTTTGCACTTTTATTTTTGGGATTAAAAATGATCTCAACAAGCTCTCATTACTTTTCAAAATTAGAAATACTCGCCGACTTTTTTGAAACACTCAAAGCCAACTCAGCATATTCATTTTTTGCATCAATGATTTTTTGTGCATTTGTTCATAGCAGTGCTGTTACAATTGGTCTTGCAATGAGCTTATGTTCAGCCGGAGTCATTAGCACACACGATGCAATCATCTGGGTTTACGGTGCAAATATTGGCACAACTTCAACGGCCTTATTTGCTGCCGCGGGAAGTAACTACATTGGTAAACAAGTTGCATGGGCGCATTTTTTTTACAAAGCCGCTTCTGTCATTATTTTTTATCCATTAACGGGATATTTTATTGATTTTGTTTCACAATTTCAATCAACCACATCACGTCTTATAGCTAATGCACATTTCTTTTTTAATATAGGATCTGCAGTCGTGTTTTATCCTTTTATTGGAAAAGGAGCTGCTATTATAGAAAAAATGTTCCCCAAAGCAATTCAAGATGAATTTGGAACAGAATATTTAGCTCTTAATAATTACGACAATACTTCACTCGCTATATCCTATGCACAACGTGAAATCATGCGCACAGCAGATATTGTTGTTGGAATGCTTCGTGATTCAGTTGTTTTATTCGAACAAGAAGATCCCGTTTTAGTTCAATCAATTAAAGATCGCGACAATCAGGTTGATTTTTTGTATCGAGAAACTAAAATGTTTTTACTCAATCAGGCTAATTCAAACACAACGGTCGTTAATAAAAATGTGATGAATATGATTATGTTCATCAGTGATTTAGAAAGAGCCGCTGATTCGATTGATATTAATATTCGAACATTAGCAATCAAAAAACATGCACTTAAACTTGAGTTTTCAGATGAAGGTTGGAGTGAGATCAAACAAATGCATCAACAGGTTGTCAAAGTGGCTTCAATGGGAATCAATGCTTATGACAATCCTTTAATGTGTGAAAATGCAATTTCACTTAAACGTGATCTTGCTAAAATTGAGCTTTCATTACGTGAAAACCACATCACACGTTTAAATAAAGGACTTCGTGAATCGATTAATACAAGTTCTATCCATCTTGATTTGTTGAGCGAATACAAACGCATCGCTAGTTTACTTTGCAACCATGCCTACACGACCATGAAAACAATCCCTCAAACAACATCAGAACCTAATAAAGAGGATTTAAGTTAATGAATTGGCAAATTCTAACACCCATTGCATTATTAACTCTTTCAAATATTTTTATGACTTTTGCGTGGTATGGCCATTTAAAAACACTCAAAGACTCGCCATTATGGATAGTGATATTAATATCCTGGGGTATTGCTTTTGCGGAGTATTGTTTTCAGGTGCCGGCAAATCGTATTGGTTCTCAGCACATGAACTTATCACAGCTAAAAATCACTCAAGAAGTTATTACAATGATTGTTTTCGTTTTATTTTCTACTTTTTACATGAATCAACAATTTAAAACCGATTATATTTGGGCTTCGTTTTGCCTTATTGGCGCCGTCTATTTTATTTTTAGAACCTAATACAATGAATGACTGTTTTTATCTATTTTTAACAATAAACTAGACTATCTCAACACACAAACAACCTCAAAGGCTAGTTTATTTCATTCCCACATCGCCCGAAATGATGAATGTGAGGTCGACATGAAATTATCTTTTTTAGTCATTATTATAACTCTATTAACTCCATTCGTATTTGCCAAAAAATACAATTACAAAGACTATTGGACAGAAAATACCGTTAAAAGCACTGATGGTGAATTTTCATTTTACGTAAAAACAAGCCCTGTGAAATATATGAATGCTGTAGCATTCATGACAGTTTCAAAAAACAATAAACTCAGCGAAGCAGAAGTTTTTAATCAATTAAAATCTCCATTTACAAATCAAAAATGGATCACGCAAAAATTAGATGGATTAAACATTTACGAATATTATGATAACCAAACAACAAATCTCTTCAGGTATGCCTTTAACCCAAAAAATAAACAATATTCGTATTCATCTGTCAAATTACGTTTTTTGCAGCCGAGTTACACCGAAATTCATCTCCTTCAAGTTGAAAAACTCACACAAACACAATCAAAAACAACTGCTGCGTTTTTAATTGAAAATTTATTTTTAAATTTTGCTCATGCTCAAGTATCGCTAGATCCAGTGCAAAGATGGGTCGCTGAAATTGGTCAGGGTGCTTTAGAACCCTCAAATGAAATTTTAAATGGTGCGCGCACAGATATTCAAGGCGCTCGCGGTGATATTCAAGGTGTTAAAACAGAGGCGAAAAAATTAAACACAACTGCAAAACAAATTGGTTTAATTACTTTAGCCACTTCACCACTTGGATCTGCTTTTCTAGTTTCAGTTTCTTCAATGGCTTTTGATGCTGCTGAAAAAATATGGAATAACATTCGTGGTGAATTTAGCGATAAAGAAAAATTAAAACAATATGAAGAGTTTAAAAAAGCCCTTGGTACATACAAATTATCTGTTAAAAATATGAACTCTGTCGAGCAACAACTCACAAAGTTAGTCAGTCAAATTGATCAAAATGCGGAAATGGCATTAAATCGACTTCAAAATCAACTTAATGACAAAAAAGAAAATCTAAAAAAACTCACAGAAGCTGGAACAACAACTTGCGAAAACTGTGTCGCTGTTGAACAGGCTGCAATTAAAAAAATAGAATCAGAAATCAAACAGTTAACAGAAACACTCAATGTTAATGCAGAATTTTGTCAAGAATTAGACACTGTCTACGCTGATTGGGAGGCCACTGAAAGTCAACTTGCAGAAAGCCAATACTTAATCTTAAAAGATATAGGTTCTTTTATTGGTGTATCCTATGATATTTCTGAGTCAGTGAAAAAACTATCCACGAGATCATCAGATAAAAATGCAAATGCCTGTATGAACGATGCTGAGTTTAATTTAAAAAAACTTATGGAAAAAGACCAATTTTTTGATAAATCAAAATGCACGGAAGACAGTCAGGATGAATCTTGTATTATACACAACAACAACATCAGTCGCTACAATTTATGCCTTAATCTACCCAAATTAAGCAACCTTGAGAGCATGCAAAAAGGTTTGGACACTTCAATTAAAAGAATGAATACTCACCTGGTTGTTTTAGCAAAATCTATTGAAAAAGAAAATTGTGGAAATAAAAACAAAAATGGTGTTTGCGAACAAACAAGTCCACGCGCTCAAAAAGTAAATGCAGTCAAAAATATATTTAATGGCCTGGCCGAAAAATGTCCTGATAGCTATATGGCTCAAGTTAAAAAACTACAAACAGAAGTTGATACGACAGATTTTAAACCTCGAAATTTAATGGATTACTTAGGTTTCTCGAAGTGATTCGACAAATTAACTTTTAAAATCTAGTTTTACGCCAGTGGTTTCACTTTAACAGTTGCAAAGAGTATTGATTCATACTCTTTGCAAAAGGCATTCATCAATTTTTTAGAAAATTTTTCGGCATCAATTTTTAAATCATTCAAAGATGCGGTTTTAACTGGAGTGCCATCATTTGTAATATTTAAAGCAAAGTGAATCATCGTAGATACCGCCGAAACACTCGCAATTGAAATCGATAGTTTTCCTTCATTTTTTTTAGGGAAAGTAACATATATATCATCACCCGATCTACGAGTACTCATTTTAACTGGGGTTAACTCTTGAATCAAATCCATAGCCAGCGAAGCAAATATTCTTTGCAGCGAAACACCAAATGCTAGTTGTGACGGGAATACTTCAATCATAAAATGAAGCATTAAATCCCCACAAATAAGCTCATGTGCTATTTTATCTTCATAATCAACCATGTGCTCCAAACTCACACGACAAGGCCCCACCCATGAAATAATGGAATCACCACTTACTTTATAATTTTGATATGTATATAGAGGCGTTAACTGAGAACCATCATACAACTGGTTTTTGTTTTTTTTAATAAATACTGATTTCACGATTCACCTCTTACTCTATTTAACAAATTGATTCACGCTCAGTTTATTATCGGAAAATGCTCTTTTTGAGCGCAAGCACGACTCACACTCACCACACCATTGATCTAAATTAAAATAACAAGGCCATATTTTATCAAATGGAACCTTCAATAAAACTCCTTGTTTAACAATTTCAGATTTTGTGAGAGATACAGTGTAACATTTAACCTTAACGTGATTTGCTGTTGAAAAACTAAACGCATGATCTAAAGCACTCATAAAACATTGACTATTATCTGGAAATGTTTGAGCCTCTTCTAAATTAAATCCAGGAATAACCGTATCCGCATTTAAACTTTCAGCAAATCCGGCAGCTATATTCAAAAAAATTCCATTACGATTCGGAACCCAAACAGACTTTGCTGTTTTCTGTGATATTAAAATATTATCAATAGAAACTGAACTTCCCACAGGAATACTTTGATTTTGATCGATCAAAGAAGATTGCCCCATCATTTCTTTAAACCAAGGTAAATCAATAATTGTGTGACTCAAACCATTTAATCGGCAAATTTCCGATGCTTTTTCAATTTCTTTTTGAGCAGCTTTTTGCCCATAGTTAAAAGTAAGAACCCGAGCAATAGTTGACTCACTCATCGCATGATATAAGTTAACAGTAGAGTCCAATCCTGCCGACAACAAAACAATCGATTTCATAAAACCTTCACATTTCAAGAGCTTAATCTTAAATCTTTAATTAAAATTTGAATTGACTCTTTGTTTCGAAAATAATTTTTTTGAACTTCACCTAAAACATCATACGAAAGACCGAGTTGTATCTTCTCACGAATCGATTCTGATGGCGAAAAAATAAGTGCATCAATTTTTTGATTTGAAACTAGACAACAAAACTGAACTTTTAAATGACCACCTTTTAAATCAGATAACTTATCTATCATTAACCGATTAAATCGAATAATAGGAGTTGTAAATCCAACACCATACGGACCTATATGATCATACCACTTCATAAATTGTGCATTAATTTCAGATAGACCTGCAGTCGCATCAAAATCAATTTCAATTTCTTTATTATTATATTTTAAGTTTTCATAAAACTTTGTAAGTAATTGTATAAATTGATCAGATTTATAACTATGCAGTTCAAACCCTGCTGCCGAAGAATGTCCCCCAAAGCGATTTAAAGTCTCGCTTGCATAATTAAGCGCATCAACCAAACTCGAATCAAAACCGGATGGCAGCCTGCTACTTCCGACAATCATTCCCTCAGAATTCTCAGAACCGACAAAAGCAGGACGATTATACTCTTGTGATAGTTTTGTCGCTATCAATCCGATAATCCCTCGATGAAATTCAGTCGAAGAAACAAACACAAAATCCTGATGCGACCAATTTTTTAAAAGATCAAAAGCTTTACTTTCAGCATCGGCTTGTAAACTTTGTCGTGTTGAATTATTTTTTAATATTTGCTCAACCATCGACTGAGCTTTATTTAAATTTTTTTCTAAATAAATATGAACGGGCAATATATCTGATTCCATTCTTGATAACGCATTAAGCTTTGGTGCAAACTTAATCGAAATATCTTGAGACGATAATGGTCGACCTGCCAAATCTAATGCGGACAACAAAGCTTGCAAACCCGGCTTTTGTGTATTTTGAAGTGCAAGCATTCCATGTTTGACCAACACACGATTGTCTTCAATCAGTGGAACCATATCCGTGAGTGTACCAATACAAAATAAATCTAATAAGTTTTTTAAATCCCAATCATACTTTGGAAGGTCGGGATTTTCATAAAAGGCTCTCTTTAAAGCACGAACTAAATAAAAAGCCACTCCAGCACCACACAAATAACCTAAGCCACTTTGATCGCTTTTCTGATTAGGGTTTACAATACAATAAGCTTCCGGTAAATTTTCTGAAGGCAAGTGGTGATCAGTTAAAATAACATCAACACCTAATTCTTTAGCCTTTAAAAAAGCGGCATGTGATGTAATACCTACATCCACTGTTACTATTAAATTAATTCCTAAATTTTTTAGCTCCTCGACAGCCTGAGGATGAAAACCATAACCTTCACTTAATCGGCGAGGCTGATAAAAACTTACATCTTGAAAACCTAAATGCTCTAATCCTTGCTTTAAAATTCCTAATCCACTCGCCCCATCCAAATCAAAATCAGCATAAATACAAATTTTATCTTTAGATTTAAATGCCTGAACCAAACGATCCACGGCTTTATCCATATTTAAAATAGTTAAAGGGTCTTTTAATGCACTTAATTTTGGATTAATAATTTTATCAACTTGATCACCAGAGTAGCCACGCGAAAACAGCAGCTTTCCAATAAGATCAGGCAATTGAGAAAAATCACTCTGGCTATTTGAATAAGAATCAATATTCAATTTTTCGTTCCAAATAGCCATAATAACTGATCTTTCTTAACGAACTATGCTTGCGATGGACTCTTCATCAATTTATCCATTAATAAAATAAATGGAGCCGCAACATACACACTTGAATACGTTCCAAAAGCAATACCAATACAAATTGCAAATGCAATATCAGCCACAACACCATTCGCAAAAATGAGCAAACATAATGCCGATATAAAAACTGTGCCTGATGTAATTAGCGTACGGCCCAACATATCATTAATTGATTTATTAATAATAAAACTAAAACCCTGCTTACGATATGCATGTTCTGTTTCACGAATGCGATCAAAAACGACAATAGTGTCATTTAAAGAGAAACCTATAAGTGTTAATATTGCAGCCATAATTGGAATATTCACTTCTTTGCCGACTAAAACAAAAATAGCCAAAGTAATAACAGCATCATGAAACAAACAAACAACAGCGCCTGGTGAGTATTTGTAATCAAATCTCAAGGCCACATAAATCAAAATAACAAGCAAACAATAAAACACAGCTAAAAAGCCATTTCTTTTAAGTTCTGCACCAACTTGAGGACCAACTGTATCCACACGTCTGATGTCTGGCGTTTGAGCTCCAAATGTTGTCATGATTTTCGATTTTAAATCAACAATCGATTGATTTAATTTTTCGTTTGTTTCTTTGTCAGTTGCACCCGCTTCTCCTTGAAAACGAATAACAAATTCATTTCCCTCACCAAAAGCTTGAACACCGACTTCACCTAACTTCATACCCTCAAGCGAATTTCTCATTTCATCTATACTGACAGACTGAGCAAACTTAACTTGAATTTCAGTACCCCCCTTGAAGTCAATTCCATAATTGATACCACGAATAGCCAGATAAACTAAAGAAGCTATAGTTAACAGCAATGATATTCCACCAAAAAGACCTGCTTTACCAACAAAGTCAAATTTTCCAAAAGATTCTTGAGTAGATTGATTTTGACGAGACATTTTTTCCCCTATTTTCACAAAAAATTAAATAGAAATTTTCTTAAAGCCTAAGCGATAAACTAAATTATCAACTAAAACTTTTGACACAAACACATTCGCAAACAATGTTGTCGCAATACCAACTAACAACGTCACAGCAAAACCTTTGACTGGACCTGTTCCAAAATAAAGCAAAACCAATGCCGTAGCTGATGTTGTAACATTCGAGTCGATAATTGCAGACATTGCTTGCTTGTAACCATCAGCAATTGCTGCCTTAATACTCGTTCCTTTATGCAACTCTTCTCGTATACGTTCGTTAATCAAAACGTTTGCATCCACAGCAAAACCGACTGTTAAAGCCATACCCGCTATTCCCGGCAATGTTAATGTAGCACCTAACGATCCTAAGATAGCAAACACCGCAATCATATTTAACAAAAGGACCAAAGCCGTCACAAAGCCCATGCCTTTGTAATACACAATCATAAATATCATGATAATCAACGCACCAATAATAGCTCCTAAACGCGCTTTTTCTAAAGCATCTTTACCTAGCGAAGGCCCAACACGACGTTCTTCAAGCTGTTCGAGTGTTGCTGGCAAAGCGCCCGCTCTTAAAGACATCGAAATAAGCTTAGCTTCGTCCAATGATTGTTGTCGATCACCACCGCGACCTAAAGTAATAACGGCCTGACCGTTTGGAATTTTTCCATTTATATTTGGGGCAGTTTTAACAACTTTATCCAAGACCACTGCCATTTGACGGCCCGTGTTTTTTTCAGTCAAATCGGCAAATTTTCCAGCTCCGGCGGCATTAAATCTCAATGAAACCTCAGGTGCACCATATTGATCAAACGTCACACCAGCACTATCAAGAGAGTCTCCACCTAAGTTTGTATTTGTTTGAAGTAAATAAGGCTGACTTCCTGCTTCGATCGTTTTTACGTTGTCTCTTTTTTCAAAATAAACAACAGTATTTGGTGGTAATTTTGATTTTAAATCCTCATTTAATTTTGAGATATATTCATTATATTTTAAGGTCGCTAAAGAGTAGTTTCCTGCTTTTTCAGCCTCATCGATCATTTGTCTAATTTCTTCAGAAGATTTTTCATAACTGACAAGCATGAAATCTAATTTTGCAGTCGTATTAATTAATTGCTTCGCTTTTTCCGCATCGGCCATACCCGGCAACTGAACCAAAATACGATCAGAACCTTGCTGTGTAATTGAAGGCTCCGCAACACCAAACTCATCGATACGATTACGAATTGTTTCAATCGCTTGACGAATTGTATTTTGTTTTTGATCCAATAAATACGTGTCGTAATATTTAACTTCAAGTTTATCGTTTGTCGTAGAAATCACTTGCAAAGCACCCGAATGGTTTTTACTCAAAACAGATTCAACTTTTTTAACTTCGTCTGGATTATTAACTAAAATTTCAAACTGTGCTTGTTTAGACTTTTCAGTATTAAAACCCTTAACAATGACACCTTCTTTTTCAAGCTCTGATTTAAGAGCTATCGTTTGACGATTAACTGTGGTACTCACCACGCTATCAACATCAACACCCATAACTAAATTAACACCACCTTGAATATCAAGTCCGTAATTTAATTTAGTTGCAGGCCACCAAGCATATTTTGAAGTATCAAAAAAATTTGGAGCAATAAATAATGCCGCTAAGAATATCGCAAGACCAGCAGCCCATGTTCTGATTCGTAGAGTTTCCATGTTGTCTTTCCTTTTTATTTATATTTATAAAAATTATTTTGATTCAGGCGCTTTTTGCAACGCTGATTGCTGCATCGTAACCTGCGATCTTAAAATTTTAATTTGAACACCTTGAGCAATTTCTAAGTTAACGATTTGATCATTTAAACTCGAAATTTTTCCAAATATACCCGACTGTGTAATAACGAGATCACCCGCTTTTAACGCCTGTAAAAATTGAGCCTGTTCCTTTTGTTTTTTCGCCTGTGGACGAATAAGGAAAAAATAAAATACAACAATAATGACAGCAAAAGGTACAAACTGCATCCAAGCCGGTGGCTGTTGCGGCGCTGAAGCTGCGGCTGTTGTTACAGCTTGTTCAGCTTGTGCGTAAACATGAGAAACAGTTAAAGACAAAATTCTAAAAAGTTTGATCACAAAAAAATCGAACATAGTTCGCATACCCCTTATTGGTTCAGTTTTAGTTCATTTAAGTTTATAATTAAAAACTCAAAGTAAAATTGAACACTTAATAAGGCCAACGATCAAGAACCCTCATTAATTTTTGTCACTTTTTATAAATCGCGTTAGGCAAAAATCGCGATATTCATCCCATTTGCCTTCATCTAAAGCTTTTCTGGCTTTAGCCATAACCGACATATAAAAATGCAAATTATGAATTGTATTCAGCCGCGCTCCTAAAATCTCACCACTTAAGTACAAGTGTCTTAAGTAAGCTCTTGAGTAGTTTTTGCAAGTATAACAATCACATTCAGGATCTAGTGGACCAGCATCCTCTTTATACTCCTGACGCTTAATTGCAATTTTACCCTGCCAAGTATACAATGTTCCGTTTCTTGCTACGCGCGTTGGCAAAACGCAATCAAACATATCAACCCCAGCATCAATTGAAATAATCAGATCTAAAGGTGTTCCAACCCCCATTAAATATCTTGGTTTATTTTCTGGCATGAGTGGCGCAATATCGGGAAGTAACTCGTGCATTAAATGAATCGGTTCTCCAACTGAAAAACCACCCAAAGCATACCCTGGCAAGTCTACGCTGGTCACCTGCTGCAATGAATATTTGCGATGCTCCAAAGACAATCCCCCCTGAACTATACCAAAAAGTAAACTTTCTGGCCTTTGCATCGCTTTGTGAGATCTCACTAACCATCTATAAGTTAGATCCATTGATTTTTTTATCTGATCATCTGTTGCTGGATACTGTAAACATTCATCAAAGGCCATAATAATGTCAGACCCCAAATCCATTTGAATTTCCATGCTTTTTTCAGGAGAAATAAAGTACTTTGCTCCATCCAAATGAGATCTAAACTCAACACCCTCTTCAGACATTTTACGAAGCCCCGAAAGCGAAAAAACTTGAAAACCACCTGAATCAGTCAGAATTGGACCATGCCAATTCATAAACTTATGCAAACCACCCATTTTTTTTATAAGATTTTCACCTGGTCGCAAATGCAAATGATAAGTATTTCCTAAAACAACCTGAGTTCCACACTCTTTGAGTTCTTCAGGCGTCATTGCCTTAACAGTTGCCTTAGTTCCAACTGCCATAAAGCATGGCGTTTCAAATGAACCATGCGTGGTCATAAAAGTTGCTCTACGAGCTTTACCTGAAGTTTTGTGTAATTTAAATTCGCCTAATTTCATAGAGTGCTGTTTTTACCTGAGATCGAGACTAAGCACAATGATAAAGATCTAAAAACTATTTCATCCACACAGATAAATCGCCATAACTAAAGAGTTTAAACTTTCTATCTATAGCCCATTTATAATTTCTTTTTACAATTTCTAAATTCGAAAACGCCGCGACCAAAGCCAGTAATGTTGATTCTGGTTGATGAAAATTAGTCATTAATCGATCGACAACTTGAAATTCACTGCCAACCTGAAGTAATAACCGAGAAGATCCAACGAGTTGAATAGACCCCTCTTTTTCGCTTCGAGAAACAGTTTCTAAAGTTCTCGTCACAGTTGTACCCAATGCCCAAACATGACCACCCTTTTTTTTAACTTGAGTCATTTTATCCCAAACTTCTGATTTAACTTCATAATACTCTTCATGCATTTTGTGATGACTTAAATCTTCAACTTTAACTGGCAAAAAAGTTCCAAGCCCCACATGTAAAGTAATTGACTCAACAAGAACGCCTTTTGCTTTCAAAACAGCTAAATCAGCATGAGTAAAATGTAAACTCGCTGTCGGAGCAGCATAACTCCCTGGATTTTTTGCCCAAGCTGTTTGATACCAAGATTCGTCAGTTTCGTGATTATGTCTTTTCCCACGCGCTTTTTGAATGTATGGAGGCAAAGGCAACTCGCCGTACTCTTCAAAATCTTTTTCAGTCAATGGTGGATCAATACGAACCGTTTGCGGTAAACCCTTTTCAAGCAAAGTCATGATCGCTCCATTAGGCAATCTAATCTCATCTCCAATTTTGTATTTTTTTGATGGAAATAATACTTTTTGATAACCATTAGACAAACGATCCAAAAATAATATTTCAAGTTCGGATTGATCTTTGATATCACGGGCAAAAATTCGACGTTTTAAAACTTGTGTATCATTTAAAATAAGTATGTCACCAGCAGGTATTATATCTAAAAGTTGTTTTATTGTGATTTCACGAGGTGATCCATCAACCGAAACCAACATGACTCGAGTTGGTCGAGATGGTGATGTAGCAACTAATTCTTCCGGGTAATCGTATTTTAAATCAGATAGTAACATAGGCTTTATATACACTAAAAATAAAAAAGCGGAAAGCTTTTAACTTTCCGCTGAAAAACTAAGTTGGGGAACCACCAAAACCCAACTTGTTCTTTCATGAACATATAATATTCTGCTATGATTTTATTCGATCAACTATTGTGATCCAGAGGGAGAAGATCACAAGACCTGAATAAAATCCGCAAAAAACTAAAATCTCACTTAACTCAATTCCTAACCCCATCTGAAACTCCTTTTCATTTGCAGGCTATGACGGTTGGAAACAGCCATCCTAGCTGTAGACCCCAGTTTCCGTCTTGGGGAGCGTCCTTGCTCTTATAGTTAAGATGATATGAGATCCTCTAAAGGTTAAAAAAAAGGAAAATTTAAAGCCAATTTAGACCGAGGTCTTGTTTGTTTAAGGATTTACGTTGTTCTTATTTTGCCCAGTTTTATCCGCAACACTTTTGATCTTAGCTTGAATTTCTGGGGGGAGTGATTTCAAAAACTGCTCTGGATTCTGCGTTGCTTTTAAAAGTTGTTCTTTCATTTTTTGGGCATCACCGCCAGATGCGTTAGACATAACAGCAAAGATATCACTTGATATATTATAAAGCTCATGTTTTTGCTGTGAATTTCCACCAACAGCCTTACTTGCAAAATCATCTGCTTCACGAGCTTTAGAATCATATCTAATAATCTGCCCACGCCGATCTGGATCTCTTAATAAATTTTGAGTTTCATAGACAGCTCTATGATCAGTCTGCGCTAAAGAATAAGACGTGACAAATGTGAGATTCAATAAGATCAACTTCAAAGCCACACTCCCCCCAATCAAAGGCAATAAACGCCCCTCTTATCGGCAGAAATTTAAAAAATATAAATTCTTATTATAAGACGAAATTCATCCCCAAAAAAACTCTACATTGTCAGATCTAAATAAACCTGTCGTTCGAGATAAAAACCATCATGACCAGTTTCTTTAAAAAATTTATGTTTAATGAGTGAGGCAAAATATTTTTTCTGTTTTACAAAATAATATTGTGGAATAAAACTATCCAAACCACCTGCATAGCTGAATACCGGTATAGAAAATCGAACAATATGATCTTTCACAATTTTAGGGTCTACAAAGCGCGTACCTAATCCCGAAAGATACGGTTTTAAAAACGAAACAACTGTATCTTTATACTTGAACTGTAGTAAGGGCTTACATTCATTAAAAATCAAGGCTTCTTTTTTTATGCCATTATTCTCTAATTGTTTATAAATCGTATCACATTTAATTTCATCAAAAGGAGTATTATCCCAATCAAACATCCCAGCAAAATTTAACGTTAAATTTGATTGTTCAAAATTATGATCAAATGAATAACTTGAGTTTAGTTTTGGAAACCCTGTTAAATATGATTTCGAAATATATCTTTGAAGTGCATTTTCATCAACATTTTGATTTGGAACTAAATCCCTAATGATAGACGATAAAGTTAGCCATTTATCACGCAATCCCAACATATAAACTAATGGAGTTAATATTTCATACCCACAAGCTCGACTCTGGTCTCTTGTCACAAAACATTTCTCAGAATCAGATAGATATGTATTTAATGTCTCTAGCTTTTCTTTGAGATCAGGCATAAATGAAATAAATTTATTCGTGACTTCGTATTGGCTCAGTATTCGGTAGTAACTGCCATCCATATCAGATGTACCTAATGCATATCCATGCGTAAATGCTTTTAAAATTGATTGAGGAAATAGTTCTAAATAGCGAAATACAATATATGCGCCGTAACTTTGACCAAAAATTTTCCATTTTCTTGACTCACCAAGAAGTTTTTTTCGAATTGTCTCGGCATCACGAACAACACCTAAAGAAGTCGACCACTTATATGAATTTAACGCATCGGAAGATACACCCGTAAGAACTTCATACTGCGAACATCCCGTTCCACGTTGATCAATATAAATAAAATCAATGGCTTCTTTTATGTCAAATTTTATAATTTTTGATTCAAATAAAACGGAAACACCATGGCTCGACATTTGAGGCCCACCATTAAAAAAAGCCACTGGATTTTCAAAACGGCTCATTTTTTTATAATAATAAAAAATATTGATTTTATGTTTTTCCGGAAAGTCATAATCACGTGGAACTGTAATCCAACCATATTCATAGTCAGCTTTGATTTTTTCGATAAATGTTACACATTCATTTGTTACAACTGATTTATCAAATAAATCTGTTGTAGAGGCATAAACGCACTCCACAGATAAAAGAACAACTATTGAAAAAATAAAAATTATCGTTTTTAGACTATTCAATTTGAAATCCTTTATACCCTTTTTGCAATTTTTCGTTTTGTTGAATAATTTTATTCAAATTCTCACCACATTGTCCGCGCAGTAAACCTTCCATTAAACCCAAAGAAGCGTACAACGAATCAAAATAATCGATTGTATTGGTTGATAAAACCAACTTCTGTTTTGGATTGGCTTTAAGTAAAGATTTGTAAAAATGTTTATGCGAGTAACATGAAAATAAACCTAAAATTGAGTCTTTATTTGGCTGCTGACGAATTTGTTTTAATACTCTATTTATTCCAATCTTTTTAACTTCATAGTATCCGTTGTAGTCAACATGCAATGTTTTATCTAAAATAGGAGGTCTAAAATCAGGACCTCCTCCATTTCGGGAATGTCCATTATAAATGAGGACATCAGCAATTCCAATTTGATCAAAAAAACTTTGTTCAGATTGCAAGGCCAAACGATTTTGTTCAGCAGCCAGCTCATTCGTGTTTTTTATAAATGATTCACTCGCAGATGCATGTGTTAATGTCATAACAACTTCAACTGGGGAACCAAAAAGATCTATATTTTTAGAAAGCTTCACAAGACCAGTTAATGGATCGTTAGACTCTACAAAACCACACATTTTTTGAGTTGCAGTCGCACATGGCAAAATTAAATATTCGCGTAAAGCATTATATATCTGAATATCCAAAGATGGAGATATTCCATAGTTAACACCTTCATAAACGACATCATTTCCTTGAGAGTCATCAAAATACCCCAAAGCATAGCGAATATCCATAACGCCATTTTTAAGAATATTTTTAAAAACTGGTTTACAACTCAAAGCAGTATTTGGATCACTTGTGAGGTGTTGAACTTCCTTATTCTGATCAACTTGAGTTAAATACTGACTTATATACTTGGGCACCCAGTAGTTGTAGTTATAAAGCTGAGGACGATGAACGCTTTGTGCATGTCCATTTTGATTAAAACTCAAAATAAATAATAAAAACACATTTAAAAATGAGGCTAGTTTCATAAAATACTCCGTCTATGACTAAATCAAGATAACAGACTTATTGAATATATATAGTGTCACTTTTCTACCAAGTAAAAACGTCATAACCGTCAATTCATTTGACACTCTCTAGCCTCTTGAACTGTTGATTGCTATCATTGAAACGATCATATAACCTAAAACCGATGGCTACTGAATATAGATCAAGTTATTAACTGGCCATCAGAGAGCTTGAGTAAAACGCATGAAAACTTCTATTCATTTTAAATTTATATTGTTCGCCTTATTTATTTTTACATTTGGTTGCCAAAACAAAACTATTCAAACTGAAAATAACCTGACGCAACTACCACTTCAAGACACTGAGTACAACTTCAGTACAGAAAAAATACAAAATTCAAAAAGCACATTTTTCTTCTTAAGATCATTTGTTGATTATTTTTATTTGATTGCAGAGCAAAATCAAAAAAATCTCCCGACTCTCTATTCAATGACAAAACATATTTCATTCTGCGCAGGCGATGCCCATCCAGAAAATTTTGGATATGTTATACAAAACAATCCCACAAAAACAATTTTCTCAATTAATGATATGGATGATTCTGGATACTGTCCGATCATATTTGATCTCTTTAGATTTATGTCTGCTTCAAAAATATACAAAGACGATGTTTCCATGAATCAAATTTATGATTCATATTTAAGTGGTCTAAAAGAAAATGCAATGGATACCCCTTTATATCTATCAAAACTTAAAAATGAATCTTTAAAAAAAGGTCAACTTCCTTCACAAAAAAAAATTGATAATAAAAAAATAAAAAGAACCAACTCTACAACAGAGGTTTCAAATGATATACAACTTTTAATTATCTCAAAAATCAAAAAAATCTACCCGCAACTTAAATTGATAGATATCGTTGAAAAAAGTAAAGTTGGTGGTGGATCTGCTGGACTTACCCGTTATGAATTACTCATGAGTGATTCAAAAACAAATCAACTCCTGATCTTGGAACTTAAAAAACAAATTACTCCAGCCCTTTACCCTATTTCTAAAGCAAATCCCAACTCAAGTCATACTAACCAACTTAAAATCGATCAGCGTATAAAACTCACTCTCAATCTTGAGCAAGGAAGAAGTCATAGTTTGTTTTACAATACGCTCAAGCTGAATGAAGATGAGTTTTTAGTTCGACCGCTTTTTTCAGGAGATCTTGGTCTTGAACTTAATGATGTCCCTTCCGAAGAGCTGCAAGCTGTTTATAATTATGAGGCTTATACCTTAGGTCAATTTCATAAAAGATCCTTGGGTCATCATTCAAAAAAATTCATCTCCGAAATGAGTCAGTTAAATAAAAATGCATTCTTTACTGATATCGAAAAGATGAGTCAATTCATGACAATTAAACTCAAGAACTTAAAAAAAATAAGTGATTCTTTTAATTGAATTTATCTAGCGCAAAAATAATTTTAATATAAATTTTTTAAATTGAGTGTAAGGTCTATATCTAAATGAAAACTCTAACCAGGTTGGTTTTATTATTAAGCTCTTAGAGTGACTAAATGCTTTAAAGCCAAACTCACCATGATAACTTCCCATCCCACTAGCACCAACTCCACCGAAAGGCAATTTTGAGTTTGCAATATGCATAATAACTTCATTGACTCCGCCACCACCAAAAGAAATTTCATTCATTATTTTCGATTGTTTAGCCTGGGAACCTGTAAAGCAGTATAAAGCTAATGGTCGTGGACGTTTTTTAATTTCATTTATAGCCTCATCAAGACGATGAAAGCGAATCACAGGCAGCAGTGGTCCAAATATTTCTTCTTTCATTATGTCATCCGAAAACACTATGTCTTTGAGTACTGTTGGCTCAATATAATTTTCAGACTCAATGACTTGACCTCCAAAATATATTTTACTGGGATCAATAAGCTTTTGAAGACGTTGTGTATGTTGTAAATTTATAATTCGAGTGTAATTTTCACTCAACATTGGATTTTCACCAATATTTTTAATAATATGTTTTTTTAATTCATTTAAAAAATTTAAATATATTGAATCTTCGACTAATAAATAATCTGGAGCAATGCATGTTTGTCCTGCATTTAAATACTTCCCCCAGACAATTCGTTGTGCGGCAACTTTTAAATCAGCATCAGAACAAACGATACAAGGACTTTTACCGCCCAACTCAAGAGTGACAGGCGTTAAATTTTTTGCGGCAGCCATAGCAACAATTTTACCCACTGCCGTGCTTCCCGTAAAAAATATTTTATCAAATTCATAACTTAATAACTCTTGGCTGACCTCAACACCTCCACACACAACATACAAAAACGATGAGTCAAAATTTTGATTTATCAATTTCGCCAGTGCAGATGCTGAATATGATGACAATTCACTTGGTTTTAAAATACACGTATTTCCAGCTGCGATTGCCGAAATTAATGGAACTAAAACTAATTGGTATGGATAATTCCAAGCACCGATAATCAAAGCCACTCCTAACGGTTCAGGCTGAATATAACTTCGGGATGGAAAACTATGAAACTCCGATGAGACTTTTTTCCGAGAACTCCATTGAGAAATATTTTTTAATGCCAAATCAATTTCATGATATGTAAAAGCTAATTCAGTCATATAAGCTTCAAATTCAGATTTTTTGAAATCTTTGTATATGGCTTGAAGTAAAAAATCTTCATTTTGCTTTAAAGTTTTCTTTAATTTTACAAGTTGATTTTTACGAAATTGAATGTCTTTTGTTTGATTAGACTGAAAAAATTCTCTTTGACTGTTAATGACTAATTGTAATTCCATATGTATAATAGATTTACTTTATAATTTATTTAAAATCAAAGTTAGGATTTAAAGCCATGTCTTGTCTTTTTACACCTCTTCGCCTACGTCAATTAGACTTTAAAAATAGAATTTTTGTTTCACCTATGTGTCAATACTCTGCGATCAATGGTATTCCCAACACGTGGCACTTGGTTCACTTAGGGTCTCGAGCTGTTGGTGGAGCTGCTCTTATTATTGTTGAAGCAACATCGGTTTCTCCTGAAGGTCGAATCAGCCCCGGAGATTTAGGTCTATGGAATGATGAACAAGAAGTTGAATTTCTAAAAATAAACAACTTTATAAAAGCTCAAGGATCTATTGCCGGTATTCAAATTGCGCACGCAGGGCGTAAAGCGGGAACACCAATTCCTTGGAATCCTCATTCTCAATCTGAAGATTGGCTTCCTTTAGCCCCCTCAGAAATTCCATTTTCAAACAAAAATAAAACTCCAAAATACCTCACTGAAGAACAAATTCAAATGATTCACCGACAGTTTATTTCTGCTGCTGAACGCAGTTTACGTGCAGGTTTTGAAGTGATTGAAATTCACATGGCGCACGGGTATTTGTTCCATGAATTCTTATCTCCCCTTTCTAATCAACGCCAAGATCAGTATGGTGGTTCTTTCGAGAATAGAATTCGATTTCCACTGCAAGTCGCTCAATCAATCAGAGGTATTTGGCCTAAAAATCTACCCGTTTTTGTTCGAGTTTCTGCAACCGACTGGGTAGAACCCCATGGCTGGACTCTTAAGGACTCTATTTTGTTTTGTAAATACCTAAAAAATATTGGAATTGATTTTATCGACTGCTCTTCGGGTGGAAATATTTCTGATGCACAAATACCGACAACACCAAATTATCAAGTTCAATTTGCAACAGCCATTAAAAATGAAGTTCAAATACCCACTGGAGCTGTTGGTCTCATAACCGATCCACATCAAGCCGAACAAATTCTTATAAAAAATCAAGCCGATGCTATTTTAATCGGTCGTGAATTTTTAAGAGACCCTTACTGGCCTTTGCATGCTGCAAAACAATTAAATACTGATATGATATGGCCAAAACAATATTTACGAGCAAAATTATAATCTTAACTCCATAAAAAAAGGTCGCCTATTGAGTGCGACCTTTTTTATTCAATTATAAATCAACGGATAGTTTAGTTTATCGACTCATGAGGTCTTCAACATTGAGCTTTCCTTCAGAGACAGCTTTTCCTGATAATGCTGGAATTTTTCGTGCAGACGCCAAAATTGCATTTTTAACTTCCATATAGTTTTTTTCTGGGTGAGCAGACCAATATAATGCTGCAGCACCTGCTACATGCGGACATGCCATAGATGTTCCATCCCATGTCGCATTAAATATTGGTATAACAGTATCCGAATATTTATTTGTCACTGTCGTTGAAAACACCTTTACACCAGGCGCTCCAATATCAACTGTTTGAGCACCCCAATTTGAAAATGAACCTAATTGATCATTCACATCAAGAGCCGCAACAGAAATAATATTATCATTATCATAACTTGCCGGCACAGCTGGTAAACTGTCCGTATCGTTATTATAACCTACACCCTTATGACCATTTCCTGCCGCCGCAATAAACAACACATCATGATCCGCAGCGTATTTAATGATATCTTTTAATGCCTGATTTTCTTCAGGTTCTGATGGGTCATCCCCTTCAGACCCCCATGAATTTGATAAAACCTTCGCGCCATTATCAACAGCGTATTTAATTGATTTGATAGCTGCCGCAGTTGTACCGTTTTTACCAATAAATCTGAGTGACATAATTAAGGCATTAGGTTCAACACCACTAATACCTTTACCATTCTCACCTCTTGCCGCAACATTACCAGCACAATGAGTTCCATGACCTGGGTTGCCTCCGTTAAGCAATTCGCCCATGCTTGTCGCTGCTAAATCGTAGGGTTTATTATCATTATCTAAAAAATCCCAGCCAATGATATCATCGACATAACCATTGTTATCATCATCGATTTGATTATTTGGAATTTCATTTAAATTTCTCCACAAATTCGGCAACAAATCTTCATGCGTATAATCAACACCTGTATCAATTACAGCAACAATAACTTTATTCGTTCCCGGATGAATTTTTAGCGCATTTTGTAACCCGATATTATTCATACCCCATTGCTTAGAAAATAATGGATCTGCACCGACTGCCGCAACAGGAGCTGCTGGAATTTCAGGATTATCTTTAGCCGCATTGATTTTGAAATCAGAGCTACCTGGATTTTTTGAAATATAATCAGCCAATTGAGACTTTAAATTAAAGTTTTCTTGGATTTTTATTTTATAATTTTTCTGAACCTTAACAACAGAATTGCTCGCTAAAAAATTTTCCATTTGCATAACTTGATGCACTCGTCCAGAAACCAATAACCAATCATCAGTCAAGGCTTCCGTTTTCAACCCTTGAGATTGAAAATGTTGAGCCATTTGCTGTGTTGAAACTGGCCGGCTGACTTTAATGAGTAACTCTTCAGCTGATACAACTCCACACAGTGCGAGTGTTAACGAAAAGCTCAATAAGCTCACTTTCAAATTCATTTTCATATCCCCTCCAATGAGAAATCAAATTTGTTTGGGGAAATACTATGAACAAATAAGTCAACTCACCAGTATATAATGCAATGAGAGCAAATGCGTTGTTATTATTTTTAGTTTTAAGAGATCACAGATTAGCAACTGTTATACTCGCTATTAATTAATCTTCTCCGTGATCAGCAAATCGTAACAAAGAGGACCCATCGGTATCAATAATGCCTTTTGATTACGCCATTCGACGACTTCAAAAAAATCGCTATCGTAATTCTCAAATTTTTTTAAATCTCTACATTTAAGCCAAACAGCCCACAGCGGATACTTCTTCTTTAAGAGAAAATATTTTTTCATTTCACTGTTTTCAATGTCACTAAATAGCACCTCTTCAACCCCAATGGCACCATTCAAATGCTGATCAATCTTATTGAGACTATTTTTCTCTGCTATAAATGGCGAAAAATTTTTTTGAGATTGAAATTTAAAATACACGACCTCATCTATAACTTCACGAATTTCAAGATGGAGCAACGGATCTGAGCTTTGCTTGTTTAAAGATTCAAAACAACATGAAAATTCTCGATAACCATACTTAAGAGTCTCCTCATTTCCATGAAAAGAAAATCCCAAATCTGTTAAATGCTGAACCGGACTGTCTGTAAAAGAAAAACCAACTACAGTTTTCATCTTATATAGTTTATTGTTAAAAACGAATCATCAACAAGGAGAAAGTTTGTGACTCACCAGAATAGTCATCCAAATGAGCATCCCATTATAGAGGCATTCAACGTTAAAATAGAGTTCGGCAGTGAAATCATTCTCGAAAACATCAATTTACAAATATACAAAGGCGACTCTATTGTTTTTATTGGGCCGAGCGGTAGCGGCAAAACTGTTCTTTTAAAAACCCTAGCTGGACTTTACGAACCAACTGAAGGTTATGTTAAATGTGCTGACTTAAAATGGTCTGATATGTCTGTTGAAAAAAAACACGATTTTGCTCGAATTTTAGGAATGCAATTTCAAAAAGGCGCACTTTTTGATGATCTAAATGCGATTGATAACCTCAAATATGTTCTAAGAGAGCACACAACTATGAACGAAATCGATATCGAAACCAGAGCGATTGAATGTTTAAAAATGGTTAATCTCGATAAAGCGCACAAATTACAAACTCATGAACTTTCTGGCGGTATGCGTCTCAGGCTTGGAGTTGCTAGATCATTAGTTTTAAAACCAGAAATCTTAATTCTGGACGATCCAACCGCGGGTTTAGACCCCTTAAACAGTGAAGAAATGGCCCAACTTATTTTAAAAATTAAAAATGATTTCAATATGACGCTTATTTTAGTCACTCATGATATTGAACGTGCTTACCAGTTTGCCGGTCGTATTTTTTTAGTTGCCAGCAAAACTATTCTAGAAACTGGCTCGGTCTCAGCAACTCAAAACCACCAAGACCCACGAGTTCAACAATTTATTCACGGCTGGGTTAAAGGACCACTCACTGATCAGGGGGAAACTTAAAAGCTCTTGTGAGCCATAACTACTGAGAGCCATCGACACGAAACAAAGCAAATTTAAGATATCTTAATTCAGGCATAGCTAATGGATAGGGATGATCGACTGGTTGAGCCCCCATATAAACAAGAGTTCCACGCTTATTAGCTTTTGAAAAAGCTTCTTTTGTAATATCTAAAAATGCTTCTGTCGAAATATGACTCGAGCACGAACTCGCTGCAAATAATCCATTTTCCTGAACTAATTTAATCGATTGAGCATAAATTTTAATGTAGGCAGAAGTTGCTTGCGGCACTGATTTTTCGTTTGGAGCAAAACTTGGTGGATCGGTAATAACTAAATCATATTTGTGTTTATTTATAATTTCTTGTTCAACAAATTCAAATGCATCAATTGCAATATCTCGATGTTCTGTCTTAAAATGATTGAGTTCGAAATTTCTTTTCACAGCTGATATGGCTACTTTTGCAATATCAACGCTCGTGACTTGCCTAGCCCCACCAGCAGCTGCAAAAATTGAAAACCCACCTGTATAGCTAAATAAATTTAATACATTTGCATTTTTAGTAAATCTCTGAATAAGCAATCGATTATCTCTTTGATCCAAAAAAAATCCCGTTTTAGCTGCATCTCGAATATTTGACGAAAACAACAGACCATTTTCTTTAAAAACAGTTTCATCCGGTAAAACTCCAATTAAGTTTTGGCCCTTTTCATCAGCATCGTTACGACGCTTTAAATAAACACACGAAACTTGAGGGAGTTCTAAAATAATTCTTTCAGCTACTTTTTGACTATCCCAAATCTTTTCCATAATTTGATGATCATGTTTTATAACAGCTACGTTGTTGTACACATCAACAGTCAAACCAGGAAATCCATCCCCTTCACCATTAATGAGTCTAAATGAATTTGTAACGTTCAAATCAAAAATTTGACGTATTCTAACTGCGTTAGCCCATTGACGTTCAGTCCAAAATTCAAATGTTTTTATTGGATTGTTTTTTCGAAAATAAGTTTCATCATTTAAACACAAGACTCTAAACCTGAGCTGTGTATCTGCTTGAACAATGCCAAAACCAATTAATTCTTTTTTAAAATATAAAGCATGTAAACCAGATGTAACTTTATCTTTATCATCAAAACAATTTGCAAAAATCCAACGGTGGCCACGTTTTAAGTGTTTTGTTACATCTCTCATCAAGTGAATCGATGGTAACGATTCCGGCGATTTAATAAAGCTCATAAATCGCTAATAACCTAAAATATCAACATAGGTTACACCTTTTGCCAAACCCGATGAAGGCTTCGCCTGCTGACCCTTGATATGAATTCGCCCCTCTAAAAATAAATTTTTCAATCCTTGGCGCGATATATTGCGCAAGTTTAAATTTTCTTTTTGCTCTTTTAAGGCCGCCAACAAAGTATTATCCATTCGACTGACACGCGTATTTAATTCTAATATAATTCGAAATGATTTCGCCGGTTTCACCGGGACATGATCCTGCATAGTTTACTCCAGATGATGAATATAAGCACATTTTTGGCATTTTGACGCTATTTTTATAGTATATATTTTTAAGACTATTATTTTTACATGGTGCCATAAATAAAGATCAAATTATCGGAAGCTCCAAAATGACAGTTGTTTCCTTATGATGAAAATCAAAGTAAATTTGTCCACCATGTGATTGCATTATTGATCTTGAAATGCTCAAACCCAAACCTGTCCCCTGACCAATATCTTTTGTTGTAAAAAAGGGCTGCATCAGTTTACTACGAATAGCTTCAGGAATGCCATGGCCAGTGTCTTGAATGACAATCTGTACAATTTTATTTTTAATATGAGTTGATATCGTTAATATTTTAATATCAATCGGAGGATTAGAATTCATCATAGCATCATATGAATTATTAAATATGTTAAGTAGAACTTGAGAAATCTCAGTCGGGCGGCAACTAATTTTCAGTTCAGGTGATACATTTTTAACAATCTGAATTGATGAGTTTATAAACTTTGATTCACAAAATGCTAAAGTATCATCCAGTACAGTTGAGAAGTTAATCACTTCTAAAGGATCAAGCGAGCCATCACGAGCAAAAGCTCTTAATGCCTTTATAATTTTTGAAATCCGATTGACCATTGATTCAACTTTATCAAAAGACTTATTCAGACCTTCTAGAACGGACAATTCAGATATTTTAAGTTTACTAATATCTGTTCTTAACTTACGTGTAGATAGCGTAATCACCGCTAAAGGATTATTAATCTCATGGGCAATACCACCTGACATTTCACCTAATGCAGCCATTTTCGATGATTGATCTAATAAAGCTCGTTGCTCTTTAATTTGAGCTTCTTTGTCTTTTTGATTTTGAATATTTAAACCCACGATGATCGTTTGATCGTTAGGTAATTTAGACAAAATAAACAAATAGGCTTGTTCACTTCCATTGACTTTTAAATTAGATTCAAACGAAATCTCCAGAGAACCTTGATTTTGAAAATCATTCAAGTGTTGACTTAAGTCATGATTGAAAAAAAATTCATTATTCAATCGAGTTTGTATAAATAAATCGTTCGAAAACACTAAGGTTTTATTATTCATCAAACAAACTAATCCAGGGAAACTTTGCAATAAATACTGCTGATTTAATTTTTCTGATACAAAAGCTCTCCATAGTTTTTCAATTGAGGATTGCTGAATGTAGGCATATACACCAAAAAATGCAAGAAATCCTAAACAAATCGTGAGCATAATTATATTATCAACTGTTTTAACAAAAAATATAATCATTGATATAAATTGAAAACCAATGAAAATCCAGGTGTGGATTTTTGAAATTCCCATTGCACCCATACCTGAAATAACAAGTGCGCAAACAAAAAATAAGTGAAAATTATCCTGCACATGAGTAAAGTCAAAAATATACATTGGATAAGTCGTAAAAAAAGCCCACGCAAAACCATAGAAAAATAAAATCACAGACATTTGTGTTCTTTTACTTTTTAATAAATCCAAAGTACTTATTGTATCAATAATTTTCAAATTCGATTTATTAGTATAGTATCTTACGAGAACCATGACTAAACAAAAAATAGCAACCAAACTATAACTTAAACTAAATTCGTGCATGTAAAAATTAAAACAAAATAAAAACACAACTAAAGATGCTTGAACAAAAATATTTGAAGTGGCACGAATATAAAGCTCTTTAAGTTGTTCTCTTTCAACTGGATTAACTTGCATGTTTTTATAATACACAAAACATTATTTTTATTTAACCAATATCAAACAACACGACTTTAATCCCCATCCTAAAGTATTGAGGCCTGTTTTGCTATAAAACTACATAAAAATTATTTTAAAATATTATTAATAATTTGATCTAGTTTTTGGATTTGGTGACCCCGTTCATACTTTTGAAGTATATCAACTTTTCTAAAGTTAATTTCGGGATTTTCTTTAAACAAAGGTCGAGATTTATTCTTCAACTCCATGATAATTCTTTGAGGAGAAAATTTTGGATGCTCATAGACTTCAAGCAGAGAAACATTTTGCTCTTCAGCATTTTTTAAAATGAGATCACCAATATAACCGGCCACAGCAGGTGTTGCCATTGATGTTCCACTTAATTTTTCACGATGGTCTGAGTATTTAACAGCTAATGTGTATTTTACCGCAGCCAAATGACTTTCTATGTTAGAAGATGCTGAGTTAAAATAGTTAGCAAGCTTTGTTTCAGATAAATCATCGTTTATCAAATGAGAAAAACGTTTATCACCGAGTATTTTGTTTTTTAATCTTTGATCTGTGACTGAGAATGGTAAACCACTAAAAGGAAATTTACGGTTTAAGATTGATAATGCCGATGATAAATCAGTCGTTTTTATTGGCGACAATACATCCTCACCAACGGCAAATATGATCTCAGTTTTTGTTCCCAATAGGACGTTCGTAAAATCAGACAAATCATGATCTTCATTCAAACTACCGACACCTAATAAATTATTAATATGATTATTAGGAGCAACATAGATTGCGCCATCTTCAAACTCTTTTAAAAACCGTGAAGTCAAATCAACTGGAAGTGCACTATGTGTTTTACCATCAATCCAAGTATTAGAATTTCCTGCAGCAACAACAAACAATGTATTTTTAGCTGGACCATTCAATATTTCTGCTAAATTGTATTTAACAAATTCAAAATTTAAAAATGAAAACACCAACCGCAAATCCACATCTGGATCTAATTCGCTAAATTTAGGAATACGAACATTATTTTCTGCACCGAGCGATATACTCGCTATCTTAATTTTTTTTTGAGCCACATATAAAAATGATTTTTCTAACTCATTAAAAAAAAGAAAATCTAATGGATTTTCTTCAAAAGCGACATCCATCCCAGGCTTTAGTTTATTCATAATACTATTTGCAAAAGCTTTTCGTTCTTCATTCGACAGAGGTTCTTCAGCTGGTTGTGACAAATCAGTTTGAAAAAGTTTTGGGATTTTTGTGTAAATTGCTCTAACAACAATTGGGGTAGATAACCACTTTTCAAACTTCTCTGAAAAATCAGCGATCATTTTTTTCTTTTCTTCTTTTGTTACAAGAGCTGAACGAGTTGTAACTCTTATTGGATGAATACGTATTCGTTCATTTTGTTTTGCGACAATTCCCGCTGTGTGCGTGCCATGAACTTCTCCTTCAGAAAAACTAGATACGTAAGGATGTTTTGTACGAAAATATTGTTTTCTAAAAACACTTGAATACATTGATTTATAGTCTGATGAAAAAATTTGATCAAATTCAATTTCTCTTAAACCAACATAGTAATTGATGAGTTTATGAACATTATTTAATCGACTAGAAAAGTCTTTATAATCTAGCTTTTCTTTTGCTGATTTATCAATATCTTTAACAAATTGATCAAAAACTAAAATTTTGTTCTGACTTGAACTTAACATGTTTTGATGAAGATTCTCATCAATTTTTAAAATGGGATACTCATATTTTTTTCTGTATAAATCCAACTGAGATAAACCTTCAGAGATCGTTGAATCACGTAAATTATGAATTGGATCAGACTGAATGTGTTTTTGTCTATGATACTCAAGTGACTTTGATAAAAAATCACTCACAGACGATAATTCTGAATCTTGATTGATTGTAATTGAATGATTACGTCCTAAACGAAAATCCAAAAGTTGTTCAATACGATTTTTCATTTCAGATACCAATTCGTATTGTTCAAATGATTTTAATATAATTTTATAAACAAGATCACCATGTTCCATGCGATTTAAGTTCAAAAATGGCATCGACAAACCCGAGTTAACGTCTATATTAAATTTATTTACATCTAATAAATTGTAAATTTCATTAAGTGTTATATTTTGCAGCTCTAAGTTTGTTAAAACGTCATTACGAAATGTTGTTTTGATCAATTTATTTTTATTTAAATTATCTTTATAGATTTCCTCAGAAAAAAATGCATCCTTAACAAACTTTTCACTGATTATAAACTTATATAAACCAAAAACATTAAAAGAATCTTCATTAATTTTTTTAAAAATTGAGTCACTTATAATTTTATTATCATTTAAGTTTTTCAAAAATATTTTTTTAAAACCTCGATCATACTTATCCATTTCTTCAAATGGATTCTTCTGATCACCTACGACGATCAATCCATTTTGAATTTCAGATGCCACAAAAGCAAAAAGTTCGGGGTTAATTAAATTTGCTGATGGGAACGTATCATCACCCATAAAATCATATCCCACACCAATGATTTTATTATTTTCAACTTGAAAATCCATTTGCGGAATAAGGTCTGGATGCGCAATATCCGCACCATTATCAATCACAGCTATCGGTAAAATCTTTGATTTATCTTCATGAGTCACTCGATCAATAATATCATCATTATATCTTGCAAGTTCCATTTTTTGATTAGCAATTTTATACAACTCATCAGGTAACGCTTGATGACCAACAAAAGACTCTCGTTTTTTCTGAGTTTCAACTGAACAACTAACAAAAAACAATAAAACGAATTGAAGTATAAATATTTTCTTCATAAATAACGACCTTTTTGAATTTATGAAAATGCGTACCATTTCACAAATTCACAGTCATGATTTAAACTCTAAAAGGATTTTCCAAAAGACTTTGTGCTAATAAAGTAAGCAATGCTTGTTGTCTTTACTTATATATTTTACAACTAAGTCCGCTCAAGCAAGTATTGACCAACATTAATTCGACCGGCCCTAAAAGCCCCCTCACAATATGATAAATACAAATTCCATAGTCGCATAAATCTGTCATCAAAACCCATTTGAACAACATTTTCACTGACCTCATTAAAACGCTGTCTCCACATTTTCAGTGTCTCTGCATAAGAAATACCAAACTCAAATTGATCAGATAACTTCATTCCGTTTTCTGAACTTTTTTGATCAAAAATACTATTCGCTAGTAACATTCCTCCAGGGAAAATATAGTTTTGAATAAAATCAGTCTTTTGCCGGTAACTATAAAACAAGTCATCTTTGATCGTTATTCCTTGAATAATCGCAGAGCCTTTTCCTTTAATAGACGCAGCAACCTTTTGAAAATAGTTATCCCAATATTGCTCACCCACTGCTTCTATCATTTCAATAGATACCACTTTATCATATTGACCTTGAATATCCCGATAATCGATTTCTTTCAAATCAACAAAAGTATTCATCCCTTTGCGATGAATCAAATCTCTATTGTATAAAGCCTGTTTTGGCGAATTCATAACAGCCGTCACTTTACAACCCGTTCGCTCAACGGCACGACTAAAAAAACCACCCCAACCACATCCAATTTCCAAAATATGATCACTCGATTTTATATTTAACATATCAATCATACGATCATACTTATTGAGCTGCGCTTGCTCGAGAGTATCCTCCGATGATTTAAATATACCCGAAGAATATGACATTGTTTGATCAAGCCATAATTGATAAAAATCATTACCCAAGTCATAATGAGCTTGAATATTTTTTTTAGCTCCTGATTTTGAATTGCGCGTGAGCAATCGCTTAATCTGATACAATAGAGTGCCTAACCATGTTCCATGAAGTGTTCGACTCAAAGCTTGATCATTTAAACACGCCCATTCAATCAAGGCAGCTATATGATCTACGACAATATGTCCTTCGATGATTTCTTCAGCTAAACCTAAATCACCTTTTTTGACCAGTTGTTCAATAGCCGACCATTTTTTTACAAGTACACGGGCAATAAGATTTCCCTCCCCGAACAACTGACTTTGACCATCAGGAAAAGTTACTTCAATTTGGCCATGTTTGGCATTTTTTAAAATTTGAATAAAAAATTTAGTGGCGAACGATGGATGATTCACGCGTGATCTCCTCTAGAGGCGGTTTAGGTTTTGAGTAAAATTTTACTTTTTTAAAAAATAATTTTAAAGCTTGATAATGAATTTTAAAAACAACTAATGGAGTAAACCAGCCAAACTTCAGCAGCAATTTCAAAACTGATACGCTATCAATCACTTTCAATGTGCCACTCATCCAAGTGTTTAACTTTAATGTATGGTCTAAATTAAAATATTGAATATCCACATGAAGTTTTGAAGCTTCATTGATAAATCTAAATTTATAATAACCCTCAATTTGAAAAAATGGAGATACATGAAATGCCTTAGATGCTACAACCCATTCACGATTTAAACATCGACCATCTTGATAAATCCAATAATAATGCTTTTCTTGAAACGTGTTAGAAACCTCACATAATACCGCACTCAATGTATTATTTTTAAAACAATACCAAAAGCTGACCGGATTAAATGCATACCCAAACATCTTCGGGATTGTTTGCAAAAAAATTGAATCGGGATCATATTCAAAATTTGATTTAAGAAAATGTCTGATACTTGTATCCGTAGACTGCTTTTTATGATCTAAGTAGGATTCACTCGAAAATGATAAAATCCTTTTAAAATGAGTTTTAAAGACATTATGTAATTGCTCTTCCAACAATACGTTGAAATAAATATTCAAAATTGGATACTTAAAACTATTCTCCGCACATTCTTTTCGACTATGGTAAACATAACCATCCATGAAATATATTGAATTCATATATCGTGTTTCCAAAGTGGTTTTATATTAAAGCACTTTGCAACTTCAACCGCACTCAGTAATCCATCCTCATGAAATCCATATCTTGTCCAAGCCCCAGCAAAATAAGCATGATCAACACCTTGAATACTTTCAATTTTCTTTTGAGCATCAATTGCTTTTTGATCAAATTTTGGATGAGCATAGTCATAACTCAGAATTTTATTTTTAACATCAAGTTCTGGATTTAAAGTTAATAATAGCTTGTTCTTCGTGGGTAATGGTTGAAGCCTGTTTAAAAAATAAGTTAACGACACCTTATCTGAGGCCTTCGTTTTTAATTGAGCTTTAACATTCCAAGATGACCAACATTTTTTATTTTGGGGCATCAATGAACTATCCTCATGCAATACAGCTTTATTGGGTATATCCGAAAATGAATCAATTAAACTTTTTTGATACTCATTTTTGAATTTAAATATTTTAGAAGTTATTGGGGCATGCGTAGCAAATACAACCTTATCAAAATGATAATCTGTCACACTTGATTTTAAATAAATTCCTTGAGAAACGCTTTCAACTTGCAACACAGGTTCTGATAAATGAATATGTTTTAATTGTTTTGCAATTTTATCAACATACTGAACAGAGCCGTTTTTTACTGTTTTCCACACAGGTCGATTATTAACTTGCAGGAGTTTATGATTAATAAAAAAAGTTAAAAATGTTTCAGCGGGAAAATCCAACATTCCTTGTTCAGGAGTTGACCAAATAGCAGCAACCATTGGTAAAATGTACCATTCTAACAGATCTTCTGTGTATTTTTCATTTTTTAACAACTCACCGATTGTCCACTTATTTTTAGCCGAAAGATCTCTATTTTTTTCAGCATTTTTATGAAATTTAAGTATTTGAAAAATAAATTTATAAAACCGTAAGCTCATTAAATTTCGCCGTTGAGCAAATACAGTATTTAAATTATCGCCCGCCCACTCAAGATTTCTATCAGGTATTTGCAATGAAAGTGACATATCCGAATCAACTGTTTCAACATTTAAATATTTAAATAACCCTTTAAGATGTGGATAAGTCAGATCATTATAAACTAAAAACCCTGTGTCTACACCAAATGTTTGTCCTGATTGAGTTATTTGAGTTGTATGCGCATGCCCACCCAATCTTGAATCAGATTCAAAAAGATGAACTTCATGTTCTTGCTGCAATAACAAAGCTGCTCCAAGCCCACTTATTCCAGAACCAACAACAGCAATTTTCATTTTATAACTCCAGTACCCATACTATAGATGAACATAAAGATTATGATAAGATATGCAAACTGTGACTGTGTATCAAAAAAATAACCACGAACTGTAAAAAAACAATATATTACTAAAGATGTCTTGAAAATTTTAAAGTGACTAGCTTCATCAAAGCTTTGTACGGAGGATAATTTTTGATCTCAGGATACTTGCTTCGATAGTATTCGTTCCAATAACTGGCAACTCTTGATCTTAACAATTCTTGAAATTGAGGATTCGCTTTTAATAGGCTCCGATAGATTTCTAAATGATTCGCAGAAAGTCCGTCCAGGATTATTAATTCGAGCGGATATATTAGATTAAAAAACTACTTCCGTTTTCCAAAAATTTCAGTTCGTGCACTTTCAAAGTTTTTTTGAATGCGTGCTTTTTCTTTAGCTACCCGTTCTTTTCTTTTTACAACAGATGGAAATAAATCAAAAGCTTTTTGGAGTTCTTTCGATGGTTTGACTTCAAACACATTTTTGTATTTCACAATTTTTGAAATTTTCTTGCGAGATTTCTTCATAATACAGTCCCATTTAAGAATTTTTTAGCAAAAATATCCTGAACTGAATGATCTAATTTTTGAAATTGTTTTAAGTTTGTAATCATTTTAGGTTTTTTCGAAGAATTGTCCAAAATAGACCAATCATCAGCTAACGTTTTATAAATATGCCAAAAATTTTCAAAACATCTTAAATGACGTCTACGAACAATATTTGTGGGAATAAAATGCCCACCCTGCTCAACTCTTTTTTTGATGCGTGAAATATTTAAATTCACTTTATTTAAAAATATAAAATAAATTTCAATTTTATATCCGTTATTTTTAGCTTCACGAATTATCGAAGCATAAGTTAATCCGCTCAGTGTCGATTCAAAAGCAAAAGATTCACCTTTTTTTATTTTATTTTTAATATCGGTTAACAAAACTCGACCAGCTTGAAAAGATGCTTTTTCAAAATCAACTGGACCAAAACCTGCAGCGATTAAATCTGGATTTAAAAAAGGAATTGATGGCTTAGCGTGTAGGACAAATGTTTCAGCAAAAGTTGTTTTTCCACTACCATTGGGCCCAGCAACAATTTTGATGACTTTATCCATAAGCCTTCTGACTACAATTTTGTTGAACTGTGATTTTCGTAATGTTTTTAAACAAATTATTTTATGACAATAATTTGGAGGTGGCGGAGGGACTTGAACCCCCGTAGAAGCTTTTGCAGAGCCTTACCTAACCCCTCGGCCACGCCACCTTACGAAAAACAAAACTGTACTCCTTAAGTTAGGGGTTATGGTGCTTTTTGTCAAGTCGGGCGCAGAAAACTACATCCCTTGCTCTACTTGATAAAATCCCCTCACTGTCCAAAACTCACTTTTCTGCAAATCCGAAAGGGTTATTGAGTCACGTTCAGACTCTATGGCATAAATTTCAGCAATTTTTAACAAGGCTTGTCGTCGACGTCCTGACAAATCACCATATAAAGACTTAAACAACTCAATGTCTTTAACATCAATTTTGTTTTTGTCATTTTTCAATTGATGATAGCGTTGATGAAATTTTTGAATTCGATGCAATATTTTACAACCATCAACATCACGATTCATGTTTTTCAATACATGAAAATAAATCAAACCGAATCGATCGAGCAACGGTCCTGACAAGCGATTTAAATACCCCTTACATTTAGAAACAGAAAATCGACATGATATGTATTCATTTGCTGGAACCCAACGCCCACAAGGACACAAATTTGTTGTAGCAACTACTTGAAAATCTGGCTTTATATTTTTAACTCGACCAGCTCGCGCAATTCGCATTGATTCACCCGTCATCGGTTCTCGCAGTGATTCTAAAATAAGAGGATTAAACTCCAAAAACTCATCCAGAATTAATATCCCATTTTCAACTTTCTCAATCTCACCTTGCTGCAAACTAACACCTCCACCTAAAAAAGCACCCGGTGTTAAACTATGGTGGGGAGCAACAACTGAATACCATTGGCTATCTCCAGAAGCATTATGTTTCTCAAAGATCTCTCCTTCCAAAAATCCTTTATAAAATGACGAGTAATTTCTAACTAAAAAACTTTTTCCAGCTCCAGCTTGCCCAGCTAACAATGTGTGCATTTCACTGACTGACATCAAAAAAATCAGCTCAGCTTCATCTTCAGAATATTTTTGCTCTAACCCAAAAATTGGACGCTTTAAAGTTTTAACAACTTTTTGCAACTCCTGGATAATGAACTCTTCACGTAAATGATAAATTCTAGAAAAATCAGTATGCTCTTTATAAACTTTTCCGCTTAATATCTTATAATTGTTAATATTTTTAAAATAAATAATATCATCTGGCTCACGAACCCCTCCATTTAAATCCAACTCACCATAAAAAATATGATCAAATAATTTTTCTGGAATTTCTTTTTGCCCGGTCAAATGTAAAATTCCCAATGCAACAGCCAACTCCAATCCTTTAGATGATTTTTTAAGTGAGCTTGGCCTAATGTTAACAATCACTTGTTGCGAAACTGGGAATTTAAACCCTGATGATTTAAGCGCAGCCTTGATCCGAAAAAAGCTTTCTTTGATCACCTTGTCTGGCAATCCTAAAAAATGAATTTGTGGTATTCCAGGAAGCATTTGGATTTCAACAAAAGCAGGAACAAGAATGTTTTGATTTTCTATAAGTGTTTGCAATGTCATGATATTTGACTCTGCAAAACAAAAACAAAGCTCAACTTTTTTAAAAAAAGAGCTTATGTCATTATTTTTCGAAGTTCGGACAAATCAATAAATTACTAAAGTGCAATATCTTTCATTTTCGACAATGGATGATGTTCATCAATAGCCTTAGCCGCAGCCGAAGTAGACACAGCTGTATAAACCTGAGTCGTTTGAATACTTGCATGACCGAGCAAGAGTTGAATCGACCTCAAATCAGCTCCACCCTCAAGAAGAGCTGTCGCACATCCATGTCTAAATCTATGTGGATGAACAGGTTCGCTAAAACCTGCTTTCGCCGACCAAGCAGCTAACCATCGCCATACATCAATACGCGAAGGACGATGTCCTCGATCATTCAGCAACAATGAATTATGAGCTGAATCATCATGAATAAGTAAATGTCTTGCCTCTTTTAAATACTTTTCAAGAGCAACATAAAGTGAATCCGTCAAAGGAATCAATCGTTCTTTACGACCCTTACCTAAAACCTTAACCCAACGCTCAGTCGCCGAAAAATCTGATAAATTAAGACTAATTAACTCAGACACTCGACATCCTAAGCCATATAAAAATAACAAAGTCAGTTGGTTTCTTATTTTTTTAGCTCCATCAGCCACTTCACAAGAAACAAATAACTTTTCAAATTCGGAAATTGTAATAGATTTTGGGATAGATGCTTTAACCTTCGGAGGTCGCAACTCTCGAAGCTCTTCAGACTTCAAACCGCGCGTTTCACAAAATTTAAAATATGTTCTCAAACTGCTAATAACCCGAGCTTGCGATCGAGTTGACAGCCCTTCTTTTTTCATAAAATCATAAAATTCAATCAATCTTGAATTTTGATTTTTAAAAGCCTGGTACAATTCCAAGTCTCGTCTGTAGGCCATCACTGTGTTTAGCGAACGCCCTCTTACATGCTGCAAATCATCAAAGAACTCAATCCAAAGAGGTAATAAACTCATAATGATCTATTTGAAACTTCTTTTGAATTTTGTGCAACTCTTTTTTTATCACTTTAAAGACTGATGAATTCACTTACATATTAAAAAAGCGACCTCATGATGGCTCGTCACAAGATCGCCTTAATTCTATATTTTTATTTTATTATTAATAACATCTTTTCATTTTTGCTATTGCAGCAACTCACTTCGATGACAAGCATACCCGCCAACTGTTTCAAACATAACATTTGCAAACAAACTTCCCTCTTGTGGAATTTCCGTCCATAAAAGCCCTGAATTTGTCTGTTTTTTAGCTGACACTTGAGCCGTCGTAATCATGAGTGTCATTTGAGTTGGTCCAATCGCAGTTAATCGCAACTGACTCACGCCACCCGAAAACCATTGACCGGCTTGAATTGTTTGCACTGAATAATCACCCGCAGGTACAATACAACCTAAAATATTTGCCATTACATTCACACGCAACGCACCAGTTGCCGCAGCTAGTCCATTATAACTCACAACAGGCGATCCTAAATAATTTGTAAAATTCGCAAAATTCTGTTGTCCGGCAAAATTTAAATTCAAAATGATATTATTATTAACAGATACTGAAGTTGACCTGTAAAAAGTTTGCCCCTGAATGATTCCGCAATTGTTGCAGTTTTGATAAACATTTGTATCTACAGTTTGGTTTTGTTTATTTCCTCCGCACGAAAATATTGAAAAAACGACGAATCCTAAAGTTAATATTTTTATTAAATAATTCATAAAATATTCTCCCGTAATTTTTCAAACCTACTGCATATTAAAAGCTTTTGTCATATCTACACCGGTAAATGTTCCTAACAATTTATAACCAGCTTCAGAGCCAGGATAAAGTCCACACTTTGTTTGAATGATATTTGACCTACAATCATACGGTCCCATGTAGGTATACCAACAAGATCTATAGGGTGAGTGCGGAGCTGATGTGACCGCAAAGTTTTTAAAATAAACATATCCTTTATATGGACCAGTTAAAATGGGTTCAGCATCATTACCAGATGTTGTAGATGTCGTCTGCGGCACTAACGAAATTGTAATCGCTCCGTATTGATCCTCAAAAAAACCTGTAAAAACTAATTTATTTTCAAATGTAAACCAGTAATTATATTCGGCCTCTAATTTTCCATTATCATACATACCTTTAAAAGATTGATTTGTACCCAATCCAGCTTTGAAAACACCATTATATTGAATACCGTTATCAACATAAGATATTGATACATCACCACCATATCGACCCGTACCAACTTGAGTTAAATTCAAGTTAATTTTAAATTGGCTTGGATTATTTAATGGATGAGTCGCAACATATTCATTCATGACACTTAAACTCACAGGAGTAAACGCAACAGTTGAACCACCTGAATTAGACCAAGTCGACGATCCTGTTGTCGTTGTCGTATTATCAATTATATATGCTCCGGGAATTGCTCCGTTCACAACTGGCAGCGCAGTAGCGTTATTACTTTGACTTGAATTCGAACAGCCAGTTAAAACTGACATTGCCAAAAACGCACTTCCTAAAGTGAATTGTTTTAATGTTGTGTTCAATGTTTTCATATAACCATCCTTAAAGAGCCATTTTAAATCAGGTTCTCTTAAGTAAAGGTTATTCAAGTCCCATGCCTAAAGTCGATAAACTACAAAATCAACTGTATTTGAAAAGAAGCAAACTATGATTCAAGATAAAACAATTTTCTTGATTGTATAAATCTCTATAGGCAATTGAATGACGAAAAATGCTGACAGTCGACCACATCTCAAAATGAGACAAACACAAAACTGATAAATTTAATAATCTAGACAATAGCCAAAATCTACAATATTTAGTTTTGTCCGAACTCTGTCGAAAACAAGTCATGCTTAATTACTTAAAAACACTGAATTTGACTCATAAGATAACTGCTTCTATCGCTTTGATGATTATGATTTTTTGTTTAGTCACTTCATATCAATTTAAATCATCAACCAACAGTATTAAAGATACACGAATTCGCAATATCGAAACTTACGTCAATCAACTCAATAAATCTATATCAGCGCTCTTTTTTGAACGTTACGGTGATGTTCAAGCTTTTGCAAAAAATAACGTATTTATTGAAAAAAACAAAACACATATGTCTAACGTTTTAAATGATTATGCTAATTTATATGGGATATATAATTTAATTTTATTTATAAATACCGATGGGCAACTCATTTCTGTCAACAACAAAAAACCAGATAATTCCCCGTTGAACGTTTCTAAAATCTATAATTTAAATTTCAAAAATGAATCTTGGTTTATTGATGCCCTCAATGAAAAATACTCACAGGATGTTAATAAAGGCTTTAATGGCACTGTATTTATTCCATTTATTGAAGATACATTAGTTTCTGAGATCTATGGAGAAAAAATACAAACTTCAATTTTTGCCGCCCCAGTAAAAGATCGCTCAGGTCAAATCATTGGAGTCATTTGTAATCGCGCACATAGCAAATGGTTTACTGACGAATTATCTCATTTAAAAGATGAGTTAACAAAAGAGCATTGGTCCTACGCCTATCTAAATATCACTAATGAACACAATCTCGAAATAGCTCATCAAGTCATCGGTAAGGATAATTCCTTCAGAATAAATCATGAAAAAGCAGTGATCACTAAAACAATTCCAATAAATGAAGCAAAGTTTTTAAATCAAACTCAATGGAAAAGTAGGCTCTCCGTACCAGAAGAAGTGCTTTATCAAGATGTCATAAAGTCAGAGCAACAGTTTTTTTCAGCCTTATTTATACTTTTTGCATTGTCTATGATGGCTAGCTTCTGGATTGCAAAACAAATTAGCTCAGAACTTACAAAAATCTCTAAAACTATAGCTGAAATGTCTGACTTTACAAATCAGTTAACATTAGAGTTTTCAAAATCATCTGAAAATTTATCTACGAATTCAATTGAACAGGTCTCTGCAATTCACCAATCAGTTGCTGCGTTAACAGAAATGACTTCTCGTATCGAAGCTACATCCAGTAAAGTTCACATCTCCAGTGAGATTTCAAAATCTGTACAAACACAAGCTCATTTTGGTTGTCAAATCATGGAAAAAGTCACTCAAAATATGAATGAAATCAATTCGACAAATTTTGAATTACAAGAAATTAAAAAAATGATGTCCATTATTTCTCAAAAAACTGAACTTATTAACGATATCGTTTTTAAAACTCAACTTTTATCCTTTAATGCAAGTATCGAAGCTGCGCGAGCTGGCCAAAATGGTCGTGGATTTTCGGTTGTCGCAGATGAAGTATCGCATTTAGCAGAACTCAGCGGAAAAGCGTCTAAAGAAATAGAATCCCTGATTAAAGAAGGTCAACGGCAAGTTGAAAAATCTCTCATCAATATTCAAACAAAAATTACTGATGGATCACAAGTCACATCTGAAGCAAATCGAACATTTAACGAAATTAATAACAATATTAATCTCATCGCAGAACAACTCAACGCTGTCAATCAAGCAACAGATCTTCAAAATAGAGGGATACAGCAAGCCAACTCATCCATGAAACAACTAGAAAGCAGCGCTGACTTTAACAGCCTCACCGCAAAAGAGTTTACTCAGAGATTTGAGGAGCTCAAAGACAAAACTGTTTCATTAAACAGAGCAACGATGAATTTAAAACGCATTGTTAATGGATAATTAACTAATAATCACAATTTGCAACCCGTGTTTGGGTTGGACATTTTTGCGCAATATCTTTAAGTGGCAGTTGAAATTGATCTGACCACTTCCCCTCAGCATTGCACCGATAACGAAAACATTCAGTTTTCTTTTTAACCCACCAACATTGATTAAACTGTCCGTTAGGTTCATGGCAAAGCGACTGATCATATTGGGCTTTTTTTAATGCTTTCGCTTTTTTAATTTTTAATTCACGAGCACGATTAAGCTCAATGACTTTAAGCTCAACATCTTTAACTTGTTTAAGTATATTGTCAAAATCACACTTAAAGCCTGACTTCCACTCACCTTTTGGTATTTTGCGATTGTTCAATAAAAAATCAAAAGCAATTTCATTTTTTTCGATGACACCCTGAAACTCAGCGCCCTGCTCATTTTGTAATTTTTTAATTGTTTCGAGTTCAAATAAATGAGCCTGAAGCCCTGTTTCACCAGCACATACTCTAAACAAAGCTTTTTCTAGATTTAAATCCAAATAAAATTCTTCATACTTTTTAGCGTCAGAATGCTGCCAACTAAAAAATGAGGATTCAAACAACACTGCAGGGCTGTCAAAATTTTGAATATAAAAGCGTCCTGTTGAAAAAACTATTTTTTTGACTTCAAAAATATTTTTTTCATTTTCAAATCCCTCAATTTTTATTTTAGAATTTGGAAATATAACTAAGTTAAATTTTTCAGAAATTTGTAACTGCAGCAGTTGATTATCAACAGCACTCACTCGAAAACTTTGTTTTAATTTCGATTTAATCTTTGGCGAAACCTTAGCGCCGCCCTCTAAATACTCAATAACTGGAACACCAAGCACATGTTTAATTTCAACTTCAGCCGACCATAAGTTTAAAACCACAACTTGAGTTATAAAAAACAAAATAAGATTTTTAATTTGAGTTGCTCTAGTCATAAAGCTCCTTAAGTTTAATCCATTTCATAAAAACAGAGTAAGCTGCATTTCGTGCTATAACATAACCAGCCCATCCATCTAAAAATCCTAACTTAAAAACATAACACTCAACGAATTTAACATATGGCTTTGTAAACAAATGAAAATAACTGAATTTTTTTTTCTCATCGAACATTTTTTTTGCTTGTAAGCTCGAATAGCGATTATTCGTTTGAATTTGATGCTCAATACTCTTAAACACGTAGTGATTGATGTGATTTTTTAATTTTTCCGAGGCCAAACCCATTTGATTCTGCGCTTCAATTTTTTCATGAATAGGTTGCAGATTCCACTGATAGTAAGTTTTATTAAAAAGTCGCAACTGAAAATCAGGATACCAACCGCCATGCTTTACCCAACGATTCATAAAATACGACAACCTTGGAACTGAATAAGCTTTTGATATTTCTAAAGAGTGAAATACTTCTATCAATTCATCACGTAAACGGTCAGGAACTTCTTCATCAGCATCTAGTGAAAGTATCCAATTATTTTTCGCCAACGAGGTTGCTAAATTTTTAGTCGGACCAAATCCTAACCATTTTCCCTCGACAACTCTCGCCCCCATTTGTCGCGCTATGTCGATCGTTTCATCAGTCGAACCAGAATCATAAACAACCACTTCATCAACCCACTTCAGAGATTTCAGGCATCTTTCGATGTTTGTTTGCTCATTTAAACAGATAATCACTGCTGATATTGAAATCTTATCCACAATTTTATGTCACAACCTTTTATCTATCTTGTCAAACTAAAGTCGAGGTGGTTACGATACGGATATGACAAAAAATAAAACACAAAAACTTATTCAAATTATTTCAATTTTCGTTACGGCATTTTTACTTTCGCGAGTTGGACATGCTTTTTTAGCAGTCCATGAAACCGCGGAGATTTTGCCAAACAACTACTACAAAATTGGCTTAGCTCCTCAACTTGTCTTAACAGATGGTGGAGGCTTTAACCTTGGCTTTCATGTTGATACACACATTGATGACGATCTTGATGGACGCATCGAATTTGGTGGTGGAAATACTGACTTCTGGACACAAGCTTCGGTCAAATGGGTCCCCTTTCCTGACGTAGATAAACAACCAGCCATGGGCGGACGATTTGCTGTGATCTACACTCGTGATGACGAAAAAAATTACACTGGTTTACAAATAGCACCTATCTTTAGCAAAAAAGCAGACACCCGCTACGGAGATATGATTCCTTATGTAGCTCTACCTATTACATGGTTTAACTCAAAAAGCAGAAGCTACACTTCGACTCAATTCACAGTCGGTGCTGAATGGTATAACATTAATGAGAAGCAAATCGGCTCCGAGTTTAATCTTAATTTAAACAATGCTTTAACAAGCGTGTCTGTTTATTTTAATTTTCCATTTGAATCTTCTACCGGATATAAAAAGTACTAATTTATATGTTTAATTTGTTATTTGGATCAAATACTCTGGGCGCAGATATATATGTGGATTTAGGTACAGCAAATACTCTCATAGCTGCGCAAAATAAAGGAATGATTTTAAATGAACCTAGCCAAGTTATGGTTTCAAGTATCGATCCTAAAAAAAGAAAAGTTTTAGGTATTGGCTTGGAGGGTTTAGAAATTTTAAAAAAAAACCCTGGTCATATTATCGTCATTAAACCTGTAAAAGATGGCGTTATTGCTGACTTTGACGCCGCTCGAGTCATGCTTCGCCATTTTATTCTAAAGGCAATTAAAGTTTGCAAACAACAAAGACCAAAAGTTGTTGTCTCGTTACCTTATGGTGTCACTGATGTTGAAAAAAAAGCTATTGTTGAAGCCTGCAGATCAGCAGGAGCTTCTAAAACAATTCTCATAGATGAGCCTATGGCTGCTGCAATTGGTGCTGGTATTAATGTCAAAGAAGCCATCGGGCACATGGTTATTGATATCGGCGGTGGTTCAACTGAAATCGCTATTATCGCATTATCAGACATCGTTTACTGTGAACCACTTCGCTTAGGTGGTCATAAATTTGATGAAGATATTATTCGTTACCTTAAAGAAACTAAAAAATTAGTTGTTTCCGAATCTCAAGCGGAATTTTTAAAAATTGAACTCGGTACAGCTCTTCCCAAAAAAAATATTCAAAGCCTAGAAACACAAGGACATGATTTAGATACGGGCTTCATTCGCACTGAAGTAGTCACATCCGAAGATATTGGAAATGCATTGTCTGACTCTATTCAGTTGATCATTCATGGTATATTGAATGCATTAGAAAAAACCCCACCTGAATTAGTCTCAGATGTCATTGACACAGGCATAGTCTTAGCTGGCGGAGGAGCGCTCATTCGTGAACTCGCCAACAAAATTGAAGCTGAAGTTCGCATACCAGTTAAAGTTGCCGATAACCCACTCACAGCCATCGCCATTGGCGGTGAGAAAGTTTTATCAGATCCAGATTTACTTGATAAAATTCAACTCAATATTTAAGAAAGTTTTTTATGCAAAAAAATAATGTTGAAAGCACATCGGCTGAACATCGCAAAATTATTATGACCTGTGCTCTTCCCTATGCAAATGGTCCGATTCATTTGGGACATATGCTTGAACATATCGAGGCTGATATTTATGCGCGGTTTCAAAAAATGCGTGGTCACGAGTGTTTATTTATTTGCGCTGATGATACTCATGGCACTCCAATTATGATTAAAGCTCGCGAACTTGGGATAAAACCAGAAGATTATATCGCCCAAAGTTATAAGGACCACACAGCGGATTTTAATGACTTTTCTATTGGCTTTGATCACTATGGCTCAACTCATTCTGAAGAAAACAAAAAACTCTCTGAATTGTTTTACAATCGCCTTAAAGATAAAGGTCACATTTTTAAAAAACCCATCGAGCAACTTTATTGCGATCATGATAAAATGTTTTTACCAGATCGCTTTGTTAAAGGCACTTGCCCTAAGTGTGGTGCACAAGATCAGTATGGAGATTCATGTGATGTGTGCAGTGCTACGTATTCTCCATCTGAATTAAAAAATCCTGGGTGCTCGATTTGCGGAACTCCACCCATTAAAAAAGAATCCGATCATATTTTTTTCAAACTGAATCATTTTAAAAAAGAACTCACCGAATGGCTTCCACAGCACACAGCCCCTGAAGTCAGTAAAAAAATGATGGAGTGGTTTAACGAAGACCTCCGTGACTGGGATATTTCGCGAGATGAGCCTTATTTTGGATTTCAAATTCCTGGTGAAATTGGAAAATATTTTTATGTGTGGGTCGATGCTCCGATGGGATATGTATCTGCCGCTGATCAGTATCTTAAAAAACAAGGCCGAAGTCTTTCTGAGTTTTGGGATAAGGACTCCAAAACAGAATGCTATCATTTTATCGGTAAAGACATTGTTTATTTTCATACATTGTTTTGGCCTGCTCTTTTAAAAGGAGCTGATTTTAGAACCCCAACCCGAATCAATGTTCATGGACATGTCATGGTGAATGGCGAAAAAATGTCGAAATCAAAAGGCACCTTTATTAACGCCAGAACATACTTAAACCATTTAGACCCACAATTTCTTCGTTATTACTATGCGACTAAAATTAATGGATCTGTTGATGACTTAGATTTAAATCTAGAAGATTTTCAGTCACGTGTGAATTCTGATTTAATCGGCAAAATTGTAAACTTAGGTTCTCGTGGTGCACAAATGCTTTCAAAAAAAATTGATGGCATGATGACAACGTGTGATGCCGAAGGTTTAAAGCTCATTGAACTCATCCAAGCTGAAAGTGCTCAAATAGCAGAATTCTACGATCATCGTGACTTCGCAAAAGCCACAACACTCATTCGCGAACTCGCTGAAAAAACAAATAAATATTTTGATGATAAAGCACCATGGAAGACCGTTGAATCACATCCATCTGAAACAAAACAAGTGCTCACAACAACCCTCAATGCATTTCGAATTTTATCAATTTACCTCAAACCTGTTTTACCTATGATGGCAACAAAAGTCAGTGCTTTACTCAATGAAAAAGAATACACTTGGACAGATATTAAAACGATCTTATCAAATCACAAAATTAATGATTACGTTCATCTTGCTCAGAGAGTTGATCCTGAAAAAGTCAAAGCCATGATTGAAGAACAAAAAGATCTCTTTGCAAAAGCTGAAGCTTTAAAGCCTAAAAAAAATGGAGCAGCGAAAACTCCTGCACAAAAAACTGAAATACAAGCGCAGACTGAAGATTCTGGCGTCATCACATTTGATGACTTTATGAAAGTTGACTTAAGAATTGCAAAAGTCATTGAAGCTGAAGAAATCAAAGAGGCTGATAAACTTTTAAGATTGAAAGTTGAAATTCAAGATGGAATGACAAAACAAATTATCGCAGGAATACGACTTGCCTATTCTCCTGAAAAATTGATTGGCCGACATGTTTTAGTGTGTGCTAACTTAGCCCCACGAAAAATGAAGTTTGGCATGAGCGAAGGAATGGTCCTGGCAGCTGGTGACGGTGGCCATGATTTATTTGTTCTATCACCTGATAGTGGCGCTAAAACCGGGCAACGAGTTAAATAACTAAATTAGGTAAATACATGAGTGATCAAAAAAAAGTTGAAGAAATTCATAAACTATTTATAGGTCTTGAACAAGAATCAAAAGATGGAAATTTTGATAGCATGTTTTTAGCTGAATTGATTCAACTGATTACTGATTTAGAGAATTCAGATGACCCTATTTTAAAAAAACTCGCACGTTATAAAGATTCTTTAACGCCGCAAATGACTGTTCGTCATTTAGCTACAATCGCTGTGCCTTTCGAACGTTTTTTAAAAAAAAGCATCACTGATTCTGATTTTTTAATCTCTTCATTTGATCGTGATCATCTCGTCACTCCACGCGTACCACTCCATTTTATCATTGATAACATGCGTTCAGCCTTTAATGTGGGTTCTATTTTCAGAACGGCTGATACGCTTGGAGTTCAAAAAATTTGGCTCACCGGTTACACACCAACACCTCATCAAACTCAAGTTGAACGCGCAGCTTTAGGTGCAGCATTTGTTATGGAATGGGAACAAAAAAATTTTCAAGAATGTATTCAAGATCTAGCTCGAAAGAATTTTAAAATTGTTGCACTTGAAACAACGGGTTCGGCTATCGATATTGCCAGTGATTTTCAATTCGAACACCCGACTGTTTTTGTGATTGGCAATGAGCGCTTTGGTTTAGATAAAGATCAACTCGAAATGGCCCATGAAGTGAGAAAAATTCCAACTTTTGGTATTAAAAATTCACTCAATGCCGCTGTCGCTGCAGCCATTGCAGGTTATGAGTGGCGCAAACAATTTAACGAACAAGCCATTAAAATATAATGAATTCTGCATTAACAATCGAACCCATTGGTTTTTTAAAATCTGAACAGATTTTTCCTTATCAGGCCTCAAAGCAGCCCGATGAGCTTTCAACTCATGCTGAAATTATTTTAAACTCGGGTTTTAACTTTGAACAAGCTCTCACTGATTTAGATGGCTGTTCGCATATTTGGATTATTTATCAATTTCATCACAATGAAAACTGGAAACCACTTGTGCAAACACCTCGATCAAATAAAAAAATTGGTGTTTTTGCGACTCGCTCTCCGTATAGACCAAACCCCATTGGTTTATCTGTCGTTAAGCTTGAAAAAATTGAGGGTTTAAAATTATATATAGGACCAAATGATTTACTTGATGGAACGCCTATACTTGATATTAAACCGTATCACCCAGAGTATGATCTTGTTTCTGATGCAAAAATTGATTGGCTAGAATCATCTGTCGGCCCTCAAATGGAAATTCGTTTTTCTCCAAGCGCAGATGGTGATTTAGACGATCTCGAACGATTAGATCAAAGTCTTAAACTTATGCGACCTTTTATCATCCGTCAGCTTGAATATGACCCAACAAATGCCAAGAAAAAACGTGTTGAAAAAAATAATGCTCTTTGGACTTTATCATATCGCACGTGGAGAATTAATTTTGTCATTCAAGATCAAACTGTCGCCATACTTGGAGTTTTTTCTGGTTATACACTCACTGAATTAAACTCAACAGATGATCCTTACCAAGATAAAGATATTCACAGAAAATTTAATTCGCGCTAAGCCGTGGTTTACGCAAACCAAAAACAGCAATTAATCGAATAATTCCGGCAACGATAAATAACTGATCAAAGCTCATTTTTAAAAAATGGTTAAACAATATTGCTCCTAAAACTGTTCCAAGCACTTGCGTTGTTACACCGATATAATTATACAAACTCACAACTTCGATTTTTTTAGTATGATCAATTTTTTTAAAAAAATTTAAAGACATTCCAACTTCCCAAGCTGCCCAGCCTAAGCCTGATAAAAAATGAACGGCGCACAAATCAAAAATTCCTCGACAGTAAGGCCAAAGCACTGGTAACGGTGCAGCAACTATTCCACCCCAGAGCATAATTTGATGAGGTTCAAATTGTTTTTTAAACTGGCTTAAAGCATATGTCATTGCAACTTTACCAACAAATAAAGCAGCCATAATATACATGAAATCCAAATAACTCACTTTACGAACGCTCAACAGATATCCCGCCACGAATGGAGCTGATAAAAATAATGATGTATTAAAAATTGCATATTTTTTAAAAAACTGAACATTCTGTAAAAACAGCTTTTTAAAATGATGAATATTTAAATGCAATGGTTCGTTTTGCTCAGGATGTCTATTAAAAAGTTGAATAATAATGACTTTAAGTAAAAAACAGGACAAAAACAAAATTAAAAATAAATAGTCTACACTCACTGACCACACATTTAAATGAAGTAAAAATCCACCACCAAATAATCCTAAAATAATTCCTATTTGTGACAACCTTGTTCTGAGGGAGAAGTAATTTTGCCCTTGCTCTAATGGAATAATATCAGATATCCATCTATTCCACGCGGGTTGAATACTGAAATGTCCTAACCAATAAATCGCATAAAAGAAAAATAAAAAATAAAAAGCATATTCAGATTTTACTAGCGATAAAAAACATAAGCCTAACAAAGATAACGATTGAATAAATAAAGCTCTTTTAACAAAATGAGACAAGCCAATAATTTTAATTTTAGTTTGCATAAAGAACTGAATCACAGCTGCTACAATAAGTGGTAAACTAATCAACAAACCAGACTCTAAAGCAGTGAGTCCCTGCTGCAATGAAAAGGCAGCAAAATAGTTTTCAGCAAAACCAACAACTAAACTCGTTAACACAGCCTCAACATAACTGAACCACAAAGGCCCAGTTAAGCTTCTCAACTCATTCATAACACCACAACACTATAAAATTAGGCTAATAATGATCGTAACATCCAAGACGTTTTTTCATGGACTTGAAGTCTTTGTGTTAATAAATCACACGTCACTTCATCACTGGCCTCATCGGCGGGTCCTAGTAATTTTCTTGCCGTTTGAATCACAATTTCGTGACCTTCAATTAGTTCACGAATCATTTTGTCAGCTTTTGGAACTTTATCTGACTCAGTAATTGATGTTAATTTTGAAAACTCTTTATATGAGCCAGGAGCATATTCTCCTAATGAACGAATTCTTTCGGCAATAAGATCCAAAGAGTTCCAAAGCTCAGTGTATTGATCCATAAACATCACATGCAAAGTATTAAACATTGGTCCTTCAACATTCCAATGAAAATTATGTGTTTTGATATACAACATATAACTGTCTGCCAACAATGCAGATAACCCTTGAGTAATTCGTTGACGTTGTTGATCTTTCATACCAATTTGAATTTTTGCTTTTGCCATAATAAATTCTCCATACTGAAATGTTTGTGTTTAGATGAATCTATTATGGCATAGTTAAATGGAGCGACAATGACTATTTATTTTGTTGATTATAAGATAGAGAGCGCAAAATCAAACTAGACTTTTAGCGTGTGCTAACTATATCGATTATTACATACTATGCTCTTATTGATAGACCTTGATGATTATTACATATTTCGATAAATTCAATCTATGAAGTCTTTGAATGCCAAACACATTCTCGTCAAACACCAATACGAAGCTGAAGACCTTCTTCGCCACTTAGAAAAAGGCGAATCTTTTGAAAATCTAGCTCAAAAATATAGTTTGTGTTCATCAGCAAAAGCTGGTGGTGATCTTGGAAATTTATCTGGTAAAAAAAACTTAGATGATAACTTTTTAGAGGCTTTACAACTTTTGAAAGTAGGTCAAATTTCAAAAGCTGTTCGAAGTCGCTTCGGGTATCACTTAATCATGCGGTATTAGATAATATCTCCATTCCAAAGTTTTTCTAGGAAATTTTTCCAATGCAAAATTTGAATTCCAAATTCTTGTCGTTCTATTTCATCCTCGGAGATGACAAAGTACTTTTTGAAAATATTCTCTTCTTGTAGAGCTCTTAATCCACCCAGATGTTTTTTTGAAATTCGATTCGTTGATTTAACCTCGATAGCTATTTCTTCACCAATTAAAAAATCCACTTCTTGCTTATTTTCATTACGCCAAAATGTGAGCTTCTGCTTTTTCATTTTGTAATTTAAAAAAGCTCGCAGTTCCATTGCAATAAATTGCTCAAAAGCTTTACCCCATAAATTTGAGTTTCGATCTAATTTATGAATACCAAGTACAGCGTGACACACACCTGTATCAAAAAAATAAAATTTTGCAGTTTGTATTGCTTTTCTTTTTTTTGATTCGGTCCATGGCTCCAAAACGAAACCTAACAATGTATCTTCTAGAATAGAAAAATAATCTTTTACTGTTGATGCTGGAACAGAACAGTCACTCGATATATTGGCATAATTAATAAGTTCGCCACTCACCATCGCAGCAGTTCTAACAAAACGATGAAATGGCGCTAAATTCCTAACATAAGCTTCAGCTTTAACTTCTAGTTCAAAGTAAGAAGTTAAATAAGCTTCAAGTTCAAGATCAGATTCATCTGAACTGTAAACACGAGGCAAACCACCAACTGTTAAATATTTTTCTAAATTAAAATTTTGTATCTCAGCTGTCACCAAAGGAAAAAAACTTTTATTAAGTGCACGTCCACCCAACATATTTGCGGATTGACGTCTCAGTTTTCGCGCACTTGAACCAGTCATCAAAAATTTTATTTTTTGTTCTTCTATAATTTCGTGAATGACATCAAGTAGGGGTGGTAATTTTTGAACTTCATCGATAACAACATATTTATATCCATCGACCATAGGGTTGAGTAAACTCGGGCGATCACTTAATCTCATTAAAGTTTCATTATGATTGAGTGTTATATAAAGTGTATCTTTTGGAATCGTTTTCTTAATCCAATAGGTTTTACCTGTTGATCGAGCACCAAATAAAAAAACAGATTTTTTTTTCAAAATTTCATAAAAATTAAAAATTCTTAAAAACTCCATAATCAACATATATTATGTTGAAAAAAGCTAAAAATCAACGGTAGAGTTGTTGTTTATGGAGTTTTTTGCGTTTTATCTCAAATTGGGACACAAATACCGTGAACTCATAAGTCACCAACTGGACTCGACAAGCCCATTATAAAACTTAATATATATTAATATGAAAAATTACTTACTTCTACTCCTAGCCCTCACAACATCAAAAGCACTTTCAAATGATTTAAAAACTCAAACAGAAAATGAAATATTATCGGCACTCAAGTGCGAAAAAAAAGATTCTTCAGAAATTCTGAATAGTTTTCGTCATTTAAAACAAAAAAAATCTGAACTTGAAAAAGTTGGTTTAACTTATGTTGAAACTGGTGAAGATCTCGATGAGAAAATCACAATTACATTTGTTAATCCAGTTCAATTTTACGGTAGTAAAACACAAAAAGCAGAGCTGACTGTGGATGGAGATTTTATCGTTTCCGCTGTATTTCACGGTGATCCTGAAAAAATAATTCAAGCCTTAAAACTTAAAAAATTTAAAGGTCAAAAAACAAATGATTATTTGAACATGAAGCCATCAAAAACTGATTGTCCACCAACCCAACGACTTAGAAAAATCAATTCTCAAGAATTTAAATTTGGATGTGGCTGGTGCAATGGTTAAATAAAAAAAAGGCTAGGTTAATTAGCATTCATTTGTTTTTTAATATCACTCTTATTTCTGTTTTTTCGTTTAGATAAATCTTCAACACAAACTAATTTGGATCTTGGATCTAGTTTGTCCAATTTACGCAATGTGTACCCATCATCACAAAGACTTGCAGCTGCACTAATAGGGTCTTTAGAATCTTGAATAAGTTTAGCAATATCGTTTTGATTCTGATAAAAAGGCATTTTACAACCGCTTAAAATATACGATTTATAAATACATTCTTCACTTCTAACACTCAGATCACATAATGACGGTATATCTGAGTAGGTTTCACCAATAGTACATCCAATTTTTTCATATTTTTCAGTGAATTTTTTAAAACACTCATCAGAACTACAAACTACACTAACCTGGTGAGGATTTGGTGCTTTTTTTTCTGCAAAAATAATTTGTGAAAAACTTAAAAATAATAAAAATAACAGTACTTTATTCATATTTACCTCTAATTTTTTATAGTAATATGAATAAATTTAAAAAAAAAGGCCAGGTGTTTATCACCCAGCCTTTTTTAAATTATCATTTATAAAATCAAATTACTTCAATGCAATCAACTGTGCGATTAACAATGAAACAACAGACATCACTTTAATTAAAATCGCAATACCTGGTCCTGAAGTATCTTTGAATGGGTCACCAACAGTGTCACCAACAACGGCGGCTTTGTGCGCATCAGAACCTTTTTTATGTCCTGGTAGACCACCTTTTTCAATAAACTTTTTAGCATTATCCCATGCTCCACCAGCGTTCGCCATAAATAATGACATTGCAGCACCAACGGCCATACCACCAGCCAACAAACCGGCTAAGGCTTGCGGCCCCATTAAAAATCCGACAACAACAGGGGCAAATACAGCAATGACTCCTGGTAAAATCATTTCATAAAGAGCAGCACTTGTTGCAATATCAACGATTTTGGCAGGTTGCGGTTCAGCCTTACCTTCACGTAAACCTGGAATTTCTTTAAACTGACGAGCAATTTCCACAACGATTTTACCAGCAGCACGTCCAACAGCTGTCATTGTCGTAGCACCAACTAAAAATGGAAGAATTGATCCAATTAATATACCGATTAATACACCCGATGAAGTTAAATCAAGTTGCATTTTTGCTAAGCCTGCAGCAACACGCACATGATTAACTTCCATATTGAATGCCGAAAATAAAGCGACAACTGTTAAAATTGCCGATCCAATCGCAAAACCTTTACCAATCGCAGCTGTTGTATTACCTACAGCATCTAACTCATCAGTAATATCACGAACATTTGATGGCAATCCTGACATTTCAGAAATACCGCCAGCATTATCTGCTATTGGTCCATAAGCATCAACTGTCATAACAACTGCTGTTCCAGCTAACATACCAACGGCTGCAAGTGCAATTCCGTATAAACCTAAATAATAATCAGCAATATATGCTGCAACAACAACGATAATTGTTGGAATAGCCACAGACTCCATACCAACTGCTAAACCACGAATAACGGCTGTTCCCGCTCCAGTTAATGCAGATTCAGCGACTAACCGAATTGGTTTCATAGCTGTGTAATATTCTGTAATTAATCCAATTAAGGCTCCACCGAAAGCACCTGCCGCAAGTGCCCAAGTAACATTTTGAGTCACACCAATCATTGGCATAACGATAAATGAAACAACCGTTAAAATCACTGGAGGCAGCATCAATGATGCTCGTAACACTGTCGCAGGTTTAGAGTTTTTCAAAGCACGCGCTAAGAAAATAACTAAAATTGAAATCACCATACCTAATGCAGATAAAACAAGTGGCAAACCCACAGCCATCAAACGTGAAGTCGCAACATCAGCATTCATATCAGTTAATATTTTTGGAAGAGAAACAGCTTCAATTGTTAATGCAATAGCCATTGCTGAAACAATTGCCGCAACCATCGACTCATAAATGTCTGCGCCCATACCCGCAACGTCACCCACATTGTCACCCACATTATCAGCGATAACACCAGGATTTCTTGGATCATCTTCAGGAATATTTTCAACAACTTTACCAGCGATATCAGCTCCGACATCCGCAGCTTTCGTGTAAATACCACCACCGATACGCGCAAATAAAGCTATCGATGAAGCACCGACTGCAAATGAATGTAGAATTGTTCCAAGATGTTGATCGGCCTGAAAGAAAAAGTAAAGTAAGCCTAAACCGATCAAACCAAGACCGGCAACAGATAAACCCATAACCGCTCCACCATCAAGAGCAACTAGCAAAGCATTACCCTTTGTTGAAGTCGCAGCAGCTTGTGTCGTACGAACATTTGCATAAGTAGCAGCTTTCATTCCCACAAAACCTGCCAATAAAGACAATACCGCTCCAAGAATAAACCAAATCGCGGCAACAGAACCTAAAGCAAAAAATAATAATGCGGCAACGACAGCACAATATACACCGAGAACTTTATACTCACGCACTAAAAATGCCATTGCACCTTCGCGAATATATCCAGCGATTCTATTCATTGTTTCATTGCCCGATGGTTGCGTCTTAACTCTGAAATACAGAATAATCGCGATCACAAGACCAACGACCCCCGCAATTACAGGAGACATCAAGTAAGTTGAATTCATAGGTTTTACTCCTTTTTATATGAAGGATAAAAAGTAGTAATATCAGTGATTTATGTCAATATCTTATATCGACAAATTTCTCCTATTTCTTGTGCAATAAGCCGTCTAAAGTTCTATTAACGCACCATTAACAATTCACTTTAAAGACATTCACTTGTCAGACTTTTTTGCGATTTGAAATCACGCTGCCTTAACAGCAGAATCACTTTGAATAATATTTTTTTAAATACGCCTGATGAAAGTCATTGCTGATCGAGTGTGACCGACTACCAAACGACATGAACAAACCCCAAATGATAAAAAGAAGAGGTGTTAAAATCCTTAAAGACGTCATCCACAGTTTAAATTTAAAATCATTTAACAACAAATACTCATGAACTCGACCTGATATAACAAAAACAATCATTGGAAAACATAAAACAAAATGCCAATGATTAAACTCAACTGGCGACAATGCCGCAGATAAAACAACACCAACAAAAATTGAGAATATAAATGTGTCTAAAAAATCAGTTTTATCACCTTTAAAACCAGCCTTAAGTAGACGTCCAAAAAACCGAAACGATAATATTAAAGTCACGGCAGCCATGATCCATTTAACTGAATGAAAAACATATTCGAATATCATCTTTAAACTTTGAAGTTGTATATACTCAAAGTGAATTTCTGAAAAAATATGTCGACCGCAATAGAGCGACCCCATTCGAAAAAAATAAAGAGCCGCTTTAATAACAGGATAAACTAAAACTAAATTTCGTCCTAAATATGCACCTGAATGGGTTTGTAAAGACTGAACTTCACCATTTAACTGCTCAAATAACCAAGGAAGTAATGAGACTCCAATCACTGCACATCCTGCCAAAAATCCCACATAATGCACTGATATCTTTTTTTTAAAAAAGAGATATAAAAAACTAATCCCTAAAATTAATACAGAAAAATGAACTTGAAAGCAAAATCCAACACTCACAGCAAGCCAAAAACTATCCCAAAAGTAACGACGTTCAGCCATTTTAGAAATAAAATATAAATAAAGAGCTCCAAACAAAAATAAATATCCAGGATTATATAATTCTGACTGCTCAATTCTCCATGGGTTTAACCAATAAATGACTGCCAAATAATTTGGGTTAAATGAATTAAAATATTTAAATCCAAGATGACGAAGCAATAAATAACTTAAAAAATGGGTCAATAAAATAAACAAACAAGCTGCATACGGTGAATTCCAAATCATCATCGGAACCGCTGTGACGACAGTTAAAAAACTGCCTGGTAATGCACCCATTTTCGTCGCCGCATTGCCATGATGTATCCAACGGCCTTCGGTTAAAATAGCATGAACTTTATCTGTTAATTGAGTATTATCTGTATGAATCATTAACGTCTTAAACATTAAAAGACTTAAAAAAATACCAATCAATAAATACAATATTTCATATTTTGTTATTTTATATTGATTGATATTTTTTAAAAGCCAACTCATAACGTCACGATATCTAAAAGATCTATTAAATAGCAAAGTATTTTGCATGCTCATTCATAAAATAATAACCACATACACTTGATCCCGGATACATCGCATAAGTTTCAGTCAATTTAATGCCAGTTCGAGCCTCTACGTCTAAAAGGCGCCAAATTTTAGATTTTTGTGAATGATCCGGACACGACGGATAACCTGGAGCTGGGCGAATACCTCGATACTTTTCTTTTATAATCTCATCGTGCGATAAATTTTCATGTAATCCAAATTCAAAATTATCACGCATATATTTATGAGCCCATTCTGCGCAGGCTTCAGCAATGCGATCCCCCAAGGCTTTAGCTAATATTGATTTATAATCATCATGCTCAGCTTCATATTTTCGAGCAATTTTTTCGACATTTTCCCCAGCAGTTACTGCAAAAAAACCTAAATAATCTTTACTCTGTGTTTGATTGTTTTTAGCGACATCAAAATCTAAAATAAAATCAGCCAAGCTGTAATGAACCCGATTGTTAATTGTTTTTACCTTTTGCTGCCGTTCAAAATGAAATGTTTCGATTGGTTTTTTAGCAAATGTTTGCTGATGATCAACACCATAAACAAAAACATTCTCATCCTTGGCTAAGGCCTCAAATAATCCCGTAACAATTTTAGGCTGTACTAAATTTTGCGAAATCCACTCTTGCAACAAAGTATTCACATCCGAAAAAAGCTTTTGCGCTTCGACACCATATTTATCAGAATTTAAAATTTGAGGATAAGTTCCTTTTAATTCCCATGTCCAAAAAAAAGGTGACCAATCAATCATTTTTGAAATTTCAGACAAACTTACAAAATGATTTTGAACACCAACTGATGTTGGTATAGCAAAATCATTTTGTAACCAATCAATTTTAAACTTGAATTCACGAGCTTTATCAAGAGAAATGAGTTCTCGATCTACTGAATTTTGCAAATAACTTTCACGTATAACTTCAGACTCAGATTTAATTTTTTTTAAAGCTTCTGCATTCATATTTTCTGATAAAATCTGATTTAAGGCCTCGGTTGTGCGTGATGCATCTGAAATATGAATGACTAATCCATCATATACGCTATCGAGTTTAACAGCCGTATGAACCTTTGAAGTTGTTGCTCCACCAATTAAAACAGGCAATTGAATTCCCTGCTTTTTCATCTCAGTTAAATTATAAATCATCTCATCAAGAGATGGTGTTATTAATCCACTAAACCCAACCACATCGGGCTTATGCTCATGGATTGCTTCTATAATTTTGTGAAGTGGAGTCATAATTCCTAAGTCAATAACATGATACCCATTACAAGCAAGAACAACGCTCACGATATTTTTCCCAATGTCGTGCACATCCCCTTTAACAGTCGCAATAACTATTTTTTTTTGTTCAGTTTTTCTCATTTGATCAGATGGGTTTAAAACAGCATTTTTTTCTGCTAACAAATAAGGTTCAAGGTGTGCGACAGCCTTCTTCATGACTCGAGCTGATTTAACAACTTGAGGTAAAAACATTTTACCTTCACCGAACAAATCTCCAACGACCTTCATTCCTGACATTAATGGGCCTTCAATAACAAACAATGGTCGTTTTAACTGTTGAAAGGCTTCCTCAGTATCTTCTTTGATGTACAAGTCTATTCCATGAATCAATGAATATTTAATTCTTTCTTCTGTGGATTTGAGTCGCCATTCAAGTCTTTTATTGACTTCATCGACTATTTGGTTACTGTCTTTTGCTTCATTTTTTAAATTTTTTGCAAACTCTAATACTTTTTCCGTCGCATCGGATGTTCGATTAAGAATCACATCCTCGAGTAAATTTCGCAGTTCGGGCTCAATGTCATCATACACTATAATCATACCTGCATTCACAATCCCCATATCAAGTCCATTTTTTATTGCATGATATAGAAATATTGAATGCATTGATTCACGAATATGATTTTGCCCACGAAAAGAAAAACTTAAATTGGAAACCCCTCCACTTGTCCACGAACCAGGACATGTTTTTTTAACGAGAGCGACCGCATTTATGAATTCGACAGCATAATTATTATGTTCGTCGAGCCCTGTTGCCACAGTTAATATGTTTGTATCAAAAATAATATCCTGCGCCGGAAAACCAATTTGATCGACAAGTATTCGATAGGCCCGTTGACAGATCTTAACTTTTTCATCACAAGTCACGGCTTGTCCATTTTCATCGAAGGCCATAACAACAACAGCCGCACCCATTTTTTTTATAAATCTAGCTTGTGTTTTAAAAACCTCTTCACCTTCTTTTAAAGATATTGAATTAACAACAGATTTTCCTTGTAAACATTTAAGACCCGCTTCAAGCACTTGCCACTTTGAAGAATCGACCATCACAGGAATTTTAGATATATCGGGCTCTGCTGCCATTAAGTTAAGAAAATGCGTCATCTCCTGGACGGAATCCAACATCCCTTCATCAAAATTCACATCTAAAATATTTGCACCATTTTCAACTTGCTGCTTTGCAATTTGAAGAGCTTCATCATATTTTTTATTTTTGATTAAATTTGAAAATTTAATCGAACCTGTCACGTTTGTTCGCTCACCAATCATGGTAAAGTTTTTTTCGTGTAAATAAGGCTCTAAACCAGATAGCTTTAAAACGTTGTTGTTAATCTTAGACCACTCACTCGACAAACGCCCTTTTCTACTTTTATGGTAATCAACAAGAGCTTTAATATGACGAGGAGTTGTTCCACAACATCCACCAATAAAATTAACAGCTCCATCATCAATCATCAGCCCGAGCTCAAAAGCTAAAGATTCAGGAGTTTCATCATACCCTGTTGGCGACAACGGATTTGGCAACCCAGCATTAGGATAACAAGAGATATAACAATCAGCTATTCGCGAAAGCTCCTTAATATACGGACGCATTTCTTTTGCACCTAATGCACAGTTAATACCAATACTGAAAGGTTTTGCATGACGAACACTGTTCCAAAAAGCTTCGACCGTTTGCCCTGATAATGTACGACCACTTAAATCCGTAATCGTAACTGAAATCATCAGTGGCGGACGTAAATTGACATCAGGAAATTTTTCATCCATCACTGTTGTATATGCATAAAGTGCGGCTTTTGCATTTAATGTATCAAATATAGTTTCAACCAAAATAATATCAACACCACCGGCCAATAAACCGTTAATTTGCTCCATGTATGCCAATACTAATTCATCAAATGAAATAGCTCGATATGCAGGATTATTAACATCTGGACTTAATGAGGCAGTTTTATTGGTTGGCCCTAAAGTTCCTGCTACATACGCCTTGCGACCTGTTTGTTTGAATAAATCAGTTGTTGCTTTTTTTGCGAGCAAAGCAGCTTCTTTGTTAAGTTCAAAAACAATCGATTTTAAGTTATAATCTTCTTGTGCTATTGAAGTTGAATTAAACGTATTTGTTTCTAAAATGTCCGCCCCAGCATCTAAATAAGCCTTGTGAATTTTGTAAATGACATCAGGCTTTGTAAGACACAATAAATCGTTATTACCCTTAAGATCATGCGTATGATTTTTAAATCGGTCTCCACGATATTGCCCTTCACTCAACTTTTCTAATTGAATCATGGTTCCCATAGCACCATCTATGAAGGCCACTCGCTCTGATAATATATCTTTTAATTCTTGTACAATATTCATTTAATTTTTCTCTATTTTTTCACTGATCAACTGTTTAATCTTCAAATAATGACTCAATAGTTTTATAAAAATGATTTAACTACAGAACTGACGGAATCAACATTATTTAAAACATACAGATGAATATTTTTTTCACCATGAGCAATGAGCCCTTCAATTTGCTTTTTTGTCCATTGATAACCAATTTCAGAAGCCTTCTCGGGGTTTTTCGTCACTTGATCTACAAGTTCATCCGGCAAATCAATATAAAAATTTTTGGGTAGTGATCTTAATTGAGCCGCTGATTTTAACATTTTTAAACCTGGAATAATAGGAATAGAGATCCCTTCAGCACGACACATTTCAACAAACTTAAAATATTTTGTATTATCAAAAAACATTTGTGTCACGATATAGTCTGCGCCGGCCTCTACTTTTTTCTTTAAATTTTGAATATCAAGCTTAAGGCTTGCAGCTTCAAAATGCTTTTCTGGATAACCCGCAACCCCTACACAAAAATCCATTGATGATGATTTATCTAAATCATCTAAAAATTGTCCTGATTTTAAATCCTGAATTTGCATAACTAAATCCGCAGCTTGCTGATTGATTGTTCGATCAGGTCTAAAAGGTTTTTCAAAATTTGGAGCATCACCACGCAAAGCCAATACGTTTTCGATTCCTAAAAAATTCAGCTCGATCAATGCATCTTCCGTTTCTTCTTTGCTAAAACCTAAACATAACACATGAGCTACAGTGTCTATTTTAAAACGATTTTGAATAATTCCACAGATTCCTAACATTCCTGGGCGTTTACGAAGTGTTCGTTTTAAAATGGTGCCATCGTTTTTTTCTTGATAATATGTTGTTGATGAATGCGATGTTACATCAATCCATGGTGGATTGAGTTTGGCAAGACTTTCAACGACAGCCACAATATCTTTTGCAGAACTTCCACGTAATGGTGGAACTATTTCATAGCTAAATTGAATATTTTGAGATTGATGAGAATTTTGATAAGCACGATTGATATGATCAATGACTTTCATAGGCCGTACGATTCCTTTGAAGTTGAATTGTTAATTCCAATTATATTGTTAATTGATTGTAATCTATATTCCTTTAAAGATCATTGTTTATTTTAAACTCTTCATCAAAGGAATCGCAGTGGAGTAATTGTTCTAACATAAGACAATTAACTACTCTTCTTATTGCTAAATCTCCATACATTATGTATTGATGTGAATATGAATTATAAAGCTGGCCAAATCATTAATCTATTTGTGGAATCAATCAATCCTGCAGAAACTCAACTAAATACACATCGTAACGGAGAGGGTGAGGTTTCTTTTATTATGCCCGCCGAGGAGCAGTCTCACCGTTTATCGGTAGGAGCCGAAATTCTCTGCGTTCTCTATAAAAATCCGCACCGCTCTGATTTATTAGCATCTATGAAGCTCGAAAAGCATGCAAATCAAAATTTTTCACACCTGAAGGAAAATCAAAAAGTGCACCTCTACGTTATACGAGAAACCGATCTCGGTTTTAAGTGTATTGTTGAAGGCCAAAACATTGGTATGCTCTATAAGAATGAAGTTTTCCAGCCATTACAAGCGGGTGATAAAATTGATGGTTATATTAAAAAATTACGTGATGATCATAGAATTGATCTTATCTTGCGAGCCCCTGGCCATAAAGCCACTGGAGATATCGCAGAACGCATTATTGAACAACTCAGAATAAACAACGGTTTTTTAAACATCACTGACAAAACACCCCCAGAAGAAATATATAATTTGTTCGGAGTGAGTAAAAAGAAGTTTAAAATCGCGCTTGGTGGACTTTATAAAGCGCGAATCATTAGTGTTACAGATCAAGGGATTCAGTTACTATAAACTTCGAAGAATTAAAACTGTCTCGTTATCTTTGTTATCTTCTGCAACTTTAATCAAATTAGGCAACTGATAATAAAATTCAGATTGCTTTGTTACGTATTTTTTAACGTCATTCAGTAGCGTTGTAATTTCAGAACGGACTCCCGTTTGATAATAAATTTTCAACAACTCAATATAAGCTGGAATGACATCATTTCGTTTTGAAATTGCAGTTTTCAATGATTCTACAGCTAAATCTAATCTTCCTTTTTTGATAAAAACACTTGCTAAACTAATATGATTATATGGATTATTCGGATAAACTTCGATTGCCTTTTTGTAGGCTTCAAAACTCACCTCGATTAATTGAGGAAAAAATTGTGTAAGTGTCAGAAATAACGTTCCACGAGCGCGCCACAAATCTGATTTACGAGGATCTAGAGTCACACACCGATCAGATGAATTAATAATTTCATCATAAAAGTTTTTGCGCTGTTGTTCAATATTGCTTCCTTGAGCTCGAAGTGATCTTACAAATAAATTATAGTACACATCTGACCTAAAACACCAGTACTCAGCATTTCTTGGATTTTGATTGATCGCAGACACTAAGAAATCATGAGATTTTTCAATATTACCATAAGAAACTAGCTGCCGACGTGATTCGTTGTAATCAATATCTGCTTGCCAGACTTGGTAAACGTTGTAACAAGATAAAGTTCCAATTACAATAACGACTGTACTCAAAAACATTTTCCAATTTCGATTCAGCTTATTTTCAAAAACAAACTCTCGACTTAATCCTGAAAAATTATAATTCATAGCTGGGAAAATATAAAAAATCATTAGAGTAGGAATAAAACTGAAAGCAGTCATGTGGGTAACTAGCAAATAACCAAAACCACCAAGCAACCCTATTGAAAATAAATAGCTCGATTCCCATTCATTTCTACGCAAATACTGAAAAACTGGTACAAACATCAATATAATCAACAACAAATAAGCACTAAAGCCTAAGGCTCCTGTCGTTGCCAAGTAATGGATAAATTCATTATGAGCTTTGTGCCATATCAAATTCCAACTTTCATTATAGTTTTGTTCAACAGTCTGAATATGATTGAACTCTTCCCCAAAGTTTTCTGGACCAACACCTAATACAGGATACTTCTCCCAAAGCTTAAACGCAGTCTTCCAAACCTCAAATCGAGCAACATATCCACGTTTTAACTGAGAAGATTCCAGCTTTTTACTCAGTGCATTTTCACCAGGCTCTAAAAAATAAATAAGATTTGCCATAATAACGAATCCAATGAGAATGCTTACTTTTTTCCAACTTAAAAATGAAATTTTTCTTCGAAACAAAACTAAAAAAACAATAAAAATAGATAATGTAATAAAGTATCCAACAATCGGAATTCGCGATCCTGAATACAATATACCAATATTTAATGACAACCAAACAACTGACCATGCTATAAACTTTTTCAAATGATCTGTTGTTAAAGCATAAGCAAAACATATTGGTAAACAACAACCTAACACAGTACCGTAGCCAACCGATTGCCCCATTGTTGAAAGAGCTCGCGTGGTCATTTCCGTATAAACCCACCAATTAATCGGATCACCACCAAAGTGTTGAATTATACCATAGATAGACATTAAAAATGCAGTAAAAATAAAGCAAAAAATTAATTTTTTTAGTGAGTTATTATCTCGAAATTCCTGAACAACTAAAAATGATAAAATAACAAATGTTAAAATAGTCATTACGGATCCTGCAGGTAAATTCAAAACCCCCCACAAAGAACTATAAATATGCCCACTAAATGCAAACGAAAGCATGTAGATAAAAAGATAAATACTTAAACCAAAAATCCATTTATTAAACCGAATTGAAATAGTTTCTTTTAAAATCAGTGAAACTAAATAAATCGCGAACATAATTGAAACAAAAAAAGTAGAAAAATAAGCTTTTATCATTTCAAATGGTGATTGATCATTCCATTTACAAAAGAGAAGTGGCATAATAACAATAAAAATACAAATAAAAATCTGTAAAAAGCTAAGTGGTTCAGATTTATATTTATCTATTTTTTTATTATTCAATTTGCGCTGATTATTTTTGTTTTTAGAAGCATAATTTTTTTCATTCATACTCAGATGTTAAAAAATTTTTAATATAAAATCACGAACTACTTTATTTAAGTCCAGAATTAAGTATTTTATTTTTCTCCCAAGCATAAGAAGAATTACAAATTAGATTCAAATTATCGTATTTAGGCTTCCAAAGTAATTTTTTTAAAATTTTTTCTGTGTTGGCAACTACGCAAGCCGGGTCACCAAAACGCCGCTGTTTCAAATTAATAGGAAAATCAACTTTTGAAATTTTTTTAATTTCTGAAACCACTTCCAAAACAGAAAATCCTCGACTGTAGCCACAATTAAAAATATCTGATGGTAAACCTTTAGCTAAATACTCCAAAGCAGAATAATGAGCCATTGCTAAATCTTGTACATGAATGTAATCACGAACACCACTTCCATCAGGTGTCGGAAAATCAGTCCCAAAAACATCAACTGAAGATCGTATACCTAAGGCAGCATCACACACAGCCTTGATCAGATGAGATGCATTTTTATTTAGCTGCCCCAAGGATTGATCAAAAGCAGCGCCAGCAACATTAAAATATCTTAAAATAACATATTTAAATTCTGGATGAGCTTGAGCAAAATAATGAATCACTTTTTCTGCCATTAATTTACTCTCACCGTAAGGGTTGATAGGGTTAGGAATAGCCTCCTCTGAAACTCTTTCACCTTTAAAATCACCATAGACAGCTGCGGTAGAAGAAAAAATAAATTTTTTAATTTGAAATTGCTCACAAAACTTCAAAATGTTCAGTGTCCCCTGAACATTGTTTTCAAAATAGCTTAAAGGCTGAGTTATTGACTCAGGAACTACAAGTTTGGCAGCTAAATGAACAACAACATCTATTTTAGATTTTTTAAACACAGATTCTAAAAATGTTATATCTAAAGTAGATCCTTGAAAAAACTGTACGTTTTTTGGAATATTTTCTAAAAATCCTGTCGACAAATCATCTACAACATAAACTTCGTGATTAGCCAATAAAAATTCACGCACAACAAATGAGCCGATGTAGCCAGCACCACCAGTTACTAAGACTTTCATATTAACGACCCCGACCTAAAAAAATCACAAAAATAGTTTTAATCAAGATTTCTAAATCTAAAAGCAAAGAATAGTTCTTAATATAATATAAGTCGTACTGAAGTTTTTCTTTGGCATCTTCTTCACTGGCCCCATAAGGATACTTAACTTGAGCCCAACCTGTGAGACCAGGTCGTACAGAATGACGTAAGTCATAAAAAGGTATTTTATGAGCCAAATTTTTATTAAACTCTGGACGTTCTGGACGTGGTCCAATAAAACTCATATCACCGACCAAAACATTCCATAACTGAGGCAATTCATCAATTCGTGTTAAACGAATAAATTTTCCGATTCGAGTGATTCGTGGATCATTCACTTGAGCCCAAACTGCACCGGATTTTTCAGCATCAATCCTCATTGATCTTAATTTGCAAATTCGAAATGGTTCACCATTGTGACCTGTGCGGATTTGAAAGTAAAAGATAGGTCCGCTGGATTCTAGTTTATGTAAAACACCAAAAAACAAAACCAACGGCCACGTAATCGAAAACAAAGTGATTGATAAAATAATATCCGTCACTCTTTTTAAACGTTGAACTAACTGGCGAGACGTCAGCTCAAATCCATTTTCAAAAATAAAATAATTCAGACTTACAATATCAACGGGAACTTTACGCAAAACCTCTTCATAAAACTGCATCACATTCAAAATAGAATACCCCTGCATTTTTTTTTGAATTAAGAAACCAAGCTCTTCTTCAGTCAAGGATTCATCTTGAATAACGTTAACATGATGATCATCGATCACTTTTTCTTGCATATGATTAATGGACGCATAATCGACTTTTCCACGAAAGGAAGCCAGATCACTTTTAATTTTATCTAAAGATTCAGGATCGCTTAAGACTTTGTAGCTGCGGTAGTAAAACTGCGACTCAAAAAACAAAAGACGCCAGAAAATTGAAAACAAACATGTTACACCTAGGGCCAAAGGTAAAACTTGCGGAGAATGCAAACCAACGCGTTCTTTAAGCAAAATATAATTGAAAAGTTGAATCACTGCCAAGCTTGTTAAAAAACGTAATAAACTCATCGTTAAAAGATTAAATCTTTGTCTATTATAAACCGATGTTGAAAACCCTAAAACAAATGCGACAGTTGAATCACAAAATAAAATGAAATAAAATGAAATCGAAGTGTAAAGTTTGTAATTAGGATCTGTGTCAAATGTGGTCGCTCGGAAAAAATACGTTAAGGCCAACGCCAAGGTTAAAGTTTCAAGTAAAATTTTTCGTAAGCCAGCAAGCCTCAGCATTGATTTCATTGAGTCTCCATTCTTAGACAAAAAAAGCCAGCTTGGAATGGATTATTTATGTTGGCGCTATCTGTCAAAAAGCCTAACCCAAACCTCTCATAGCGCAGACTAATTCTTGCCAGTCAAATTAAGAAAGTTTACCTTTTCAGTCTATGGAAAATCAGCCACTTATTTCGATTATTACCCCGGCCTACAATGCGTCTCGCTTTATCAATGAAACTGTTCAAAGCGTTCAAAATCAAGATTATAAAAATTGGGAGCACCTGATCGTCATTGATCATAATTCTAAAGATAATACCCTTCAAATTGTTCAAAAACTTAGCGAAGCTGATCCCAGGATAAAATGCATAACATCTCCTGAAGCTCAAGGTGCTGCAACTAACAGGAATATCGCTTTAAAAATAGCTAGTGGCAAATATGTAGCTTGTCTTGATGCTGATGACCTTTGGCCAAAAAATAAGCTGACCCGACAAGTTCATTTCATGGAAACTAAAACAGCTGATTTTACTTTTACGGCCTATCATCGCATCGATCTGGAAAACAAAAAACAGGGCATCGTTCACGAGGTTCCAGAGAAAGTTACTTATTCTGACTTGCTTAAAAATAACTCTATTGCCTGCCTTACAGTGCTTTTTAAACGCGAACCTTTTGCGGACATTCAATTTCACCAGCAAGGCTGGGAAGACTTGTCTTTCTGGTTACAAATTTTGAAGCGCATCGATTACGCATACGGACTGAATGAGCCCTTGGCTTATTATCGAATCGTGCCAGGATCTCGTTCTAACAATAAAATTTTTGCAGCAGGCTTACGTTGGGACACCTACCGCAAGGTCGAAAACATGTCCCTTTTAAAATCGGCTTATTATTTTAGTTTTTATTTTGTCAGCGCCTTAAAAAAATATGTGCGGTTTTAAATGAAGGCTTTAATTTTAGCAGGTGGTTTTGGCACACGTCTACAATCGATCGTCGCTGATCGCCCTAAGCCGCTTGCCCTGGTTAACGATGAAAAAACTTTTTTGGATTTGCAAATTCAATTTCTCATTCAAAACGGAATCACTGAAGTCATTCTTTTAACTCATTACATGCATGAAAAATTTGTTGAGCACTTTTCCAAGCATAAACCTGGAATTTCAATTTCATTTATTCGAGAAGCAAAGCCTTTAGGTACTGGTGGATCCTTACTTACAGCTTTACAAAAACTGAGCCTCACTGAGCCTTTTTTATTGCTAAATGGTGATTCATTTTTAAATTTCGATCTCGCTGGTTTCTTGAAGACGCCTCCGAAAAGCTCTTTAAGTTTTGTAGTCTCAAAAATGCCTGACACTTCGCGATTTGGCACAGTCACGCTGAATGCCGCCCAGGAACTAATCAGTTTTAAAGAAAAAGAGGCTCTCCATCAAGAAGGCTTAGTCAATGCGGGGATTTACTTTATCAACCCAATTCAATTGACCAAATTCACGTTCGCCACTGAACATAAAATTTCTTTAGAGACTGATATTATTCCGACCCTTCTTCATCAAGGAGAATTAATTAAAGTCAGTGTTTGCAATCATGAATTTGTTGATATTGGCACGCCGGAAAGTTACGATTACTTCAGGAAAAACTTCCAGAAGCTAACAAAAAATTAACTTTGAAGAAAGTGAAACATGAGCCCGATTCAGTCTCTTCCAGAAATTAAAAATAAAAGCTCTTTCGAAACTATTTTCAATAGCGAATTCGAAAATTTTATTCACCGCTACCCCGTTTTGCGTGAACTTAAAAATGATGCCCATTTTGCTTTAGAATTATCTGCGCAATCCCTCCAAAATAATAAAAAAATCCTAACTTGTGGAAACGGAGGCAGTGCTGCCGACGCCGAACACATTGTGGGCGAATTACTGAAGGGCTTTTTAAGCCAACGTGAATACAATGATGACGAAATGATTCAAATACTACCTAACATGAGTGCGGCTGATCGCTCTAATTACGGCAAGTATTTACAAAAGCCGCTACGTGCAATATCACTAATGGGTCATCCATCGTTTCAATCAGCTTACGCCAACGACAAACATCCAGAATACGCTTTAGCCCAACACATACTGGCATTAGGTGATAAAAATGATGTTTTGATTGCGATTTCAACTTCTGGCAACTCAAAAAATGTTTTGCATTGTGTGCGTATTGCTAAAGGTATAGGTATCAAAGTCATCGGACTTACCGGGCAAACAGGTGGTGAACTAGCAAAGCTTGCTGATGTTTGCATAAAAGTTCCATCAAATAAAGTTCATGAAGTTCAAGAGTATCACCTTCCACTGTATCATTTTTACTGTTACGTGTTGGAACAATTTTTATTTGCGAAGTAATTATTTAAATACAAATTGCAGCATTAAAACTTTTAAAGTTTCTTTTTAAATCACAGAACGGCCACCATCCAAGATGATGTTCTGGCCGGTCATATAACTTGAAGCATCCGAACATAAATACTGAACCGTTGATTCATATTCATCGACTTTAGCCATGCGACCCATTGGAATTAAATTCTGTAGCTTTTGAACAAAATGTTCTGGTTGATTATTGTAGACTCCACCCGGGGAAATCGCGTTGACGCGCACTCCGCGGTGAGCCCAATATGAAGACAAATATTTCGTAAGCCCGATCAAACCAAATTTGATCACTGAATACGTCACGGGTTTTACGGGTTGCAAATGCTCAGGTTTTCCTTCGACACGGTACAAACGTTGATCTGGGGCTATCACTCCTAAATCACTGGCCACGTTTAAAATCACACCAAACCCTTTTTCGGCCATCGCCGAGCCGAAAACTTGGCAGCAATAAAATGCGCCTTTAAGACCGACATCCAATTGAAAATCCCATGAGCCCACATCGAAATTTTCAAAACGTGAAGCTTCCAATAATTCTGATTGTGCTTTAACTTTCGGGTCAATGGCCGCGTTATTCACTAAAATTTGAACGTCCCCACTTTGGGCGGTAATTTTTTCGAACGCTTTTTGAATAGATTCTTTTTGAGTGACATCCATTTTGACGTATTTAAATTTATCCGTAGCATTTTCTTTATTTAATGTTTGAGTCAAAGTCAGTAGTTTTTCTTCAGAAATATCAGTCATGTAGACTGTGGCACCCGCCTCAACCAAAGCTTTACAATGACGAACCCCTAACAAACCGGCTGCACCAGTGACAACGGCCACTTTATTTTTTAAAGAAAATTTAGTGTTAAAATCAGTCATGATATCCTACTTTCATTTAATAAAAAATTAAACGCGCAATTGTCCGCCGTCGACAACCAACGTAGACCCGTTAATAAAACGTGCTTTTTCTGAAACCAAAAATGCAACTAATGCCCCAATGTCTTGGGGCTCACCAAAGCGATGCAACGGAACTTCAGTTTGCAGCATGCTTTGCACGCGATCTGGATTTTCTTTCAGTTTTCGTTCCCAGCTGCTACCTTCAAAAAAAATATTTCCCGGAGAAATTGCATTTAAGCGAACACCATGGTCGCCGAAAAAACGAGACATATTGTTAACGTAACTATTCAGCGCAGACTTAGCGACACTATACGCGACAGGTGCCCCCAAAGCTTCATGTCCACATATCGATGAAATACAAATTATGGTACCCTTAACATTGATCAATTGCTTTTTATAAACATCGATTGTTTTAACTACCGAATAAAAATTAATTTCAAATACACGATGCCACTCTTCGACAGTTTCTGATCCAATAGGCACAGACTGACCTGATCCTAAATTACAAACTAAATGTTGAATCGTCGGATATTTTTCAACTAAACGATTTAAATCTTGGGTTTTTGTCAAATCACCGCAAAATATTTCACAGTTGGCACCAAGCTGACTTTGAGCTTTCTCTAATTCTGCTAAATTGCGACCCGTGATAATGACCCGAGCATCTTCATCCACCAATTCCTTAGCAATACCAAAGCCGATTCCTCGGGATGAACCGGTGATTAGAATTTTCTGGCCTCTAAGATTTAAATTCACGCTGAATCCAATCACTTGTGAAATCACGGTATTTTTTTAAAACGGCTTGATGCTGATCATCTTGAGCTCTGGCCGTTTGCAAAATAAATCGTCCTTGAAAGCCAGCCACTTTTAAACCTTTAAACACTTTGGCAAACTGAGTATCACCAGTCGTAAGCGGCACCGTTGTGCCTTGGAATTTACGATCTTTAATATGGACATTATAAATACGCGAACCGTACGTTGCCAGCTCTTCGTCAGGATCGAACCCTAAAGCAGCACTATTACCGGAGTCATAATTGATTCCGAAAAGATCCTGCGGCAAACGTTCAATAAATCGTTTTAATTCTTTGGGTACGTAATCAGATTCAAAAATGACTTTCACTTTTTTTTCTTTAAGATGGCTCGCAAGACCCAAAAGAACTTCAATCACATCATCTTCTTGTTCACGATTTTCCAAACGACCGGCATCAACTAATGGAAATACAATGTATTCGATGCCAATTTTCGAACATGAATTAATGATGGCCTTGAAGTCTTCGATCAAAGAAGCTCGTTCACTTCCTGTTTTTTTGTAAAATGGGGCCTGCATGAAACAATCACCGGTTAAAGATGAAATTTTAAAATTGAATTTTTCACACAGCATTTTAATTTCTATTTGACCTTCATCTGTCATCAATGGATTTTTATAAAGATTTTCTTGATCCAAAGTCCATTCCATCAAATGCAATCCAATTTCAACCGCCGCTGGAAATTCAGATTTCCAATGCTCCCATGGGAAAGCTTGGATTTTGTTATTCACAAGCGGGCTTAATCGTCCTTGCATAAAACCAATTTCATGTTTCATTTTACAGTCCTTTTGTAAGCCAGCCGCCATCAACCACAACAGAAGATCCCGTCATGTAGCTTGATGCCGAACTGAGCAGAAAAATCACAGGGCCTAACAAATCCTGAGGTTCACCCCAACGCGGAATCAACATATTTTGCTGGCGCTCCTTATTAAGAGTTGGATCATTAAAACTTTTTTCAGTCATTTGCGTATGAATATAACCTGGAACTAAATTATTCACACGAACGCCCAAAGGAGCCAAATCAAAAGCAAAAGCTTGAGTCAGTTGTTTCAAAGCACCTTTTGATGAAACGTATGCTGGGTTATTCGGGAATCCTGCATCTTGAGCGATACTTGTGACATTAATCACCGAAGCTTTTCCTTGAATAAGCTGGTCTTTAAGACCTTGGATAAACATAAAACCTGATTTGACATTAACCTGATATGTTTCATCAAATTTACAAATGCTTTCTTCCAAAGTTAAATTCACATTTGGAAATGTTACCCCGGCCGCATTCACTAAACCGTGAATCTGTTCGTATTTTTTTTGAATGACCAAAATAGTTTTTAACACGTCTTCAGGCTTAGATAAATCCGTTGTGAAATAATCTTTAAAATAAGATTCATTTTGAGGTCGCGATCTTGAAATCCCGACGACGTAAGCTCCGGCTTGATGCAAGCCTTCGGCGACGGCTAAACCAATGCCGCGTGAAGCGCCCGTCACGATAACCGTTTTTCCAACAACAGAAAAAAGCTGTTCTGAAAATGCATTCATATCTGATCCAGTTTGTACGATGTCATGATAGCTTCACACAAAACAAAATCTTCATGTGAATCGATTTGAAAACGCTTGTGCATATCCATCGGAAAAGTTCCAATTTTACCACCCAAACGATTGTTTTTAGTTTTAATTTGTTCAGGAGTAAAAATATAAAACGAGCCGTTTTCTAAATAACGTTTTTCAATATTTTGACGACGCTTACGATTTTCAAAATCATGATTAACACCCGTCATGCTGCCATCGGCCGTCGGCTGCCAAATAAAAAAATCTTCAATCTCTACACTGGAAAAAAGTGTATTGTACTGGTTCTGAAGAAATGTCGCAAAAGCCTGATCTAAATCTTGTGGCTGCCTTAGAGGAGATGTCGCTTGCATTCCTAAAACGTACTGAATCGCCCCTTTTTGATTTTGAATCGCATCGATAGCATGAATCCACGCCGACTCGGAACTTGCCGTATCCGAAGACAACTCATCAGGACGTTTGATTGCTTCGGCACCAAATTTACAGGCTACATCTAAAATTTCATCAGAATCAGAGGTCACCCAAACAGAATCAATGTGTTTACACTTTTTAGCTTGTAAGATGGACCATGCAATCAAAGGTTTACCAACAAATAATTTAATATTTTTTCCAGGTAAACCTTTAGATCCACCACGGGCGGGAATAATAGCAACATTCATTACATTAATCCTTCTAATTTTTCTAAAGCGACCCAAAAACCTTCACCATCATTTTTATGTCCCTGCCAAATTTCTGGAATGAATGACGACTGCGGAGAATACTCTTTTAAAATTTTCCCTAAACGCACAAAATCGATTTCGCCGGTTCCAACTTGGATACCTTCACCATCAACACCTTCAGCATCACCCATGTGTAAATGAGCCACGTAAGGACCGACTTGTTTAACGAAATCGTAAAAATCAATTTTGTAATGGTTACAGGTCAATTTTGAGTGCGACACATCCAAACATATACGTAAATTATTTTTTTTACAAAAAGCTACAATTTCTTCAGGTAAAACAAACAAGTTTTGAAAGCGCTGTCCGCCGAAATGCCATGGAAATGGCGCCATCGTTTGCGGAATGATTTCAACGCCTTCGCGGTCTAATTCAGATAAACTTTTTTCAAATATTTTATACCGTTCTAACTTTTCGCTTTCAGAAATATTTCCGTCCATACTGTGACCGCCGATATTACAAACAATCACAGGGCGTTTTGTTTTTGGAAAATACTTTTTAAGTTCACGGGTAATATCGATCACGCGTTGCGCCTCCTGCAATGAACTTTTGCGGTACTCTTCATCGAAAGTTGCAAGATCCATCAGTTTACTGCCCTTAAATAATTCCGGTGCATGCACAGCAAAATCAATCGCGTAAGGACCTTTAAGGTAATCAGAAATTTTAAGATCCATATCCGTATAGGATAAATGAAATTCAAACATATCCGCTTTGCTCATGGTGTTGAACTTATCAAAGTCATGATAACGAATCGGAACACCCCATGGACGCTCAAACTTATATGCGCGGGCTTGGCTTTGTTCGCCTCCTTGTAAATCCGTTTGGAAAAAATAATCTTCAATATCCATATCACGTTTTAAAGTCACTCCGATCAGTTGTTCTAAAAATTGTGGTGATAAACCCTGACCAGGGCTTTTGACATCCAAATCAGATTTTTGAATAACATGTCCGGCTTTTAACGGGCGTGAAGCCACGATACTTTTTGCCAGGTTTTCACGGTTGATCATTTCACCTTGGCTGATTTTTTTAACACCATCACCCAAAGCTAATTCAATTTCTTTAATTCCTGAAACCATTTTTTTAAAATCTGAAGCTTCAAGGCTGGCCGCATGATCCGGGCCTTCCATCGTGCGATCTAATGTGAAATGACGTTCAATCACTTGCGCACCTAAAGCAATAGCCGCCATCGTGACACTTGTTCCGCGCTCATGACCTGAATAACCCACGTAAGAATGGATTTTTTGCAAGTGAGGAATATAATTTAAATTGATGCTTTTGAATGGTGCTGGATAAGTGCTATTGCAATGTAAAAACACGTAGGACGCTTTTTGACTGTCTAAAACTTTTTTAGTCCGACGGATATCATCCTCAGTACACATGCCCGTTGATAGGATTAACGGTTTTTTTGTCGCCATTAATTTTTCAATCAACGGAATGTTCGTCAGATCCGCTGAAGCCACTTTATAAGCTACCACATTAAAACTTTCTAGTACCCGAATGCTGTCTTCATCCCAAGGCGTACATAAATACATCACGCCACGTAATTTACAGTATTCAGCCAGTTCGCGATGCTGATCGACAGTCAGTTCAAAACGATTTAATAAATCCAAAGTGTATTCAGTCGATAAATCATCCGATTTTTTTTCTAATGATTTTGAACGGTAAACTTTGTTTAAATGACGCATTTGAAATTTCGCACAATCCGCGCCAGCATCAGCAGCCAAATCAATTAATTTTTTAGCCAAAGCAAAATCACCGTTATGATTATTGCCGATTTCAGCAATGATAAAAGTCGGATGACCTTGACCAATTTTGTGTTTTCCTATTTGAATAAAATTCTGCGACATTTAAAACCTAACTTTCCAAGCTTGTAATCCTTGATCATCAAAATTAACATTCGAGCAAACATAACCTTTTTGCGTCAATTGTTTAATTAACTGATATTTTTTAAAAGGCTCAACAAAAAATAAAAAATATCCACCACCACCAGCACCTAGAAGTTTTCCGCCGTATGAACCATGATCCATTGCAAAAGAGTAGATAGCATCTAATTCGTGATCAGTTATTCCAGCACTAAATTGACGTTTACAAATCCATGACTGATGAACAGCCTGACCTAATTCTTTGATCTTTCCTTTCAACAAATGAGTTTTCATTTGATAAGTCAGATCCTTATTGATCGCGATCAGTTTTTGGACATCATCGCTGGATTGAATTTGTTTTTGGAACTGAGTCTGTATATTTCCTGAATGATGCAGTTTTCCTGTGTAACAAAGAATCAAAGTTTCTTCGAGCTCTTTGATAACGTCATCTTTCACTCTTAAGGGGTGGACCACATTGTTGTCATGATTAAATTCCATAAAATTGTGGCCACCGAAAACCGTCGCGTACTGATCTTGCCAACCACCGGCAACGCCTAAATGCAGTCTTTCCGCTTGGAAACAAATTTCGGCAATTTCGTAATTATCCCAAGTATCGACTCGAAATTGATTAAAGCATCCAGCAATCGCCGACATCACAACTGCGGACCCACCCAAGCCAGAGCCAACAGGAAAATCCGAACCGATTTCTAATTCGAAACCAAAATCAGGCTTGATTAATTTAATCAAAGAAACGATCAAAGAAAAACTTTTATCTTGGACTTGATCCAAAGATGGGGCTTCGACAACTTTGTCTAAATCATGCGAATAAATTTTGATCGACATATCATCGCGCTTACGCAAAGTCGCATGCGAGTACATGCGAACCGTAGCATTTAAAACAGCTCCACCATTTTCCATAAAGTAGCGGGTCATATCAGTACCGCCGCCACCAAAACTAATGCGGACCGGAGATTTAGAGCGCGCATAAAAAGGTTGTTCCAAATTCAAAGGGAAAACATCTTTCGAAATAATCCGAACTAGTTTTTTATCGACACTTAAAACAGGTATAATATGGATTTTATGATCTAACAATTTTAATACTTGTTCGCGTGAAGCTTCTTCTGAAACCCAAACAAATTGAGCATTCATAATAGATTCACATTGAACATTCACGTTGGCGTTTTTGATGAGATAACGACGAATATCACCGTCCGTTAGAATTCCAATAACCTTCTGGAGATTATCTAGCAAACACACGAATCCTGACTTGTTCTCATCAATAAGTAACATCGCTTTTTGAATCGATGATGTTGATGGCAATTGATACAAATTTAAGTTCAAATTCACCTCTTTTATTAAACTCACACTCAATTTCAGAATATTCCTTCAAAGGTGAATATTCAATTTTTTTAAGTCATCATTATACGAACAACAATCACAAAAATGCGGTGCTCCAAAAGGTTACTGCAGCACAACTTCTAATTTGATTTTGATTATAGTTCACGTCATTCTGGGCTACCAGAATTCGTAGACTACCGAAATAAGATGAGGAAAAACTGTGCACTTGACTTTGGTAAATGGAATTATAAATTTCTTGGTACTCGTTTTATTTTTCACTTTACCATTAGGTTTAGGACTATTACTCCTTCGATCTTTAAAGCAGACTGTTGAAACGTTTGGCAAAGCTTCATACACACTCATTGCATTATTTTGGGGGTGGATTTTTTTTGCTTCAATTGTATACTTCTTGGAATACAACGGCTATCTCATTCTTTTATCGCCGTTTTTAATATTCATTTATTTATTTTTATCTACTTGTGGCTTTATTGTTCATAAAAAAGAGATAAAAGCTATTCCCTACAAAAAATGCTTTAGAATCATAATTTATACATTACCAGCAATAATTATTTCCTACTTTTTTTTCAATTTAACAATTGCCGACTATCCTTTTGCAGAAATATTTCAAAATGTTCACCAATACCAAATTGCTCAAAACATTGGTCAGCATAGTTATTTAAATCTATATAAAATCGGGACTTATGTTAGTTTCTTTCCGATTCACCTGGGAATCATCACCCACTATTTTCCATTTCACCCAATAATATTAAATTATATGGTAAAGTTTTTTGCCTATCTCTTGACTGTCTTTGTTACTTATAATTTCTATAATTCTTATTTAAAGAAAAAATATCTGATAATACCAGCTCTACTTTTTGTAACACTTTTATCGGTTAATGTAGGACTCGAAAACGGCACAATTGTATGTTTGCTCAGCACGCTGTTTTTAACCATTTTTATAAATATAGCTAAGCAACAAAAAAATGATTCTAACCAAACTCAATTTTTCTATTTGTATTTAATTGCTGTTTTTAGCGGTTATATTTTATCATTTTTCATGAAAATTAGATATGACTATTATTTCATTTTTTATTTAACTCTAATTTTTCTAAATACTCTTATTAATATTAAAAAATGGAATATACTTTTACTCTTTTTCATTCTGGGAACTTTGTTCAATCTTTACCATCGTCAATCTCTGATGTTTTTATTTGCCTCAACAATCGTCGCCATAATTTACTTCGAGTTAACAGCAAAAAATAGAAATATCGATAATTTCGTATTAGGTATAAAAAAATCGTTTTTTTTCGTATCACTTACTTTAGTTAGTATATTTTTAATATATAAATCAAATAAAATTTATTTTGAACGTGATTTCAACATAAATTTTAACGATTTTATTACAAATGTGTACTCAAAAATATTTAACAAACCGACACTTTCACTTTTAGATACAGCCGGTGGATTTAGAAATATTTTAGTGGAATTCATAAGGCTTTATCCTCCACCGATTTTATTTTTTATTTTTTTCATTTACACAATAACTTCTTACAAGAATATTATACTAAACACGTCCTATAAAAAAAAATCATTTTTCATTACAACAATTTTTATTTTTTCAATATCACTTGCATTTTCCTTAAACCCTTTTCCTTACTCTTACCGTTATCTAACAATTAGTTTACTCTTCGCGTTGCCATTAATATATTATTACCTACAAGTATTTACTTTAACTTGGAAAAAAATATTAATTTTCTTGATTCCATTTTCATACTCTATATTAATAACAACTATTTACTACTCAGGAAAACTAAGCGACACAAAATATTTACAATATTTCAAATTTATAGAACATTTCAATATCAGTCTTTTAATAGTTTCTTTAGGAGTTTTTACTTATTCTATAGCTAAAAAAAGTAAATTGTTTTTTTTTATATCACTCACACTAATTTTAAGCCTCAACTGCTTTCAAATGAAAAATTTATTTTATTTTTATAGCTTTGGAAAAATAGTTAAAGCACACAACGGAAAAATCACTCATTTTACTAAAGAAGAGGTCCAAGCAGCATTCGATTTAAATAAAATTAAAGGCCGCAACACCATCCTAATATCGGACCCAGCGACTCTAGGTATATTTATAGCTGTAAATGGCTTAGAGACATTCTACACATACCCTAATCTAATTATTGAATCTGCTGAACTTCAAAATGACCTTAAGTTTTTTTTAAACTCATCTCTAGATTCTAAAATCAATAATGAAGGTATTAATTTTAGAAAAATGAAATCACATCTATCTGCAGAAGCGAAATATATGCTCAGTAAAGACATAAAATTAGAAGTCAGTGACTCGATTCTATCTAAAAATATGCTTTTTATTTTCACAAACAGAACCATAAACTTTATGCGCAGTTCAGATCCAGACCTGAGCCTTTATCATCCTATCAATGAAGTTCTTACTAAAAATGATTTAACAATGATTCATCATCAGTTTGACGTCCTTGTAAATATCAACGACAAGGTTATCGTTGCTAAATCTAAAAAAATACTCTATTAGGTTTTTTTAAAATTTATAAATTGTAAAATCAATGCTTTAGAATTTTGATCAATAAAAAATTTACTCAGAACAGCAGCATAAATAAATACAATAATGGTGCGTAAAAATAATCCGAAAGGCTGACCAAAATTTTTAATTTGTATACAAACGAAATATACACCAATATTAACAATAATTAATGAAATGATTTTTTTCCAGAAAATTTCAAAAAAAGCAAACTTTTGCGATAAGTAGACTTGAAGTAAAAATCTAAAAAACAAAGCAACTATAACAGCTAAATAGGCTCCAAATATTCCAAAGATAGGTATAAATATTGGTAGACATGTGACAAGAAGTAGTAACCAAAATAATTGTATGTATATTGAAAATATATTTTTCTTAGCAAACTCCAAACCTCTTCCTAATGCTGTCGCTAATGTAAAAATAAAAAAATAAAAAATAGACAATGGTATATATTGCGAAACTTGAATAAACTTAAAGTTATCAATGAGATAAAATAAATCTCGAGAATAAACAGATATTACTAAGGCTGGAAAGCTCAAAAGCAAAATGTACATATAGCTGATCTGACTTAAAATAATCTGTCGATCTTCACGACTTTCATATACTCTGTAAACAAATGGAATATAGGCCGTTTTCATAAATTGATTGATAAAATTATATCCACCACCGATTTGATTTGCCAAGCTGTAGTGACCTAAATCATTCAAAGGCATTAATCTTTGCAAGATAAATTTGTCTATTGAGTTCGATAACCCCTCAAGAAGTCCTGAAAAAATCAGCGGAGCAGAGTATTGAAAATTCGGTTTTAAACTCTTCCAAGAAATATTAAAGTCTGATTTGATAATAAGACTAAACATCATATATGTAGACCATAAAACAGAACTAGCTAAAAATCCCAATATATATCCACGTACACCCATCTCATATTTAAAGATCAGTAAAAACGAAAAAGTTGTCTGTGTTAAAAAAGTGCCAATCGCTATAATGTTATACTCAAGCAACCTTTCACTCGTACGCAATAAAGCAGTATAAAATAAATTAATATTTAAACAAAAAGCCATCCATAATACCGGCATAATATATGTATAAAAGTCAACTTGTGGAAAATGTCTATTCCAAACATTAGAGAATGATAACGTCAAGAGCACATTTAAAATAAATGAACCTGTTATCGTTACTAGAAATAAACCCGTTACTTGTTGCTTTTGTTCAGAAGAAGACCATGAGTGGTAAAATCTCAATAACGCGTCTGACGTACCTAATGAAAATAAAGGTGCCAACATCAACACAACTATATCAGTTACAGCAATAATTCCAAACTCTTCCGGAGACAATCCCTTGAAATAAAATGGTAAAAGTACAAATCCAAGTAATTTGATTACAATCATTCCACTTCCATAAGAAAGTGAGTTGATTGCTAATTTTTTATATAGAGATTTTCTCGAAGCTGATTCAATCATTTTGCTTTATCAAAGCTCTTATGTGAGCCAAGCACTCAATTAAATTTAAAAGAATTAAAAGCATCAAACTCACACTACTCAATAGTCCTAAAAAGCGAATATTTAAAACACAAACAAGAATTAACACTATTGGAAAAAACTCTCCAATGTTCACTAAAAAGCTTTTAATAGATCGAATCAAAGCAACCATCAAGGAAGCTGATTCTCCAAATTTATGATCTTCATTTTTTCCAATTGATAAACTCGATACGCTTTGATTACGAAAAGACATGATTCTGAACTTTAAAACCTCAAGTGAAACATAAATTGCAAAAAGCAACAAACTACACCAAAAAATAAAAAACTTGTTTGCACCAAACAAATTCAGCATCAAATCATGATCTTCTAAAATCCAAAATAAAACGATATAAATGAATTTGGACAAATAATCAAAATAACCATCTAAAATTTTTCCCAAAGCAGATGATTTTTTAGTGTAACGAGCGATATTTCCATCGACAAAATCAAAAATATAATAAAATAAAAATACCAGCGCGCCAGCAACAGGATGCTGATTTAAAAACAGATAAAAACTAGTCCAGCACACGAATAAATTTAAAACTGTCACCTGGTTTGCCGAAAATCCCCAAGTGATAAAGGGTAAAGACATTATAAATGAAATTTTTCGATAAATAAAATAGTGAGCCCAAACTTGACGATCATTTTTAATTTTTACGCTGTTATTATAATTCGCAATTAAATCCTTATACAGTGCTCGCATTTTAAATTCCTGTCTCAAGATTTGCAAATGTCTGGTGAATAATATCACGCGTAAGCCCCACATCAACAAATCTAAAATTATTATCCGAACGCCCTGGAGTCAGCATTTCAGATGAAATGTTCATAATTTTTTCTTCCGTGACACCATACTGCCGAAGTCGATTTAATAAATCTAATTTTTTATAAAGATCGATTAAATGACTTTTCAGCTTTGCCACACTTTCAAATCCTGATGCCCGCAATAATAAAGGATCTAGATCGGTTGACGAATTAAAATCCAAAACGGCAGGCAAAAATACACCACACGCCAAACCGTGCGGAACTTTATAATGTGCGGTCAACGGATACGACATCGAATGACAAAGTGCTGTTTTCGTTTGACTGATCGCTAAGCCCGATAAAAACCCAGATCGAATAATGCTACCAGCACGACCCTCCAGAAGACACTTTTTCCGTTCATCATCATGGGCTAAAATCGAAATCTGATTTAAAGTCAGAATTAACTCTATAATCCCCTTCGCAGCGTAGTCATAAATTTTCGGAGTATAGTTTTTATTCCATAGAGATTCAAAACACTGGGTTAAGGAATCCAGCATCGAGTAAAGAATATTTTCAAAAGGCAATGTCTTAAAATACGCCGTCGATAAAATTGAAACCTGTGGGACAATCAAGGAGTGCTGAACAGATAATTTTTTTTTGTTTTCTAAATCCCATAACGTTGCGTACGGAGTGACTTCAGATCCTGTCCCCGGCGTTGTTGGTATTGAAATCAGGTTCACTGCAGCTGATTGATTTTTTAAACCATCCAAAATTGCATTTGTATTTACTTGATCCAGCACTACACGATCAGATTTTAAAAGCAAAGCTAAAACTTTCGCGGAATCTAATACGCTTCCGCCACCGACCGCAATGACCTGATCGTAAGTTTTATTTTGATCGATGCATTTTTTTGCAAAATCAACTAAGGGTGACAACAATGGAAACTGTTGGATTTCCAAAAAAAAATCACATCGAGAACCCATTTTTTTGAAGTGATTTAAAAAACCACGTTCTCCGGATCCTTTGGTCGAAACCACTAAAGCTTTATTGAAATGAATGCTTGAAAGAACACTCGTTTCATCCTGAGTGAAATAAGTTTGATTTTCGAAAAAAGGATTCTTAAATACGTCCATGAATGGTTTTCATGAAATTAATTTTATTTTCGATCGGTTTTGATTTAGGTCGCCCTAAATCAGCACGATTCCCTTTTTTAACATTTACATTCACAAAAACAGGACCTTTTAAACTAGCCACTGATTTTGAAAGCCAGGTATCTAATTCGGCTTCACTGTTGATTTCTACTGTCGTTGTATAACCAGCAATTTGCGCCATTTTTGTAAATGAAATATCATGACCGCAAGTTGGCTGACCACCGACCGAGTCATGAGCTCCGTTATTTAAAACAATGTGAATGAAGTTTTCAGGTTTGACTTGACCCACTGTTGTTAGAGATCCCATGTGCATCAATATTGATCCATCACCATCCATACAAATGACTTTGTTTTTAGAAAACATCGCAAGACCCAATGCAATCAATGAAGCATGGCCCATACTTCCGACCGTCATAAAATCAAAATTTCGATTAACATCGGTTCCAAATTTTTGGCGGTATTCATAAACCTCGCGAGAAATCATTCCAGTTGTCGAAATCACACGACAAGTGTCATCTAGTTTGGCTAAAATTTTATGAATAGCTTGTTCTCGACCTAAATCTAAAGTACTTTTTGCATCTGTCATTTTAAAAGGACTGAATGTGCCTTTTTTAATTAACAAAACATGTGGTTTATTTGTTTTAAGCATTTCGATTTTCAGCTCTTTTAATAAAGCATCGTAATTGGCACTATTTTCATCTAAAATCGAATATCCAATCTCCAGAGACTTCATCAAAGGCTCCATGATACGGCCTTGTTTCACATGCTGAGGCTCATCATGAACACCAGGCTCGCCACGCCACCCAATTACAAATAAAATTGGTAATGAATAGACTTCTGGATCAGCTAATGACAGTAACGGATTGATGGTGTTTCCAAAACCAGAGTTTTGCATATACACTACAGGGATTTTTCCTGTAGCTAAATGGTAACCAGCTGCTAAACCAACAGCGGCACCTTCATTGGCTGTAATCACGTGTTCTTCAGGATTTGAATGCTGAGTGATATAGGCACAGATATCTTTTAATAAGGAATCTGGAACTCCCGTAAAAAAATTAAAATTGTTTTCACGTAGTGAAGCATAAAAACCATCAACCTGAATCACCTTAAGCTCCCGGGATTAAAGTTAAAATTTGTTTGATATCCATCAACGATTTATCAACTTCTAGCGAGCGTCCATTTTGCAAAATTGTTTCAGCTGTTTTCACCATTGATGGATAGGCACTTCGCAAAAGTTGATTGGCGTAAATAATCACGTGAACTCCAGCATCAACCAATTCCTTTTCAGTCACTGAGTTATACGTTGTCGGTACAACAACCAAAGTTTTTTTATGAGGAAATTTATTGTACGCTTTGCAAAATTCTAAAATTTCAGTGGGTTCTTTAGAACGGCTGTGAATCATGATTCCACTTGCACCGGCTTCTAAATATTTTGAAGCCCGCTCCAAGGCGTCATCTAAACCACGATCCAAAATCAAACTTTCAATACGCGCGATAATCATAAAATCTTCAGTCAAGCGTGATGCTAAACCTGTTTTTAATTTATGGCAAAATTCTTCAATAGTATCTTGCTGTTGCTCAGCTTCCGTTCCGAATAAAGAATTTCTTTTTAAACCGATTTTATCTTCGATAATAACAGCGGAGACACCCAAGCGCTCTAATGTTTTTACAGTGAACGCAAAGTGTTCGGGTTTACCGCCAGTGTCACCATCGTAAATGATGGGTTTAGTTGTTACTTCAACGATATCATTAATCGTGTTCAAACGTGATGTTAAATCCACAGCTTCGATATCGGGTTTCCCTTTAGTTGTCGAATCCGTTAAACTTGATAACCACATTGCATCGAATTCACGATATCCGGTGTCCGTTTTGATTTTTGTTTTTTCAACGATCAATCCTGACAATCCTGAATGCGCTTCCATCACACGCACAAAACCTTGCGCCGCTAAAATACGATTAAATTGTTTTTTACGGACATCCGGTGTTGTCCCGATTTGTTTCGCAGCTTCATTTAACATGGTTGAAGATATGCCTTGCGTGTAAGGCACATCAATCACTTTTCCACCCCATTCAGCTAATGCTTCGACAACTCTTTTACGAACGTTTTGCTGAACACCCGTCAACCAGTCATCACCGTGAACCACATACTGTGGTTTTATTTTTTTCAAATTTTCAACGTAATCCAATGTTTCCTGAGGAATCACTTCATCAACATTTTTAAGATTTTCAATAATGGACTTACGCTGTTCGTATGTCATGTATGGAATACGTTTGTAACTTGCGATTGCTTTATCGGTTAAAACACCAACAACGACGTGACCTAATTTTTTAGCTTCTTTAAGAATATTTAAATGTCCGGGATGAATAATGTCCGCGCTCATTCCCACGTACACTTTAACGACTGACTGATTGTTCATAGAGTTCTCCAAGTTGAATCCCATATCTTTAAACAAATAAGACGGACTGACAACTTGAATTTAAGAAAATTTAAATCTTACCATGCAGTTAAACCGCCATCGATAATCAGATTTTGACCCGTAACGTAAGACGATGCATCAGAAGCTAAAAATAATAATGCACCCAGTAACTCTGAGGGTTGTCCCATACGCCCCAAAGGAACACGACGCGAATAATTCGCTTTAAAAACTTCATTTTGTCCACTTTCCATTCCGCCCGGGGTCAACGTATTCACACGAATACCTTTATCTCCCCAATAAGTAGCTAAATATTTAGTCAACCCAACCACAGCAGCTTTCGATGCTGAATACACCGCTGGCGTATTGATCGGCATGCCTAAATACTCTGATCCTTCGTAAATTCTTTGATCCGGTCCAACGACACCGTAAATAGATGATGTTTGAATAATGCTTCCTTGAATTTTATTTTTAACCATATGTTCACCTACGGTGCGACTCATCAAAAACATTCCACTAACATTCACATTCATAACTTCGTTCCACACTTGCAAACTAAAATTTTCATAGGGTTCAAAAAACCGTCTCAAATCATCCCCTTTGTAAGCAGCATTATTATGAAGAACGTGAATTTGTTTAAAATCTTTGATGATTTTTGCGAAATTTTCGACAACTAATTTTTCGTTGGTAATATCAAACGCATAACCTTCAGCCTGAACGACGTATTTTTCGCGAAGTTCTTTGGCTAATTCGTCACAGGATTTTTGATCACGATCCACCAAGGCGATGTTTGCCCCGGCCTTAACCAAAGCTTCCGAAAAAACACGTCCTAAAATACCCGTTGCTCCCGTAATTAAAACATTTTTATTTTTTAAACTTAAATCCATTTTCTTTATCCTTTTTTCTTCATCAAAAATTCAACGAATTCAAAATCCAATTCTGAATCAATATCCACTGAACGTTCTTCCGGCATTTCAAAAACAATCGTGTGATCATTAATGACATAAGGCTCATAAAATAACCCACGACGATTCCAAACGTAAATCGATGCGTTCATATCATAACACATCGGAGTATCCTGCCGACGAAGCGGACGTGGTTGGATATTTTTTGAAAGTTGTACAAAAGGCTTTTTTTCTGTGGCTTCTAACAAATTAAAATAAGGTGACCGTCTTGACGGAGACGCCGTCACCAAATTGGCCGCGGTTGGCGTATTTCTTAAAAGATTCAGAGACTGAATAATATCATCCACCGAACGCAAAGGTGATGTACAATCTAAATCAACAAAATATTTAAACTGGGTTTTTATTCGCGATTCAGTTTGCTCGACAGCGTGTTTAATAGCTTGAACTTTTCCCGCAGTATCGGTCGCAAGCTCATCCGGACGCTTGATCAAGACATCGACCCCGAAAGTTTTTGCGACGTTTAAAATATCATCTGAATCAGAACTGACAGCAATTTTTGAAAAAAGATTCGTTTTTTGAGCTTGAAGAATTGAATGAGCTATCAACGGTAACCCATTGATTAAACGGATATTTTTATTCTTAACACCTTTTGACCCGCCTCGAGCGCAAATCGTACAAAGATTTTCTGTTATCATAATTGAATCCAATCTTTTTGCTGACCATCGTGATCGACACGATCGAACAGCTGCACTGTTTGAATCGCTTCGTCATAAGAACACAACGATTCTGCTCTTAAAAACAAAATATCTTTAGTCATCTCTAAATAAGAAGTGTTACCATCAATGTTAAAATTTAAAACCTGATCGTTTTTCACCGCAGTTTTTGCCATAAAATCGATTTTAAAAGAATCTTGATCTGTGTTCACAACGTAAAATCTTTGCTTAATCCGATCCAAGTAATTCATATTTAAATTCAAAACAGTTTGTGATTTAAATCGCGCCAAAGACATAAAAGTATCATCAGATTGAATTTCTAAAGAGCTCACCTTACCTGAATAGAATAAAAATTCCTTGAATGCTCCAAATAAATAAATGCCCATATCTATTTCATGACTCAAATCGCGCAAAACACCACCACCCTCATTTTTAAGAGCAGAATAACTTTTACGATAATCATCCTGAGGGCGCCATGTCGGCAGATATTGACCCACATAAAACAAAGCATTTAAAACTTTTTCATTTTTAAGCTCTTGCCGCAGCCAACTGACCAAAGGATGAAATCTAAGGTTATAAGCCACTTTAATATTTTGCTTTTGCGCGGATGTTAAAATTAATTCTGGGTTTGGCATTATCGAAAACAAAGGCTTTTCAACAATGATCAAAGACTTTGTATCTGCAGTTAAAATCTGTTTCAAACTTGTGATGTGATCCACCGTTTTATTGGCAATCACAACTGTATCCGGGATAAATACACTTAATGCTTTTTGAATGCTTTCAAAAGTTTTAAACTTCAAATCTTTCCTTTGGGAAACAAAGGCCACATCACACCCAAAGCTTGCAAAATTCTGCGCATGCCGAAGTCCGATCGAACCAGCCCCAACCACCAAAATTTTTTGCTGTGATGTTAAATTCGCTGAATCGCTCATTAAAATTCTTTCTTGTAATCAAATTGCGCCTGATCAAAATCATCCGGGCGGCCGACATCCAGCCAGTATTCATGAATCGGGAAAACATTTACGTTTTGCTGTTGTTCTTTGATTAATTTATTAAACAATGTCGTCATATCATAGAATGAATTTTCCGGGATATGCGCCAAAGCTTCTGCCGATAAACAGTAAATGCCGGTGTTAACGAAAAATGAATGTTTTGGTTTTTCTTGTATTTCGACGATTTTTTCCTGATCCGTTTTGACCACGCCGAAAGGAACTTGAAAATCATACTGACGCACACACATGGTCGCCACTGATTTTTGTTTGCAGTGAGTTTCAAACAAATGGGCGAAATTCACTTTTGTTAAAACGTCGCCATTCATGACCAAAATAGGATTTTTAATATTTTTTGGCAAAAGTGTTAATGCTCCCGCCGTGCCCATGCGTTCTTTTTCACGCAAATAATTCACTTTGATATCGTGGTGTGATCCATCACCAAAATAATCCTCAATCACTTGAGATTTGTAATTAACAGCAAAATGAAATTTATTAAAGCCAAACGTCTTAAAATTATTAATAATGATTTCCAAAATAGGCTTCCCATTCACTTTAAGCATCGGTTTCGGAACTTCCGTCGTTAGTTCTCCTAAACGAGTCCCTAACCCACCGACCATCAACACCACATCAATGTCTTGATAGCTGTACTCATTCATTTCCTTATCGGTCATTAAGGTGATCACCACGCGATTTTCATCCAGAATCGGCAAATGTGAAATCACTTTGTCTTTCATCAATTGAATTTTTTTTCTTTTCGGCTCACTTTGCAACGCAAAGGTCGGATTTTGATGCATGATTTTTGAAACCGAATCCTGTAGCGCAATGCCCTTCAAAAGCCCGCGGCGAATATCCCCATCCGTGATCGTTCCCAGCAGATGCTGGTCCGTATCCACCACCAGTAGAATTTTGATTTCGTTGGCCTCTAAAGTTTTAATCGCGTCGATCACCAAAATTTCGGGACCGACAAGTAAAGATTTAATGTTGATCATTGAAGATTTTTCCTGTTTTTGCGCTGTCAAGCTTGGTGATATTTTCTAATAAAATTTTAACGATTTGATCTGCCGTCTGACCATCGCCGTAAGGATTATTAAAGGTCGCGCTGATGGTTTTTTGCAGCGCCGTCGTCAACGCGTTTAGAATTTCAGGCTCTGTGCATTTACAATCAATCACGCTGGTCGCCCTTTCACGTCCTTGCTGACGATCGCCGATATTTATCGTCACGGTTTTTAACGAAGGGGCTTCGATAATGCCACTGGAAGAATTGCCTAAAACCATATGACAAGATTTCACTAAACTTAAATATTTCAGCACCCCTAAAGAGGTGTACGACTTAGCCCAAGAATGATTTTTCGTGAAATCACGAATTTCATTCAAAATAAATTGATGTCCTGGATCAACGTTAGGTTCGGTAATAAAAACAGAAACTTGATTTTTATTCTTTTCTTCAAATACGGCTAAAGCTTTAAAGATATTTTTAATCTGCTGCATTGGACTTAACTGATCTGAACCTAATGTTTCGGGATGGTAAGTCATGACTAAATTGATTTTGTTAAATTTATGATTCAGCTGCTGCTCGAGATCAGTGCGGTTTAACAAAGGTAATTCTTTAATATTATCAATCGCTAAAGCCCCAACGTGAAAAACACGATTGGGTTGCTCCCCTAGTTGTTCAACTCTTTTTTTCGCCAGGGCCGTTGCTGTAAAATGCAGGTGAGACAGCTTTGTAATAGAATGCCTATAACCTTCATCAAGAGCTCCAAATGTCAATTCCCCGCCATGCAAATGGGCCAGCGGAATTCTTAAGTTATAGCAACTCAAAGCAAACGCTAAAGTTTCGAATCGATCCCCTAATACAAATGCAAGATCAAACGGAGTCGTCACTAAAAATTGAGAATACTCAATCAATCCCCAACCCATCACTTGTGTGATGGCCATCGGAGAATCTGTTTTTCCTTTAAAAGGAATTTCTATGACTTCATTAAAATGATACGATCTAATTTCCCGCACGGTAGCACCAGCTTCCGCAATCAGGTGACTTCCAGTTGCTAAAATCGCAAGCTCAAACTCTGAATGGTTTTGCAATTTTTTAAGCAAAGGCAAATAAATACCAAAATCTGCACGTGTACTTGAAAAAACAAGAATCTTAGTTGTCTTCAAAAAGGTCATCCTTGCTGTAATTTTTTTTTGCTAATGATCCAATAACACTATGCCACTTCATGGGACTCAAACCAGTACCTGGTCTTTTTGTAGTGATGTCATACTCTGTGATCACTTGACCTTTAACGATGTCTCGTGCGGCCACGATTGATTTTCGCGCAACCAGTCTGTTTTTAAGTTCAATATCTGATATTTTTTTTTCGCTGGATCCTAAACCAATTTCAACTTCACGAATCAGATCCACCATTTGTTTTAGTTCATCAGGTTCTAATGAAGCCACATGGTCAGGGCCTGGCAAAGTGCGCGACAAGGTAAAATGTTTTTCGATCACACGTGCGCCCAAAGCCACCGCAGCGACTGGAATACTCACGCCCATGCTGTGATCTGAATACCCGATTTGTAAACCTGTTTTTTCTTTAATCGTGTTCATGGCTTTTAAGTTAATGCTATTTAAGGGGGCTGGGTATTCGGTCGTGCAGTGTAAAACAGTGATCATGTCTTCTTTTAAACCATTTGAGATCAACACGTTTTTAATTTCAAGGATTTCTTCAATCGAGGCCATACCTGTTGAAAAAATTACGGGTACATTTTGTCTCGCGATCCATTCAATGTAAGGAAGATTTGTCAATTCTCCAGATGGAATTTTCCATCTTTTCATATTTAGGTTTTTTAAAAACTCAAGGCTTTCAAAATCAAAAGCTGTCGATAAAAATTCAACACCTTCGGAATCACAAACATTTTTTAATTGAATAAAATCCTTTTCGCTCAGCTCGATCTCTTTCAGCATGGCGTACTGTGATTGATTTTGACCCGTGTTAGTTTTTTGATACTGAGCCATTTCCGCTGTTTGCGTCACTAAATTTTGAGCCTTGAAGGTTTGAAATTTAACGATATCAACACCCGCTTTTTTTGCGGTGATGATCATTTCCGTTGCGCGTTCTAAAGATCCATTATGATTTACACCGGCTTCAGCGATGATTAAAGTTTTATTCATTTTAAATCCTCGGCGCGATTAACAAACTTCCCCGCCTGCACAAAAGACTTCATGGGGATTTTTAATGAATGCCTTAATGTTGCTTGCGACCCTACAAAGGATTGCGCGCCGACCTGACATCCACCATTCACGATGGCCCCTGTTGAAATATGACAGTGATCTTCAATAATTGCATCATGTTCAATTAGCGCTTGAGAATTCAAGATGCAATTTACGCCCACGCGGCTTCCAGCATTGACAAGACCGCCATGAAGAACAATTGTACCCGCACCAAGATGACTGTGTTTTGAAACGTAAGCACGTGGTGAAACGACCACAGCAAATTGTGCATTTAAATTTTTTAATTTTTCATAAACCCTAATGCGGGCTTCCGCTGATTTAACTTGCCCCAAAGTAATCAAAAAATAATTTTGCGGCGAAACATATTTGGCAAAATCATCATCTGTTCCCAGAATAGGATAATTTAATACTTTTTCACCCACCCGTGCTGGCAAATCAAAAAGACCTTGAATGGCATATTTTTTTTCCTGTTCAACGACATCAATACAAGAGTGACAGTGTCCACCCGCGCCCACTAAATAAAGATTCATCATTTTGGCAAACTCCTCACACCGCTTGGAATATTCACCAGTTGGTCTTGAATTTTTCGCGCCACCACTAAACCATCATGTTGACATTGGGCAAATGACGGAAGCTCTGACATTAATTTCCAAACGGGACGGCATTGAATTTTATTTTCCTGCGACAACGCCAAAAAATCATCGCGGCGTTTACGGTCTGCAAATAAAACACTGTTCAGCCAATAATTTGATGTCGTCCCCTTTGGTTCGCTGATAAATTGATAATCTTTTAATGTAGCAAAAAACTTTTCGTAGTGCTGGGCAATTTCGCGTTTTTCTTTCAAAAAATTCGGCAACATTTCCATCTGCGCACACCCCAAAGCTGCATTCAGATTTGGTAACCGGTAATTATACCCGACTTCATCATGAAAAAAATCCCACTGATGTGGAACCTTAGCTGTCGTTGAAAGATGCTTGGCCTTTAAGGCTAAATCTTTATTATTGGTGATAATCATACCGCCACCGCCGGTGGTGACGATTTTATTGCCGTTAAAACTTAAAATACCTAAATCACCAATCAGCCCCGTGTGCACATCTCCCACGTAACTTCCCAGTGATTCTGCAGCATCTTCAATTAAAGCTATTTTATAACGCTCGCATAAATTTTTAATTTTATAAATATCAACCGCTAAACCAAAAGTATGCATCGGAACGCAAGCTTTGATCCGTCTTTTTGTTTTTCGATTGATAGCAAACCCTTGTACATTGAACTCAACGTTTTCTGTCAGAAATTTTTCCAAAGCGTCGGCCGACATCCCCAAACGTTCTGGGTCGCTGTCGATAAAAACAGAATAAGCTCCACAATAGGTAATCGCATTCGCCGTCGCTACAAACGTCAAACCTTGGGTGATCACTTCATCATCAGTTTTAACTCCCATCAAAACCAATGCTAAATGTAAAGCCGCTGTTCCATTCATCGTGGCCACCGCATACTGGGCCCCCGTGAATTGACACATCATTTTTTCAAATTGATCAACATAAGCACCAACTGAGGATACATATGTTGTATCGATACAATCAGTAACATATTTTTTTTCATTACCGCGAAATTGTGGCGCATGCAGAGGTATAAAATCCTGATTGGGATAAACTTTTTGAATTTCGCTCAGAATCTGAAAGTATTTTTGATCTTTAGACATTGTAAATATTCGGCTTATAATGTTTTAAGTTTTCGGCATGACTAAACCATTTAATAGTTTCTGCTAAACCCTGCTCAAAAGAATACTGTGGCTTAAAACCTGTCAATTGATTCACCAAAGTGTTATCACAAACCAAACGATACACTTCTGATTTCTCAGGGCGAATGCGTTCTTGATCAGTGATCATTTCTGCTTTTGTTCCTAAAATTTTCTGACATATGTTAAATACATCCGCCACAGAATGTTCACGATTTGAACCGATATTCACCGTTTGCCCTACGGCATTACCAGATTCAGATAAAAGCTGTAGGCCCAAGCAAGTGTCTAAAACGTAGTTGAAATCACGCGTGGGCTTAACATCGCCCAACTTGATTTTTTCCATGCCTGAAGCTAATTGAGAAATAATTGTTGGAATAACAGCACGTGCAGATTGACGAGGACCAAAGGTGTTAAATGGTCTTGCGATCGTCACTGGAAATTTAAATGAGTTATAATAACTCATCGCAATCGCATCTGATCCGATTTTAGAAGCCGAATAAGGTGACTGCGGCTGCAAAGGATGTTTTTCATCAATGGGCACATACTGAGCGGTACCGTAAACTTCGCTCGTTGATGTCTGAATAAAACGACTGACTTTATTTAAAATCGAAGCCTGCAACATATTCATTGTTCCAGAAATATTTGTTTCGATATAACTTTGTGGAGCGATATATGAATAAGGAATCGCTATCAATGCAGCTAAATTAAAAACTGTATCGATATTTTGTGTAATTGTTTGACATAAAAAAGGATCTCGGATGTCGCCAGATACGATTTCCATATCACCTTTAAAAGTTGAGTTTTCCAACCAGCCCCAAGAATTTTGTGAGTTATAAATTGTCAAAGCGCGGACTTGATATCCTTTTTGCACCAAAAACTCTGCCAAATGGGATCCAATAAAACCATCAGCACCTGTCACTAAAACTTTTTTAGACATTCTAACTCCTTAAACCAGTGGGTACTTTAAGGTCCACTTATGACCATCGACTTTTTGCCATATTTTTTGATTTCTGAATTTTTCAACCGTTTGCCAAAATTCTTCCAACGTTAAATCGTGAAATCTTAAAAAATCCTCAATATATTCTTCTGGAAATTGATCTTGTAATTCATTTACGATTTTGACCGCTTCCGTTCGTACCATGCGTCCATTCCATACATCATAACAGGTTTGATCTGTCGCTCGCCAAAATCCAAACTTAATATACTTCAACCAAATATTAATTTCGCAAAGCTTTTCATCGATATTATCGTAATTGATAAAATTTCCAGACAACGGTCCTAAAGCACGTGGTTGAAATCCACGATCTTTAACGAAATTATAATGAGCTCGACCATCCCATTTTTTAAAATGACCTAAATAAATCGACTGAATGCCCGCTTCTTTAAGGCGGCTGTAAGGCGGATATTTATAAAAGAATACATCGCGTGGCGAAATATCATCACCCAACCAATCATCAACGGTTTTATCCTTTAATAAATCACTCTTATCGATTTCAATAGCGTTAGGCTTACTTTCTTGGCGTTGAATCCCACCAAATTCAAAAGCGATATCTTCACCCCAAACGATCAATGGAATATCATACAATAACGCAGCATTAACCACCCCTGATAAAACGTAACAGTGTTCAGCCCAATTCGGCTCACCTTGCTTAATAAAGCATTTGCGACGCAAAGACTTCAACGTACTAGGTTTTAATGTGATCTTCAATGTATCTACATTCAAATCTTCAATCATGGCATTTAAATTATGAATGCCTTCAGTCGTTGGTAAATGCGATCCCATCGTGACACATAAAACTTTCAAACCAAATGTTTTTGCCATCGTATAAGCTTGATTCCAACTGTCCTTACCTCCGCTGACGGGAACTAAGCAGTCATAAGTGGATCTTTTTTTGCTTTTAATATCAGCGACGATTTCTTCAAGCTCGCTCCAACGTTTTTTCCAATCAATTGTCTTTTTTAAATCAGAGGCACGGCATCCATTGCAACGTCCGTTTTCATCAAGAACAATTCCAGGTTTAGTGTTCGGCATACAGCATGTACTACAGTATTTCATACATTACCCTTCAATAGCTAATTTATTTTCGGCATCCATGTACTGACGTCCCGACAAATGATAATTTTTAGATTCAGGTTCAATCAACGGCGTTTCAACGTACTCATTGCTTTCAAGAACTTCTAAGGCCACGGAGGCTGTGCCTTCGTCTTCGATGTGACGGACAATACTGTCTTGAAGCTCCCACTGCCCGTTATTTTTTTTCCATGATTTTGGATCACGAAAAGCGTCAATACAGCTCATCAATTCAGATTCACTTAATCCGATCCATTCTAAAAATGTATTTAAGTTTGAAGGCTTAACTGCATCGTATTTTTCCACTAAAGCAATACCTTCTTTGCGAGTTAAACGCTTCAAACGAATATCGCGAGTCGCGTGATCTGTGGCTTTGCCATAACCAAATTTTAAGTATTTAATGTAGTCATGCACGTGAGCATTATTTTGACAGTAGATCGTTTCGTAAGTGTTATACGTACGCTCTTGCTTCATTGTTTCATAACCAAATTTTTTGATGGCCATTTCAACTTGCTTTTTAGAATCCCAAAAAAAGAAATTATTAATATAAATACCGCGCACTTTTGATTTTTCCAACTGTTGATCAGATGGATAGATATATGGCAAAACATCTTCACGGGTAATAGTTTTGTCTAAGGCAATAAGTTCTTCCGCATCAACCATGCGAAGACCATGCTCTTTGCGGACTTTTTTAGTCATTTCTACATAATCTGAATGTGAAAACTGCCCAACTTGATCCATCCAACCATGTACACCCCAAATAATTAATGGAATGTTAAACTTAGTTGCAACTTGCACCGGAAATGTTTGCGATCCCGCCAAAACATGCCAGTACATATCACCTAGATGTTTCAATGTAGATCTTGTGATTTTTTTAACCGTGTCAGGCCCGACTGTTGAAAGTAAGTGATCGCAATCAAGTTCAGTCGTTAAACGTGCTAAATTACGAATACCTATTTTTGTATTGAATTGTGTATTGTATGTCACTAGCAATGGATTTAACCCAAAACGATTTTTAACTAGATCTACAATGTAAAAATCATCACCCGATCCCGTCACTGGTATCACACAATCATAAAATGTTCCAGGACGACTGCGATATGGCGAAACCAAAGCTTCAAATTGTTTGGCTCGTTCAGCCCAATTGATCTCATATTTTTCCTCATGGACTAGACAACCTGAACAAACTCCCCGGTTATCAAAGGTCAAACCCAAGGGATGATTTTCTGGATATAAACAACGCTTACAATACTTCATTTCAAACCTCTAGATAGGACGACCTAAAAAATCAAATTCAAAACCTTCATATTTCACATTCGAATCAATACGAATGGGTATCCCGCTGCTTTTCATAAATGCTTTCCCCGCAACAGTGCTTAATTCAGTATGATTGAAAATGTTAGCCGCAGAAACCGCCGAACATCCACCTTGTTTGATCGCTTTTGGCAAATCAGTAACTTTACCCACTCCACCGCACGCAATCACAGGAATTCTAACTGATGAGCTCACTAACTTTAAAAGTTCAAGATCATAACCTAGTTTTGAACCATCACGATCGATCGAATTCAAAAAAATTTCGCCCGCACCTAATTTTTCCACATGGCGGGCAAATTGATCCGCCTTCATTTGTGTTGAAACTTTTCCGTTTCGCACAAAAGCGATGTAATCAGATCCAACCTTTTTTACATCAATGGCTACTGTCACAAACTGGCAACCATATTTATCTGAAGCTTGCGTGATAAAATGTGGATTTTCAAAAGCCACTGTGTTGATACAAATTTTATCCGCACCCACACCCAAGATTTGGTTAATGAAGTTAGCATCTCGAATCCCACCACCAACTGTTAATGGCACCATGCACTTCGTAGCGATACGTTCGATTGTTTTTAAGTTGATCGAACGATTCTCTTTTGTGGCATCAATATCAACAACGATGATTTCATCAACATCCCAATTATTGAAAAACTCAATGACTGCATCAATCTTTCCAATAGGTAAATACTGATTGAAGTTGAAACTTTGAACTACTAAATCACCCTTAAGTACAACACAGGGAATGAGTCTATTTTTAATCATACTAATCTCATTTGAAAATTGAATTGACGTAATTTTTTAAAAGAGTACGGCCACCATTATGACTTTTTTCAGGATGAAACTGAATTCCTAAAATATTATCCCGTTTCACAACAATTGGAATTTCCGACCCGTAATCGCAAGTCGCAACTACATATTTAAAATCAGTCTTTGCGTGATAGCTGTGTGCAAAATAGAAATTTTTTTCAGCACCCATGTTTGCAAACAACCATTCTTCTTTTTTGATTTGAATATCGTTCCATCCAAAATGTGGAACAGTTAATTCTGGCGGAACTTGAAATTTAACAACTTGGCCAGGTATCCATCCCAAACCTTGCGCATGACCTTCTTCAGAACTATCAAATAAAAGCTGCATGCCAACACAAATAGAAAGCAGCGGTTTTTTTCGATTTAAAACTTGCTCTTCCAAAAGTCCTACAAGCTGATCTTTTCTAAGCGCGTTCATCGCATCTGCAAAAGCACCAACGCCGGGTAAAACTAAACAAGCCGCATTTTGAATATCATTTTCTTTTTTAGAAACAACGATATTATCAAAACCTAAACTTTTAAAAGCATTTTCCACTGAACGAATATTTCCGACGCCGTAATCAACAATGACAACCTGTCTCAATATTGATCCCCCTCTTGTAGTATGACACTCATATTTCAAGCTCATAGTACATCATAACCGATAAAATTTAGCAAAATAACTCAAACGTGAAAACGCTATGCTTCAAAATACCATTTATTAGGACATGCCTGATGTGATCTAGGAAAATCATTCGTGTCCAAACGAGGAACTTTGTATCTTTGATGGCCATAGGCCAAGTTGACGTCAGTAGCAAGCGCTAACTGAAAAGGACTTTTCTCTAAACTTTGCAAAACGGCTTGATTATACCCACCATATGGATAACAAAATGTCATTTCTGAGTCTGAAATCTTTAAATCTTTTAAAAACTGAACACAGTGATCAAGCTCACTCGCTAATTCATCAGAATTAACACTATCTAGCCAAAGATGTTTATAGCCATGCGCGCCAATATGCATCCCTTCTTGCAACAGATGTCGTAGTTGAACGTTTGACATATAAATTTCACGATGCAAATCAGCTTCAGTTTTACCCAATGTTTGCATAATGAGCTGATCTAAAACCACATGAGCAACTGGCCGACTGACTAAACGCTGCAAAATCTGCTTAATAAGTAAAACTTCCGTGGAATCGTAACGATTACCTCGCCCTTTAGCCTGATCCACAAATTCTTGTTCAGTCAAAATACTTGGGTCATTTTTACGAAGTTTCGCCAGATTATTTAGGATATCTTGAAGTAAAAGTTTTTTATCAGATCGCACAGCTAATAAAATATGTATTTTATTTACATCCAGAACTTTGTGTTCTTTTTGCGTTTGTACAGGAATAAAAAAAGACCCCTGCACTTGATATTTTTTAAGTACCGGAAGTACAAAATCGACATGATCCGTATACCCATCATCAAATGTCAGAAGCAAAGCTTTAGGCGGCAACGCACATTCATTTTTAAAATAAGCAATCACATTATCCATTGAAACAATATTGTAAAACTTCTTTAAAAACATAATCTGTTGTTCAAAATCTTGAACATCTAATCCTTTAATTTCAGGATACGGCGTTGTCGCGTAGTTTTTCACGTAATGATACATAACTGAAGTAAAAGGTGGATTAAAAGTATTTTTCATCATCAATTCGGTCGATCTTGATCGCCATCTCCTAAAAATAAAACTGGATTTGCAGTCAATGAAGTAAAATAAAAAATATCAATGTTATTACGCACGAAAGGCTGAAAATACAACGGCATAATCAACTGATCAAATAGGCGAACATCAACAAATCCCGTTTCTAGAATCGCATCATCAAAAGCACCGCCCACAACCAATTCCACATATTCAATATTTTCATCTTTTAAAATTTTAAGTAAATGAGGTGTAACAAATTTCAGAAGATCACGATCACCATACAAATCCACAATACGCAATAAATCACCATATTCACTTTGAATCTTCCGAGTAAAAATAATGAGTGTCTTTTCATCTTTAACCAAAGAATACCCCGTATATTTAAAAACGGGATGATCAAAATATCTCCAATAAAAATAACTTAATGATTTTGCTGGTCGACTTGCGTCTTTCAATTTCGCCAGTAAAGACTTCAAGCTATCACGATCAGTGATTTTTAAAAAAAACCCAGGAGTTTGTTTTGCGACTACACTGTTTGCGGCAGTAACAAGTTTGGAAACATCACCAGATAAAATTTTGAATTCACAGCAATTCGGATTCACTAGGCAGTAGGTATTCATACGTCCTGTTTGAAAACCTAAAAATTTATAAATCGGGATTGTTTTAGCATTAATACCGGTGCAGCTGACACTCGCAGATTTTAATTGCTCTTGCAAAAAATTAAGCATTTTAATTCCTAATGATGGATCAGCATTTTTACGAACTTTCCATAACGAAAGCACAATGTCTGCATTCTCACCAGAAACTTGATTATTAATAAAACCTAATATACCGATCAAAACACCTTGATCCCGTGCCAAAATAAAATTTAAAGCGCTATCTGATTCGCGGTAGTGGTACAGAAAAAAATCAGGATTCTTAACAAAATAATGATCAGCACGCCAATCCGTTTGGATAAACTCGAGAATGTCCTCTACATCTCCCAGCCGGGCTCTAGAAATTACTGGTGGTTGATTGGTTACACTCATCAGAAAATTACTTCTTATTTTGGATGGCGGTCAAAATATCACCAACTGATTTTATGTTTTGCAAATCTTGAACATCAAATTTCACACCAAAATCTTCTTCTACAGCAATGATAATATTCACATTTGCGATAGAGTCCCAACCCTCAACAGTTTCGGGTGTTGATCTTTCATCAATCACTAAGTTTGTAGTGTCTAAAATGTCGCGGAAAATTTCTTGAACTTTGCTTAAAGCCTGACTCATGGTTGGACCTCGATATAATATTTTTTCTCTTTAAAATCTTTTAAGTTTAATTCAAAAACAAAACTGCCTTCAGGGCTTTGGCTCAATGGCTTAAAACCTAATTCAACGTAAATATCAGCCACAATTTTATTTTTCGCCGTCGGCTTGTATACCCCACGTATTTTTTCATAACCCTTTTGTTGGGCTAAACGCACAAACTCTTGAAATAACTGGTACTCAAAGCCTCGCTTGAACACGCGACAGCTCATCAACCACGAATCGATTTCTAAAGTTTTTGTACCCACATCACGCCCGATAATAACAGCTGTTAAACCATTGTCACCGAAACGATCAACCAATCGTCCATACAAGTGAACATAGTGGGGATCATTCAGCATTTTTTTAATATCTTCGATAGTGTAACGTTTTGTCGTTAAATTGAATTGATTGGTTTTGTTGATCAACTGAGTAATTCGATCCAAATACATTTCACTAAATGGTTTGATTTCTGCCGACATGGCTAAAGATTGCAAAAATTCATCGTTACTGTCGAATTGGTTTTTTAAGGTGTCCCGCTGTCTATCACTCTGGTACATTGAATTACGCTTTAAATCTTCATCCAAGATCACAACGGGTTCAAAAAACCCTTCACGATCTAACATTTGCAAAGTTTTGATCGGGCTAGTGCTCACTTCGGGAATAATTATTTTTTTATGCGTTTGTGAAACTTCCGATCGTTCGAAAGCACTGTCATCTAAATAAACGAAACTCTCTTCACCAATATTCATTTTTTTGATAATGTCCGTGATATTTGTGCTTTTGAGATTCCAATTTGCACGAAATTCCAGAAAATCTTGTTCTTTCAACACACTGTCTGATCTGCGAAATCCTTCAAGAGCATTTTGCTCTTCATTTTTAGAACAAACCGCTAGCATAATACCGCGATTTTTAAGTTCTAAGATATAAGATTGCAGTTGAGAAAAACCTTCACCTTCCGGAGTATCCATTCCAATTTTAATTCCAGAAGAACCATCATCACCAATTACCCCACCCCACAAAGTGTTGTCCAAATCCAAGATCAGGGCTTTTTGCGTTTTACCAAATAAAGCGGCTACTATAGATGATATCTGCGCACATAAATGCGGAATCGCTTGAAAACTAAGAGCGTATTTATAAGATTGCCAAATCTCTTCATTATTCCAAATATTTAAACCCAAAGAAGCGGACAAATAATTAATATCATTCACCAAGAAAGATTTATTTTCATGCGCATACTGCACTATCATCTGATTCAGATCATTAATGAATTTTGTTTTTCCATCAACACGAACCCCATCTAAATTACCTAGACTGCGGTAAAAAGGAAGTTCAAAATTGTTTTGAATCACAGTGAAATTATGCTGAGCTGCTTTTTTCCAGATTGCTTTTAAATGTTCAAATTCATAATTTAATTTATCTTGAATGACTTTCTCAGAATCCCCAAGTTGTGGCCAAGATTTGATGTTTCTAAGCGATGTGTGAATGTACACGATATCCGGAGAAAACTGCATCAATTCAGGATTTTCAAAAACCATGTCATCATAATAAAGTCCAAAATCAGACTCCCAAAAATGGGCTTTAATTCCCTTTTTCAAGCAGAATAAATTCAATGTTTTTGTAACTTCGAAGGTGGTGCTGCCCCCCAAAACTGCAATTTTCTTTTCGATAAAACCATGCCTCGGATTTTCCAATAGCTCACGTTGAAGTTGTTTGTTTTTACGACTAATAACTGACCATTCGTAAGGATAATCCAAACATTTTAACATTTTAATCCCCTAGACGTGTAATTTGAAAAGCTTGAAGGTTTTTCATCTGCCGACTTAAATGATCCACAAACGCAAAACTTAAATCTGTTGTTTTATAAATTGTTCCACTGATCAAAGGACTATTTGTCTGATCAGTTAACATCTTAGGTAATCGAAAAATTGAATATGAAAAATTACGACTTTCGTTTTGGTCAGCATGAATTAAAACCTCCACCGCTGATTTTAAAGCTGTGTACACAGAAAAACCACTTTCTGCTGAATCCACATAGACTGATGAAACGTACACGATATGTCCATTAGGCTTTAATAATTTTTTAGCCAAGAAAAATGAATTTAAATTCAAGGTTAAATCCAAGTTAAATTTTTCCATAAACGAATTTGTATCATATTGCACAAAGTTTTTCTTTTGAATAAGCGTCATCGCATTTAAGACGATCATGTCATAGCTTTGCTGAAGTTCCGAATGAGACTCTGCGAATTGATTTACATTCGAAGTCATTGCCAAATCTAAAGAAAAAATATTAGAATTTCTAGAAACATCTTGAATCTGTTTTTGAATTTCAAGAGCTGACTCTTGGTTCCTGGCATATGTTAAATCAACATCGGATCCCTGGATTGCAAATTGCAAAGCAACCGCGGCACCAAAGCCTCTGCTACCACCTAAAATCAAGCATTTTTTATTTTCAAAAATAGTTGTGGAAAATTTTTTAATATCTAGTGCGTTAACTTTCAAAGGCTTTTTTAGATGCATCGATTTAATTTTAAACGAACCAGATTGGTCACCAGCCCCAGTCAACATCCCAGTCAATGTACTCAATGAAAATCGTTCATCTTTAACTAAGTTTTTAAGCTCTATACCACTAAACTGAGCAGGAAACTCACCGATTTCCAATTGGGAATACAAAGCATCTTCTCCGGGGTAAACCATTCCTACGAAATAACTAGTCCACAGTAAAAGCTGCATCTGATGTCTGTTCAAAGTAAAAGTCTTAATCTGAAGCGCAGCTTTAAGTGCAGTCCACTGATTTGCATCAACTGCATAAGTAGATACACTCGATCTTCCGATCATTTGATCGATTGCCGAAGTTCCAACAATATTCATTGTAATTAAGTTATCTGACATTGATGCTTGAACTACTGAAAAATCAATAGAAATTTTTAAGATGACTTCGTTGGATTGCAGAACCACGATCTTCATGCTGTTCGCCTGTTGATCTATCACTTCAACAACGGCTGTTTCCCCAACTAAAAGAGGCTTTTTAAATTCAACTTTTAACCTATAAATACGGTAATTTTGAATATCTGGTATTTCATTTAAAACTTTCAGCAAAGTCGCGATTCCAAAAACCACGCGTGTTCCAAAAATAGATTTAGACGCAAAAACTTCATCCGCATGAAGCTTATTGTAATCCGCAGAGGCTTGGGCAAATAAATCTAACTGCTGAGGCGTAAATTTAAAGGGTGATATAACTAGTGTCGCCATCATTGTTTACTCGATCGTCACGGCGCTATGACCATAGCGCGGAAATAAATAATGCTTTTCACTGGCTGCGATTGCTTTCAATTTGGATTTAGATCCTAAAACACTTTCAACACATTCGATGATGTGCTGAACGTTTTCAACATGAATTTCTTTAGATAAACGAGCTTTACGCTTATCAGGTTTTAAAAAATAACTGCGGAAAGTCATTTGTAAAGGGCTGCCTAAAATGGTTTTCAAAATAAAATCAGCGCGACCGATTTTGTTTCGTGAGCCTTTAGATCCATTTTTTAAAATAGTTTTCAACTTTTGTTTTTTTTTCACAAATTCAGTTAAATTATTTTCAGCAAATTGAGTGATAGCATCAGCAACTCGTAGATATGATTGACCATCGCACGTAACAAACCAATCGTTCAATACAGCCTCGGCACCCGCCTCAACTTCAAGTTGACTTAGGTGTTTTGGATCTATTTGAGTTTTTTTAATAATACTTTTAAGGTGATCATAATCATGAGTTTTAATACTTAATCCAAACGAAATTTCTGCCATTTCACGAGTTAAATTGGATGTAAGCCAAAGTGGAATTAAACTTGGTTTCTTCATCATGTAGGCATCAATCGAAACTGAACTGTTAAAATGAATTGAAACAATACTTTCTTTCAACCAAGAACCAATTGTACCTTCACAGACCACTTCGACTTGAGGATGATCTTTGAAAATTTCACGGTAATCGGTATCTGATTCAAAAGGATGGGTCCGAATCACTATCGGGCGATCTGGAAAGTCTTGAATCAATTGATGCACTAACTGAATTAATTCTTTACGATGACGGATATCTTCGTTTTGCCTTAAAATAGCGTAGTCCTTAGTGTAACCCGCATCGACCATAGCTTGGATTTCAGATGTGGCGGTTCCAAACTTAGGGTGTGACAGCGCAAAATTTGAAATCATTAAAATAGGTTTTTGTGAATATGTGCGCACGCTAGTTAGCGCCGGCAACCACGAACTGTGATAAAAATCAAAACGCGGACATCCGGTGACTTTTAATTTATTCGCATTCATTTTTGTTAAACGCTTAAAAGCTTCTGCCTGTCGTGGACCCCAAAAATAATACTGGTCAATGATTGGCGCCAATTCTTGATGATTGGTGCTACGGACAAATTGTTCGTCATTTTCCCACACGCCGCCTTCAGTGTCTAAAATACAAACTTTAATCCCCGCCTGAACGTAAGATAAAATATATTGTGTGTTTGCCTTACGCGCATAATTAAGCACAACAATATCAAGGCCCAAAGCCGGAATTTCAAATCCTTGATCATACATTGGAATTAAAAACACATGATGGCCCCTTTTTTTTAATTCCAAACCTAACAAAACTAAGCCGTCTAAATCCCTTTTCGGATTATCAACAACCAAGCCTATTCGCGAAAGATTGAACTCAAAATTTCCCATCTATTTTAACGACTCACAAATTTTCACAAAATAATCCAACTGCTTTGGATCTAAAGAATAAATTTCACCAGGGTAGGATTCATTCCAAACAGTTTGGAAATAAGCACGAATTTTTGTTTCTTCTGGGGAAGGATAACTAAGAACTAATTTTATTTTTTCACCCAAAGTCGAAAAATCACGGTGTTTATAAACCAAATCACTTTCACAATAAAACGAATCACCCAATACGATCACTTTACGGCCTAACATCAACGCCTCGGCACCCGCTTTAGAATTCACTGTTATAACAACATCAGCACGACCCAAAGCTTCGTAATTATTGATTTCAGGTTTTAAAATAATTAAGTTGTCATTTTTTAAAAGCAAATCTTTAACTTTATTTGAATCCATCACACCAACCATTGCGGGATGCTCTTTAAAAACGACTTTATAACCTTGCGGAGCTGAACGACATAAAAAATCAATCAACATGTACTGATCCAAACAGTGTGGTGATCTTACAGTTAAAGCCACATCCATCGGGACATGAAGGGGGAAGTAAATAAATTTTTCAGTGGGAATATCTTTATAGAATTTTTTGAGTTTGAATTTATTCACGAACATCATCAAATGTCTTTTCGTGTACATTCCAATAAACTGAAATTCTTCACGTTTACCTAAAATTAACTTATCAATCAGCTTTTCATATAAACGTTTAAAGTTATGAAATCTGAATACTTTGTTAAACAACGAATAATAATGCGCTTTATCTTTTTCTGGGATAACGATGGTCTTGTTGCGAATCGCCGCATCCAGATATTGATTCGCTTCTAGGTTGATTTCCATCTTCATCTCACGAACTTTGTAAGCTTCAAATGAAGTCGGAATAACAAAAACACGTCCTTTAAAAAAACTAGGCTCGAGAAAGTAATTTTTAAAACCATAAAATTCACCCACATAAAAAGAAGAAATAAGTGATGAAAATCCACCCAACTCTTGAACTAAATATAAATTATGCGTTTCAGGAATTTGATTTTTCAATTTTAAAAAAATCTGATCTAAAGCGTAAATATACTCAACAAATCTTTTACGAACATCAGTAAATGTTAAACGGAATGTTTCGACTTCATGAGATAATATATAGTTCCAATTTGGAATTTTAAATTTCTCGATGGATGCCATATATTTTTGGTTAATTAAATTTACATCAAACGAATCATCCGCAAAGACTTTTTCACACAAAGGGTACGGATTAAAAGATGAAAAACCTTCAGCTAATAAAAGCTCATGCGAGCGTTCATGAAAGCAAATAAAATACACCTGATGACCCCGATTAAGAAGTATTTTCGCAATACCTTTGAAAAACAGAGTTTGATTCATGGCCAAAGTTGTAAAAACATAGCTTTTGGGTTTCATTATACTGAGTTCCTAGTGATCAATTTAAATTGTTAAATATATCGTATCAATTAACTATTTTATTGCTTGAATGTAAAATAAAATTTAATATTTCGAAATATGAAGATTACAGTGTTTGGTACAGGTTATGTAGGTTTAGTTACAGGCGTTTGCTTTTCAGATATGGGAAACACAGTGACCTGTGTTGATATTGATGAAAATAAAGTCAAAATGCTCAAAGACGGAATATCTCCGATTTACGAGCCAGGGTTAGACGCCTTGCTCCTTTCTAACATTAAAGCCAAAAGACTTTTTTTCACTACAGATGCCGCTTCAAGCATTAACAATGCTGATTTAATTTTCATTGCCGTGGGAACCCCGCCTCAAAAAGATGGATCTGCCGATCTTCAGTATGTTTTAAAGGTCGCCAGCACAATTGGTACTCACATGAATTCATATAAATTGATTGTAACAAAATCAACAGTGCCTGTCGGAACATTCAAAAAAGTCAAAGCCGAAGTACAAAAGCAACTCACTACTCGCAATCTCAAAACTGAATTTGACGTAGCATCAAATCCAGAATTTTTACGCGAAGGCTGCGCTATCGAAGATTGCTTAAAGCCCAATCGAATCGTAATTGGCGTTGAAAGTCAAAAAGCTCAAGAAATTCTTCAAGAACTTTACGAAGCTTTTTTAAAAAATGGTAGCCTACTAATTACCATGGATCCGGCATCTTCTGAAATGACTAAATACGCAGCTAATGCCATGCTTGCTACTAAAATTTCGCTAATGAATGAATTTTCTAGAATTTGCGAAAAAGTTGACGCTGATATTGAAGCTGTTCGCAAAGGAATTGGTTCAGATCATCGTATAGGACCACACTTCATTTATGCTGGTGTGGGCTATGGAGGTAGCTGTTTTCCCAAAGACGTCAGCGCACTTGTTCGAATCGGTCAAGAAAATGATGAAAATTTAATGATATTAAATGCTGTTGAAGAAACAAATCAACTTCAACGTAAACGTTTTATTTCACAGATTAACTCTTACTTTAAAAATACAGAAATCAGAACAGTTGCTATTTGGGGAGTTGCTTTTAAGCCAGAAACTGACGACATTCGTGAAGCACCCGCATTAGATATTATCCAAAACTTCCTCAATCAAAAAATCAAAGTGAATGTATTCGATCCAGTTGCTGCCGAAAATGCAAAGTGTTATTTCAATGCAAATCATTTTTTAGAGTTCAATAACGATCAATACGAAGCGTTAAAGGATGCAGATTGTTTAATTATACCTACAGAGTGGAAATCATTTCGAGAACCTGATTTTGATTTGATGAAAAAATACTTAAAAAAACCAATTATTTTTGATGGTCGTAATATCTATTCTCCAAAATCTATGAAAAAGCATGGTTTTGATTATCACTCCATTGGACGCAAGTAAGTTATGAAGACTGTTATTATCACCGGAGCTGCTGGCTTTTTAGGATCTCACCTTTGTGAGAATTATTTAAATCAAAATTTCAATGTCATTGGTTTAGATAATTTAGCAACAGGATCTAGAGCCAATATTGATTACCTAGAAAAGTTAAATAAGTCTTTTAAATTTTTCGATTTTGATGTTACTTTTAATTGGGACAAAGTGTTAAATCAAATCCCACAGGAACACCTAAAAAACCTTAAATACATCTTTCATTTTGCCTCACCAGCATCACCACCCCACTATCAAAGATTAGCTCTCGAAACTCTCTGGGTAAACACGACTGGTCTTAATAATGCATTGATCACAGCCGATCAGTTTGAAGCTAAAGTCATTTTCGCATCAACTAGTGAAGTCTATGGAGATCCAAGTTGTTCTCCGCAACCGGAAACATACTGGGGTAATGTTAATTCATTTGGTGAGCGTAGTTGTTATGATGAAGCTAAACGTTTTGGGGAAGCTTTAATTTTTTCTCACAATAAAAAATATCTTAAAAAGCATGGCCTAGTTCGCATATTTAATACATATGGGCCACGCATGAATCCTAACGATGGTCGCGTGGTCATTAATTTTATTTTACAAGCAACAAAAAATGAACCTATCACAGTTTATGGAGATGGCCTACAAACTCGCAGTTTTTGTTACGTTGATGACTTAATCAAAGGTATTATATGCTATGCTGATAAAAATTTAGATTTTCCAATCAATTTAGGAAATCAAAATGAATTCAACATGCTTGCACTTGCCGACGTTGTTAAAAAAGTTACCCAAAGTACAAGCCCTATCACCTTTCATCCCCTACCAAGTGACGACCCTAAACAACGCCGTCCCAACACCACCCTAGCAGAGCAAATGCTTGATGGTTGGAAACCCCAAGTCCAACTTGAAGAAGGTATAAGTAAAATGGCTAAATGGTTAAAAACTCTTTAAGCGTGAAATGATTTAAAAATTGAAATTCAACAAGTTCATGCTAGAATTTCAAGAATGCTGAAAATACATCATAAGAACTTACCGTCCACTGAAATTGGGAGATCGCTTTCTAAATCTTTAGAAATTGTTCTATCTAGCGCTTCTGCTTCAGCTTTTCATGAAATAACTCAAAGATCTCATCTTTTTTCTGAATCTGAACAGTTAGGATCTTTTCTAAAAAAAAACTATTTGGCTTTTGTAATTATCGGAATTGGTGGAAGCTCTATGGGAGCACGTGCAATCACTGAAATAACTGGAAGTAAAAAAATTTATTTTTTAGATAACGTTGACTCAAACGAGTTTTCAACAGTTATAACTGAAATAAAAGACGTTCCAGAAAAAACTGCTTTTTTGATGATTTCAAAAAGTGGATCAACCATTGAAATCTTGTGGAACTATTCAGCGCTACAAAATGCTTTCAAACAAAAATTTAATATTGATATTATAAAAAATAGTTTTTTTATAAGCGAACTTGTCAGCAATACTCTTTCTGACTTTGCACGACTTCACAAACGCCCCTTACTAGAAATCCCAACAGATATAGGAGGACGTTTTTCTGTTTTAACACCAGTCGGATTAGTAATTGCGCAGATTTGCGGTCTTGATTTACAAAAAATAAAAATTGGTGCAAATAACGCCCTATCGAGTCAAAGTTTAATCCTACAATTCTGTGAACTCATCGAAAATTCTTTTTTACGCAATGAAAATATCTCCTTATTTTGGTTTTATAATTCTAAGTACCGTTGGTTTGGAGCTTGGCTTCAACAACTCTGGGCGGAGTCTTTAGGGAAAAAAGAAACTCGCACCGGCGAAAAAGCACCTGACTTTAGTACACCTATGATTGCAATTGGCTCATCTGATCAGCATTCTATCTTACAACAGGTGGTTCATGGCCCAAAAGATAAATACGTTTGTATTTTTGACTTCATGACAGTTAGCCGATCAGAGTGGACAGTGCCTAACCCTCTATTTAAAGAAATTGATTTCATGAAAGATTTAAATTATGGCGATCTGATTGCTAATCAATCCAAAGCGACTATAGAGGCTCTTAAGTTAAATCAAGTTTCTTGTGACTTATTTTCTGTAAATGATCAAAATACTGCGGAGTGTTTAGGCTTTCTTTTTATGTATTTTCAACTTGTTGTAGCAACTCTAGGTGAACTTCATAATATCAATGCATATGACCAACCTGGTGTTGCATTAGGTAAAGAAATCACACTCTCATTTCTGAAAAAGAGATTTTAATGAACCTTTTGACCTTAGGCCTATGTGGAGTAGCTTTTGGTGCAGTTGTATCACAGACTTTTTTAGATTTTTCAATTCTCTTTCTTCTTTGCACTTTGGTTGTTCAACAAATTAAGTCTAAGAAATTATCAATCTCACTGCGAAAACCTTATTTCTTCGAGTACGGTTTTATTTGTTATATAATTGTAGTGATTCTTGGTTTAGTTACAAATCATCACTTTGATTATTTAAATCTTAGTAAATTAATTAAATTTAACTGGATCATTAATTTTTATATTTTATATTGGTCGATCACCCGTATTGAATTTAATTCAATACAGATTTTAAAATTTTTTTCTTTCGCCTTTGTCCTTCCCAATCTTTATGCTGTAACCACTTTTGTTTTTAATCACAACTGGTTAACTCGTAATGAACTTCATGAATCGCGTGTCGTAGGACTTGTTAATAGTGCAACTTATCATGCTCATGGAAATGCGTTACTTTTTACTTTTTTTTCAGTAATTTTTTATCTTAATTTTAAATATCTTAATCTCAAATTAAAAGCACAAGCTACATTCGCACTCATTTTATTCATATTAAGCATTTCTTTAACATTCACTCGTGGCATTTGGATTAGCATAGTAATTGTTGGCTGCATATTTTTGTACATGAACAATAAGAAACACCTTTTTCTAGCTTTGACTGTTGGGTGTCTTGTATTTAGTTCACTTTTTAAGCTATCATCAGTATTCAACGAGCGTATTAATCATTCTATAAATACGAAGTCTAGTGATCATTTACGATGGAATTTATTTAAAGTTCACATTGAAATGATCAAAGACTCACCTTTACTAGGTGTTGGTCACACTGATCCACTGAATCATACAGCCAAATGGTGGCCTAATCTTAATTTATCCGAGACTTATTACGATTCGCATGCTCATAATCAATTTTTGAATGTTTTTGCTTTAACTGGGATACTCGGTTTAATTTGTTTTCTGAGCTTTTATCTTTGGTTTTTAATAAAAAATATTCAATTATTCTTTTTTTACAAAAAAAATAAAAGAAATCTACAAAGTTACTTCTATATAACTATAGCATGCCTGATGGTTCAAATTGAATTTATAATAGCTAATTTTACCGATATTGGGTTTGAATACACGAAAATTCGCATTTTAATCTTAATGACATGGGCCTTAATACTTGCCTTAGATCAAAAAAAAATCAAAATAATTGATGTCACATCATCGAGCATTGGACGTTGAAATGATTTTATACATCAACTCATCTGAAACAGATTACGGACAAGATATTTTATTTGCAGGACTAGTTCAAAAACTAGGACAAGAAAAAATCATAGATTATCCATTTAATATCAACTATTTTATTAGTCGTAAACCATATCCACGTAATATGGGGCAAACAACAAAGTCATTTCAACAAAAAATATCTTACATCACCAAAACAGCGAAATACCGAGTCCACATTGATTGGTCTAAAATCAAGGCTGTCATCGTAGGCTCATGTAAAGCCAAAGCCTTTCAAAGCTACTTATCTATCATTCACGACATACCAGATTCAATCCCTCGCATTTTCAATGATGGCGGTGATTTTCCTGAATTAGCTGAACATTTATTTAAAGATCGTCATTTATTTTTAGAAGCTGAAAAAATTAGACCCTTCGATTTTATTTTAAAAAGAGAAAAGATCATTAATAAAGACTATGAAGACCGTGTCATTCCTTTTCCTTTTGGATTTAATTTAAATTGTATAGCGCCTAGCACATTGCAAGTTTCTGAAAAAAAATACGATGTCAGTTTTTGGGCTGTCGAAAGCCATCTCATTAGAACACAAGCTTTAAAAATGATTGAAAACAGATTTGACTGCAAATCCAATGGCACTGTTGTAAGTCAAAAATTTAAAGATTATAAACGCAAAGGTCAATTTTATCTCGAAGAACTCAAACGCTGTAATGTCGTTCTAAACTTTAGAGGTGCTGGTTGGGATACATTACGCTATTGGGAGGTACCATCATTGAGTACATTACTCATCAGTGAAAAACCTGAAATTGAAATCCCTAATAATTTTATTCATGGTGAGTCTATTTTATTTTGTAAAACTGATCTGAGCGATTTAATTGAACTGTGCGAATGGGCCTTAAACAATAAATCTGAATCACAAAAAATAGCTCGAAAATCATATGAACAAATACAATCTTTTCACAGTGCTGACAAAAGAGCTGAGCAAGTTTTGAATTTAATTCGCTATTAAGTCAGCAGTAACCTGACTGATCAAATCAGGATCAATCAAATCTATTTGTCCATTATAGGCATAGACTATTTTAAACTTATTTTGCCCACTCAACGGAGCCCATACATATGGAAACTCATCACTATTTCGGGCCACGCGATAAATACCAACTATTTTTTTATTCAAAGCACTTGCTAGGTGAATAATTGCAGTATCTGGCGAAATCACTAACTCAGCCATATTAATCGCCCAATAATTTAAAGCAAAATCACCATTGGACAATATTTTCCAACGGTCACCAAATTTGTTTTGATAGTCACTTTCCCATGTTTTTAAAGTACGATGATCAAAAATACTGCCAATACTCACAACAATATGATTTGGATTTCTCTCTAAAACTTTATCAATAATATTTGCAGTGAGTTCTTTTTTAAAGTTTCGATCACTTGAACCCGCAAAAGAATTTAAAACGATGACTTTATTTGATTTAAGCATTTCTAAATCAGCTGCATATTTATTTTCTGATAAAATTGGAGTTTTTAAATAATAATTAAAAACGTCTCCTTTGGGCTGAAGACCAATAGATTTTAATATTCGATTATATCGTTCGGTAATATGTATCTGATCAAATTGATCAATAACATGATAATCAAAAAACCTGATCTCTTGGTTTAAGAAAACAGCTTTTTTATAACTTTTTAAAAACCTCGCTAAAAGCAAACTTGAATGATCTAATAAATGTGTCGTACAAATTAGAACATCAAATTTATATTTTTTTAATTTAAATAATAACAAAATCGTCGAAAGAATATTTTTGATTTTGAATACAGTCATCGGAGTAGATATGTAGTCATAAATAAATGACTGCTGATCTCTTGTTATAACAGTTAACTCGTAACCAGCATCAACGAGTTCTTTATATAGTCCGGTAATTGTTATTGTATCACCTAATTTACCATCTAAACGCAAGATTACCGCTTTTGGCTTTTTGCTATCTTTAGATAAACCAAATAGTTTATTTTTTTGATTGAGCAAAAACACTAAAAAATGAGTTCTTACATATCTAAAAAAATCGATACGTCTATGATTCAGTTTACGAATATTTAATACGATATTTTTAAACATTTTAGACCAACACCGACCATTTTGGTCTCTTGGCTCGAGTCACGTATTCATCACTGCTGACCGGGATAATCTGACATGTAGATCCAATTTCAGCTTTAATTTCACAGGCAAAATCAAACCAAGTTTTAATTCCAGATGGAGCTAAATGAACAATACCCTTTTCAAGAGTGTTCGATCTTATTTTGTTAACGATTTCTGTAGCAACCCATTTTGCCTCAGTTGGCATTCCGTATTGATCGCAAACGACTTTGATTTCGTTTTTTTCAGTCAGAAGTTTTTTAATTGTTAGATAAAAATTGCGGCCACGTTCACGATCAAAAATCCAACTAATTCGGTAAAGAGAAAATTCACACCCAGATTCAGCTAGGAGTTTCTCTCCGATCAATTTAGATTTACCGTATTGGTTAATTGGATGAGGCTGGTCATTCGGCCTATATGGTCTTTTATCAATAGACTCTCCACTAAATACATAATCAGTTGAAAAATGAATAACATGAGCTTGGTTTGCTTTAGCCCAAGTTGCTATTGTACCAACAGCGTAACCATTAATTTGATTAGAGAGTTCTATTTCATCTTCAGCTTGATCAACAGTCGTATAAGCTGAAGCATTGATTATTAAATCTGGCTTATACTGATCTAAAGCTTTACTCATTTGCTCATGATAACTGAAATCAACTTGTTCATGTCCTAAAGCAATGACCTTATCTTGCAAAAGCTCTCTAATTCGATAACTCACTAATCCATTTTGACCAAACATCAATATTTTTTTAAACATGCTTTAAAACCTTAAAAATAAGGACAATCCTTAAACAACAAACCACGAACATCTTTATCCTTTAAGCTAGGCTCAATATCGAGCTTTGGCCATTCAATTTTTAAATTCGGATCATTCCAAAGAAGACTAACTTCTGATTGTGGATGATAATAATCAGTTGTTTTATATAGGAATATAGCTTCAGGACTTGTCACCAAAAAACCATGAGCAAAACCTGCAGGAATCCAAAAAATTTTTTTATTTTCTTCAGTCAAGAGTACTCCATAACTTTGGCCAAAAGTTTTGGAGTCGCGACGTAAATCAACAGCTACGTCATAAACAGCTCCCTGAACAACTCTAACAAGTTTGCCTTGAGTTTGTGTTGTTTGAAAATGTAATCCTCTTAAAACGCCATAAGTTGATTTTGATTGATTATCTTGTACAAAATTAACTTCTTTTTTAATTAAATCACAAAATTTTTTTTGATTAAAACTTTCAAAGAAATAACCACGACTATCTCCAAAAACTTGAGTCTCTATAATGTAGCAGTCTTGTAAAGGCGTCGATATTAAATTCATAATTATAAATTTTGACTTTCAGATTTGATTAAATTTTTTAAATACTGAGTATACGTACTTTGAGGATAAGTCGAAACAGTTTTCTCTAAATCACCTAATGTTATAAACTTCTTCAAATAAGCTATCTCTTCTAAACAAGCTATTTTAAGTCCTTGCCTTTGCTCGATCGTTTGAACAAACAATGAGGAGCTAATCAGTGACTCATGAGTCCCAGTATCTAGCCAAGCCGTACCACGACCTAATGTTTCTACATTCAAAGCATTTTTCTCAAGATATATCTTATTAAGATCAGTTATTTCTAACTCACCACGAGCTGATGGTTTTAACATTTTTGCATATTCAACAACGTTATGATCATAGAAATATAAACCTGTAACAGCCCAGTTTGATTTAGGAACTTTAGGTTTTTCTTCTATACCAACGGCTTTAAAGTTTTTATCAAACTCGACAACACCATATCGTTCTGGGTCAGTCACATGATAGGCAAAAACGGTTGCGCCAGTTGGCCTTTGAGCTGCTTTTTCAACAGCGACAGGCAAATCTTGACCATAGAAAAGATTATCGCCAAGTATAAGACCACACGGGCTATTATTAATAAATTTTTCACCAATCAAAAAAGCTTGTGAAATTCCTTTAGGTTCTGGCTGTATTTCATAAGAAAAATTAACACCTAAGTGATGACCATCGCCCATAAGTTCACGTATTAATGGAATATCTCTCGGTGTTGAAATAATCAAAATATCACGAATCCCAGCCAACATCATGATTGAGATTGGATAATAAATTGTCGGTTTATCGTAAACTGGTAACAACTGCTTACTAATAGATTTTGTCGAAGGAAACAGTCTAGATCCAGAACCACCAGCTAACACTATTGCTTTCATATAACCTTATCTTTCTTTATTATAAGCCATGTACCTGTTTTGTCAGATCCCTCACGCAATATAAGATCTTTATCTTTTAGGAGTTTGATGTTTTTTTCAATATTTCTTTCTGATATACCAATTTTTTCACTGAGCTCAACAATAGTAATATGCGGATTTTCTAAAATGATTTCTAAAATTCGCTGCTGATTCGCAGTTAATTTTACACCGTCTTTTACACCGTCTTTTACACCGTCTTTTACACCGTCTTTTACACCGTCTTTTACACCGTCTTTTACACCGTCTTTTACACCGTCTTTTTGTCGATAAATAGTGACTTGAAAATCATGATCATTGGCGTAAATAGCTGGTCTGAGTCCTGTTGTTATGAGCAAGTCTCGGATTCTTGAAATACCAGTTCCTAGTCTTTCAATTTTATGCATACGATGAAACAAGTCGGCTATAAGTTCATTACGGCGTACAGACTTCTTTCCTAAGTCTTTTAATTTAACAGCAGATAACAATCCCCCTGGTGAAACAACTTCAACGCGATCTGGAAAAATAGATAAATCAATTTGCTGACCCTTAAGCGAATAATCTCTATGAATAATAGCATTGGCTATGACTTCACGTAAAACTTCTAAAGGAATTTCGAGTTGATCCTGTCTATTAATCCCCTTTATTATTGCAGACTCATTAAGATGTTTCTGACAAAACAAAATGGCTTCATTAAATTGTGTCAGCAAATCATCTTTAATATATTTTTTATCATATATATGGGTTCGCGTAGAACCTTTGAATGCAACTAAAAAAATTTGTGATTGACTTAAATACTTGCTCATGTCAGACGCAAACATCAATATCCCAGCTACTTTAACTTTGTCTTCTTTTAATAAATTTAAACTCATTAAAAAACTTTTTAACTTGCGAGCATCAACTTTCAAATCAACGTGAGACTCGTTCAAAAAAGCTTTTACCTTATTAATTGAAATTTCTTTTAAGCTAAATGATTTTACAGTTTTTTCTTCAAATGACAGATCTGAATATTCACGAAATAAACTGTTGATCTCAGACGATCTCAATTTTTGAGTAACTGCATCAAACCGTTTGTAATATCCAGTCGAACAAGAATATGGTTTATATGAGCCCTCTCGTACATTAATGACAACAACTTGACCTAATTGATAACAAATTAAATCGACTTCGGGATCACAATTTTTTGCCAAATCATGAATTTCAGCTTTTAGACTATTTGTCAGTTTCTCACCAACAATATGACCGCTATCAGCAACCCCTAAAAGTATGTGTCCTCCACGACTATTCGCGAATCCAACTATATCTTGCACGATTTTAGAAGAATATCTTTCTTTATACTCAAGAGATAAACCTTCTCCTTGCAAAAGAAGTAATTTCAATTCTTGTTCAGCAATTTTTTGAGATTTGAGGCTTTTTCTCAAAAATCAACCTTTCAAAATAGAGTTAACCCATTGGCCATTCTCTAAATACCAATCAATTGTTGCTTCTAATCCAGATTCAAAAACTGTGTACTGCCTTTTAAACCCTAAAGTTTTAACAGCGTGTGAGTCATCGATTGCATAGCGCGCATCATGACCTAAACGATCTGCTACAAATGAAATGAGATCTTGATATGACTTCCCGTTTTCACGAGGTTTTTTGCGATCTAAAATTTCACATATGCTTTTAACAACTTGGATATTCTGTCTTTCAGAGTTACCACCCAAACAATACGTATCACCAATTTGACCTTTTTCAAATGCTAATAAAACCCCAGCAGCATGATCTTCAACATGAATCCAATCCCTCACATTTTCACCTTTGCCATAGACTGGAATAGATTTTAACTGCAAAGCATTTAATATCGTTTTTGGAATAAGCTTTTCTGGAAATTGTCTCGGTCCATAGTTGTTCGAGCAATTCGTCACAATAACTGGCAAACCATAAGTCCGTCCCCAAGCTCTCACTAAATGGTCACTAGCTGCTTTAGATGACGAATATGGTGAGTGAGGATGGTATGGCGTTATTTCTGAAAATTTTCCTTCTGATCCAAGTTCACCAAAAACTTCATCAGTTGAAACATGCAAGAATCTAAATTGTTTTTTTTGTTCTGCATTTAAGTTTTGAAAAAATGATCTCGCAGATTCTAACAGGTTAAAAGTACCAATAATGTTAGTTTCAATAAAAACTTTTGGTCCAGATATTGAATTATCAACATGCGATTCCGCCGCTAAGTGAATAACTCCCAACGGAGAATATTTTTGAAATAACTTTTGAACTGACTCAAAATCACAAATATCAACTTTTTCAAAAAAACAATTTTGATTATCCACAAGTCCATCAATATTTTCGAGACGTCCAGCATATGTTAACTTATCAACAACAACACAAGTAAATCCTTTTTTAAGAGCTTGTCTTAACAAAGAGCTTCCAATAAATCCAGCAGACCCAGTGATTAGTAAAGTTTTATTCATTTCTTAAAGTCTATCCTATCTATATTTGATATAATTCTCTTCAACTAATTTTTTTTCTAAAGCATAACATAAAGTGTGATAAAGGATTTCGTGACCTTCTTGTATTCGTGCTGTATTTGGACCATTCATCACAATCGATAAATCAGCTAAATTTTCACGTACTGCTTTTCCACCATCTTTACCTGTTAAACAAATTGATTGAGCTCCAATTTTTTTACACATCAAAAATGATTTTAAAATATTAGGTGAATTGCCAGATGTTGTGATTCCCAAAAAAACATCATTGGGCCTAGCTAAAGCCTCAATTTGTCTTGAAAAAATATCATCATAACTGAAATCATTTCCGGCAGCAGTTATAATTGAACTATCTACTGTTAAAGCCACTGCTCTAATGGGATCGCGATTTTGATTTAACTTTACAACGAGTTCAGCCACTAAATGCTGTGCATCTGCTGCAGAGCCACCATTGCCAGCCACAAACAATGTTCCACCTGACTTAAGACTAGTTGCGATCATCTCAACCATTTTTTCAAAGTTTTGATGTAAAGCTTGATTATCAAGAATTGATTGAAGATTTTTTAAGGCCTCTTCAGCTGCTTGTTTAAATAAATTTTGAGATGAAGTTGACATAAATATTTCTCCTTAAGATTAGATTAAATTTTTTGTTTTTAAATATTCTATAAATCCATTTTTAAGTTCTGGATGTTCAAGTGCTAATTCAACATTAGCCAGTAAAAAACCCAACTTATCACCAGCATCAAAACGACGAGTTCTAAAACTAAACGCCATAAGTTTATCATTCTGAGCTAATAAATTCATAGCATCAGATAGCTGATACTCGCCGTTAACGCCCGTTTTGATTTCAGACAAATATTTCATGATATTTGGCTGAAAAACATACCTTCCTGGCAAAGCCCACAATGATGGTGCAGCTTGTGATTTCGGTTTTTCAATAACACCTTTTGCTAAAACACCCTTAAGTAAATCATCATGTTTTAAGGATTTACCACTAGGCCCCAAATCAACAATACCATATTTATGAGTTTCTTGTTCTTGCACAGGCAAAACCCAAACACCACTTGCTTGTTGTTGTTCACAATGAGCAATCAGATGTTTCATGACATTATCTGCCGGTGTTTTTGAAATTGTTATCTCGTCACCTAATAAGACGGCAAATGGCTGATCCCCCGTAATAGGCTCTGCACATTTTACTGCATGCCCCAACCCCAATGCTGCTTTTTGACGAATAGAAATAATGTTGATATTGTTTCTAATAAAGTTAATTTGATTTAATATTTCTTCTTTTCCATCTTTAACTAACTTGCTTTCAAGCTCAAAACTCACATCAAAAAAATCTTCGATAGCTGTTTTACCACGTCCCTGAATTAAAATAATATCTTCAATACCCGCCTGTATGGCTTCTTCAATGACATATAATATTGTTGGTTTGTCGACAATAGGTAACATTTCTTTTGGCACTGTTTTAGTTGCTGGAAAAAATCTTGTTCCTAAGCCCGCCGCTGGAATAATAGCTTTTTTAATTTTTTTCATATTTATCCAAACCGTCCTGTAATATAATTTTCTGTCTTTTCTTGTTTAGGATTTGTAAAAACTTGCGAGCTTTCACCAAATTCAACTAAATCACCAAGATACATAAATGCAGTATAGTCAGAAGCTCGACCGGCTTGATGTAAATTGTGCGTGACCATAAGAATAGTCACAGTTTTTTTAAGTTCACCAATGAGTTCCTCAATATGAGCTGTCGAAAGTGGATCTAGCGCTGAAGTCGGTTCATCAAGTAATAATAACTCAGGTTCAGTTGCTAAAGCTCGCGCAATGCAAAGTCTTTGCTGTTGTCCACCAGACAAAGCCGTTGCTGGTTTATTTAAGCGATCACTCACCTCTCGCCATAATCCTGCTTTTTTTAATGAGTCCTCAACCTTCTCATCAATATAAGATTTTTTTTTCATACCACGAACTTTTAATCCAAAAGCTACATTTTCAAAAATAGACTTTGGAAAAGGGTTCGGCTTTTGAAAAACCATACCGATTTTCATTCTCACTTCTAAAGGATCAATTTGCTGAGACAAAATATCAAATCCAGAGGGTTGTACAATAATTTGTCCTTGATAACGAATAGCTCCATACAAATCATGCATTCGATTAAAACAACGCAATAATGTCGACTTACCGCACCCTGATGGTCCAATCAAAGCCGTTATTTTATTTTCATAAACTGGCAAATTAATTGAGTTTAAAATAACTTTAGATTCAGGGCCCTTATCAAAATAACGAAATGTTAAATTTTTAACTTCTGCTTTAATCATTTTAGCCATCACGTCCATAGTCATCTTGATAACGAACTATGTCATCTTCGCCAAAGTAGGAACCAATTTGAACTTCAATAAACTCAACAACTGATTGAGTTGAATTAATTATTCGATGCTTCGCTCCTTGCGGTATAAAAATATGCTGTCCTACTTTAACAATAATTTCCTTATCTTCCAAAATAACAGTAGCCTCACCTTTAACAACAATCCAGTGCTCTGAGCGCTTGGCATGAGACTGATATGAAATTTTTTGCCCAGCATCTACTCGTATAATTTTAGATTTAAAGTGTGCTTCATCCGATAAAACTTCAAATTTCCCCCACGGTCGATTTTCAAAAACATGGCTTTCAGTTACTTTTGGATTATTAATTTTTAAACGATCAACAACTTCTTTTACTTTTTGAGATTCATTTTTTTTACAGACCAACAAAGCATCTTCAGTATCTACAACTATAAGGTCATCCACTCCAACAAAACTATAAGATTTATTAACCAACCCATGAACTGAGTTATTTCGACTCGCAACTTGAACCTGATCTGCAGATTGCAGTTGTTTATATTCTTCTTTAACCTCAGTCAGGGAATCCCATGACCCTAGATCTGACCAACCGATATCGCACGTTACACACATCAATTCTGGAGACAATAGTTTTTCAAGGATGGCATAATCAATTGAAATATTCTTAAGGGTTATAAATATTTGATTCAAATTCGACAAATCATTTTTCAACAATAACAATTGGTTCCAAATTTCTGGCTCAAATTTTTTAAAATGTTGAATCATATTTTCAACTTTAAAGATAAAAATTCCCGCGTTCCAAAAATATGTGCCCGCACTTAAAAAATCTTGAGCAACTTGCAATGATGGTTTTTCATGAAACTTAAGAACTTCAGTTGCATTTTGAGTTCCGATAGCACGGTCTTTAACTTGTATATATCCAAAGCCAGTCTCGGGTCTATCTGGTTTAATACCTAACACAACAACGGCGCCAGTTTGCGCAGATTTAATAGCTACCTCAATAGCCTCATGAAAAGCAGACTCATCGAGTATGTGATTGTCAGATGAAAACACACCAACAATTTGATCCGTTTTATTTTTGATTTCCAAATAACGACAAACTAAAGCAATTGCAGCAGCAGTGTTTCTAGAAGTTGGTTCATATAAAACTTTTTCAACTGAAAAATTATTTTTACGAATGTCTGATTCTGTTAAATCTTGAAATTTTTTATTTGTTACCACGATTGATGGCCCATATTTTTTCAAACGTGATAATGTCAATGTGTGTAACGGCTGATCTAACAATTCACAAAATTGTTTTGGAAATTGCGATCTAGAAACAGGCCACAATCTTGTACCACTTCCACCGCTCATAATGACTGGTAATAAATTCATAATATCCCTTTATATTTTAACGAAACTATCTTCGCATCCGCGGAGTCGAAAGGGCAATTTTTTTTTGGCTTTTTCATTGCAACAATGCAGATTACAGCTAGATTACGGTTGAATTCTGGCCAAAAAGGCACCAATTCAAATATATCAACCAAAACAGGGGGAAATAATGAAAATGACGCATATTTTAGCATACATATCTGGAGCCATACTTATCTGTTCGACTTCAGCAAACGCACAAAGCGTGTCAATCCGCGGTGTCAGAATGGTTGGCACTGGCTGCCAAACTACTGCTGCAGATGCCGCAACTACCCCAGATGGAAAAACTCTATCGATACTGTTTGATAATTACAAAGTTGAAATTGGCCAAGGATCAGAAAACCCACAATTAACCTCATTAAAGAAAAATTGCCGTATTCTCATCGATTTAGATGTACCCGCTGGATATCAATTTGGATTATCGCAAACTGACTATCGTGGTTTTGCAGCACTTCCAGCCTCTGCTTATGGCATGCACCGTTTTACACATATTGCCCCCAACCAACCAATTGTTTCTATGCGCGAAGCTCAGCTTGTTGGTCCTGTTGCTGATGACTACTCAGTTTCAGTAAAACAAAAGCCAGGTCGCTTTGTTTACTCGCCTTGCAATACCAGATTTCAAACTCTCGAATTACTCTCAGAGCTCTCTGTCGCCTATTTACCCAACAAATCTGATCGATCAATCGCACAGATCAATTTAGACTCTGCAGATACTGGCGTTGATTCAAGCTTCACTCTCACCTGGAGAAAATGCCAGTAATTGATCTCAAAATATCTCAATAAATTAAAAATCATAGACAGAGCTACAAAATCATTTCACAATTTTTTGTAGCTTTTTTTTATTTTGAGGTTAAATGAAAAAATTTTTTATTGAAGTTTTAAAAAAACTGCTTATTGCTGTTCTTGTTTCTCTTATTTTATTCACAATCAGTTTTAGTATGGTCAGTGGTGAGTTTCCACCTAATATTAAAAAAATGAGAACAGGCCTAGTTAATTTAAAATCGCAAATGGCTCAAATTCAAAAACTGCAAGAGCTTAAACTTGCACAAGCCGCTGATGATCAATCCAATCTGAATGAAAAAGATTTTCAAATAAAACAATCAAAAAGAAGTGCTGAGCTTGCAAAAATTTTGCATGAAATGACTGGTAGCGATGCCTCAACCCTCTCAGAACCTCAAATATCATTGTCAACTTTAGAAAAACAAAACATCATTCTCAACCGAAGACTCAATGATCTTGAATACAGAATATATAAATTAGAGAAAAATAAAAAATAATTTTTATTTTTTATGGAACAGAAATCTCAAGACTTACTGGAAAATGATCAGACGTTCTTATATCTAACATTTCCACTTTATTTACTTTTGCACCACGAACAAAAACTCGATCTAAATCTGACATGACGTCTGGCACTTTTAAACGTTCGTAATCATAGTGTTTTAAACCAAATTCTGCACAAATTTTTATAGCCAAATTTAAACGCTTTTTACTCCATGTATTAAAGTCACCAATAAACACAACAGGACCCGTGTGATTTTTTACAAACTGCAACGAGCCACGCAAATGAGATTCTAGTTTTTCAACTGAAGAAATATTAATCGCATGAATATTTATTAACTTTAACGTTTTTGAAGAACCCTTAATTTTGTATTCAGTCACGCCAGTTATTTTAGGAGTTTTAACAATTGGCTCTAAATCTTTAGTTCTAAACCAGTTTGTTGATACTGTTCCAACTCGAGATGTAGTCAAAACGCCTGATCTAGTTTTATCTTTATTTTTAATCCAAGAAACGAAAAAATGTGATCGAAATGTCGTAGATAAACGCTGAATTTCATTTAAAAATATTGAGTTTGATGCAGCTTCTTGAATAGCTAAAAGATCATAATCAGCAGATAGTTTTTTAAAATCTTCCGCCCACCCTTCTAATTCAGCTTTTTTAACATTCCAAGATAAAATTTTAATTGTTTTTGATAATTCAAATTCAGAGACTTGTCCGTATGTTTCTAATGTTTGCTCTTGAGTCGGTATATCAAATCGTGCTTGAGACTCAACCTGCGCAAAAGAACTTGAAAACATTAATCCAACTGCCAATATTGTTATAAATATTTTATTTTTCATACTCGATGTATCGGTATGATTTTTTACAACTAGAATAAATACTCAAAAAAATGATTTTTTTAGACGTTAGTCTGATTTAAATCATTTTCATAACTGAATGAATTTATTATTTTTTATTTGAAGCCGAAAAGGATGGCTTACCACGACCCATAAATCTTTTTTTACTTGGCTTAAATTTTCGATGAGCTCCACCACTTCGTTCATTGGCTTCAATTTTAGCCTTAGCTTTACCACTCGAAATCAAAGCCGCTTTTTCAACCTCAACGGAGTGAAATGGATGCCGATGATCAATAGGAATTGACATACCAATTGTTTTCTCAATATCTCGAATAAATGCTTTCTCTTCCGTCTCACAAAAAGAAATAGCTATACCCGCTGCTCCAGCACGTGCTGTTCGCCCAATACGATGAACATAACTTTCTGGCTGATTTGGAACTTCAAAATTAATCACATGAGTAATTCCATCAACATCTATACCGCGAGCCGCAATATCTGTTGCTATAAGGACACGTAAGTAACCTGACTTAAAGCTATCTAAGGCTTTTTGACGAGCATTTTGGGACTTGTTACCGTGTATTGCTGCTGATGGAATTCTGTTTTTTTCTAATAATTCAGCGACACGATTAGCTCCATGCTTTGTTCTTGTAAAAACAATCACTCTTTTAAACGCCGGATCATCTAATAAAAATCTTAATAAATCTCTTTTTTTAGAGCGATCAACAAACATCACACTTTGATTAATTTTTTCTGCAGTTGTTGCCGCTGGCGTCACTTCGATATGCACAGGATTTTTTAATATCGTAGCCGCTAATTTTTGAATATCTTTGGGCATGGTCGCTGAAAAAAACAAAGTGTGTCTTTGCATTGGCAACAGAGGAATTATTTTTTTGATATCATTAATAAAACCCATATCAAGCATGCGATCAGCTTCATCTAAAACAAAAGTTTGAACTTTATTCAACATGATATAACGTTGTTGAATAAGATCTAATAATCGGCCAGGTGTTGCAATTAAAATATCTACACCTCGGGATAATGCTTTAACCTGTGGTCCCTGACCAACACCACCAAATACAACAGCATAACTCAAATCAATATATCGACCATACTCTTTAAAGTTTTCAAAGATTTGTAGAGCTAACTCACGTGTTGGTGTTAAAATTAAAACTTGAGCTTGTTTTGGACTGTTTGGCTGTTTAGCTAAGGCCAAGTTATTTAATATTGGCAAAGCAAAAGCAGCTGTTTTTCCAGTGCCTGTTTGTGCACAACCTAATAAATCTTTTTTTTGAAGTACAATTGGAATTGCCTGTTGCTGAATCGGTGTTGGCGATTCGTATTTTAATTCAGAGAGTGCTTTTTGGATTGGTTCAATCAGATTGAGATCTTTAAATTTCATGAGCATGTCATAAGCTGATTTTATCAAAATAACAAGCATTATACCCAGATTAGACCTAAATTCGCACTGTTTAAATATAATACACGACCAACAATTGTCACCTTCAGAATAACTCATATGCGCCACGTTTGATCTCAATACATCTAAAACATGATCCCATAATTGCATGACTCTTAAATCTGACAACAGAAACTTTAGATTAATTACAAACGAGGTGTAGTATGTTTACTCTTAAAAATTTAACTCAATTCATAGCAATAACACTCGTATTATCTACTGTGAGCTTAACTTCACAAGCTACAAATCATATAGATCAAGAAATCACAGAAGGAAAAATTAAGGCCACAATTCAATCTTCAAAAAAGGAACTTAAATCACCTGAAGATATGATCATTGATGCTGAAGTAAAATTAGAAAGCCTAAATCAACAAATAGAGGTTATTGGTAAATCTAATCGCGATTCAAATGGAGAACTCCAAAAGCTTGGACAATATACATTTATTATTGAAAAACAATTGAGCCAAATGTACGCCATCCTTGAGTTGTTATACGAAGGTCAATATTCATACGAACGGGCACAAAAAGAAATATCTGTGCTTGCTCTTGAAATTGAAAGTTTAAACTAATATTTCATATTTTAAATATGAAATATTTTTTATTCCTATTCATTTTTTGTCAAACTTTATGGGGAGCCACTCCAAGTGGTCTCTCTACAACTAATGGCATCACCACAGAGTCAAATCTAGCCATTAACCTTAACGAGTATGCCGCAAGTCAACAAATGGTTGAGTCGGCAAAATGCCGATATCCAGTTTTGACAACTGAGTCTGAAATTCAAAAATATTTTAAATTAAAAACAAAAAATGAACTCAATTCTAATTTCAAATATAGAGGATTTAATTTTATTAATGACAGTCCGACTTATTTCTCAATATTAAAAAATTTAATCGAATATGACTTCAACACACGTCATGAAAATGAACCTGCCGAAATCAATGTCGCAAGATTAAAATGCACAACATCTCTTTGCGCGATAAAAACAATATTCGGAGAGTCAGAATATTTAAAAACAATGTATCTTTTAGAGAGATACAATTTAAATGTATCTTTCATCAGATTTAATAATGCCAAAAAAATGAATCTGAACTTTTTAAACTCAATTCTTAAAACATTGACATATATTCCACCACATTTAGTTACTCTAAATACAAATCAAAAAATTATTTATGGAATTTTCGATCCAAAGTATAATCACCCTCAAGAAGCCGCGAACGCAACGATAACACTTTACGATCGATTTTTAATGTTTCCTGAAAGTTTTAGGCCCTATCTTTTGTTTCATGAATTTGCGCATAATTGGAGTGACAACACCAAATACGATATAGATGAATCAACAGAGTGGTTAAAAATATCTGGGTGGATCAAAATACCAACAGCATTTGCCTATCTTTGGGAGCACCCATTACAATTCACAAAAAATATGCCAAAAGAACACTGGATTTCAAAATATGCGAGAGCTAATTCGTGGGAAGATTTTGCGGAATCAGTCTCGGCCTACAGATTCAATCCACTTAAATTAAAAAAAATAGCCCCGCTTAAATATTTATTCATTAAAGAAAAATTATTTCATAATGTTGAATTCTTGGATGAATCATCTTGCTCACTCGACACAAGCATTTTTGTTAAACAAATCGAAAACAAATCAATATCAGCTTTAGAACAGCAAATTACGTATTACAATACTCAAACACAAAATCCAGAATCCATTAAAGTTAAAGAACTCATTTTAAAAAATTGTTCTAGTCAAATTTTAAACTTAGCAGAACAGCAAAAAAACTCAATCGATGAGTTTAAAAGCTGCTTCAGCGAGATTATGGATAAAAAAATTCCCGAAGCCTATAATTGGGTGTTTTTAGATCGAATCAAAAAAGCATCAAGAATTCAGTATACAAAATCGCAATATCACTTTTTGATGGACTTATTCAGTGAATTATTAATTACAAACGCTACACAGGATTTACAATGGTCTAATTCATTACAATCAGATTGCTTAAACTTTTCAAAAACATTTTTAAATATCATGCTTTTAAATTCAAATTTATCTAAAAGTAAGTTTTCTGATTTTTACTCAATGCTAAAGCCAATAACTCAAAAAATTGGTTTTAACTTATGCTCTCAAATGAACAATTCAAACAAAAATGCTCTAAATATAAAAACACTTGAAATTGCTCTTAATAAAATATTTGCCATTAAATAGCATTAAGATAAAGTTACGATATTCTCTTGCATCTTGCCACCAAGACCTAACTTAAAATGGTTCAAGTGAGCATGATCAGTCAACAAACCGCCCAAATCAAAATAGTGATAACCAGCTGACTGTAAATAATTAATTGCTTTCCAAATTAAAATGTAATGACTATCGAACTTGCGACCTAATTCCGAATTCCAGCTCGCTCGATACGAAGCTGAATGACCATGTAACGAAATCATTACAGCTGCAATCGGCACATTGTCATGATAACTCCATATAAATATACATTTCTTTAACTGAAAAGCTAACTTTGCTTCTTCTTTAACAAACAGAGGCGAAAGTCCTACATATTTTTTTTGAATTTTATACTTTTGATATTGCAATAAAAATAAATTTAAATTTTTCATATCAAAATCAAATCGAATATCAAGATTAAGCTTCTCAGCTTTGTTTAAGCAATTTCGCCACTTCTGACGCAAGTTTTTTCGAATAATGTCGATCGAAAAACTTAAATCAACCCATACGGTTGAAAAAGTTTCTGTTTTAGCTTTAAACCCAATATTTTTTATGCTTTCTAAAACTTCTGAGTCATTTTTAAATTCGGGCAGCCAACGTCGTCGTCTAAAAATATTTTTTGGATAAATCTCATTTATTTTTTTTGCAAACTGAATCAATAAATTAACTTCACCATATTCTGTTATGGCATGATCAAACCAAAGAGGTCCTCGTTGAATTTCAATAAAATGTAGAGGGCCAAATTTGATTTCAAAAAAAATACAAATACCAACTTTTTTTTGATCAATTTTAATAACAACTGTTCTTGGAAACTTATAATCTCGTAGTCGCACAGCCTGAGCATACGGCCAAGTTTGCATCCAATTTGAATGTTTAATTTCTTTTAAAAAACTTTCCCACGTTGTAGTCGATTGTGCCGACCAATCAAATTCCATAATATTATATTATCAATTAAAAAAACTTTTTGTTTTTCGAATTTCAATTACAAAATTTTTAATCTGATCTTGCACGAAGTCCATTCTTTGAATGACTGACGACATATCTTTTTCTTTGTTTTTTTCTTTTTTAAGAGCAAACTTAACATCTTTTAAAGCCTGTCTTGCACCTTCAATTGAAAATTTATCTCTGTATAATAGTTTTTTTATAAGAAATGCATTTTCAACATCTTTACGTGTATAAAACCTTTGATTGTTTGATGCTTTTTTAGGTTTCAATAAATCAAACTCTTGTTCCCAGTAACGAAGGACATACTGTTTAATTCCAAGTAAATCAGCCACATCACCAATTTTAAATCCAAAACGATCAGGAATTTTTTTAAAATCCTGCAGTAAAAGTTCATCAACTAAAACACTTGGAAAAGATTCAGAGTCTGATTTAATTTCACGCTGTGAATTTTCTGCGCTAAACTCTTTCATTTGTTCACTGATAGTTTCAAGAGTTTTTTTATGCTGTTCTAAATTAAGCTCTAATTGAGTTGATTCTTCATTTTCATTAAATATGTGGTGCGGTTCAGACTCATGCTGAAAAAGCTCAAAATGCGCCAACTCAACTTCACTGATTGGATTTTTAGGTTCATTATTCATCATCATCCTCGTCTTCCTTGCCTAAGAGATGTTCGTACTCCTCACCGTTCAACATAGCCTTCAAAACTTGGCTAGGTCTAAAAGTGAGAACACGTCGAGCAGAAATTTTAATTTGTTCACCGGTCTGAGGGTTGCGACCATTGCGCTCGTTTTTTCCACGAACGACAAAGTTCCCAAAACCAGAAATTTTGACTTTTTCGCCTTTATGCAAAGTTTCCTTGAGTGAGTTAAAAACCAACTCCACTAATTCACTGGCTTCTTTTTTAGAAAAACCAATTTTTTCGTAAACTTTTTCTACGATGTCTGCTTTTGTTACAGTTGAATTTCCGATATTTTGTCCAGCCATTTTATTTTCCTAAATCAAATTTATATAATTATATGCTACAGTTATCTCAGCTTAGCTCCAACAGATTTTTCTGCACTTTGAATCACTTTTTGACTCATATCTTGAATAACAGCTTCTGTTAATGCTTGATCGAGCTGCTGCAACCGAAGTCTTAAAGCCACAGATTTTTGACCATGCGGTAATTTATCACCCTCATAAACATCAAAAACAGTTAAATCTTGCAACACTCCACCTAAAGATTTTTTAATTTCCTTCGTCATATCGCCAACAGACTTATCTGAAGACAACACAAAAGCAAAATCACGTTCAACGGGTTGATGATGTGATATTGATTTAAACTTTGTAGGCCGCGGCTGCCCAGCCATTAAGATATCGAGGTTAATTTCTGCAATACACACTGGAACACGAATTTTTTCATTGCTCAAAAGTACTGGATGAATTGATCCTAAATATCCAACTGTTTTACCTTCACAAACAAGACTCCCCCATTGACCTTTGTGTAAAAATGCCGGTGCTTCAAACTGAGGAGCAATCGTATAAGAATTGATCTGTAATGTTTGAAGCAAGTTCTCGATTGTTGATTTTAATTTATAAATCAAAGGATAAGATTTAGAATACAATCCGAATTCCTCGCCCCAAATAGCTAAAACAAGTTTCCGTGTTTCTTTATACTCATTATTCACCTTTGAAAAAGTCTGACCTATCTCAAAAAGTCTGCCTTCAACATTACCTGAATGAAAATTTTCACGTATGTTCTTCCAAAGCAAAAATGACATTGATCTTCGCATAGCATTTAAATCTTCGCTTAATGGATTTCTAATTTTAATTCCTATTAAATCAACATTCATTCCTTGTTTATTGTAATTTTCAAAAGAACCAACAAACTGAGATTCCTCAATATCAGACAAAAAAGCATAGTTAAAAGCCTGATCATATCCTTCAGATCGCAAAAATGAGGATAGCTTTTGTTGAGTTATATACTTTTCATCATGCTTTGAAGGCTCAACTGCAAAAGTTGGTAAAGTTTCGGTGATATGCTCATACCCCTTTAATCTCGCATACTCTTCGACAAGGTCCATCTCTTGCTCAAGATCAAACCTAAACAATGGCGGTGTTACACTGAATTGACCTTGACCCAAATTTTCAACTTTACATTGCAATCCACGCATATATTGCTCAAACAACTGTGAATCTACCTGATAACCTAAACGATCAGAAATTGTTTGAACCGTTGTTGATACAGTGTTTTTTGTAATTGGTTTGGGGTAAATATCATAGTGATGAGCAAAAGCATCACCACCTGCAACTTGTAGAATCAAATAGACTGCGCGATCCATGATAATATCTGTTTGACTTGGATCAACACCTCTCGAAAAACGATAAGCAGAATCAGTTTCAATACCATGAACGCGCGAAGATTTTCGTACCGACATTGATTTGAAATTTGCTGATTCGATAAAAATCTCGGTCGTTTGATTTGAAACACCAGAATTCATTCCACCAATAACACCAGCCAAAGCAACCGCTTTTTCAGAGTCAGCAATAACAAGTTCTTCACCTTTAAGAATTAAATCTTGCTCTTTAAGAGTTTTAAATTTTTCATTGAGATGTGCATTACGAACAGTGATTTGTCGACCTGAAATAAGTTTCGCATCAAACGCATGTAATGGTTGTCCCATTTCCAACATCACATAGTTAGTGACATCGACAACATTATTAATTGAGTTTAATCCCATAGCTTCAAGACGCTTTTTTAACCAGTCAGGACTTTCTTGAATTTTTACACCTGAAATGTAACGCCCACAATACCTTGGGCATAGATCAGTATTTAAAACATCGAGCTTAATTTGATCTCGCGTTGAGCCAGATTTAAATTCAGTTTGTACACTTGGGGTTTTAACAGGTTTATTGAGTAAACAACCAATTTCTCGTGCGAGTCCAAAATGACTTAAACAATCCGCACGATTCGGAGTCACTTTAAGTTCAAATACAACATCATCATAACCTGCATACTCTGCATAGGACTGCCCGATAGGCGCAGATGAGTCCAAAATAAATAAACCCTCTGACTCTGTCGCCAAACCGAGTTCTTTAAGAGAGCACAGCATTCCGTTTGATTCAATATCTCGAATTTTAGATTTTTTGATTGCAAAATTTCCAGGTAAAACAGCGCCAGGTAATGCGACAATAACTTTATCTCCAGCTTTATGGTTTTGTGCTCCGCAAACGATTTGCTCAACTTTTCCTGGGGCAATTTCAACCTGACAAAGTGATAATTTATCCGCATTGGGATGTTTGTCTTTGACTTGAATATGACCAACAACAACGTTTTTAAAATCTTGCGCTCTATTTTGAATGTCTTCAACTTCAAGACCTGCTCGTGTTAAAATATCCGCAAGTTTTTGAGTGTCAGAATAAAATTCAGTAACATCGACAAAGTCATTTAACCATTTTAAAGAAATTTTCATAAATTACCAACTCACTTCTTAAGTTACTCACCAATTACGAGTTAAATTGTTTTAAAAACCGAACATCATTTTTAGGGAAATGCCTAATATCATCAACGCCATATTTAATGATCGCCATACGTTCAATACCAAAACCAAACGCAAAACCTTGCCACTCAGGGTATGAAATCTTGGCGTGCGCAAAGACTCGTGGATTAATTAATCCACACCCACCAATTTCAATCCAACCTGTTTGCTTACACAGCCCACAGCCTTTTCCTTTGCAAATCGGACATGAACAATCGACTTCGGCCGAAGGCTCAGTAAAAGGAAAAAAACTAGGTCGAAAACGCGTTTTTAATCCTGGACCAAAAAACTCTCTCACAAAAAATGAAATTGTTCCTTTGAGATCAGCCATCGAAATTTTTTGATCCACACACATACCTTCAATTTGATGGAAGTTAGGCAAATGCGAAATATCACTATCACAGCGAAACACTGGTCCCGTTCCAATAATTCTTAATGGCGGTTTTTCATTCTCTAAGCTGTGGATCTGAATTGGTGAAGTGTGAGTTCGCAAAACATGAGTTTCATCAACAAAAAATGTATCTTGCATATCACGCGCGGGATGATCTGGAGGGATATTTAATGCTTCAAAATTATAGTAATCTTTTTCAATTAGGGGCCCTGTTCGTAAGCTATAACCCAGACGAGACATGATCGAATAAATTTCATTCGTTACTTTATAGACTGGATGCTCATGACCAATTTGATTTTGTTTAACTGACAAAGACAAATCTAATTTTTCACTGAGCATTTGTTTTTCAATTTCTTGTTTTTTAAGAGAATCCTCAGCTTGAGCATAAGCTGATTCAAGTTCTGTTTTGACATCATTAACAAGTTTTCCAAACAAGGGTTTTTCTTCTTTTGGTAATGAAGCCATTAACTTCATGACATCAGTTAAGGCTCCCGTCTTACCTAAATACTGCACTTTGTATTGATATAATTCCTGTGAAGATGTCGCGCTATGAAAATCTTTTAGGGCTTTTTGCTTAATATCGTTTAATTGAGTTTGTGACATGCAATTATTATTAAGAATAATTTTAGTCTTTTCAAGCATTTAGCCTTATGATAAGATGTTTCCTCTTAAGGATTTATTGTGGCGCATAAAAATAAAGAAAATTACTCTCCGTATAAGGCTCGACAGGAAAATAAATCCAAAGGCAATGCTGCTATAAAAACACACAACGATCTTAAAGGTACGCACAAAAAACCTGATCAAATCTACTCACGGCACGAAGCCAATGATCGCATGCACGACATTTTTCGAAACCACGATTTTAAATGTACCCACGAAGAACGACAACAACTTGCGCATTTTTATGAAATTTTGATGCGCAATCAAGAACACCGCAACTTCACACGATTACTTAAATTGCGCGATATTGCAATTAAACATTTTATAGACTGCCTCATTTTAACAGATTTAGTTGAATTGAAATTTCCTCTTATTGATGTTGGTACTGGACCAGGTTTTCCGGGCATCCCTCTTAAAATCAGATTTCCTAACGAAAAAATTCTATTAGCTGAGGGTGTTCAAAAACGAGTTGAATTTTTAAAGCAAGTTCGCGAAGAGCTTAATCTTAAAAATCTTGATATTATTGGCCGCAATATCAACGAACATTTTGTTTACCCTGTTAATGGAGTCATTACTCGTGCTGTTGAGGATATCTCAAATACACTTCGTAATACGATGAGCTGCGTTCAAGAAGGTGGAGAAATCTATTTCATGAAGGGGCCGGGAGTAGATCCAGAGATTGAAGCAGCTGAGAAAAATTTCTCTGAATATTATAAATTAATTCACAATATTTCTTATGATCTTCCCAAAACAGAAAACCATCGAAGACTCGTTGTCTTTAAAAAAATCAAAAATGCTCCACTTCCTGAAGAAGAAGATAATGATATTTTACTTAACGATTCTATTTAATGCTGATATTTAAAAGCTAAGGATGATCAATGCCTGAAAATAAAAATAATGAAAATACAAAAAAACAAAACAACCAGGTCATCACATCAAAAGATAATCCTTTATTTAAAAAACTAAAACTCTTACTCTCTTCGAAAGGCATTAAAGAACATAAGTTGTTTTTTTTAATGGGTGAAAAACTCATTAAAGAATTTACAAAAACAAAAAATAAAAAATTCAAAGTTCATCTCGCCGTATGCAGCGAAAAATATTTTACGAAATACCCCTTTAACACAATTATTTTATCACAAGATTTATTTAATGAACTCGATACCTTAGGCACTCATTTTCCGTTGCTTGTTTTAGAATGTGATGATTTTCCCGAGGCTGACTTAAAAAACTCTCCAAGTCAGATTGAAGTAGTTCTGCCTATTGGTGACCCCAGAAATATGGGGGCTCTTATCAGATCTGCCATCGGTTTTAATATTCAACACTTCATCCTCACCCAAGAAGCTTGCCACCCTTTTTTACCTCAATCTGTTAAGGCCTCAGCTGGAGCCATTCTCAAAGCTGATTTTTTCTCAGCGCCGCAGAAAACCGCTACACTTCCTTTATCGGGCTTTAATTTCGCATTAAATCTTGAGGGTAAACCTTTGCAACAAGTCACTTGGCCTGAACATTTTCGCTTGTGGATTGGCGAAGAAGGCCCTGGACTTCAAATCACGGATCAGCAAAAAAAACAGTTTAAATTTATAAACATTCCGACACAAAATATAGAATCACTTAATGCAACTGTATCAGCTTCGATTGCTTTTTGGGAAATAGCTAAAAAAATCTAACAACGGCTTTAAGGAAATGTCTTATTTTTGACAAAATTTCCATGGACTTAATTTATGGCTCAATAAGCGTTCACTTGCTTGAGTTAAACCTTCATCCTCTTCACATGACCAAAAAAGTCGTCCCAACAAAAAACTCTCAGAAAATTGAAACCAATTTTTAAATGATTGCTCGTGTATTTTATAGTTTCTTCTCACAATTTCCCAACACTCTTCGTCAATTAAATATCCTGACAAAAAACTCAAGCGCACAACTTGAACAGCTCTCGCAGCGTCCCAGGCAAAAATATCAACATTAACATTTTCACTTGCAAATTCAATCTGCCTATTCAGGTGATCAACATATCCCTCTAAGGACTCTGAGTCTTGTTCGTTAAACCAAGCAGATGCCAATACGTTTTCTGGTAACATAATAGGATCGCAAAAAAGTTCATTTAAACTTTCAAAAAAAACCGAAAAATTTGATTCAGTCACCGAGCCCCATTGCTTTTTAGCGCGAATCATAAATTGAAAATAATTCCTGTGACCAGAATCTATCAACCAATTTATTATTTTTATTGCTGACTCTCGATCTACAATACCCCATGCTTCTTCCAATAATTCTTTACTGGCGGTCACATACTCATCACCTGATAAATCCATATCTAAACAGCCAAAATACTCACTTAATTCATCACGAAAATAATCTTTGCATTCAGCAGGCCAATTTTCAAAGTCATCTCCATAGTTGGGAACATACTCTTCATCATATTCTTCGGCATAAATTTCTTCCGCTTCAGACAAACGATGATTTTCCTCAAAATAAATAGCTCCCATTAAAATACCAATTTTTTCTTCTTTTGTATTTGGTGTTTTACGGCGACTATCTCCAAAGCTTGCCATATTAGCCAGCATTTGCTTAAACATATATACCCCTTGTGATTATACAAAATACCTCTTCATGATAATCACATGAATCATTGATCTAAAAGTTTTTTAATTAAACCCAGACCACTCATTCTTTTAAATTTGTTTTCACAAAGAAACCACTTATTTTTGAGTGATCGGAATCAAATTATTAAACAGCATGACAACTCGACTTTCATTTTTTGATTTATCAGCCATTTTTAAAATTTCCTGTTCTAAATCATCATACATTTTACTGATTTTTTTTATATCGGCTTCACTCAAACTTAAATAATATAAATGAAACCGCGCAGGACTCGATACTTTATTTTCTGAGACTAAATCTATAGATTTCAAAACCTGAATAGCGCCTTGCTTAAAGTATTCATAACCTGACATTTCCCAAGGGAGTATGTTTCTTTTAAAAAATTTTTTCTGGCGTACAACAGTTTTGTTTGAAGATTCAATCGTTACAAGCTTAAAATCAATCAATGCTTGCATTGCCAATCGCAATTCTTTTAAACTAACCGACTCAAAATCAATCATTTTATTTTTAATCCACATCTCATCCCATTTAAAACCAGGTAAATCCATCATAGCTAAAACAATTAAATGTAGAGACTGTAAATGAATTTTTTGAGCTAAAGAACTATCTAATACAGATAAAAAATTTTCTCTTTCAGATTCAGAGTGCTGCAAGTAAGAAGATACAATCGCTTGAAAAAACAATTTCATCTTTGCATCAGTTGTTGTGTTCATCAAAAATAAAAATAAAATCCATTGTCTTTCAACCAGTGTAACTTGAAACAGGTTGCAAATTGGATTAATTTTATCAAGACTAATATGTCTTTTTTTTGAAAAAACTAATTTCAAATAACTTCTAGAAGTTTTTAACTTCATCGAACACTGTTGATATGAAATAGGTTTGTTTGAACTTTTTTTTAGTAAAAATAAATCGTTTAAAAAATCTCGATAATCTACGTATCTATCAATGTTTTGCATACCCTAAGCTAACAGATCATTTTAGTTTTTAATATGATTTTATTAACCAAACTTTATAAAAAGCCTCAAGAACAATCTTAAGTGACATTTTACTTTGTCCTATCCTACGGTCTTCAAAAATAATTGGACTCTCAAAGATTTTATAACTATTTTTGAGAGCCTTATATTTTAATTCAATCTGAAATGAGTATCCATTAGACTGAATCGAATCAAGATTTATAGCTTGTAAAACCTCTTTATGCCAACAGTTAAAGCCGCCAGTCCAATCACGTAAAGGATAACCCAAAATTAATCTTGAATAAAGACTACCACCTCGGGAAATAATTTTACGCAAAATACCCCAATTCAAAGTTCCACCGCCTGATACATACCTAGAACCGATGACTACATCATGGTGTTCAATTAAAGTTAAAATTTCATCGAGGTGTTTAGGCGCATGCGAAAAATCGGCATCCATTTCAGTTAGAATATCATAACCATTTTCAAATCCCCATTTAAATCCAGCTATATAAGCTTTACCTAAACCTTGCTTCTGGGGCCGAACTAGAACGTGAACACGGTTACGACCTAAATCCACTTCAGCAAATGATCTAACAAAATCAGCTGTCCCATCTGGAGAACTATCATCAACAACAAGAACATCAAAATCTGGTCGAAGATTCATTAAAACTGGCAGCAATTGCTTCATGTTTTCAACTTCATTATATGTTGGGATAATAACTAATTTATTCATTTTCATACCTTAATTGTTATAACTTACAGGAATTAACTCGACATTCTCTATTTGAGGTGGACTCGTCCACAAGCTCAACACATAGCCACCATAACCAGATCCAGTGAGCTTACAAGCACGAGCTCCATGTCTTTTTAAATTTTGAATATGCTGATTGACTGCATCAGGCACAAGTCCCCAGCGTTCAAAGCAGGTCTGTGCCTTTTCTAAATTAAAAACCCATTGATCAAAATTCAATTCAAATTTTTTCTCAATAAAATCCTCTACTACTTTTTTCATATCATCATCAACTTGCTGGGCAAAAATTAAATCTTGGTTAATAAAATTTTTCACTCGACTAACACAATCTTTAGTTACACCTCTTTGCCCAGTATAAGACAAATACAATAACGGTAGTTTGGGAAATTCAATAAACTCCATAGGGTTACTTTTCTGAAAGATCATTGCTTTTTGATGAAGAGCAACAGCAACATCGACTCCGCTGCTTTCACCGTGAAATAAATCTTCGATTTTTTTAGCGAATAAAAATAAATTAGAAATAGAATACCCTAAATAACTCAAAAACTGAGTCACACCGACTGCCAAAGTTGCAGAAGCTCCCATACCTGCACCAAATTTAATATGCGACTCAATTTCAAGACAACCTTTTAAATCCGTACGTTTTAAACCTAATTCACCTAATGCCTTCTCAAAAACAGACCATATTATCATTTCAATATCAGAACTTGATTGTCCACGAATTTGAATTTCAAACTCAGTTAATGTTTTTAAGTATCTTAATTTTAAAAATTTAGAAAATAATGGAAAAACAACCGCACGAGAACCCCGAAGTACCGAATGCTCTCCAGCTAAAATCCATTTTCCAGGAACTTGAATTTCCCAAGAGTAATTTCCAGACATTTACTTCAAACTTCCCTTACTGATATAGCCTTCATCAGACCAAATATTAAACCTATCATTAAATAAATGAATATATTTTGCATACAAATCACTATTTTCATTTCTAAAAAGCAAATGAATATTGCTACCGGCATCCATAGTCACTATAGGCCCGTCGGAATCAGCATGCCATGTTTCTAAAATTTGTGAAAGCACAGAAAAACCATCTGCGTTTAAGTACATAAATGCAGGAATTGATGTGTGAAATAAATTATGCATATCCCAAAACTCATTCCAGCATATTTCAAAAATCATTTTCCAGCTGCTCTTGTCTTCACGTGAATTGTTAATCAACCTCAAGGCTTGAATAAGCTTTTGCAAACGTTCTTGGGCACGCTCAGGACGCCCTTTAAATAAGTCAGATGTTAACACTCGCACATGGGCTTGACTCGAAGATACAGCTTTTTTAGATTCATCACATAAAATAACCAAATGCTTAAGCTCATTGAGTGGCAACTGAATCTCTTCAGCCCCATTTTCATGCCACAATGCCCACTGAGAAAAAAAAGATCGGCATGAAGACCCAGACCCTTTTTGCGACAACTTGGCTAATTCTCGTGGTAAATACTTTAATCCAGAAAACTGCTGAGCAACCATTGTCAAAGCCGCAAAGCTACTTGCAGAACTTGCTAGGCCACAATCCGACGGAAAATTATTCGCTGATTCAATCTCAAAAAAACCGGAAAGTTTAAACTCAATTTTTAGCTTAGCAAAAAAATCTAAAAATTTCTTTCTCCCTGCTTCTGATAACTCAATTGGACGTAAATCATCACGAACATATGCAGACCAACGATCTTGCTCTAAAGCAGCATTTTGCTTAATTCTAACAAATGTACGAAGATTATTTAGAGTCCATGAAAGCGAAGAATTCGTCGGACGATTACTCGTAGCATCTACTTTTCCCATATACTTAATTAAAGCAATATTAGAAGGTGCCGATGCTTCGTACCAAATATTTGTAAACACTTTCCCTGAAGAATGACTCAAACTCATAGAGTAAAACGTAGCAAATCAACTATTGAAATACAAAATAAATGACAGACAAACGACTCTATAGCAACGAAGCTAAAAAATGATCTCCTTTTACGCCAGTGGTCCATAACTAATTTGACTCAAATCAGCCTGAATTTTAAGCCGATTCCCAAGCCAGCTCTTAAATAGGTTTGTAAATTTCTGTTTTTCATTTTTATTAAAAAACAAAATAATAACATCCGCCCCCAATGCACCACATGGTTTAGACTCAAAAAATGATAACTGATCCTTAAAAACTCGATCTAATTGTTTTTTTAAATCCAAAATTTCAGAGTGAATTAAGTTTAACTTAACTAATCGATTCACCCATTCATTTAAAGCAATAAAAAAAGGATCAACTTGAGGCTTTTGAACTAAATCATAGAGTTCATGACTAGGCCCGACTAAATCAAAACATTTTTTACGATCGAGTTCTGCCAAATGCTGATGCGTCTGAACTTTGAGTCCGGTGGAACATATAACAAAATCTATATCTAAAAATGGCCAATCTATATATTTATGACGTATTTGCTGATGGTGAATATCTATTAGACTTAATCCACCCATCAACTGAGTAACCACGTCCATGCCACTCGGTTGTTCAGACGAGCCTTGATACAAATCACGATAGCACTCCACGCATGTTTGAATATTTTTGTCTAAGTTTGAATTCAGATAAAAATATAAAAACTCCGCAGTTGATGCCCCAAATCCCCCAACCTTATAGGGGTTACTCAAGTTTAATGCAAAAGAATCGATTTTATGTTTTAAAATAAATCGACCTGCCGGACTATTCTCATGAACAGCCATATCAACTGTGCTATTTTTATCAAAAGTAAAACAGGGAGATGTCCCAATCCCTAAACACGCACCTTCAACCAAAATAGCATATTCACCAAAGAGAAAAGTTTTTCCTGGAATTTGAATTTCAGTGTTATAATTAGATTTGTGTTTTTCTGAGGTCATTCAATACTTCAACTGCATTAGCCAATGAAATTCTTTTTCTCAACGCCAAAACTTCTTCAAGTTTTTTTATCATAAATGGCATTTCATTTTCTGTAGCACCGGCCCCGAGTGATAAGTTTTTAATATGCAACTTCATATGCCCCTCAATAATACCTACTGTCGTTAGAGCTTTAAGTGCACCTAGATTTTGAACCAAACCAACAGCTGCTATAATACGTGATAATGCAGATGAGGATGTTACATTTAAAATTTTCAAACCTAATTTAGCTGTTGGATGTAAAGCCGTTACTCCACCAACAGTACCCACAACCAGTGGTGCAATAAATTCACCAACTAACTCAGAACCATTTGCACGCCATTTCGTAATCGATTTATATCGTCCAGTCATCGCTGCGTATGAATGAACTCCAGCTTCGACAGCTCTCCAATCATTGCCCGTCGCAATTAAAATTGGATCTATTCCATTTAACACGCCTTTGTTATTTGTTGCTGCACGATATGGATCTAATTCTGCAAATCGTGAAGCTTCTTCAATTTTCAAAGCTAATACCGGGTCTATATCATTCAATTTAACAACAGCACGAGTCAATTTTGTATCAACTAGATTTGATAAAATACACATAGTTACTTTTTCAGAAGTGAATTGCTCTAATGGTTCTTTTAAAAATTCACAAACCTGATTAATGATGTTTGCTCCCATAGCATCACAAGGATTCATATAGATATGAACAACACCCATAAATCCGCCATCCTCACGATCAATAATTCGAACAGTTAAATCTCTTACACCACCACCACGATTGACTAATCCAAAAGCAACTTCTCGATTTGCAAGATCAATTAAATAATTTTTTTGCTGCAATATATTTAACTTAAATAAATCTGCGCTCTTAATCTTTGAAAACTGGATTTGGCCTATAATGTCTGTACCAACAACTTCAGTGACAATTGAACCTTTTTCTCGAATCCATTTTGCCGTCTTACTTGCAGCTGCGACAATCGAAGTCTCCTCAACTGCCATAGGTATAATATAATCTTGCCCATCTATATTAAAATTAGTAGCCACACCAAGTGGAATTTGGAAATATCCTAATACATTCTCAATAAATTTTTCGCCCAAATCAATTGATTGCAACCCACCGTTTTCCAAATAATTGATATCGTCACTGCTTAAAACTCCAAATTTCTTTAAAGCTTGTAAACGCTCTTTGTAGTTTAACTTAGAAAAACCTTGAAACAGATTAGACATTTCTAATTTCATAAATAACCTTCTTTTTCTTAAGCTCTCTTAAGTTTATCACACCAGTCGCAAACATAGCGACTCTCAATTCATAATCAAATTTATCCATGACTTTTGACACTGATAAAAGCGCTGACTCGAAGTTAATATTATCATTTGACATAGATCCAGTCGCATTTTGAATCGGGTCAAGTATCGCCTTCATTAAAGGCTGTGCTAGGCCAACAGCTTTTGCACCCAAAGCTAAACATTTATAACTATCAACACCGCTTCGAATTCCACCCGAAGCCCAAAACTGATTTTTCTTCATCAAATTTTTATTTAAAATTAGACTTTCAACTGCAGAAAAACCCCAATCTTGAAATGCCAAACTCGAATCATAAAGAAGGTTATTTTTATCCTTATGGCGTAACCCCTCTAAAATAGCCCAATGAGTTCCACCTTTTCCAGCCACATCTATAACAGATATCCCTACATCAAATAATTTTTTTGCTGTGTTTGCAGAAATACCAAAACCAACTTCTTTGATCAAAACAGGAACTGGACATTTTTGAACTAATTTTTTTAAAGCACCTACTCCATTTTTAAACTGAGCTTGATCATAATTTTGAAACGCTTCTTGTAAAGGATTAAGATGTACAAATAATCCAATGGCTTGAATTGACTCAACAAGTTTTAAAATTTTATCTATTGGAGTTTTAACTATTTCCTCAAGACCAATATTGGATACAAATTGAGTCTTTGGACATTTTTTTCTGATCTTAACCCACTCATCAGAAGCTGCAGTATCAGTCAATTCTCGGCGCTGTGATCCAACAGCCATTAGCCACTGTTTTTCAGATGCTGCTTGAGCCAACATTAAGTTAATATCAATACTTTTCTTGTTTCCAGCAGTCATTGAACTTATAAAGTGCGGGGACAAAAACTTTTTTCCAAGCAATTCTGTTTGAAGTGAAACATCGGATAAATTGAAATCAGGTAAAGCCTCGTGAATTAACCGAACTCTATCAAAGCTTGTTGTCGTTAAATTTTGAGTTTTTGGATCTTTAGCCAAATTAATGTGATCAAGTTTTCTTAGCTCAAAATTCTCATGTTGAATACTCATAAACACTCTTGTTATTCCATTTTTTAGATAAGAAAATTTAACCTCATCTACTCAAGAAATCTATCTATAATCAGTAAATCATTTAAAAACAAAAAAAGCGGGTAAATACCCGCTTTTTTCAAAAAAACCTTTTAAAATATCTAACTATTTTAACGCGTGCTGACAAAGCGCTGTAAATGCTGCCGCATCATTAATTGCAAGTTCAGATAAAACTTTACGATCCAAAGTAATCCCAGCTTTAATTAAACCACCGATTAATCTAGAGTATGTTGTTCCATTTAAACGAGCTGCTGCATTAATACGTTGACTCCATAAAGCACGGAAATTTCTTTTTTTCATTTTTCTGTGTTTATAAGCGAAAGCCATACCACGGTCATTTTTTTCAACCGCGTGTGTGTATGATCTTGATCCTGCTGAGTAGTAACCTTTTGCTCTTTTTAATACTTTTTTATGACGACGACGGTTCGTCATACCCGATTTTACACGTGCCACGATTCACCTCTTAAAAGCCAAATTGGCGCTTCACTTGAAGCATGTTAGCATCATCTACGTAAGCCGTTTGGCCTAAATGACGTTTTGTTTTAGAACTCATGTGAGAATTTAAGTGACGCATTTTTGTTTGTTTGCGTTTCACTTTACCGCTTTTAAGAACGCGCATGCGTTTCTTTGCACCAGAGTGCGTTTTCATATATGTCCTTCCTCCGACAGGGCGATCTGTTGACTATCAAAATGATCGTCCAAAAAACAGATAACTTAAAAAGCTCAACTGCCAGCCTTAAAATGAACGATCAAGATATTTAAAAAGTGCATATTTGGCAAGTCTTTATGTTATTTTTTAGCACAAGACCTAATCAGTCTATTTTTTACACAAAAAAATAATCAGAAGCATCATTAAAAAACATTCATAACTCTTTAATTCCAGCTTAAAGACTTGGAGTTATATTACACAACTGTATTTTTATAAATTAAAACCTAAGTTTTAGGTTAAACAACAACACAAACAAAAACACAAGGAGATCCTATGAAAATCACTTCATCAATCATCGTAGCTTTATTTGCAGTTTCTGCATTTGCTAACACAACAGCTCCAGCTGCAAAAACTGAAAAAGCTGCTGCTACAACAACTACAGTTGCTGCTTCAGCTTCTACAACGACTGCACCTGCTGCTAAAGCTGATAAAAAAGCTGACAAAAAAGCTGCTGCTGCAACTGCTGCTCCAGCTAAAACTGAAGAAAAAAAATAATCGATTTTTTTTCAAAAGTTTCTCAAAGCTTCCATTGGGTTATCCAACTGGGAGCTTTTTTTTTGCAAAAAATTCATGATCTAAAAATTGGCTCAACAAACTATCTAACTTCAGTTACGTATCTCTCACGAAAAACAACTTTAATCTGAGAACTACGCTATGTTTAAAACAACTCTTATTTTTCTTATCATACTTTTACTTAAAATCCAGACTCTCGCTTGCAGCTGGAGTCACATTGAACCAAGTTTATTGGTCTCGATTGAACAAAAAAATCATAAGCTCGAATGCAAAACACTAAGCCAAAATGAAACGAAAAAAATAGCTTTACTAAAATGTTCCGACAAACAAATCCTTTCAATATCCTACGAAAATAATAAAATTCATTTTTTGACTCAAACGCAAACAAACTATCCTTATCTTAGCCAATGCTGGGTTGAGGGGACTTATGATTCAAACTGCAAAGCACAGCTCCAAGAGCAAAAATGCCAGGTTTGGGATTTAAGAATTTACTAAATAAACTCTCTCTTAGATTCAGCTCATTTCAGCTCGACAACAAAAATCGTCTAATGTTTTGACAATCATGTAAAAGACATCTCACAAAAATATGACAGTTGAATAATAGACTGACAAACCATTATATTTACGCATGCTGTAGAGAATAAGATTACATTAAGTGAGATGATAACATGCTTAAAAATGCCAGATATCTTTTTATTATATTAAACGTACCGCTTATGTTATTTGCGCAAACAAATCAGTGCTTAGATTTATTCGCTAAAGAATATAAAACAAATGAGTTCAACATTAGTATCACGGGAAAAAAACAAGCTGCAAAGTATCTTGATGCTGCTTACGATAATTTTAATATCACAAATGATTTTATAGCAGCTAACAGCCTACTTGCCCAAATCTCTGAAACGGGAACTCTTCATTTATCTCAAGAACAAATTAAATTTATCATTCAATTTAGACAAAATACATCTTACTTAAGGTCCGTATTTCAAACTTCAACTTTAAAACATAAAAGCCCTAAAAAATATGCTCACTTTGTTCGTGATTTTGGCCATCTCAAAGATATGGTTTTAATTAATGAATCAGAAAAAGCAAAATCTATGGCCCTTCATATTATCTCAAAATATGAACATCTTGATTTCAATAAACTTTTAACGGACATCAGGCCCGCAACAAAAAAATCAACAAAAAAATATTTTGAGAGTTTAATTAAAAAAACGACTAAAATAATCAATCAAGATATTATTACAGTTGATGAACTTCATGATGTACGTAAAAATATGCGTGATATTTTAAGATATTTGCAAATTCAAAATGAACTCCAAAAAGCATCTCAATCAACACAATCTGTATCGATCAATTTAGCGCAAACCGAATCAAGTCAAGATTCAGATCAGATTTTATTCTTAAAAAAAACAAATAACCAACTTGGTAAAATATGCGATGACAATGCGGCTCTTATCATTCAAGGTTTATTATCAGAAAAAACTCCTGTCGAATTTCCTGCTAAAATTAAATTGAGAATTCAGCATTTTTTAGAACACTACCGAATTGAAACAACAAACTAGATAATTAATTTGTAATATCATCTCAAATCTCAGAATGAGACATTACAACGTCTATTTTTTGGACATTGCACGGCTTAATTTGTCACGTTTAAATACATTCCTCAAACACAACCAATAGAATCAATTATAATCGCCTTTCAACAAAACTGATATGGCCCAAGACTTGTATACTTTGCCTTGAGGAGATTTTAATGAATCTAATGTTCACGTTTGTCGTCTCAATAGCTTTTTTATTCAATCAGACAGCCTGGTCAAGCTCAGACCAATGCGTTGCACTTTTTGAAAATTCAAAATCTACATATCATATAAATATTCAACAAAATTTAAAAAAATTAATTCAATCTGATCAAGTTTCTCACATTCCTCATCGCCTTTCTATTGAAGAATCAGTCGATAAATCTGCAAATACAGTCATTAAGCTGACCAGCGAAAGACAAGTTAAAGATACAAAGTTAGATGCTCTAGAACTCGCAAATTATTTGTTTGCAAATCCTGACATCATCATTGATGCAAAAGAAATTTTCAAAAAAGGCACAGTTATTTTAACATTTCCAATTCAAAAAAATTATAACATTGATGTCACCTATAAGGCCTCTGGTCGCGGCAATAACTTTAAATATTTAATCGATCGTATTTCTGTTAAATCACCCGCAGATATCACACTCGTTGAATATACTAAAAATTCAATCTATGATATTAACTCTGATGACATTCATTTAATAATTAAAGAAATTGTCCTTGAAAAAGGCCACCTCAAAGGTCTTACTGGAAATTTAGATTTACCATTATATCTGCCAGGATCACTTGCTTTCGAAAAATCTACTTTTAACAAAATTGCAAAATACTTCAATCTTTATCAAGATAAAGCCGAATTACAAAAACTTCTCGAAACAAAATCAATACGATACATTTCGACAGTACTAAGTCTTAAATATCAAATGACTGGTTTTTTAGAAAGCTTTAAAGAATGGGGTGAGAGATTTGGACGGATGGCTTGGGGGCCATTAACAGCTGTTGCAGCTACAACACTTGCTTTTGCAACAACTGATCTAGCCGAATACACCAAAGAAAAAGCTATGGAGTATAATATTATAAACAATACAACTGTCGTTGAACGTGTTTTTAATGGGATCGAATTTCCAAGTCAAAACTCAGAAGTCATCCGATTATTTAGTGAGTTAAAGCTACAAGCCAAAAAACAATTTAAAGACAAAAAAACAGTTTACCCAGTTCCTAAACTGACTCAATTACAGTTTGATCAAGCTAATTATTTTTCTCGAGTTAATAAAATGTGGATTGTAGAAAAATACGATCCTGAAATTAAAGCTAATCGTACCTATGCCGCCTTAGTTATAGAATCAGCTCGTTTAAATGGTTATCAAACGCCAGAAGCATTTATTATGGAAATTGATCCGATCAAGTATGCCCCCCTCATTCAATTTGTTCGATCACAAGGTTTAGTCACTGATAATACAACTTTACAAAAAATTCAAAATTCTAAATTAAATCAAATTGGAGTTAAAAATGAAAAGAACTAAAACTCACTTCTCAAAATCACTTTTTTACACTGCACTGCTGAGTTCCATTTCTGCGCAGGCGACTTTAACTCCAACAATCGAACGTGGTGATAAAAATATTTACTTTACATCACCGAGAGGTGTTCAAGAGGTCTGTGTTATTCCAAAGCATTATGACAATGCTAAATACAGTAAAAAAGACTTAAAGACAGAACAAGAGCTCTGCTCTTATAGTTTTTATAAACTCTCAGAAGCAGAAAAAAATACGGGCTTAAATGAAGCCGCTATTTGCGCAAAGCTTAACAGTACCAATCCTGGAATAAATATTTTTGAAACAAGTGACGAGCTCACTAAAGAATACTTAGAAGGCAATGGTTGCAAAGACAAAGAAAGCAAAAAAATTGGAAAATATAAAAACAGTACTTCATGTAGCTACACACCCTCTATCATTGGCTATTATCACGTCTCACGAATATTAGGTGGTATCGGACGTGTCCCTCCGGCAGTTTTACGTTCTATGGACATCAAAACACATTTAAAAATAGCCTCTGATGGTACCTCAAAAACAAAGAGTGGTGATCTCATTAATCAAACTTGGTCATCACTTAAAAACTTTTTATCAGCAGGTTTAAACGGCACTAAAAAAGATGTTTTGTTAACTGATGACGGTGAGCAATCTTATGGTGCTTTTACAACAAACCCTAAAAAAGAAGAGTTTTACGGAGAATTTTTCACAAAAGGTCCTGACCGAGCAATCGCTTTTAGAGAGAATAATTCAATTTTTAAATTAGTAAAAAAGCAACAACCCTTAAACACTTTCGTTGGATCTGATTGGAATCAACAAAACGTACAAACACTGATGCAAATGAATGATATGACTGAATTTATTTTATTGGATCACTTACTTGATCAACAAGATCGCTTTGGTAACATCGCTTATCAATATAAATATGCGTACCTCAAACACGATACTGAAGATACAGCTGATATCGACTTTGAAATTGATGGTTTAAAAAAAGAGGATTATGACAAAGATAAATCCAAAGGTTTAGTTGTGGCAGATAAAACCCCTCTACTCGTTAAATCAATGATTCTCAAAGATAACGATTGCGGTGTCTCTAAAACAAATGTTGTAAAACAAGCACAATTACTAAAACACATTGCTCATATGAATCCAAAAACATACCAAAAATTATTAGAGTTTCAAAAGTCGATTCTTGAAAATAAAAAGTTCTTTACTTCAAACTTAATGTTTACAAACACCGATTACAATGAACTGGTTGCAAACGTGAACGATGCTGTTCATATATTAAAAACAAACTGTAATTCAGGAGCATTAAGACTTGATCTTAACATCAAAAAATACTTAACAACTGGCGAAATATCATCTGGATCATGTGAGCTCAAAGAATAAAAACATCAGCATCAATTGAATTAAAATTCTATAAAAAAAGAGGTCGTGATTAACGACCTCTTTTAATTTAACAAATAAAATTTTTAATATTTATTCGTCATGCTCTTCTGTGTGCGAAGATGAAGATAAGTCTTCTTTTGAAAGCGCTGGTAAAACTTCTTTTGCAGCACCTGTTTTTGGAGGATGCGCTTTTAAGTATTCTTTTATTTTTGCAGGATCTGGAGCAATCATCGCAAACATATTTTTACCCTCAGTCTTTGGCGGAACCTCGACTAAAGCTAAATCTTTTACGTAATCAATAGCTTTATTGATTACCTCTAAACCCATTTCCTGATGAGACATTTCGCGACCCATAAAACGTAAGTTCACTTTAACTTTATCACCATCAAGCAAGAAACGTCTTGCATGTTTCATTTTAGTTTCAAAATCATGTAAATCAGTGCGTGGACGCATTTGAATTTCTTTAATAACAACGATCACTTGTTTTTTTCTTGAGGCGGCAGCTTTCTTTTTATTTTCATATTTATATTTGCCGTAATCCATAATTTTACAAGTTGGAGGAGTTGCCGTTGGAGCAATTTCAATAAGATCTAAACCGCGATCTTCAGCTAATCTGATACCTTCCGGTACTGTCATAACCCCAAGCATTTCACCGCTTTCATCAATCACTCTAATTTGTTGAGCACGAATATCACGATTCACGCGCAATCCGTCTTTATCTCCACGTTTTTTATCTCTATCAAAACGATTAAAACCACCTTTTGGGTTTTGGTTGTTAAACTGGCTTATGCAAACCTCCTTATTGGTCCTGACTCAGTTTTTAAAAATCAACTTAAAGCATTGTAGGCTTAAGTTGTCTTGTTTTTTTATTTTCAATAATCAACTGACATGCTTGTTCCCAAGCAATGCTGTTGTGTAACGATCCATCACTTAAACGAATCGAAACAGTTCCCGCTTCAGCTTCTTTGTCCCCGACAATAATCATAAATGGAACTTTTTGCAATTGCGCTTCACGGATTTTAAAATTCAGTTTTTCATTCCGACGATCAAACTCAACTCTGATCTCATGCGATCTTAAATGTGTTTGCACTTTTTCACAGAATTCATTCACACGATCAGTTACATTTAAAATTGTGACCTGCACAGGTGATAACCAAACAGGTAAGTGTCCTGCCGTGTGCTCTAAATAAACACCAATAAATCGCTCTAATGAACCTAAAACCGCACGATGAAGCATAACTGGAGTATGTTCTGTGTTATCCTCACCTGTATACTTCAAATTAAAATTCATCGGTAAGTTAAAATCACATTGAATTGTGCCCAACTGCCATGGACGTTTTAACGCATCAACAAACATAATATCTAATTTAGGCCCATAAAAAGCCCCATCGCCAGGATTAATGGTGTATGGAATATTTAAGTTAATTAATGCCTGTTCTAAAGCACCTTCAGCTTTATCCCATACATCATCAGATCCTAATCTATTTTCAGGACGTGTTGACAGATACACTTTATATTCCGCCATACCTAACTTATGATAAACCTCATTTAAAAGCTCAACAAAGCCTTTGATCTCAACTTGTAACTGCTCAAGTGTACAAAAAATATGACCATCATCCTGACAAAAAGTTCTTACCCGAGTTAAACCCGACAAAGCACCAGAAACTTCGTAACGATGAAGTCTTCCAAAATCAGCCATACGATATGGAAGATCACGATATGAGTGTTTTCCAGAGGCAAATAATAAACAATGCGAAGGACAATTCATCGGTTTTGAGCCAAAGTCACGCTCATCAACCTTGGTAAAAAACATATTGTCTTTGTAATTAGCCAAGTGTCCCGAAGTTTTAAATAATTCTGCATCAAAAATTTGTGGAGTAATCACTTCGTTATAACCATACTTAAAATACAATTCTCGTAAATACTTTTGAAGCTCGTTATAAACAACCGTTCCACGACCCGTAAAAAATGGAGAGCCTGGAGCCCATGGGTGAAACACGAACATTCCCAGTTCTTTACCTAACTTTCTGTGATCGCGCTTTTTAGCTTCTTCAATATTTTTTAAATACTCTTCAAGTTCTTTTTTATCTTGAAAGGCAGTTGCATAAACACGCTGAAGCATTTGATTATTCTGATCACCCTTCCAGTAAGCACCAGCAACACTCATCAGCTTAAACGCTTTGATCTGACCAGTTGATTGAACATGAGGACCTCGACATAAATCAAACCAAGATCCCTGATGATAAATACCGACAACCTCTTCGCCCTTTTTGGCTAAGTCTTCAATAAGTTCAACTTTAAAACGCTCATTCATCGATTTAAATGTTTCAATAGCTTTACCAATCGGCCAATTTTCACGAACCAATGGAAGATCTTTTTTTTGCAGTTCTTCCATTTTTTTCTCAATCATTTCAAAGTGTTCTTCTGTGAAATTAAAGTTTGAGTCGAAATCATAATAAAAACCATTTTCAACCACAGGGCCAATTGTAACTTTCACTTCCGGCCAAATTTCTTGAACAGCTTGAGCCATTAAATGCGCAGCCGAGTGGCGAACAACATCTAAAGCTTCTTTTGATTTCGTGGTCACGATTTCTAGCTTTGTTCCATCTTTAAGAGGAAGACGAAAATCAATAACATCTTTTGATCCATTAATTTTAGCTCCCAAAGTATCTTTAGCCAGTCGAGCACCAATAGAATTGGCAACTTCTAGAGTTGTTGGTTCGTGATCAAAAGCTCTAACTGAATTATCTGGTAATATGATTTTTATTTCTGACATCGGTTTTTTCCGCATAAGCTTCTAAAAATTTTTGTTAAAAGTTTAGAAGGAATAAATATTTGAAATTGAGTATTAAGAAACATGAAGAGAAGGCATTAAAATGCGGTGGTCGTGGTTATAAACATAGATCTAGTATGGCAAAAAAAAAGGCTTTTTTCAAGAGTAGTCTTAAAAAAAGCCTTAATATTTTAATATTATTCGTTCAACACATTGAAAAGCTTAAAAGGTCTAGTAAGTTACGTGATGATTTAAAGCCTCATGTAAACGCGGATCTTTAATAGCAACCAAGTTATTTTTAGTCATAAACCCAGTTAACATCTTCAAAAACAAACCCGCAAAACCTAAAAATATACTCACTTCAAGAAATCCAAATTGAGGTACCCCATCGAAGAAATTTGGATAAACTAACCAGTAAATATCAACATACTGTGTGATCAAAATCAAAACTGACACAGCAACCAAATTTGCATCATTTCGCTTTGCCTCACGAGGCAACAACGCCAAAAACGGCACGATAAACTTGAAGATCAACAAACCAAGCGAAATAGCCAACCATCCACTGTGCGATCTCATTAAGTAAAACTCAGTCTCCTCTGGTATGTTAGCATACCAAATAAGCATAAATTGAGAGAAAGCAATGTAAGCCCAAAAAATAGTAAAACCTTTCATAAACTTACCAATATCATGCTGATGCTCGACTGTAATATAACCTGAAACCCATTTAGACTTCTTAAGCCAAACAATCATAATTGCCATTAAGGCCATTGTTGATTGAACCATTCCAGCTAAGGCATAAATACCGATAATAGTGGAATACCAGCTCGGCAAAAGAGACATCAACAAATCTATTGTAAATAACGTAAAGGTAATTGCAAAGAATGCGATAAAACCTATTGAAAATCCTACGTTTTTCAATGTTAAAGATGAATCACCATTTTGATCCTGCTTTAAAGAGTTACCAACAATTATTTTTTTGAAGACCAAACAACCAAGTCCAAAAATAACAAGTCGCAAAATAACAAACCAAGGTGCTAAGTAAAGCGCCTTACCACCTGTCATTCTGTAAGACTGCTCTGGATCAGCCCATGGATATAAATATTTAAATCCAAGAATCATCACCAAACTTGATACTACCATAATAGGCATAAAACTTGTAAACGACTCAGCAATACGACGAATCGAAGAACTCCAACCCGCTTTTGCAGCATGGTTAAATGCGATAAAAAACATCCCACCTAAGCCCAAGCAAGCAAAGAAAAAAAACGCAACCAAATACGAAGTCCATAATCTTTCGGGCGCTTTCGCTAAACCATAAGCCAAACCTAATGCACCAATAAATAAAGATGCATACGTAGCTGTTTTTAAATTTTGTGGAGTTTCGAACTTTTCTAATTTTAATTCATGATGATGATTTGAAGAACTCATGATTAATTTCCTTTACCTTGTAAGTGGCGAATATAGTTAACAACTTGCCATCTGTATTTTGCGGGAATATGCGAAGCATAAGGACCCATCACACCTTGCCCCATTGTAATAACATGATAAATTTGACCGTCAGTCCAACCTTTGATTTTATCAGAGGTCATTGGTGGAGGCTTCAAGGCCATTGTTTCAGCCACTGACATTTTTTCTCCACCCTCACCTTTTACTCCATGGCAAACGGCGCAGTGAATTGTATAATATTTTAATCCAGTCTTTAAAACCTCTTCAGTGTACTGATTTGAAAAGGGATTATTATTTTTAGCAGCACCCTCGATATCAGTAACATATTTATAGGGTTCAAAACCTTGCGGCTGAGTTCCTTCTGGCGGCACTCTCATCCCTGAGTTATTTGGAGATGATGCATCAAACTCTTGAGGTTTGATAGCCGGCGATTCCATCATATCTTGAATCAACTCAACATTAGGTTGTGATTTATCAGCACTACAACCAGATAAAACTAAAAATGAACATGCCGCTAGAAGTTCAAGCGTCAGCAGTTTGTAAAAAGATTTTGATGTAAATATTTTTTTCATACTAGAACTCCGCCACTTTTTTAACTTCAACAGCGCCCAACTCTTTAAGCATTTTCTCAGCTCGGTCTGCGCTATAACCAACATCGTTTTCAGGAATAAAAATTGCAAACTTGTGACAAGATAAATCCTTATCAATTATTGGTGGGTCAACTTTAGGTATTCCACACAAATAAAAGAATGCCCCAACAGAACTTAACGCCGCAAACAATATTGTTAATTCAAATAATATTGGAACAAATGCTGGCAACGAGAACATTGGTTTTCCACCCACATTAATTGGCCAATCGATAGCTGATGTATAATAAGTTAAAGCTAAACCAGCCAACAAACCAACAACGCCTGCACCAAACGTGACGTATGGAATTGGTGAACGCTTAATTCCACAAGCTTCCTCCATACCATGCACTGGGTAAGGAGTAATAGCTTCAAATTTACTAAAACCAGATTCGCGCACATGAGTCGCTGCTTTGATCGTGGTCGTCTCATCTAAAAATATTCCAGCAATCCCGCCGATAACTCTTTTTTTACCCATGATTAGTGTCCTTTCCCATGAGCATGTCCATCTTGCCCTTCGTCATCACGTCCAACGTTTAATACAGGTTTAACTTCAGCAATAGAGATCGCCGGTAAAACTCTTAAATATAATAAGAAAATAGTAAAAAACATTCCGAATGATCCTACCAATATACATGTATCATAAATAGACCATGCATATTGTCCCCAATTTGATGGTAGAAAATCACGATGAAGTGATGTCACTGTAATCACAAATCGCTCGAACCACATTCCAATGTTAACAAAAATTGAAACAACAAACATAACCGGAATTGAGCGTCTCAATTTTTTAAACCAAAAAACTTGAGGAGCAACAACGTTACAGAAAATCATGATCCAATATGACCATGCATAAGGTCCCATAGCTCTATTCATGAAAACGTATCTCTCGTAATCATTACCAGAATACCAAGCAATTAAAAACTCTGAACCATAGGCGTAACCAACCATTAAACCCGTCATCATGATAATTTTATTCATGACTTCCATATGATCGATTGTGATGTAATCTTTAAATTGAGGAAACCCAATGCGGATCAAACTCATCAAAGTAATAACCATCGCAAAACCAGAAAAAATCGCTCCAGCAACAAAGTACGGTGGAAAAATAGTCGTATGCCAACCAGGTAATCCAGAAACGGCAAAGTCAAAAGAGACGATCGTATGTACTGATAAAACCAGAGGCGTCGATAAACCCGCAAGAACGAGGTAAATCATTTCAAAATGTGACCACTGTTTAGCAGTTCCTCTCCAACCCATTGATAAAATACCATAGATTGTTTTACGAACTTTATTAACTGCACGATCACGTACAGTCGCTAAATCAGGAATCATTCCAACAATCCAAAATACTGACGAAACCGTTGCGTATGTTGATACAGCAAAAACATCCCAGAGTAATGGCGACCTAAAATTCACCCACAAAGGACCACGTTGATTCGGATACGGAAACAACCAAAAATCCAACCAAGGACGACCTGTATGAATCAATGGAAAAATACCAGCAGTTGCAACAGCAAAAACCGTCATTGCTTCTGCAGTTCGCGCAACTGATGTCCGCCATTTTTGTCTAAATAAAAACAAAATTGCAGAAATAAGCGTTCCTGCGTGACCAATACCAACCCAAAAAACGAAAGTAATGATCATCGTTCCCCAAGCTACAGGATGGTTAACACCTAATAATCCCATACCAGTTGAAACAACCATTGCTATCGTGATGATGTAAAATATAAATAACGTTTTCGCACTTAAAAATAACCCCATCCACTCTTTAGATGGAACTCTTTCAATTGGTGCGCAGATATCATCTGTTACATCTTTTAAAGATTTATTTCCTAAAACTAGCTGATTGCGCTTAAGCATGGTCAGCTCCTTTCTTTTCAGGCGTTAACAGATCGTTATTTTTAATTTTCGATTGATAACGAACTGAAGGTTTTGCATACCACTCTTCTAATAAAGCATACGAACGCGGCTCTTGTTTAAATGCTTGAGCCACTCTTGAGCTTGGATCATTTAAATCGCCAAATGTAATAGCTTGAGTTGGACAAGCTGTTTCACAGGCAACCTTAATATCACCATCTTTAAGTGGACGATCTTCCATTTTAGCTTTATTTTTACCTTCTTTAATTCTTTGAACGCAGAAAGTACACTTTTCCATAACCCCACGAACACGAACACCAACCTCTGGGTTAAGAGCCATATGCATCGGTTTTTCGATGAGCTTAGCATAATTAAACCAATTAAAACGACGCACTTTGTATGGACAGTTGTTTGAACAGTAACGAGTTCCAACACACCGGTTGTAAACCATTTCATTTAAACCCTCATTACTATGAACAGTCGCTGCGACTGGGCAAACCGTTTCACATGGAGCGTTGTCACAGTGTTGACACATAATCGGTTGAAATACAGCCTCTGCATTTTCAGGGCTTCCTGCATAGTAACGATCAATTCTGATCCAGTGCATTTCACGTCCCTGCATAACATATTTCTTACCAACAACATGAATATTGTTCTCAGACTGACATGCTGTCATACATGAAGAACATCCCGTGCACGTGTTCAAATCAACAGACATTCCCCACTTGTGACCGTTATACTGATGACCCGACCAAATCGACCATGTGTGATGCCTGTGAATGTTGGCATCTTTAGCTTTTTCGTAGTCTTTATTTGTTGCTGTAACTACGATCTGACGACCTTCCATAGAGTCATGGCCTTGAGTTGTCACAAGCTCGTATTTTTTACCCAGTTTTTTAAACTCAACTGATTGCGCAGCGAAAACAACATTCTCTTTAGCAAGAGAAACAAATGCATATGCGTTTTGGCCGATATTATTTCCAACTTTACCTGCATGTGTACGACCATAACCTACAGCAACGGCTATAACACCATCATGCAAACCAGGCTGAATATGCGTTGGTAAAGTTAATGTTTTATCTCCAACTTTAAGCTCGATTAAATCACCTTGTTTAAGTTTATGAGATTCCGCAGTTTTTAAGGACACACACGCATAGTTGTCCCAAACAATTTTAGTGACTGGATCTGGAAGTTCTTGCAACCAAGAAACATTGGCTAAAGTTCCATCACCTAATTGAACTGTTGGATAAAGAACAAGTTCAAATTTAGAATCAGTAGCTTCAACTTTTTTAATCGACTTAAAGGCATCTAACTTAAATGATCTTGAAGATGCAGATGATGCAACTTCACCGACATAACCAGCTTGAAGCAATCCATTCCAAAAACCATCAAAGTCTTGCCCCTTAGCTAATTTAGGAGCCATATCTTGTTTCCAAAACGCTCTTAAATAATCATAATAAGTTTCATAATCTTGAAGTCGTTTTGGTCCAACTTTGCCAATATATCCCCACGTCATCAACGACAATGGAAACGAACGTGTATCATACATCGTGCGAATCAGAGGTTGGTGAATTCCATACAGTCCATTTGCAAACTCAGAATCACCCCAAGTTTCTAAGGCATGATTATCTGTAGCAATATAATGCGCAAAAGATGCAGTTTCGTCCATTTTATCGCCGATAAAAATCACCTGATCAACTTTTGCCAATGCTTCTTTAAAACCAAAATCAGCACTCAAATTATAAATTGGATTTGATCTATATATAATTAAGTTTTTAATAGATCCAGATTTCATTTTTTTGATCAAAGATAACAATTGATCAAAAGATGCATTTAAATTTTTATTTCCCGACTGCGCAACAACTGTTTTACCATCATTGCCAAGCAAAGAGTTTAAAAAATTAACCGCAACTTGCAGCTGTAATGAATCTTTTGTGCGCGTTTGAATACCACCAGCCACAACTATTGACTCACCTGCATTTTTCCAAAGATCCGCAGCGACTTTTGCAAAAGCTTCAGAATTCAACCCAAGCTTTTCAGCAACACCTTTATAACCTTGAACAACTGATTTAACCGCATCATTATTTGCATATTCAGAATGTCCAGCAGAAATAATCTCAGCGATTAAACCCAATACAACATCAAGCTGCTGCGAAGGTTTAATTTTAAATCGAATATCTGAATTCGCACCTGTTAATGAATATGTCGAGTCAAATGAAACCATACGAGACATTTTTTCGATTTGACGACGGCCATTAGCAAACTGACGAGTCGAAGCCGTAACCGGTCCCCAAGTTCCTAAAAAGTCTGCATCAATTGAGACAATCATTTTTGCTTTATCATATTTATATGCTGGGACAACCGCTTCACCGTAGGATAATTTTTGGCCTTCTGAAACATCATCTTGCGCCAGCGGCTCCCAAACATAATGATCAGCATTAAAAGCTTGCTTAAAATCACCAACGACTGCTTTTAAAGTTGGTGATGAAATATTTCCAGATAAAATGGCAACGCCACCTTTTTTTAAAGATTCAACAACATTTTTATCAAGATCTTCCCAAGAAACATTAACTGTTTCTTTGTTGGTTCTTTTTTCATTAAACAAATTTCGCAGAGGTTTTTGCAAACGCTCAGGATCATACAAACCCAACAACGATGCCTGCGCACGCACAGATACGGCCGAGCCATTCAATGGAAATACTGGATTTCCTTGAATGTGCACTGGACGACCTTCACGTGATTTAACAAGAAGCCCAAAACCTTCTTGTCCATCAAAATATGATGATGTGTACCAGTTAGAAGCTCCAACCGTCACTTCCTCAGGTTGCTTATTATAAGGTACGATTTTTTGCACTGGTCGACGAATACATCCAGCTGCAGTCGTTAATGCGACTGATGCACCCATTAATTTTAAAAAATCACGACGAGCAACGGAGTCTTTTTCCGTACCTTCATTTTCAGAGCCTTCTCTTAATGGTGATGACATAAACTCAGTTTGAAGAGCCGCTTGAAACTCTGGAGTATTGTTGTACTCTTCAAATGATTTCCAATACGTTGTATCTCTTTCGATTTTAGGTCTATTTGATTCTTCTTGATTATTATTTTCTAAATTAGACATATATACTCTACCTTCAGTCCTAGTGATGACAAGTCGTACAGTTCAATGGGGCTTTATTTTCAGGTTGTCTGTGACAGTTCACACACCAACCCATAGATAAATCCGAATATTGATAAACTTTTGCCATTTTTTCAATTTCACCATGACATGTTTGACAACTAACGCCTTTGGCAACATGGGCTTGGTGATTAAATAAAACGTGATCAGGCAACATGTGAACTCTGACCCATTCAATTGATTTTCCATCAGCATAAGCATCACGTAATTTTTTGATTGCATCCGGATTGTTTCGACCTGCAACTTGCTGGTGACAGTTCATACAAGTTGATAGCGACGGAATATTTGAAGACTTCGATCTTTCAACTTGATTGTGACAGTACTGACATTGAATTTTATTTTGCCCCACGTGAAGTTCGTGCGAAAATGCAATAGGCTGCTCCGGAGCGTAACCTTTGTTATATCCAATTCCTACTCTTTGCCCTCCATCTGGATTTTGCCAAAGACAACTCGATATAATTAATGAAGAGACCATAAGTAAACTGACCTCTTTCAAACTTTTTTGTAACAGAAAATAATGCAGACATTTTCTGCTGATGCTGAAAATTTTAAACATGACTGTGCCTTTCTTTGAAGTTAATTAAAAAGCAAACAGATTTAAATGTCACGAGGGATTTTGAATGTTAAATGAAAAACCATTAAAGAAATCAAGACGTTGCATGCCCTTTGGACAGGCAGCAACATTTTACTGACCTAGATCATACAAAGTATCCATGAATTAATGCAGCTCCAAAACAAATGTTGCAAATAAGAAACACCAGACTAAGATTTTGTGATTTTTTTAATTGAATAGGCGTAGGCGACTAACAGTATATGCAACAAAACAAATATCGAAACATACTCAATACCGCCAGCTCCAAAACCATACGAGTGCAAACCCGCACCAAGAATATAGTTAACCCCATACCAAGCCATAATCACCAAGTTAAATGTCATAACCCCAGAAACAAGCATTCCAAAATTTTGAATCCAATTTACAAGTCTTGCATGTAAAATTATTATGTAACCCATGAGCGCGATCAAAGCCCATGTCTCTTTTGGGTCCCAACCCCAAAAACGTCCCCACGAATAATCAGCCCAAATTCCACCCAAAATTATACCAGGAGCTAAAAAAGCAACGCCAATTTGCATAGAGCGATAAATTCCAGTCGTTATTTTTTGAATATGATCTTTATATTTATGAGCATCAATCGCATAATAAATTAATCCCATATCACCCAAACCAAAAGCTAACGCAAAAGCCGCATATGAAATTGTAATTGTCATTACATGAACAATCAGCCAGTAATTACTTCGAAGAACAGCTTCCAAAGGCTGTATACCTGGGTCCAAAATAGCTGGCGCACTGTCTGCAATAACCATTGAAACAAAACCAACCAAAGTTCCTGCCAATATGAGTGATTTAAATTTATAAATTTTCTCCAAAATCATTGCAAAAAGAACTGAACCCCATGACATCCACACAACAGTTTCATACATATTAGTCACAGGTGGACGTTCAGATAAATAAATTCTAAATAAAAACCCAGCCGTATGAATTAAAAAACCTAACGCAGATAGAGTCCAGACAATACCCATACCCGATTGTCTATTTCGGATCCATATAAATAATAAAATCACCGAAGCTAAAAAATACATAATATAAGCCCAGCGAAATGGGTGAATATCATAATAAAAAACCTCAGCTTTTGTTTTAGTATTTGAAAAGTACTGCTTATCTCCAGAAACTTTACGAATACTTTCTTCAAACGCATACACAGCTTGATCCAACTTATCTGCGGCCTGTTCCATATTTGATTTTTCAGCAAGAGCACCGAGGTAATTTGCAATTGACTGGCTCACAAACACGAAAAGCTGTTGCTGCTCTTGAGGCACTTCCGAAATCGATAACCAAGTGTCTGAGTTAGGATTCGGCATAACTTTAAGCAAACGGCCTGCCGTCAACTCTCTGAAATAAATCATTTGATTTTGCAATCTTTGCAAAGCTTGGTAATATGGCGTCAACTTTTCTCGGCTCTGTCTTTTATCCGCCAACTCTTGCATTAAATTTTGAAATTTATCTGACTGAAATAATTCTTCACTCGTAAAATGTTTTTTATCAGCCTGCAAACCAAGCTTAACTTTAACGTCAAGGTGATTAACTTCAAACAATGGTCTTTTCAACCAACTTTCCGGCGAAAGCATCCACGTCATTACAATCAAGTGAGCAGGAGCAGACTCACCCGTATCTGTTTTATAAGTTGATTGACCATAAACAATCGATAACATCTCACGAGCAAATGTATCGTATGGCTTCACACGCCCAGCATCCTGAACTGGCAAATATCGAATAGCATCTCCTGATTTTGCATAACTTATTTTTGCAAATGCAAAAACTATATTAAAAATTAAAGCTAATAATATTAAATTTTGTCTTAAAGCTTTCATAGCTGCGCCGTCTTTCTTTTTCGTGTCTGAACAAAAAACCAAACAATTCCAATTGATAAAATAAGCGACCCTAAATATTTTAACCAACGACCTGGGTCATAATTAACAGACAACACAGAACCTGTTGGCTCCCCAGTTCTCTCATCTTCATTAAAACTTGATTGATAGAATGTAAAACCAGAAAATTTTAAGGGCTCGTTCATAGCGATCAAAGCTTCAACAGATTCCTGACCATTGGCCGACTTAACCACCACCTGACTCGAATATGTTTTGGCCTTTTGCGTTCCTTGATAATTGATTTTTTCAAATTTTTTTAAAAACACAGGGAAACCTAAATCAATGCGACGATTCTGATAACTCACAAGATATGCCTCAGTTTGCCCAAACAGTTTAATGACATCATTCAACAAAATCCATTTTGTTTTTTGACCAAACTGAATTTCAATAGCTGATGTCGTCAACGGTGTTGCTTTCTCAGCAGCCACAACATCCCACTCTTCAACAGCTCGAGGCAAGTAGTCCAACAATCTCAACTGCAAACCCATCCAACCCGTTTCTATGACATCACCAATTTTAATTTGACCAGATTTAAATGGTTTTAATTCTGATTTTTTAAATAAATCATAACGAATATAATCAGAATCAATCGAGTTAAAATAAACTTCATTCACATCAACTAATTTTCGACCTTCCTTGACAGCATCATGTCCCAAATACAATTTCAATGGACCAAGATTAACATCTGATAATTTATTTTTTGATGGCTGAGTCAAGACCTCAACTTGCTTAACATTCGCATTTTGTAATTGAAACTTAATTGAAGACCCAACATTTTCATCATCAGACTTTAAAAGCTTTTTACTCACTCTTGCGTATTTAAAATATCGCTTAACGATTAAATCCTGGCTTCCTAAATTAACAATAAATGGTTTTTTTTCTGAAGGTGGTTTTTTAAAAAAATCGACTTCTTTTTCGTAAAATTTTGTATACCGATCACCGTCAAAAGTAGCGTAAACAACAAAGTCAGTTTCGCCGACAGATACAAAATTATTTTGACCATTAATATTAATAAGCATCGAACCATCAATACCAAATTTTTGAGTGACCCATCCCCCAACAATAATGACAATAATTCCAATGTGAACAAGCAAGAATGGCGTATGTTTTTGTTTCCATGGCCAACGGTCAACCATAACAATTGCCAAATTGTAGACCAACAAGCCCATCGCAACATACATCATCCAACTTTTATAAACTATTTGCTGTGCCGCATAGGCGTCATTATAGTAAGATTCAACAATCGTCCCCCATGTAATTAAAAGTGTGATTGCCACCATAACCGGAATGCCGAGTTTAAATGACGTTGAGAATCTCCAGAACTTATTCAAATATTGATTTTGAAAACGCATAAGACTTTGTACTCTTAGATTTTTAGATTGGGAAGCTCGGATTTTATGTAATTTAATGCTTTTCTAACTTTCAATTGAACATCAACATAATTTGAACTTATTTTTTTCGTGCTTTCATCCATATAAAGCATTCTGTTTAATTCAACCTGAATAGAGTGCTGCCCAAGAGATGGACGACCATATTGTTCAGTTACACGACCACCCACATAAGGCCAATTATAACCAACCCTAAACCCAGCCGTCACATAAGCGGCAATAACCAAATCACGAAAATAGCTAGAGCAACTGCTTCCTAAACAATCACTGATAACAATATCTGCGCGCAATTGCCCAGGATCTTTATGCTGAGCTGTTCCTTTAGATGGCATTGAGTGAGCATCGATATGAAAAACATTTTTGTGCTCCTCAAAGGACTGCTTAAATAAATTGCGCACGCCTTCATGAAATGGCTCGTAAATGAGTGAGCACAAGTCTTGATGCATCTGTAAGCTAATGGGGCTTTGCATTAATTTGTCACCTAAAGTTGTCACCACCCAATGAAAGCCTCGGCTATGCATACCAGACACATTTAAACTTCCTTGAACTGAATCCCTATCGATGTCAGATGGAATTCGATTTAAGTCAACCGCATATCGATGCCATTCAGTTTTATGGTAGGGTATTTTAAGACTTTGCAAGCTCTCTTCATAAATCAAATCAATGTATCGATCAACATCACACATCAATACTTGCTCAGACAAATTTTTTAACCAAAAACACTCATCGGGAATTTTTTCACCCGAGTGTGGCATTGTAACAATTAAGGGGCTCACATGATTCATTTAATATCTCCAAACAAACTCTAGCTCTTGACTGATACTCAAAGTCATTAGCTAATGATTATATGAAAATATACACAAAAACTGGAGATAAAGGAACGACAAGATTAGTTGATGGATCATGCGTTACGAAACATCATCCTCGTGTTGAGGCTTACGGCACAGTTGATGAACTTAACTCCCACTTAGGTCTTATCCAAAGCCACTTAAATAAAGTACAATCTATCAATGTAAATCAAACCACTCATGCCTCACTGCAAACATATTTTAATAAAATTCAAAATGATTTATTTATAATTGGCAGTTTATTAGCAACCGAAAAAGAAGATGTTCGCTCAAAACTTCCTCAGCTTAAAGAAGAAGACATTCAAACAATTGAATCAATCATTGATGACATGACGTCAACCCTACAACCTTTAAATCACTTTATTTTACCGACAGGACACGAAATTGCATCGCTCGTTCATATCGCTCGGACAATTTGTAGAAGAGCTGAAAGACGTGTATCCGAGATCACGACAGAACACCAAGATCAAGACCTTTCATTAAAATACTTAAACCGACTCAGTGACTTCTTATTTACCGCGGCAAGATATTTAAACTCTTATTTTAATATTCAGGATGTCCCATGGAAGAAAAAGTAACACTCCGCGAATCAACAGTCGCTGATGCGGAAAGGTTATCGCATTTTTTTTCGAGCATTCCACTGCACGGCAAATTAGATATTAAAATCAAACGTCATGTTGATTTTTTTTCACTTTACAGACGTCTAAATATAAATTTTCACAATTATATCTTAGAAGACACAAACTCAATATTAGGCACAGCAAGTTTTCTTTATTACAAAGCACTCGTTAATGACCATGTAACTAAAATCGCCTTCGCTTGCGACCTTAGAATTTCTCCAGTTCGTAAAGCTATTTTAAATTGGTCCCGACATTTTTTACCCCGATTACAAGAACTCAGCAAAAAAGAAACTATCGAACATTTTATAACTTCAATTAATTTAGACAACACTCAAGTTATTAACTCATTTATTCGCACGAAACAAAAACGTTCAAAAAAACCTTTTTACGAACTCATTCGAAAATTCAATTTAATTACAATTCACGGTTTTTATCCAATCTACTTTACAACAAACCCCCATCTTAAAATAAGATACTTAGAGAAAAAAAATCATCCGCAATTCTTAGAGTACTTAGAAAAAAAACTCACATCACTTGACTTAGTGCCGAAGGCATTAAAAATATCGGTTCATGATTATATTCAAGAATCTCTCATATATTCTTTTAGTCACTTTATTATTGCCTATGACCAACAAGAAAACATAGTCGGATGCTGCTACCCATTAAGCTCAACTCTTCTTCAAGATTACTTTCCACTTAAGTACAGTTCGCAAGCTAATAACTTTAGACAATTTTTAAAATTAGCATCAATCTTAAATTTTGGTCGAAAGCTAACTCGACCCTTTTCGAGTTCTCAAAAAGATCAAACACTTAATTTTCAATTTTTACATTTTTTGTTTTTTGATCACCCAGATATACTTAAAAATTTAGTTCATTACGCATTTCAAAATTCAAAAAATAATGATTTTTTAGCTTATTTTACAGAACAAACTAACTATACTTATCGCCCACCTAAAGGAACAATTCATACCGAAATGAATTTTGGTCTTTACGAAATCCGATCACCCGACTCAATGGAAGACACTCAACACATGTCTCTAAAACAAAAAATTAAAAAAAATATTTGGCTGGATGGTATTTTGTTTTAGATTAGATACCCCATCGCCGCTGAACTGAATCACGTGGATCTGAAGTGTACTTTGCGTTTTCCCAAACTTCGATAATTTGATTTAAGTCCAATTCCTTATCTCTATCAATTTTATAAATATTTTTAGAATATTCCGAAAACAAGGTGCTAATCTCTGCGAAATCTGAACTGGTCGCTGACTCACGGATAACCTGGCGCAATTGTAATATAATGTATTGAATATTACTGTCGCGAGAGGGAGAACTGTAATTATAATAATTCATTGAGTTTTCATTACAATTATTTCTAACGCAAAATTCAAATCCCGAACGCACAATTTCAATTCTATCTTTAATTTTACGATCTAACAACTGAAGTAAATCATAAGTTTTTGAAAACATCGACAAATCAACACCAAGCACCAGATAACTGACATAATCATCAAACTGCTTATCCTTTGGCAATACAGCGTATTGGGTTAATGAATAATCTTTTTCCTTTTGAAAAGATGAATGTATCACAGTCCCGTTATTCTCTAAAACTTTTTTAAATTTAAAAAAACCAGTTTTATTTTTTTCAGGTACACTTACAAAATAAAATGGATACTCCAACAATTCACGGCTTTTTTTCGGGACAGTTGATGATAACATTCTAATCGGCATTATTTTTCCACCCTGAACAACTCTATGTATAAAATCAACATGACCACTGTTCTCAAATCGATGAATAAAAAAAACACCAGGCTTAATTGAACTTGCATTTAAAGCTACAGGATACGCATCATTAATAATTGTTTTTGAACTTGTACTGTTAAGTATAATCTGTAATCGTTTTCTAAAACTATAATCATACATCCATTCAACTGAAGAATCTACTGGCTTATTATCGACTTGAGGGAAATCAGTTAAATTAGAGTACTGGTCACCATTAGAAGTTGTAAACAAAAATGGAAGACTATTTTTTCTTGAAAAAATAATTCTTAAAGCAATAACTGCATCTGCGCAATCCGTTTCAAAATTAGCTTTTAAAAAATAATCTTTGTCGATCGTTTTCTCAATCCACTCTTCATATTTTTTCTCCCAACTAACATCCCACGAATTGTTCGAATTCCACATGATCGCGTGGCTTGATAAGGAATTCAAAAAAATAAACAGAGTTAATACGAGTAATCTCATTAGTCACATACAATTTTAGGAAATTGTTTTAATTCAGCTTCGTAATGCCCATTTGTTAAAGATGTGTTTAACGTTTTAATATTTTCTAAATTCACAACACCATATTCAGCATCACCAATATCAAAATATGTTTCTATTTTCTGAAACGCCTTACCTTGCACAACACTTGCACATCTGTTTTCAGCAGTACAAATTTTATTGTACGAATGTGTAAATACCGAATTCATGTCAACACCAAAGTTTTCTAAATCTTTTTTCAACGAATCTGGATCGCCAGATATTGAAGGCAATGCCACAAGCTTTAACGAAAGCTTAGGAACTCCAAATTGTGGCAATTTTGGTAATGTTAAATATCCATAACCATCAACCGTGATATCATCATTAAATTCTGAATTTACATCTGCTTCCAGCATTAAATTTTCTAAAATTAATTTTGCATCTAAAAATTCTGTTACGAATTTTAACCGGTCACCCTTTTTTAAAGATTTAGAAATGTAGTACGCACTTGATACTCGACCTAAAAACAAACTTAAATCTGTAGCATCAAGCTTGCCAACCCAATTTTTAGGAACAACAATCGGTGAGTGCCAAGGTGCAGAGTTAAGCATTTCAAATTTGTTACCATTTTGACGAAAAACATTCATCCGAATCATCACAGGATTAAATGAATTAGATCCTTTTGTACAATAACCGTCTTTACAAAAAGCTTTGGATATATTTTCTGTTAAATATTCCATATCAAACTTAGTTTTAGTACCTATTTGTCTTAGTGTGATTTGCCCTTGATGAAAATTATAATTTAAAACTGATGGATATTTAATTTTAGTAACTTCATCATTCACCATTGGAAATGAGTTACTATCTGGTAAAAATTTAAAAACTATTTGACGAGACAATGATGGACCGCTTGGATCACCCATCACAACTTCTTGTCCCGCAGCTTGACTTCTTGTTTTATCAACAGAAGCTGGATGAACAATAAACTGAGACATCACATCACGTGCTTCATTAGACTTTAAAAAGTTTTGATTTAAACAATCTGGAGAAATTTTAAATCTAATATTATACGTTTCATTTGCAGAATAATCCAATACACAACGATTACCCTTTAAAATAACTTGATTACTACTATTTGATTTAGAAACAATAGAACAATCATTTGAATCAATAACTTTAATTTCACGTTTAAATGGACTTGTAACTTCCATCAAAACACATTGATTTAATAGCTTATAGTCTTCTTCTACATTAATTTGAGTTATTTCTTTAATCTTATCAGCTGTTGTTTTAAATGAATCGATATCGCTTTGAACTTCACATCGACGAGAAATATTAAGTTCACTTAAAGAATTAACAGACTGAGCTTTTGAATCTAAATACTGAAAGACCGTGTTTTTTGATAAAATAATTTTATTTGTTTCTGAAGAACAACGACTGATCGATATACCGTCGGTTGACAAATCAGAGAAAACACGACCTTCAGATGAATTAATAATAACTTTAGAATTAGTTCCAACAAGTTTACTGACTTGACAAGTCCATGCATGATTTGCATAAAAACTCGTTGAAATTAAAAACACCAACCTAGCTATTTTCATTTGATTGAATAAGTTCGATTGATGTTTCATTTTTAATCCTTCACATTAAGTTAAACAGTGGTTCGACAATTACGGATTTTGAGATTCAACAACTGAAGAGGCTTGACCAGTCAATGGATCATTGAATGTTGTAAATGTACACATTTCAGCACCTTCTAACTTGTTAGTACGAAACTCAGTTGAACTTGACTCAGTAAAAACATAACGAACTTTACAAAAGCTAGGATTTTCAATATCAGTTGATTTAATTAAAATTTCAGAACCATTCATTTGCGTTGATGCACCTGATGGTAAGAAGTATTTTCCACCTGCAGAAACTGGTGTAATACCATCTGCACCAATTGTAAATTCAACATTCGAAGCATTAATGTCTGCAGATGAAGATCCTTTATCACATGCAATGTAGCCTTCAACCTTAACACCTGCTTTTTTAATGTAGTTCGATAATGATTCATCAACAACAACACCTGTACGATCATTTTGTCCAGGAATAGCTTTCTTAGTATAAACCAATGGAACATCAGAAGCTCTTTGCTCAATGTTAAAACTGTTTGAAATGTTTGACTGCAAGGCATTTAAAGGCGCACGAATACAAATATCAACGAAATATTTCGCATTATACATTTCGGTCATAAACATAAATGATAAATCGCCTAAAAAAGTATTTTTAGCATCTTTTTCAGAAACAAGTGTTGACCACTTATTAACTGACTGTGCAACAGCAGTTTTTGATTGAAATCCAGATTGAGGATTAGACGGCGAGTAAGCATCATATGACATAACCTGACCAACAAGACCATTAACAAATGTTGAACCTAACTTTTGATTACAAATAATATTTGACTGACAATTCCCTTTAGCAGTTGCACAAGACTCAGCGAGAGTTTTAGCATGTGCACCAATATATTTTTTACCATTTTTTTTATCAATACAAACGAGCTGTGTATCTTGTGATAAAACACCCGCATTACAAGCATAAATATCTAAACCTGAACTCGCTACTTTAAATTTATATCTAAAAGTTGCTGCATTCACATTTTGCGAAAGTGGTAACAACACTGAAGCCATGGCGATTGATAGTTTGATTGTCTTTGTGATTGATTTCATTTGAATTCCTTTTTTTGTTATTGTTATTTAATATTTATAATTTGATGTTTGATTTTATTTAGTTTCCGCAGCCATTTTGAGATAATAGCTTCCCGTACTCTAGCTTAATTAATTCGATAAACTTATCATCTGATGTCAAAGGTCTCATGTCAGATAAATCACTATTTCGTTGGCCTCGACCACGAGCAACTAAGTTTTCCAAATCTGTTCTACCAATTTTAATAGATGATAAACACTCTTTATTTTCATATCGAATCGACACACCAACTGAATTTTGCTGTTCGTTTGATTGTTGTCCATTTAAGTAAATATTTGTACCATTTCCAGCTGCAGCTCCAGTCCCAACAGAAAACATAACAGTCCAGCCTTTATTATTCGTGACTTTAGAAATTAAAGTACAACCTTGCTCATCACAACGCTGCTCCACCTCTTTAGATATGCTTGCAACAAGATCAGTTAAAGAACTTTTAACCTGCTCAATTCTGGCAGTAGATCCAACTTCGAGTTCAGATAATTCATTAGCATATAGATAATTACAAACTGAACTTAACATTAAACTAACTAAAATAATTTTTCGCACACGTCCTCCAAACGGATAGTCTTTACTTTTAAATGCTTCGACATTTCGACTTACTTCAATATCCAGACCAATAAAATAAATCGGTCCATACTCACTCTTCACTTGTTATAATGAATATAAGAATAAATTGTAGTGTTAAAAACCGAACAACTCTTAAACAGTTGGCGCCAATAATTGTATCTTAGATATCTAGAGTTCATATAATTGATTTAAAATACTCAGCTGTTTCGATATGATTCAATTTATGTTCACTATTATGGCGTAAAAGATGAAATAGACTCTAATTATGAAAATAAAAAGAATTAAAGTCATTTCATATCTATTGGCCCTGTGTCTATTGGGACTCACAAACAAAAGCATAGCTCAACAGGTACCATTGCAGAATAGACAACAACCGGTTCAAAATAAATATTCTCAAAATGAAACATTTGAAATTTCAAATTCAGCACAATGTTCTGTCGAAATGAATTTGCCCGCTAGATCAATTTTTATATCATCGAATTTTATAAACTATGCAGTGACTCTCAATAATTTAAAAAAACAACTCAATCAAGATTCAACATTTGTCTACAATGGACTGCGTTTTCAAAAAAATAAACTTTCAGTATTAAGCACGTCGATCATCAATCATTTACTCAATAGAAGCCTGCCTTTTGTAAAAACAAAAGCTGATGCAGAAAAAACACTTAAAAACACTCGTATTAACTTGACCGAAACTCCAAATTTTGTAGATTGTTTTATAGCAGATAATCTTCAATTGAATAACCCAGAAGTCTACTTGCGATCACTTAATTCAACAAACCTATCAAAATTAGCACAAGATATTATTCTAGCAAAAAAACAAGCCTCTTGCTTTACAAAAAATCCTGCAAATGAATTAGATCTGTACCCAATTATCAATCTAAAGCTCAATTTAGAACATATTAAGAATTGGGACCAGTTTGGCTTTGACTTTTGGATCAGTTTTAAAATTTACTTATCACTTCTTTGGATTGACGAATCATACACTGAGTTCAGTAAAAATTCATATAACAAAATAAGTCTACTTATTCCAATTGAAGAACAAATTCTACTTAACTCAGATGGATGCCACTCAATATCTAGGCCTGAATGTAATTCAGATTATTTATCGTCCGCGGAGCTTAGAACATTATTTTCGCCGATTAGAAACTTCGAAAAGCTGAGCAGTCAAAGTCTACAAATGTCTGAATCATTTAAATATAACCAAGTAAATATTGAAACCAACATCGACCAAATGCTGCAAACCGAACTCAAAGATAATAAACTCATCACTGCATTCCAAAAAACCCAAGTCGATTTATCTCTCGCAATTACAAACGCACTTTTTGAAGCATCTGAAATCTACTCAAAAGTTTTTGCGCAAAAAAATATTAAAATGATATCTGATGATCTTCAAAGTGATCTCAATCAAACGACAAATCTTGAAGAAGAACATTATTTATGTCTTGAGTATCGTTTAATTTCAGAAGGACAAGAAAAGTTATTCAAAATGGATATGGAATTACTTCAGCAAAATGCTCAAGAATTTGATTCATATATGAAATATGGAATGAATGTTTCCACTCTACTGACCTATTTTGATTCTCTAAATAAAGTTTTAAAGCCATTTTGTCAGAATGTTGATGAAAAACAAAAAAATATAAAAAAAGTAATGGATATACCATGGAGCAATTTCAGACCATGGTTTATAGATTATATGAAAGAATTTAAGGCAATCTATCAAGACATCACAAATGAAAAAAATAAATTTGCATTACAAAGACTTACTGAAATAAAAGATAATAATTATGTCAATGGAATTTGCAGCTCTGCAGCTGACTGCTCAAGAACTCTTATATCTCAAATTGCAGAACTATACCGATTATCGCTTCATAAAAAGTCATTTTTAAAAACGAGTGTTATATCAACAAATTTATTCAATGAAAATTCCGAAAAAACCGCATGTAAATACTTCGATCCTTTTGAAGCAAGCCGAAATAATCAAAAAAAGCTTCTCGCCGATATCGGAAGTTCAATTCTTTTTGGCTGGACTGCATTACCAGTTATGTTTGACATCAATTTTAAATCCAAAAAACCAATATCGTTTAATAAACTCGTAAGTGATGGAACAATTAAATTTGAAACAGAATTTGACCAAGGATCTATACAAAAAAGTTTAGCATTAAATTTCGGAGCACTTCTCGATATTCCTTGCTATATGAATTACTCAGAAACAGGTCATAATATTGATACAGCTAATCAACAAAGTTTTATATTTCAAGGTATAAGCGTTGAAAAATGCAGCAGTCAGAAAACTGAAAATTCTGTTTCCAAAGGCACTTTAATAGATTCACTGAGCACTAATAAATCTAAAGACTATAATCTATGTGGAAAATGTATGATTAATATTACTACGGCTAGTACGCTCAAAAGTTTACAAAATGGCAATATTTTTTCACCTTTACGTTTTGCTATTAAACTTATTCAAAGTATCACAAGATATAGCGCAATTGAAAAAGATAACTTCATTAATCCGCGCAAGTTTACAATTGATAAAAACTTTCTCACAGAAGCGTATATTAAAAATAATTATAAAATACCTGAGCGCTGTATACCTATGCTCAGTAAGGGGTTACCTTGTGAGGAAAATATTTGTTCAGCCTTAACGGTAAAAGCTTTTGAAAAACAAACTGGTTTCAAAGTTAAAGCAATATCAATGATTCCGTCTAATCAACAATCTCTTGAAAATCAAAAAAATTACAGCCAGGCGTGGATAAAAACTCATTCTCATAAAGATGAAATACCTGTTCGTCTAAGCTGCAATGAAAACACTGAGTATTTTAATATGAAAATAACTTCATCAGAAATAATGCGTATTAAAAGTGAGGCTTTAAAATGAGAAAAGATTTCATCTCAAAACTGTTTTACAAACTGATTTTTTTATTATCATTTATGGTTTCAATATCTGCATACGCTTTTAAAGTCGAATCTAAACTCTTTTTTTCAGTGGATTCAGCATTAGAGAAAAAAAGTATTTTCACTTGCGACAACAACGAATCATTTTGTATCAACCTCTGCTCTCAGCAAAACACTTGTGTTGTTGATGAAACTCTATGCACTAACTGTTTATCTCAAAAAGCTCAGGATTTAAAAATACTTTTTAACAACCCACAAACTTACTTTGAAACAACTGGAAAAATGATTAACTCATTTACTTTAAGCTATTTTTTTAAAAATCAAAATTTTTTATTGATCGATGCAAAATCATTTTTAAATAATATGACTCCAGAAAAAGTAGATCAAAATCAATATAATTTCCAAAGTTTCTGTGGTAATTCAAGCTCAAAAAATTTAATTATCATTGATATAAATTCACAGGATAATACTGTTAAATCAATTCCCGGAATTATTTGTCAAAATGAGGATGAATCAAATAATTATGTTTTAAAATTAGAGCTCAAATCTGAATTCAAATCCCAATCACAATCTGATTTTTGGAAAAAAATGACTATCGAAGTTTACAATAGCATTTTAGAAATGAAATTGAAAATGGACTATGGTTTATCACAACCTTATAAAGTCAAAGACAAAAATGGTGAAAAAATTCAATATTTAAGGTTGTATGAAACAACACAAACATCAGCTAAATAAACTTAATTTTAACTTCAAACCTTGATTGTTAAAATTTATCGCTCTTTTAAAGTTTAATTTTTTAAATTTAATATTCCAGGATTCTGGATGAATCATCACTATACCCTTAAGATCCAAAGAACTCTCAATTTTATAAAGAACATCAAGCGCTTGATTTGACGACAAGCGTTCTCCGTATGGAGGATTTGTAAGTATAAAAATAGATTCAGAATTTATTGGTAAATCTTGTTTTTGAATATCAACTGAGTTTTTGTTTTCAAATTTCATATTTTTTGAATCAAAGCTTGGATAATACGTTTTGAAAATTTCAAAGTTTTTTTGTGTTTTTTCAAAAGTCTCAATATCAAGTTCAAATCCAAGAAATTGATTCATATTTTTCGATTCAATTTTATAATTTTTTTTCCAGACTGATGACTTAAACAAAGCTTCTCTATTTTGAAATTTTTCAAAATCATAGAATTGTTCTAAATTTGGTAAATGAAAACTTGCAGCTTCAAATAACATTGTCCCAGATCCGCAAAAAGGATCTAATACTATTGTCTTTGATGAGTTCTCTGAAAAATCAATTTCGTTATTTAAGCCGGCCTGTAACAAAAAGTTATATGTCTTTGCAGCTAATGTTTCTCGAATTGGTGCAGCACCCTGAAATTGTCTGTATCCACGCTTATGTAAATGTTCTCCAGACGTATCTAAACTTATAACCGCTTTATCCTTATGTATTCTAATATAAACCGTGCAATGATTTTCCTGTTTTTTAATTAACGAGTTTTTCAAAACTTTATTTGCAGCTTCCATTAAATTATTTTCGTGAAATAATCTTGATTTACTTGCATCGATCGAAATATTAAATTTATCATTGCCAAAATATTTAGAGAAATCCATTTTTTTAAGTTCTTTTTCAAATTGATCAAAAAATCGAACCGGAAAATGATGAATTCGGAGAAGAACTCGATTAGCCAATTTTGAAAATAAATTAATTTGATAACCCAAATAAGTTTCACAATTAATCTCAACTCCACCTAAAATTTCATCTTCAACAAACTCTGGACGCGATCTGGTGGGTAAGCCATCTAAATCAATTAAATTATGCCAAAATATTTCTATTTCTTGCTGGAGATCTTTTTCTAACCCAATTTGGCAACTCACAAAAAATACAGCCATTAAAATCTCCAGTAAAAATCAAAAAATCCATAATAGCCATCTGTAGGATCTAATCTAAAGTGAGTAATATCAGTTGAGTTTATCGAAAACTGAGCATGAAATCGGTCATAAATCCAAATATATGATATATATCCACCTAATGACTTATTTTGAAAATTATAACTTGGACCGATTAAAACGCGATCCCAATTTGATGTAATGAGTTCGTATCCAGTTTGAAATGTACTTGAAGTCAGTGCTTTAATTGCAGAAGCTTCCGCAGTTCCTTCCCATCGAATCAAAGACAAACTTAAAAAAGTGTGTGATATCAAACTATCCGAAGAAATGGCATCCCAATAAAAATTTAAATTTAAATTCGCTTGTTTTTCTGAAACAAGCCTTACAAAACTGAGTCCTGTCGATAATGTTGTTGATTCTGTATCCCAAAAACGAGCTTTAAAGTTGGCATTGGGTCGACCAATTAAATTTACGGGAACGAAGGTTCCTAAAGTCAGCCAATCCGCAGCTCCATAGGCCAAATTACCTAAGTAGTTCACTAAAAACTCATCTTTAAATAAAACTTGAGCAGTATCACCAATAGATAAACCTTGATAGACAAGTGGTCTATATTTTGATGATATATTTCGCTCACTTCCCTTAACCAAAAGATCTGTTGTTCCAATAAAATCATCATGACTGGATGATAAATCTAGTTTTTTAATTATATCACCCTTTTGAATAATATACTTTCGGGATTGTCTTAATAATTTCAATTTTAATTCATAGCGACCTGTTCCCAATGTTTTAATATTTTGAATTTCAACAAATGCAAAAACACCAATTTTAGAATTCTGTGATATAATTGGCAAAATCTCACCGATTTCCCAATGAGATGATTCTGAAACAGCCGTCATATATTGCTCGTTAACAAATCCGCTAACGATGGCTCCTGCACTCGGTATAAATTGAGCCCAAGCTCGTTGGGACAACAAACTTACACTCAAGTTTAAAATAAAAAAAAGTATTAACTTTAATAAGTTAATTTTTTGGGATGTAAATTTAAACATAATAATGATAGAAAAAGTGCTAATATTCCTACTCCAAACGCGAAAGCTAAACCCATCTGGTCTGTTAAATATCCTACACCTAAGTGCATGCTCACAACAGCTAAACTTTGAAAACTCATCGCAAAGGCAATAAATGTTCGACTCATGCTTTTAGATATTTCCGAAATATAACTCACACAAAGTGGATAATATGGTGCCATCCCCAGACCGACTAGAGCCAAAAAAAATGGATGAAACTTAAGACCTACAAATAATAAAAACAACGATAACAATAACGAGCCATTAAGCTGTGTTTTTAATGACAATGGCAATCGCACAATAGCAAACAGAACTCTTCCAATGAGCAAAAATAGAAAAAATAACGTCACATAATGTGAGGATTGAGATAAATTCATGTTGAAATATGTTCTCATATACAGGGCTAAACGTGTTGAAACTAATATTTCAGCCACCACATAAAATGCAAACAGACCACCTATCATTAAAAGTCCATATTTTGACGCCTTTGCATTTTGATGTTCATCTTCATGTTTCATAATTTCTAAATGCTGATGAACTGTAAATTTTTTATCTGGTTGAATCAAAAACTGAAAAACAAAAAACAATATAGAAATCGCACCAGCAACTAAAAATGCACCTCTCCACTCACCAAATGCAACAGTAGCACGAGCCGCAAGTAATGGTGCAAAAAAACTGGCAAGACCATACATACCATGAAGCCCAGATAAAGCTCTTGAGCGAATTTTAGGGTCAACATTTTCTGAAACTAACAAATTCTGAGACACTCCCATAAATCCGATACTTAAACCTAATATAAAACTTCCACACAAAAGCAGTGGAAAAGTTGAAGATTGACCCATAGCTACAAGACCTAATCCCATAAGTAATACAGATGTTAAAAGGAGTGATGAAATCGTAAATCTTTTAAGATAGGCAGTCGAAAGTAAACTCCCTAAAAAAGCTGCTGCCGAAGTTGTTGCAAAACTCCATGACCCTTCAGCATTTGTTAATTGAAACTGACTCAAAATCTCTGGAAACAAAGGACCGCGTATATTATCCGCTAGTCCTAAAATAAATAAACTTAAAAATGAAAATAACAAGGCCCAATGTGATTGCTTTATTTTAATGGTCATTTTTTCGAGGCTAATACAGTTTTCAATACTTTGAAAGTAGAAATAATTGTTTTTCGATGCACTTCACCTGAAAACGTAAAAAGCCCATTAAATTTGCATGTAATATAGTTCATATCGTCCAGAACTGGGAGTCGCCCATTATAAACCATAAAAATAAAGGCTTCCTGCAACAGCTCGTCCTTTGAATAAATATATCCACAAAGATTAATTGGCCAATCCCAAATTCTGAGCGAGTCCTGAGCTTGCATTTCTGCAAATTCAACAACAAAGGCTTTAAATCGAGGATAAGATTGTCGAATTTCTGCTGGGCTAAATGTTTGAAATGGAGCGCGGCTATCAAAGCGACTATAAAGTGACTCAATATACATAATCAACATTGACAGTACACGAATATCTGCCGTTTCAACACGACCCACAGTCGTCGGCGTAAATCTGGCAACAGACATCAAATCATAATAATACTCAACAAATTGTTGATCATTCAAAGCATTTAAAAAAACTGAGTAATTTTTTGTATTTGAAAAATAAGTACTCTGTTTTTTACGAAATTGTTTAATAAAACATTTTTCATCTAACCAAGGGTTACCAAAAACATCTAATTCCTGCAAACCGCAACCTGCTTCTTTCATATCAGCGATAATGGTGTTCGTGATTTCTCCTCCACCAGACACAAGCATATTAACATACGCAAAGGTTTCATAAAAATTCAATTGTTTGTCACCATTACCATACGGAGTAAAAAGATTAGCCTCCATAAAGCTTTTTGCCCCTGAATTATTCTCTCGAGGATCAAATAATTTCATTTCAATGCCAAATTGTTTAAAATCAGCATACCATTGAACCATACCTTGCTCTATCAAATAGCTTTTTTTCAAGTTCAGTTGTACATCAACAACGCCCCAACCTAACATTAACTCTCGAGCCAACATTTTATTAAAATGTGCTCTAGATAAATCCTCCCAATTCAAATAAGATTTATTTTGCTCATTTGATAAAATCATTTTTTTATCATTATAGATAATAGAAAACTCAGTTAATGCTTCATCTCTTAACTCATATAAAGCCTGAACGACTTGATTTTGTAAAGTTTGATCTTTGATATATTCAGACTTATTAAACGGAAAGGTTGCAACGGCTTTACGTAGATTTTTTAAATCAATACGTGTTGTTTTTGACCAATCAATTGTATTAATAAATTTCTGAAATCCTTTATAAATACTGAGTTCACGCTTTATATTTTTAAATGTTAACTCTTTAATTTCAGTTAAGCTTTCATTTGCAATATTTTTTTGATCATTAAAAACACGAATAAGAATAGTTTTATAAAAAGACAAAAATGTACTTTCAGATACTGTTAACGGAATAATTTGACTTTTGAGTATCTCAATGACAATCGGATCTATATATTTAACTAATAATGTTTTATTTTTTTTATACTGAGGCGAATTTTCTAAAATTGAAATCAATTGCTCTGTAAATTCAATAACCTTATTTAATTGCTCAGCAGATGAAATTTCAAATTTCAAATCGGTATACAAAGCTTGAGCATATAACTTCCCAATCCCAACAAAACTATCGATAGCATTTAAATATTGATCATTTGTTTTTAACGCTTCAACTCCAGATAACAATTTAATCACATTTTCAATCAACAACATTTGCTTTTGATCTTCTTCATTTTCTATAATATTCAAACTTGCAATAAGCTGTTTTAAATCATCAAAATTATATTCAGATCGACCTATTTTCGAAGAATTTAATAAAATCTTTAAAGACTCACTGAGTTGTTTAAACCCTAAATCAATTGTTTTTTGATCATAAGAACCTTGATTTTTAACTAATTTAAACAATTTTGTATATGGAGCTAATTTTTTAGTTTCTACGTTAAGCAGTTTTAAATAATTTTTGAGTTGTTCAAGCTCTGTCTTATTAACGCTGTTAGCTTGTCCTCCAAAAATAGCTTTTTTGAGAAGTAAAATATCATCTGTTGCCTTCTGAGAAATTTTTGCATCTTGAAAAAATTTATTAAAGATTATATACAATTCCTCACTTAAAAAAATATCGCTTGCTGTACGACCTTCAGCATTTTTCTGAAATAAATCTAATGTTTTTGATAAACAAAGAAATGCAGCATCTATTTCTTTTTCGCTTGTATCCGATTCCATTAACTTTTTAAAAGTGACTTGAACCTCTTTTATGCACTCAACATCATCTGTCTTAAAAACTATGACATCTTGAGTTTTAGGTTTCCCCTTTAAAAAATCGCCACACCCTTGGATTAATAAAAGTAAAGCCATCAATGGCAAGACCAACAAACGTGATAAACTAAAATTCATAAACAACTCCCAATAAAGCTTGATCCAGATTACGGTAATTAGACACATTTGAAACGTCATCACTCGTTTCGACTAAATATAAATCAAACATCATTTTCCATGGTCCTTTAAAATCAATTGTGTTTTTCCAAGAAATTGTTTTAAGTAAGTTTTTATCAGTTTCTAACCATTTCAATATCGTTTTATACTTTAATGTAGGTAATATTAAAATTTTGTATCCTAACTGAATTTGATATGCATTTTGATATAAAAATTTTTGTGATAAAGATCGTTTAAACTGATCAACATTCGGACCAGTTTCATTCACTTCGCCATTCTGATTAAAAAGCCCTGACAAATGAATCGAAAAATTATTTATATTATAATTTAAATGTGGACCAATAGTAACATTATTTGAATAAACTGGTTGATTGTATTGCTCTGAAAAATCAGGTTGCTCTAAATTTAAATAGAGAGTTGAAACTCCAACCATACCCCAATCGTCTCTATAACCAAAATCAAAATTAAAAACTTTTTCATAATAAGTTTTAGGCACAACATCTACACGAACACGATCTGTCACTAAAACACCACGCCAACCATAGGCTAATTGATTTGACGGCTGATATATTGTTGAAAAATCAGAATAAAATCCAGTTTGATTGCCGTAATTTATTTGCAAACCAAAACTCGTCTGATAAATAACATCTGTTGTCTCTGGTTTTTGAATGTTATAATCAATCGGTAATAAAGTATTTTGAAAATAAACGTTTTGCGGCGGTGATGGAAAATATGGATTTGCAGATGTGAATTGACCGTCTTTTAATTCAAAGTTTGGTCCCTGATCTGGTACAAAAAAATGTGATCCAAATAAATTAATAGACCACAATCCTTGCTTATGTTCATAAAAAATACCCGTTAATCCTTGTGTTTCGACCTCAAAAGGGTGAGCTCTAAATTGAGGTTGAAAAAAACCTAAATTCCATAACTCATCAACTTCAGACCATTTTTGCTTTCGACGTCCAACATGAATCGTTGCATTATTCTCAGTAAAATAACTAAAATAGACTTCTCTAACATTAAAAGTACTTAAAACCGCATTCCCCAGAGCATACTCACCGCTTAAACTCACCTTAAATTGATCTCGATCTGATTTAACGCTTTCGAGTGATGCCCCGATAAAAGTGTACTGATGACTATTATGACTCTCAAAATCTGGACTAATAAACGACAAGTTATGGGTTTGCACTTGTCCATTAATTTCAGCATAACTACTTTGAACACTGAAAATGAGCATCCAAAATACAACCAGAAAATGCATGTCTAATTTTGAGACAAAGTTACGTTTCCACATCATATCATCTACAATTATCAAGATTCATGCCTCGATCACTGAGTTGATTCTTTATCAAAACGAATTTAGCGGATTTCAGTTCAATTCAACACCAAACTCTAGACATATGACATTTTTTGTTTTTACACTAAACACAATGAAGATTTTAATAATACGTTTCTCTAGTATCGGAGATTTGACTCAAGCTTTAAGTATACCAGCCAGACTTGTAGAACATTACGGCAAGGACAATGTTCAAATTCATTTCTTAACACGTGAAGATTTTTCGCAACTGCTTAAGAATAATCCCTCTATTCATCAAGTTTGGACTCTGAATCGCAAAAAAGGCTTAACCGAAATTTTCAAAATTGCAAAAGAACTTAACAAAGAAAATTATGATCTGATTTACGATGCACACAACAATCTAAGATCATTTATCTTTCGTTGTTTAGTTGCTTCCAAAAAGAATATCGTAAAACCAATGGACCGTTGGAAGAGATTTTTACTCATCAATTTCAAAATTAATAAATTTCAAAAACCATTCTCTGGACAACGAGATCTACTTAAACCTCTCGAAAAAATTGGAATTCCATTTCTTCTGCCAAAACCACCGCAGTTGTTTTTTGATGCACAAACAATTCAAAAAATTGAAACCCTGCTTAATGAAAAAAAAATAAATAAAAATGAATATTTTGTTTTTGTCCCAAGTGCCGCTTATCCGCTTAAACGCTGGCCAATAGCACACTGGCAAAAACTCATATCAATGAGTTCAAACACACCAGTTGTTGTTTTGGCCGGACCGACAGATCAATTTACTCAAGTGTTAAATTCTTTTACCAATATTATCAACTTAACAGGTCAAACAAATTTAATCGAATCTGCTGCAATCATTCACTTTGCAAAAGCAGTTGTAGCTAATGATACTGGCTTACTTCATTTCTCAGAACAACTTGGCAAACCAACAATTGCTTTAATGGGCCCTGCTCCATTTGGATTTCCTTCACGTCAGACAACTTGTATTTTGGAAATAGAACTTAAATGCAGACCTTGCAGTAAACATGGTCAAGGTCCTTGTACAAACACTCAATTTCAAAAATGCATGATTGATATTACCCCAGAACAAGTTCATCAAAATCTTATGGAAATCTCAACATGATCAGATTTTTTCTAGGTCTCATTTACGATTTAATTTATTTTCTCGTGTTGATCCTCGCGAGTTTATGTAAACCTTTTTTGAAAAAAAAATCGCGTGATTGGATTGAACTCAGACAAAATTGTCATTTTTTTGCATCAAGTATCCCACAAAAAAACAAACGCATTTGGATTCACGCATCGAGCGGCGAAATCGAATACGCAAAATCTTTGATTAGAGAAATTAAAAATCAAAATGCCGATACTCTGATATTTGTCAGTTACTCATCACTATCTGCACCAAAACTTTTTAAAAATATTGAATCTGATGTTGATTATTTTTTCCCCCTCAACTGGGACACCAAATCAAATAACATCAAGTTAATTCAAAAAATAAAGCCACAGATTTTAATTTTTTCACGAACAGATTTTTGGTTTAATCTGATTCGTTGCTGCGAAAAACATCACATCCCTATGATGGCTATTTCAGTTTTTCCGAAAATCAATCGAATCAATTCTCTTTTGTTTAAGTTGTTACTGCAAAAATTTAAATTTATTTCTGCGGCAAATGAAGCGGTTGCACAAAAACTCAAATGCATCCTCCCTCAAATTGCTATCGAATTTATTCCCGATACTCGTTTTGATCAAGTTTTTCATCGGTTACATCAGCCACCAAAAATCCAAATCAATTCTGTAAATTCTGCAAAATCACTGATTACATTGGGTTCAACATGGCCTAAAGATGAAGCCATTTTAATTCCAAATATTCCAGATCTTTTAAACATGAACTTCACCATTGTCTGGGCCCCACATGAAATCCTACGCTGCGATGATTTAATCAAAAAAATTCAATTATTATTTCCTCAAATAAATCTGCTTCGAACGTCTCAGTTCCCTGACAAACAAATCAATTCCTCTTTTGATATTTTAATCATTGATGAAATCGGATATTTAGCAGATGCATATCGCTTTTCAAAAATAGCATTTATCGGAGGTTCTTTTGTTAAAAAAGTTCATTCTGTAATGGAGCCACTCTGTGCACAAAATATTGTTTTCGTAGGTCCGTTTCACCACAATAACCCCGAGGCACTTCAATTTAAAAATATGAATCTTGTTCGCGAGTTCAAGAGTTCAACCGAATTTTTAAATTTAATCACCGAAATTCAAAACACACCACATTTATATGAAAATCTTAAAGTTGAAACTGAAAAAATGATCGGTGGAACAAATCAGAATTACGAATATATTCAAAAAATTATGATGGCGGTTGGCCCGAACTAAGCTCAAGAACATTAGTTTTTATATTTATATAATTTAAATAATATGCATCATTTGCTTTTTGTAACATCGGGAAAAAGTTTGATTTACGTATTTTATCGTGTCCATTTATTGTGACTTCTGCAAAACGTGCGTAACTAGGAATTCCATTGCACTGATAGGCTATTCCTCGAGTGCCTATGGTACTTAATGAGCATATAAGATCTTGTTGGCGACCTGTCTCACACTTATCAATTTCGCAAACTTTTAATATAAAACTCGTTTTGGTTTTACCAATGGTGTGCCAAGATTTTCTATCATTTTTCTTATCTAGTTCACGAATTTTTTGAACCACTGAGGAATGAAATACATTTTCTAACATTGTTTGTAGACCTATATAAAATCGACGTTCAGCAGGAATGTAAATAGGCTCAATTTTATTATTTTTCAAGTCTAGTGCATATCGATCACGAGTACTGTCCTGTGTATTAACAAAAGAATCAGAAGCATACAGAAATTTATTGTTAGCGTATTTAATCCCAAAACGAAATGGAAAAATTTCTTTTGTTAGACAATCCCACTGATACGGAACACCCGAAATAGTTTCATTCTGATTGTTTTTCTTACAATCAATTTGTTCCTTTGCATTAAGACAAAAATTCTTGTCACTCATTTTGCCTTTGCAAAGTTCAATAAATACAATCAAACCATCAATCGGCTTTTCCGCAAAAGTATCTACTTTAATACTCAGCCCAGTAAACAAGTATGCCAACGCTTGGGTAGCCGAAAAAATTAATACTATGGCCAGCAATTTTGTTGAATTTAATCTCATAAATACCTCATATTCTAAATTAGGCCGTGACTTTAAAATCACGTCAAGATGATAAAAAGAGTAAATTTAATCTTATATTTTGAATATGTAGGTATAGTGAATCATTTTAGAATAAAAAATATTATTTCTAGTAATTCAACATCCATCAAGTATAGAAACTTCTTGCGGTATAGCAATTGCTTGATTTTTTAAATTCTGATCAACATCACAAGAACTCAACCAGCCTGCTCGACCGTAATGTTTTGAACCATCAATTAGATTGATTATTTTCCAATTTCCATGAGAGTATTTAATAGCGACAAAAACATCTCCCTGCGCTCCTACAAATAATCTTAAGTGCTTTTGTTTACGACGGCAAGAATAACTTGAATATCACTGAAGCTAACACCAATTGCAAAGACAGAAACTGAAAGTAGAAAAATAAATACAAAGTTTATTAATTTCATTTATTCATTAAATCATTAAAAAATTACATTCAACCATTTAAAGTCCGCAAACAACGTATCCCATACCAACTCACTTTCTCCCCGTCGACAAGACAACCCTTAAGACCTTGTTGTATTAATTCTGAATACTTTTTTTCAAATGGATAAGGTTCCGAAGAGAATAAGCAGTACTTATCTTTAAGTGAATCAAAAGAAATTTCCGGATACTTTGAGCCCCCCTCCTGCATATCAGGGGCGAATAGACTTAGTTTTGCCAACACATCACCAATAAATGTTTGCCTGGTGATTGCCATCAAAGGTTCATTCCAGATTAAATATTGAATTTGATAATCTTGAACTTTAAAATCAGTTGCCAAGCGATCCGAATTTAAAATGATTGACTGAAATATTCGAGATCTTTTTTCTTCGCTGAACACATCTTCATGAGCTATTTGTAAATACTTTTCACCCCAAATTTTAAGCTGTTCATTTTTCAAAAGTATAGATAATTTTAATAGTTCTTCTCCACAAGACTTTAAATCAACAACATGAGTGGCAATCCATTTCAGCTGGTGTAGATCACATAACTGAGTCATTTCTAAGTTATTTTCTTCTTTATCAAAAATAATAAGATCTGGTTTGAGCTTCAAACATTCATCGATTAAAATTTTTTTAGTCCCACCCACTATTGGAATATCTTGAACAATGTGTTTAGGATGTATGCAATAACGTGTGCAACCTACGACTGAAACGCCAGCCTCAATTAAAGTTTCTGTCCATGATGGCACAAAGCTGATGATTTTAATAACTTGCGACATACCGTCTGATCGTGTCAAAGACAAGACTATTGAGTCAAGACCTAGATTGTGGCTAAATGATTGTTTATTTTAACAAGGATATGACTATGAAAGATTTTTTTCCAATTCGACAAAAGCCCGCTCAAGTTCCCTTTAAAAAAGGTGATGTGCTAGTTTTATTTGGTGAACTTTTTAATCGCGGCTACGCCAATGGACTTGTTGAAGAAGCTGAACAAAATGGGTTAATCATTGTTCGTGCAACAGTAGGTCGTCGCGACGAAAATCAACAGTTACGCCCCCTAACTGCAGAAGAGTCGAAACATATCCCTCAGCCATTTATAAATATCCCGCTTGAGGCTGGTTTTGATATGGAGTCGGACTCACAGGGCATGACTCCGAATGATTATTTAAAAAACGTCAAACTGAGCGATTGGCAAAACACACAATTAAATGAAAAATCTCTCAACGAATCCTTAGAAAAAGGACGCGATCGATTTCGTAAAAGTACTCATCAGTTTTTGCAAAAATTGGATGAACTAATTGGTTCAAAACTAACAGCAGGACACCACATTCATTTTGCGCACTTGATGGCCGGTGGCGTTCCTCGAACAAAAATTGTTTTACCTCTGATGAATCGTGTTTTTAAGGGATCAGGTGATCGATTTCTATCGTCAACCGAATTTTGGAATAGTCAAATTGGTTTATTTTTAAAAATGAATTTCCATGAGGTCACTGCAGAAACTTTTAATATATTGATTTCAGAATCAACATCTTTTCGTCAGAAAATGAATGCCAAAAACATATCGGTATCCTATGTGGCTTACGGTTATCATGGAACTGAAATCATGGTTGATGGTCAATACAGATGGCAATCTTATGCACCCTACTTACAAGGATGGGCTAAAATGGATCTTGAAAATTTTTCGAGAAAATGGGCTGCTCAGGGTGTCAAATCATGCGTTTATAATTGTCCAGAAATTTTAACGAACTCCTCTTCGATTTTTCAAGGCGTTGAACTCCCTCTTTATAATTTAATTCGTTCATTAAAAAAAGAAAAACCACATCACCCTATTACTCAAAAAGTTATTGCCGACTGCGAAGCCGTTCTTAAAGACAAAAACTTACTCAATAAAATTTTTGATCATGTTGATCATTTTATAAAGTACTCTGAAGAAGTTGGAACAAGTCGCTATGAAAATTGGCCGCAACACTCACATAAAGAACAATTAGAAAAAGCTTTGAAATTATCTGACGAAGTCATTTCATACCACACAGATGAAAAAAATCTTATGACTGCCGTTTTGAGTGAAATTATTTTTAAATCATGCGGATACATCATGTTACATGACGGCTATAATCCAAAAGCTCCAGTCATTTGGATTGGTCATGATGCCATTAGCAATGCACTTCCTGAGGGAAACACTTAGTCATGACTTATAAAGTAGCTATTACTGGTGGACCCTCAGGCGGAAAAACAACTCTGATTGAAGTTCTTAAAAAGGAATTTGGCCCTAAAATAAAAATAGCACCAGAGGCCGCTTCTATATTATATAGCGGTGGGTTTCCAAGAATAAAAAACTACTCGGGATACTATCATGCTCAACTGGCCATTGTTTCTACCCAAAAACACATGGAAGATATGCTCTGCGAAAATCATCCAAATAAATTAATCGTTTGCGACAGAGGATCGTTAGATTCATTAGCCTACTGGCCCGATTCGGAAAAACATTTTTTTGAAACAATTCAATCGAGTCGTGATCATGAACTTGCCAGATACGATTGGGTCTTACATCTAGACACTGCTACTGAAGCAAATTACGATTCAACAAATCCAATTCGAACCGAATCTTATTTAGAAGCTATTACTTTAAATGAAAAAATAAAACAGAGCTGGGCCCATCACCCAAAAAGAATGATTATTTCGGCCCAGGAAGATTTTTTCACTAAAATGAAAAAAGCAACAGAGTTTATTGCAGAAATTCTCAAATCTATGGATTCACCAAAAAAATAAAATCTGCTCGCGAGCCATATTCTTCAGATGGAATCAACTCGCCTCGCAACTCTTCTTGGGTCAAATTTTCAGTCCAAATTTGCGAAATCGTCTTAATTTTAATTTTGTGATTTAAATTTTCTTTTACTAATCGTTCTTGAATTCGATGTGGTAGTCCTCCGCCATATTGAACATGAAACTCCCCGACAAAAATAACAAAAACATGATCTGGATGATGCTTCATAAAATGAACAGTTTGCCATGCCATTGTATCATCCCAAGTGCTTTGGGCTATAAAGTAATTTTCCAACTTATCGAATGGGATGTGACCATCTGACATTAAATCATAAAATCGCTTTCGATACAAATCACGACCAACTGTGAAATCTGGAGGCATAAGCTGAGCTTGCTCTGGCGTAAGGCCAGAAAGACCTTGTTTTGAAATAATCTGAGTTATTGATCGCGGCATATTAAGCCCTAGCCCATACTCACCTAATCGTGCATCAGGAAACAAAAGCTGTGATTTATATAATGAAAAATCAAAGCCCGACCATTTAATTTGTTTTTTAAAATCGTCCTCAGTTAACTGACCTAATCGATAGTTCTGAACATCAATTTGATCTGTATAATTAAAAAACTCCATCCCCACAGAAACCCTTGCACCTTGAGCTCTTAAAGCACTTAAAATGCCCAAATGCTGATCACGAACTTGGCTTTTTCCGTGCATTTCACCAACGACAAGCACCGTACCAGCGGTTACTTCGGACAAAATATCGTTTAATTCGACTTGAGTGACTCCATCAGATTTATAAATTTGAGCATTTAAAGTCGCACAAGATAGAAAAAAGAACGAAAAAATGATTGAAATGTATTTTATAAGCATAGAATTGTTATATTCCATTGACTCTGAGCTGTAAATCTTCTTATATAAGTGTCTTGTAATTTTAGTGACTAGAGTATTTTAGGAGTATTTCAATGGCAAAAAAATCAGGTAGAATCATCGTAACTTTAGAGTGTACTGAAGCAAAAGCGGCTGGAAAACCAGTTTCTCGCTATACAACAACTAAAAACAAAACTAAAACTCCAGGTCGTTTAGAAAAGAAAAAATATAATCCAAACATGCAAAAACACACAGTTCATAGAGAAACTAAATAGTTTTAACTTTGAATTTACGCTTTTCGCTTGAAGAACTTTATGTTCAAAGTCGTTCTTCAAAAGGTGTGATAGGTTATGATTTTAACTGACAAAGAAATTCTAAATTCCATGGAAAAAGGGCTCATCAAATTAGAGCCCTTTAATATTTCGTGCTTAGGAACAAACTCATACGATGTTCATTTAGGTAAAACTCTTGCCGTGTATAACGATGAGATTTTAGACGCAAAATCGCACAATAAAATAACGACATTTGAAATCCCTGATGAAGGTTATGTGCTAACACCATCTAAGTTTTATTTAGGTGTAACACAAGAGTACACAGAAACGCATGCTCATGTGCCATTTTTAGAGGGTAAATCCAGTGTTGGACGATTAGGAATTGATATCCACGCAACAGCTGGCAAAGGTGATGTTGGCTTCTGTAATTATTGGACATTAGAAATATCAGTTAAACAGCCAGTTCGTGTTTATGCTGGTATGCCTATCGGCCAATTAATTTATTTTACTGTTCAAGGCGATATTGAAAACTATTACAATAAAAAATCTTCTGCAAAGTACAACGATAAAAAACCGATTCCAGTTGAATCGATGATGTTTAAAAATAAATTTTAACTTTCGACTTCCGCACCTGCAACAGCTGGAAAATAAACAGACTTAGCATTAATTTTATGTCCTGGGGCTAGTCCTGTACCTAACTCATCTGCTTTCATCACACTTTCTGGTAAATTTAATGTTTTACGTACTTCATTCATTGTTTCTGGCGCAAAAGGTGCCAGCATAATCATTAAATTTTTTAAAACATAAAAACATGTAAACAATGCATCTTTTCTATCGGTCTCAACACCACGATCATCGTGTGGCTTATACTGAGTAAATAGAGAGTTAATTTGACGAGCATAATTCTCGATTTGACCAAGCAATGTTGAATAATCGCCCTTTTGCATAGAGCGTAAGTACATTTGAACAAGCTTAACTGTTTCAGCTTCTGCTTTGCCAATGAGTTTACCTTCTGGCACAACCCCACCAAATTTAGAATGACAAGCCGAAATTGGTTTTTCAATCGCCGCATTTAACGGGCCGGCCAAAAACTTATTTCTCTCAGCAAAGTGAGCAAAATCAAAATTTGAAGCTTTAACTGGCAAACTCAACATTGCCAAGTAATAACGAATTTGTTCTGATGAATATCCCATTTCTAAAAGCTGATCGCCAGAATAAAAATTACCAGTCGATTTACTCATTTTTTCGCCGTTCACCATAAGATGATAAACACTTAATATTTCAGTCATTTGCAAATCGCCATGCGCTGGTTTCAATTGAGTGTTGTCTTGTTGCCCCAACCACATTGATCCCTGCATGATCACGTAAAAAAAGACATTATCTTGCCCCAGGAATTGTACAACTGTCGCCTCTGGATCACACCAAAAATCTTTATACGACTCAGGATCTCTTCCCGATTGTATCAGTGCAACTTGAGAAAACACGATCGGAGCAATTAATGAATCTGGCCACACATACAAAGTTTTACCTTTCATTTCAGAATCAATTTCTGGTGGCACAGGAATACCATTTGAGACATCACGAGTAATGGGACGATATCCCCACTTATCCGTAACTTGAGAGGCAATTCCCTTTGATTCTAAAATTGCTTGTGCCTGTAACAAATCAGCTTTGTTTTCAAATAAACACTCAACTTTTTTACCAGGCACGTATCTAGACTTATGTTTTGGCAATGTGTCTTTAATTTCTTTGTATAAAGGCTCAAAAGTATTTTCAAATCGACAACCAATAAGAACAGTATTAGTCACCTCTTGCACAACTCCCGTTCGCCATGTTTTTTGTTTTGAATCGATCCAAGCTTTTAATGGATCAGCAACCTTCCACATATTGAGCCACCAGTGGGCAGTGTCTTTCAGCTCCGGTGTGGCATCAGTTAATTGACTTCGTGGATCTTTTAAAGTGCTTGGGTCAAAAGTTGCGCCACAAGCGTCGCATTCATCAGAGTACGCATCTATACTTCCACAGCTTGGACATGTCCCCCGCACAAAACGATCTTGTAAAAAGCGCTGAGCTTTCGGATCAAACCATTGTTTAGTGATTCTTTTTTCAAGCATGTTATTTTTGTATAGGCGACGTAAAAAATCTTGTGAATATTTTTCGTGCAATGGATAGGTTTCGGGGCGCGATGTTCCCGTAAAAACATCAGTTTGAATTGAGTACTTTCTGAGTGTCTCTTTTTGTTGTTCATGAATTGCATCAATAAACTCACGTATAGTTTTGCCAGCTTTATTAGCGGCAACTTCAGATGTCGAACCATGATCATCGTTCCCATTTACAAAAAGAACATTTTCAGAACCAATAAGCATTCTCATCCAACGTGCATAAATATCAGCTGGCACATGAGCACCTGCTAAATGCCCTAAATGTAAAGGTCCGTTGGCATAAGGCATCCCAGCTGTAATAACCGCCTTTTTAGGACGTTTATACATTGCTAAAACTGACCGAACATCAGTTGGTGGTGTGTACTGCGGTTTTTGAGTTTGAGACATGTTTTAACCTCTTAAGTTGCTCAATGCTATCAAAATTATGGAACCCTGTGCACTACTTTTAAGATAAATTTTGTATGTCATGCATTACAAATCTATGCCTTAATGGCTGGGCGTATAAAGTTCATTACTCATTGTGAGAACCACTTCAAAGTTATACAGTGTTTCGCATGAATACAAATCAACATCCAATTATTATTCAAGGTGGAATGGGCATCGCAGTTTCCGATTGGAAACTTGCCAAAACAGTATCAATGACTGGGCAGCTTGGAGTTGTATCAGGAACTGCTATCAACTCTGTTCTCGTCAGACGTTTACAAGATGGCGATAGCGATGGGCACATGCGCCGCGCACTTCGTGCGTTTCCATCACAAGACATTGCTCAGAAAATTATTGAATCTTATTTTATCGAAGGTGGCAAAGCAGCAACTCAAAGTTACAAAAGAGCACCTATGTCTGCGGTTAACTCTCCAAAATCTTTGCTTCAGCTCACTGTTGCAGCTTCATTTGTTGAAGTTTGGTTAGCAAAAGAAGGACATCCTGGTCTCGTTGGAATAAATTTACTTGAAAAAATTCATCTTCCTAATTTGCCCTGTTTATACGGTGCTATGCTTGCCGATGTTGACTATGTCATTATGGGAGCCGGCATCCCCCGTGAGATACCGGGGGCCCTCGATTTATTGAGCCAAAATCTAACAGCTCACCTTAAAGTGCCAGTCTCTGGTGGTGAAGATGTGATAACATCTTTTAATCCAAATGACGTTATGGACTACTCAGAGGAAATGCAAAAATCATTTCAGCTTAAAAGACCTTATTTTTTCCCGATAGTTTCGTCAGCTGTTTTAGCTGCAAATTTAAAAAAGAAGGCCACTGGGCGAGTCGATGGTTTTATCGTAGAAGGCCCTCTGGCTGGCGGACACAATGCCCCACCGAGAGGACCAATGAAGCTTAATGAACGCGGCGAACCTATTTATGGCGATAGAGATGTCGTTGATTTAGCCGATATGAAGGCTCTTGAACTGCCATTTTGGCTCGCTGGAGATTATGCGACTCCAGAAAAACTAGCAGAAGTTCAAAGACAAGGAGCTCATGGTATTCAAGTTGGAACTTTATTTGCTTTTTCAGATGAATCTGGTGTTGATTCAAATTTGCGCTTAAATGCGATTAAAACTATATTAACTGAAAAAGCCCCAGAGGGCGGTTGGATTTTTACAGATCCACGTTCATCACCAACTGGCTTTCCGTTTAAAGCAGCACGTATTCCAGGAAGCATCTCTGAAGAAAATCTTTATCTTCAACGTAAACGCATTTGTGACTTAGGTTACTTGCGCCACCTTTATAAAAAAGAAGATGGCACAATTGGACAGCGTTGCCCTGCCGAGCCCGTTGCAGATTATCTAAAGAAAGGTGGCCAAGAGGAAGACACCATCGGCCGTAAATGTCTTTGCAATGCGCTTATGGCTGATATTGGAATGGGACAAATTCAATCCAATGGAGAAAAAGAACTTCATTTACTGACAGCCGGTGATGATCTAAATAATATAAAGCGAATGATCCAACCCCATGCTCAATCCTACAGTGCAAAAGATGTTATAAAATACCTGCTGTCGAAATAATAGCAGTTCCTGAAACTGGAGGCTTAGGTGCTGTTGCATCAGCAATAAAATTAAATATATCACCTAAGTCAAATCTGTTTGATTTTACATCCCATTTTTCGGGTTTTTCCAAGTATGTTAAAAGTTGAAAATAATCTTTAGGAGTTACAGGTGTTTTTTTGTATTTTAATAAATACATAAACACACCAATAATTTGATGATCAGGTATTTTATCACCATTTTTTATCGTAAACAAAACTGATTTAATTGTTTCTTTAAAAACTGGGAATGCTGTTTTTGCCTCTAGATTATCTAATATCCCGTCACGATTGATATCAAATCGTGAAAAAATAACTTCAATATACTGTATCACATGCGGAAAAAGATCGGCATCAGCAAATTGAACTGTTTTTTGTTCATTAGGAATATGTCCAGCAGCTTTAAGCATACTTAAATAAAAATTAATATTTAATTCTTTTGCCGCAGATTTTTTTAAATCTAAAAATTTTGGCAAACCTTCATAACCTTGATTAATCAGAAAATATTGCTCCAACAAGCAATCTTGGGCCACTGTCGTTTCAGGTTTAACTTCCGACAATAAATCAGGCAAACAAGATTGTACAACTTGCTCTTGAATTTTATCCGCTCGCCCTATACCAGAGTAAATGTGTAATGTAATGTCATGAATCTCTTCTAAACTTGCAAATGCATCGCCATTTGCGCTTGCTACGAATAAACTTGATTCGCGAAACCGACTTTCAATAAATGTTAAATTTGATTCTTGAATAAGTTCCATCTCAACTAATGCTGGTCTTAGTTTTCGAAAAGCAATTTGCGCTTCACCTAATGTCACACCCGTCAATAAACGAATACGTTCAAGATCATGAGAGAATGACCTAATCAAAAGACGTGAAAATGATTTAGCTAAAATTGATTTAAAGAGATCTTGCGCATTAATAAAATATTGGTTTTCTTCTAAAATACGCACGTAATTTAAGGAATTAAAATGATAAGGTAATCCAGAGTTAGATACTCGAACTAATTCTTGTAATGCGACAATTTCAAATCCATTCAGATCAGACTCATTTTGTTTGTCAGCCAATATTTTTTGATAATCAGTCATTAAGATATCATTTAATGTCGGCAAAATTGAAAAAACAACTTGATGAGATTGCAATAAATTTTTTATCTCACTTGATAATATTTGAACAGATTCTACGTTCAAACCTGTCAGGGTTTTGCCAGCTAGACGATTTTCTGGTGAAATCAATATATTTTCAAATACAGAATTTAAAACGAGATCAAATCCTTGCACGGATAATTTCAAATCTTCAAAAAATGTAGATTTTGCTGACAAAAACAAACTTTGCAATTCTAAACGAGTGAAAGATTTTGAGTTTTTATTTTGAATAATTGAAGTCAAATGAGACTCAATTTTATTGATAAACGAAAATGATAACGACGAAAACTCTTTACTGTAATAATCTACTTTAGACCAAAACAAATCATATTCTTTATAGTGCATGAAAAATCGAGCAGCATGAGTTAAAAACTTTTGCAATTCATTCGCCGTCAACCCAGCACCTTGCTGACCAAATATTAAATATTTAACTGAAAGGACCAGTTGGTACCAAGAATCAAATTTTTCTGGTAACGAAAATGAGTCGATCATTTTTGATTGAGCTATTTCTTTTACAAATCTTTGCGCAGAAAAAAGTGAATATGGCCCTTCAATTTGCTGTGCTATAGTGACAAAATCAAAAATAAATTGCGATTCAATCTTATTAAAATCTTCATAAGAAAGAGGAGAATTTAAAGCCTCTAAATTCAAAACACTGCTTAAAATATTTTTCTTAATTAATGAAATTTTTTGAGAAATATGAACAAAGTCATGTGCTGAAAATATTTTTGCATTTTGAGATTCTGAATTTACAAGTGCATTTTTAATATTTAAAACATCTAAAGAAAAATCATTTGATATATTATAAGACGACACAAAATGAACCAGAGAACTCATGACATTATGAACTTCACTTTCACTCAAGTACTGCCTATCCGGCCGTTCTAATAATAAATTTGAAAAATACACCAAAGTACTTTGAGCAAGCTCTAATAAAACATTTGTTTGTTCTTCTAATTGAATATCCTTAACATCAGAAGAATAATACTTAAAATAGAGATATTTAAAGAGTACCTGATGAAGCATAGAAGCCACAGAAGACCATTGATAAGTTAAAACCTCATCTTGCCCACCGATAAAGCCCATTTTAAGGGCTTTAACGATCTCTTTAGATTTTTCAATATTATCAATATTTGACTGTTCTGTTTCAGAAAAAATGGCCCCTTGCCGAAGTAATTCGATAAAATCTGTTATTTTATATGCCCCATCACTCAAACTTAAATATTGTCCAACGGCATTGATGGCATTTAAAGTTACCGCACTTGCTTGATTAAATTTGATATTTTTTTCGTCAAAAGACAGTTCTGAAATGTCCCAATCATGTTTAATAACCTTAACATATGGGGCAATTTGAATAAATTCAGATTTTAAATTAAATAAAATTTTAGAAACCTGTTCTACCTCAGCTTTGGTTAAAAAGTTAACTTCACCACCCACAAGTGCTTTTTTAAATTTAAAAATTTGATCAATAAAATCTATCGATATTTGCTCACCATCTTTTAAAAAGCTGTTGTCAATAATTTGTTTTAACTCATCTTGAGTGTACCCATCTTCTCGAGAGCCATTAACATTATCTTTAAAAGACTGTAGAACATTTGAAAAACAATTTATAAAATAATCTGTTTGCTCTGAGCTTGCGTCACCATCAAAAAATATTTTAGCATTAACTTTAGCTTGCTTTAGACATTGAGAACTTTTTATTTCAACAACTGTCGCTTCAGGCACAGACTCATTAAATTTAAGCTGACAAGCAGAAAGCAGAACAACAAAAGCACTAATGACAACCTTTAAACGATTAATAGACATAATTAACACCTGCGAAAAATCGATCGTAAGCTTGATTTTTTACTAAAAAATAATCGGCCGAATCATCTTGGCCTAAAGCACTGTAACTGGAACCTAGAATATCAAATCCAAAGTTAATCAATGTTGGTTGATTAATAGAGTATCTTGACTCAAATGACAAAATTGCACCCTTTTGTTGACTATCAAACGTATATTCAATTTTAGTTTGAATTGGATTTTTTAAATTTAAATAAAAGTTATTCACTGAACCAATTTTGAATGGTTTAAAAAATTTTTGTCGATTTTTGGCAACAGTAATAATGTTTTCACTTCCATCACTATTTAAATCACGAACCTCACCACCATCAATCATCGCGTAAGAAATGTAGGTTTTTTGCGGCAATTCATTCAATAAATAATGTGGAGCTTCAAAAGTAAAACTCTGTATGTTCAACTGAGACATCGATTGAATAGATTGATTTTTTTGCGCAGACAACTCATCAGGCAGATCATTCAAATACGAATAGATGAGTTTATATTTATTCACGTTCAAAGTTACGTCAGCATAAGATTGCTGGGTATAATTAATAACCGGTGCTAATTTAACCTGACCTTGTAACTGCAAATCTGCATATGTTTCACGACTCAAAACTATATTGTTCATTGGTGATCTTTTATAACCTAATGAGATGGACTCTAATTTATCCCAAATGCTATTTGCATTCAAAACAGCACCCACACGATAACTTGGATTCATCACAATATCTGAAATATTGTAATTTTTAATTTCATAAACAATATTTTTTTGAGTTTCATTAAATAAAAAATACTTAGGCGCTTGCGAAGCCCATCTATTCTGTGCAACAATTTGACCATTTTCAACCTTAACGCCCGGATCTTGATTCGGTAAATAAAATGGATACCCTCCAAAATAAATCTGACCTTTGGAGCTCTCCAAAACATACTCAAATCCTGTTAATCCTTGAGATTCATAATGAATGTGATCTTGAGTAAAATGTGGATGCACCAACCCCAAGTTAAACCTTTGATCAGCATCATGAGTAAAGTGTACACTTCTTCCTACATACAAAACTTGTTTATAATCAAAAAGCTTCTGGAATTGATACGTTTGGTAAGCTTCTGGAACAGCAAAAGTTGTATTTTGGCTTCGATTCAAGTCAGTTTGAAATAAACCATTGATCTTAAGTTGACCTAAATCATCGTTTATATATTTAAAGTTTAAACCAAAGTTATTCTCTTGAAATGCATTATTTGTCGAATTTTCGACATCAAACGGACTTGAATAGTTTAACGATTGAAATGAAAAATTGACGTTAAAATTATTTTTAATATTCTGTCTCGTCTCATCATTTTCAAATACAGATCTTTGACTTGGAGCATTTAAACTCTGAAGACGCTGCTCTTGAGAAAAAGCAATGTTTTTAATAAATAGGGTCACAACAAATACGATTAAGAAAAAATTCATATTTTCGAATATCTGATAGAGACCTCAGTCGAGTCAATGTCATAGTGCAAAAACTCTATTTATAGAATAAAAAGCACCAACTTTTCTTGAAAATAATTCATTTATCAGAGATCCTAAGAAAACTCGTTCTGTATAATCAAAAGTTCTCTTAAAAAAGGATTAAAAAATGATCACAACTCAAGATCAAAAACTTAACCATTTACTCAATTCAATGTGGACCGACTACTGTAAAATGAATCCGCAAGCACATCAGATTTTTAAAGAATTATCCAAAGAGAATCAACACGTGCTAAATGACCACATTGCTCTTCGAACTTTCAACCATCCCAAGTTAGGTATTAAGTCATTAGCACTTCATTTTGAACAGTTAGGTTACAAAGAATGTGGCGAATATTTTTTCAAAGAAAAAAAACTTTATGCAAAACATTACGAAAATACACTCAATCCATTGCAACCAAAAATTTTTATTTCAGAACTAGAAACTGAAAAAATGTCTGCATTTACTCAAAATATTATCACTCAAATTGTCAATAAAATTCCAAGTGAAATTCTGCTACAAGAAAATTTTAGCTACAGCGGACGTCATTGGGAAATTAATCATGCAACGTACACAAAACTCGCTGAAGAAAGTGAATACGCTTCATGGGTGTATGCGTTTGGTTTTAGACCAAATCATTTCACCGTGAATATTAATGAATTATCACAATTTAAAAACATTGCAGATTTAAATAATTTTATTAAATCCCTTGGAATAAAACTCAATTCCTCTGGAGGAGAGATCAAAGGAACTGAGCTTGAACTTTTAGAGCAAAGCTCAACAATGGCCAATGAGATAGCGATTGAGTTTAACGATGGAACATTTCAAATTCCTGCTTGCTATTATGAATTTGCTAAGCGCTATCCATTACCAAACGGAAACTTGTATCAAGGGTTTATAGCTAAATCAGCTGATAAAATTTTTGAGAGCACCAATCGAGTTAAATAATTTTCACACTTCAATGAAGTTATGCAATTTTTTTGATGATATCATGAAGTGTTTCTTTTTCAGTATCATCTTTCCAATAAGGTTGAGCTTGAAGAAAAATTTTGACTAATTGAGAATCAAATTGCGTACCACTACATCTTTTTAATTCAGAGAAAACAATTTCTTCAGGCAAGCCTTTGCGATAAATTCTATTTTCAGTCATAGCATCGTAAGTATCGACAACTAAAATTATTCGAGCAAATAATGAAATTTCATCACCGATGATTTTATCCGGATAGCCCTCGCCATCCATACGTTCGTGGTGCCCTCGAATTGCAGGCAACAGCTGCGCAAAAAAGGGATGACTGGCCAACGGTTTAACTATTTTTTCACTCATAATTGAATGACTTTTAATGATATCAAGCTCTTTGGCGTCTAATCTTCCTGGCTTAAGCAAGACTTCCTTTTCAATTGTGATTTTACCAATATCATGAAGTAAGCCTGCAAACTCCGATATTTTTTGTTCATACTCATTTAATCCAACATCCCGAGCGAGTTTTCTTGAGTACTCCCCGACACGCAAACAATGTTCGTATGTTGATGGCTCCACAGCCTTTAAACTTTCAAGCAAAGCCCTAACTGAATCATGAGCCCATGAAGGCACGTTACCCCATATCAGTTTTCCAGACACAACTTTACCTCCTGGTCGCACCAAAACTGATTCGGATTGATTCGAACTGGACTTGAGGATAGAGCACTTAAATCTCATAATAAAACAATGAGTTTAAGATTAATACTATTCTATCTATCTATTTCCTTAATGATTATTAGCCAGACACATGCATCCACCTTTAAAGTCAAAAAAACAAAAGGAAATTCAGCAATTATTGAAAGTTCAATTGCATTGGAGGAGGGTGCTACATACACAATCGAAACTACCGGGCTCACTGAAGATCCTGTTTACACGAAAACTCATACTCCAAGAAAAAACTCTCTCACCTTAGGCGGAAATTTTAGTTTGCTTAAAGGAAACAACGTTCAAGAGAACATTATTAACTTTGAAGCACGCTATGGATGGAGTTCAATCACTACAGATTATGGACCACTCATATTTCTCGAAATGAATGATTCTGGCGCAGGTTATAATACCGAATTTTACATTGGCGGTTTTTACGATTACAATTTCGCTCCGAATCGACCTCAAGAGTACTTTGTTTATGGTATAACAGGGCAAATTTTAGGTGGTAATGTGAATTATACATCAGGTGCAAACGCACAGATTTATAAACTTGATGCCGGCGGATTTCTAACTTGGTTTTTAACTCGCGGAACAACAGCTTTACGCACAGAAGCACTTTACGAAATAAAAAAAATTAACTCATCAATAACCTCAACTGAGGTCACTGGATTTGTAGGTAAATTATTTTTAGTTATGTACTTCTAAAATAAAAAATCCCCAACTCAGATGAATTGGGGATTTTTATTCTATCAAAATAACAATTTGTTTTTAATCAAATTACCATTTTACATCATCAACTTTATAACCCATGTCTTCAATTGCACCTTGGTACATACCTTTAATAAAATCTTCAGCTTGGTCAGGTTTTAATCCCAATTGAGTCGCTGAACGATTTGTTAATTCACGCGCTTTTGCTGAAGCATCTGCGGCACCTGTTCTAAATGCATTAACTGCGGCCAACGCATCGTTAAATTGAACACCAAAAACTGTTTTAAATGTTTTATCCATATCAGTAGGAGTCACTTTTCCACGCTCAGCACCCATAACAGCCCAAGAGTTTAATGCCGATGCTACTGCCACTGCTTTTGATTGTGACAAGCCATACTGTTTCACTAATTTAGTTGCGCCAGCCTGAATAAGTTTTTTGTTTGTTTCAGAGTTAATTGCAATCGAATTCACATCAGTCGCGTTTTTAGCATTTTTATTATTTATAGCTTGGCCATAATTTGATGCATATGTATTTGCACTATATAGCACACCTTTGTTCCCAAACCAGTAGTCCTTATTGGCTACATTTTCCCAATACATTCCAGATGTACCTACTCCAATTGTTGTACCACCAATAAAACCAGCAAATTCACTCGCACGCGCAGTGTATTGAAAGTTTCCTAAATCATCATAAACATCAGCATGACCAGATGAATCAAATTTTACAAACCATAAGTCATCTGATCCATATCCATACTGATCATAATCCCCATCTTTAGAAACTGTAACTCGCTGTCCTGTTTGTCGTGAAAATGTACAACCTGGTGTTGGCTCACTTGTTCGGCAAATATCACCGTAGACAGTTTCATATGGATACATCAAGATATCACTCGAGTTGTCTGATGGTGCTGATCCGCCACCGCCGCCACCGCAAGATGACAACAGAGCAATCGCTCCAATTAAAAGTAATCCATTTAATTTTGAAGTTATATTCATTTTTCCCCCGTTTGGTTTTAAATAACTTGTTGAAACTTTTTTTAAAGTTACATTTTTTGTTACTCAGAACCGTATTGCAAAAACTGGGGCCAACTTTTTTGACACCAGTTTTTGTTTAAACAGATTTGAAGGGGAACACTCTTGTAAATAATTCCTTAATGTCTAAAAAACAATCGAAAATCAAAAGTGGCTTCACATTAAAAACTTAAGTTTAATCTTAAAATACGATCACCACAGTAATAATCCATTGAGTACCCTGATTCTGCCAAAAAAACTGGCGCATCTTGAGGTCTACACCCTTTTGGTGCCTGCATATGTGCTCTTGCGGGCGAAATGATTTCTCGTAATGCTTTTGGTGATTGATCGCTTTTTTCAATCACTGGAATCATCATTTTGACACCACGATTAAGCCCTGATCCTTCAGTTGTAAATAAAGCCGGATATTTTTCTTTTGATGCCCTAGAACTAATCGTTAGCGGAAATTGTAAATCAACAGTTAAGTCATCACCTAAAAACGTATACTTATTTAAACTTGTCTGAACGGCAGCGCCTGATTTGAAATCATGAAACTCAATTTCAGTATTTGTTATCATAAAAACACCAGCATTTTTTTGTCCAATATATGCTGATCGTGTGCGTAATGGGTTATCAAATATAGAATTTTGAGCTTGTAATATTCGATCGTAAATTTTGTTATTTTTAAAATCAATCATTGTCACACGCTGCTTTGAATGAGCCTCAAAACCAAACCAAAATGTTCCTCTAAATTCATCATCAGAGGTACTCAAATTTAAAACTCGGTCGACACGCGTATCAATTAAATTACGATAGTTCTTCGCAGCACTCACATTTTCAATTGGTTTTAAATGTGTTAACTTTAAGTTTTGAATGTATCCAATTGAAAATTTATTAATCGACGATATTTTAATTTCAGTGCCTAAATTATCTGAAACTAAAACCGGTAAAACACCTGTTTTAACTTGCTGAAGAGATGGCTGAATTACGTCAACTATTTTAAGTTCAGTACTTCCAGATTCAATTGTTTGTAAATTAAAACTTTCATCTAAATAGTAAAGTTGTATTTCGGGCTGCCCTTTATTTGGAACAGCATCAATATCGGTTTGCCAAAGATCCGTAATATCCCATTTTTTAATAACAGGTAGTCCTTCACCGACCCAAGCTGGACGCAAAACAGATCCGACTTTTAACCAATAATATTGCAACGGCATCAGCACACGCTCATCATAAAAAGAGACCTTTTGACGTAACTTCATATTTTGATCAAAAATATAAAAATTTAATGTGTAATCACCAGTGCCCGTTTCAGCTTTGCCTTCTTTGAACTCTAAAAAAACTAAAATATACTCGGAAATACCATCAAAATTTAAATCCATACGAATTCTTTGCTGCAAACGACGTTTTTTAAGATCACCAGACATTTTAATGCGATTCGTTTTTTCAACAGTATAGGCTTTGTCACCATAACGTAATAAGGCCACATCAACAGAATCATCGTTATTTCGAAAAGCAATATAATCTTTTGCATTTTGTTTATGATCATAAACCTCATCAACTAAAAATAATTTCATTCCTTGTTCAATTTTTCCGATGATGGGTATAGCTGTAAAATCTGCTCCAGTTGATTCTTTTGTGAATCTAAAAAAAACTTCAGCTCGTGTTTCAAATGTCATATTTAACTTATTTGAAACAAATGATTTAACAACAAAAGTTAAATCACTTGGCAATTTTGACAAACTCGCATCAACCTGATCTACAATTTGTAAATCAACTTCAACGATTCTTTCTTCACCCATGTCCCAAACACCGTCATCGCCATCTAATGGCAAAATAGTATACCCACCAACTTGTGGGTATATACTGAGTTTACTTTTGGATTGAATTTCTAAACTGACATCAGCTTCATTCACGGCTTGCCAGAAGTTTTTAAGCTTAAATTGAAATTTTAACTCTGAGGACTTACGATCCCAGTCAATCGCATGAATTTCTTTATCAGCATTTAAAATTAAAGGTTGCTCTTGAACAGACATAGATCGTTTTTGATCAATTAAACCAGATAAAACATATCTTTCGTAATAGCTTTGAGGAGTAACTTTAACTCCCTCTCCTTGAATAGGACCAACAATAATTGGTAAACCTTTTTGAATGGATCTTGCACCTAAAATTAATCTTGGATAAATTTCTTGTGATGGTATACCTCGTGATAACATGTCAGCAATAACTCCTGCAACAATGGGAGCCGCTTGAGAAGTTCCCGATAATATATCCATCCCTTCAAAACCAGGTATCCGAATTGATCGTCGATTCATAGGAATCACTGAGGCAATAGATGTTCCTGGGGCTGCGATATCAACACCATAACCAAAATTTGAAAAATAGGCCATAGCTCCATCTGGTCGAGAAGCTCCAACACAAATGACTCCTGCATACTGGCATGGCCTCAATAAAGCTTGCGTGGAATCATTGCCCGCAGCCGCAACAACTATAATACCACGCGCTTGAGCTTCTGCAATGGCATCCTTCATGACTTGAGAATCAACCCCCTCAGGCCAACCAATAGATAAATTAATAACATCAGCTTGAGCATTAATAGCGTAAATAATACCACGAGCTACACGCTCTGCTAAACTCGATGGATTTTTGATTCCACCACGACCACTATCTTCACTTGGAGAGATATCAATACTAAATGGCTTAACAGGCTGATTCGGTGCCATATTAATAACTTGAACAGGAATAATTTCAATTTGTTCACTCATTGCCGCAATCAAACCAGCGACGTGAGTTCCATGACCAATTTCATCATTAAAATCAGGTGTCCCGATAATATTTTGTGGAGTATTTTTATCTGTATTTAAACTCCACCCATGACAATCCGCAGGATATCCATTCTCATCTGCATCTGAACCATTTTCACCAGCAATCATATATTTTTGAAAACAAGCTTCACTGCCAATTTTACTTATTTCACGACACTCACTGATTTTACTTTCACTTTTTTCGGAACATATTTTAAAGTCCTTTTCTTGTTTGATCAAACAAGACTTATATTGATCTAAAATTTTACACTCCGATGAATTTCTTGCAATTCGATCAACAAGATATGGATGCTTTACATCTACACCTGTATCTAAAACTGCTACTTTTATTTTACGCCCTAATATTGGCGATTTGAGTGGAGATAATAATTGCACATCTTGGCCTTTTAGAGCTTGTAATCGATATGTTTGCATTGGGTTTAAATCAAAAATCTCAACTTGACCAATATTGTTCAAATACCAAGAGTTTTGAATAATCCGATGATATTCAGTTTTAGCATTATCAGTTTGAGATGATGATTTCAATTGAGTTTGAGCAACAGAGATACCAACTCCAACTTGTGAAATCATTATGGTTAAAATGAGTTTTAAAATCATATTTGTTTTCATTTTCTTCACCTTAATTTCCAACACTTGTGTTTGATGGAGCTATTTCAAGAGGACTTAATCCAGACTTTTCAGCAATTGCACTCATCAGTCCATCAGCAAAAGTATTTTTACGCGCTGGCTCACCTAAAGTTCGACTAATATAAATACCATTGTCTGCATTTTCATCACCCACACGAAATCCAACAACAGTTGTATAATACAAATAATTTTCTCGACCAATCGCTTTGAGTAATACATACGTCGGTATATTTTTTTCAAGAGTAAATATTAACTCAGCCATCCATTTATTTTGTTTTTCAATTGATCCTTCAGAAAACTTTCGTGAAATAGAAATGACTTCATCGATCCACGGTTCTAAACATTCATAATACACACCATTCAACCATGCACCGCGTGCATTTTGATGTGGATGATATTTATTGCCTTGTGTTTTCTGACATTGTTCTAAGTAAATTTCTTTTCCGCGGGATTCACTCCCTTGGCCCAAAAGAGTCATCAGATTTGTAAAAATAGCTTTATCTTCAGGTCTGGATTTACTTTCAGAACCAATTTGGGAAAGTTTTTGAAAAAGTCTTGATAAAAACTTTGCTTTTTCGATTTTAATATCTTTTATTTCCGGATAAACAACAAGGTCTTTTACTTTAGATAAAGCTCCAGGCAATAATGATATGTTCTCTGTAATTCTAAAAAAATCTATTTTGTCTACCGAATAAAATACTTTGTCCGGAAAAAATTTTTCATTTTCAAATTCGGTGCCTTTAAATCGATTCTGAATTTTTGATATAATATTTTCCAGTTCTGCTTTCTTTAATGACCATCCACCCCAGACATTTTGGATAACAACAACAGACGGAAACGCCCCTACTCTATTTTGAGTCAACTCAGAATCAGCACGAACAGTGTGCCACTGCGCTCGACCAAATGGCATATTTGCTGAATTTGTATTATCTTTGGAAAGCTGTGGTGCATACTGCTTCAAATATTTTGATGTTAATCCATCGAGAAAGTTTAAACCAAATCCTAAATAATCACGTCCGGTCATTTCTCCCAATTTATATGTTGAAATTTCAATATTTTGATTTTTAACTTCACCATACAAATCTTGATCTGATAATTTTTTTTGCGGAAGCTCTTGACCATTTTCATCATACTCAACGTATCTGACAGTTTGAGAAACAACTGATCTTGATTGTCCTGGATGAGTCAAAATAGGTTTACTTATTGTTAATTTATGTCCTTCAGTGAACTTAGAAGCACGTAACCATAAAAACTTCATCTTACTTTCTTGAGTGAGTAAATCATGTTTTAAATCAAATTTTTGAGCTTGAAAATACGTATTCAACTGATCAGAATTTGATGAGAAAATAAGTCCCCGCAGAGCTCCTGCTAATTTTTTTGAAAAATCTATTTGTTTATTTAAATTGGTTTCTTCAGCAGAACCAGGTTCAATTTTAAATTTTCCCTGATCTACTTGTGATATTAAAGAAAAATTATAATTGATATTATAAGCCTGAGTTAAAATATCAGTTAAATTTTCAGAGTGGGTAATTTTTAAAACATTAATAAAATAGTTTGCATCAAACATCAGATCTAAAACCTTAGAATTTCTGGATCTTAAATAAATTTGAAATCCATTAGCTGTTCTAATAATTTGTGTTTGAGATAAAATAATTTGATTTCCAACATTTGCAGAAAAACCAAAAGTAGGAACTGTTTTACCAGTAAATCCAATCAAATTATCTAAACCGATTGATGCTCCAGTACGAACACTACCTCCAATAGAATCAGTAATCGTAAAAACCTCACCAGGCTTTAATGCCTCAATAAACTCAGTGAGCTTTCCATCTTTAAGAGGACTTGCAAGCCTTTCGAGTTCACTCTTAACTAAAATACTTTTCCATGGAATTGTTTCTGTTTCCTTCATAGATTCGATAGGACGCACATGAGTAAAATCTCTTGATAAAAATCCATTTAATCCAGTCAAATTATTAAAACCAGATACTTCATGAAAAATCCGATATACACCAAGTCCAATACTCATACTCACATTATCAACGAGTTGAACTGTTGCCTGACTTCCATAAAAGGAACCCGTTGTTACTAAGCGAGCCGCAGAATAATTTACACCTAATTGATAACCGTCAGTATGACCAAAAGGTTTGTAACCCTGATCTGTTAATTTAAATCCATCCAACTGACTTTGTGATTGCATTTTACTTAATTTTTTATTTAACTCGCTAGTTGCCACACCTATTAAAGAGGACTGCACTTCAATTTTTAAATATTTTAAAATATCACCTGGCATAAATGGCGACTGTCTTTCGCCATGTGAAAATCTTTGTGGGTATCCCGGAATGTACTCAGTTATCACTTTGCCGTTTTTCACATAACCATCTTCAGAAGTATAAATCAAATCAGGAATATTATTTCTAAACACTAACTGAGTCTTTTTGTATTCTGGTTTAGAAATATATTTTGAATAAAATGATGGATCTTTTTCATCGAAAAAAACTTCCAAACAGTCTTTTGTTCTTAATAAAATTTTAGCCTTAACCAATTGAACTAGAGATTTTGGGAAATGACCTGCTTGAATAATTTCATCCCAATCCTGGTCAGTCAACTGAGCGACTCGACGAAGTACCCATTTAACATCCGAATGATCTGTATCTTGAAAGTAAAACGAAAAGGGATAATTTAAATAAGCCACGCCACCACGTATAGATGCGCACTCGGTTGAAAATCTATTTACACTTTCTTCTATGTTTGAAATCACGAAAGGTATGATTAATGATCGATAAGCACGTGATTGTGAAAAATATGGGATCAAACTACTGCTTCCTATCGGAACTAATCCATCAAATAAACCTGGAACTTCAGGATTCATTTTAAAAAGATATGCACCATGTATATATAAAGATTTTTCCCCTGCGTGTGATAAATATTCGTTAGGTTTTTTATCAGTCTTAAAAGGTGCAATACTGATACATTGCATATTTGACTCATTATCAAGCTCATTTTCACAAAAAGCTGAATCAATAAAATCTTGCTTTTGGGCGGCTGAAGAAAAATGAACTTTAATTTTAGGATAATATCGAGGCGATTCTTGGTAGTAGCCTAACTTTCTTAATAAGGCCGCACGTAATAATGATGCATGAGCTTGCTGCCCAAGATTTAAAACATATCTTTGTGATTTTTGTTGAAGTTTATTATGAGCATTTGGTTTAACTAAAATTGAATATAATCCTAACTGGCGAACAGATCCATTTTCAGATTCATAGTCTACTCCCAATTCATCATCTGGCATTTCTTTTATAGCGGCTAAATCAACAGCTGATAGTTTTTGAGCATTCCACTTTGATTTTGCATACTGGTGCTGACCATAATTTTGCCAGTATTTGTTTTCAACTGGTTGAAGTTTAGACAGATCATACCCTTCACTATACATTCGAGTTAAATCAGCAATTGATAACTCTTTACCTGATTGTGATAACAAATCTTGTGCTGGTTTAGTGAATGTTTTCAAAGGGATACGAACAACATCACTTTGAGCAAATGAAACTGAACACACTAATACATTCAGGAAAAAGAGTAAAAAAAATCTTTTCATAGTTACCTCGATGATAAACTATGAAGCGAAACTGAAGCCAATTGATCGTATTAAATTGAGATATTTAAATCATATCAAGATGAAACAGTTTAAAAATATTGCTGTTATTCAAAAAATAAAGTCGTCGGAGGAATCGTTTTAAATGCCGGCAATTCTTTATATGTTGCCATTAATGAAGATAAAAAATCATCACGCTTTTTCTGCATTAATTTCTCATCAGAATTATCAAAATGATGACCTAAAAATGCGAATGCAAAAATACCTTTTTGCGTAGAAACCAAGCCAGATAAATTTAATGTTGGAACTTCGTACAAACGACCTGTCTTTAATACAACTGAACGATTAAAAACCATATCTGATTCATAGGTTCCCTGATCTTCACCAGCCGTCAATAATAATGCACCCATATTTATACTGTATTGATCTGATTTTAGCTTCAAATAATGAAGGGTTTTTAATAATGCTCTACATGTGGTTAAGTTATCGAGTCTTTTATTTTTAGATTGTAGCGGCAATCCCGACCCCGTATACATTATTAAATCATTTAAACTTAAATTCAGTTGATTTTTTTGAAACTGAAAAAACTCAGAAGATCCACCTAGATAATTAAATAATGCATCAGACAAGTAATTATTTGAAGTTAAATTGATTTCTTTTAAATATTTATAAATCGGCGCCGAATAAATCATAATTTCTTGCATGTTTTGGAATTGGTTCAATTGATTTTGATCAGTGATCAATTCAACATTGTCCACAGAAAATGACTTAGGAATCATTAATTTTTTATTTTGCTGAATTAAAAATTGATTTACATTATAACGTGCATTTTCTGTTTGAGAACCCCAATTAACAGAATTAAAAATTAATTTAAAATTGTTAACCGACTGCTGAGCTGTGACCGGGACAGCATCTAATTCTAAATGCGGGTTGGTAAGAACTGATAAATATATTCTCGATTGATTTGTAATATACAAATTTCTAATTTTATTTACACCTGAATGACTGAGTATTGTCATTGAGTAAAGAGCTTTTTCAATATTAAAAATAGGGTCAAAACCAGTATCCAGATAGGCATCATAAGTGCTATCTCCATTGGATTTTATTTTCCAAGTTTGTGTAAACTGAAAATCAACACCTAATTTATAAATAACAAAAGCTGTTAAAAATATTTTTGATAGTGATGCCGAAGGATAAAGAATTTTATCATTAAATCCACTGTAATTTTTAATTTGACTCAGACTATTTTCATTTTTAGGCAAAGCAACTTCACAATAGGAAACAGTATCGTCATTTAAATAAGGTAAACTTCGACTTTGATTATAATTTTTTTGACCGAGATTAATTAATTTTTGAGTCACTGGATCTTCTAAATGAACACCGCTATCACCGTGTTCAGGTTGACAGCTCATCATAAACTGAGTCAAACAGATTAAAATTAAGGCTTTTAGCATAGCTCACACATTCATGATCTGTCTTGACCTGAATGACAAGAGCAATAACCTATTATGAAATTTATTTAGGTTTATTTTGACTTTTTAAACGATAATATGAAATATAGGGCTTTTAAAAAGGTATCTAAATATGTCTAGAATAATTTACAATTATAAAATTGATAAAATCATCGACCACACTCGTCAGATTCGCGAACTTGATTTAACACTACAAAGCCATGATGAGTTCAAATTTAAAGCCGGCCAGTTTGTTATGCTCCATGTTCCACAAATTGATGAAAACGGTCAACCATCAAAACCAGCTTTACGAGCATATTCAATCGCAACCACTGAGCATAATACTAAAAAATTTCGTCTCATTTTTAAGTATGTTGATAATGGCGTCGCATCTCAATTCGTATGGGGTTTAAAAGGCGATGAAACATTAAATTTTACAGGTCCTTTTGGAAAAGTTTTTTTTCAAGAGCCTCCAACTGAACAGATTGTATTTTTAAATACTGGTAGCGGTTTATCGCAACATTTTTGCTTTTTAGAATCAAAAATAAATCAATATCCAAATCTAAAATATAAACTTTATTTTGGACTTCGATTTGAGGAAGATATTTATTATCGTGCGGAACTCGAACACTTACAGAAATCTCTTCCCAATTTTGAATTCCATTATGTTTTAAGTCGTCCAACAGAAAATTGGACTGGAAAAAAAGGTTATGTTCAAAACTTTCTTCAAGAAACAGATTACAAAAACATTCCAACAACATTTTACATGTGTGGTAATGGCGCCATGATTAAAGATGTTAAACATCAGCTTATTGAAATTGATGGCCTTGATAAATCAAAAATTTGGTCTGAAGCTTTTGATTAAATCAGATTAAAACTTAAAACCTTATTTAAGGAAATAAATGCGAAAAACGATTCAATCAATCCCTATCTATCATCGTGCTGTCATTGAATTAATTTTAGCGGGCGCCATTTGGGGAGCCTCATTTACTTTGGTTAAGTGGGCTTTAGTTGATTTTTCGACAACGACTTTAATATTTTGGCGTTTTTTACTGGCTATAATTTTAGGTGAGTCTTTGATGTTCTTTTTACAAAAGTCAGAATATAAAAAATCACATTCTGATTTTAAGTTATCTATGTTTGCTGGTTTAGCCCTCGGATCAACGCTCTTATTTCAAACCCATGGTTTAAATTACACAACAGCTACTAATTCAAGTTTTATTACATCACTGTATGTTGTTCTTATTCCAATCGCCTCTTTTTATTTTTATAAAACAAAACTGCATTGGTATCATATTGGACTTAGTCTATTAGCATTTGTCGGAATGGGATTTTTATTAGAAATTTATAAACACAGTTTTGAATTCAATTTCGGTGATCTTATTACTTTAGGTGCCGCCGTTGCAGGAACATTTCATATTTTGTTTGTAGGACATGGATCTCGAAAAATGCAAAACGCATTTCGCTATAATATCTTTCAAACATTTTGGTGTTGGCTACTGACAATTCCATTTGTAGTTTATGAAGTTAATTTTAGATCAATTCAGCTCATTCCAGAACACTTTACAACAAAGTCAATTCTATCAATTATTTGTTTATCAATATTTGTTAGCTTGATTGCTTTCTATCTACAAATCAAAGCACAAAAAGTTCTAACAAACACAACAGCTAGCATGTTATGCTTATTAGAAGCCCCTTATTCATTTATTTTTGCTACGGTTTTTTTAAAAGAACAGCTCACATATGTTCAATTTTTGGGTGCTGGTCTAATTATGCTGAGCTCTGTTCTTTCGGTCTATATGGAAAGACCACAAAACTGAAACCACTAATATAACTGCGCCTGTTAAGCCGGTCAGCCATTCTGGTATATGAAAAAAATAATCAAGCAACATCATTAAAGCCAAAGCACCTAGAGCATAAAATGCACCATGCTCTAAAAATCGAATTTGGCTTAATGTTTCTTTTTCAACTAGATACAATGTTAAACTTCGAACAAAAAATGCTCCTATACTTAAACCAATCATGATTTGAACTAAACTTTGTGTAATTGCAAATGCTCCGATCACGCCATCAAAACTAAATGAGGCATCCAAAATTTCTAAGTACAAAAACATTCCAAATCCGGCACTCATCATTGATGACTGTGCATTATTAGCTAAATCTTTACTTTCTAACCATTCAGAAAAACTATGCACAATCATGTATGTTATCATTCCCCAAAGACCTGGAACTAAAAATTTTAATTGATCCTCTGGCCGCATCATAGAAGTTATTGCAAGTAAACTCAAAACGGCAGTAATGATTTCAATTCCTTTATACTGAGATATGATCACCAAAGGTTTTTCGATAATGTGAACCCAATGATCTTGTTTATCTTCATTCATAAAAAAATGTAAAAAAACCATATACAAAAACATTCCACCAAAAGCAGACACTGTTAAATGCGCCGATGTCATAACCTTGGCATACTCTGCTGGGTTATTGAGTGATAATATAAAAGCATCTATCGGATTAATATGAGCAACAAATGCAACAATAACGAGTGGAAAAACTAATCGCATTCCAAAAACAGCTATGAGAATACCCCATGTTAAAAATCGACGTTTCCAAACCTCATCCATTTTTCGAATCACTGTCGCATTAACAACCGCATTATCAAATGATAACGAAATTTCTAAAACCGCCAAAATCAAAGCTGTAAAACAAGCTGACATAACTGCAGACCATGAGTGTGACTGACTCCATTCAAACGCCATAGCAACCAACAAACCAAAAACCGTAAACAAAAGCGAGCCTTTTATATATTTAAACATTCACTCATCCTCTAAAGTATTCTGTATTTATTTTTTGATCAGATTTCAATCTATTGAACCAATGACCAGATTAAAAGTGTACAGACATTTGACAAAAAATAAAAGACTAAAGTCTAGACAGCAGCATGTCGAAAGATTGTTCACAGACCATCGTCCAAAGCGAAAAGTTCAAATCGACAAGGACTAAGGAGAATTTTATGGCTCAGCAAAACAACTCATTTTCTAAATCCACTTTAACATTCATGCTCATACTTTCGGCTATGATGTTTGGCTGTCAAAAATCGAATTTTTCTCCCATAGAGCAAAACTCTAAACTCGATATCAATATTCCAGATGATAATCCTGTTATCGATCCACCAGTATTACCTTCAATCCCACAACCAGTTTTATCAAAAGGTCAGTGCGCTGCTGATTCCTCGACAGCACTCACATCATGTTTAAAATGTAATATTCCTCAAAATCCACCGCCACCACCGCAATTTTCTCAAAAAGGACAGTCTCTCATAGATATCATGTCTATCGCATGCTCTATTCCTAATAAAAGTGCTCCTAAAGAATATACACCACCAACTCGTGAACAGTTTTTACAAAGATTGAATCAATTAACACCCGTGTATTATCCAGACTCTTCAATGAGTTCATTTCAAGTGTCAGTTATTCAAGGACTTAAAACAGATACAACACTCCAGAAAAAAATGTTCGGTGGATTATGGTATCAACCGCCATATTCAGATGCGTTTGAAACATATTTCGGAATTGAAGTTGGTGAAGCCGTCACACAACTTTGTTATCAAAGTACTGACTCTAAATTTACACCCTACAATTCTACACCACTACAGTCTAAAGCATATATTGATTGCTCTTACGGACCAGGTTCATTTTCATGTAAAGAGTCTAAGACATACATAGATGCAAATGTTTACCGCGATCAACTCCGACGAGGTATGATTGAATCAATAAAAAACCCATACGTGGATAACCATATTATCCTACCTACGAAAACATGTTCATGGGAAAAATTTGAAGGCCTATATTCACAAGGAGGAGCTGAACAGCTTGGCTTATGGCTCTTAAATAATCAAAAAGTTTCTGTCGAGATTTTAGGTGATGCAGCTCAATGCTTGAATATCAAATCAATACCAACAGGTAACAGCATACCAACTGGAAATGTCATCATGTCAACGTACTCTTGCAAATAAGCAATTACATTTATTATTTGAAAGGCAGAGAAGTCTCTTTTACTTTCTCTGCTTTTTTTCTTCATCTAATGTTTTTTTGATCGTCACTTGTAAATCTTTGCAAAAATTAATTTGTTTCTTTAAGCAACGTTTACTTTTTTTAAGCGTGTTTTCAGCCTCTGTAATATACCCATTTGTCAAAACACTATAATTAGACAAAATAAATTGACGATATTTTAAATCTTTTTGAGTTAAATCAATCAGCTGATCTAACTGTTTCCAATTCTTATTTATTCCTAAAACCAATCGCGAATGAATCTCTTCAATAAGTCCAGCATCAATGCACTTCACATTTTTTTTATAAAAATTTTGGAATTCTACAAAGAAAATAGGATTATCATCGACTTTAGGAAGATCATCAAAAGCATTATCACAAGGGTCAGAGTATGTATGTTTCTTTTTTGCTAATTTTGCAAACGAAGTCTCTTGATTTATAAATACAAATATTAAGTTAAGACAAAAAAATATTTTAATTATTTTTTTCATCAATCAAACTCCTTTGTTTTTTTCTAACAGTGGTTTAAGAAATCGTGCAGTTTCACTGCGTTTAACTTGCGAAATCTTTTCAGGTGTACCTGTCGCTACGATTTCACCACCATAAATGCCCCCGTCCGGACCCAAATCAATAATATGATCTGCACACTTCATGACCTCAAGATTATGTTCAATCACAAGAACAGTATTTCCTTGATCAGTCAATTCTTGCATGAGTTCAATCAATTTACGAATATCATCAAAATGCAAACCTGTTGTTGGTTCATCTAAAATATAGAGTGTTTGACCTGTGCCTCGACGTGAAAGCTCTTTAGATAGTTTTACACGTTGCGCTTCGCCTCCCGACAGAGTGGTCGAAGATTGCCCCAACGTCATATAATCAAGTCCAACTTTATGTAAGGTTTCTAACTTACGATGTATTTGCGAATGGTTCTTAAAAAAATCAAATGCCTCTTCAACATTCATTTCTAAAATATCCGCAATATTTTTATCTTTATATTTAATTTGCAATGTTTCTCGATTATAACGACGTCCTTGACACGAATCACATGTCACAAATACGTCTGTTAAAAAATGCATTTCCATCCTGATCTGACCATGCCCCATACATGTTTCACATCGACCGCCTTTAACATTAAAACTAAATCGTCCAGGTTCAAAACCACGCAGCTTTGCATCAGGAAGTGTTGCAAATAAATCTCTGATCATAGGAAGCAGTCCGACATAGGTTGCGGGTGTTGATCGTGGCGTTCGACCAATAGGACGTTGATTGATATCGATCACTTTATCAATATGATTTAAGCCTTCTATTTTTTTATACGGCGAGGGTTGCGCATGAGCTTTATAAAATTCACGAGCTAATATTTTATAAAGTGTATCAATAATTAATGTTGATTTACCACTCCCCGAAACACCTGTTACACAAGTATAAGTTCCGAGCGGGATTTCTAAATCTACATTTTTCAAATTATGACCAGACGCACCCAGCAGTCTAAGGAACTCACCTGTTCCTTTTCGTCTCTTTAATGGAAGTGGAATTTTTTTAGTTCCTAATAAATATTGTCCAGTTAATGAGTTGGGGTTTTTCATCAACTGTTCTGGAGTGCCTTCTGCCATTAAAGCTCCGCCTAATTTACCCGCACGTGGCCCAAGATCAACGACATGATCCGCATAACGAATCGTATCTTCGTCGTGCTCTACAAGTACAATTGTATTACCACGGTCTTTAAGTTCACCAATAATTTCAAGCAATCGATGATGATCTCGAGGATGTAAACCAATACTCGGTTCATCCATAACGTACAAACACCCAATTAAAGCTGAGCCAACTTGCGTTGCTAGACGAATGCGTTGAGCCTCGCCACCAGATAATGTACGAGCTGGTCTAGATAGTGACAAATATGAAGTTCCCACTCGCTCTAAAAACATGAGCCTATCCGTAATTTGTTTTACAATTTTATCAGCAATAAATTTATTTTTATCATTCCATTTTACTTTTTTAAAAAAAGTATGCAACTCAGTAATCGATAGATCCGAAAGCTCTGCAATATTTTTGTCATGAACTCGAATATTTAAACTTTCAGGCTTCAAACGTGTTCCAGCACATGCAGAACACTCAGAGAGTATAATTTCTTCTTCGTCAGTATCATCTTCGCCAGAAGTTTTTTTGCCTTTATATGTGTATTTGACTTGCTCTAATTTTTTTCCACCAACATCCGAATCTGAAAATTGCTCTTCTTCGACAAGATCAAGAGTTCCCAATCCATGACAAGACTCACATGCACCACGAGGATTGTTAAAACTAAAAAGTCTTGGCTCTAATTCTGGAAAACTAAAACCACATTCCGGACAAGAGGAGTGAATTGAAAATTGAGTGCGCTCTCCCGAGATAGACTCAATAACAACTCGCCCACTTGCAAGAGATAATGCCGTATTTACACTTTCACTTAAACGATGTTTTATAGTGTCTTTTAAAATCAGTTGATCGACGACAAGGTCAATATCATGCGTTTTAGTTTTCGCCAATTTTGTGGCTTTTTCTAAATCAATAAATTTTCCATCGATCTTGGCTTTTACAAATCCTTTTTTAAGCCACTTCTGAAATTCAGCTAAAAATTCTCCCTTTTTACCTTGAGCCATTGGTGCCAAAACATAAAATTTTGTCCCAACAGATTTCTTAAAAATGTCATCGATCATTTGCTGAGGAGTTTGTGAAACCACTGGAATTTGATGAGTGGGACATGAGGGTATTCCCACTTTAGCATACAGTAACCGCATATAATCATAAATTTCAGTAACTGTTCCGACTGTTGATCTTGGATTTAAACCAACTGATTTTTGATCTATAGCAATAGCTGGTGATAAACCTGTCACAGAATCTACTTCAGGTTTTTTAAGTTGCTCTAAAAAATTTCTGGCATAAGCAGATAAACTTTCAACATAACGACGTTGCCCCTCAGCATAGACTGTATCAAAGGCTAACGAGGACTTACCAGAACCTGATAGGCCTGTAAATACAGTGATTTTGTTTCGAGGAATAGTGACTGAAACATTTTTAAGATTATGCTCACGCGCACCTTTAACCACAATATTTGTCATTTTTATATCAGCGCGACTTTGAAGTTTTGCCATTCAATCCCCTCACAAAGCTATACTAGAAGGATTTTTTTTGAGCCGCAAGCTTCCTTATGACAGACCCTTTTTTTGACAGTCTGGACAAATTCCAAAAAGCTCAAGCACATGCCCCGTAAGTTTAAAACCAAAAAATGCGGCCACTTGCGCCTGAAGCTGCTCAATTTTTTCATTTTCAAACTCGCAGATCTTACCGCATTTAGAGCAAGTTAAATGATCATGATGATCTTTAGGCGTTAACTCATAGCGCGAAGCCTGTCCACCCATTCGCACTTCAGTAACTAACTCATTCGCAGACAAATCACGCAAAAATCTATAAACAGTCGCAAATCCCACACTTGAATCTCGAGCATAGACCTTTTCATACAATTCTTGCGCGGTAATGTGGCGTTCTCCTGATTTTTTGTTGCTGTCATACAACGACTGTAAAATTAAAATTCGTTGATCTGTGATTTTAAGATTCATTGAACGAATCATTTTTTTAAAATCATCAATCTGGAAACGATCACCTTTGTGTTTTGTTTCTGTGGTTTGATGAACAGGTAAAGTTAACGTGCTTTTAGTCATACCAAGTTGATACTGATAATGATTTTCATTTGCAAGTCATATTTAAATGACACATCAAAACGCTCAAGATTTAAACAAAATCACTGGTTTTAAGACCCACAATGACAAAGACAATGGTCTGGTTTCAATTAAAGCCAAAAACAGCTTAATGTACATCAATCTAAAAATGTTATGATAAATCACATGGCAGAAACAGAATCTAAAACACTCCTCTATTTTATCAAAAGCCCAGATCATGACTTAAAATCTATCGAGACTTTTCTAAATAAAAGAGAGTTTCAAGTGATGAGCGAATCGAATTTACAACTTGTCGTTTCACAAATTGAAAAACACAAACCTCAGTTTATATTCCTTGCACTGGATCACCATGATCCAGCGATCAACACAATACCAAATTTAATTTATCCAATATCATCAGCAATTGTTATTCCATATACAAACTCGACGTCAATTCGCGATATCAGTCGGCTCGATCAAAGCCAATACGAACATAAACTGTACCCACCATTATCTGGTCCCTCGATTCAGCGAGTACTGAATAAACTCGCTCAAACAGTGCAGTTAATTGACCAAAGCATGCTTTTTAGCAAAGACTCTGCCGACAACACTCCCCAAGTCATGAGCCATTCACCCGCAACCACAGACCAAAATTCTATTGAAAAAGAAATTCGCAACCATTTTTTAAATTTTGCAACCAAAGATCAGCTAACAACAACCTATAGCTTACCAAAAATAGAAAAAAAACTTTCTCAAGAACAAAAAAATAATCTAGAGCACTCATTTGAGCAACAAGTAAAACCAGACCTTATTGATCTTATTAAAGCAAACAAACAAACAACACCACAACTTGATCAGCTTTTTGAAGTTAAATCTATACATGTTCTTATTATACAAGAAAAAAATTGGACTGGCTATTTAACTATTGCTTCAGAAAATCATCTTGAATTCAATTTAGCAAAAAATATTTTACACAACTGGGTCTGCGACAACATCGGTGGCCAACACAATGAATCACAAATATTATTTATGCAACTTGATATACCTCAAATTAATTATCAAAAATTTTGCAAACTTAAGTCAGATTTTTCACAAAACTTAACTTACAATGGGCAACAAACATTAATTGCATTTTTTGCATTCAGCCCATTTGAAGTTATAAATACACCAACTGAAAATTTTAATTACATTGAAGTCCCTGTCGAATTTTTAAAACCGAAAACAAATCTTCCATTTGAAGTCTGTTTATTTTTACCTGAAAACAATAAATTTTTAAATTATATCCATCTGGGATCTACAATGGGTGACACTCAAATTTATCGCCTTCACGCACGTAATATCTCTCATGTGTACTCTCCCTTCGAATACAATCATGCTCTTTTAAGGTACAAAGCTGAATTCAACATTTACTCACTCATCGATTCATATGACTCAATTAAAAATACAATTCCCAAAAGCTCATAAAGGTGTTTTATGCAAAAAATAATTTTAGCTAGCACATCCATCTATAGAAAAGAACTTCTTGAAAGAATTGGTCTAAAATTTTCAATTTGCAAACCTATCGTTAACGAAGAAAAATTAAAATTTGACCTTCTCAACGATCTCAAAACTCCAATAGAAATTGCAGAGGAGCTTTCCTGGGCAAAAGCTTGGTCCATTCATGCCGATTCAAATACGACGATCATTGCTGGTGATCAGCTCGTAGAGTTTGAAAATCAAATTATAGGGAAACCGCTCACAACGGATCTCGCAATTAAACAACTGATGGCATTTAATGGAAAAACTCACAAACTCATCACATCTGTTGTCATAATCAAGGGACATTTAAAGTTTAACTTGAATCACATCTCGACCCTCAAAATGAAAAAATTAACTGAATCAGAAATTAAAAAATATGTTCAAATCGATCAACCACTTGATTGCGCGGGCAGCTATAAGATAGAACAATGCGGAATAGCACTCTTTGATGAAATTAAAACTGATGATTTCACGGCAATCCAAGGTTTGCCATTAATATGGATAAGTCAAAAATTAAGGGAGATGGGACATGAACTCTTCGACAAATGAACAAACAATCGTATCAGATCTTAAAAATAAAGCCATTTCTGCAATGTCATTTGCCCACTCACCCTACTCAGGGAAAAGCATTGGAGCTGCCATTCGACTCAATAATGGAAAAATATATACCGGTTGCAACATTGAAAATGCAAGTTATGGCGGTACAGTTTGCGCAGAAAGAGTCGCTATCTGGAAAGCTTTTAGCGAAAACAAGAAACCCTTATTCATTACACACGTAGCTGTTGCAAGTGCCGAAGATGCACCCTGGCCACCTTGTGGTTTTTGTCGACAAGTTATTGCAGAATTCGCCGCGGAAGATACAGAAATTATACTCACCAACACAAAGAATAATGAAAAAGTTCTGAAATTTTCAGAACTTTTTCCAATGGCTTTTAAACCAGAGCATTTATCTAAGAATTAAACTATTCGTTGAAATCTTAGCATTTTTTTTCAGCTGCTGAATCCATTTATTATATCCATAGATAGATTTTTGACGATTTAACAAATCATCCTGCTTAATATCTGGTTTAACTTCGGCAGTTTTAACATCAACTAATTTGAGTAAATACTGAGCCTCGCCATCACGAATCAATGATTTAGCAAGAGGTAACTTTTTAGACAATTCCAAACTCGCTTTGAACAATTGTGTTGATTCAACGATTGGAAACTGTTCATTTAATAAATCAAAATATCCTGTTTCACTCCACTTCAATCCAGATTTACTCACAAAATCGTTTACAGCTTGCAAATCACCTTTTGAAATCACTGCTTCTGCCTCTTTAGATAGTTGAATAAGCTTTTCATCCGCGATCATTTTTTTGGCGATATCATTTTTTGCAACACTGAGAGGAGTCACATTTGCAGACTTCTTGTCAGTCACTTTAATGATATGAAAACCAAATGAAGACTTTACTAAATTTGATACTTTACCAACTGGCAATGAAAAGGCCGCATCTTCAAATTCTTTAACCATACGCCCTTTAGAAAAATAACCTAAATCACCATTTTTAGCTTTAGAGCCAGGATCTTCACTCACTTGAAACGCAACTTTTCCAAAATCCTCTTTCGCAAGTCGTTTTAAAATCGTCTCCGCCTTTTGTTGAGCCTGAGCAGTTGCAGCCGCATCTGATCCATCATCTTTAATCAGTATGTGCGAAGCTTTAATTTGCTCGGGAGTTTCAAACTCAGCTTTTCGAGCATTATAATTTGCCTCAACCTGTTTCATAAAATTGGCATCTGCTAACTTTGTTTGAACTTCTTGAGATGATACAACATTGCTAGAAACCAAAATATCCGAGCTCATTTTAACGAAAGCAACATTAAGCTGTTTTGACTTCAACTCCAATTCAATTGATTTTTCAAATTGAATTGGCTTTAGGCCCAACTCAAACAGTTGTCTTAGTTTTTGGGATTGAGTTTGCTTTGCAATGTCCTTTTCAAATGCTGCCGGCGTCATATTATTTTGAGCGAGCAATGCCTTATATAGATCAGATTGGAAAACACCATCTTTTTTAAAATAAGGTAAATCCTCTGTTATTATTTTTTTGAGTTCAAAATCAGTGGTAAAAATCTTTTCTTTTTCTGCACCCTGAGAGGCTAAAACCGTGTTCACAAGCTCGTTCATGGCTTGCGCTTGAATTTGTTTTTTTTGAAAGTCATTATCAATTTTGCCACCAAACATTTTTGAGTAATAATCAATTATGCGCGTTTCTTGATCTTGATAGTCTTTCATTGAAACAATCTCACCGTTAACTTCTGCAGCCGCTCCCATTCCCAATCCACCAGTTTGTCGACCCGACACATCTGATAATACAAATGTCAAAATAATAGCCCCAAAAATAAGTAATGTTACGATTGTTTTCGTGCTGAAGTTCCCCTTCTGCAAAGATTTTTTAATTTGATTAATCATGGCTTGAGACATCGTCTTCTCTCCTTTGGTGTTCACATTAAATGTATAAGCTCTCCATTGTCCTCACGTTTCAAAAAATATTTCAAGTAATTTCAATGATCATCTTGAATTCTTAAATGTTTTTGTTACCGTAGTGATGTAGATACGATTTTTAATTCAACACTGGGGAACTTCTTTGAATTTTTTGAATATTAACTTTAAAAAAGCTCTAATTATCATTCTGATGATTTCTTTACCTCTGATTTCAATTAACATGGAGCAGAAAAAAATCCAAAATATTTGGTTTGCTCAACCCTTAAGCTATATTGCAGAGGGCTTTCAATCACTTTTTTCAAGTTTAAGTCTTGGCGTCAAAAGCACAACTGCAGAGTACGTCAATCTGTTGAATATCAAAAAAGAAAATGCTCGTCTTAAAACTGAACTTTCAGAAATGAAAACTAAACTCAATCTTTTTAATGAAAACGTTATAGAGAATGAACGCTTGAAAACGATTTTAGATTTTCAAAAAAACACAAAAATGACACTTGTTCCCGCTCAAGTGATAGGTCGCGATCTGCTTCCAGATCATAAAACAATCACAATCAACAAAGGGACAAAACACGGTTTAAAACATTTACAAGCTGTCCTCACAGTTTCAGGCGCTGTCGGTTATGTTTTTAAACCTAATGAAAAAACAAGTCATGTTATGCTCATCACAGACCGCTATTCTGTCGTTGATGCAGTCATTCAAAAAACACGAGCACACGGAATTTTGGAAGGAACGAGTAAAGAAAGTGGAATTCTTCAATACATTGATCGAACTGAAGATGTCAAAGCCGGCGATCTCATCGTCACTGGCGGAATTGATAATATCTTTCCTAAAGGTTTTCCACTTGGAGTTGTCACTGACGTTGAACGTAAAACAAAAAGTGCTACACTTGCCGTTGATATCAAACCAATTGTTGATTCCAACAAAATTGAAGAGGTTTTTGTTGTGCTGAATGCCGCAAATGAAGATTTCTCAACTCCAACATCGCCAACAGAACCAATCCCTGTAACATCGGGAACAGTCAATACACTTCCTGAATCAGTCCAAACCACACCACCAACACATACAACGTCAAAGCCAGAAAGACGATAACAATGTCTAAGCAACGTATTTCATTTTACTTAAAATATCTTGTCTTCACTCTTGTGTTTTTTGCATTTTGTGCATTTCAATCAAGTTTTTGGCCATTTGTCATAGATTCACTTCCGTCACCTCAACTGTGGTTATTATTTATCATCTTCATCAGTTTAAAGTGGTCAAATACAAATAATATTTTCTATATTTATTTTCTCGGATTTTGCATGACTCAATTCTCATATGTTTCCCTCAAAACAATCTGGATGAGTTTACTGGCTGTCACTCTTTTTGTTTGGATTTTTAAAAATAGAATTCACTCAACATCGTTATTTTTCTTTTCAGTCTTAGTCGGAAGTGCATCTTTGCTGTATTCGGTAGTCTACATAGCAACATCAAATTGGCTTGAACTCAATCCTACACCGATTTATTTTTTACATCGACTTTTAGAAATTGGTTGTAATTTTTTATTTAGCATTCCCGTTTTTAAATTCTTAAGTTTCATTGACGAACGCTTCCAAACAACTGAAACGTGGAATATCAACTCAGCCGAACAACAAAGAGAAGTCGAACCATGAGAAGTCAATATATAAGTAACCCAGAAGAGGCCCGAGATTTTATTGGTCGATACAGACCTTTTTATATTTTTGTCGCTATTACGGTTATGGTTTTCACTTTAAGACTTATGTGGCTTCAAATCATAAACGGCAAAGAACTCCGACAATTTTCAGAAAAAAATAGGGTTAAACAAAACAAAATAGCGGCCCCACGAGGACTCATTATTGACCGAGATGGTAAAGCTCTTGTCGAAAATTTACCTGGTTTTGAAGCTATAGTTTCACCACAATATATCGAAGATATAAAAGAGCTCTCTGAAAATGTAGCTCCCTTAATTGGACTTGAACCAGCAAAGCTTTTTGAGCGTATTCAAAAAAGTAAAAAAGTAAATGGTCCATTCACTGTTATCAGATTAAAAGACAACCTCTCACGAGAGGAAGTCTTTAGACTCAAACGAATTCGTTTAGACTTTCCCGGTCTTGAAATTCGTGAGTCAATTATACGATACTACCCACTTCTGGAAAATGGCTCGCAGCTTTTTGGGTATGTTGGGGAAATCTCTAAAAAAGAAATCGAAAAACTGAATAAAAAAAATGCTCCTCATATATTTTTTGAGCAAGGCGATATTGTCGGGAAAAGTGGACTCGAGGAGCATCTTGAACAAAAAATTCGTGGTACCGACGGTGTGAGTTTTATTCAAGTCGATGCACACGGACGTCAAACAGTCACTGAAATTCCTAATATTTATGGTGAACAAATAAAAGATATTGAACCAATACATGGGCATAGCGCAACACTGACGATTGATAAAGATGTTCAACTGGCAGCTTATAAATCTTTTACAGACTTAAAACGAATCGGATCACTTGTTGCTATGAAGAGTAATGGTGAAATACTTGCTTGGCTTAACGCACCTAGTTTTGACCCCAATATATTCACGACTGAAGTACCAACAAAAATTTTAAATAAACTTACTACAGATCCTTTTAAGCCATTTCGTAACAAAGTTATTCAAGATCACTTTTGGCCAGGCTCAACATTTAAACCACTCGTGGCACTTGCCGCATTACAAGAAAAAGTTATAACTGACAAAACTGTAATAAGTGCTCCTGGGAAATTATGGTTTGGAAACAGATTCTTCCATGATCATAATAAAAACGGAGCTGGAAACGTCACTGTGTATGAGGCTATCGAAAAAAGCTCTAATGTCTTTTTCTATAAAATGGGTATCGCTCTTGGCGTAGACAAAATGTACAATTACATCAGCTTATTAGGCCTTGGAAGCCGTACAGGTATTGAAATGGATCGTGAAGCTGCCGGCAGACTTCCAAACTCCGAATGGAAAAAGTCTTTACGCGGTGAAGAATGGCAACCTGGCGAAAACTTAACTATGGCTATCGGACAAGGCTATGTCACAACAACACCACTGCAAATGGCAATAGCTTACAATACTATTGCCACAGAAGGTAAAGTCGTAAAACCTTTTGTGGTTAAAAAAGTCGTTGATCATGAGGGTAAAGTTTTATTTGAACGATTTCCTGCAGAGATTCGCGATGTCACTCTCACTCAACCTAATGGACACAAAATTGATCGAAGCACCTTTAAAATTGTGAAAGAGGCTATGCGAAGAGTGGCCAATGGAGCCTCTGGTACTGCAAGACACTGGAAAATTCCTGGAATTGAAATGGCTGGTAAAACTGGAACTGCTCAAGTTATGAGTTTTTCTGCTGATCAAATTTATCAAAGTTGCGAATCTCGCCCAATTCATATGAGACATCATGGATGGTATGTCGCTTGGGCCCCTTGGGATAAACCTGAAATCACAGTTGCAGTTCTGGCTCAGCATGGTTGTCACGGCAATACCGGTGCAGCACCTATTGTTCGAGATGTTATGTTAGCTTATTTTCAAAAATACCATCCGGAACTCATCAAAGAAGGACTTAAGAAAAGCCCACTTAAAGCAACAAATTCAACTTCTCCACCTATAGAGCGCGGCGACGATTAAAGGAAATTTATGTCAATCAAAGGTATGAATGTAACAGAAAGAAATTTATTTAGTCGTCTTGATATTCGATTGATCGGGTTAATTTTCACTTTAAATATCATCGGATTAATCAATTTGTATAGCGCTACACATGGCCCACACTCTCGCGATGTCGAAACACTATTTGTTCAACAAATTATCTGGCTCGTTGCTGGTTGGACTATATTTTTTGTAGTCACATTTCTTGATTATGTTTGGATCAACCGGGTGGTATGGGTCATGTACATCGTTAATGTGAGCGCGCTTGTCTACACTGATTTTTTTGGAAAAGTCGTATTAGGTGGCCAACGTTGGATTGATCTTCATTTTTTTAGATATCAACCCAGTGAAACCATGAAAATGTGTCTTATTTTAGTTTTAGCAAGAATTTTGGTCCATAAAAACCCTGAAGGACCCGGAATGGGACTTCGAGAGCTCCTCTTTCCATTAATACTCATTATGATTCCATTTGGTTTAACTATGAAACAACCTGACCTTGGAACAGCGATGATGTTGATGTTCATCGGTGGAACACTTTTATTCTTCGTTAAAATTAAAAAATCGATTATTGCTGCTCTTGTCATACTCGGCATGATTGCCATGCCTATTGTATGGAAATATGCTCTTAAAGATTACCAACGCCACAGAGTTTATACTTTTATCTCCCCTGATTCAGACCCTCAAGGCAAAGGCTACAACTCAATTCAATCAAAAATTGCCGTTGGATCAGGTCAGTTCTTTGGAAAAGGTTTTCGTCAAGGTACTCAATCACAATTAGAGTTTTTGCCTGAACGCCACACTGATTTTATTTTTTCTGTTTTATCTGAAGAGTGGGGGTTTGTTGGCAGTATGATTGTTATTTTAACCTTCGTCTTTTTATTTTTAGTTTGTTTTGAAATCGCTTCAAGATCTAGAGATAAATTTGGAGCACTCGTTGTCATCGGTGTTTCAGCTTATTTATTTTGGCATATGTTTGTTAATATTGGAATGGTTATGGGATTACTCCCCATCGTTGGTGTCCCTTTACCTCTCTTAAGTTATGGTGGATCAGGTATGCTCACAACAATGTTCGGCATGGGAATGATCAGCTCAGTTGCATTTCGTAGATATCTTTTTTAGGCTTAAAAAATGGCTTCAATCTTTACACACTCATTGGTTGGCGGAACACTTGCCTATTTAGCGCCAGCTCAATTACAAAACCATCCCAAAGCGAAATGGTTTTATTTTTTAATGATATTCCTTCCCATTATTCCTGATTTTGATTATGTGGGATTTGTGTTTCGTGTCCCCTATAATAGTTTCTGGGGGCATCGTGGCTTTACACACTCTATTTTATTTGCTTTTATTTGCACAACTCTTTTATGTTTTTATCTTAGTTACAAAAAAAATTTAAAACCCATTTCACAAGTTTATTTATTTTTATTTTTGGCTCTCATTTCTCATGCTGTTTTAGATGCTATGACCAATGGTGGACTCGGAGTTGCTTTTTACTCACCTTACACACTCACCCGATATTTTTTTTCTTGGCGGCCAATTCAAGTTTCACCCCTGGGTATGCATTTTTTTTCTGAGCGTGGTCTCGTTGTGCTTACGAGTGAATTTTTTTGGATTTGGATACCCTGTTTATTTTTAATTTTTGCTCGACGGCTTTTAAAATAAATTTATTTCTCGTCAAATTTTGTCACACTGACAAAACTCTATTCAGATGTACAAATTCAATTCAAACTCAAAGAAACTCATTCAAAAAAAATAGTCATACAGTTTGCTATAAACAAATTTATCATTATTTAAAAAAACTGAGGTCTGTATGTTAACAACAAAAAAAATGTTTCTTATTTTTTTCTTTATAATCAGCTCCCAATCTTTTGCTGCTGCAAATTGTAATGCCGTTATTTTTTCATCTCAAAATAAATTTAATCAAAAATCCTACACTCTAGTCAGAAATAAAATCGAAGAAGCTCTATCCGTGAAAGCTCGAAACAATTTCAATTTTTTAGCGATAGAAGATAGCATGCGTGATCGTTCAAATACTGATTTTTGGACTATTAAAAGTTATTTAAATAAAAGTTTACACAACAATCCCATGAGCGCTGAAGAACTAGAACAGGTTAGTACGGTGTTGGAACAGAATTCAGCTCTTGCACGAATACTCTATTCCGCACGTTATTCCGTGGAATTTGATGCTCAATGTGCACGTTACGAAAACAAAGGTAATTTCATGACCGGTTACCACTTAGAATGCGTCAAAGCGACTTTAACATTAACCGCGTACGACTCCTTAACTGAAAAAATGTACACGGCTTCTGGTCATACTGAAAATGAATTGACTGAGAATAGTAATGCCGAGTGGTTATACGGAAAATCCAGTACGGCATTTTATAACTTAGTTCACAAGTTAGTCCAAAAGCTACCAACTTGTAAATAATCGATCTATTAATCTAACATGCGAAAGCGTACTCGTTTTGGTGCAGTCTCTTCACCAAAACGTTTTTTACGATCTTCTTCGTATTCAGAGAAATTCCCAGGATAAAAATAAACCTTAGAATCACCTTCAAACGCCATGGTGTGAGTACAAACACGATCTAAAAACCAACGATCATGGGAAATAACAATCGCTGATCCTCCGAACTCTAATAAAGCTTCTTCAAGCGCACGCATTGTATTCACATCCAAATCATTTGTTGGCTCATCTAATAAAAGTAAATTCGCGCCTTCTTTTAATATTTTAGCCAAATTCACACGATTACGTTCACCGCCAGATAGCACTCCAACTTTTTTCTGTTGATCAGTTCCTGAAAAATTAAACCAACTCACATACTGGCGAGCATTGACTTCTCGACCACCCAACTGAATTACATCTTGACCACCAGATAGCTCTTCAAATATTGATTTATTTGGATCAAGTGTCTCACGTGTTTGATCAACGTATGCAATTTTAACTGTTTCACCCACTTTAAAAGTTCCACTATCAGGTTGCTCTTTACCTGTGATCATTTTAAATAAAGTTGATTTACCGACGCCATTTGGTCCGATAACACCAACAATTGCACCACGAGGAATTGTGAAATCAACTTGATCTAATAAAAGTTTTTTACCATAACCTTTAGAAACACCTTGAGCTTCGATCACGATATTTCCTAAACGAGGTCCTGGTGGAATATAAATCGACATCTCTTGCAATTTATCTGCTGATGGCTCTTTTAATAAATTTTCATATGCAGCAATACGGGCTTTTGATTTTGATTGTCGTGCTTTAGCCCCTTGGCGAATCCACTCAAGTTCTCGCTCCAATGTTTTAGCTTTACGCGATTGTTCTTTTTGCTCACCAGCTAAACGTTTGTCTTTTTGCTCCAACCACGAGGAGTAGTTTCCTTTCCAAGGGATACCTTCTCCACGATCAAGCTCTAATATCCAACCAGCGACATTATCCAAAAAGTATCGATCATGGGTAACCGCAATCACTGTTCCCGGAAATTTTGCCAAATACTGTTCTAACCACGCCACTGACTCCGCATCGAGATGATTTGTCGGCTCATCCAATAATAAAATATCAGGATTAGACATAATTAATCTCGCCAAAGCTACACGGCGTTTTTCACCACCCGATAAATGCGTAACCGCAGAATCACCATCTGGACAACGTAAAGCATCGATCACTAATTCAATTTTTTGGTCAACTTCCCAGCCACCAAGAGCTTCAATTTTTTCTTGGAGTTCACCTTGCTTATCAATCAACTTATTCATTTCATCCGGATCTAAATCGGGATCGGAAAATTTATCATTGATCGCATTGTAATCTTTCATCAATTTAGGCAAATCGCCCATTTGTGAAAAAATATTATCGCGCACATTGAGAGTTTCATCGAGTTTGGGCTCTTGCTCTAGATAACCCACTTTCATTTTTTTAGCTGGGAATGCCTCACCTAAAAACTCTTGATCAATCCCCGCCATAATTTTTAGCAACGAAGATTTTCCAGAACCATTTAAACCAAGAACACCAATTTTTGCTCCGTAAAAATAAGATAAATAAATATCTTTAAGAACAAATCGATTCGGAGGATAAACTTTAGACACACCTTTCATGGTGTAAATAATTTCTTGAGACATATGCACCTTTTTATTTGATTTTTAGAATGATATTAGTAACATATTGAATGTTAGGCAACAACACTGAATATAACAACCATGTGCTTAATAAGTGATTAAATGACAAAAAAAAAGTTAGGCTCTAAAAAACAGTCAAGCAGCTTTAATGCCCATCTGCAAAAATCAACAATTGATTCTAAGGCATTGCCACAGGATAGTCTTAATCACTTAGCTAAAGTAAAATGGTCGTCATTACAATCTGATTTACTCACGGCTCTAGACACCTGGAATGAGTTAAATCCAGATAATAAAAAATCTCCAGAGGAAGAACAGCTCGATAAAGTTAAATCTTTAATTGAGGACTTAAAACTCAAGCTCAATGATTTTTAATCATGTGCACATCAACTCAGGAAAACTTCAACTCATAAAAAAAAAAGCCCACATATTTTATAATGTGAGCTCTTTTTTAAAGATGTAACAAATCTTATTGAACAGGTAAAACCGGAAAAAACTTATCAACTAATATTTGAGTCGCTTTAACTCCACGAGGCTCCATATATGGCGCAGCAGAATTTCCACCACTCCAACCATGACCCATTTTTTGAACAACAACTTTTTCAATAACAGGAACCGAATCAAACAATGTTTGTGTGTTAATTGCTGAAAACTTATAACCATCCTGTTTAAGCTCAATATTTCTACGAGTAATTTTTCCTTTAGATCCTGATTTTTTCATAAAAACTTCAGCATTCATTTTTTCAAAAACTTCAGCTGTTCTTTGACCATTCACTATATTTACATATGGATCAGCATCACCATGTACAACGATCACCGGCTGTAGATTCTTACGATTCGGAGAGCATTCAAAAGCTAATTGCGCAGCTTGATCCGTTGAACGTGATGGCCCACCAGCTGTCACATTGTGAGCTTCACTTTCAGTTTGTGCAGCTGCGAACTCTAACCCAGACTGAATTAATCCGCCCGTAAAAACATCAGGATAACAGCCGAGTAAATTAGATGCCATTGCTCCCCCAGCACTTAAACCAGTGACAATAACTTTTTGAGTATCAGCCTTATATGTTTTTATAATTTCTTGAGTTAATCCAGCAATAATTGATGACTCACCATCATCACGTTTTTGATTTTCTGGTCTAAACCAATTCCAACATTTCCAAGAATTATCGCTGTATGTTTGTTCAGGATAAACAACAATAAAATTTCTTTCTTCAGCAAAAGCATTAAGTTCAGTGCCCGTTGCCATATTATCGCCTGTCATAAAACAGCCATGCAAAACAACCACAACACCCGGCTTAGCTGACAACTTTTTAGGAACAAAAATTTGATACGATCGCGTACCAAATGAATTACTGTAACTTTTATTTGCAGATTTTCCATTAGAACCAAAAAGATTGCCGAAATTAAACTGCGCTTGCGCAGATAAAGATAATGATAAAATCACAAAAAATGCAGAAAGTATTTTCATAAAGTTTCCCCCTATTGGAAATTTGCACAAAAATACACTCAACAGGCAGCAGGTTCAATATTTGTATGATAAATCCCCTATTCAACGAGGAGCGTTGGCCTAAACCCTATAGATTTTATACAATAAGCTCTCTATTAATGCTGAATATACACTCAAAAGTAGGCTCCATGAGTTAAATTGGAATTGGCTGACACAACGACAAGTTTTGTCATCTTGACCAAACAATAACACAATTAATGTATCAAATTCATTCTGTTGGCTTTAATTAGGCCTCATTTTCGCTAATTCTTCATTATTATGATAAAAACTAAAAATAATTTACTCGTTGGACTGGCCTTTTTAGCACTCTCTTTTTCATATGAAACATATGCAACAACACAGCTGTGTGAAAATTTATTTTTAAATAAAAGACTCACAAATTCCAAACTAGTTCAAATTGTTGAAATTCCGAATTCCCAACAAGTTTTTACAAATACTCCGGAAATCAAAGGAGCAATAACATTTAGTACGAGCTCACTCCTCAATAAACAAACCGAAATCAATCTTTCGCCAGATTTAAAACTCCATCTTGCAATGGCACTATTGCCCTCTGGCGCACTTGGTTTGGGTGGTGTCCTCGGACCATTAAGTAGTATTAATCAATGGGGCCCTGTCGGTGATAAAATCATAAATCCATCAACTCAAATATCAGGTTACGATTGGAGTTCCTACGCAAAGTACTTTAACACTCATGGTGGTGCTTTGGATAAAACAGGAGTTATTAGCCCAATCAGTGCCGTGTCAAAGTTTGGTAACTCACTTGGCTCCCTCATCCCAGGAAATCAAATTCTTTTAGAAGGTGCTCCGCTTATGATGCTCGGACGAATGGGCCCACTTGGACCAAGAAGTTCTATCGGTGCACTTGGTACCATCGGTGCGCATGGAAATAAACGCGATGAAGATGGTGACTATGTTCATCAAATAAATGGTGCAAAAAACAAAACTCAAATATCTTATGATGTTCTAGCTCAAGAAGATAAGGGACTTGTCTCTGAAAAACTCTATGAATTTTACGATTCAAATCGAGCACTTGAACTCTCTCGAAAAAAACAATTAAAAGATCGTTTTGCTGTTGCAGTTAAACTAAAAACAGGACGAAATCTAGATTTAAACTATTCAGCTAAAGCAGGTGAATGGATTACTTTTACAGTTAGCCCTTCGGGAACTGGAGACTTTTTTTCTTTAGAAATTCTTGACTCAGCTGGTAACATGATTTCTCAATCTAGAGTCAACCATTTAGTTAATTTAAGCGTCTGGTATTTTGCACACGACGCCGAAATCGTTATTCGGGTCAAAAATGAAGGTCGCTCTATTTATTACAATCCTGCAATTGAAGCACTGAATTTATTTTACAAAACTTCATCATCAATGAATCCATTTTTTGATATTGCCAAGATACTGCCACCAAATCCTTTTACACAAACATCTGAAGCTCGACTACTTGTTGATACCAATGAACCAGTAACTGAGTCTCAACCAACACCGGGTCCGCATTGGACACAGTTTCGATAACACTTAACTCTCGAGAATATACAATGTTTTTGAGTTAAATCTAAAAACAAAACACATTTCTCTGAGAAAACAGTATTTATCATCAAAAGCTAACTTAAAAACATAACAAACCGATATGTTAACTATGAAACTATTCTTTTTCATTGGCTTTGCAGCGTTTTTCAATCTTCAATCATGTTCAGATAGCGGTCTAAGTTCAGCGTTACAAAATGCTCCATCTCCTGAATCTGTTGCCGATGATATTCCAGCCAAAATATTTGCAAACAATTTTCAAACATGTGGAATATCAACACTGGGATTGTTAAAATGCTGGGGATCTTATGATTCTCTTTTGCAGTTTGGATTTATAAAAGACGAAATCACACCGACAGATACTCTAGACGCATCAATTTATTCGAAAATTGTAGCTGGTAACAGACACACCTGCGCCATCACTACCGTTGGAGTTTTAAAGTGCTGGGGATACAATAACTTTGGTCAATTAGGACTCGGTGATACAGTTTCAACATCTCTACATTCCACAGTCGATGCCGGAACCACTTATCAATTTATTTCAGCGAAATCACATTACACCTGCGGAATTACAACCTCCGGCATACTCAAGTGCTGGGGAGACAACTCCTATGGTCAACTTGGCGATGGCACTACAACACAAAAAGCAACCCCAACAGTCATTGATCCTGGCGTCATGTATAAATTTGTTGAAACTACACAGGATCATACATGCGGTCTAACAACAGCTGGCATTTTAAAATGTTGGGGAAATAATGCGATTTATTATGCGCTTGGTGATGGCACAAGTACCAATCGAACATCACCCGTAGTCATTGATAGTGGGGTTTACTACAACACAATTTCGTTGGGTTTAAATTACTCAGCCTGCGGGATTACAACTACAGGAGTACTCAAGTGCTGGGGCGGCAACTCAACTGGTCAACTTGGCAATGGAACCTACAATGCTGTCTCAGCCCCAACAGTTACAAATTCAGGAGTAACATATACCCAAGTATCAAACGGATTGGGACATACTTGTGGGATCACATCAACTGGTCAACTCAAATGCTGGGGCAGCAATAGTTTGGGTCAATTTGGCAATGGAACAACGCCTTTATACAGTACCACCCCCCTCGTGATTTCTTCAGCAACGACCTTTGTTGCTCTCTCAAGTGCAAATGGTCGATCTTGTGGAATCACATCAACTGGTCAACTCAAATGTTGGGGGATCAATAATTTGGGTCAAAACGGAAATGGACAGACATCAACTCTAACATCTCCAGCTCATATCGATCAGCTTTTTCAATACTCTTCTCTATCTGTCGGACAATCATCAACCTGCGGTATAACAAACGTAGGAGCTCGCTGCTGGGGCGCTAATGACTCAGGACAACTTGGTCGAGGAACACTCACAATTGATATTTCATTACCGTTAAAATCAAATAATCTCTATTTTAAACATTTAGCAATCGGTCATAAATCCACTTGTGGAATCACATCAACAGATAAATTAATGTGTTGGGGTACTAATTCTTACGGTCAACTGGGCGATGACACTAAAGATTCAAAAAATTATCCCGTCAGTATTGATTCAACAACTGATTATACAGACGTCGACATTGGCGAGTACCACGGATGTGGAATCACAAAAACACATGAACTTAAATGTTGGGGTTACAATATCTATGGACAACTCGGCGATAACACAACGACTGACAAATATACACCGACAGGAATCGATTCAGGAACAATGTACTCTAAAGTTAAAGTCGGGAATAGCTTTTCATGTGCTCTGACTTTAGCTGGACAGTTAAAATGCTGGGGATTAAATTATGCTGGTCAGGTTGGAGATAACTCTACAACAAATAGATCAAGCCCAGTTATTATTGACTCTTCAACTGTATTTTCTAATTTAGAGTTAAGCGATGATTTTGGATGCGCAATTACGTCAACGGGTCAGCTTAAATGTTGGGGATCAAACTCAAGTGGACAATTGGGTGATGGAACCACCACAAATAGACTCACGCCAGTGGTCATTGATTCAACAAAACAATACAATCGAATATCACTCGGATCATACTTTAGCTGTGGAATTACAACCAGTGGCAACATTAATTGCTGGGGCTCAAACTCGAATGGAGAATTGGGTAATGGAACTTACGATAATAAACTCACACCAACCCCAATAACATCTGCTGGTGTATCCTATACACAAATAGCGAGTGGTTCGTCACATAATTGTGCATTGGCAGTTTCATCAACGACAACAACACTTAAATGTTGGGGCTCAAATTATTCGGGACAAATTGGAGATGGTCATACTTCAGGATTTATTACCGTACCTAAAACCATCAGTTTTTAAAATTTATCCAAGTGCTGTCACAGAATAAACTGTTTGCCCCTGAGCCCAAAGATCTGCAACTTCAACAAGGCCTGATGTTACGCTATGAAACTCTGTTTGAGTTTGCAGTTTGTCTCGACCAAATCGTCGCTCAAATTCAGAACGAATCAGTGGCACCTTCGAAGTCCCCCCCGTTAAACAGACTAAATCAATTTGTTCTGGCTTTAACCCTGATTGCAATAATGATCGATCTAAAGCCTGGAAAATATGATAACGAATATCCTCTGACCAATTCGTAAACTGTTGTATTGAAAAATTCTCCTCTATTTCAACATCAGGATAATCAAAACTAAATTGAGCACTTGAGTTTAAAGATAAGTCTCTTTTGGATTTTTCAATATGTTCAAAAAATGGAAAGATTTGATTATCCTCAATTAAGGCAAACAAACGATTTAAGTTTTTCACATCTTTTGTTGTTAAAGCACACTTTTCAACTTCCTTAATAAACTCATATGACTCTTTATCTTTTAAGTGAACAATGTGAGCTGGATTGTTCAATCGCATCATAATCGCAGGAGGCATTGATAAAACATTACTCGACATTGGTAATCGATATTTTGTTTTTGCTCCAAAATACTCATTCAATTTATTCGACATAAATACACTATCTAAAGAATCACCAGCATGCGGACATCCTTCAATAGACAAAACATCCTGATTTGAAAATTGATTTGGATGAATTTTCATCACTGTAAAATCAGAAGTTCCACCACCAAAATCACCAATTAAAATGATTTTTTCACCACGAGCATGACGACGAAAATCAAATGCAGCCGCGAGTGGTTCAGGAACAAATTGCACTTCTTTAAATCCAGCATACTTAACTGCTTTTTCCATACGATGTAACGCAAAACCATCAGCAATAGCATCCATCGAATAACGAGCAGGTCGCCCCATAACAACTTTCTCAACTGGTTCGCCTAAAATTTTTTCAGCTCTTTTACGAAGCTCTAACAAAAATAATCCGACAAGCACTTCTAAGGTGAGAACACGATTATTAAAAACAGTCCCAAGATATCCTTGATTTGGTAAATGCGCTTTAAAAGATCTAAATAATCGCCCTTCTAAATCATTATCTAAAAATTTTTGAATCGCATCTTGTCCGTAATAACAAATATCAGGCTCGGGAAAATATAACAGCGTTCGCATCAGTGTCGCATCCGAGCTGTGTTCATCGATTGGCAAAGCCATCTGTTTTTGACCGTTATACACACACCCGACTAACGAGTTGCTTGTCCCGAAATCAATTGCTAAAATGGGTTTATGATTACTCTTTGACAAGTTGATCGTACTCAGAAAGTGTCAGTGTTTTAATTTCAAGAGCATGTAAACCAGTTTTAAACTCTTCTGTTAATAAATTCATAACATGACGTTGCCGATCAATACGACTCAAACCTTCGAAAACATGAGAAACGATTTTTAATTTATAATGCGTTTCACCTGTAAAGCCAGCCCCCCCTAAATGTTGGGTATGCCCTGCATGTTTGGCACTGTCATTCACAAGCTCAAATACAGCTGGATTTAGTCCGTTCTTCAACAGCAACGATATTCTTTCATCTCGATTTAACTGACTCATTCATACCTTTAAAAATTATTTTTTGATTTTTTGTAAAAAAGCTTGTGCTTGCAATTTAGCAATCTCAACACCCATTTTAGCCGCTGTGATAACACCTTTTTCCTCTAATTTTTTTTCGACTTCTTTAGCTTTTTCTAATGCTTTCACGGCAGCAACTTCTGCAATTGGATGAGGAAGACCTAAATTTTCAAATTTTTCGTTATTTACCCATTGATTAGCCACTGTTTCAGCAACTTCAAAAACCTTGGGAGCTTTAGCTCGTGCTAAATCACTGTAGGGGAATTCAATTTTGATTTTTTCTTTAACTGGCGCTTGCTCAGCAGCTTTTTCTGATTGCGTTGACTGTGTTTTTTCTTCATCATCAGCATTTTCAATATTTTGATTTATCATAATTACCTTGCCTTTTGCTTCAATTATAAGTCATGAATATATCATGATTTCAATACAATATGAAGATTCTTTTTTAATCGTTGTCTCTAAACCTGCCGGCGTTAGCGTCCACAACGACAGCCCAAGTCTTTTAGAGTGGCTTAAAGCTAAAAATAAACCTGTTAATTTCGTTAATCGACTTGATACTGAAACCAGTGGTTTGGTTTTAGTCGCTAAAGACCCAGAAATTCATTTAGAACTCCAAGATAGCCTCGCTGAAGGTACAAAAATTTACCGAGCACTCCTTCGAACGGGTTGGAAAAACCCAAATAAAAAATTTAACTGGGATTTACCTTTGTCTGATAAAGCTGAAGGTTATAAAAACCCTCGCGGACTCAGCAAAGATCAAAAGCCTTGTCATTCGTTTGGCGAAGTCGTTCGAACAAACAAGTACTTTACAGAAGTTATGTGCCAAATAAAAACTGGACGCCAACACCAAATTAGAAAACATGCCTCTATTGCTAAACACCCCGTAGTTGGTGATAAACGCTACAACGAAGATAAATATAATCAAAATATTTTTAAACTTTATAATGTAAATAGAATGTTTCTTCATAGCGAAGTTTTACAATTTAGATATAACAACAAAAATTATGAATTCACTGATACGTCTATGAATCTGGATAAATTTTTTGTTGAAACAGATTCATTATAAATTTTAAGATTTACTTTAAATTTTTACAAAATGGTGCTCTAGGATCTGTCTGACATAAATACTGCTTTAATTCATTATTTTCACGTCGAAGCTGCTCAACTTCACTTTGATCAGCTTTTAGTTTAACATCATGCTCAACACTTGCTATCGACCGATTTATTTTATGATACATTTCTTTCACCGCCTGGATCAACGGCGCCACTAACACAGCATAATCTACTTTTTTATACCCAGTCGATTCATCTTTAACCACGGCTGTTGGAAACTGCTTTTCAACTTCTTGTGCTATAACACCAATATCGTGTCGCCCATAGCTATTTGATTTATTATTCCAATCAAATTCAACTCCTCGAAGAGATATAACTTTATCCAGTGCTAACGGAATGGGTTTAATATTTTCTTTTAACCGCACATCAGAAGAACAACTTGTTCCACCAGCTCCATTTCCCAATGTGCAATCTGTCGACCCTTGGACTCGTAAATTTCCTAACACGTGTAACCTCTCTGTTGGTGCTGATACCCCCACACCCACATAACCAGTCGTTGATATGATTCTCATTCGCTCCGCTGCCCCAGTAGCCCCACTTGTTGAATGCGTGCTAAAAGTAATATCTTTTGCATTACCCGAAATGAGTGCTAATGTTTGATTATGATACCCAACCCAAGCTCGAGCATTAAACTCAGCAAATGAAGTTTCGCCGTTTGCAATATTTGTTGAGTTCACTTTTAAAATTCCATTATTTGTATTAGATGGTCCCATGACTTCTAAAGATGCTGTCGGTGCAGACGTACCAACTCCTAAATATCCATTCTCGTCTATTCGCATTCTTTCTTGATAAGATGATGCTCCCGTTGATTGTCCCCAGACTATTGCTGGCGAATAAACAGCCGCACCTGAAACTGACACTGCCCCAAAATACGAATACTGTGCTCGCGAATTTGCATTGTTTAAACCAAAGGAAGTAATAAATGAATTTGAATTTGAAAGCCAGCCATTGCTATGAACAACACCGGAGTAAGGTCGAAATCCAGTTGTGCTACTCACAGCATAAGTAGCTGTTTTTCCCATATCAATAACAACACTTCCAGGATTACTTGTACCTAAATATAAATTAATATTTCCATGAGGCCAACCACCAGATGGTGCACCTGTTGCTAAATTAATTGAACCACCCGCAGCACCGCCACCAAAGCCATTTTGCGCATATAGATTAATGGCTTTACCTCCACCAGCAGTTGAGGCTGTGCCACCATTAACTTCAAAAAAAGCTGTTGTATTTGAAGTCCCAATCCCAACACTTCCTGCTGTGTAACTAATCGCTGCTCCACTGGTTGTCCATTGACTCGAAACTGTTGTTGCACTGTTTGCAGGTGTGTAACCCAAAGCACTCACCACATTCGTTGACGTTAACGACAAATCTCCGCTCGATAATGTTAAATTACTTCCTGATGGAACTCGCACAATTCCGGCATCTATCGTCGTTGCACTTTGATATGCATTCGATGCCGCATTTGTAATTCGACCTAACATATCCACTGTAAAACTTGGAACAGCATTCGCTGATCCATATGTTCCAGCTGTTACACCGCTATTTCCTAATCCTAAATTATTTCTGGCCACCGTTGCTGATGTGATATCACTTAAATTGTTTGATGCTGATAAACCGCCACCACTCGCAACTCCTGTATACGCTGTTGTTTGTGTTGTTCCGTCAGGAAAACGATATCCTGTGTTGGTGTTAATTGTTCCTGATACATCAAACGTATAAGCAGGCTGTGATGTTGCAATTCCAATTTGCCCAGTTGATAAAAAAACCATTCGTGCTGTATTATCAGTAACTAGAACTAAAGGGTATGCTGCATTAGTCCCAATTCCACCATATTCTCCAGAGGGAGCGTTATTGTACATCGCAAAACCAGATGTATTTGTATAAAGAAAATCCAGACCTCTATTTGCATTATTAAGGGCAATTAAACCTGTTATCGCAGACATTCCAGACTGAGAATTTTTAATTCGCATAGGCTCTTGTGCCCCGCTAACTGCAAGATCTAAAGTAAATGGCCTCTCGGGATTACTGGTTCCAACCCCAACGTATCCTAATGAATTAATTCGTAGTCGTTCAGTTGATGATGTTGCAAATGCTATATTATTAGTTGTTGGACCAAACATTCCTGTGTTTTGATTTCCATAAAATGAATAAGTTGGATTAACTGAAGATCCAGCACTCCCAAGATTAACAGCAATTGCCCCTACAGAGTTTCCGTAAATCCAGCTTGAATCAAAATTTAAACGCGTATTTCCATTCAATGATAACTTCATCGTTCCAGAACTGTTTGAGTAAAAACCAGTATTTGCAGAGTTTAAAAATCCGTAAGCCACATTATTTGTAGAACCATTACCAGCTCTGATTGAACCACTCACTGTTAACTCGGATAATGGACTATCATAACCAATCCCAACATTCCCGCTATTGTAACTAATTGCTGTTCCACTCGTTGTCCATTGACTTGATACTGCTCCACTCGCAGCCGGTGTATATCCCAAGGCTGTAATGATATTTGCTCCAGTCATATTTCCCGCAGGTAATATACCTGTCACATTCGTTGCTAAATCAATCGCATTTAATATCGACACCGATCCTAATCCTAAATTCGTTCGTGCTGTCCCACTCGATGCCACATCACTTAAATTATTTGCCGCCTGCAATGCTCCTGTA